>Ga0154910_12_pt1:335000-873023 | contig 873023 bp, 855 predicted proteins | sample RifCSPhighO2_01_FD_105879 | JGI IMG/M metagenome (GOLD analysis project Ga0154910, IMG submission 105879) | Alphaproteobacteria bacterium RIFCSPHIGHO2_01_FULL_41_14 | reverse complement strand
GCATGAAGGGCTTCGATTTGCGATTCGTGAAGGCGGTCGTACCGTCGGCTCTGGTGTTGTTTCTAAAATTATTGAGTAGTAAAGGAACCCTGCTTCGGCATTTGAGGGATTAAGGAATAAAAATGGAAAGACAAACGATAAGAATTCGATTAAAAGCTTATGATTATAGAATGCTTGATCAATCGGCCCATGAAGTGGCGGATACCGCAAAAAGAACGGGCGCGTTGGTGCGAGGCCCCATTCCCATGCCGACAGCTATTCAAAAATTTACCGTGAACCGCTCTCCCCACATTGACAAAAAGTCGCGGGAGCAGTTTGAGATTAGGACGCACAAGCGCGTTCTTGATATTGTGGATTGGACACCTCAAACAGTGGATGCCTTGATGAAGCTAGAGCTTTCTTACGGCGTTGATGTAGAGATCAAATTATAGGAATTATGATGATGAGAACAGGTTTAGTTGCAGAAAAAATTGGGATGACGCGTCTTTTTGACGAACAAGGAGAGCATGTTCCTGTAACGGTTCTTCATTTAGAATCTTGCCAAGTTTTAGCCCATAAAACAGAAGCTCTTCATGGCTATAATGCCGTTCAGATTGGTTTTGGAAAGGGCCGTGAAAAGTCTTTGAACAAAGCTGAAAAGGGATTGTATGCCAAGCATAAGGTGGATGTGAAAAAGGGCCTTAAAGAATTCCGAGTGGGGGAAGATGCCTTCCTAGAAGTAGGCCTGACGCTTCATCCTGACCATTTCAAAGTGGGACAGTATGTGGATGTGGTTGGCACGTCTCTCGGAAAAGGATTTGCGGGGGTAATGAAGCGCCACAACTTTGGAGGCAACCGGGCCTCCCATGGATGTTCCGTTTCTCACCGGTCGCATGGATCCACAGGACAACGTCAAGACCCAGGAAAAGTTTTCAAAGGCAAGAAAATGGCTGGACATCTTGGCGCGGAAAGGGTAACTATTCAGAATCTCCAAGTTGTTCGTTTGGATTCTGACAAAGGGCTCATTTATTTAAAGGGCGCCGTGCCAGGGCACAAAGGGTCTTTCATTACCGTGACAGACGCAATTAAAAGAAAATAAAAGGATTTTTTTCTCATGCAATGGGATCTCATAGATTTAGAAAATAAGAAACTAGGGTCGATTGATCTAAGCGACCATGTTTTTGGCATTCCAACCCGTCCGGATATCATTCACAGAATGATTCGTTGGCAGCTCGCGAAGGCGCGTTCTGGCAACCATCAAACTAAGGAAATTTGGGCGGTTAGAGGAACCACAAAGAAACCCTTCCGTCAAAAGGGAACAGGGCGCGCGCGTCAAGGATCTCTTCGGGGTCCTCATATGCGGGGAGGAGCGGTTGTTTTTGGTCCACACAAAAGAGATCACAGTTTTGACCTTCCAAAGAAAGTACGTAAGTTGGCGCTAAGATCTGTCTTGGCCATGAAGGCAGCGCAAGGTTCTTTGGTTGTCTTGGATGCTTTAGAGATGAAGAAGGCAAAAGCAAAAGACTTAAGTGCCTTGATCCTGAAGAATGGATGGAAGTCGCCTTTGTTTATCGGAGGCACTGAGCTTAATGAAAACTTCTGCAAAGCCTCCAGCAATTTGGCCAATGTGCACGTATTGCCGCAACAAGGGGCAAATGTTTATAGCATTATGAAGTGTGGTACTTTGGTTTTGTCAAAGGATGCCGTGCATCACTTAGAAGCGAGATTGGTATGAAAAAAATAGAACCAAACAAAATTTCAGTTGGTTTGGCATACGACATTATTCGGACGCCTTTGATTACAGAAAAGGCCACGTTTTTGACACAGAATAATCAGTATTCTTTCAAAGTTGCTACGGATGCAACCAAGAAAGAAGTGAAGGCTGCTGTTGAAAAAATCTTTAAAGTAGCAGTGGTTTCTGTTAATACCATGAACGCGGCTGGAAAATTGAAAGTTTTCAAGGGGCGTCGTGGTCGGCGGTCTGATTACAAAAAAGCGATTGTTCGGTTAAAAGCCGGTCAAACGATTGATATTAGCGTAGGAATTTAGTTGAAATGGCTTTAAAAAGTTTTAATCCTGTTACTCCTTCTACAAGACAGTTGGTTCTCGTTGACAGAACGGGTCTTTGGAAGGGACGTCCTGAAAAATCTTTGGTTGCGGGTCAAACCAAGACAGGCGGTCGGAACAATCATGGTCGTATTACGTCACGTCGTCACGGGGGTGGGCATAAGCAGCTCTATCGCACCATTGACTTCATACGGTCTAAATTTGATGTGGGCGCAACAGTCGAGCGGATCGAGTACGATCCCAACCGCACCTGTCATATTGCTTTGTTAAAGTATGATGATGGGGTGCTCTCTTATATCATTGCGCCCCAAAAAGTGGCCATTGGCGACCGGTTGCTTTCTGGGTTGAAGGTGGAAGTCCGCCCCGGAAATGCCATGCCTTTATCCAGTATCCCCATGGGAACGATTGTCCACAATGTGGAAATGAAGCCAGGCAAAGGGGGGCAAATCGCTCGTTCTGCTGGGTCTTATGTTCAGTATGTGGGTCGTGATGGCGGGCGGGCGCTCCTTAAGCTTAGCTCTGGCGAAGTCAGATTAGTTTCTCTTGAATGTCGTGCCACCATTGGAGCGGTTTCAAATCCAGATCAAAAGAACATTAACCTTGGCAAAGCAGGCCGTTCGCGTTGGCTTGGACGTCGCCCTTCAGTGCGAGGCATTGCCATGAACCCCGTTGATCACCCACATGGGGGTCGTACGAATGGAGGTCGCCACCCAGTGACTCCATGGGGGAAACATACCAAGGGTAAGAAAACAAGGTCTAATAAATCTACCAGCAAGTGGATTGTTAGCCGCAGGAAGAAATAAGGAGTAATTAAGTGTCTCGTTCAGTTTGGAAAGGCCCTTTTGTTGATGGATATTTGCTGAAGAAAGCAGAAGTTGTTCTCAGCTCTGGTCGTAAAGATGTGATCAAAACATGGTCGCGTCGGTCGACAATTCTTCCTCAATTTGTGGGTGTCACCTTTGGGGTGCACAATGGAAAGAAATTCGTTCCTGTTTTCGTGACAGAAAACATGGTTGGACATAAGTTGGGTGAGTTTGCGCCGACGCGGACCTTTTATGGTCACTCGGCGGATAAAAAAGCTCAGAAAGGTTAGAAATGAGTAAAAAATCGCTTCCAAGGCAGCTCTCTGATAAGCAAGCTCTCGCTTCTGCAAAGGCTATTCGTACATCGCCTCAGAAGTTGGGGTTGATTGCCGATTTGATTCGACACAAGTCCGTGAATGAGGCTTTGGCTCAGCTTACGTTTTCTAAGCGTCGCGTTTCCGGAGAAGTTAAAAAAGTTTTGTCCTCTGCGGTGGCGAACGCTGAGAATAATCATCAATTAGATATAGATCGTTTGTTTGTGATGCGGGTAGAGGTTGGAAAAGCTTTTGTCCTAAAAAGATTTATGGCGCGTGCCAAAGGAAGAGGGGCAAAAATTTTGAAACCGTACAGTAATATAAAGATTGTTGTTGAGCAACGTGAGGAGAATCGCTAATGGGTCAAAAGGTAAATCCAATTTCTATGCGGTTGAAGATTAATCGGACTTGGGACTCTCGTTGGTATGCCTCTAGTCGTGATTACGCAACTTACTTGTCTCAGGACATCAAAATCCGTGAGTATATTTTGGCTAAACTAAGCCAAGCGGCCGTTTCGAAAATTGTGATTGAGCGCCCCAATAAAAAAGCCCGTGTGACGATTTACTCGGCACGTCCTGGTGTGATCATTGGGAAAAAAGGGGCAGATATTGATACATTGAAGCACTCTTTAAGTAAGATTGTTGGGTCAGATGTGACTCTGAATATTCTTGAAATTAGAAAACCTGATTTTGACGCCCACTTGGTGGCTGATTCCATTGCTCGCCAATTAGAGCGTCGCGTTTCTTTCAGAAGGGCGATGAAAAAAGCGGTGCAAACAGCTTTGAAAGCAGGCGTTCTTGGCATCCGAATCAACTGTGCTGGCCGCCTCGGTGGAGCTGAAATTGCTCGGACGGAATGGTACCGTGAAGGCCGCGTGCCTTTACATACGTTGCGAGCGGATATTGATTATGGGTTAGCAACAGCCTTTACCACGTACGGGACTTGTGGTATCAAGGTGTGGATTTTCAAAGGCGAAATCATGGAACATGATCCCATGGCCCAAGATCGCCGCGTTCGTGAACATGTTGTGAATAGATAGGATTTTAGGTTATGTTAGCTCCGAAGCGTACAAAATTTAGAAAAGCTTTTAAAGGCCGTATCCATGGAATGGCTAAGTCTGCCACAGATTTAGACTTTGGAAATTATGGCTTAAAAGCAACGACAGCTGACCGGGTGACGTCGCGCCAGATTGAAGCGGCGCGTCGAGCCATCACGCGTCACTTGCGTCGTGCTGGAAAAGTTTGGATTCGTATTTTTCCTGATGTGCCGGTTTCTCAAAAACCTGCAGAAGTTCGTATGGGAAAAGGAAAAGGAGCACCAGAGTTTTGGGCTTGCCGTGTGAAACCAGGGCGGATTATGTTCGAAATTGACGGTGTGGATGAAGAGTTGGCACGAGATGCGTTGACGCTTGCCGCGGCAAAGCTTCCTGTGCGTAGCCGATTTATTATTAGATAGGATTGAGACAATGAAAGCCATTGATCTTAGGAAGAAAAAGACAGATGAACTGAAAAAAATGGTTCTGGATTTAAAAAAAGAATCCTTTAACCTTCGGTTTCAGAAAGTCGCTGGTCAGTTAACAAACACCGTGCGTGTGCGAGAAGTGCGTCGGTCCATCGCGCGTATTAAGACACTTCTCAACGCCGGACGCAAACAAAAGTAGTTAGGAAAAGATAAAAATGCCTCGTCGAGTACTTAAAGGAGTTGTTGTCAGTGATAAAGCAGATAAGACCATCATCGTGAAGGTGGATCGTCGCTTTATGCATCAGGTTTACAAGAAGTATATTACAAAATCAAAAAGGTATGCGGCTCATGACGAGAAGAACGCTTTTGCTGAGGGTGATATCGTCAATATCGAAGAGTGCCGTCCCATTTCGAAAAGAAAAACTTGGATTGTTCTCTCAAAAGCAGATAAGGCATAGGGTAGTATTATGATTCAAATGCAAACAAGTTTACACGTTGCTGATAACTCGGGCGCGCGTCGTGTTGAGTGTATCAAGGTGCTTGGTGGGTCTAAAAGACGGACGGCATCCATTGGCGACATTATCGTTGTCACGGTGAAAGAAGCTATTCCGCGCGGTAAGGTTTCTAAAGGAAGCGTTCACAAGGCGGTGATCGTGCGGACGGCTCATGGGATTGTGCGGAATGATGGGACAAAGATTTCCTTTGATAACAATGCCGCCGTTCTTTTGAATAATCAAGGCGAGCCCATTGGAACGCGTATTTTCGGCCCTGTTACCCGTGAATTGCGTTCTAAGAATTTTATGAAAATTATTTCTTTAGCCCCAGAGGTTCTGTAATGAACAAAAAATTTCATGTCAAAAAAGGCGATCATGTTGTGGTCATTTCAGGAAGTCATAAGGGTAAGTCCGGAGAGATTTCTAAAGTTTTCACTGAAAAAGATCGCGTTATTGTAAAGGGTGTCAATGTGGTGAAGAGGCATTTACGCCCAAGCCCTGCAAACCCAAATGGTGTTCTTGAAAAAGAATTGAGCCTTCACGTGTCTAATGTGGCGCATATGGATATGGAAACAAGGAAACCCTCGAAGATGGGGATCAAGATTTTAGCCCAGGGTGAAAATAAGGGTGAAAATAAGGGCAAAAAAGTTCGTTTCTTGAAGAGTTCAGGTAAAGAGTTAAAGTAGAGATAAAATGGTTAGATTGAAAAAGCTATATGTAGAGTCATTAAAGCCAGAGCTTATTCAGCAGTTTTCTTATACCACGCCTATGCAGGCGCCGGTGCTTAAGAAAATTGTTCTGAACATGGGTGTGGGAGAAGCGGTGCGGGACAATAAAAAGATCACGGCGGCTGTCACAGACTTGACAGTGATTGCGGGCCAAAAACCTGTGGTGACAAAAGCACGCGGATCTATTGCGGGATTTAAAGTACGGGAAGGCATGGATCTTGGGGTGAAAGTAACCCTGAGAGGTGCTCGCATGTATGAATTTTTAGACCGGTTGATTACCATTGCCCTTCCACGGGTTCGTGACTTTCGCGGCGTTTCTCCTCGTAGTTTCGACGGAAAAGGGAACTATGCACTGGGTATTAAAGAACAAATCGTTTTCCCCGAGATTGATTATGACAAAATTGATCAAATCAGAGGACTAAACGTGGTTATTGTGACAACTGCTAAAACCAATGAGGAGGCCCGCGCGCTTCTGAAGGGGTTTGGCATGCCGTTTATAAATTAGGAGACATTGATGGCAAAAAAAGGTTCCATTGAATCGAACGAAAAAAGAAAGAAAGTTTGTGCTTCTTTTCGTAAAAAAAGAGCTGAACTGAAGAAGGTTGTTCAAGACAAGAATGTGTCGGTGGATGATCGCTTTCAAGCTGTTTTGAAATTGGCTGAACTGCCGCGGAGTGGTTCACGTGTACGGATTCGGAATCGGTGCGCTGTTTCGGGTAGAGCGCGTGGTTATTATAGACATTTAGGTTTATCTCGTATTGCGTTAAGGGACCTGGCATCTGCGGGTGCCATTCCCGGAATGACAAAGTCGAGTTGGTAAGATAAAGGATTATAAAAAATGACAATGACAGACCCTATTGCAGATTTGCTATCCCGCATTAGAAACGCTCACAAAGCAAAGAAAAGTGCTGTGCGCTGTCTTTATTCTAAAATCAACCTCAACATCCTTGAAGTGTTGAAAGAGGAAGGGTATATTCGCGCATATCAGGTACATCCTGTGCGAGAAGGGATCTCTGAGATAGAAGTCGAGCTGAAGTATTTCGAAGGGATGCCGGTCATCCAAAAGATTGATCGGGTGTCAACCCCGGGTCGCAGAACATATTCTTCCATTGAAAGTCTTTCTAAGCCTTCCAATGGTCTTGGAATGTATGTATTATCCACCTCGAAAGGCATTTTATCGGATGCCGCCGCGCGCAAGCTAAATGTGGGCGGAGAAATTTTGTGTCGAGTATTTTAAAGAAAAGTTAGGTTATTATGTCTCGTATCGGTAAAAATCCAATTATTATTCCTGCTGGCGTTACGGTTGATCTAACCCCAGGACTTCTGAAAGCAAGAGGCTCTCGGGGTGAGCTATCTGTGGCGCTTCACAGTTCTGTGGAGGTAACTTATGCAGATTCCAAAATTTTGGTTCACCCTCGGGATGAGTCAAAAGTCGCTCGATCCATGTGGGGCACTGTGCGCAATTTGATCGCAAACTTGGTGGAAGGGGTGACCAAAGGATTCTCTGTCAACCTAGAAATCAGCGGTGTGGGATATCGTGCCGCTGTGCAAGGATCAAATCTTGTGATGCAGCTGGGATATAGCCACGAAGTTGTGTATGCCATCCCCCAGGGGATTACGATTAAGTGTGAAAAGCCAACTTCTATCACTGTTTCTGGAGCAAGCCGTCAACGTGTAGGACAAATAGCTGCAGAAATCAGAGGATTCCGTCGTCCTGAACCGTATAAGGGCAAGGGCATCAAGTATGAAAACGAACGTATTGTTCGTAAAGAAGGTAAGAAGAAGTAAAATGAATTCTAAAAAAGAACTTTCTAATCGTCGTCAATACAGAAATCGATGGGCCATTAAGTCTCTATCGAAAACGAAAAAACCGCGTCTTTCTGTGTTTCGGTCAAATCAGCATATTTATGCTCAGATTATCGATGATGAAAAGGGCGTGACGCTCGCGTCTGCCTCCTCTCTTGATCAAAAGCTTAAAGCTCAGATTCAGAAGGGGTGGAATATCGCCTCGGCAGAAGCTGTTGGGATCGCTCTGGCAGAGCGCGCTCAGAAAGCGGGGATTAAGGCCGTTGTATTTGATCGGGGACCCTATATTTACCACGGCCGTGTGAAGGCTTTGGCAATGGGGGCTCGTTCTGGTGGATTAGATTTTTAATTAAGGACAAAAAATGGCACGCGAGAAATCGGAAAAAATTGAAAGTGGACTTGTTGACAAGCTCGTCGGTATTAACCGCGTTACGAAGGTTGTAAAAGGAGGAAAAAACTTTTCCTTCTCAGCTTTGGTTGTTGTGGGCGATACAAAAGGACGTGTTGGGTACGGGCTTGGAAAAGCAGCTGAAGTGCCAGATGCTATCCGTAAAGCGAATGAACAAGCGCACAGGACGATGATTAAGGTTCCCTTAAGAGAAGGTAGGACCGTACATCATGATTTGATCGGTCACTTTGGGGCTGGTCGTGTGGTGATTCGCACAGCGACAGTTGGAACTGGAATTAAGGCCGGTGGACCTATGCGGGCTATTTTTGAAGTGCTCGGGATACACGACGTGGTTGCAAAATCCGTTGGATCAAACAACCCACACAACATGGTAAAGGCAACTTTCGAGGCCTTGAAGAACGTCTCTTCTCCGCGCCAAGTGGCTGCCCGTCGTGGGAAAAAGATTTCGGAGATTATAGGCAACAGAGAAACAAAATCCTCTGCGGCGGAAAATGGTGTGTCAGATGAGTAAGGGTAAATTAAGAGTCGAACAGACCGGCAGCGCCATCGGGCGTAAGGATTATCAAGCTCTGTGTTTGAAAGGCTTGGGGCTTGGGAAACTCCATCGCGTGAAAGAAGTGGAAGATACCCCTTCTGTGCGGGGGTTGATTCGTCGGGTCAGTCACTTGGTAAAAGTTGAAGACATTAAAGGATAATTAAAATGAAGTTAAACACAATTCGAGATAATCGCGGGGCGACGTCTGCTCGGAAACGAGTAGGGCGTGGGATTGGATCTGGACTTGGTAAGACGTGTGGTCACGGACAAAAGGGGCAAAAAGCCCGTTCTGGTGTGGCCATTAAAGGGTTTGAAGGGGGTCAGATGCCGATCCAATTGCGTGTTCCAAAGCGCGGATTTAAAAGAGCGTTCGTTCGTGGTCCGGAAGGATCTCTTGTGAATCTTGGAAGCATTCAAGACGCCATTGATGCCAAGAAACTGGATGCAGCAGCTGTGATTACTAAAGAAAATTTGGTGAGCGCAGGGTTGATCCGGAGTGTGGCGGGTACTTTAAAGCTTTTGGCTAAGGGCGACCTCACGGCAAAGATCACCATCGAAGTGGATCAAGCCTCAAAATCAGCCCAAGTTTTTGTTGAAAAACGAGGGGGCCAGGTTAAGCTTCCGACCATTCAAGCGTAAAAAAATAACCATTATTATCTGAGGAATACCATGGCATCGGCGGCAGAACAACTCGCATCCAATTTAGATTTTAGGCTTTTTTCTAAAGCAGAAGAACTAAAAAAACGCATCTGGTTTACGCTAGGGGCGTTAATTATTTATCGTCTTGGAACGTACATTCCTCTCCCCGGTGTTGATATGTCTGTCATTGCCTCCATTGCACAGCGGAATGCCACAGGTATTTTGGGAATGGTGGACATGTTCTCAGGGGGAGCTTTGTGGCGGATGACCATTTTCGCTCTGAACATTATGCCCTATATCACGTCCAGCATCATCGTCCAGCTTTTGGGGGCTGTCTATCCGCCGTGGCAATCTCTTCGCAAAGAAGGAGAATCGGGCCGTAAAAAGCTGAACCAGTATACACGCTATGGCACCGTGTTGTTGGCCTCTATTCAGGCGTTTGCCTTGGCCAAAACATTGGAAAGTCAGCAAGCCGTTCTTGATCCCGGTTTGTTCTTTGAAATCACCACCGTTTTAACCGTCGTGGGAAGTACCATGTTTTTGGTGTGGCTTGGGGAACAGATCACGTCTCGTGGCATTGGAAATGGAATCTCCTTGATTATTTTCTCGGGCATCGTCGCGAACTTGCCCCAAGCAGCGTTGCGCATGATTGATATGGGCCGTGAAGGGGAGTATCACGTGATGTTTATTTTATTCATCTTAGCCCTCCTCGCGGGGGTGATTGCCTTTATTATCTTTGTGGAACGTGCCCAATTAAAAGTGGTGATTCAACAGCCCAAGCGTCAAATGGGTCAAAAAGTGTTCGGAGGAGAAAGTTCTCACTTACCTCTGAAGATTAACAATGCGGGGGTGATCCCGGCCATTTTTGCCAGCTCTCTGCTTTTGCTTCCCATGACGGTGTTGGGGGGATTGAACGTGGAAAACGAGTTTTTGCAGAAGGTCATTTATTATGTTCAGCCGGGGCAACCGGTCTATATGATTTTGTCTAGTTTGCTCATTACCTTCTTTGCCTTCTTTTATACGGCGCTTATGTTTAACCCTGAAGAGACGGCCGAAAACCTGAAAAAATCAGGCACCTTTATTCCGGGCATTCGACCGGGAGCGAGCACGGCAGAATATTTGGACTATGTCTTAACACGCCTCACGGTGGTGGGAGCCGCCTATCTTGTGACGGTTTGCCTCTTGCCAGAATTGTTGAAAGCAAAATATGCGTTACCGTTTTATTTAGGGGGAACCAGTCTTTTAATCGTTGTGGGTGTCACTATGGACACGGTGGCTCAGCTTCACTCGCACCTTCTCGCCTACCAATATGAAGGTCTGTTGAAAAAGTCTCGGTTTAATCTAAAGAAGTAATGCAGAAAAATATTGTATTTTTTGGCCCCCCCGGTTGTGGAAAGGGCACTCAGGCGGCCCTTTTAAAGGGTCCCCTTTCTTTGCACCATGTCTCAACGGGTGCTATTTTGCGTCACGAAGTGCAGCAAAAAACGGTACTTGGGATGAAGATTAAAGAGAATATGGATAAAGGGCTTTTCCCGCCTGAACCGTTAGTTCTGGAAACATTGACAGCATATCTTGCCCATCAGTCTCTTGACTCCGGGTTTATATTTGACGGGTTTCCTCGGACCGTCAGCCAGGCAGAATGGTTTGATCGGTTTCTGTCCACAAAGGGGCAAACGATTCAATGCGTTATTTATTTTGCCATTCAGGAAGAAATTTTAACAAAAAGACTCTCTGGACGCTTTACTTGCGCGGTCTGTGGTGCTACTTATAATGAGTATTTTAAGAAACCTCACCATGAGGGTGTCTGTGATGCGTGTGGGTCGCATGAGTTTACCCGTCGCACAGATGATGCGGTTGAACGCGTTGCAGAACGGCTGCGCATTTATCGCGATCAAACCATGCCCCTTCTTCCTTTTTATCAAAAAAAGGGATTGTTAAGGGAAATTGATGTAACAAAGCCCATGGCAGAGGTGTCAAACGAAATATTGGCAGCCGTGGTGTCGTCAGGAAAGACTTGACTCTGGCCTGTTTTATCTATAGAACCACAGAAAGCCTGTTTTTTCTGTTTTAATTGGACTTTGATTTTAAGGAGTTTTAAGAGTGGCTCGTATTGCTGGTGTGAATGTCCCGTCTCAAAAAAGGGTTGAGATTGCTTTGACGTATATTTATGGCATTGGAAGAACCAAAGCAGCTGAGATTTGTAAGAAAGCAACTATCACCAGTGCACGTCGCGTTCATCAGTTGACGGAAGACGAGTTATCAAAAATTCGAGATATTATCGATGAGGGCTACCAAGTTGAAGGAGACCTGCGTCGGCTTGTCTCTATGAACATCAAGCGCCTTGTTGATTTGGGGTGCTATCGGGGATTGCGTCATCGGAAGGGGCTTCCGACACGTGGCCAGAGAACTCATACCAATGCGCGGACGCGTAAAGGAAAAGCCAAGCCCATCGCAGGCAAGAAAAAAGCAGTTTAAGGAATAAGATTTAAATGGCACAGCAAGGTACTACAAAACTTCGGCGTCGCGAGCGGAAAAATGTTCCCGCTGCCATGGCCCATATCAATTCAACGTTTAACAATACAGTGATCAACATCACTGACCTGCAAGGGAACACCATTGTGTGGTCCACAGCCGGGGCAAATGGATTTAAAGGATCCAAAAAATCAACTCCCTTTGCGGCACAGATCGCGGCGGAAGCCGTTGGGCGTAAAGCAAAAGAACACGGGGTTAAGAATTTAACCGTGGAAGTAAAAGGCCCAGGATCAGGCAGAGAGTCCGCCTTGCGCGCTCTTTTGAGTGTTGGGTTTTCTGTGTCTTCAATTCGCGATGTGACGCCCCTTCCTCACAATGGGACGCGTCCAAGAAAACGCCGCCGAGTTTAATTTTATACGAAAATCATCATAGAGAGTATTGGAGTCCAAAGTGATACAGCAAAATTGGCAAGAGCTTATTAAACCAAAAGATATTCATCTTAAGAACCTTGATAAAGACGGCAACATTGCGCGTTTGGTAGTAGAACCTTTGGAAAGAGGCTATGGCCTTACCCTCGGGAATGCCTTGCGTCGGGTGCTTTTGTCTTCTGTACGCGGCGCTGCCGTGACCTCTATTCAAATCGAAGGTGTGGTCCACGAGTTCTCGTCTATTCCAGGCGTTATGGAAGATGTGACGGATATTATCTTGAACATTAAATCTTTGGCTCTTAAGCTTCATACAACAACCCCTAAAAAAATCCACTTGGTCCACAAGGGTGCAGGCGTGGTGACGGCGGGCATGATTAAGACAGGATCTGAAGTTGAAATCATGAATCCTGATCTGGTGATTTGCCATATGGATAAAGATGCAAGCCTTTCCATTGAAATGACAGTGGAAAACGGTAAGGGGTATCTGCCGGCGGCTCAAAATCGCAAAGAGACCACTCCTGTTGGCGTGATTCCCATTGACTCTCTTTTCAACCCTATTAAGAAGGTTGCGTACTATGTGGAGCATACGCGTGTGGGACAAGTGACCGACTATGACAAGCTTATCATTGAAATTGAAACAAATGGAACGGTAAAGCCAGAAGATGCCATTGCGCTCGGATCTCGTGTGTTGCAAGATCAACTTCGTCCGTTGATCAACTTTGAAGATCCTGTGGAAATACAGAAGACAGAAACTGAAAGCAAGCTACCTTTCTCACCAGCCCTGTTGCGGAAGGTATCAGAACTCGAGCTTTCTGTTCGTGCTGCGAACTGCTTGAAGAACGATAACATTATTTACATCGGAGACTTGGTTCAACGGTCTGAAGCTGAAATGTTGAAGACACCGAACTTTGGTCGTAAATCGTTGAATGAGATTAAACAGGTTTTGGTCAGCATGGGCTTAGGGTTGGGCATGGATGTGCCGGATTGGCCCCCTGAGAATATCGAAGATTTATCAAAAAAGATCGATGAAGCGTCCTTTTAAGATTTTGGAGAATTAAGAAATGCGCCACAAATTATCTGGTAGGAAATTAAATAGAACCTCGAGCCATCGTCGCGCGTTGTTTATGAATATGTCCAACTCATTGTTTTTGCATGAGCAAATCACCACAACCCTTCCCAAGGCAAAAGATCTTCGGTCCGTTGTGGAGAAATTTATTACAATGGCTAAGAATGGGTCTGATAGTTTGCACGTCCGTCGTGTTCTGATGAACCGATTAAACAACAACCAAGAAGTTGTGTCAAAGCTTCTCACCACGTTTGCAGATCGTTATAAAAGCCGCGCTGGCGGATATACGCGCGTCATTAAAGCAGGGTTTCGTTATGGAGATTCGGCGCCTATGGCGGTGATCGAGTTGGTGGACCGTCCCCGCGGCGCTGTTGCTCAAGCGCAGGATACCGTCGTGATTGATCAAGAAGTTGTTGCGAAAAAACCAGCTAAAAAAGCTGCGGCACCTCAGAAAAAAGCCACCGCTCAAAAGGGCCCTGCTCAGAAAAAGCATACGGCCAAGAAAGACAAAGCCTAAAAAAATTTTTGGGGGGAGGCTCTCAAAAATAATTGATGCATTTTATAAACAATATGATATAACTCATCAGTTTTTGTTTTAAGAAGGCGCGTCGTGAAAATTTTATACAGTCTCTGCATGGCTCTTATCCTCCTCATGGGGGGGTGCGATAGAAAACAAGAGGTGACATCCCAAGGCACGCCTCTGATGGTGGGCGTATCGGCGGATAATCGCCCCTTTGAATACTATCAAGAGGGCAAAATGGTGGGGTTTGATATTGATCTCATTCGTCTCGTTGCCGCTCGGTTAGGGCGCCCCCTCGTTCTGAAAGACATGTCCTTTGATGGCCTTTTGGGTGCTTTGCAATCTCACAGTATTGATCTCGCGATTTCTGCCATGACCCCTACGGAAGATCGGATCAAAGCGGTGGACATGACTCAGAAATACCATGAAGCCAAAACCGAGCTTGTTTGTTTGAAAACGTCTCCCATCACCTCTTTAGAGGATGTGAGGGGGCTCGTCCTTGGGGTGCAACAGGGATCCACCCATGAGCAGTTTGCCAAACAAGAACTGGTGGGGCCTTTCAAGGTAACCCTGAAGTCTTTAAACAAAGTTCCAGAATTAATTCAGGAAATTCGTATTGGTCGGATTTCTTGTCTGATTATTGGTCACGGTGAAGCGCGGGCCATTGCCGAGGAAATGCCAGAACTGAAAACCGTTCCCATCGACCGCAACTCCACCGGCGGGGAAGCCATTGCTTTGCCCAAGGGATCAAACCTCACCGCGCCCATCAATGAGGTCCTCACGGAGCTTAAGAAAGAGGGAACGTTGCAGAAGTTGGCCAGGCAATGGTTGAAAGAATAGGCTTTCATGCAGTTTGACAGTATTCTTCCCTCTCTGCCCTTTATTCTAGGGGGTGTGGGGGTGACCCTCAAGTTTACGGTTACCTCCCTGCTCTGTGCGCTGCCCCTGGCCGTTTTGATGGCTCTAGCAAAGATAAGCTCTCTCCGGTCCTTAAGATGGGCGATGACGGCCTATACCTCTGTGTTCAGAGGCACACCTCTGTTGGTGCAATTGGGCCTCATTTACTATGGCTTACCCCAGTTGATAGGATATACCTTTTCTCCCTTTGAGGCGGGGATTTTGGCGTTTACCTTGAACTCTGTGGCCTACACCTCAGAAATCATGAGGGCGGGCATTCAGTCCATCGATCCGGGGCAGTGGGAGGCCGGCAAGGTTTTGGGTCTCTCGTACACTCAAACCTTTCGCACCATTGTGTTTCCCCAGGCCATGCGGACCATTGCGCCGGCTCTGGTGAATGAGATTGTGGATTTATTAAAAGAATCTGCCCTTGTCTCCGTCATAGGAGAGGCCGATTTATTGAGGCGCACCCAGATTGTGGCGGCGGAAAAGTATCTCTACTTTGAACCCTACATCATCGCTGCCATTGGGTATTATCTTATGGTTCTGGCTGTCAGCAGCATAGCCAAATTGTTGGAAAAGAGGCGTCTCTATGCTTAAGGTCTCTTCTTTATACAAATCCTTTAAATCAACGGAAGTTCTGAAAGACATTTCCTTCGAAATAGCCATGGGCCAGGTTGTTGGTCTCTTGGGCCCTTCGGGGAGTGGCAAGTCCACGTTGTTGCGCTGTCTGTCACGGGTTGAAACTTTTCGGCGGGGAAGAATTTTTTTCAATGGGCATCCTATTACCCATATCTCGTCAGACGAGATTGGACTGGTCTTTCAAAATTTCCAATTGTTTCCCCACCTGACGGTTTGGAAGAACCTTATGTTAGCGCCGTCTTTGTTAAAAAAAGGCAACGATCTTTCTGTCCTGGAGGGGAAGGCCTTGAGTCTCCTTGAAAGTTTTAATTTGGTGAGCAAGCGTGACTCGTACCCCGCCCAATTATCTGGTGGTCAGAAACAGAGAATCGCCATTGCGCGGGCCCTCATGATGGATCCGCCGCTTTTGCTGTTTGATGAGCCAACCTCGGCCTTAGACCCGGGCATGGTGAATGATGTGGGGGCGCTTATCCAAAGCTTAAAGCGGCCGGATCGACTGATTATTGTGGCGACCCACGAATTAAGGTTGGCCCACAAAGTGGCTGACTTTGTGTTTTTTATGGACCATGGGGAACTGCTGGAACAAAAACCGGCAGGGGATTTTTTCACGAACCCTTCCTCTGACTTTGCCAAAAAGTTTCTAGAAAATTATTAAAAAAAGAACAAAGATAGTCTTCAAGAATCTTAGAGTTAGAAAATCCATTCTTTTTCAATAAATAAATTTTTCAGTATTTTTGATTATTTAGATGATCTAAAGAAGAAAATGAGGGTTTTTGTAAGTATATCCTTACTCTTTCTGCGAAATAGCATTGACTAAAGAATAAAAAGGGTTTTTATTAGTATATATAGTCAACCATTAACGTTAACCGAAAGAGGTCAAAAGTGAAAAAAAATGAGCTTATAGTGCAAGTTGCAGAAAATGCAGGATTGTCAAAAGCATCAGCAGCAAAAGCTGTGGATGGCGTATTTGAATCAATCGCAAAGGCTTTGAAAGCAGGGGAAGCTGTGCGTGTTGTCGGATTTGGGACGTTTCTAACAGTACACCGTAAAGCAACTGAAGGACGCAACCCCCGTACAGGCGAAAAAATAAAAATCGCTGCCGCGCGTCTTCCTAAATTCAAAGCAGGAAAAGGACTAAAAGAACGGGTTGCTAAGTAAAAAGGCAACTTTTGTGTTGAAGCAAATTTGTTTATTTGTTATACACACGTGTGTGGTGCAGGGGCGATTAGCTCAGCGGTAGAGCGTCTCGTTTACACCGAGAGGGTCGGCGGTTCAATCCCGTCATCGCCCACCACATGATAACTTGGTTGGGGGTGTAGCTCAGTTGGTTAGAGCGCCGGCCTGTCACGCCGGAGGTCGCGAGTTCAAGTCTCGTCACTCCCGCCACCCATTTTTTTCTTTTCAATCTTGTTTTTTTACTATCCGACGTTTTAAACCCCCGTCTTCGAGGGGCTCATTTTCCTTGTCATCGCAATCCACCCACCGCCTACCACCCGCGTTCCCTCATAAAACACACAGGCTTGTCCCGGAGAGATGCCGTACTCAGGTTCCAGTAAGGTCACAGAGGCGCCAGTGGTTGTACGTGTCACTTCGGCCTGTAACGGCGTTTGGGAAGACCGGATCTTTACCGTGCAGGGAAGGGGAGTATCAGACACCTCGCCCAGCCAGTTAACTTTCTCCATGGTGAAGGTGGTCTGGGCTAGGTCTTCGCGACTGCCCACAATCACTTCCTTTGTGTGGGCGTTCAAACGCACCACATAGAGCGGTTTCCCATCGAGCTCCGTACTGCCCCCAATCCCCAACCCTTTGCGCTGACCGATGGTGTAATGAATAATGCCGGGATGGCGTCCTAAGACAGACCCGTTCACATGAACGATCTCCCCGGGGTCTGCGGCGCCCGGGCGCAATTTCTGAACCACCGATGCATAATCTCCATTGGGGACAAAGCAAATATCTTGGGAATCAGGTTTGTCGGCTACGGATAGACCAAATCGCTTGGCATGTTGCCGTGTTTCAGCCTTGGTGAGGCCCCCCAGGGGAAAGCGGAGATAATCCAGCTCTTCCTGTCGGGTGGCAAAGAGAAAATAACTTTGGTCTTTGGTGGGGTCCACCGCTTGGTGTAGCTCTGCCTTTTCTTCTCCCTTGAGGCGTTGTACGTAATGACCCGTGACCAAACAATGCCCGCCCAAGTCTTTCGCCGTTTTAAGAAGATCCTTGAACTTGACCTGTTGGTTGCACTGAACGCAGGGGATGGGGGTCTCTCCGCGCAAATAACTATCAGCAAAATCATCCATCACTTGTTGTTTGAACACAGATTCATAGTCGAGCACGTAATGGGGGAACCCCATTTTGGTGGCGACTTGACTCGCATCATAAATATCTTGGCCCGCACAACAGGCTTTTGTTTTCCCAATCGCCATGCCGTGATCATAGAGCTGCAGCGTGATGCCTACCACGTCGTATCCCGCTTCCGCGAGCAGAGAGGCGGTGACGGAGCTATCCACCCCGCCCGACATGGCCACCACCACGCGGGTTTCTTTTGACGGGGGGGGGAACCCCAGATTGATCCAATTTAAGTGTGTCATCGTGTCATATATATGCAGGGATTCCTTGAGTTTTTCAAGAAAATAAAGGAAACAAAAGAAGCTCAATGACCAATTTATTTAAAAAAGAACTGTTTGCCTTTTTTATTCTCCTCTCTTTCCATTTCAGTTGGGTCCATTCTTTTTTTATGATAAAACTGGATGGTATGACTCTTGCCAATATTTTAACTCTGTTTCGTATTCTGATTCTCTTCCCTTTTATTGGGATGTTTTATATCGATGCGCATTGGGCGAACGGGGTGGCGGTTGTGTTATACCTAACCGCCTGTTTCACCGATTATCTGGATGGGATGGTAGCGCGTGGGTTTAACCATGTGTCCACCTTTGGGAAATTTTTGGACCCCATCGCGGATAAGTTGCTCATTGCCACCACCATTATCATGCTTGCCGGCACAGGGCGACTCGAGGGTACCGCGTTGCTACCGGCCCTGATCATTCTGGGGCGGGAGATTTTTATTTCGGGGCTGCGAGAACACCTTTCTTTGGAAAACGTTAACGTGCCGGTGAGTGTGCTCGCCAAATGGAAAACAGCCGTACAGATGATCAGCCTCTCGTACCTTTTGGCCGATGGCCCAAAGAAGTATGTCTGGGGGTTTCAAGAAGTGGGGGTGGTTTTGTTGTGGACAGCGGCGTTGCTCTCTCTTATCTCAGGGTATGAGTATTGGCGCAAAGGACGATCGATCATTAACCCATGATGCGTTTGTGCCTCTATCAACCTGAAATTGCTCAAAACACTGGTACCTTACTGAGGCTGGCGGCGTGCATGGGAGTGGGCATGGAGATCATCGAACCCTGCGGCTTCACCTTTACGGACGCTAAACTCAGGCGCTCTGGCATGGATTATAGGGATCGGGTGGATCTAAAGCGCCATTTCTCCTGGGATCATTTTTTAAAAGACAAACCCCAAGGGCGCCTCATTGCCTTGGATGGCAAAGGAGAAGAGACCCATATATCCTTTCAATTTAACCCCAACGACTTGCTTTTGTTGGGGCAAGAAGGGGACGGATTGCCGGATGCTGTGTTACACCAGTGTGACCATCGTGTTCGCATCCCGTTGGTGCCCGGACTCAGATCTTTGAATGTGGCCATTGCCGGAGCGATGGTGCTGAACGAAGCTCTTCGGCAGACCCATCAGTTTCCTGGGCAATTTCCTGGCCAATTTCCACATGAAAATGATGACCCAGAATAAGATTCCCCCTAAAAATTCTAAAACGCTGGTGATTCAACCCTTGCAAGGCATTGGTGATTATATGTGGTTTGTGCGCCACCTCCATGCCATTGCGAAGTCCACCCCCGAAAAAAAAGTGACACTCTTGACCCGCCCTCGGTCACACGCTCAACTATTGGCGGAAGCGGACCCCTCTATCGAAGAAGTGTTGTGGCTTGATCTAAAACCGGGTGTGCATGATGGACCCTTGGGTGTCGTGCGGTTGGCCCAGATGTTGCGGCGGTATCGTTTCCGAGAGGCGTGGATCTTGCACAGCCGAAGCTTACGCTACCCCATCGCCTGTCGGTTGGCAGGGATCTCCACCGTGTACGGGCCAGGTATGGGCCTCCAAAAACCTTTTTTATCCAACCCAGAGACATTTTTAAGCCTTGAAGAACAAAAGCAGCACCCCATTCTTCGCGGGACACGCGTGATGGAGCGGCATCATCTGTCCTTCTTGAAGGAAGAGGCGCCCCTCGCGGTGGATCCCTCTTTTTTGAAAAGCGTGCGGCAAGAATTTGGAAAGCAGAAACATCCCTGGATGGCCTTGTGCATCAGCTCTAGTGAAGCCTCTAAGAAATGGCCAATAGATTCTTTCATCGTGCTCGGAGAAAAAATATTTCAAGAGAAAAAAGGAACTCTTTTTATTTTGGGGGGGCCAGCGGAGGCAGCGGAAGGTATGGAAATTCAGGCAGCCCTCCAGAGACAAGGGGTGGAGGCTATGTTTGTGACGGGGGATTTGCGTCGGACCTTGCAAGTGCTGCGGCTGTGTGACTTTGTGGTGGGAAATGATACGGGTGTCACCCACGCTGCCCCCATGGTGGGGACAAAGGGGTTGGTTTTGTTGGGGCAAGCGCAGGTTCCCATTCACCATTACGCACCGTTGGAAGGGTTGCGGGCGTCCAAGACAGATCAGGTGGTTGAGCTACCCAACAATTTGGAAGAAATTACGCCGGACCAAGTCATGGCCAAACTGAAGAGTTTGTCTTGGGTATGAAGAACAAATCGTCTCTTGAAAAGGGTGTGGAGATTATCCTGGGGTATGTGAAAACACTCAGCTCAGCGCTGGGTCTCCTCAGGTGTTATGAGCTCTATCAAATGTACCTTCTCGGCAGGCAGTATTTCCAAACCTGTTTATCACAAAACCATCACAGGAGTGTGGCACGTGATTTCAGGAGAAGGCTGGTTTCGGCGGAAAGATCTGAAGACGGAGGCCAAAAGCTGCGTTAAAGTCAAACGTGGCACCACGCTGACCCTTCCGAAGGAGGCCATCTTTCAGGTCCGCGCCATCGGCGATTAGCCGTTGAAATTCTTTGTGGTGACCATCCTCCATTGGTCAGGAGATGATGAAGCTGTGGCTTTCATCGGCCATTGGGAGTCGCGGTGAAGAAAAATTGTCTGAATAAAGGATAGCCAAATTGGGGAGGCTATCTCGGACTATTTTACTTATATCACTCGGCATCATAGACGCGACCATTTAACCCAATAATTCCTTTTTTAAAGTTCTCGCGGTTTTCAAGAATTTCTCTTAGGTGGGTTCGGGCTCTATGGGCCAGAGTATTTTTGTAAATAAGCTGTCCATCCTCTTTAGCAGGATAGATTAATTCTTTTAACATACGGGTAACGCGAGCCTGTTTTATTTCTACAGAGGTATTCTTATCTGTTACGATGGCACGAATATTATCGTATTTCTTTTTTGTGAGACCAAATTGGGTTCGGTATTCACCCGGATAGTCACCATATAGATCTGGAATTTCCAAGGGCAAGGTTATGACAACGGCTTGACCCAGCATTTTTCCCACAAAGGAAACCTCCTTCTCTGACAAAATATTGTTTGAAAAATGAGTGGAAATTTTTATGTTTTTCTCCTTATGGTGGGCAACCACATCATAGGGCATCGTTTTTTTTGCGATGGTATCGGTTAAAAAAATTCCTTGCAAATATCCTAGGTGCGTATGTTGACGATGTCCTTCTGCATCGTACAGACTGTCTAGAGTATCAATGTGCCCATAGTCTTTCAAGCCATATCCGTAGTTTCCAGCATGACTCACATCTGTAGTAAAAGATAAAAGAGGATTGCCTTTTGGGAGGCCCTCCACCATCGCTTTGTACTTACTATAAGTTTGTGGCAAAATCGGTTGATTCAGCCCAGAAATAAAGTCAGTACTGTTAGAATAAATTTGTTGAAAGGCATGGCGGCGATTAGAGAAACCCTTACGGTTAATTGTAATGGGTTGACTGGCTTCCATTTTTTTAAAGAAAACTTGGATTTGGGAAACGACAGCGTCTAATGACTTTTCCCGCGCTGGCGTCAGAGGGTCTGTGTAAAGGACGTTATTTTTTTTATGGGCTGCTGCACAATAAATGGGAATTTGAAGACCGTGAGCTGCCATATAATCCCGCTGAGCTTGGTCATCCTCGAAATGGGTAGGGGAGAAGTGGGTACCGCGCCAGAGGACAACAACGGGTTTTCCATCAAATTTAGAAAGATCCTCCGAGGTGGAAAATGGAGCCGAAAGCACATTATGGCTTAAAAATAATAGAAAAAAAGAACTGAGGTATTTCATCGTTTTGGCCTCCTTTACGCAGTTGTGGACTCTAGCTTATAAAATAATCAAATGGAAGAAAAATTTCAGCGGGTCCTCTCTACGAGAACGAACACTCCTCATTCTGCTCGCCACAATACGTCATTCTCGAGGAGGTCCGTCAGGGGCGACAAAGCAATCCAGCTTTTTTACCGAGGAAGACAGGTGGGGACTGCGTCGTCAATCCTCTTGGATTTCCTCGCAGTGACGGGAGTGGAGTGATATACTCCGCGAGATATGAAGAACAAATCGTCTCTTGAAAAGGGTGTGGAGATTATCCAGAGCTATGTAAAAACACTCAGCTCGGCGCCGGGTGTGTATCGCATGTTGGATGATCAATGCGCCGTTCTTTACGTGGGCAAGGCCAAGAATCTGAAGAAACGGGTGGTGAGTTATACGCGCCCGGAAAAGCAGACTATTCGGATTCAGCGCATGATTTCTCTGACGCGCACCATGGAGTTCGTCACCACCCATACGGAAGGGGAGGCGTTGCTGTTAGAGGCGAATCTCATCAAAAGCCTCACACCTCGATATAATGTTCTTTTTCGGGATGATAAATCGTTCCCCTATATCTTGCTGACACGGGGAGAGTTACCGCCCGCCTTGACCCTGCATCGGGGTGCGAAAACAGAGGCAGGTGATTATTTTGGACCCTTTGCCTCCACCCAAGCAGCGCGCAAGACTTTGGAGATTTTGTCGCGGGTGTTCAAGCTTCGCACCTGTACCTCCAGCGTGTATAAAAATCGGACTCGCCCCTGCTTGCAATATTACATCAAGCGGTGCACGGCGCCCTGTGTGGCGAAAGTTTCGGCCGTTGACTATGAGCAGCAGGTGGAAAATGCGCGTCAGTTTTTATTGGGCAAGACGCATACGTTGCAGAAGCGTCTCGCGCAGCAAATGGAAGAGGCAAGCGCGGCCCGGTTTTATGAGCGGGCAGCGCACTTGAGAGACCAAATTCAGGCCCTGACAAAAACACAAGAAGAGCAAGGGGTGTATCTGAAGGGGGCCGAGAATCTGGATGTGATTGCCTTGGTGCGCTTGCATGGCAAAGCGGCGGTGCAAATTTTCTTTTTCCGGCATGGGTCGAATTATGGCAGCCGGTCTTACTTTCCCAAATATGACCCGGCGGATACGGATGAAGAGATTTTGGAGGCCTTTGTGTCTTGGTTTTACGCGGGGGCGGCTGTGCCCAAACAAGTGTTGCTGAACAAAGCTTTGCCCGAACAAGAAACTCTGGAAAAAATGTTGTCAGAACAAGCAGGGTACGCCGTGACGTTGGAGGTGCCGCAACAGGGCAAGCGATTCCAACTGATTCAGCAAGCGGAGAAAAATGCCAAAGAGGTGCTGGCCTCCAAACTGGTCGAGACGGCCTCTAGCAAAAAGATTTGGCAAGAGGTGGCGCGTCTCTTTGCCTTGCCTACCCTCCCGAAACGCATCGAGGTTTATGATAACAGCCACAACCAAGGACGAGAGGCCTATGGGGTGATGATTGTGGCGACGCCAGAGGGGTTCGATAAAAAAGCGTACCGCACCTTTGGTATTAAGAATGTGACGGCCCACGAACACGGCGGGGACGACTATGCCATGATGCGCGAGGTACTGAATCGTCGCTTTCAGAAGGCAGAACCTGCCCAGTTTCCCGATCTTGTTTTACTGGATGGGGGGCAGGGGCAACTATCCGCCGGTCTTCAGGTGATGCAAGAGTTAGGCGTGATGCACATCCCTATCGCCGCCATTGCCAAGGGGCCAGACAGGAACGCGGGACGGGAAAAATTTTTTCTGCCCAATCAGGCGCCCTTTTCCTTAGAGCCTACGGATCCTGTTTTATATTACTTGCAACGACTCCGGGATGAAGCCCATCGGTTTGCCATTGGGGCCCATCGCCAGAAGAAACAAAAGGCGGTGACAGGCTCGCAGTTGGATGACATCAAAGGCATTGGCGCGCAGCGGAAAAAAGATCTGCTGCAACATTTCGGATCGGTGAAAGCGATTTCAGGAGCTGGTGTGGCGGATTTGAAAAAAGTGACGGGGATTAGCCAGGCTATTGCCCAAACTATCTACGACTTTTTTCATTAGGGGATCTTTCCTAAACCGTCGTTGCGCAGCTGACAATTTTACCCCTACGACCCCAATCGTTGACTGAGCGCTGCTTCGAGGAAATCGTCGATCTTGCCATCCAGAACGCCCATGGCGTTGCCTTTTTCCACGCCCGTCCGCAAGTCTTTTACCATTTGGTACGGCTGCAGAACGTACGAGCGGATTTGGTGGCCCCAGCCGATCTCTGTTTTAGAGTCAGCCTGGGCTTGGGCAATTTCTTGCTTTTTTTGCAACTCGAATTCATAGAGGCGTGAGCGCAGCATCTCGTACGCTTGGGCGCGGTTGCGGTGCTGAGAGCGATCGTTCTGACATTGCACCACAATGCCCGTGGGAAGGTGGGTGATGCGGATGGCACTGTCTGTTTTGTTCACGTGCTGCCCCCCAGCGCCGGACGCTCGATAGGTGTCGATGCGCAGGTCTTTTTCCAAAATCTCAATTTCAATGGATTCATCGATTACAGGATACACCCACACAGAGGCAAAACTGGTGTGGCGTTTGCCATTGGCGTCAAAGGGCGAAATGCGCACCAAACGATGGACGCCGCTTTCTGTTTTGAGCCATCCATAGGCTTTGGGGCCCGTGATTTGAAAGGTGATGGATTTGATGCCGGCTTCCTCTCCCGGTGTTTCTTGTAGCACGGAGACTTTGTATCGTCGGCCTTCACACCATCTGAGGTACATGCGCATCAACATTTCGGCCCAGTCTTGGGCCTCGGTGCCACCAGCTCCCGCATGAATTTCAAGAAACGCACCACAAGCATCAGCTTCGCCAGAGAGTAGGCTTTCCAATTGTGCCAATTTCAGTTCTCTTCTTAAGGCTTCTAAGGCGTTTTCGCCTTCTAGAATGGTGGCCTCATCTTCTTCTGCCTCGCCCAGTTCGATGAACACGAGGCCGTCTTCCAATCTTTTCTCAAAGTCGTGGAGGGTTTGAATTCTTTGGGTAAGACCTGTCCGCTCTTGCATAATGGGTTGGGCTTTTTGAGGGTCGTCCCAGAAATCTACCGCTTCGGTGAGGGTGTCTAATTCTTTAAGGCGGGCCTGTGCCGCATCCCAGTCAAAGAAACCTCCGCAAGAGGGAGAGAGAGTGTTTGATTTCTTCGACCATTTGAGTTATTTCTGTACGCATAGCTATTTTATAAGGCGACTTCCCAAAAACATCAATAGGTGTGACCACAAAAATGGATTTTTATATCACCCAGTTCTTTAATCTCTTTCTTCTAAACCTGATGAATCTCACCAGTCCAGGGCCAGAGACGGCCTTGATGGTGCATAACAGCAGCTATTATTCTCGGCGTATCGGCTTTTATACTGGGCTTGGCATTGTGTGTAGCACCATGATTCATAAAACGTATAGTTTTTTGGGGTTTGGGGCGTTCATTTCCAAATCACCCTTTCTCTTTAACACCCTTAAATATGCGGGCGGCGCGTATCTCGCGTACTTGGGGGTGAAAATGTTGCTGAGCCCTAAGAGATTGGTGAGTGCAAATGGAGAAGACAATGAATATATTACGCACTTAAAAAAGATGACGCCGAAGAAAGCCTTTCGCATGGGGTTTACCATCGATATTTTGTGCCCGTCTGCCTCTCTCGTCTTTATCAGTATCGTGGCGGCGACTGTCGCGCCTGAGACACCTCTTTCCATCCAGTTTATGTATGGCGGATTGTTGGTTCTGAGTTCTTTGACGTGGTATTCCTTGCAATCTTTGGTCTTCTCACAGTCCGTTATCAAGAAAGCTTTAGAAAAATCAGGGTGTTGGGTCAACAGAGTCATGGGGGTTTATATGGTGTATTTTGCCTTTAAGCTGATTACACGCACTTTGCATTAGTTTTTTGTTTGAGTGTTCTGTGATCTTTGATAAGATAACGAACGAAGCGCGGGGAGTATTCATGTCCTTTTTTATGAGAGCAATTTTTCTAGCAGTCGCAAGTATTTCAACTGTTTTTGGAATGGGGGGATCAGGCGCTGGGGGTGCCACGGGCGCAGGCGGAAGTCTTTCAGGTTTGTATCAAGATGTGGCAAATGTGTCAGGTTTAGTGGATGCCAATTCGCCGGCGGCGAATGAGCTTCGAACTAATATTTCCATGTTGGTGGGTAAATTGAGTGCTTTGGGGGGATCAACCCCAGGCCAGCTTGTGAGTGCGACGAACGCGCAGCAAGTTTCTGCCTCCATCGATGGGGTGGTGAATATGTTACTCGGAACAGCGGCGCTCTCGTCTGTGCAGACGGTGGAAGGTATTCAAGGGGCTCTTTCAAATAACCCGTATCTGCAGGCCATCTTTATGAACCAGAATAACGGTGTGAGTGTGTGGACAGCCTATATGTATCCGCAAATCCTGACGGCGTTTATTCGTATCCAGGCATCATATGCGTCCGCTATCCTGAATTATATTTCTCAACATATGAATAGATTAAAGCCAGGCGAGATCGATTCTTTGAACAATTCCGTTAAAGCTTTGTTAAATCGCCTCAACTCAATTCCTTCTTGACGCCTGTCCCACGGAGCACAGGGAATATTTATGTCTTTTTTTATAAGAGCAATTTTTCTAACAGCCACGAGTATTTCAACCGTTTTTGGAATGGGGGGATCAGGCGCTGACGGAGGCGAAAGTCTGTCGGGTCTCTATGAAGACATAAGGAATGTGTCGTCACTGATTATCATCAACTCGCCAGAGGCGAATGAGCTCAGAACCAATATTTCCACGTTAATCGCAAAAATGAGCGCTTTACAGGGTGCAAATCCTCAGCAGCTTATAAATCCGGAGCATGCCAAAAGAGTTTCCTCCACCATCGATGGGGTGGTGAATATGTTGTTGGGCACAGCTGCCATGTCATCTGTGCAGACGATCGCTGCCATTAAAGGGAGTATTTCAACGAATCCCTATATGCAAATAATGTTTATTAACCAAAATAATAGTGCGAGTGTCTGGGAGGTCTACATGTCTCCTTATGTCATCAGTGCTGTTGTGCGCGTACAGGCGTCATATGCGTCGGCTATTCTCAATTATATTTCTCAGCATATGGATAGACTACCACCTGATCAGATCCACTCTTTGAACAATTCGGTGAAGGATTTATTAAACCGTCTCAGCACCATGACGTGATGAGGCTAATCCCACGATGGCGCGCGCAAAAGAAACAGCGTGGAAGGGTTGGAGATCGTCTTTTGACTCACCCACGCCCACATAATAAAGAGGCAGATGATATTTTTCCGTGATCCCCACCACCACGCCTCCCCGGGCGGTGCCGTCTAGTTTTGTGATGACCAATCCCGTCAAGGGAACAGACTTCCCAAAGGATTCTATTTGAATGAAGGCATTTTGCCCGATGGTGGCATCCAACACCAAAAAAGATTCATGGGGCAAGTGGGCGTCAATTTTTTTGAGCACTCGTTGTATCTTTTCCAACTCAGCCATGAGGGTTTGATTCGTGTGTAACCGGCCAGCGGTGTCGATTAATAACACATCATATCCTTTTTTCTCGGCCTCTTTATAGGCGTCAAAGGCAAGGGCTGAGGGGTCAGCGCCCAAATTTCGCCGAATGATGGGAATAGAGAGGCGATGGCCCCACACTTCCAATTGTTCAATGGCGGCCGCCCGAAAAGTGTCGCAAGCTGCGATGGCTACAGAGAGCCCTTGGGTTTGAAGTTGATAGGCGAGCTTGGCACAGGTGGTGGTTTTTCCACTGCCATTCACACCCGCCATGAGAATCACAAACGGTTTTTTGGAAGAGAGGAGGGGTAGTTTTTTTTCAAAGGGGATCAGAATCTGGGCAATCTCATCGGCCATCAGTTCTTGGATTTCTGTGACAGAGGTTTCTTTCTCCACTTTTTCTTTGCTGAGACGGGTCGTAATTTTGGTGGCAACAGAAACCCCGAGGTCGGCCTGAATCAGCGTCTCTTCCAAATCTTCGAGCGTGGCGGCATCAATTTTTTTATGAGTAAAAATTTTGGTGACGCTAGAGGTGAGCGTCTCGGATGTTTTCTTCAGTCTTGAGGTTAGTTTTGAAAACCAACTCATAGAATCACTTCTCCTCGTAAATGAGTCTTAGTATGACCGGTGAGGCGGACGGTGGTCAAGGTACCGGCGTCAAGCTGTTGATCTGGCTGAACCGGACAAAAGTGTGGCGTGCGCCCGGTGTGGTCTTTTTCCACCACAATCTCTACGGTTTTCCCTACAAACCGCTCAAAGGTTTTGTGCAGCTGCATGTCACCCAGATCGCGCAGGCGTTTGGCGCGTTCTTTGATCACGGCGCGGTCCACTTGAGGCATGCGAGCGGCGGGTGTGTCGGGACGAGGGGAATAGGGAAAGACGTGGAGATAGGTAATGTCGCACTCCGTAATGAGGGCGAGGGAGTTCTGGAACATGGTTTCCGTTTCGGTGGGGAATCCAGCAATGATATCGCAGCCAAACACTACATCAGGCCGCAGCTCACGCATTTTGGCGCAAAAATCAATCACGTCTTGCCGAAGATGGCGACGTTTCATGCGTTTTAAAATCAGATCATCCCCCGCTTGGAGGCTGATGTGGAGGTGGGGCAACAGGCGAGGCTCGGTGGCAAAAAGTTGAAAGAGGTCGTCATCAAACTCCACCGGATCGATGGAGGAAAGGCGGAGGCGCTTGAGCCCGGGCACATTCATTAGCAAGCGACGAATCATTTTAGAGAGCGTTATCTCAAGTGGCAGATCTTCCCCGTAGGAGGTGATATCCACCCCTGTGAGGATAACTTCGTGGATGCCGTGTTCGACCAGAAGTTGAACTTGATCCACAATCATGCCGAGCGGCACGCTGCGGCTATTGCCACGCCCAAAGGGAATGGCGCAAAAGGTACACCGATGGTTGCACCCATTTTGGATCTCGATGAAGGCGCGGGTTTTAGAATCAAACCCACTGATCATGTGGGTCGCGGTTTCAGTGACCGACATAATGTCATTCACCAAAACTTTTTCGGGAGAGTCTAGAAAGCTGCTGCGCTTCATTTTTTCCTGGTTCCCGAGAACTTTAGTCACCCCTTGGAGGACAGAGAATTTCTGCGGGTTGATTTGGGCTGCGCACCCGGTCACGATAATTTTTTGATCTGGGTTTTCCCGATGAAGGCGCCGAATTTTTTGCACCGCTTGGCGCTCGGCCTCGGCTGTGACTGCACAGGTGTTCACAATGGTAGTATTTTCCAAACCGGCTTCTTCTGCCAGGTTCATCATCACTTGTGATTCGTAGATGTTTAAACGACACCCAAAGGTGATAACCTTGTTTTTACTCATGAATGTATACGTCTATGACTCAAGATAAATGGGGCGAGTGATGGGACTTGAACCCACGGCATCCAGTACCACAAACTGGCGCTCTAACCACCTGAGCTACACCCGCCACGAACTGTCTTTTTACAGTGTTTCCTTGAAAAAGGTCAAGAATTTTCGCTGAGGCTCTCAATTAGAGAAGAAAATCACGGAGGATTTGGGGGAGACTCTGTCTTGAGAAATTTTCTTGGAACAATTTTTATTATCTCTTGTTTTTACTTGCGTTCTTTCTTATACAAACAAGAGACTTAACTTTGTTTCAATAGATGAAAGACAACAAATGACTCTGTTCAAAATGATGCTGCCCGTATGGGCGGGACTGATGAGTATCACGGTTTTTGGGGCCTCCAAGGAGCATCCCGCTCGAGAGGATTTGCAGGAGGGGGCTATGTCTGTTATTGGAATGCCGGCGATGATACACTGCCGCCAACCCATAAGCCCAAGGGTTTTTGAAGAAGGGAGGCACCCTGAGGACAATGGCCTTATGGGTTCTCCTCCCGTGCTTCAGAAGAAACAAAAAAGAATGTGCGGATCTCCTTCGAGAGAGACAGCACAATTATTACAAGCAGTTCGACTAGACGCGCACGTCGAAGCTCTCAGATACTCTCTAGGAAAGAAAAAGAAAGCAGAAAGCGCTTCAGCTGAGGATTTGGAGAAAACCAAGTGTCTTGCCCCAGCAAAGATCTCCCCCTCGAGGGAACCAGAGCAAGAGCAGAATGGAATAAGAGTGGGAATGACAACACAAGAAGAGTGTATGTGTGTCAATGATAAAAAGAGAAAACGACGGGTATCTTTCTCCGTGACTGAGGCAGAGCCACTCTCAGAAACAGATGAAGAACTAGAAGGGAAAAAACAGATATCCCCCGAAAGCGGGGGGGAAAGAACCTTCCAAGAGGAGGCAAATTTTCCTTCTCTCGGAGCCTTTTCGAAGCTTCCCCAAGCGGAGCGAGGGAAGGTTATAGACAGAGTGACGAATGCCTTGTTTCAAGCCCGGAGAGCCTATAATGATGTGTTCGCTGAAAGACTTAAGGGATTGCTAATTAAGTATAGGAAAACTCATTTAGTAGTATAGTCAAGAGCAGCGGCTCGAACAGCCGCTGAATTAGTAGGGGTGCATCGGAATTCAGCCATCAGATTTTCTCACCCTCAATATTTCTTTGCCCTCACTTTGAATGAGAGTTCTCTAGAGCTTACCAGGGGGCAAACTGCTTTTAATTCTTTCTAACAGTTCCCTGGAACGAGCTTGCTCAGCTGCTTTACGCGATTTCTGCTCATTGAACTCTGTCCATATTTTGAGCCTGATGGCAGGGTCTGTGCTTAACTGATCAAGATAAGCACGGAAAAAGGCATTATATGCTTTGTCATAATGAGGAAGCTTCCAATCATATTGTGGAATGAAATAAAGATCGATAGCGTCTTTTAGTAAAGGCAGTTTGCGTTCTAAGGAACGTCTCATGGTTTCCATATCAATAAAATAGATAAGACCAGTCTTTTGATCGAAAAAAACATTTCCAGGATGAAGATCCTCATGACTGATTGTGTAACATTGGTTAATATCATCGCCACCTTTCAGCAAACAATTTTTTCCAGTCATGAATCTTTTCTGAAAATTCGCCAGAACTTCCCCAAGCTTTTTAAAAGCGCCAAGGGTTTCTGGACCTTGAGGATCTTTCGTGACCATCTCCTCAAGACTTTCTCCTTTGGCAGCGTGGATTAAGGTTAAGTAGTTTTGATGTCCTTTCCCATCTTGATAGCTCAGGAAATCTTCTACAAATGTCAGTTGAGGGAGGGAAGAATCTCTAGGTTTTCCAAGGGCTCTTAACTTGGGATATTTTTGGAGGATACTTAAATTGCTCATTTCTGTATCCCATTTGGCCAGCTTTGAGGGGAGTTCTTTAATAATCAAGACAAGATTAGAGGGGCCAGCTTCTGGACAGTTAGGGTTAACCTTTACCAGGAAAAGTTTTTTTGTTGATGCCCCCCTTTTTCCCTTTGTAATGGTCAAACAATTGGGATGCTGAAAAAACTTAGGATTGATTAAGCGGGCTCTTTCCAACCATTCTTTTAGTTTCTCGGAGGTAAGGTCTCCTTTTATGCCTGTGGTTTGAATGATCGGAAACCGTTCATATAAAGCTGTTTTATACTCCGTTGTTCCGATTCTTGGTTGTATCCATTTTGAGTGACGGAGCGTTCTGTGTGCCTTGTGGGGATTTGGGAAGGGAGCTTCTGCGCCTTCCCCCATGGGGGTGAACAATAAGGTTAAAAACACCCCTTTCAAAAGAATTTTGGCAATTGTTTTTATGGATAATTTATCCATTTTGCCCCGCTGTTTTTGTTTAATTGTTTATCCTAAAGAGGAGGATGTCAAGGGAAACTTGATTGGTTTCCCCCGTCACCCTGATGCTGCCTCTTCTCGTCACCAGGGTGTCAGCGAAGGGTCCAGAGAAAAGAAGTCACCGAAGGACGGGCTGCTGCCAATTCTCCTCTAGTATCCCTTCTAAGACGTTTATTTTCTGCGGGGTAGAAAGTCTATTTGTTCTGAGGGAAACCATATTAGCCTTTATCTCCTCGTTATATTTATCTGTAACATATCCCATGTACCTCCTATTTTTGTACATATGATGCAGTAGATATAAGCTATTTAACAAATCATTTTTGAGGGGTGGTCCTAGTTAGTTAGACCAAGGCCGCGAAGGACTCAAGAGACCAGTTCAAATTCTCACGTAATTCTCTTCGCACATATCGAATGGCGTTAATGCCAAGCATTGTACCAAATACACCATGAGGCTTATGAACATTAAACTTTCCGTTCTGACCATGACGGGCTTCTGTGTAGGAAAAGCTGTAGGCGCTTCCACCGTTAGATTTCAGACGAAATCCTATCTTAGGATTTGTCATGAGTGTTAAAAAAGTGTCCCATTCCATCGTGGGTTGCTCCCAGAAATATTGCATAGCCTCGTACACGCCTGGCTTTAGGAAGATCTTCTGCGAAGATGTTGTTTCTGCTGCAGCGGCAACGGGGGGCGGGGAGGATTGTTTCTTTTTTCCTTTGTAAGACTCTAACTCAGCTGCGAAGGCGGCCATTCCTTCTTCGATTGATGTTTGAGTTCCTTCAGAAATTTGTCTTTGAGGAGAGGGAGGTGAAGAGATCGAGTCAGCGGCAGGGACAGCCTCTGTGTCGGGTGGGGTGTCAACGAAAGGAGATAAACTCGGAAGGTTTTTCGCGGCTGCTTTAGCCTTTTTTTGTCGTTCTTTTTTCTTTCTATTAGCAGCTATCTTTTTGGCAGCTTTTTCTTCATGCTCCTCTATCACTTCGTCAAGCATTTCATCCAACAGTGTCGTTTCTAGCACAGACACTGCTTTTTCTGTTCTCCAATCTCCGGGGCATAGCTTTCCTCGTTGATAGAGCTCAAGACTTTGCACTGCCTGTTCTTCTGTCTCTTTCAGACTTTGAAGAGAGCCTAGTTCTTTAATAAGGGTATAAATTGATGTTAATCGTTCTTGAATCCTTCGGGTTCGAGGACTGGTTTCCTCCATAGTCCCCTTAACTCTCTTGAGATAGGTTACCAAACTCAAACTCTCTTTTTTGTTAAATTCATTGACCCGATATATCCAATGATCTGGGAGAGGAGGATTTTCCACCAAGTCGAGGAAATAAGCATGCAGGACAGTAAAATATCCTCCGAAGTCTTGATTTATGACTAAAGGGGAGAACTCGTGGTTTAGCTCAGCAGGGGTGAGCGTGCGAGAAAGAAGCTTGATCATGGCTGATTCATCAGCGCGGATGATGATGGCCCTTTCTGCCATTTGTTGTCTTTCTTTGGGATAAAGCTTCATCAGTTCTGGGATTGTTTTAGGAATGGCTTGGTTCGTCTGTCTAGCTTGCAGCACCTGCAGCAGTTCGTTTATTCCATCTCTGGCAATCCGTTTAAGGGCGTCTTCTTTTGCGCTTTTTAAACAATCAATGAGTCCTTGATTTCTTATTAAATTCTGTTGATAGACATTTTTATTGCCCTCAATCATTTCCTTCATTTTCTCTTTTATTCGTTTGGGGGAAGGCAGGGAAAGGGAAGAATCGTGCATATTGTTCACATAGAACTCAACTACCTCTGCATCGGACATTTTGAGTAATCTCACATCTAAAGATTGAACCGCCGCCAATTGGTCTTGATAGAACCTGCTCATAGACTGCTTTATGAGGATGACTTCTGTCCGAATAGACTCTAGGTCTTCTCTTTGGGCGGCGGCGTGGCACGAGATGCCTGCGCCACAGATAAAGAAAAGGGTTATCAAAAGCATGATGGCTCTTTGAGAGAGTGTGCGGATAAACGTGACGAGTATTTTAGTATTTCTTGTGTTCATAAAGAGAGATATAGGGATGAAAACCATATATTTCAATGAATATGGCCGATCCTTTTTTAGAGGGCAGAGGGAAGTTTTTTGACGTCTCGGCTGATCACCACCAGGGTGGGGGCGATTTTTTCTAAAATGGAGAGTGTTTGGGCTTTTCGGTAGGCTTGGGGTTTGTTGAGGAGGGCTGAGAGCCGTACATAAAACCAATCGGGGTTGGTAATAGAGCCACTGTAATAAACGTCAACCTCATGGCCTCTTGATCGGAGGGTATTGTGGGCCTCTTGAGCTTTTTCAAGAGAGGAAAATCGCCCAATTTCTACTTGATAGAGGGTGGACGCAGGAAGGGGTGGCTCTGATGATGATTCCATTGAAAAGTGTGGAAAGAGGGGTTCTGTTTTTTCTCGTGCTGTGAGAGGGGGGGGCAGACGAGAGGGGGGATCTCCCGGTAGTGTAAGTGTTTTTGTTTCAGAAAAGAGATCTTCCTTATAGCTCGCCGGGGGGCCGTAGGGGCTGGTACCATCCAGATAAAGAGCCCCTTCAACGTCTCCGGAGACATCGGCTGCTTTTCTTTTCTTAATGGGCCACAGAGATCTTAAGTATTCAGTGGAGTCTTCTCCTCCTTTTGTTTCCTCTTTCCCCGAGTCCTTTGCTGAGTCTTTCGCCCCCTCTTTTTTGTCATCGGTGTCTTTTTTATCGGGGACTTTTTTGTCTCCTCCTTTTGTCTCTGCCCCGTCTTTGCCGGCGTCTTTTTTATCTGCACCGCCGCTACCACCGCCTCCGCCTGCTTTGGCTTCTTTCGCAAGGTCTTGCACTGTTGTAGTGGTGTGGAGGCCGCTTTTTAGAAGGGCCACAGGGGAAAGGTGATTATAAATAAGGATGCCAAGAAGAGAGCCTAGGATCAGACAAATGAGGGCAACAATAAGATACTTAAGAAGCTGCGACATGGAATCCAAATACTCTTAACATGGCGGGATCACTTGGTGCAAATGGAAGCCTTCTGACCAGGAAAGGTAATGGTAATCACCCCCGCATAGGAACAATGTAGCATACAGCTTGAATTCAGCATAGGGATACCCCCTAAAAAAACAGAGGCAGATCCCGGAATCCACGGGCCAGCAGGTGCTGGAACGCACGGCATGGGGGTGAGGACGCCTAAGTGAGAAGCGGTGGCAGCTGCGACCACTGGGTTTGCCAGACTGATACACAGGATAAAAGAGGGAATATTTTTGATAGGGACGATATCCGTGATTTTGCCGGCCTGGGTGGGGCAATTCACCACAGGGGGTGGCATAAAGTTTAAGACACCTGGTCCTGTCCCCATGGTGCACATGGCCATTGCGCCTGTTGTAACCACCGGACCTGGCATGAGTTTCTCCTATTTATAAGTTCTGTCCTTAACCGTAAGATGCTTTGGGGAAAAAGTAAAGAGAGGGTCATGCTCCCCCCTATCTTTTTCACCCAAAATCACGTACAACGGGAACAGAAAAAAAGGGGGACTGGTGGACGGTGCGCAACTACCTCTGCGTTTTGATGTAAAACAAAATTATTTTCCAGAGGATTTTTTAAAAAGTGAGAGTAATGCTTTGGCCCTTTCGGCTCTTGAGGCTTGGCCCCACTGGCTCGTCTATGGGCTCCTTATTTTTGGCGCTCATAAGGTGGGAAAAACCCATCTGGCGCATGTTTTCCAGAGCACTTCTCGAGCGCTGTTTTTGCACCCTAAAGACCTCAAGAGCCTAGACGACTTTGACCCTCTCATTCTCCCCGGTCGGGCGTACATTGTGGATGATGCGTCGTCCCCTGACATTTCGGAGCAATCCTTATTCCACCTCTGCAATTTGATCAAAGAACGGAAGGGAACTCTATTGCTAACGGCGGAACAACCACCGGCCCTTTGGCCTCTTCAGTTGGCCGATCTGAGGTCGCGCTTGGCGCTTTTTCCAGCCCTCAGGATAGAGCGACCGGATGATGATCTGCTGGAGGCTATTCTGGTAAAAAAAATCTCAGAAATGCAGATCGATTTAGACCCTGCGGTGCGGAAATATATTCTCAGACACATAGAGCGGTCGTCGGGTTTTTTGGTGCGCTTTTTGGAGGAGCTGGATACACAATCCTTGCGAGCGCAACGAGCGATTACCATCCCTTTTGTGAAACGCGTCTTGCGTCAGTTTTGATAATCTAGACTCAAAAAAACCACTTCTTCGCGATGATGGCGGCAAAGCGAGGGGTTAAGAAAAGTCCGATCACCGCAAAGGGCCAGGGTTTGAAGGGGACGAAGGTATAAGATTGAAAAAGCGCACCCCAATCCATATCATAAATACCAGAGAGAACAGTGGCATGAATGAGGAGGGCGAAGAGGGCCCAGATGACCCCCATGATCCACAGGTCTCCCCGGGAAAAGCGGGTGGGGTCTCGTTTCAAGACGGAGATATAAAAAGTATAGAAAAAAGCTAAACTCAGGCCAACGGACAGCCATCCTTGGAGGGAGCCGCCTTGCTGGGGGAAGAGGAGGATCTCTTTGAGGCTAGAGAACAAAAGGATGGCAAAGGGCAAGAGCGCCCGGCTGAGAATGTTGGAAGAAAAGAAGCGCCAGCTTGAGTGTCCTATTTTCCTCATGGGTCCCTCGAGAAAAAAGTTATGTGTTTCCTGTGTTTAGTTTATACTCTCAACATTATAAATGAAAGTCAAATGTAAGTCAGATGTTAAAAACATACCAAGTTGAAATTCCTAATGAATTAAATAGGGAACGTTTAGACAAAGCGCTCGCCATCTTGTTGCCCGAGTTTTCCCGAAGTCGCCTGAAGGCGCTTATTTTGGAAGAACATGTCTGGGTGGATGGCAAAATTGCGGCAGACCCCAAGATCAAAGTGTTGGAAGGACAACGCATTGAACTCCAGGAGCCTGCGCTAGAAGAGACCTCCCTGATGGCGGAAGAAATCCCCCTCGATGTGGTGTTTGAGGATGAATCTGTGTTGGTGATTAATAAACCCGCAGGTCTGGTGGTGCACCCCGGGGCCGGAAATAAAAGCGGCACGCTGGTGAATGCACTCTTGGCCCACTGTGAAGATCTTTCCGGCATTGGAGGCGTCAAGCGACCAGGCATTGTGCATCGGTTGGACAAAGATACCAGCGGGCTCATGGTGGTGGCCAAGACGGATGAGGCGCATCAAAAATTATCCGCCCAGTTTGCCGACCGGACGTTAAGCCGTACGTACTTAGCCTTTGTGGTGGGCCAGATCATGCCCGAGGGGACCATCACCCAAAATATTGGGCGTAGCTCCCATAACCGGCAAAAAATGACGGTGCGGCGCACGGGAGGGAAAGAAGCCGTCACGCACTATAAGGTGAAAGAGTATTATGGGGAAAACGCAGTGGTAGCCTCCCTCATCGAATGTCAACTCGAGACAGGGCGCACCCATCAGATCAGGGTACATTTAGCGAACGCGGGGCACCCTCTCATTGGCGATCCCGTTTACGGACGGGCAAAAAGCAACCCCATGCTCAAACGTTTGTGGCGCGAAAATCCCGGTGTGTGGGCCGATACGCGGCAGGCTTTGCATGCGGCAGCCCTTAAATTTATCCATCCCGTTACGGGGGAGAAGAGGGTGTTCACGGCGTCGTTGCCAGAAGATTTGCTGGCATTGCAAGATATTTTAGAAAGGGGCTAAATGAACCCAGATCCAAAAATTTTAGTGATTCAACCCTTACCGGGGATTGGGGATTTGTTTTGGTTTGATGCAGCCTTGCAAAGCTTAAGTCGTTTTTATAAGGCCCCGTTGACGTTACTCACCAAGCGTCAAAGTCAGGCCCAGCATCTCTATAAGAATAGCCCTTACGTGAAAGAAATTCTATGGGTGGAGCGGCCCGGCAGGCATGGTGGCTTTTTGGGTTGGATGCCGCTCGCGTTCTTTTTGTGGCGGAAAAAATTTTCTGTCGTATGGATTTTTCATAAAAGCTGGACTTATCGCTGGGCTTGCAAACTAGCGGGCATCCCTACCGTTATCAGCTATCCTGCTGACCTCAGATGGCTCAAGATGCACCCCATCGAACGGGCGACCCTCTTGCTGGAAAAGCAGGGTATTCCCCTCCTCAGAGAACCCAAATTTAGTGTGTCGGAGACGGCTAAAAAGCATGTGAAAAAGAAACTCTTATCTTATAAAAAACCGTGGGTGGCCATTGGTATTGGGGGAACAGAGCCTTCGAAAAAATGGGGGTCGTCTCACTGGGAAGATTTGGCCGTGTGGTTGTCGCGTTCTCAGAAAATGTCAGTATTTCTGCTGGGCGGGCCGAAAGAAAGGATTGAGGCTGCCGAGATGGTTTTGACTATAAAAAACAAGGGAGGGGAGGCTGTGGCACTCACTCAATTTTCATTACAAGAATCATTGGCTTTTCTCCATCAAGTGACCTTTTTTGTGGGCAATGATACGGGCATGATGAATGGCGCCGCTGTGTTGAACAAGCCGACGGTGGCGTTGTTTTTAAGCTCTCCTCCCCTCTCCTATCGGTCATCACTGGTAGCGGTGAAACCTATGCCTGATACCCAAGATATTTTGCTCTCTCAGGTGCAAGAGGCGGTGGATCAGATTCTCTCCTCTGCCAAATAAGCTTTCAGCCGACCGAGTCCTTTTTGCAGCTGCACGAGGGTTTCCCTTGTTCTCAGGACGTGGTCTAAGACGCTCAGATCATGGATGTCTCCCAGCGCATCCACCACTTTTTTGATACGGGCTTCTTGAAGGATCAGGGAGATCTTCTTCCAGTGTTGTTCGAGAGCCAACTCCTGGCAGGGATCTTGTTTTTGATCGTAGGAGGGAATAGCGCGGTGCGACAAAGAGCCCTCAAATTTAGAACAGGGCTGCTGAGGGCCTTCCCTTAAAATCTGGTGGGAGATTTCTAAATAATGGGTAGCCGCTTGGTGCATGCCCGGTGAAATTTTATCGCTTAATTCAAGGAGATGCAGCGCTGTACCCCGCCACAAGGAAGCTTTTACTTTTTTGAGAGGATAGCGTTGTTCCAGGGATTGGAGAAACAAATATCTGTTTCTTTCCATGATGGTTTGAAAGATTATCTTGGCGGCAGGAGACCGCAAGGAGGCCAGAATTTTCTTAGGGGTGCTCGCTCGTCTTCTTTGATTTAGTGCTCTTTTATGTGACATCTTATTCTTCTCCCTTCATTCATGATATGAAATACATTTTTTTATAGGATCTAGATAAAATAAAAAATAATAAATGTCTAGTAATAATTGTTATTTTATATCGATATTTTCAATATTTTTAATTTATATACTTATCATAAGGATTTCTGAGAGGTCTGTGAGAGAAGTAGAGAGGGCAAAGGGTGCATCTCCGAGTGTCAGATATAGTGAACCATACAATTGGCTGTGAGATTTTGGGGTAACCGATGGCCACCTTTCAAGACTCCTTATTTCCCAAAAAGTCTCATTTTGTGCTTCTTAAATCCCAAAAAGTCGCCCATACTGCAGAAAAGGACTTAAGATATGACCAAAATGTCGTCTACAGATTTGCCAAAAGTTCTATCCGCACATAATTATCTTTTAAAAGAGGAGAGATTACTCTGATTTAATATTCGATATGAACTCCATTACGTGTATGATCGCCATCATCTCTACTATGGCAATAGTGACTCGAGCACATGCACACCCCGTCAGTTTCATCAAATGCCCAGCTGGTTCTAATACTCTGGTCTACAACACCTTCGCGGTTCTCTAACTGAACAATACTAGACTCCAAACGTCCGTAATTTCTTTCCATATAAATCTGCTCTGTTGACAAAGGAATTAAGCTTTCTCGCTTTAAAATAGCTAGAGCAACAAGATCTTGAAAATTATTTTTCTTGATCAATACGGCCATTTCATTCCAAAAGTTAGGAACATTTCTCAATTTCTCTAATCCCTTTCTCGCACCATCATCAGTAGAAGTCTCAAATAACATTGGGTTAGAATCTGTAAAAATCCAACTAGAGGGGACCGCTCCTTTTTCATGCGCTCTTTCCATCGAAGATGGGGTGGTAATCAAAGAAGGTGTATTCTCATACTGATCGAATATCTCCACCATCACTTGGCTTGGTCTCAAGTCAAAATGTCGATGGATCAGGCGCAAACCCAAATAGTCTTGGAGTCCATATGAGTTGGCCACCTCACCCGCTTTTTTCAAGAAATTTTGAAAATCTGAGCGAGCTTCTAAATTCTGGTCAGCCTCTTTAACTGAAGGGAGCTTGTTATAACACTGGTTATGATAAACCAAATCCACCTCCTGCAATAATAGTGCGCTAAATCCAGAAAAGCTCAAGAGCAGTGTACATAAAAATAAAAACTTTCTCATAAAATCCTCTTTCTGTTAAATGTGTCGCGATAGTAAAAACAATATGTCAGAAGATCTAGTGGAAAAAAACTACAATTTCTCAGAATATGAGATTTAGGTTTCGTGAAAGAAATTTTAAATAGATCCAGATGGGGAGACGATGATGATTGATGCAACCATAGTAGGGGCCCATGCGTGTGCCGAAAGTGGACACCAACTTACTGTAAGAGGGCAGTAAGGGTTGGAGCTAAAACCAAAAATGTGAATAAGGAAACCTGTTGTTGCAGGGTCTGTAGGATCTCAGGATGTGTTCCTCTTCCTTAACCCTTGAGAAACTGAATGGTGAAGGGGTAGTGATAGACTTCCCCATTGGCGGCTTTGATACTGGCATACAACATGAGGATGCCTTGCCATAACCAGAAGAAAGCGCCAAAAACGGCCACCATCATTAGGCTGAAGAGAGCAATGCCGCCGGAAGCAACAAAGTAAGACCGAAAGTGTTCAAGCCCAAGAAAGCCATAAAGGGAAAAGAAAGTGGGGGCGATGACAGCCCATAAAAGGACCATGGCCAAAGAAAATATGAGGGTATAGAGCCACAAAGAGAGAACAAAGTTAATGATGGACCTGCCGTTATTGGCCACGAGAGGAGAAGTGTCTTTTTTAAAACTCCACACGATCAAGGGAAACAAGAGACTACCCAAAACAGGCACAAAGATAAATCCAATCAAGCCGCTCAAGTGGCACAGCATGGCCCAGAAGCTGCCGTGGGTGGGTGATTTTTGCGTCATAAGATTTCCCTCCGTTTTTGATGAATCTTTCGTTCAGTGTAACAGGCCCAGAGAATTTTGGGAACTTTTTTTACCTTTGTCTTTCTCAGTCAAAAAGAGGGATTGCCTCGCAATGATGGGGATTTGGTTGCGCAGAGAGGCCATATGAGGTGGTCCTGAAAAAAATGGATCAGGTTAGTCATCAATTTATAAGAGGTTAGCTATATATTATGATTTTTGTTGTTTAGGCAAAGGTTCTGCTGCTGCTGCCGAATCAGTTGTTTGAAGGCGGTTTTCATCCAAAGCAGTAAGAGCTCTCTGAGAGAGTTCATACCCCTGAGCCGCCGCAAGTGTTAAATAGCGATGGGCCAGTCCTAAGTTCTGCGACCCTCCGTCTCCCTTATAGTACATATAAGCAAGATTATGCTGCGCCTCAGCATGCCCCTGAACTGCCGCAAGGCGATAATAGTGACGGGAGGTTCTTAGGTTTTTCGTCCCTCCTGCTCCCTGAGCACACATATCAGCAAGATAATATTGTGCCTCAGCATGCCCCTGATTCGCCGCCAGCTGATAATAGCGACGGGCCAGTGCTAAGTCCTTCTCTCCATTTTCTCCCACATGATATATATAAGCAAGAGCATACTGTGCCTCAGCATATCCTTGATCCGCCGCCAGCTGATAATAGCGCAGCGCAGTTTTTAGATTCTTTTCCTCGTCTCTATACAATTCCGCAAGTTTATATTGTGCGGCAGCACATCCTTGATCCACCGCAAGCTTTAAATAGCGACGCCCAGCTTCTAAGTTCCGCTCGCTTCCCTCCCCCTGAGAGTACATATCAGCAAGATAATATTGAGCATCCGCATGTCCTTGATCCGCCGCCAGCTGATAATAGCGACGGGCCAGTGCTAAGTTCTTCTCTCCGTTTTCTCTCTTATGGTACATATGAGCCAGACTAAATTGAGCGTCCGCATGTCCTTGATCCGCCGCCTTTTGGAAATAGACCTGTGCACTCTCTGAATCTTCATTGTCTTCTTCCTCATTAAGACAAAGCCAGGCAAATCTTTCTTGGGCGCAAGCATACCCTTGATCTGCAGATTGCTTGTACAAAGTACGTCCCCGATCATGATGTTCCGTGGCATATTCCCATTCTCCCAAAATGAACTGTCCCCAGGGGGTGTCTTCATTTCTTTTGAGTTGATCTCCAATGAAATCAGGAAATGTAAGCTCAAAATGCTCGTTGACGAGAAACGGGTAACTATCCTCCGTTATGTCATAATAGAGTCGAAGAACGTTTCCTAAATATCCCGCTTCAGAGGGGCGCAGCTCCTCAATGGAGGACTGTAAAATCTCTTGTGCATTTCCCTCAACCAAAAATCCCTTTACGATTCTAAAGAGTGCTCTCAATCTCTCCTGAGAAAAACTTTGGGAAATCTCACCCCAAGGAAGAACAGGATCTGTGTCCTTCCTCTCCCTATGGGAGACGATGTAAGAAATCGCAGAGGCAGGATCAGGGACCCATATCAAAGGATAGGCAAAAATCTGAAAAGAATGCCCTGCCGGCACCTGGTCTAGAAAGGATTCTAATTGAGGCGAAAAAGAACTGGGTCGTTCCCCTTCCGCAAAAAGCATTCCAAGGTAGGGATTATAGGGTACTAACGCCTGATAGGCTTTCATATCGGGAATACCCTGCATTGACGCCCCAAGATGGTCTTGTGTTACTAAGTCACACGTCCGCTGCTCTGCAAGTTCTTCTAGTTTCAAAGACAGTACAGAACCAATGGACATTTCTTGAACATCAAAAACAGACGGCACGGACAACGGGCGTGACACTTCAACTGCTTGTTCTGCTGCCTCTAGGACAGGGGCACCGCTGCCCGCACTTGCCCCATAAGACATGTAGGCAGACATCCACCCCAAAAGAGCTATGAACATAATTTTCTTAATAGACATAAATTTTTTTACCTTTAATTACGTAACTACTATTTATATATGAAGTATTTATCTATATTCAATAGACTTATGGAAGAAAATTTTTTACTGAATGATATGTAGAAGTCTCGTTCTCTGTCCTTCAACTCTCCTGCAATGACCTAAGAGATCTGGGCGCGCTCTCAAGGTTTTTGTGTGCTGCTGCTTCAATTCGCCTAGAAAAAGAGGGTGGGCGGCACGCGCGGCGGCATCTGTTGGAGGGTAGAAACTATATGGTTGATATCCTCATTAAAAGGAGGATTGTCGTACAAACTCACGATGAGCAAGTAGGGAAGCTGTTGTCGGAGGATGGAGGCCAGATGTTGCCGGTCACTCAAGAGGTTAAGGCCATTGTGATGCAAATACAAGACACGCAAGTGCGTCAGCTGTGAGAGGGCAGAGGCCAGATGTCCAGCGCCCACAACACCAAGGTTATTGGTGTTCAAATACAAGCTGCGCAAGTGCGTCAGCTGTGAGAGGCTGGAGGCCAGATATTGAGCCCCCTCGGCGCCAAGACTATTGTATCCTAAATCCAAGCTGTGCAAGTGCAACCCTGCAAGCCGAGTCACAATAATATGTTCGTACGCTTCGAGGGAGAATTGAGTCCCACAGCGGAAAGCAACGTGTGTCCTTGAAGATATGGTATGGATAGGCAGAAATCCATTCGCATCCAATCTCTCAGGGGTTATCTTTATATTTGGGAGCTTGATGTGCTGAGCAAGAGCCCGACACGTTAACCGTAGATTTTTACAGTCTTGTGGGCCCAAAAACTGGGCTATCTCGCCGATTAATTCAGGAGGTAAATCTTGTAATGTCGGTTGTCCTTGTGAAAGGGGCACAAGAGCCATTGAAGAGGCAGACGCCCCAGGCTGTTGATCCTCATCAAGAGGTGTTCCCCCAGTGGCGGCATCGCTGTGGAACGAGAAGATCATGCCCATAAAGAAAGCTATCCGAGATAATTTTAAGAAACGGTCAAACATCGTTTAAATCCTTTATTCAAATAAAACACTCATTCTATGATTTGAATGCCTTTGTGTACTCTGTTGATTTATATAAGAATCAATTTATGTAAAAACAAGGGGTATAGAGAACTTCCCCCTATTAGAAGACCACGTGTGTCCCCTGTGGGAAGATAGGAAACAGGTGTTGGATCGTCTCAAAGTCAAGGTCATTGTGGCCCAAGTCCAAGCTGCGCAAGTGCGTCAACTGGGGGAGGGCAGGAACCAGATGTTGGATGCCGTCGGAGCCAAGGTTATTGCTGCTCAAATTCAAGCTGTGCAAGTGCGTCAATTGGGGGAGGGTGGTGGCCAGATGTTGAGTTCCCTCGACGCCAAGATTATTGCTCCTCAGATACAAGAACTGCAATTGCGTTAATTGGGGGAGGGCAGAGGCCAGGTGTCGAGCTCCCTCGGCACCAATGTCATTGAAGCACAAATTCAAGCTGTGCAAATGCGTCAACTGGGAGAGGGTAGAGGCCAGATGTCGAGCCCCCTCGGCGCCAAGGTCATTGCTGCCCAGATACAAGAACTGCAAGTGCGTCAATTGGGGGAGGGTGGAGGCCAGATGTCGAGCCCCCTCAGGGCCAAGGTCATTGCCAGCCAAATCCAAGATGCGCAAGTGTGGAAGCTGTGGGAAGATGGAGGCCAAATGTTGAGCCCCTTCGGGGCCAAGGTCATTGCCAGCCAAATCCAAGATGCGCAAGTGTGGAAGCTGTGGGAAGATGGAGGCCAAATGTTGAGCGTCCTCGGCACCAATCCTATTGTATCCTAAATTCAAGATGCGCAAGTGCGTCAATTGTGAAAGGGTAGGAACCAGATGTCGAGCGCCCACAGCACCAAGGTCATTGCGGCTCAAATCCAATTTGTGCAAGTGCGGTAAGGCTGTAAGCTGGCCCAAAATTGCTTCGTGCTGTTGAGCGGGGAACTGTCTCCAATCATGGAGAATAACTTTTGTCTTTGCAGTAATCAAATGAGTAGGTGGAAATCCTTCCGCATTAAATTTCTGAGGGGTTATCTTTATATTCGGGAGATTGATGTGATGAGCAAGGGCCAGACACGTTAACCGTAGATTTTTGCAGTCTTGCGGGTCCAAAAACTGGGCTATCTCACCGATTAACTCAACAGGCAAATGTGCTTGTGCCGGTTGTCCTTGGGAAGACACAAGAGCCATTGAAGACGCCTCAGACTGTTGGTCATCGTCGAGCGGTGTTCCCCCAGTGGCTGCCTCGCTGTGGAACGAGAAGATCATGCCCACAAAAAAGGCGATCTGGGATAATTTTAAGAAACGGCCAAACATCGTTTAAATCCTTTATTCAAATCAATTACTTTTGAGTATCTTTGTATACTCTGTTGATTTATATAAGAATTAATTTATGTAAAAACAAGGGTGAGGTGGTCCAACTATAGGGAACCAGGTTATTATTTTTTCTCTAGTGGTCAGTAGTTCCTCATTTTTGTCTGTACAGAAAAACCCTATCAGCATAAGTTAGGAGAGAATGATCAGGAGGAAAACCAAATGAATATAGGCAGAATAACAACTTTAGGACTCATGTTATCCTTTACGCTTAGTCTTGGCCATACCGCTCTAGGGGGGCCTGGTGAGGATGATCCCAATCATAATAATGGCCGAAGGAAAGTGTCTCCTCCCTCAGATAGAGACAAAACAGACGCCCAAAACTGTATGATTCAAACGGGAAAAGACTTAGACGCAGCTAAGGTTGCTCGTAGACCACGCGAAGAAATAGATCTCTTACGCGTCAGACACAGGATGGCCCTTTGTAAATATATTGCTTTGGGAATAAAAAAAGCTGCCTTAGAAGGATTAGAAGATCAGAAAAGAGGGCCTGAATAAACGGCTCCAGTGGGGGAAGAGGGCTCAGACTGCCTTCATCCTCGCAGCTTTCAGCTTTTCAAAATCTTCTCCCGCATGGTAAGACGAGCGCGTGAGGGGGGAGGCGGAGACCATATGAAACCCTTTTCCACGAGCCATTTTCTCGTAGTCGGCAAACTCTTCGGGCGTAGCATAACGCATCAACGGGTGATGTTTGGGGGTGGGCTGCAAATATTGACCGATGGTCATGAAATCCACGTCTGCGGCACGGAGGTCATCCATCACCTGATAGATCTCCCCCCTTTCTTCCCCAAGGCCCACCATGATGCCCGACTTGGTGAAGAGGGTGGGGTCAAGCTGCTTCACGCGATGGAGTAAATTCAGCGAATGAAAATATCGGGCGCCAGGACGCACGGTGGCATAAAGCCGGGGGACTGTTTCAAGATTGTGGTTATACACGTCGGGCTTGGCGGCCACCACAATTTCGAGGGCGCCAGGTTTGCGCAAAAAATCAGGCGTCAAAATTTCAATGGTGGTATGAGGGGATGTTTTGCGAATAGCCGCTATGGTTTGGGCGAAATGCTCAGCCCCCCCATCTGGCAAATCATCCCGATCAACAGAGGTAATCACCACATGGGCGAGGTTTAGTTTTTGAAGAGCCTCAGCCACGCGCTCGGGCTCGTGCGGGTCCAAGAGATCGGGTCGGCCCGTTTTAATATTACAAAAAGCGCACGCTCGGGTACAAACGCTGCCCAAAATCATGATAGTGGCATGTTGCTTGGCCCAGCACTCCCCAATGTTGGGACAGGCGGCTTCTTCACAGACGGTGTTGAGCCTGGCGCCCCGAATCAGCTCACGCGTGGCGTGATATTGAGGAGAGACGGGAGCTTTCACCTTGAGCCAAGAGGGTTTGGGCAGTTTTTCTGTCATGGGAATTTTCTAAAAATGAATCGCTTTTCCGTAGGCATCCAACACCGCCTCGTGCATCATTTCTGAGAGGGTGGGATGAGGGAATACGGTGTTTATCAGGTCAAGTTCGGTGGTCTCGAGGGTTTTCCCAATGACGTATCCTTGGATGAGTTCGGTGACCTCAGACCCAATCATATGCGCGCCCAACAGCTCGCCTGTTTTTTCATCAAAAATGGTTTTGATAAGGCCCTCTGCTTCGCCTAACGCAACGGCTTTTCCGTTCCCCCTATAGGGAAAACGGCCCACCCGTATTTTGTAACCTTTGTGCAAAGCGGCGGCTTCGGTGAGGCCGACACTGGCAATTTGAGGTAAAGAATACGTGCAGCCGGGGATATTGAGTTTATTCAGCGGATGGGCGGTGGGGCTGTTCGCGATTTTTTCTACGCAAATGATGGCTTCATGACTGGCTTTGTGGGCGAGCCAGGGGGCACCGGCCACGTCTCCGATGGCGTAAACGCCGGGTTCGTCGGTCAGGCACCATTCGTTGGTTTTTATTTGGTTATTCTCAACTTTGATCCGTGTTTTTTCAAGCCCCAGGTTTTCCGTGTTACCAACAATGCCGGTCGCCACAATCACGCGATCAACGGTGAGGGTCGAGGATCTGTCCTTATGGTTCAAGGTGACTTTGACCGCATTTTTTTCTTTTTCCAAGCTCTTCACATTGGTGCTGGTGTGGATTTTGATGCCCTGTTTGGTGAAGTCCTTATGCGCAACGGCTGAGATTTCTGCATCTTCCACGGGGAGGATACGATCTTGAATTTCCACGAGGGTGACCTCTGAGCCGAGGGTGGCATAAAAACTCGCAAACTCCACCCCAATGGCACCCGATCCGATGATCAAGAGACTCTTGGGCATTTTCTCAGGAACCATGGCTTCTTTGGAGGTCCAAATCAACTGGCCGTCGGCTTCGAGACCTGGGAATAGGCGAGGGCGCGCGCCAGTGGCCAGGATGATATGAGGGGCGGTGAGAACTTGGGTCTCTTTACCGTGGGTGACTTTCACCCGGTTTTGTCCCAGCAATTTACCGTGACCCGTGATGACAGTCACCTTGTTCTTTTTCATCAAATGACTGATGCCGGTAGAGAGCTGTTGCGACACTTTACGCGAGCGGTCCACGATTTTTTTAATGTCAAATTTAATGGACGAGGCTGAGAGGCCAAACTCGTCCAATCGATGCATCAGGTGATAAATCTCAGCGGAGCGTAGCAAAGCTTTGGTGGGAATACATCCCCAGTTGAGGCACACGCCGCCTAATTTTTCTTGCTCCACCACGGCTGTTTTAAGACCCAGTTGTGCTGCCCGAATGGCCGCCACATACCCTCCAGGGCCGCCGCCGATAACGATGAGATCATAGGATTGTGACATGGCTCAAGCTCCTCCCACCAAAAGTAAGGCTGGGTTTTCAATGTATTTCTTGAACGCTTGCAACAGCTTGCTGCCCACGCTGCCATCCACCACGCGGTGATCCACAGAGAGGGAGCACGTCATGACGGTGGCAACGGCGAGCCCACCCTCTTTCACCACAGGGCGCTTCTCGCCCGCGCCTACGGCTAGAATACATCCTTGGGGCGGGTTGATGATGGCTTCGAATTGTTTGATGCCAAACATGCCAAGGTTAGAGACACTGAACGACCCACCTTGGAATTCTTCGGGTTTGAGACGACCTTCTTTGGCTTTTTGCACCAAGGTTTTTACTTCCTCAGAAATGGTGAGGAGCGATTTGAAGTTGGCCATTTTCACGATGGGGGTGATAAGTCCGTCTTCAATGGCGACCGCCACCGAAATATCGGACGTGGTGTAATAGCGAATGGTTTCGCCTCTCCACGAGGCATTCGCATCGGGTACATCTTGCAGCGCGAGCGCCACAGCTTTGAGGACAAAGTCGTTCACCGTGACTTTCACGTTGAAGTGGCTGTTGATGGATTGGCGGGCGGCGAGTAAGGCATCAATCTCACAATCCAGCGTGAGATAAAAGTGGGGCACCGTTTGCTTGGATTCGGTGAGGCGCTGCGCGATCACACGGCGCATATTGGAGACGGGTTTATCCTGATAAAGAGGGCCAGTGTGTGTAGGCAGGGCATGACCCCGGGCAGCAGAGCCAGGGACAAAGGTGTCAATGTCTTGCTTGACGATGCGGCCATGGGGGCCAGATCCTTGGACTTGGCGGAGATCAATGTTCTTTTCGGTGGCCAAACGCTTGGCCAAGGGAGACGCCACAATCCGCCCGGTGGAGAGCACTATGGTGGGGGCGGGGCTGGCCATTGTGGGAACGGGAGCTGAGACGGGTTCTTCTTTTTGGGCAGCGGCCGGCGTAGGCGCTTTATAATTTTCAAGGACTTTCTTATCTTCACCCTTTTCAAGGATAAGGGCGATGGGGCTGTTGACCTTTACATTCTCGGTGCCCTCGGGGATCAAAATTTTTCCGAGCGTGCCCTCATCCACCGCTTCTACTTCCATGGTGGCCTTGTCTGTTTCAATCTCGGCAACCACATCCCCGGCAGACACTTTGTCTCCCTCTTTTTTATGCCATTTGACGAGGTTTCCCTCGGTCATAGTGGGCGACAAGGCGGGCATGAGAATTTCAATAGGCATAGGAAAAACCTCCGATTTTAATTATTTATACGTTACCTTCTTCACCGCTTCAACAATATCGGCCACCTGGGGCAAGGCCAATTTTTCCAGATTGGCGGCATAGGGCAGGGGCACATCTTTGGCCGAGACGCGGAGGACGGGCGCATCGAGCAGATCAAAGGCATGCTCCATCATCTGTGAGGCGATTTCGGCGCCAAGTCCACAGGTGGGCCAACTTTCTTCCACTGAAACGAGCCGGTTTGTTTTGGTGACGGAGTCCACAATCAGATCTGTGTCGAGAGGGCGGAGCGTACGGAGGTCAATCACCTCGGCGTCAATACCTTGTTCAGCTAAAATTTCGGCGGCTTGGAGTGCTTTGCCCACCATGAGCGAGAAGGCGGTGATGGTGACGTCGCGTCCCTGGCGGACGATTTTTCCTTTGCCGAGGGGAACGGTGTGGTCGCCGTCGGGCACGTCAAACTTTTGACCATAGAGAAGCTCGTTCTCTAAAAAGATGATGGGATTGGGGTCGCGAATGGCGGATTTCAAGAGGCCTTTGGCATCTGCTGCATCATAGGGTGCCACCACTTTTAACCCCGGACAATGGCTGTACCAGCTGGAATAGCATTGGGAGTGTTGGGCCCCTACCCGAGAGGCAGGCCCATTGGGGCCACGGAATACAATGGGGCAGCCCATTTGTCCACCAGACATATAGAGAGTTTTGGCGGCGGAATTAACGATTTGGTCCATGGCTTGCATAGCAAAGTTAAAAGTCATGAACTCCACGATGGGCTTCAGCCCCATGAAAGCAGCCCCCACGCCAAGGCCGGCAAAGCCATGCTCGGTGATGGGGGTATCCACCACGCGCGCGGCGCCAAATTCTTGCAGCAATCCTTGGGTAACCTTGTAGGCGCCTTGGTATTCAGCCACTTCTTCCCCCAGGATGAAGACAGAAGGGTCCTGGCGCATTTCTTCGACCATGGCTTCACAAAGGGCTTCACGAACAGAGAGTATGGGCATGGGATATTCCTTAATTTCCTGTGAGGATATCGGTGTAAAGTTCGCTGGCCTCGGGCTCAGGAGAGGTTTGGGCAAACTCGGCACATTCTTTGATAATGTCTTTCACGCGATCGGCAATCTGATCGAGCTGAACGGCGGTGCAGATTTTTTCTTCTATCAAAACAGCTTCCATGTTGGTAAGGGGGTCATTGGAGGTTTTGTACCCCTCCACCTCTTCTTTACTGCGATACTTGGCGGGGTCAGACATGGAGTGGCCTCGATAGCGATAGGTTTCCATTTGTAATATATAGGGGCCTTTTCCTGAACGAATATGCGCGAAGGCTTTTTTGGCGGCACGTTGGACCACAAAAATATCCATCCCATCCACCTTTTCGCCCGGAATACCGTAAGGCTCACCCCGTTTATAGAAGTCTTGGTTGGGGGCGTGCCTCGCGATGGACGTACCCATGGCATATTGGTTATTCTCGACGATATAGAGCACGGGCAGTTTCCAGAGAGCCGCCATATTATAAGATTCAGCCACTTGCCCCTGGTTGGCGGCGCCATCTCCCATATAGGTAACAGAGACGGCTTTTGTGTTTTTGTATTTATGAGCGAAGGCCATGCCAGTGCCGAGGGGAACCTGCGCGCCCACGATACCATGCCCCCCGAAAAAATTTTTTTCCCGGCTGAACATGTGCATGGAGCCACCCTTGCCCTTTGAAACGCCGCCGATGCGACCAGTGAGCTCGGCCATGATCCCATTAGCCGGTATGCCACACGCGAGCATATGGCCGTGGTCACGATAGGCCGTTAAAACGGTGTCGTCCTTTTCTTGCATAGACTGGACGCCCACCACTACGGCCTCCTGGCCGATGTAGAGATGGCAGAATCCAGCGATCAGCCCCATGCCATAGAGTTGGCCTGCTTTTTCCTCAAACCGACGAATGAGCAACATGGTCTCATACAAGGCCAGCAGCTGCTGCTTGGATTGGTTGTTTACGCGAGACGTTGTCCCGAGATTTGTTTTTTCTTTGATCAACATTTTTGGACTCTTATTATTCCATAGGATAGCCCAGAAGACTAGCCCCCGCTAGTTCGTGGACAATTTTTTGTTTAAAAGATCATTCACGGCAGCGGGATTTGCCTTCCCTTTTGTTTCTTTCATTACTTGACCCACGAAGAAGACAAACAGCTTGTCTTTTCCCGATTTGTACTGAGTCACCATGTCGGGGTTGTTTTCTAACACAGTTTGAATGATTTGTTCAAGAGCGCCGGTATCTGTGATTTGTTCCAATCCTTTTTCAGATACAATGGCCTTGGGGGATTTACTGGAGGTCCACGCGTCAGTGAACACTTCCTTGGCGATGCGCCCGGAAATCACATCTTTTTGAATCAGGTTAACGAGCTCGGCCAAATGCTCCGCCGAGACGGGCACGTCATGAATGGATTTATTTTCCTTATTCATCAGCGCAAAAAAATCTCCTGAGAGCCAGTTAGAGATCAGTTTGGCGGTGGCTGGATTCTTGTTGGATTTCCATCCGTCCGTCTCAGACACGGCCTTTTCATAAAAATTGGCCACATCCTTATCTTCGATGAGAAGGTCGGCGTCATAGGGGGTGAGGCCATACTTTTTCATGAACCGCTCTTTTTTCTGGTCGGGCAATTCAGGGAGGTTTCTTTTAATACCCTCAAGATACTCATCCGTCAAAATGAGGGGCAACAGATCGGGATCTGGGAAATAACGGTAATCCATGGCAGTTTCTTTCGAACGCATGGACCGCGTCTCGCCTCGGTTCGGGTCATAGAGACGGGTTTCTTGCGTGAGCGTCCCGCCGTTTTCCAAAATTTCTACTTGGCGGCGGGCTTCGTGCTCGATGGCGTGTCCAATATAGCGAATGGAGTTGACGTTTTTGACCTCAGCTCGACAGCCCCATGATTCGCCCGGGCGGTTGACAGATACATTCACGTCTGCGCGCAGGCTGCCTTCGTCCATATTGCCATCGCTGGTGCCAAGATAACGCAAAATAAGGCGTAGTTTTTTTATAAAGGCCATAGCTTGTTCGGGGGTATTCATATCGGGAAAGGTTACGATTTCCATAAGGGCGGTACCCGAGCGATTGAGATCAATGCAAGTTTTTTTGGGATGCAAATCGTGGATGCTTTTCCCGGCATCTTGCTCTAAATGGATGCGCTCGATGCGCACATGATGTGACGTACCGTCTTGAAGATCAAGATCGAGGAAACCTTCTCCGATAATGGGGTGATAGAGCTGACTAATCTGATACCCCTGGGGGAGGTCAGCGTAAAAATAGTTTTTCCGATCGAACATGGAAAATTTATTAATTTTGGCATTGATACCGAATCCCGTTTTCACCGCTTGCTCGATACATTTTTTGTTGAGCACAGGCAGCATGCCGGGAAGGGCTGCGTCCACCAGAGAGACTTTGCTGTTGGGATCTGCCGCAAAGGAAGTGGGGGCGCTGGAGAACAGCTTGGAGGCGGACGTCACTTGGGCATGAACTTCGAGACCAATCACCACATTCCAAGGACCAGAGTCTGTATGGAGCCAATAATTTTTCGACATTAGAAAGCCTCAATGATGGGATGTTTGAACTGAGCGGCGGTTTCTAAGGCAAACGCCGCATTGAGAAGCCGATCCTCGCTGAGCATGGGGCCTAAAAGCTGCATGCCCAGGGGAAGCCCTTGATGAGAGAGACCCACGGGTACTGAAATGCCGGGGATCCCCGCCAAGTTAGCGGCCACGGTAAAGACATCTTCCAGATACATGGCGATGGGATCCATGGAGGGATCGTTAAGCGCAAAGGCATCCCCCGCGGTGGTGGGGGTCAAAATAAAATCGACCTTTGCGAAGACGTCAGTAAAGTCATTCACAATTTTCCGGCGTACTTTTTGGGCGCGGAGGTAGTAGTCTTCATAACACCCGGCTGACAACGCGTGCGTGCCGATGAGGATGCGACGTTTGACCTCGTCCCCAAAACCAGCGGTGCGGGTTTTTTCATACATTTCTTCGAGGGATCCGCCTTCTACTCTGAGGCCATATCGAACGCCATCATACCGTGCGAGGTTAGAAGAGGCTTCAGAGGGGTTCACAATATAGTAAACCGGCAGCCCATACTCGGTGTGAGGCAAAGAGACATTTATAATTTCGGCGCCCATTTCCTTAAACCAGGCAGCAGACTGTTGCCACAGACGCGCGATATCCGAATGAAGACCGGGCAAGTTGTATTCCTTGGGGATGCCAATCTTAAGGCCTTTCACCTTACCACTCAGGAATTTTTCGTAAGGAGGAACGGGGAGATTGATGGAGGTTGAGTCTTTTGGATCGTGTCCCGCCATGTGTTCCAGCACCAAGGCGGCATCTCGAACGGAACGGGTGAGAACGCCGGCATGATCGAGGGACGACGCGAAGGCGATGATTCCATAACGTGAACAGAGCCCATATGTGGGCTTGATGCCCACAACACCACAGTGGCTGGCTGGTTGACGGATGGATCCACCCGTGTCTGTGCCGAGAGCGGCCAAAGAAGAGCCAGCGGCAACAGAAGCACTGGACCCTCCGGAAGAGCCACCCGGGGTGAGATTCGTTGGATCATTCAGGCGTTTTAAAGGGTTGATACTCGGTCCAAACACGCTGGTCAGGGTGGAAGATCCCATAGCGAACTCATCGAGGTTGGTTTTTCCCAGGGAAATAGCGCCCGCCTCATTCAGCTTTTGGGTGACGGTGGACTCATACGGGGGCACAAAATTTTCCAAGATCCGGGAGGCGCAGGTGGTGCGAATATTCTTGGTGCAAAAAATGTCTTTGATGGCGAGCGGCAGGCCTTCGAGCGCGCGGGCAGTGCCTTGGACATAGCGTCTGTCAGCAAGGTCAGCCTGGATACGGGCTTGGTCAAAGGTATCCAAGATGTAGGCATTGATAGGGGAGGTTTCTTTGGCCTGACGGATATATGTATCAATGACTTCGGCCACAGAAATCTCGCGGCTTTTCAATTTTTGGCGCAGAAGATGAAAGTCTAATTTTAAAAGAGATGTCATGATCAGTCCTTATTCCACAACCTTGGGGACAAAAAAGAATCCATAGTCTTTTTCAGGGGCGTTAGCGAGAATATCTTCCCTGGAATTTTCAAGGTGAGGCACGTCTTCCCGAAGAGGGGTTTGGGGAATAAGATCAATCACGGGGTTAGCCAAAGGCTCTGTATTTGTGATGTCCACTTTCTTTAATTGGTCAATCCAATCAAAAACATTTGACAAACTGGCGGTGATTTCCGTCACCTTTGATTCCGACATTTTAAGCTGGGCGAGTTTCTCAATGTGGATGATTTGTTCTTTGGTAATCGACATTTATGCTCCAAAAATCTTCAGCAGAACATACATCACCCTCGGCGTCCTGTCCAGAGGTGGCGGTTTATTTAGGGGAAGAGGGTGGGCGGACGGTTGATCATCTTATGACTTTAGGGTTGTAAACACCGGCTGATGGGTTTTGGGATCAAAGGCCAGGGCTATTGTCCCTTCTTTGATTTTAAACGCAGTGTCCCCAAAGAGATCCAGCCTCCAGCCCTGCATGAGGGGGGAATGCTGCGGATTTTCAAGAAAAATCTCTAGTTTCTCGCGATTTCCAATCAGTTTGGACGCAATCCCATGCTGGTCTGCCATTATTTTTAACAGAATAATGAGAATGTCCACGAGCGGTGTGTTTTGTTTGGACTTGAAGTTTATTTGTCTAAGGGGGATGGCGGCCTGAATGGCGCTGAGAAGATCATTTTGTAAGTCGTTGTCTTTTATCCCGAACGACGCCAAATCTTTTTCAGAGACGGCATTTTTCGTCGCGATTTGAACCAGCACTTCGTCCTTAATCACATGAGAGCGGGGGCGGTTTTGCTGCTCGGCATAGCGCTCACGCACCGCCGCAATTTCTTTCAGCACGCCCAGAACTTCGGGTTTATGATGGGTGTGGGTTTTGATTTTTAGCCAGGCTTTATCAGGGGCAGGCTTGTAAAGCTCGGGGTTTTTCAGGAAATCTAATTCTTCGCGGATATACTCTATCTTATTCCCGGCCTGTAGACACAATTTATCATAAATGAGCCCAAGCCACTGAACATCCCCCATAGCATAGGCCATCTGTTTGGGAGATAGGGGGCGCTGGGCCCAGTCCGTGTGCTGCTGCGACTTATCAATTTTTTGCCCAGCGATGGCTTCCGAAAGTTTGTCATACGAGATGCTGTCTCCAAAGCCACAGACCATGGCCAGGATTTGGGTGTCAGCGATGGTTTGGGGAACGTCATTCCAGAGCACATACAAGACCTCAAGGTCTTGGCGGGCGGCATGGAAGATCTTCAGGATCTCATTATCCAGAAACATGGATTTTAACGGAGAAAGATCCAGCGCTTCGGGTAAGGGGTCAATGAGAACGATCTGGTCTCTAAACCCCAATTGAATAAGGCATAGCTTCGGCCAATACGTGGTTTGCCGGATAAATTCGGTATCAACACTGATGACTTTGGGTTTATTTTCGGAGAGGGACTGACAGAGTGTCTCAAGCTGCCCTTGTTGGGTGATATAAAGTGGATTCATAGAGTTTTTATACAATATCTCTCGATTTTTGTCCTCCTCTATTTAAGGGGGGGTTAGGGATAGAAAATTTTTTTGATCCCCACCCCTGTTTCTTGAGAGAATCTAAGATTCATTTTTTCAGCTAAAAGCTAGACTTATTCCTTTTTTAGGTATATAGTACCTTCTGAATTTTAGGAATAGAGGATCACAATGGCTCGCGTAACGGTTGAAGATTGTATTACAAGAATTCCCAATCGCTTTGATTTAGTGTTGATGGCGTCTCAGCGGGTGCACGAGATTTCCACAGGCGCCCCTTTAACGGTTGAAAAAGATAACGACAAAAGCTCGGTGATCGCTTTGCGTGAAATTGCGGAGGGCACTGTTTCCGTCGATCTTCTGTCAGAAGGACTTATTCAGAGCTTTCAACTGCATGTGGAAGAAGATGATGAAGAGAGGCAGGCTGTTGAGGCCCTCTCTGAGGAAAACAGTTGGTTGAGCGGTCAAGAAAGTGGTAACATTGAAGAAGAAATCAAGGAAGATGTCTTAACCATTGTCGATGATTTGGAGACCGAAGAACATCATGAAGAAGTTTCTGAGGAAGCAATTTTGGAAGACTTGGAAAATGGCCAGGAAAACGGCCAAGAAAACGGCGAAGCCTGAACAAGATCTAGGGTTTTTTGTGAAGGAGGGGGCACTTTTTGTGCCCTTTTTAATTGAATGTCGTTGAACGCCTCTGAACTTGTCAATAAAGTTCTCTCCTACGCCCCCCGGGCAGATGCCCAGCTGATTAAAAAAGCATATGATTTTGCTGAGGCCCATCATGTTGATCAAAAGCGAGCCTCAGGAGAGCCTTACATTATGCACCCGTTGGCGGTGGCTGAAATGTTGGCGGACCTCAAGATGGATGTACCCTCCGTCATCGCGGGCCTTTTGCATGATACGGTGGAAGACACGGCAGCCACCCTCAAAGATGTGGAAAAAATATTTGGATCTGAAATTACGTCTCTCGTGCAGGGCGTAACGAAACTCGCGCGGATTGGGTTGCAGTCCACCGAACAAAAACAAGCAGAAAATTTTCGTCGCCTTGTGCTGGCCATGTCGGACGATATTCGCATTCTGATGATCAAGCTTTGTGATCGTCTTCATAATATGCGGACCATTAAGCATGTTCAATCAGAAGAGAGCCGGCGTCGTGTGGCTTTGGAGACCCTTGAAATCTATGCTCCCTTGTCTGAACGCATTGGTATGAAGGGCATTCAGGAAGAGCTTCACGATTTGTCTTTCTCGCAACTGAACCCAGAGGCCTATACCATTATCACTAATCGCATCAGGCATTTGCATCAGCTTGATAAAAGCACCATGTCCTTTGTGGTTCAAGATCTGGGTGGTGTGATGCAAAAGGCGGGGATCAAAGCAACGGTGACGGGGCGCGAAAAAAGCCCGTACTCCATTTGGCGAAAGATGCAAAACAAGAATGTCAGTTTTGAACAACTTTGCGACGTGGTTGCTTTTCGGATCCTGGTTGATTCCATTGCAGATTGTTATCATGCTCTGGGGATTATTCATAACGAGTTCTTTGTGATTCCTGGTCGATTTAAAGATTATATTTCAACCCCCAAGCCCAATAATTATCAATCTCTTCACACTTATGTGATTGGCCCCAAACAGCGTCAGATTGAAATACAAATTCGCACCTATGCTATGCAAGAAGTAGCCGAGTATGGAGTAGCGGCGCATTGGCAATATAAGCAAGGTATTAAGCCCAAAGAGGGAAAACAATATCGTTGGGTACGAGGCTTGTTGGATATTTTAGAGCATGCGGCGGGGGATGATGAGTTTCTTGAGCATACAAAGCTGGAAATGTTTCACGACCAGGTATTTTGCTTTACCCCTTACGGAGACCTCATTGCGCTGAGGCGTGGGTCAACCCCCGTTGATTTTGCCTATGCCGTCCACTCGGACATCGGCAATCGCTGCAAAGGGGCTAAAATTAACGGCAAGCTGATGCCCTTGCGTACTGAACTTCGCAATGGGGATCAAGTTGAGATTGTGATTTCTCCGGGTCAAAATCCGTCTCCTACCTGGGAAAGATTTGTGGTCACCGGTAAAGCAAAAACCAACATCCGGAGATTTTTAAGATCGAAGAAAAGGTCTCAGTTTTTATCTACAGGGAAATCAATTTTCCTGAAAGAATTGCAAGCTATTCCGAAAAAAAAAGTGGGAGATATTCTTCCTAAACTCCTTAAAAAATTTCAGTTAGAAGAAGAGGATTTTTATGCGTCTTTAGGGGAGGGGGTGATCACGACGCGTGAGCTGGAGAATGTGATTCATCCGTCAGAAAAAAAAGAGTCTGTGGAGGGGGCGCCGGTGACTTTGGCGCCAGCTAAAGGTAAGCTTCCTAAAAAACCCAAGCCAAAAAGTGAGATCAAAGGGCTGGTGCCTGGAATGGTGATTCATTATGCGGGATGTTGCCATCCTTTGCCGGGGGAAAGCATCGTGGGACTTGTGACAACGGGGAAAGGGGTGACCATTCACAAAGAAGAGTGTGAAGATGTGGAAGGGTTTCAAGGAGACGTGAGACGTCTTCTGAATGTAAGCTGGGGGCCGATTTCTAAAGAAGATATGTATGTCTCCCGCATCTTTGCCGTCTTATACAATACAGCTGGCAGCTTAGGAGAGTTTACAACCGTGATTGGGCAGAAGGGGGGGAATATTTCTGATATTAAAATTACCCGTCGAAATTCTGATTTATTTGATTTTTCTGTAGATCTTATGGTACATGACTTAAACCATTTGAGCTCCATCTTAGAGAGCTTGCGGATGTCGGAGGTTGTGCATATAGTGGAACGTATTTAGTGATATTGGGAATCGGAACAGATCTTGTAGACGTGCGTCGTATTGAGACATTGATCCAAACGCATGGTCAAAGGTTTCTAGAAAAAACATTTACAGAAGACGAGAGGCTGGCAGCAGAGCGCTACTTGGACGCCAAGTTGCAGGCCATGTTTTTTGCCAAAAGATTTGCTGCCAAAGAAGCTTTTTCTAAAGCCATGGGGTGTGGGTTTGGAAAAAATTTGAGATTTTTAGACTTGGCAGTCGAAAATAATTTAAAAGGGAAACCCTCTTTCGTTGTCAAAGGGCAGAGTTTGACGTATGTTCTAGACTGTTTTGCAGGGAAAGAAATTAAAATTGATTTAAGCTTGTCGGATGAGTATCCTATGGCTTTAGCTTTTGTCATTATTTCAACAGAGTTTAGGTAGTCGTATGAGAATCTTAAAGCGGTCTTCAAGAAAAAAAGTTCAACCCAAAGGATTTTTGAGAAATCTAGGTGAAATTGTTTTAGCTATTTCGGTAGCGCTGCTGATTCGCAGTTTGGTTTTTCAGCCTTTTAAAATTCCGTCAGAATCTCTCTATCCCACGCTGCTCATCGGAGACTATTTGGCAGTGTATACGGGCAAATATGGGTATAGTAAACACTCTTTCCCCTATAGCTTACCCTTGGTTTCTGGGGAACGCCTCTTTTTCAAGCCCCCTGAGCGAGGAGAGATTACCGTCTTTAGATACCCAGAAGGGGCGGAATTGCCGCGTCTAGAAAGAGTCTGGGGGGATATTAAAGGGATTTTTGAATGGTTTTTTGTGGTCCCAGATCACATCCCGCTCGATTCTTATTGGGTTAAGCGCGTGATTGGCTTGCCCGGGGATCGGATTCAATTTAAACAAGGCATTTTGTATATTAATGGGGAGGCTTGTCCTCAACGACCAGACGGTGTGTTCGAGGAAAAGATGCCCTCAGGTCGTCTGCGGCCCGTGGCGCAATATCTCGAAACACTCCCGAATGGTGTAGAACACAAGATTATTCGGGAATCAGAAGAGGGAATGGCACCTGGGGACAATACGGAGGAATATATCGTGCCAGCAGACCATTTCTTTATGATTGGGGATAACCGCAACCATTCCAATGATAGTCGGTATAAATTAGGCCCCGTTCATAAAGACTATCTCATTGGTCAGGCCAAGATGATTCTTTTCTCCATTGATTCGGGTATCTTAGATTTGTGGAAAATTTTGAAGTGGCCTGATATTGTGCGCCTTCGTAGATTTCTGTCTGTTATTCATTAGCCATGCCTCATAAAAAACTGAGTTTAAATTATACCTTTCAAGATGCCAAGTTGCTTAAAAAAGCATTGACGCATCCGAGCTTTCCTCAAAAAACCCGGCTTGACAATTACGAGCGGTGTGAGTTTTTAGGAGATCGTGTTTTGGGCTTGGTGATTGCGTCTTATTTATACCATCGGTACCCCCAGAATAAGGAAGGGGATCTGTCAAAGCGGTTCACAAACTTGGTGCGGAAAGAAGCCCTGTTGAAGGTGGCTCAGTCATTGAATTTGGGGGATTTCATTTATATGGCTGAAAACGAGCTCGTGGCGGATGGCCAAAAAAATGAATCCATTCTGGCAGATGCGTGTGAGGCTTTGATTGGGGCTATCTATTTGGATGGGGGGTTTGACAGTGCGTACCGGTTTATCTTGGAACGATGGAGTCCTTTGCTAGAAGAGCAATCTGTGGAAATTTCTGTGGATGCCAAAACCCAGTTACAGGAATTAGTGCAGAAACATAAGAAACCATTGCCTCAGTATTCCGTCATGGCTATTACAGGCCCTGATCATGCTCCTTATTTTAAAGTCTCTCTTGCTGTTCTGGATGAACCCGTTGTTTATGGAGAAGGGCCCTCACGCCGGCAAGCAGAACAGCAAGCTGCGTCTGAAATGTTATTTCTATTAAAGAAAAAAGGATTTGATGACTAAATTTGGCTTTGTCACTCTGATGGGTGTGCCGAATGCAGGGAAATCCACCTTGCTAAATGCCTTGTTGGGAGAGAAGCTCTCCATTGTATGCCACAAGAGACAAACCACCCGCACCCGGGTGGCCGGCATTCTCACCAAGGGAGAGATGCAGGCAGTCTTGATAGACACCCCAGGCATCTTTTTTGATACAAAAGGTCGCCTGGAAAAGTCCATGGTGTCGGCGGCGTGGCAAGCAACGGCAGAAGCCCATGTGATTCTTCTGATTGTGGATACCAACAGCCCCTATCTTTTGGAAGACACCAAGAAAATCATCGAACGCCTTAGAACGGTAGAAGAAAAAGTGGTTTTGGTGTTGAATAAAACCGATAGGCTGAAAGATAAATCTAAGCTGCTAGGTCTGACAGAAGAGTTGACCGCTGCCTTTAACTTTAAAAAAGTATTTATGATTTCGGCCCAGAAAAAAACAGGGCTTCCAAAGCTCGAAGAGTTCTTATCCGAATCCTTGCCAGAAGGACCGTGGATGTATCCGGAAGATCAGCTTTCAAACCTTTCCGAGCGGTTTTTGGCAGCAGAGCTGACGCGGGAGGTGCTGCTGCATCAAGTGCACGATGAAGTGCCCCATGGCCTTGCGGTGCAAACGGAAAAGTGGGAAGACTTTGACAATGGGGATGTGAAAATTTTCCAACTTATTTGTGTGTCCCGCCCGAGCCATAAAGCCATTATCTTGGGCAAAGGAGGAACGAAGATTAAAACCATTGGTGAGATCGCGCGCACGGAAATTTCAAAAGCGCTGGGATGTAAGGTGCATTTATTCTTACATGTCAAAGTGGATGAAAAATGGCAGGACAACCCCGAATTTTACCAAGAGTTGGGGCTTGATTTAGTCTAAATGGGGGGGTGGACAGACCAAGGCATCGTGCTCAGCGTCCGGTCTTTTGGGGAAAAAGATGGGATTGTCCAGATCCTCACCCACCATCATGGATGTCATGCGGGGATCCTGAAGAACATCAGATCAAGAACAAACCAATCTCTTCAAGTGGGAACTCTTGCTGCGTGTCACTGGAAAGCGCGGCTCTCAGAGCATATGGGAAGCTGGCGTTTGGAAGCAGAGAAATCTTATCTGGCAGAGATTTTTCTAGATGCGAAACGATTGATGGCCTTAACCGTTGCGGCCCAGTTTACGTCTCAGCTTTTGCCCGAGCGGCATCCCTATCCTTCTTTCTTTCATACCTGGAAACAGTTCTTGAAAATGCTGGGGGAAGAAGAGGAATGGGAGAGGGGATACATACTATTTGAATACCATCTCTTGCAAGAGCTTGGGTTCGGCCTTAAACTAAACTCGTGTGCGGTGACGAATACGGCAGAAAATTTAAAATACGTGTCACCCCGAACGGGATGTGCGGTCACCGAAGAGGTGGGACGTCCGTATCATGACAAACTTTTGTCGTTGCCTGCTTTCCTGGTAAAAGAAGATCAGGGGGCGGATCACGCTGAAATTTTAAGAGGCCTTGAGTTGATGGGCCATTTTTTGACAAAACACTTTTCTGAACAGAAGTACGATTCTCTCTTTCAGATGAGACAACGATTTATAGAGACTTTATGACGAAGATGTCGACCGAAAAAACAATCCTTTTTAAAGACGCTCTGGGGGAGAGATATCTTTCTTACGCTCTCTCTACCATTATGGCACGATCTTTACCTGATGTGCGGGATGGGCTGAAGCCGGTGCACCGTCGGTTGATTTTTGCCATGCGTGAGTTAAAGCTGGATCCCAAATCTTCTCCAAAGAAATGTGGACGTATTGTGGGAGACGTACTCGGTAAATATCACCCTCATGGAGATGTGGCCGTTTATAATGCATTGGTGCGATTAGCCCAAGATTTCACGCTGCGGTATCCGCTGGTTGAAGGTCAAGGGAACTTTGGAAATATTGATGGCGACAACGCGGCTGCTATGCGTTATACCGAAGCGCGGTTGACGGCTGTGGCCCATGCCTTGATGGATGGGCTCGACGAAGACGCGGTGGACTTGCGCGAGACGTATGATGGAGAGCATCAAGAACCCGTGGTGTTCCCAGGCAAGTTTCCTAATTTGCTGGCGAATGGGTCGGAAGGCATTGCGGTGGGAATGGCTACCAGCATCCCTCCCCATAATGTGAAAGAACTATGCGGGGCGCTCACCCATCTGATCGATTACCCCGACTGTGAAGTTCAAGATTTGCTGGAATTCGTCATGGGGCCTGATCTTCCCACCGGCGGCCAGCTCATTGAAAACAAACAAACCATCCGCAGTGTTTATGAAACCGGGCGGGGGAGTCTGCGGGTGAGAGCGCGCTATGAGATCGAACCCCTGGAGCATGGGCAATACCAAATCATTATTACCCAAATCCCTTACCAAGTGGAAAAAGGCAGACTGGTTGAACAGTTGGCCAATCTTTTGCTGAATAAAAAAGTGCCTTTCCTCTCTAATGTGCTCGATGAGTCCACCGATGATATCCGCGTAGTCCTGACGCCGAAGAGCCGGTCGGTGGATCCTGCGGTGCTCATGTCCATCTTGTTCAAGCAGTCAGACTTGGAAACGCGCGTCAACCTAAACATGAATGTGTTGAACCATCAAAATGTACCGCGGGTGATGAACCTCAAAGAAATTTTAGAGGAATATATTAGTCACCGGCTTGTGGTTTTAAAGCGGTGTTCTGACTATCGATTGAAAGAAATTGCCCATCGGATGGAGATCTTGAAAGGACTGCTGATTGCATACCTCAATTTGGATGCGGTCATCCGTATTATTCGAGAAGAAGATGAGCCTAAACCGGTGATGCAAAAAAAATGGCATCTCAGTGATGTGCAGGTGGAAGCCATCCTGAATATGAGATTGCGGTCGCTCCGGAAATTAGAGCAACTGCAAATTCAAACAGAGCTCGATACATTAGAAGCCGAAGCCAAAATATTGAACGAGCTCTTGTCTAATCCCTCGGCAAAGATGGCCCATTTAAAGGCTGAAGTCAAAGAGATGGAAACCCAGTTTGGGGATGACGTGGTTCTTGGGCCCCGACGGACAAAAATTGAAGTTGTGGAAGAGGCGACGTTCATTCCGCTAGAAGCCACCGTTGAGAAAGAATCCGTGACCATTATCTTCACTCAAAAGGGATGGATCCGTTCTTTCAAGGGGCATTCTATCGAGCTCGATGAGATTAAATACAAAGACGGGGATGAATTGTCCTTGATGGTGAAAACAGACACCACCGAGCGCCTTCTTTTCTTTGGGACAGATGGTCGGTTTTATACCATGCGGGCGTGCGATGTTCCGGGGGGCCGTGGATTTGGCGAACCCATCCGTATGTTCCTCGATTTGCCGCCAGAGGCTGAAGTTCTGCTGATGGAACCGTATCAAGAGGGGGATAAGTTTTTGGTAGCGTCCTCCACAGGGCGTGGATTTGTGGTGGAGGCGGCGAGTGCCGTGGCCCAAACCAAAAACGGTAAGCAAATTCTGAATCTAGACGACAAAGAGCGGGCGCTCGTCTGTCATAAAATTGCGGGTGACACTGTGGCTGTGGTGGGTGAGAACAGAAAAATGCTGCTCTTCCCCGTGGCGGACCTGCCTACCATGAGCAGGGGGCGAGGGGTCATGCTGCAGAAATATGGCGATGGGGGACTCTCTGACGTGAAGACGTTCACCTTGCAAACGGGCCTCACTTGGTCGAACAAAAAGAAAAGTTACCAGGAAACAGACCTGACCACATGGCTAGGCCGCCGGGCCTCCGCTGGACGGTTGGCCCCCACCGGATTTTCCAAGAGTAATAAGTTCGGGGGGTAGGGAACGAGCCACCATTGGCTTCTCGGGCTTTATGGTCTAGGATAGTCTTATCATCTAGGAGAAACACTATGTGGACCAGGACATACACCAAAACATTCAAAGACATTAAGAAAGAGCAAATTTGGAAATTGTGGACAGAGGTGAATCAGTGGCATCTGTGGAATCCGGGCATTGAATTTGCGACTTTGGAAGGACCTTTTAAAGTAGGAAGTTTTTTTACGTTAAAGCCAAAGGGTGTGAGGTCCGTGCGGATTCAGCTGACGAAAGTGGTGAAAAACAAACTCTATGAGGATTGTACTAAATTTCCGGGGGCAACCATGTATGGTATGCACGAGATGATCGACACGAAGGAAGGGCTCAAATTAACCACCACTATGACCGTTTCAGGATTTCTTTCTTTTCTGTGGGTTCGTCTGGTAGCCCAGGGGGTGGTGAATAAGCTACCTGAACAAACAAATGCCTTGGTCAATCTTGCGAAGAAGAGAAAGAAATAGGGGATCTGGTTGCTGATGGTCTTGCCTCTTTTTATTTCTGCTGCATTAATTTTAACTCAAACTGGGGCATCATGGCGATGAGATGTTCGATTAGATCAGCCTGCACATGCTCATGTTGTTTTAACTTTGTTTCCTTTGTATAGGTATAGATTTCCAGAGGTATTCCCCCCACGTAGGAAGGCTGTATAACCCGGGCCATAAAGACAGCGGTTTTTTCTTTTGTTATGAATCTCGGATCCTTTTGCATAAAGGCTTCGGCATAATATCGAAACAGAAATAGGTTTGTAACCGGCTGTCCCAAAAGTGTTTTTTGGTTTTCTGAGATGTACTCGGAAAGGAGAGACAGTTTCCCGAGTTTGGAGAGCAGGGATTTATCAGCAAATTGGATGGTGTTCACATCTATTGTAAAAGACAGTTTAATCTGTCGCCCACCAAATTCAAACATACCGCGCCAATTTTTAACAGCGTTTGAGGTGAGATAGTAGGGAGGAACGGTGGAAATGGTCTTATCAAAATTTTGAATTTTGATGGTGTTTAAGGACATTTCAATAATATATCCCGAAATGTTTTTCTCGGGAATTTCAATCCAATCACCTTTCTGCATCATATTAGATGTGGCGAGTTGAACGCTAGAAACAAAAGACAAAATGGCATCTTTGAATATGAGGGTAATGACGGCCATGATAGCTCCTAGCCCTGTTAAGAACGTGAGCGGCGACTTTCCTAAAAGATAGGACACGATGAGGATCGTGTAGACAATGAACGTGAATCCTTTAGTGAATTGAACATAACTGCGAATGGGCCATCTTTGGCTTCCAGAATGCTGTTTATAGGCCAACTCTATCCCGCTAATCAGGGTATTGGTGAGGATGCCTAAAAGTAACAGAATATAGGTCATTAAAATCTTCTCTATGGCGTGCAAAATGTGGGAGAGGACCTTTTCTTCGAGAGGACCAACAATGAGGGGAAGAGAGAGAAACAACATGATGGGTACCAAGAGCATTAAAAAATGCTCCAGAATGGGAATCTCGGCCGTGACAGCCGCTATTTCAGGGTATCGGCGTTGGATAAAAGCATGGAAACGACGCGCCAAGGCATGATGAAGTGTTTTATGAAAAATAATCCCCAGAGCGATCAGCCCCAGAGCGATGGTGATGGTTGATAAGAGGGAGGTCAGAGGGTGGTTTAACTCAAAAGTTTTATAAAAATTAAACACATGTTCAATCATCTTTTTTCCCTTAGCTCTTTTGTTTAATTTATCCCCCTCCCCCTAGGGTTTGTCAACTGAACTTATGAGATAAGGGAAAAATCTGGCGTAAAAATATAGCTCAGCCTTGTCAGAGGGGGAGAAGTCATGTAAATTGCTTATTATTTGAGCAATTTTGAACGCGTGATGTTAAAAATTAATTCCATTGAGTTAGAATCAAACGTTTTATTGGGGCCCATGTCGGGGGTGAGCGATTTGCCTTTTCGGCGATTGGTTAAGCGGCATGGAGGGGTCGGATTAGTGGTGTCAGAAATGATCGCTAGTCGTGCCATGATTTTAGAAACCAAGCAATCTCTCTTGAAAGCTAAGCATGATTTAGAAGACTTTCCTCAGGTGGTTCAATTGGCGGGATGTGAACCAGAGGTGATGGCAGAAGCGGCCAAATTGAATGAGGACAGAGGGGCGTCGGTGATCGACATCAATATGGGATGTCCCATGAAAAAAGTAACCAATGGGTATGCGGGCTCCGCCTTGATGAAGGATGAATTATTAGCCTCTCAGATCATCGACGCCACGGTGAAAGCAGTCAAGGTACCGGTAACCCTGAAAATGAGAATGGGGTGGGACCATGCCCATTTAAATGCCCCCAAATTGGCGAAGATTGCGGAAGACTGTGGCATTCAAATGATCACGGTTCATGGCCGTACCCGATGCCAGCTTTATAATGGCATTGCGAATTGGCCGTTTATCAGACAAGTTAAAGAGGCTGTCTCCATTCCTGTGATCGGCAATGGGGATGTGAAAACTGTTGAAGATGCCCAACGTCTTTTGTCAGAGTCTGGAGCGGATGGGGTGATGATCGGTCGGGGGTCATATGGTCGGCCTTGGTTTTTGTCACAGGTTAATCATTTTTTAAAAACGGGGGAAAGATTGCCTGACCCCTCTTTGGCGGTGCAGGAAGAAACCATTTTGGGCCATTTGGAAGATATGATGGAGCATTATGGAGAGTACACGGGGGTGAGAATGTCTCGGAAACATCTCGGGTGGTATAGTCGCGGGTTGCATAACTCAGCTGATTTTCGCGTTCAGATTAATCAACAAGAAACAGCAGAGGCACTCAAAAATTTGGTGCGCAAATTTTATGGAACATTGGAAGGAGAAGCTTAAAAAAGTGAGAGAGAACAAACCCCCTTCTCCCGCCACTTTGAGCCAGCTTGTGGAGGCCTATTTGGAATCCAATAAAGAGCACCTCTTATGTTTAAACGGATTGTATGAATTGATTGTGCAAGGAACGGAACGGCCATTGATAGAATTGGTTTTGAAAAAGACACGGTATAACCAATCAAAGGCGGCGGTCATTTTAGGACTAAACCGCAACACCCTTAAGAAGAAAATGATTGCTTTGAATCTCTCTAAAGTTAGGAAAAAAAGTGATTGAGAGAGTAAAAAAAACCTTTAGCCTGATGCCCTTTTCTTCTCTCCGCACTTTGAAACTGTTGGATCAAATTCCGTTAACCCTTATTTTATCGGGTCTTTTCTTTGGATTGTTGACTATTGGTGTTTTGGCCGGGTTTTCTGTTTTCGATATGTCCAATCGACATCTTTTCATCCTCTTAGGGGTGGATGTGGTGGTGCTTCTTTTATTAGGGGCGGTGATTGCCAAACAAATTGTAAAAATTTGGGTGGATCGTCAACAGGGGCTGGCCGGCTCTAAAATACATGTTCGCATTACGGCCCTTTTTGCCATTGTTTCCATTATTCCGGCCATTTCTATGACCATCTTTGCCATTCTTTTTTTTCATTATGGCATTCAAGATTGGTTTAGCAGCCGTATTAAAGGAGCGCTCGCAGAGTCGGTGGCCGTTTCTTCCTCTTACATGGAGGAGCATCAAAACATTGTGGCGAAAGATGCCTCCCTTATGGCGTATGACCTGAACCAAGAGTTTCCTCAGTTGGTTAAAGATCGGCGTACGTTTGATCATTATCTGACGGTGATGGCCTCTTTACGTTCTTTAACCGAAGCCATTGTTTTTGATCAAGAGCAGACGCTGCTGGGTCGATCTCATTTAACCTTCGCTCTGCAGTTCGAACCTGTCCCCACCTGGGCTTTGGAACGGGCTCAAAAGGGGAAAGTCGCCCTCCTCAGCAGCAATACGCACGATCGTCTCAGGGCGTTGATTGCTCTTCCCGGGCGTCCGGGCGTGTTTCTCTTTGTGGGGAGATCTGTTGATCCTAAGGTTCTGCAACATTTAAAAAAATCTGAAGAAATTTTTACGGAATACGGGATTCTAGAAGGTCACCGCACAGGGTTTGAACTTTTGGTTATGGCGCTTTTTTCGGTGGTAGCCTTGTTGTTATTGCTAGCTTCCATCTGGGCTGGGATCTCCATTTCCAGCCGTCTCATCGCCCCCATTCGCCATCTCATTGATGCGGCGGAAAGAATGAGGTCGGGAAATTTAAACACACGCGTTCCTGAGCAGAAGAAAAACCAAGAAGATGAGATGAATGTATTAAGCCGCGCTTTTAACCGAATGGCTCAGAAGATACAGTACCAACAATCTGAACTTCTTAAAACGAACAAAGAGTTGGAGACCCGAAAACAATTCATTGAATCCACTTTAGCCGGTGTCTCTGTGGGGGTTATTGGGTTGGATGAATGCGGAAAGATTCTGTATCCGAATCAGCGGGCGTCTGACTTATTGAATGTGAATCTTTCCAAGAAAATTGGTCAAAAATTAGCGACCGTTTTCCCGCCGTTGGGGGAAGTATTGTCAGCCCCCCTACGATCACATGATACTTTTTTTGAACAACAAGTCATGTTTCAAATTCGGGGTCTGCAGCATGTTTTCCTTATCCGAGTATTGGGAGAAAGAGACGAAGAAGGAAAATCAACAGGGTATGTGGTGACGCTGGATGAAATTACACGATTACTGAATGCACAAAAACAGGCGGCGTGGTCAGATGTGGCGCGTCGGGTAGCCCATGAAATTAAAAACCCTTTGACACCCATCCATTTGGCGGCAGAACGGATGAAGAGGAAGTATGTAAAAGAAATTACAACCTCTCCTGAGACTTTTTTAGAATGTGTGGACACCATTACTCGACAGGTGGCGTATATTGGGAATATGGTGTCTGAATTTTCATCTTTTGCGCGGATGCCCATATCTGTAATGAAAGAAGAAAACTTAGTCCGTATTATTCATCAGGTGGTTTCTTTGCAAAAAAATGTGGCCCCCTCAAGCATTGAGTTTGAGGTAAAGGTGCCTTCAACGGAGGTGATCATTCTGTGTGATGAACAGCAAGTTTCCCAAGCGTTACTGAATGTTGTGAAAAATTCTATGGAATCTATTTTAGAGTCTGCTCTGTTGCCAAAGAAAAAAGGAAAAATTTCTCTTATTTTAAAGGTCTCAGAGAAAAAGGCGACGGTCTTGGTGGAAGACAACGGCCCAGGGTTTCCAGAAGACTTGCAGGACAATTTGATGGATCCTTATGTCACTACGCGTCCTGCCGGCACAGGATTGGGTTTGTCCATCGTGAAGCGAATTATGGAGGACCATCAAGGAACTCTAGAGCTCGCCAATAGAAAGAAAGGATTGGGAGCGACGATTTCTTTAATATTCCCAATCATGGAAAAGATATGATAAAGTCGTCACAGAGAGTCGTATCATGAAGCCAGTCGTTTTAATTGTTGATGATCAAGTGGATATTCGCCAACTTTTGTCCGGTGTTTTGCAGGACGAGGGATACGAAACTATTGCCGTGGAAACCGGTGAACAAGCTTTAGATAAAATCAAGACACATCGCCCAAGTGTGGTGCTCTTAGATGTCTGGCTTGCCAATCCTCGTTTTGATGGTGTTTATTTTTTGGATCTGATTAAGCAGATTGATTCCTCTGTGCCAGTCATCATGATCAGCGGTCATGGCACCGTAGAGACAGCGGTGAGCTCGCTGAAAAAAGGGGCGTATGATTTCATTGAAAAGCCGTTTAAGACGGACCGACTTTTGGCCACCATTTCGCGGGCTATCGAATTTTCCGTCTTAAGAAAAGAACTTGATCATCTCAAGGAGATTGTGGACAAGCCTCAGGATCTGGTCGGTGTTTCTTCTCAAGTTAACTTATTGCGGCAGTCTATTGAGCGAACGGCTAAAACAAATGGGCGTGTTCTCATTCAAGGATCTGCGGGGGTAGGGAAACAATCCATTGCCCATCTTATTCATGAGAAATCAGTCCGCGCCAACAAGCCCTTTATTGTGGTGAGCTGTGCCCAATTATCAGCGGTCGATTTTGAAGCAAAGTTCTTAGGGACAGAACGATCATCCGGTGTTTTAGAGACCGCATCAGGCGGCACAATTTATTTAAGTGATATCCAAGATATGCCTATGGAATCACAATTAAAATTTTTACAAATCCTCCGAGAAGGAAAGTTCACGCGAGGAGGAGGGGGCGTGGTTGTCACGCAGACTCGCTTTATTTGTGGAACCACAGAAGATTTAGGGCAATTTGTTAAAGAAAATAAGTTTCACCAAGATCTTTATTATCGTCTTAATGTTGTATTTATGAAGGTTCCCAACCTTTCCGAACGGTGTGAAGACATTCCTTTCCTCTGTGATCACTTGATTCAAAGAATGGCGCAGGGCAAGCAGGAGGCAGAAAAAATTTTGTCACAAGATGCTCGGATTGTGATGCAAGCGTGCGAGTGGCCTGGGAATATTCGCCAACTCCGGAACGTTGTTGAGTGGTTGTTTATTACGTACCCCTCTGACATTGATATCACAGCACAAATGTTGCCAACTGAATTAAAGCTCGATAATCAAAAAATGATTTCAGAAGTCTTTAATAAAGAATGGATTTTAAGTTTAGCATTAAAAGAAGCGCGGGAAAAATTTGAAAAAGTGTACCTGGCCCTTCATATACGCCGGTTTAATGGCAATATCGCTAAAACATCTCGATCGGTTGGGATGGATCGAACAGCGCTCCACCGCAAAATTAAGCAGCTTGGGTTGGAGACGCCTGAATATGTGGAAGAAGGACAATGAAGGTCGTCATTTGTGGGGCCAATCAGATTGGTTACAACATTGCCTCTTATTTAGCAGCAGAAGAAAACGATATCATTATTATTGATGAATCTCCTGATCTTATTGGATATGTGCGAGAGACATTGGATGTCCAGGCTGTGGTGGGACGAGGGTCCAACCCTGATTTACTAGAAGAATTGGCGGGGAACGATACGGATATTCTCATTGCGGTGATGGTGTCAGACGAGCATAACATCATTGCATGTCAAATCGCGCAGTCTCTTCTGAACATTCCCGTCAAGATTGCGCATATTCGCAATCAAAGTTATCTCAACTCGAGATGGTTGGATAAAACCATTCACAATTTTCCTATCGATTACATTATTTCGCCCGAGCGTCAGGTGGCCCAAGTTATTTTATCGAATCTGAAGATTCCTGGGGTTATGGAAGTTTTGCATTTGAAGAATTCAGAAGCGGTGGTTTTGTTTCTGCATTTTGATGAACATTCTCCCATGAACAATATTCCACTCAGACAAATTGGGGAACAGTTCTCGGGGCTTCCTTTCCGCATTTTGGGTATTTTTAGAAGTGATCAATTTATCATTCCCCAGGCCCACGATTATTTGCAATCGGGAGATGATGTCTATGTGTTGGTGGAAAGAGACAAACTACCCCGTTTCTTGGCTGTGTTTGGGATTAAGTCTGAACCACTCGGAAAAATTATCATCGCAGGGGGGGGGAATGTAGGGTTGTATTTGGCCCAAGGTATTCTCAGAGAAATGCCAGAAGTATCGTTAAAGGTTATTGAGAATAATAGAGAGCGCGCCCGATTTTTGGCAGAAGCCCTGGAAAATGTTGTGGTGTTGCATGGGAACGTGATTGATTTAAATGTGATGAAAGAGGCAAAGGTCTCCCAAACAGATATGCTTGTGTCGGTTACAAATGATGATGCTGCGAATATTTTGTCCTCACTCCTCGGAAAAAGTTTGGGTGTTCCTCGGGTAACAACATTGGTGAGCAACATGATGTACCCCAAATTTTTACCCTCCCTCGGGGTAGATAGCATCCTGAACCCGGGCTTTATCACCATCTCTACCATTTTGAACCACATTCGTCGCGGATCTATTCGAACTGCTCATGTCTTGCAAGGTCAGGTAGGGGAAATTTTTGAAGCCAATGTGCCCTCTGATTCCAAACTGATTGGGGAAAAATTCGCCCTGCTGAACATCCATGAAAAATCTATTGTGGGGGGGATTGTGCGCGATGGCGTGTTTTATATTCCTAGTTCGGAAGAATTTATCGAGGAGGACGATCACTTGATTCTCTTAGTGAACAACACTTATATCGGCCGTGTTGAGAAAATGCTGCGGTCTCGGAATGAGTAGAGTAGCCTTTGTAGACGGAGCCTATGTAGATATGGCGTCTGCCCGTATCTCTATTGAAGACCGAGGCTTTCAATTTGGGGATTCCATTTACGAGGTTATCCATTTCGTTGGCGATTTTTATGTGGATGCTGAGGGGCATCTGGATCGGTTAGAACGATCCCTTTTAGAACTTAAAATCCCCGTTCCCCTTCCGCGTGCTACGTTGATGATGCATGTGCGTCATTTGCGGAGAAAAAACCGCATCCAAGAAGGATTTGTTTATATCCAAATTTCGCGGGGTCAGGCTCCTCGAAACCATTTGTTTCCGGTGGGGGCAAGTCCGACGCTGGTGGTGGTCATCAAAAGACAGCTCTTCACATCTTTTGAGCCCAAAAAAATCATTACACTTCCGGACACGCGATGGAAAAGATGTGACATTAAAACCACCAACTTGTTGCCGAATGTTTTAGCCAAACAAAAAGCCTTTGAAGAGAACGCTTTTGAGGGATGGTTGGTGGGGGAAGGGGACGTTATTTCTGAGGGTAGTCTCTCCAATGCATGGATTGTAAAAGAGGGACGTCTCTATACAGCACCCACCACATGTAATATCTTAGGAGGCATCACCCGAAAGCGACTTATAATGCTGGCGGCCCAAGAGAAAATCCCCGTGGTGGAAAAATCGTTTACGGTGAAGGACGCCTATCAAGCGGAGGAGGCATTTAACAGCAGCTCGAATGCGCCGTTGACTCCTGTTGTTCAGATCAATGATCGGAAAATTGGAACGGGGGTTCCTGGCCCTATCAGTCGAAGATTACATCAAGCGTATCTCAGATTTGTGGAAGACGGTCTTCGCCATGGCTGAGATCTTAGACAAAAAGGTTTGTTTAAACCCTGTCGCTATTCTCTTTGATTGGGATGGTGTGTTGGTAGACACCAAAGAATTGATCGCAGAAGCCTATTTGAAAACATTTGAGGCGGTGGGGATGGACCCTTTACCCATTGATACCTTGCATCAGTTGCCAGGCACCTCTCTGAGGGATTATTTTCCCCATATTTTTGGGGCGCGGGCGAAAGAGGCAGAGACTACCTTTTATCGCCATATCCATGAGAATCATTTGTCTTGTTTGAAACAAACAGAAGGGGCAGGGGAGGTGCTGGCATTTTTGCACACTTTAGGAATGCCCATGGCCGTGATCAGTAATAAAAGAGGTGACATTTTGCGAAAAGAGATCAAACATTTAGGGTTTGAATCTTTCTTTTTTGAAGTCGTGGGATCGAAAGATTGTCCAGAGGATAAACCGTCTGCTGTTCCGGTTCGATACATTCTATCGAAGAAAAAAATCCCTCTTCCCAATGACCGTGTATGGCTTGTTGGGGATTGGTTGGCTGATCTGGAATGCGCCCATCGGGCGGGAGTTGTCCCCGTCTTATTGAATAATCCAAAGCTAAAAAGAGACAAAAAGAACCTTTTTCCGCCAAAAATCTACTTAAATTCGTGTTTAGATTTGAAAAATTTTCTTATTCAGTATATGAAAGAGAACAATTAAACAAAATTAAGTGGAAAAAATGACTACAGAAAAGAAACAAAGCACACAAGATGTTTTCCTAAACCACATGAGGAAAAACAAGATTCCTTTAACCATGTTTTTGGTAAATGGAATTAAGCTTCAGGGAATTGTTACTGGATTTGATAATTTTGCTGTGATGCTGCGTCGGGAATCTCACCTACAGCTTGTCTACAAGCATGCGATCTCTACGGTGATGCCAAATGAATCTGTAAAGTTCTATGATCCAGAGGCGGAAGACTCTGACCAATAGTCAGGGTTATCGGCCACGTGGCTTAGACCTATTTAATACATCCCTGTTTTAAAAAACTGTCGGATGATATTTTTTTACAGGTAAAACTTGACGAGATAACAGAAAATCGCTTTAACAAGATATGGCGTGAAAAATGCCAGCATAGTTCGCGGGTGTGGTGAAATTGGTAGACACACTAGATTTAGGTTCTAGCGGCGAAAGCTGTGGGGGTTCAAGTCCCTCCACCCGCACCATTCAAAAACAATAACACGTAAATATAATGAAGGACTCAGAGTTTTAAATGACGATTCAAATTAAAGAAAATCCCTCAAAGACCCTTGTCAAAGAATTTGTTGTAACGATCCCTCATCGGGACATTGCGTCGAAAGTTCAAGCCGAATTGATGCGTCGCGCCCAAACAGCGCGCATTGCTGGATTCCGCCCAGGTAAGGTGCCTGTTGAGGTGATTGAGCAGCGCCAAGGCAACGAAATTGTCTCGGCGGTTCTGGAGACGTTGATGAGTGAATCTAACCAAAAACTGATTACAGATAATAAATTGACACCTGCTTTGCGTCCGTGTTCTCACCCTGAGGCGGCGTACAAAAAAGGGGAAGATTTCTCTTATATCGTTCATGTGGAAATATTGCCCAAGATTGAAGAAGTGGACTTCAAGTCTCTGGAGATTATCCAGTATAAGATTAAAAAAGATCCTAAGAAATTAGAGCACCTAAACCAGTTACGCGCGAAGGCAGCGGGGCTGAATGAGCCCATCAAAACCAAGCGCAAGACACAACTTGGAGATATTGTAAGCATTGACTTTGATGGAAAAATCGATGGTAAACCTTTAAAGGGTGGCAAAGCTGAAAATTATGAACTGGAATTAGGGGCACAACAGTTTATTCCTGGGTTTGAAGAAGGCCTCCTTGGTTATGATACGGGAAAAAAATTGACTCTTAATTTAGCCTTTCCAAAAGACTATCATGAAAAGACCATTGCAGGGAAAAAGGTTGTCTTTGACGTGACGATTCATGAAATCATGGAACGTATCCCGGCGGCCATTGATGATGAATTGGCGAAGAAACATGGGTTTGAAAATTTGAAAGCCATGGAAGTCGCCAATCAGAAAATTTTGGAAGACTCTCACGTTCGTATGGAGCATGGGCAATCGAAGCAAGAAGTGCTGAACAAGTTGGCCTCCATTTATTCTTTTGATGTGCCTCCTGGTATGGTGGATATGGAGCTGGACAGTATTTTTCAGCAAGTCGCCCGAGAAGAAGGCCTTCATGAACCCACAGAAGCAGACTTTAAAAGATGGCGCGAGGAATATAAAAAAATCGCAGAACGCCGTGTCCGTCTAGGGCTGGTTTTGGCAGATGTGGGGAAACGTCACAATATTCAAGTGGCCCAGAAAGAGCTGACAGATCTGATGCTTCAAGAAGCCCAACGGTATCCTGGTCAAGAAAACAAAGTGGTTGATTATTATCGCCAAAATCCGGGAGCGGTGAATCATCTCCGTGCCCAGATTTTGGAAGAGAAAACCATCGACTTTATTCTAAAAACTGTTAAAATTAAGAAAAAAGAAGTATCAGAAGAAGAGTTCCAGAAAGTTAGCGAAGCGGCTGAGGTCCTCTAACTTATATTTAAAGCAGAGGTAGTAGCGATGTCGGATCCACTAAATACTTATATGAATACACTTGTTCCTATGGTGATTGAACAAACACCACGCGGAGAGAGATCTTTTGATATTTATTCCCGCCTTCTGAAGGAGCGTATCATCTTTTTGGTGGGAGAGGTGAACGATCATACGGCCAGTCTTATCTGTGCCCAGCTTCTGTTTCTAGAATCAGAAAACCCTAAAAAAGATATTTCTTTTTATATCAACTCCCCCGGGGGGGCGGTGACAGCGGGTCTTTCCATTTTTGATACCATGAATTATATCAAGCCAGATGTCTCCACCGTTTGTTTGGGTCAGGCAGCCTCCATGGGGTCACTGCTTTTAACGGCGGGAACCAAAGGAAAAAGATATTGTCTCCCCAATGCGCGCGTCATGATTCATCAACCTCATGGGGGGGCCCGTGGACAAGCAACGGACATAGAAATTCAAGCGCGAGAAATTTTGTCTCTGCGCAAGAGACTCTATGATATTTATGTGGAGCGCACAGGCCAATCCTTTGAAGTGATTGCGGATGCGTTGGAACGTGATCGGTTTCTTTCAGCGGAAGAATCAAAGAAGTTTGGGTTGATTGATGAAATTGTCAAAACGGCACCAAAGACAAAGGAAGATTAGGCTTTGGAATTAACGATCTTTGAGGAAGTTTGTATCTCTTTTCATTAGAAAAACCCCTAAACCAGATACTTCAAAATGAAAAATCCACCGATGAGGATCCCAAAGAATAGAGAGCTGATCAGCATCATGTTTTCTTGAATGATGGTGTTCATTCTTTCTCCCCACTTCCACACAACAGCCGCTTCTAAATAGAAACGAATACTCCGTGAGAGCGTTGAGGCGAGCATAAAGAGGCCAAAATTAAACTTAAGTGCGCCAGCCGTGATGGTCACAAGCTTAAAGGGAATGGGAGTAAACGCTTTAATCACAATGGCCCAGAACCCCCATTCGTTGAAAAAGGTTTGAAAGACAGTAATTTTTTCCATAAGACCGTAGGTCTTGAGAAGAGGGACACCAATCCGTTCGAACAGATAAAATCCAATGGCGTACCCCAAAGCTCCCCCCACAACAGACGATAGAGTGGTGAGGAAAGCAAGAGACCACGCGCGCTCTTTGTGAGCCACAATCATGGGGATCATCATGGGGTCTGGTGGGATGAAAGAGACGGAGCTTTCAGTGAAAGAGACGAGAGCGAGATACCAAGGCGCATGACGATGTTTGGATTTCTCCAGAAGCCAGAGATATAATTTTTTCATGTCTTTAAAGATAGAAGACAACCCTGAGGTTGTCAAAGTCTTAGTGACAGCGTCGCTTGAGTATTATAGAATCTTTCCAAATGTCTGTATTGTTTCGCTCCATCTTATTTCATTTTCGTTTCTTCTTCTGGGTGCCCTTTCTCTCTTTTAAGAATCTTTTTAAGAGCGCCTTTCGGTCGAGTGTACCCGAAAAAAATACAAATAAAGACCTGGCGCTATTCGAGTCTAAGAAAGGTGAGATAAAATGTGTGGGATGCAAACTGTGCGAAGTGGCGTGCCCCGCCCAAGCGATCATTATTGATACGTTTATGGATGGTAAGGGAATGCCCTATCCTGGGCGGTTTGATGTGGACATGACCAAGTGTATCACCTGTGGATTGTGTGAACAGGCGTGCCCTGTGGATGCCATTGGGCTGGTGCCTCGCACCCTGCTGAGTGTTGATCAGAAAGAAAAACTTTATCACACCAAAGAGAGCCTTCTTGAAAATGGTAGGGTTTTGAAAGAGAAGCTGCCATCATGACTTTTTTTGACATGGGTTTTTATGGGCTGGCTTTGGGGATGGGGGGGGCAAGCTTTTTATTTCTCTCCTTAAAAAATCCTATCCGGATTTTGTTGAGTTTTTCCCTGCTCATGCTGCAAATCGCGGCGATGATGATGTTGTTGGATGCTGTGTTTTTGGCCCTTCTTTTTTTGGTCTTTTATACGGCGCTTATGGTGTTGCTCTTAGTGTTTTATATGATTACTCAGAACCATAGCCGCGAAGATATGCCGCCGCTTTCTTTTGGGTACAAAAGCCTTACGTTTGTGGTGACAGCTTTATTAGGAGGACAGGTGTTCTTTGCGCTGGTCTACAAGGTGCGACACCTCTTTGTAGAGTCTCCTCAGGCTTTGGGAGATCTGCCATCCTCTCCCCGTGTTTTGGGAGAGCTTATTTATCACGATTATCCACTTCTGATCATCTATTTGGGCATTCTGTTCTTTTCCGCTTTTCTGGGGATTATCTTGATGATTGGACCCAAGAAGTTGAAGCTTGCCAAGCAAACATCTCTGGAGAAAGTACAACGAGATACGGGGCCCCTTGAGCTCAGAGACATTCGCCGTATTCCTGTGACGGATCAAATAGAGGGAGGTGCTTTGCCTCTCATGGAAGGGGATGCTCCCCTAGAAGAGGTACCAAAAAAATGAATCCCTCTTTTACCAAATTTATGGTGCTCGTCACCGTCATTCTGATGGATGTCTTGGGAGGGGCAGAGCTCGATCTTTTTGTGCCCAGCTTCCCTGAGCTACAAACCCAGTTTGGATTGTCGCCTTTTTGGGTTGAAGCATTGCTCTCGGTGAATTTCATTGGGTTCTTTCTCAGCCTCTTTTTTGTAGGGAGTTTGGCGGATCGGCATGGGCGCAAACCCATCATCCTCTGGGGAATTTTGATTTTCATCATCGGGAGTAGCCTTTGCTTATGGGCCACCTCCTATCCCTTTCTGCTGGGGGGCCGATTTCTGCAGGGAATTGGGATTGCAGGGCCGGCCACGTTGTGTTTTTTAATTATTGCAGACGCTTATCCCTTGAAAGAGCAGCAATTCTTGATGGCCATGCTGAACGGGGTGATGAATGCGGCGGTGGGGGCCGCCCCTGTGGTGGGAAGCTATATCGCCCTCTATTTCCATTGGCAAGGGAGCTTTGTGGTGCTTCTGTGTTCCGGTGTGGTGGTGGGGCTGATGACGATCTTCTTTATTCCCAAGGATAAATTGCCCGAGAAGAAAGAAACCCTCTCATTGGGAGGGTATATGCCCCTCTTTCGATCTCGCCCCTTGATGTTGGTGATTGTGCATATCGTCTTTCTTTTTGTACCCTATTGGATCTTTGCGGGAATGTCGCCGTTGCTGTATATGCAAAGCTTAGGCGTCACCCTTTCCCAGTTTGGGTATTATCAAGGAGCGCTCGCCACGGCCTTTGCCCTCGGCAGTGTGGTCTTTGGCTTTATTATTAATCGGTACGAGCAGAAAAAATTGCTGTCTCTTTCTGCTAAACTTTCTCTCTTTGGGTTCCTCTGTATTGCGTTGGTGACCTTCATGGGTACGACGAGTCCCTTGTTGATTACGCTGGCCTTTCTTGCTTTTATTACGGTCCAGATTATTCCGGGGAGTATCCTTTACCCCCTTTGTATAAGCTTTATGCCAAAGGCCAAGGGGAAGGTGTCGGCAGTGGTTCAAGGTCTGCGGCTGTTGTTGTCGGCTGTTGTCCTGCAGGTGGCGGGGTATTTTTACACAGGGACCTTCCGCAGTATTGGGGTCATTATCCTCTGCTTTATTCTGGTGACGATGGTGACTTCTTTCTTTGTGATCAGAAACCGAGAATTAATGGATTTTTCCGAAGCATCAAATTAAAAGGTTTTAGACCAAGCTTGTGGACAAAGAGATCTTAGGCTTTGTAAAAGAGGTGTTGTTCGATTTCTGCCACTGGAATCATATTTTTCTGCTGCGCCCAGGAAGGGTTTACCCATTTCGCATGATAATGATTCGCGCCATGGGTAATGTCTTCTTCTGACAAGAGGGCTGCGAGCGTGGCTTGATAGGCTTGGCGGAACTCAGGATTGTTGAATGTCACAGATTGAACGGCTCCATAGTTAGGGTCTCCCTCATTCCAGCACGAAAACTGATTTTTCTGGTGAATGACGGCTCGAACAGAGTTGGGCCAATTCTTGTTGTCTTTGACGCGGTTTAAAATAACGTGAGCGATGGCTTGAAGAGAGTCAAAGGATTTTTCTCCGCGTGCTTCCCCAAAGACAGTGCGGGCAATGAGATCCACCTCTTTTTTCTGCGCAGGATTTAACCGTTGGAGATATTCCTTGAGATCAGCTGTGCCGGGAAAGGGATTTTTGGCTAACTCAGAGGAAGGAGTGGCCGCGTAGGGCAGCGATCCTTTTAGGAGTTTAGTACTACTAAAGCCAAGGATTACCAGGAGGCCAAAGACCCATCCATAGCGCGTTCTGCGCGGGGAGGCGGAAGATTGAAATAGGGATAAATAATTTTTATGCATCAGACAGCCCTCACTTCGGTGACTTCGGGAACGTAATATCTCAGCATATTTTCAATGCCAGATTTAAGGGTCATGGTGGAACTAGGGCAGCTGGAGCATGCCCCTTGGAGCTTCAGATACACAACGCCATCTTCAAACCGATCAAAAATAATATCTCCCCCATCTTGGGCCACAGTCGGTCGGACGCGGGCGTCGAGAATCTCTTTGATTTCTTTCACCACATCGCTGTCCTCTGTGGTGCTCGGATTGGAAGGGGGGGCGGCGTCAACAACCTCTTGGAGAATAGGCTTGTGGGCCAGGAGATGTTCCATCATGCTGCCCAGAAGAGAAGGTTTGAGCATGGACCACTCTATCTCATCCGATTTGGTCACAGTGATAAAGTTTGTACCAATGAAAACGCCTTCTACGCCTTCTACCTGAAAGAGACGCAAGGCCAAAGGGGAGATTCTGGCCGTCTCTTTATTGGGGAAATCCATAGGTTCATCGAGGAGATGAGGCCCGGGAATAAATTTGAGGGCCGATGGATTAGGCGTTTGTTCCGTTTGAATGAACATTCGAATCCTTACTGCTTAAAACGGCTTCACTATAAGCATATCCGTTTGAAAAGTCAAAATTCTAGAGAATGGACTCAACCCATTCTTTTAATTTGTTTTTTGGCAATACGCCAATCTTGGTGTCAATGGCTTGTCCGTGATGGAACAAAATCATGGTGGGAATGGTGCGCACATTGTAGGTAGCGGCGGCGTTGGGGTTCTCGTCGATGTCTATTTTAACCACTTTGACCAGATCTCCCATCTCTTGAGCCAGGTCTTCTAGAATGGGACCCAACATGCGACACGGGCCACACCAGGGGGCCCAGAAATCCACCAGAACGGGAACTGTGGCGTTTAAAACCTCAAATTGAAATGTTGTATCTGTTACGCTCTGTGTCATTTTTCTTCCTTATTCATTAAAACTCGGGGTTCAGTATACCGGAATCAAAAAGGCGTGGGAATACCTTTTCTGAGGACGGAGATATAAAGTTTTAGGGCATCATAATTTCATTGATTTCCCTTTTGCTTTGCAGGACTATTAATAAGATTGGGGTTCAGATTTTTCCTGACCGTCGCTAACGTGGGAGAACAAACATGACATATTTATTCAAGAAAATCATACTATTATTTATGGCAATCCTTTTCTTCTGTGCGGGGAAAGGGTATACCGTTGCTGCGCTTGAAGAGGAGCCCATTGAGAGTCGTATTCAAAGAACTTCGAATTTACAGGCCCTTTATAGCCTTGGGGTAGAAGAAAAAACCAAACTTTATGCCACATGGAATAGTTTAAGAAATGGAGCAGATACCCAAGCTAAAGCTGCGTCCATATCTAGATTAGAACAATTAAAAAATCTCATTGCGCAACAAGGGGGTGAACTCACCGGATTGACGACTGAGGAGCGGGGGGCTTCTCAGTTACGGATTCGGCGAGGGTTTTTTACAGAAGCGCAGGCAATCTATGATGAGTTTATAAAAAAACTACTCCATTTACTCACAAACAATCAGGGAACTCTGAAAGAGGAGGAGGGAGCAATTTATGGTAAACTGATCGCCTGGGCCGGTCAGCGATCTATTTTTTATGGAGAGTGTTTTGATGTAATGAGGACATCTACTGATCATTTTATGAAAGGTGGGGCAGGGGCAGTTCTTTCGGAGTATACAAATGGATATACGGCAAGCATTGCTCCAACATTGGGACAATATTTTTATCCTCAGAATCCACACTTAACTCTTTTGATGATCGCAAAAGAAGACATGGAAACGGCTTCTCAACTAAATGATTTGCTCACTTCCTTTCATGAGCCTCTAGGAATCACAGAAAGGAGAGACTATATGTTTCCTTTCGGAGAAGCTCTGGCTGCAAAGAGATCTGCCCTTGAAGGGGAACTCTCTTTAGAGAGGGTTCAGAGGTATTTGGCTGATTCTGATTTTTGGGAAAGGAAGAAAATTCCGGCAGAGCTTAAGAGAAACACAGGCGGTGAAGCAACGAGAGGGGCGGCTGCTGTCGCAAGTTCTAGGCAAGAAGGGGGGAGTAGGGAAAATATCAGACCAGACGTGGGTGCAAAGAAACTGTACAGCCAAGCAGGGGTGATGGCTGATCGTTCTCGTCCTCACTAGAAGACCTGAGTTTGGCTATAGCTTTTCTAGGTCACAAATGCGGGAACAGGCCACCTCAATGCGTTTGAGAAGGCTGAGTCGATTATGGCGTAAGAGGGGATCTGGATCTTGCACCCTCACATTAGAGAAGAACACCTCAAGAGGTGCTTTAAGAGACGCCAAGGTTTGAATGGCCTTCGCGTAATGAGGCGTGGGGTCAGCGAGGCAGACATCCAATACCGTTTGGGTGGCGAGGATGGCGTCAAAGAGATTATGTTCCTCTTTGACGAACAGTTGCGAATTAATCTCTTCTGTTTTTAGGGCGCCTTCTTGCTTCAGGATGTTAGCCGCACGCTTGTACACCGTGATAAAGTCTGGCCCGTCAGGAGACTCGAGAAACGCTTTGAGGGCAGAGAGTTTCAGGTTTAGATCCGTGATGAAGAGGTTTCCCCCTTGCCTCAAGACGGCATTTAAAAGGGAGGCCGAATACAACTGCTTTAAATAAACAACCAAACGGTCTTGAATAAATGCTTTTATTTTAAGCGCTGCCTTTTCTTTCTTAGCCTGAGGGAAGGTATACGGAGTGAGTGCCACTTTGATGAGCTCGTCGATGGACATAGGGAGCTCATTTTCATGAATGAGGCGGATGATCCCGAGAGCTGTACGGCGAAGCGCGTAGGGATCTTTGGAGGCGGTGGGCTCAAGCCCCACAGCAAAAAACCCGACGAGGGTATCCAATTTATCCACTAAGGCCACATGCACGGAGAGATCTGCCTTGGGACAGATATCCTGCGGGCCGACAGGGGCATAATGTTCGCGAATGGCCAGCGCAATGTTAGGGTTGATACCCTGGGCTTTAGCATAGTGGCTGCCCATAATGCCTTGAAGCTCGGGAAATTCCCCCACCATGCTTGTGGAGAGGTCTGCTTTGAGGAGAGAGATGGATTGCTCAGCCTGCTTGGGATCCACGGTGGGGAAGCAGGCCAGAAGCAGCGCCGAGGTTTTTTGGAGGCGCTCGATTTTGTCAGCGAGGGTACCTAGCTTTTCTTGGAAAATACGGTGGGTGAGGGGCTTGTTCCAGTCACTCAAGGGGCGCCTCATATCTTGGGCCCAGAAGAAATGGGCGTCACTGAGTCGGGCGCGTAATACCCGTTCATTGCCGTCGATGATTTGTTGACCTTGATCTGCGGTTTCCATGTTGGAAACGATGAGAAAGGAGGAGGCAAGCTTGCCCTTTGAATCGCGGGTGGAGAAATACCTTTGATGGACGCGCATGGAGGTCATGAGGACTTCTTCAGGAAGGCTCGTGAATCTTTTGTCTATGGTGCCCCTCAGCACCACGGGCCATTCCACCAAATTGGCTGTCTCTTCCAAGAGACCAGAGTCTTCTTCCAGGGTTAACCCTTTGTGGGCCAGTAATTTGGTGATTTGTTCCCGAATGGAGGCCTGACGGTCTAAAGGGTCTATTTGAACATAATTTTCGGCGAGTTGAAGTTTGTAATCAGCATAATTTTTTACATCAAGTCGGTGGGGGGACAAGAATCGGTGGCCAAAGGTGGAGGCTCCTGAACGGATAGCTAACTGTTCCAACTTAACGGGAACAACCTGCCCTTCGAACAAGGCGAGGATGCCATGTAGGGGCCGGGCCCAGAGAAAATCATCGGACTTCCACCGCATGGATTTGGGCCATTCAAAATTTTCTAGCGTCTCTTTAATAAAGGTGGCTAAGATTTCAGCGGTGGGTTTCCCGCGTTCATGGAGGGTAGCTATGAGGAAGGGGCCTTTGTCTCCCATGTATTTTTCTTCACATTCGTGGCGTTGTTTCTGGATGGATTTCAGGAAGCCGTCGATGGCGGCGGCGGGTGCATTGACCTGTGGACCACGTCGCTCTTCCGAGCGATCTGCCTGAACGGAAGGCAGGCCGGTGATCACCATCCCCATGCGGCGCGGGGTGCCAAAGGCTTTGATGGTGTCAAAGGGGATGTTTTCTTTTTTGAGTTTGAGCTCAAAGGTGTGCGCCAATTGGGCCTGGGCCAAGGTTTGAAAGGCAGCGGGGATTTCTTCGGAAAAAAGTTCCACTAAAAATTCGCTCATGGCACCATCGGCAGTTCTTGGCTTTGGGCCCACGATTGACAACAGCCCTTGGCCATCTCCCGCACTCGGGCGATGTAGGAGGGACGCTCTGTGACACTAATCATTCCACGAGCATCTAGTAAGTTAAAGAGATGGCTCGCCTTCATGCAGTGATCGTAGGCCGGGAGGGGAAGGTTTTTGGCCAAAAGAGCGCGGGATTCTTTTTCAGCGTCATGAAACTGACGGAAGAGCATGTCGGTGTCTGCTTCTTCAAAGGCATAGCGGGAAAATTGGCGCTCATTTTCCAAAAAAACATCTTTGTAGGTAATCTCCTCTTTGCCGGTGCAGCCATTCCAGTTGAGATCAAAAATACTTTCCTTCTTTTGGATAACTAAGGCGAGGCGTTCAAGGCCATAGGTCAGCTCCATGGAGACAGGGGAACAGGGGATCCCGCCCATTTGTTGAAAATAGGTAAACTGGCTGACTTCTGCCCCATTGCACCAGACTTCCCACCCAAGTCCTGCCGCGCCCAGGGTGGGGCTTTCCCAATCATCTTCCACAAAGCGAATGTCATTGGTGATGGTATCCGTTCCAATGGCTTTGAGGCTTTCGAGATAAAGCTCTTGGGCATTTTCGGGGGCGGGCTTGATGATGACTTGGAATTGGTAGTAATGGCCCAATCGGTTGGGATTCTCGCCATATCGCCCGTCAGTGGGACGTCGACATGGCTGGACGTACGCGGCACGCCACGGATGAGGGTCGATGGAGTGCAAAGTGGTGCCGGGATGAAAGGTGCCAGCCCCCATTTCCATATCGTAAGGTTGAAGGATGGCACACCCTTGCTTGGCCCAAAAAGTTTGGAGAGCAAAAATAATGCTTTGAAAGCTACGCTGAGAATCTAACATGGACACCACAAAAACATCCGTTCAGTCTAATGGAATTTAGGAAGGAACTCAAGCGTGCGCCGAAGATTGCGCAGAATTTTTTGATATGAGATACTGAACGCTCAACAAGGAGAGGATTATGGCAAAATTTTTACTCGCCATCGTCGTATTTTTTATGGGGGTGTTCCCCGCCATGGGGATGGCAGAATCCAAGCCAGAAGACCAAAAAGCGGCCTACGTCGCCTGGAATCAGAAGAAGGCAGCGCATTTTAGAATCAATGGCATCGGCCGTTTGATTCAATCCGTTAAAACGCCGCAGGCAAAATTTGAAGTATATAGTCTGTGGATCGATTCCTTGAAGTTGGAAATAGAGGAGGCAGATCAAGCTCTTTTGTCGGGCATCATCACCCAGTCTTTCTATGAAACGTTGTCAAAGCAGATCTCAACAGAAATGAAAAAAGTAGCCCATGCCGCAAAAAAATTGGGTTACACAGACTCTGCAAAAGCGTGGGAAGAATTGGCTAGGCAGTATAGAGAAACTAAGAAGACAGGGTTGGAGAAGTAAGAGTAAGTGCTCTTGACTAATCTCACATGGTTATTGTGTGAGAAAAATATGGAATGGTCTCATTTTAGAATCCAGAAGAGATTAAATCTCCAAGTTCTGTATGGGGACTGTCTCTTGAACGGTTTCAACTTTGTTTTTTTTCTTCTTTCCTATACCATGAACGGTGGAGGTAAAATAAAATGAAACTAGGGATTTTTCTACTCGTTTTTCCGTGGTTGATTTTTGCTAAAGGGCCGTCTGTTGTGGTGGAGGGTCGGTCATTCAACCGAGAGAATTTAAGCGGGCTTGTGAATATTTTCCAAGACAATCGGATTTTTGTGCGCGGTCGTGGCCCCCATTATTTTAAGGGATTTATAGACTCTCAACATCCTCGCTCTACCATTGTTTCGTGCGGGGATTCCCGCGTTCATACCCATGCCTTTGATCAGACACCTGACAATGACATTTTCATGATTCGAAATATCGGCAATCAATTAGATGATACGGCGGGCGTGGGGGGTGTAGACTATGGCGTTCTGAAACTGAAAACCCCGTTGCTGATCATTGTGGGGCACGATTTTTGTGGTGCGATCACAGCAGCCTCTGCAGACAAGACCATGGAAGAATTAAAAGCGCAGCATACGCCTATTTACAGAGAATTAGAGAGCATCAGAGCTGGTCTGAAGGGACATACGGTGTCTCAGCTAATTCCGGGATCGCCCAAGGACCAAACAGCAGCGCAGATCAGGACGGTCCGAGAAAATATCGCCCTGAATATTAATGTTCAGGTGGCCAAGGCTTTAGAGCGGTATAAAGACCAAGTCCGCAAGGGCGAGCTTATTATCATAGGGGCGCTCTATGATTTTGGAGGGCTTGAGCCACCCAAACAGCAGGGCCGTCTTGTGATTAAAAACGTGAATGGGGAAACGAACCCCTCTTTCATCGAAAAGTTTGTTCAGGCCGTCTCTCCCTTTTATGAAAAGGCGAGCCCGTACAGCGACAACGAATAGGGCCAAACTCTGTTCAACTTTTCCGTCATTGCGAAGGAATCTGTCAGGATTCCTGAAGCAATCCAGCTGTCTTGTGCTTTCATAAAAGATGGATTGCTTTGTCGATCCCTATGGGCTCTCCGCGCAATGACGGAGGGGGATTTTACGCCCGCGGATGACTATTTTTATAAACTTGCTGCAGCTTTTTACGGTTGATTTTGGTGTATCTCTGGGTAGTGGAGAGGGAGGCGTGTCCCAAGAGTTCTTGGATGGTGCGGAGATCGGCGTTTTCCTCTAACAAATGCGTGGCAAAGCTATGACGCAAGGCGTGAGGCGTGGCGGTTTCTGGGAGGCCTAAGGAACGGCGCAACAAAGTGATAGCCCGCTCGGCTACTGATACATTCAGCCGCTTGCCCTGCTGGCCATAAAAAAGAGGCTGCTCGTGGGATTTCAAAAACGGGCAGATAGCGAGATACTCTTGGATTCTCTGCCACACCAGGGGCAAAAACGGTACCACGCGCTCTTTGTTGCCCTTTCCTTGCACGCGCAGCATGCCATTCGGTGGGGGGATATCCCCTTGATTGAGGGTAAGCGCCTCATTAATGCGGAGGCCACAGCCATAGAGCAACGTGAAAAAGGCCTGGTCGCGCTTGCCCACCCATTCTTCCGTCACCAGATCAGAGGCATGGCTGAGCAGCGTTCGGGTATCCTCTTGGGAAAGCGCCCGAGGCAGGGATTGCTCGCGTCGGGGGGCCCGGAGGTTCCGAGCAAGGGGGTTATGCACCAAGTTTTCCTGATCGAGGAACAAAAAGAAACTGCGAATGACGGACACTGCGCGCGTCACCGAGGATTTGGTTTGTTCTTGGGCAGAGAGAAGGTCTGTCATCCAGGCGCGGAAGTCTTTGGATTTCAAGTCTTTGAGGTGAGAGAGCTGAATCTCCTCACCCAAATGGGCTTGAGTGAAGGACAAAAATTGGGTCAGGACACGGTTATACACTTGCACCGTTAAAGGTGACAGCTTCTTTTCTTTTTGCAGCCACGTGATCCAACTGGTGGTGGGGAGAGACATATTAAATCTTCTGGCCTGACTCTTTCCAATCTTTTAGGAACGCGGTGAGGCCCGCCTCCGTGAGGGGGTGGTTTAAGAGTTGCTTGATCACTTTCGCAGGCGCGGTCACCACATGGGCTCCCATGAGGGCGGCGTCCAAAATGTGTCGGGGGTTGCGCACGGAGGCCACCAATATTTCAGTGGTGAGTTCAGGATAGTTCCCATAAATTTGGCAAATCTCTTGGATCAAAGCCATGCCGTCTTCGGAAATATCATCCAGGCGTCCCACAAAGGGAGACACGAAGGTGGCACCGGCTTTGGCGGCTAGCAGGGCTTGGCCGGAAGAAAAGCAGAGCGTGACGTTGGTCATAATGCCTTCTTGGTGAAAAATGTTGCAAGCTTTAAGACCCTCGGCTGTTAAGGGTACTTTCACACAGACATTAGGGGCAATTTTGGCAAGAGTACGGCCTTCGCTGACCATTTCCTTGGCGTGGAGAGAGACCACTTCGGCACTGACGGGGCCTTGCACAATCTCACAGATTTCTTTGATCACGTCTTTGAAAGGGCGGCCTGATTTGGCAATGATGGAAGGGTTGGTTGTAACCCCATCTACTGCCCCCATGGCCGCCAGGTCTTTAATCTCCGCAATATCGACGCCGTCTATAAAAAATTTCATGGACTCTCCACTTCTTTCTGTTACTAATTAAAGTTCAGCTCTCACCATACCGAAAAAAAGAAACAATGTCAGTGCCTAGTCTAAAAAAAATTGCAATCTTACTGCCGGTGCCCTTTGATCAGACCTTTACGTACCAAGTGCCAGAGGCGTTGACGGTGGGGCGGGGTGATTACGTGCAGGTTTCTTTTGGATCCCGCACCCTCATTGGGGTGGTGTGGGGAGAAGCGGAGGATGTAGCGGAGGAGGTGCCGGCGCCAGCGGGAGAGGTGATCACCAAAACGCGGGCGGCGTATACCCTAAAACCGATTTTGAAAAAGAAAGATCTCCCTCCCTTGACCGACCAGACCCGGCAGTTCATCGAGTGGGTTTCCCAGTATTATCTTTCCCCTTTGGGACTGGTGCTCAAAATGGTGATGGCAGAGCCTTCGGTGTTTAAGGAACGGAAACGGAAGACCTCCAAAGAGGCGCCTGCTCTTCAGCCACGTGTCCCCGTTGTCTTGTCAGAAGCCCAACAACACTGCGCTTCTTTTTTGGCCGAAAGACTCAATGGATTCCACACCGTTTTGTTGGAAGGTGCCACGGGCTCGGGCAAAACAGAAGTTTATTTAGAGTTGATCAAAGAAGCTTCTGACCGGGGGAAACAGGCGGTGGTGTTGTTGCCGGAGATTGCGCTGAGTGCTCAATGGGTAGCACGCTTTGAACGGCGATTCGGGGAAAAGCCCTTGTTGTGGCACTCGGACCTGACGTCAGCCCAGCGGCGAGACAACTGGGAGAAAGTCGCCCGCGGAGACGCTCGTGTGGTGGTGGGAGCCCGGTCTGCCTTATTCCTACCGTACCAAGATCTGGGGTTGGTGGTTGTGGATGAAGAGCACGACGGAGGATATAAGCAAGAGTCTGGTGTTTTCTATCAAGCGCGTGACATGGCTGTGGTGCGGGCGTCTTTTGCCTCCTGCTTGGTGGTGCTCGCTTCTGCGACGCCCTCTTTGGAAACCTTGGTGAATGTAGAGCAAGGGCGCTATGAGAGATGTCATCTGGGAGAACGGTATGCAGAGGCCACCTTTCCGGAGGTGGTGTTGGTGGATCGACGGGAAGAAAAGGGGGGCGGCGTGCCGGGAAGCCAATGGATTTCTAAACCTCTCTATCAAGAGATGAAAGAAACGCTGGCAGCGGGGAATCAAGTACTCTTGTTTCTCAATCGTCGGGGGTATGCCCCGTTGTTACTGTGCCAGGCGTGTGGGATGCGGACAACATGCAAACAGTGTGACGCGTGGTTGGTGTATCACAAAAGCCAAAATAAGCTGCAATGCCATCATTGTGGCCATGGAGAGAAGCCCCGAACGGTGTGTCCGGGATGTGGAGCTGAAAAGAGTTTTGTGCCGTGTGGCCCGGGGGTGGAGCGTGTGATGGAGGAAGTGACGGCGCTTTTTCCTGATGCCCGTCCGTTGATGATGACCAGTGACACCATGACCACCATGAAGCAGGCCGAAGCTATGATCTCGAAGATTGAGAACAGAGAGGTGGACATCATTGTGGGGACGCAAGTGATGGCCAAAGGGCATCATTTTCCCCACTTGACTTTGGTGGGGGTGATTGATGGCGACTTGGGGCTGGGGGGTAGCGATTTGCGCTTGGTGGAGCGCACGTATCAGTTGCTGCATCAAGTGGCCGGGCGTTCGGGGCGTGCGGAGAAAAAAGGCCGCGTGCTCATTCAATCCCATAGGGGGGATCATCCGGTGATGTGTGCCTTGCTGGTGCAAGATCCTTCCCTTTTCCTGGCGTTGGAAAAAGAAAGCCGTGAGATGTATGGATTTCCGCCCTATGGACGACTTGCCGCAGTGATTCTCTCAGGACGGCAAGCACCAGAGGTGGAGAAGGCGGCGCGCGCTCTAGCGGCCGTGATTCCTCGGGTGAAAGACATTGAGGTACTGGGCCCTGTGCCCGCAGCCATGAGCCGGCTCAAAGGCCAGTATCGTTGGCGGTTCTTGGTGAAAAGCCCGAGGACCCTGAAGCTGCAGGCTTTTTTAAAGAGGTGGCGCGCGGCGGCGGCATTGCCTGCCCACATCCGATTCCAAATTGACGTGGATCCTTATAGTTTTTTTTAGAGAGGGGGCATCTTGTTTCAGATTCGTTTCTTCTGTACTATTTTAATAACGACCATATAAAAGCAAAAATCAGGGGGACACACATGTTTTTCAAAATTTTTTATCCGGTTTTGTTTTTAGTTTTGTTTTCTTATACCAATCCTCTTAAAGAAGGGGTTGATTGCTTTAATAGAGGAGATTATGAAGAAGCTCGTCGTCTGCTCTTGAAGTGTAGCCCGAACGATATTGGTGCCCAGGCTTATTTGCTGGCATCACAATCCTTTTCTGCTCGGAAAATAGAGCCCCACGTAATGGCTGGGTTAAGAACTTTAATAAGAGATGCTATAGACGATGAAAGCCATTCATATTATGTCGTAGCAAGACTGATTCGATCTTTTTGGAACCTTTACTCTCAAGAGACCAGGCGGTCGGAAACTGTTCTTGTCCCCGAAAGACGGTTTGTAAAGTGGGTCCAACATCTGCATGAAACACATCATCACCGGCGTTCGACAGAGGAAAGAGGGAGGGATGGTGCAAATGCGGCAGAAAGATTTAGGGTGTGGGGGGAGACAGGAGAGAGGAGGACTCCACCACCGTTGGAAAGAACATCTTCCTATCTTGATACGGTCGATCCAACATTAGGGGAAGCAAGACGCCCTGCTCCTGACTATGAGATGTTCAGGCAGGAATCGGGGGAAACAGGACGTTCTTCTCCTCTGAGTTTTGTTGAGACGTCGCCACGGGGCGCAGCAGAGAGGGGTGATTCCGGTGCTGCTGCGGCGTCGCAGCGGCAGGAAGAAAGTCGTTCTGACTCTATAGTAGAGGCGCCGCCTGCAGCAGAGGCGTCTGCTTCTCTTGAAAGGATGCGACGGAGAGGAACAGTGATAGATCTTGACACGGTGATTCCCATACCTCATATAGCGGAACAGCCAAGAAGCGTCTCTAGGACTTCGAATGTTTCTATAGATACGGTCATCGAGGGAGGGCGGGCATCTCCAGATTATGGACACTCTATGGCAGCCGCTGGGCTTGAACATCCTGATTTTCAAGACATTGTTGATTTTGTCCATGGGAATCAATATTTCCCGATTGCGGATTTATTTGAAGGAGGGCCGTCAGAAGAAAATGGTCTTCTTGATTTACAGCGCCTCATAGAATTAAGAAAACATCACGGCTTTTATTTTTATGGTACTCATAGTTTGAGTGATAGGTCGCCCGTTACGATCGAAGTGAGCGCTTATCTTAAAAGTCGGGGGTTGGGAGCTCTACTGACGGCAGGGCGCCTAGGAAATGTGGCAGCACTTACCTTTTCCAAAAAGTTTTTAAAGATAGATGGATCCTCTTACTGGACAGACAACTGTGAATGTTGGTGTTGTTACGGTGTACCGATAGGGGCGCCTCGATTGGGGTGTGCTGGATATGGGGAGAAGTGGGATTGTGGGCTAGGATTGTGTGGGGCTCGGGTGGGATGGACTGCGGATCAGCTTTGTTCCAATATTCGAAATGTGTCAAGAACAATGCTAGAGAATATTGTCATGGCGGCGGGTGTTGGACTTCTTGTTTTGCAACAATTATCAGTGAATGAAGTTGTTGATTTGGGTGAAGGGGGGTCCACTGTGTCTGGATTGGGAGGAACAGTGGCAACAGTGGCGGCGTACCTATCAGCCTACAACAATCCAAAAACAAAAACCGATTAAAAATCTTCTTTTCCTGTACGACGTTCTTAGAATTTGCTAAAAGGACGTAGTCCATACGTAGATGAGGAGGATTTTTCTGTGAATATAGCTTTCAAGCCGTCTAAATTCCCCACGACAGGCACTGTCTGTGTGGCTGTTTTCGAAGGGAATGTTTTGTCGGGGCCAGCCCAGCTTCTGAATGAAAAGATGGGGGGGGCTTTGGCCCGTGCCCTCAAGAATGCTCATTTTGAGGGAAAAAAGGGAGAAGTGTTTCCGGTGGCGTCTCCCGGCGGCCTTTCTTTGACCCGAGTTATCTTGTTTGGCCTGGGAAAGTTAGACGATTTAAAGTTTCAAGATGCCATTGAAGGGGGGGCTTCCCTTGTCACCTATCTTCGCCAAGTGCCAGACAGGGACATCCTAGTGATGATTGAAGGCATTGAGAATGCTAATCTAGATAATGGGAAGTTGGCAGCCGGTATGGCCAGCGGCCTTCTATTGCGCGGCTATGACTTTCATAAGTATAGAACACAGTTGAAACCCAATCAAAAGTTGGCGCTCGAAGACGTGGTGTTCTCAGTGGACTCGCCTAAGAATGCAGAAGCAGTCTTTCAGAAAGAAGAAAAAGTTGTGGAAGCTGTTTTGTTTGCGCGCGATTTAATGTGTGAGCCCCCCAATATTTTGGATCCAGAGACATATGCCAAAGAGTTAAAGAATCTTTCCAAACTAGGCCTGAAAGTAGAAGTCCTGGGTCGTAAGGATATGGAAAAGATGGGGATGAATGCCTTGCTCGGTGTGGCTCAGGGGAGCTCCAAGGAAGCCCAGTTGGTGGTCATGCATTGGAAGGGGGCTGGGAATAATGAGGCGCCTCTTGCCTTTGTGGGCAAAGGGGTGACGTTTGACACCGGTGGTATCTCCATTAAACCAAGTGCGAAGATGGATGAAATGAAGATGGATATGGGCGGCTCTGCAGCAGTATGCGGACTGATGTATGCGCTTGCCGCCCGAGAAGCCAAAGTGAATGTGGTGGGTGTGGTCGGGCTTGTGGAGAACATGCCCGATGGGAATGCCCAGCGCCCCGGAGATGTGGTGACGTCCATGTCGGGTCAGACCATTGAGATTCTCAATACGGATGCAGAAGGACGTCTGGTCTTGGCGGATGCCTTGTGGTACACCCAATTAACCTTTAATCCCAAACTCATCATTGATTTGGCGACGCTCACCGGGGCTATCAGCGTCTCGTTGGGTAGCAAGTATGCTGGGCTCTTTTCAAATGATGAAGGATTGGTGCATAAGCTGCGTCAAGCGGGAGAAGAGACAAAAGAGCAGGTCTGGCAACTGCCCTTGGATGAACGCTATGACAAAGATATTAATTCACCCATTGCGGACATGAAAAATATCGGGGATAACGGGGCAGGCAGTATAACGGCCGCCCAGTTCTTGCAGCGGTTTGTGAATAAGAAGCCCTGGGCCCACCTTGATATTGCAGGCACAGCGTGGACAAGTGAGCCGCGTACGTTGTCAGGACGGTACCCCATTGGGTTTGGCGTGCGGCTTTTAAATGCGTTTGTTCAGAAATTTTATGAAAACAAATAAAGGAGGCTGGAATGAAAGTCCGGTTTTACCAATTAACGTCGGCCCCTTTGGGAAAGGTTTTGCCGAAGCTTTTAGAAAAGATTTATGAACAGCGTCAGCGCATCCTCGTTTTGTGTTCCAATGAAGAAACGGTACAGGCCTTTAATGAAGGGTTGTGGACCTATCGTCCTACTAGCTTTTTACCCCATGGTACGTCAAAGGAAGGGGATGCGACCAATCAGCCCATTTGGCTTTCTTCCAAAGTAGAGCCATTGAATGGAGCCACCGTGTGTGTTTCCATCGAACCTAAAAAACTAGAGGAGCTCAGCCGATTTGAGGTGGTGGTTTACCTTTTTGAATCTAGCCGAAACGCGGCCTTTATTTCTTTATGGCAAGAGTGTCAAAATAAAAAAATAGAGACTGTTTTTTGGGACCAGGATGTGGAAGGCGCGTGGGTTGAAAAAGTGGCCGCGGAAGTGGGTTGAGTCCCTGGGTTTGGGGAGGATGGAAGTGTTGCAAAAAAGCCTCCATCTTTTTTTGACGATAAAAGTTGTTGACGACCTCTAAGCTATCGTGAGATATTTTTCTTATGCGAATACAAAGATTCATAACGGAGGAGTTTCAATGAAAAAGTCTTTATTAAGTGTTACACTTTTAGCAGTTTTGTTTGGTGGGTTGTCTTCTTATTCTTTGGGAGATGATCGCAGAATGAGTGCAAAACAACAAGAGGCATGTCGTACAGCTTGCTTGAAAAATGCAGGATGGAAGTGGGATCCGACTTCTGCGGATAACCGAAAAGGATGTACGTGTCGTGATGAAGGTGGAAACGAAGTCACAATCACGGATTATGATCTTGGTGAAAAGAGGCTTGACAACGTAGTTTCCAAGACAAAGCAATAAGCTTTTTTAAAAGCTATTTTTCTAGCAAGATGTCTTTCAAAAAAGCAGGATGAATGTCCTGCTTTTTTATTTTAAATAATAGAGTTGATCCAGTCCTGTCACTGCGAAAAAATTTGTGAGGATTTTTGAAGCAGTCCACCTTTCTTCCTCTTAAAAAAGATGGATCGCTTCGTCGGCTTTTCAAGCCTTTTCGCGATGACGCAAAACTCTGGGCCCCCGCCTACGCGAGGGCGACAAAAGGGAGAGATTAAGAAAAAACCTTGAATAAATAAGGGAATGTCTATAGAAAAGAAGGAACAATTTTATTTCTTAAGGACGAACAGATGACCACATTCTTATTAATTATTCTCTCCTTCGTAACGCTTGCCATGATTATTTGCATTTTGTTGCAACAAAGTGAAGGGGGAGGCCTGACTTCTGGAGGGCCAGCTATGGGAGGCATGATGTCGGCACGGGGGGCAAAAAATCTTTTGACTCACGTCACCGCTGTTTTGGCTACTATTTTCATGACACTTTGCATTGTTTTAGCCATTCTGAGTGGCGCGGGGCGGAAGAGCGTAGAAAGTTCCGTGTTAGACGAGATTAGCCAACAGAAACCCGTCATTCCTGCGGCGCCAATCAGCCAGTGATTTTATAAGAGGGAGCCTTTCTTTTGGAAAAAAGAAAGGGCGGTAATGTGACATACTATATTTTTGTAACAGGTGGTGTTCTTTCTTCTTTAGGGAAAGGAATCGCGGCATCTTCAATTGGGACCTTGCTGCAAGCCAATGGGTATAAAGTGTGTCTTCGCAAAATGGATCCCTATATCAACGTAGACCCCGGCACCATGAACCCGTATCAACACGGGGAGGTTTTTGTGACCAATGACGGTGTTGAAACCGATATGGATCTTGGCCACTATGAACGGTTTACCAATGTGGATGCCCGTAAATCAGATACCATCACCACCGGTCAAATTTATTGGGACGTAATCGAGCGTGAGCGACGGGGAGAGTACTTGGGGGGCACTGTCCAAGTTATTCCCCATATTACAAATCGAATAAAAGAATTCATAGGCTTCCATGACGAGGATCTGGATTTTCTCATTACTGAAGTGGGTGGCACCGTGGGAGACATTGAAAGCCTGCCGTTTATTGAAGCTTTGCGTCAATTTAGCAATGATATTGGGCGGAAGCGTTCTTTGTTCGTGCACCTCACCTTATTGCCCTATATTGCCACAACAGGGGAACTGAAAACCAAACCGACCCAACATTCGGTAAAAGAGCTTTTGAGTTATGGGATCCAACCGGACATTCTCTTGTGTCGCAGTGAAAAACAAATGTCAGCTGAAGAACGTACGAAACTTTCTCTGTTCTGTAATATCCCCGAAGATCGTGTGCTATCAGCCTTAGACGCTGGCAGTATCTATGAAGTGCCCCTGATGCTGCATAAACAAAATCTAGACAAAGAAATTTTATCCTATTTTGGGATCTTTCAAAAGAAAGCCCCAGATTTAAACCACTGGCAGAAATTTGTGGAGAACCAGAGCCGTACAAAACATACGGTGACAATCGGTCTCATTGGAAAATATGTCTCTTTGCAAGACGCTTATAAATCTATTCATGAGGCACTCATTCATGGAGGGGTTCACCTTCATACCCAGGTTCAGATTCGGTGGATTGATGCCGATACGTTAATCCCCAAAACTTATAAATCCATGTTATCTGAACTGGATGGCATTCTGGTGCCTGGTGGATTTGGCGGGCGTGGGGTGGATGGGAAAATGTTGGCCATCCGATATGCACGAGAAAACAATGTGCCGTTTTTTGGTATTTGCTTTGGCTTGCAGCTTTCCTTGATTGAAATCGCACGGCAGGTGGCAGGCCTCAAAGAGGCGGGATCTACTGAGTTGGAAAACCCAAAGACTCCGGTTGTTTGTTTGATGGGTGAATGGGAGAAGGAGGGTGCTTTGGAGGCCCGGACAGAGCAATCTGATAAGGGGGGGACGATGCGACTCGGTAATTATCCGTGCACTGTTTTAGACCGCACAAAGGCTTATGAGGCGTATCAAGGGAACATGATTCAAGAACGCCATCGCCATCGATACGAAGTGAATATTAAATATAAAGCCGATTTAGAGAAAGCGGGCGTGGTCTTTTCAGGGATGTCTCCTGATGGGAAACTGCCTGAGATCATTGAGCTTAAAGACCATGCGTGGTTTGTTGCTGTTCAATTTCATCCAGAGCTTAAATCTCGACCCTTTTCTCCCCACCCTTTGTTTGTATCATTTTTAAAAGCCGCTTTAAAAAGAAAGTAGATGTCCATGATCCTTCCTGTACACGTTCCTGTTGGCTCCTTAAAAATTGGAAATGACCTCCCGTTTACCTTATTGGCAGGCCCGTGCCAGATGGAAAGTGAGGCCCATGCCTTTGAAATGGCCCATGCGCTGGTGGAACTGTGTGGTGATCTTCAGATTCCTTTTATCTACAAAACCTCCTTTGATAAAGCAAATCGCACGAGCATTTCAGGGGAGCGGGGCATGGGACTAGAAAAGGCTATGCCTGTGTTTGAGAAGATTCGATCCAAATTTGGCTGTCCGGTGGTCACAGATGTGCATACAGAAGAACAGTGCAGAGACGTGGCCCCCTATGTGGATGTCTTACAGATCCCAGCATATTTGTGCCGACAGACGGATCTTTTATTAGCCGCAGGTCGGACAGGGCGGGTTCTGAATGTGAAAAAAGGTCAGTTTCTAGCGCCGTGGGATGCTGCGAATATCGCCAAGAAGATTGAAACCACGGGCAACAAAAATATCTTATTATGTGAACGGGGGGTGACCTTTGGGTACAATCGGCTGGTGGTGGATATGCGAAGTTTCCCCATCATGGCACAGACAGGCTATCCTGTGGTGTTTGACGCGACCCATTCGGTTCAGGAGCCAGGGGGACAAGGATCCAAAAGCGGGGGACAGCGAGAGTTTGCCCCCATTCTGGCACGGGGGGCGGCTGCCATTGGTGTTGCGGCGTTTTTTATGGAAACACACCAAGATCCAGATCACGCCCCCAGTGATGGCCCTAATATGATTTATTTAAAAGATATGCGACGGGTGTTGATGGAGTTGAAAGAACTCGATTCTTTTGCCAAAAGAAATCCGGTTCATTTATAGGAGATTTTTATGAGTTCCATTGTTGATATTATTGGGCGTCAAATTTTTGATAGTCGGGGGACCCCTACCCTTGAAGTGGAGGTTTTATTGGAAAGTGGGGCTTGGGGTCGGGCATCTGTACCGTCGGGAGCGTCGACGGGCAGCCATGAGGCAGTGGAATTGCGGGATGGAGGCAAAGCTTTCGGAGGCAAGGGGGTGTTAAAAGCGGTTGATCATGTGACTCACGATATTTTTGATGCGCTCAGAGGGCTGGAAGGTCTGGACCAACTACTCATTGATAAAACGCTGTGTGCCTTGGATGGAACACCCAATAAGAAGAAATTAGGGGCTAATGCCATTTTGGGAACGAGCCTGGCCGTGGCACGGGCAGGGGCAGACGAACTCGGGTGTCCGCTATATCGGTATTTAGGAGGGCCTTCTGCCCGCATTTTGCCTATTCCGTTGATGAACGTGATTAATGGGGGCGCGCATGGGGATAATAACCTGGATATCCAAGAGTTTATGATTGTCCCCGTGGGGGCGAAGACGTTTGCTGATGCTATGAAGATGGGAGCAGAAGTTTTTTATGCCCTCAAGGCGTTACTGAAAGAAAAAGGGTTGAATACGAATGTGGGAGATGAAGGTGGATTTGCCCCCAATCTTCGATCAAACCGCGACGCCCTTGATTTGCTTGTGACAGCCATTCAATCAGCTGGCTTTAAGCCTCAACAAGACATGGCCTTGGCCTTAGATGTGGCCGCTACAGAGCTCTATAAGAATGGTCAGTATCATTTTGAGGGAGAGAAGAAGAGCATGTCCGCAGAACAACTATCTGACTATTATTTCGAGCTCATAAAAGCCTATCCCATCGTTTCCATTGAAGATGGCATGGCAGAAGATGATTGGACAGGGTGGCACCATATGACCCAGCAGATGGGATCCTTGGTACAGCTGGTGGGAGATGACCTGTTTGTAACGTCAGAAAAAAGACTCCTCAAGGGGTGTCAGAGGGAGGCAGCGAACTCTATTCTCATTAAGCTGAATCAGGTAGGCACCTTATCTGAGACGATCTCAACGGTACAATCAGCCCATCGTCAGTCCATGACGGCTATCATTTCCCATCGTTCGGGTGAAACGGAAGATACATTTATTTCTGATTTATCTGTTGCTTTGGGGACAGGGCAAATTAAAACAGGATCTTTGTCGCGAACGGATAGAATAGCTAAGTATAATCAACTTCTAAGGATTGAGGAAGAATTAGAAGGTAATGGGTATTATTTCGGAAAACAGGCATTTCCAAAAACCTATAAATAGCGTATCTTTGAAAGGCTATGAATAGACAGTACCGCTATTACCTAAAAAAATTCTTTCTGCCTGCTTCTTCATCCATTCTATTTATCTATTTTTTTTGGCATATTCTGAGCGGAGATCACGGATGGTTTTCGTGGCGCTCCCTAGAGACTGAATTACAGGACAGTCGCAAAATCCTATTGGTATTAGAAGAAGAAGAAAAAAAATTACAAAACAAGGTTAAGTTGATGCGTCCAAAACATTTGGACCGCGACTTATTAGATGAAAAAGCACGAGAGATGCTGAATGTGGCGGATGATCAAGACATAGTCGTGATTGATGACGCCATAGGATCTTAATTTTGACAGGTAGTAGAAATTATAAAAAAAAATCTTATTTCAATATTTAGTTTCTTTCTCATACTGGTAGGACAGATCACTCTTTCTGCTGGAGCAGATAACTCTCTTGTTATCCAAAAGTATTTTGGACAAGAAAAGTGCTTAGGAAAAGGGACGGTCTATAAATTTATTATTCCTGCTTATGATATTAGTTTGTGGGTTGAGAACGGAAAAAAGTGGGGATATGACCAGCTTTTTGCCTTGGAGGTTAAAGCCAGGTGGGATTCAAGTAAAAAAGAGATGTTGGATAGTACAATAGAAGTAATGAAAAGAAATACGAAGATGACAGAAAGTCAATCTAGAGACTATACCCAGTTTCTTGAGTCTTTTTATCCAGACTTAAAAGAGGGTGATTTAGTAACGGTCGTTTATATGCCAGAGCAAAAGATCCTTTTCTATTATAATGATCGATTACTGAAAGAATCTGGAGATATGACATTTGCCAAGGCTTTTTGTGATATCTGGCTGTCTCCCAAGACGAAGTATGAGAGTGCGCGCCTTTCGATGTTGGGACTTGAGTAATCTTTTCAAAATATAAACAGAATAATCATTTTTTTGTATTATCAGAAAAATATGATATGAATAACTTAAATTAGTAATTTATGTATTACTAGTTAATATTTGAATGGATTTTAGATAATGACGTTAGATCAGTTAAAGACCTTTTATATAGTTGCCAATGCAGGGAGCTTCACGAGTGCGGCCATAGAATTAAATATGGACCAATCTAATGTCAGTCGAAAAATCATTTCTATGGAAACGAGATTGCGTACGAAGCTATTTACGCGCAAAGCTCGAGGATTAATTTTAACCCCTGAAGGACAGGCTCTTTTAGAGGAGACAAGAGAGATTTTAAACCGTATCGAGGGCATGAAAAACATTGTTAAAAATGTTCATAATGAAGCTCGTGGTTTATTAAATATTAGTGTTTTAGATAACTTCTATGATCACTTTTTATTGCCTAATCTCCATGGTTTCTTAGAATCATACCCAGATATTCGCCTAAACATTAACAAAGTAGATGCATGGAATGTTTCTGATCTCGATTCAAGCGACATGATGGTGGCGATTAGGCCCTATATGCAGAACGCAACAAACGTTGTACAAGAATTTTTAACCAGGCTACATATCAGGCTATATGCAAGTAAGGCTTATTTGAAAGAATTCGGAACCCCAAAGCGACTGGAAGATTTGTCGCATCATCGCTTGTTGGCGTACGGCCCTAAAAATGATTTGTCTTCCGTCGTCAACTGGCATCTCTTTGCGGGATTGTCTTTTGGGAATCCGCGGGAACCCTATATTCAAACAAGTTGTTTTAAGACGCGACTAGATTTGACAGAGCGAGGGTTTGGTATTGCGGCGCTTTCCTCTGAAATGGTGGGTGATAATAAAAATCTTGTGCCCGTTCTTCCTGATCACGAAGGAAGTGTTATTGATTTCTTTTATATCTATCCAAACTTGCATAAAAATGCTATCCCGGTAAAAAGATTTGGAGAGTTTGTTCACACTTTCTTCCATTAGGAGTTTAGGAGCTGTTGGTGTTTAAGATAGGTAGTTTTCTAGTCGGCATTTTCCTCCTTCTTTTTTCTTTCCTCTCGAGTGCAGAGAGTGCCCCCAAGAAGGTTCATGGTATTTCCATGCATGGTCTTCCCAAATATAAAGGGGGGTTTAAGCACTATGATTTTGTGAATCCCAATGCGCCGAAAAAAGGAAAGATCGTTTTGGGTGAAGTCGGGTCGTTTGATAGTTTGAATCCGTGGATTTTAAAGGGAGTGGCGGCGAAAAAGATTACGCTCACACGAGCAACATTGTTGGGTCGTTCCCCAGAAGAGCCTTTTACCATGTATGGGGTGGTGGCAGAGACACTAGAATTCCCTGAGAATCGAGCGTGGATTATCTTTAACATTCGTCCGGAAGCACGGTGGGATCATGGAAAAACCATCACAGCAGATGATATTATTTTCAGTTACCAGACGTGGCTGGAGCAAGGGCAGCCTTTCATGAAAACTTATTATCGAAAGGTTCAAAAAGTTGAAAAGCTTTCGGATAAGCGCGTTAAGTTTACCTTTGATCCAGAAAAATCTGATCGTGAGGTGCCGCTGGTCATGGGAATGATGCCTTTATTGCCGAAGGATGTGTATGAGGGCAAAGATTTAAGCAAAATTTCTTTGAAGCCATTGGTTTCAAATGGGCCTTACCGGATTAAATCTTTTGAGCCTGGTCGATTTATTGTTTATGAACGCATAAAAGATTTTTGGGGCAAGGATCTGCCCACGTATAAAGGCCGCTTTAATTTTGATGAAATTCGCCTGGATTACTATTTAAGCGAATCCATTTTATTTGAGGCCTTTAAATCTGGAAAAATTGACATGATGGAAGAAGAAAACCCTCAAAAATGGAAGTGGAATTACGCATTTGCCGCATCTAAAAAAATTAAGAAGGAAGAAGTCGATCACAAACGTCCTGTGGGGATGTCTTCCTTTGTTTTTAATACGCGGAGGGAGCTTTTCAAGGATGCGCGGGTGAGGGAGGCTTTGACTCTCGTGTTTGATTTTGAGCACTTAAATGATTCTTTGTTTTATGGGATGTACACCCGCACGCACGGCTTTTTCGACAATACAGAATTGGTGCCTCACGGCAAACCAACGGGCCAAGAATTAGCCATCTTGAATCGCTATAAAAAGAAAGTGAATCCCAAAGTTTTTGAAGAATCTTATCAGCCGCCGGTGAATAAAACTCCAGCGCAGAAAAGAGCAAACGTAGAGAGAGCTTTGCAGCTTTTGAAACAAGCAGGATGGCGCCTTGAAAAAAATAAACTGGTTCATGAAAAAACAAAGACCCCTTTTGTTTTTGAGATTCTTTTAAAATCAAAAGAGCATGAAAAAGTGGCCTTAGAATTTGGGAGAAATCTCGAGCCCCTCGGTATCAAAGCCTCTGTTCGAATCGTGGATGAAGCCCAGTATGAACGTCGAAAAATCGATTTCGATTTTGATATGCTTTATTACTTGTGGGTGGGGACACGTTCTCCTGCTGGAAATGAACTTATTAACTATATCTCTTCAAAAGCCGCCGATATTCAGGGAAGTCGTAATTATCCGGGCATTAAAGATCCCGTCATTGATGACTTGATTCAAAACATGCTTCAATCAAAAGATCGGGCGGTTTTGGTGGCTAACGTGAAAGCGTTGGATCGTATTTTAATGTCAGGGAATTATGTCCTTCCCCTCTTTCACCTGGCAAAGGATATGATCGCCTACAAAGAGCGGTTAGCCCATCCGACTCTTCAGCTGATGATGGAGTCTCGCATAGAGTCTTGGTGGGAAAAAGCTTGATCCTTTTTTTCGAAAGGGGCGATGGCGGTTTTCAGCCAGGCCTTTTCGTTAGGATTTAAGAACTTATGAAGAGCGGTCCAAACGGTTTGATGATACTTATTGAGCCAGTCTATTTCATGATCAGACAAAAGCGTCTTCTCAATGCAGGTGCTATCGATGGGGCAGAGGGTCAAGTTTCTAAACTTTAGTAAAAAATTTCCGTGACTATCTTTGTGAGAAGATTTTTCCACAACCATCAAATTTTCTATGCGCACTCCAAATTGTCCAGGCAAATAACATCCGGGTTCGTTTGATAAAATCATGCCAGGTTTGAGCGGTGTGGGAGAAGAGCGGGGGGAGATGTTTTGGGGCCCTTCATGAACGTTCAGATAATGCCCTACTCCATGCCCAGTGGAATGGGCATAGTCAAAACCAGCTTCCCACAAAGAGCATCGTGCTAAGACATCCAACTGCATCCCATTGGTGCCTTTAGGAAAGTGTACCAAGAACAAAGCGATGAATCCTTTTAAGACCCTTGTAAACACATCTTTTTGGAGAGGGGTAGGGTTGCCTCCAAGGCATATGGTGCGCGTAACGTCGGTTGTTCCCTCAAAGTATTGCCCTCCAGAATCACACAGCAATAAATCATTTACTTTTAAGGTCTTGGATTCTTCGTTGGCACGATAATGGACGATCGCCCCGTTTTCATTTGTACCGACAATGGTGGGGAAGCTGGGGCCCTTGCAATGTTTGTTTTCAGCTCGCAGGGAATCTAGCTTGAGGGCCGCTTCAAATTCTGTGATTTTTTTGGAAGAAACAGTTTTCTCTAGCCAACAGAAAAACTTGGTGAGTGCAATGCCATCCCAAAGGTGGGCTTTTTGAACATGGGAGAGTTCTGTTGGTGTTTTACAAGCTTTTATGGCTACACAAGGATCTTCCACGTTTATAAGAGCCGCTGCTGGGAGCTCTAGAATTTGTTTTATGGCACAGGGGGCGCTTTGCTCGACGTATCCTATTTTTAATCCTTTGACGAGAATGGGTAAGCTTTTCTTTAAATCCACCGATGATAAATTATGGAAGGTGACCCTTTCAGAAAAATGTTTTTTTATCGCGGGGGTGAGGTTTTCTAAGTAAATACAAAGATCAACTTTCCCTGTCTTATGAATGAGCGCAAAGCAAAGAGAAATGGGTGTATAAGATGTATCATGGGCACGCATATTAAGAAGCCAACAGATTGAGAAAGAGGAGTTCAAAAAGAGAGCATCTATGTTTTTCTTTTGTATTTCGGCCGCAATGAGGTCTAGCTTTTCTATCCAAGACAACCCCGCATATTTTTCAGGATATAGAAAGACTTTTGTTTTTGTAATGGCGGGCTGATCTTTCCATATCTCACTCACCAGATTTATCTTTAGAGGGGAAAAGGTCACGGATTCAGTGGCGGCTTGCAATTGATTTATTTGTGCGACGGTATAATCCCACGGATCATAGCCGATGACAAGGGAATGGGAAGAAGACAGTTGTTTTTCGTGGATCCACTCAACGATGGCACTTAGACCATGACCTCTGATTTCAAAGGCGGTCGGATCCACTTCATTCTGTGCTTGGAGTGTATAGCGACCATCCACAAAAAGGGCGGCCGAATCTTTCAGGACCAAAATGGTCCCAAGGGAACCTGTGAAACCAGATAGGAATTTTATGCGTTGGAAGTACTCGGGGATATTATCATTTTGAAAAGGATCTGCCATGGCGATGAGCATGCCGTCTACTTTGGCTTCGTGGAGTTTCCGTCTGAGGTTTTTGAGTTTATTCATGGGTTAGAATTAATGTCTCCCAATCTTCTATGGCAATTCTGTTTGTTAATTGTAACCCATACTTTTGATGTTGTTCAATCACTTCTTGAGACTGTGTCTTTAAAAGGCCTGACAGAATAGCCATTCCTTTGGGGCGAAGATGTTTCCTTAACTGAGGCGCCATCTCGCAAAGAGGCTTTGCTAGGATATTGCACAAAATAAGGTCGAATGTTTCTTCTTTTTTTAGGCTTACATATCCGTTGCTTTGAAAACAAGAAACTTTAGTTTTCAAATTATTTTTTCTAAGGTTTTCCTTCGTGGTCTCTATGGAGAAGGGATCTATATCCACGGCTGTGAAAGGGATCTTAAAAAACATCGACGCTGCCATGGCAAGAATCCCTGATCCACAGCCCATATCTAAGCCCTTTTGGGGTATAAATTCTGGGAGTGAGGAAAGGGCGAGTAAGCACCCCTTGGTGCTGGCATGCTCACCACTTCCAAACGCAAGGGCGGCATTTATTTCTAAACTTAATTTATGCTTTGGGATTTTTCCCTCAAAGTGGGACCCATAGATAAAGAAAGATCCAATCTCTAGAGGTGGGAAGGAGAGTTGATTTTCCAGGAGCCAATTTTTCTCAGGAATCTCTTCAATGGACAGCGCGGTGGGAGAAGGAAGGTTGTAACTTTTGAGAGCTCTAGAAAGTGTTTCTACCACCATTGTCTGTGTCAAAGGGAGGAGTGTTTCTTTGTTCGAGACAAAGGCATCAATCCGGATATCTTGATCAGGATTTTCAGAAACATCCCAAGACACATTTTCTGATATGTTCTCTAAAAGATTCACAAAGCTATCTACCAACGTGGGCGCAACGATGAGTTTAAGGTGGAATAAAATTGGTTTGTTCATGGTTTCCGACAAAAAAACACTATAAAGGGTAGAAGGGATGAGGACAAGATAGTTGAAGGGTTATTTTTTAAATGTGTGAGAAATCCAACCTAATTTACTGCTTACCATTTTGCTTTTAGAGATCAGGGATCGTCTGTATTTTTCAATGATGAGATCTACTTGCTCAGAGGTCATGCCGAACAATTCAAAGACAGCTGACGCCAGTTGAAAGCTGGGCGCAAACATTTCGGGGGAGACAGGCTCTGCTCCAATTTGTTGGAGTTTGTAGGCTTGGTCACTGTCTTGGACACGCACAAAAATTTTGAGTTTAGGGAAATATTTTTTAAGCATAACCACCGCGTGGGAAGAAAAATTAAAATCTTCCAAGCTAATGACAACCGCTTTGGCCTCTGCCGCATTGAGAGCCTGGAAGACTTCTATTTTTTTGGCGTCCCCAAAGAAAATGGGGAAGTGATTCATGCGGCCTTTGGCGACCCGGGTGACACTCATATCTATAATGCTGTGCGGGATGTATCGAATGGATAGAAGGTCATGCACCGCTTCACCCACCATATTGAACCCAACAATGATCACGTGATTTTTCATGTCCACAGATTCTTCGGCAGCAGCCTTGAGCGAGATTCCTACGGATTTTCCAATGCGCTTACTAATAAAAGCGCCCAGCATGTCAAGAAGAGGGCTGAACATCATACTCATCACCACCACGAGGTAGGCAATTTGACTCAGTTCTGTTTCAATGAGCCCGCCTGTTTCTGCCTGTTTGAAAAGGACGAATACAAACTCACTACCTCCCGCTAAGAGCAGAGAAATACGGATCGCAGTTTTGATAGGAATCTTCATTACCATAGAGGCGATTAGAAAAATAGAAACTTTCGCTAAGAGAAGAAGGCTTAGGAAAGAAAAAACAAAAGATGTTTTGCTCATGAGGAGGTAAGGATCTAGAGACATGCCGACAGTCATAAAAAAGAGACCCAAAAGTAAAGACCTAAAGGGTTTAATATCGGCCTCGACTCGGTGTCGGTGTTCTGTTTCAGCTAAAAGAAGGCCTCCAAGAAAGGCGCCTAAACCCAAAGAGAGACCCACATAGGCGGTGGCAAAACTTGTGGCTAAAATGATGAGAAGCGTCAGCGCAAAAAAAAGATCAGAGTTACGGGTGGCAACCACAATACGATAAACGGGCCGTAATAAATATCGGCCAAAAACCATGAATCCACCAAAAACGGCGATGACTTTGAGAGAAGAAATTCCCAGCATTGAAATAAAGGATTTTTCAGATCCTTGAGCCAGCGTAATCCAGACAAGGGCAACAATCACCATGAGGTCTTGGAACAAGAGAATAGAGAAAGAAATGCGGCCAAATCGTGAGGTGATGGCCTTTTGATCGGACAAAATTTGTAACACAACGGCTGTAGAGGAAAAAGAGAGACCAAGCCCTAACAAAATAGAGGTTTCAAGATTGGCGCCAAAGTAAGAGGCAATACATCCAATGAGAATGGAGGTTAGAAATACCTGTAAAAAACCCATTCCGAGGACATATTTTTTTAGTTCTTGAAGACGCTCCCAGGGAAGTTCAAGCCCGATGGTAAACAGCAGGAAAACTACCCCAAATTCGGCAATGTGTTTGGAGGCTTCCACATTGTTGAAAAGATTGACGGCATAGGGGCCTAAGATGACTCCTGCCACTAAATATCCCAGAGCGGATGTGACTTTTAATTTACCACAAATAATGGAAATAAATATGGCTGTTCCTAAAAAATATAATATTTCCCAAAACTGGCCCGGTACTGCTTCCACTGTGATACGTCTCCCCGTTTATAAAATTCTTTAGGTTCAATAACTATTTAACCATAAACACACCCGTAACACTAGTGAGAATTTTTGTCTGAAAATGTACGAGATAATCCTATTGTGATGCGCGAGAGTATGATAAATTATGGGGGCAATGGAGAGAAAAACATGAATCTTATCCCTCATCTTTATGGGTTTTTCTATGTTGGTCTTGGGATTATTTTTAGTATTTTGACAGTGAAACTGTTAAGAAAAATAAAGAATAGCCCTGGAATCAAAAATTCTTTTTATGAACGTGAGCAATCATTTTCTTTTCGCTCTCATCAGGATTTCAATGTTCATTTTTATACGTTGGGGCTCTTGTTTTTAATTCTCATTTCTTTTTCTATTTTCTTGTTTTTATGGGTGTCCTCCAGTGAAAGTTCTAGCCCTTTGGGTCTTCTTCTTGTGGTTTTTATGATGGGAATTTTTTCTTCAGGATATATCTATGCCTGGAAAAAAGGATTGTTTGAATGATTTCTTTTTTGGAAAAAAAACAGAAAAGCATCAAAGAGAGTGTGGAGTCCTTTCAAGTGAGCGATGCCCTCTTTAAGTGGGCTCTTAGAAGATCTCTTACCTTGATGATAGTGAATGCCCAATCTTGTTGTACGGGTCATCTTAAGGATCTTAAAGTGGGACAGCCCAATCAAATCAGTGGGGTCATCACCCAGAACCCAGGCAGAGCAAACGTCTTAATCTTATGTGGGGCTGTAACACATCGAATGGGCCCCATCATTCGGCATTTGTACGACCAGATGGAAAAACCAAGTTGGGTTGTGGCTTTGGGGTCGTGTGCGGCGGGAGGAGGGGCGATGCACTATTCCTATGCAGTAGCACGAGACTTAAATAAAATTGTGCCCGTGGATGTCTTTGTACCAGGCTGTCCCGTCTCACGGGAGAGTCTAATAGACGCCCTTGATAAAATTGTGCAAAAAGCTTCGTAAGAGTGACAGCGTGTTTTCAGTAAGAAATAAAATAGAAGATTACATTGTAAGGAGACTTTCAAATTATAATTTAAAAGTCTCTTATGAGAATAAAGATATTGAGATTCACGCGTCGGAAGAGTCTTTGTATAATGTGCTTTCTTTCTTACACCATGATACCCATTGTCAATTTGAACAGCTTTTAGATTTAATTGTTCTGGACTGTCCGGATCATGAAAAAAGATTTGATCTTATTTATGTCATTCGCAGTTTGAAAAACAATCAACGTCTCCGTGTGTTGATCCGTGTGAATACCGAGACTGCCTCCGTTTCCGAGATCTATAAAAACGCTGCCTGGCTGGAAAGGGAAGCCTGGGAAATGTTTGGTATCTTTTTTAAAAACAGTCGAGACTTGAGGAGATTGCTCACCAATTTTAGGGTGGCAGGATATCCCTTGAGGAAAGACTATCCGGTCAGTGGGATGATGGATTATGTTTTTGACGAGCATACCGATAAATTTCTGTCCGTTCCTTTATTGTTGATTCAAGAACATCGAGTCTTTGACGTGAGCAGCCCTTGGGAGGGAGCTTCACCTCACCTTGAAGAGAAACAAGCCCCCCACGCAGAAAGTCAGACTCAGGAAGCGCCAAAAACGATCCCTGAGGAGGAATGGGTGGAATGAACCAAGATACTTCTGCCTTTCAACGGGTGAATTTTGGGCCCTATCATCCCGCCATTAAGGGAATGTTGCGGTTTATGCTGAAGCTGGATGGCGAGGCTATTCAAAAAAACACGTGTTATGTGGGGTTTACCCATAAAGGTCTTGAGAAAGTGCTCGAGGACAAACCCCTCTTGCAGGTTCAAAAAATTCTAGAGAACGCTGATCGGAATTTTTTAACCCCTTATGGACTTTCTTATGCGCTGGCTTTGGGCGTTGAGAAAATATTGACTCTTGACCCACCTATACGAGGGCAATTTATTCGTGTCATGCTGGCAGAAATGGGTCGGATCGTTTGCCACTTAAATCAAATCGCCTCCATTGCGGAAAGCATTGATTTTAATTTAATCTCTTTCTGGTCTTTAAATTTGGGGGAGAAGTTAGATAGTCTGTTTTTAGAGATACGTGAGACACATCATGTATTTCTTATACCGGGGGGGGTGACGTCGGATTTTCCAAATGATCTGTTGAAAAAGATTAAGTCTACGATGAAAGAGATTGGAAAAAAAGTTGAAGATATCAAATCTGCCCTTTTGAACAATGCAGTTTTTAAATTGCGCACCATTCAGGTTGGCGTTTTGTCAGAGATGGAAGCTATCTCGTGGGGATTATCCGGGCCTGCGTTGCGGGCATCTCGGGTTGCCTGGGATTTGCGTCGAACCCAACCGTATGATGTGTATGATCGTCTTGAATTTAAAATCCCGGTGGGCGTTCATGGGGATAGTTTTGAGCGAACCGCCCTCTGTCTTGAAGAAATGATTCAGAGTGTTTCCATTATAGAGCAGTGTCTTGATCTTTTGCCTCAAGGAGAGGTATGCCACCCAGAAAACAAGCTTAAAATCCCTTTGAAAAAACGTATCAATCACTCTATGGAAGCGTTAATCTGCCATTATAAACTCTTTAGTGAAGGGGCACATTTACCACCCTCACGCACTTACGTGGAGATTGAGGGCGCGCGAGGGGAAATAGGATTGTTTCTGTCGTCTAACGGATCCAACGCTTTTGATCGCGTGCGAGTACGGGCTCCCAGTTTTTTTAATCTTCAGGCTTTGGAATCTCTGTTGAAGGGATACGCCTTTTCAGATTTGCCGGTCCTCTTGGCATCCTTTGATATTTACTCCGCAGAGGTGGATCGATGAATCTTCCTTTTGTAAGCTGCCTTTCTTTAGACCAACAAAAAATGTTACAGGCACTCTTAAAAAAGTATCCCAAAGGGGCCGAAAAAGCGGCCACGAGAGAAATTCTATTTCTTCTGTTGTCGCCCGAGATGGAGGAAGCCCAGATTCAAGAGACAATCAAAGCTGTTTCCTATTGTTGTGGCGTTTCTCCCCGCTTTCTAACAGAGGTGATGAGAAATGATTTGGGATACAAGAAGAGAGAGGAGAAAGTATCTGCCGCTGTGAGTATCTGTACTTCTTTACCGTGTTTACTGCGAGGAGGGGGAGAAATCATGAAAGCGTGTGAAAAATGGTTAGGCCTTCCGTGTGGCACGAAAACAATTGATGGACGGTTTTCCTTGACCAAGAAATCTTGCTTTAATCAGTGCACAGAAGGCCCCATTGCTAAAATAAATCAGGATCAAAGAGCAGGCTTAACCCCCACGAAAATGGTTTTTTGGCTCCAAAATTTATCCGGAGAAGAATCCTCTATTTCTCCAAAAGACACCACTGTTGTGCGTAATCCTTATAGACCCTCACAGAATAAGAAATGATGTCTAATTCCCCTAAAATTTTTAAAAATCTTTTGACACAGCAAGAATTAAACTTGGAACAATCTCGCCAGCAGGGGGATTGGGCAGATCTTGCAGAACTCTTGAATCGGGGAAAGAAAAATTTGCAAAAGGAGATTTCTTTATCGAAAGTCAGGGAAAGAGATCATAAAGCACCCCTTCTATCTGAAAAGTGGCAACCTTTAGGAAGAAACCCTATTTTAGTCATTGATGCAAGTCGGGCCGTGCCTGGAGAGGTGGGATTTTTACATCTGATTTACTATGAAACTTATAAAATCATAGAGGGTGCCTTGTTAGCGGCTTTTATGGTGGGGAGTGCCTCTGGGTATTTTTATGTGGCTGCTGATCAAAGGCGGGCATTTTCTCTGATCCAGAAAGCGCTGGACGAATGTTATGCGGTAGGGTTATTGGGACAGAACATTCTAGGCACAGGTTTTTCCTTCCATTTGCAGGTGCATATGGGGTCTACCGACTATGTATCCTACAGTGACGATGTCCTGACGGATTCTTTGGCGGGAGAGAAACAACCCAGGGGCACGTTGTTTGGTCAGCCCGTCTTGATTCATAAGGTGGAAACATTGGCGACTATTCCCACCATCCTCAGAAGAGGGGGAGAGTGGTTTTCTGCTTTAGGAACGCCGCACAGTACCGGCACAAAAGTCTTTTCTTTTTCAGGACATGTGAACCAGCCATGTGTGGTTGAGGAAAGTTTTGGGGTTTCTTTACGCTCAAGTCTCGAACAGTATGCGGGCGGGGTCAGGGGTGGATGGTCTCATTTGAATTTTATTTTTCCAAGCGGCTTAGGGAGTCTTCCCTTACCCAAATCGTTCTGCAACGATCTGGTTCTGTCGTATGAAGGTATTGGGGCTTTTCATTCTTGGTTGGGAAGTGGGTCTATTGTGGTGGCCAATGGATCTGTCAATTGGCTGATGGGGACTTTAATCGCCATGGATTTTTTGGGGAACATTCCCGTTTCTGGATGTTTGTTTTGTAGAGAAGGAATTCCTGTGTGTGTAGGACTTTTGAAAGAGGGGCAAACAAGGGAAAGGAAGCCAGAGGAAGACATGAAGAGGACGATTTCTTTATCTACCCTTTCTCAACAAATAGAAACCAGATGTCAATGTGGATATGCTGCCTATGCTCTCAATCCCATCAAGGGATACCTCAGATACTCGGAGATCTCGATGGATAGGGAGGTGGAGAGCCATGTCCTCTGATACGTACTTCATTCATTTGGATGGTACCAAAGTGGATTGTAAGCCGGGGCAAACCATCCTTGAGGTGGCGTGCCAAGCAGGCGTTGAGATTCCCCACTTTTGTTACCATCCGGGCGTACCAACTCAGGGCACTTGTCACGTGTGTTTTGTGTCCATTCAGGGCAGGGAAAATTTAGAATGTGCATGCTCCTGCTTTGTGGAAGATCAGATGGAGATTATCACCACAAGCCAGGCGATTCAGGAGGCGCGCAAAGAGGCATTGACGCTGCTGATTTCAGATCACCCGCTGGAGTGTCCCGTTTGTGTGCGGGCAGGAGAATGTGATTTACAAGACCTCACTTTTTTTTATGGGGAAGCTTCTCCTCTCGTAAAATTTTACTCCCCCCCTAAAATGCCACTCAAACAATTTAATTCTGTGGTTCAGGCTAATATGAATCGTTGTATTAGTTGTCAGCGATGTGTCTCTTTTTTAGAAAACGTCACAGGTACAGGGGAGTTGGGTTTTTTCCAACAACAAGACACGGAAAGATTTAAGATCGATGTCGGGTCTGATGCAGGCATTACTTCCGAGCTCTCTGGCAACTTATTGGATTTGTGTCCGTCAGGAGCCCTGATTGAAACCCCTTCTTCTTTTGTGGGGCATCGGTGGGAAACGGAGAAGGTCCCCTCTCTCGACGTGATGGATGCCATGGGATCTGCTATACGGTTAGATTGCCGAGAAGAAAAAGTTGTGCGTGTTTTACCTGTCACCCAGCCTCAGATCAATCAATATTGGAGTACGGACAAAGCGCGATTTTCGTATGATGGGTTATTACATCAACGATTGGACCAACCGTATATCCGCAAAAATGGAGTATTGGAGCCCGCTTCATGGGTGGAAGCGTTTAAAACTCTGGTCAGAAAAATCGTAGAATTACAGCCTTCCGAAATGGCTTTTTTGGTGGGTGACTTGGTGGAGGTTGATTCTGTATATTTATTGCGCCAGCTTTTGGATGACATGAAAATTTATAATCGGGATTGTTGTGTGGAAGGGGCATTTATCCCCACGGAAGAAAGAAGGGATTATTTATTCAATACGCCTTTGGACCAGATCGAAATCTCTGACGCTTGTTTAATCATAGGGGCAGATATCCGATACGATGCGCCTCTTTTAAATCTGCGGTTACGGCAAGGGTATAAAAATTCGGGGGAGGCTTTAGCGGTGATTGGAGACCCACAGGATCTGACCTTTCCTCACGCTTATTTAGGGCCTTCTGCGCAGGTTTTAAATGATATGGTGGCAGGGTCCCATCCTTTTTGTCGTATCCTTCAAAAAGCAAAAAACCCCCTCTTGATTTTGGGGATGGATGCTCTCAGCAGTTCAGAGGGAGAGGAGATTTATAAGACAGCGCGATTCATTGCCGAGAAATACAATTTAAAACGGGAAGATTGGGATGGGTTTAACATTCTGCATCGAGCGGCGGGGAGAGTGGGGGCTTTAGATGTGAGATTTGTGCCAAGGGAAGGAGGAGAGGGTTTATCGGGCATTTTGAGATTAGCCAAATCACGTCAACTCAAACTTCTCTACTTATTGGGCGTAGATGAAATCCCCCTCGCTTCTTTCGAAGACACTTTTGTGGTGTATCAAGGACACCATGGGGATGCAGGTGCCGAAGCGGCAGATTTAATTTTACCGGGGGCAGCTTTTTCAGAAAAAAATGGGTTTTATGTAAATACCGAGGGGCGTGTGCAATTTGTACGGCGGGCAGTGTTTCCGCCCGGGCAGGCAAAGGAAGATTGGAAAATCATTCGGGGTCTCTCGGAAGTGCTGGGATATAAATTACCCTATGAGACGTATGAAGATGTTTATGAGTCTCTTCGGAATTATTCCCCTGCTTTTCGGACCTTGGGATCCCTGGTGAGATCTGAGATATCATCTACCAGAAGTTACGAGCCGGTTTCTTTGAAACAAGACGGGTTTTCAAAAGAGAAAAAGAATTATTATTTCACAAACCCCATTTGCCGAGCATCTCCCACCATGATGCAGCGTGCCAAAGAGACAGAGCGTAAAAAGAAAAGAGGGGTCAGATGATTAACCCTCTGGTTTTACCTTTGAAGGTGATTACTTATGGAATGGTAGCTTTTTTAAGCATCTTGTACCTCATGTATTTTGAACAAAAAATAATTTCTTTTGTTCAGATGAGAGGACTGAGAAGAAGTCTTGGCTTGCGAGATTTTTTGTTTCCTGTGGCTCTGTTCATTAATCTGTTTAGAGTGCGATTAGTTTTCCCAGAAACACCCTATAAATTCTTGTATGTTTTATCTCCCCTTCTTTTAGGCCCTCTTGTTTTCATGATGGGGATTTTTATTCCGTTTCATAAAACGGGCTTTTTTTGGTCTTCTGATTATGGTGTTCTGTGGATAATTGTTGTGTCTCATCTCATCATTCTCTGTATAGAAGTGATTGGGTGGGCCAGTCATACCCAGTATAGCTTGCAAGGAGTCATTCGAATTTTTGGTCATTTCATTGCGTCCGCTTTATTATTTGTTTTTGTGTCTTTGATCATCACTTTGTGGGCAGGGTCCATGAACCTGCTTCAGATTATTCAAGATCAGAAATCGATCTGGTTTATTGTCCCTCTTTTTCCCGTGTTTCTGGTGTATATGGTTGTGTTATTGATGCGAGGAAGAAGTACACCTTTTGGGGCTTCAGAATCGGGAATCGACTTAATGGGAGGGTATAAAAGCCGTTATGCTGGGGGGCTTTTTGTCTTCCTTGTCATTGCAGAATATTGCCAATTTTTATTATTCTCAGTGCTCGGTATCGTTTTCTTTTTTGGAGGATGGCTGCCGTTGGGGAATATCTCGTGGATGTCAGGATTTTCTTGGTTTTTTCTAAAATTAATCATTTTTCTAATCGGGACAAGTTGGATTAAGGCTGTTCTGCCTAACTTGCGCCATGACCAAATCGTGCGACTTAGTTTTAAAGTCTTTCTGCCGTTTATTGTTATGCTGTTTCTATTCTATTGTTTTATAAAAATTATGGTGGGGATATAGGGGGATGAAATTTAAAACGCTTTCAGATTATAGTCTTCGAGATAAGCGCGTTCTTGTGCGGGTGGATTTTAATGTGCCGATGGAGCAGGGGATCATTTCGGATGAGAGCCGGATCGAAGCTGTTTTGCCGACGTTGCGCTATCTGCAAGAACAGGGGGCTCGCCTCATCCTCATGTCGCATTTGGGCCGTCCTAAGGGGCAAAAAGAATCGCAGTTTTCGCTCAAACCTCTTGTAAGGGTTTTGAAGAGGTTATTGCCGGGAACATCCGTTTCTTTTTTAGAAGAGACCGTCGGAGATCAAGTGGAGCGGGACTCCCATGCTTTGAAGGCCGGAGACATTTTATTATTAGAAAATTTACGCTTTCACAAACAAGAAGAAGAGAACGATAAAGACTTTGCCAAAAAGCTGGCGAAGCTGGGTGACCTTTATGTAAACGATGCTTTTTCTGCATCCCACAGGGCCCATGCCTCCATCGATGAGGTCACCCACTTTTTGCCAGCCTGTGCAGGGCTTCTTTTAGATTCAGAATTGAAACAGTTAGAGAAATTTTTGACTCATCCTAAAGAGCCCATGATGGCAATCCTCGGTGGGGCCAAGATTTCCAGTAAACTAGCTCTTATTGAACATCTTATTCCAAAACTAGATACCCTGTTGATCGGAGGGGCCATGGTGGGTACCCTTTTAGAAGCTCAGGGGATTTTTATTGGGGATTCCTTAAGCGAACCGTCTTTAAGGAAAGAAGCGCTATCTCTTCTTGAGAAAGTCAAAGAAAAGAAATGCAAACTGGTTTTGTCCCGGGATGTGGTTGTGGTTAAAAATAAAGACTCGGGTGAAGAGCAAAGAATTACCTCTGTTCATGATATTAGAGAGAAAGAGATGATTGTGGATGTGGGTCCTGAAACAGTCGAATTGTTTAAGGAGACGTTAATGGGGGCGAAGACAGTTGTGTGGAACGGTCCTTTAGGACGCATAGAGGTGGAGCCTTTCGATCGGGGAACTCGACAAATTGCAGAGTTCCTCGCCCATCAGAAAGACATGATCACCGTTTGTGGGGGCGGAGATACGGTGTCTATTCTGAATAAGCTGGGGGTGATCGAAAAATTTTCCTACGTGTCCATGGCAGGGGGGGCTTTTCTCGAATGGCTAGAGGGGCGTTCGTTGCCCGGGTTGAAGGCGCTCGAAAAGGCGGCAGCTAAAGGCGCTTGGAAAGCCAAATAGCGAGCTGACACCCGGCCTTAATGGTGCTCGTAAAGGCTTTGTATCCTGTCATCTCTTGCGCGTTGTGGGTAAGACCAATATTTTTATGATCAATTTCTTCTTGATAACACTCCATAATGAGCGCTTGAACATCAGCAGACGTGTCATTGGGCAAGTTGTTGAGCTGTTTGGCGTAATGGTCCTCAATCACTTCTTCTACGGCGATAGTGCACGCCATGGCGGCTTTGGTGCCTAAGAGAGCGGATACGACCCCCAGACCATACGCGGCTCTTTCCCAGACAGGTTGAAGGAGCGTGGGATGCAAGTTCCGTTTCCCCAGTTCCGTGTTGAATTTTTCATAATGGAGGGACTCTTGAGCCAATAGGTGACGGAGGGTAGGCGCCGTTTTAGAATCTTTTAAAACGCGCAACTGTCCTTGGTAAATTTTGACGGCCGCGAATTCGCCAGCATGATTAACGCGCAGGAACGATTCAAGGGTGGGGGAGGTCTTTACTTCTTTAATAGTTTCCATGAGGCCCCCAACAAAATAAGAGAGGTTATCCCGTTCCACTCAGCGAGCGACAGGAAAAAGAGGCGAAGCGACACGACATTACACGGGATGACTGTTGTTTGGCTGAGGATTTGGGCGCGAAGAGCCTCTACGGTGTCGAGCTTCAGGGAAGATCCTTTGCAGAACTCAGGAAGATCAAACCAGTTATGTTCAAGCCCCATATGGTAAAAAGAAAGGCCCGTGCTCACGATAAAGGTGGCGATCAAAAGATATCTTGCCCAGCGGTGGAGGATGGTAGGGTCAGAGAACATATAAAAAAGAACGCCTAAGAGAGTGGCTACGGCATAGGGATAGCGTTCGAGCATACACATGCGACACACGGGTATTTCAAAGAAATGCTCCAGGATGAATGTGGTGCCGAGAATGCATAGAGAAATGAGGGCAATCATCAAGGACGCTGTTTTGGGGTGAAAGCTGCCTAAAAGAGAAAAACGCATGGAGACATCTTAGTGGATCTTTAAGGAGGAGGCAATAAGAGCTTACCATCCGACATATCTTGATAAAGAGGGAATTTTCAATCTTCCCCTTTTCGTCATCCTCGAAAAAATTGAGCTCCCCCCCCCTCGTCATCACGAAAAAATTCGTGAGAATTTTTGTGGTGATCCATCTTTCTTTAAGTATAATTCAAGCAATATTTCGACTGTGGAAAGGTTCTATAAGCTGGACTGCCGAGAAAATCCCGAAGGATTTTCTCGCAAAGACGACCTTTTTTACGCCTCTTTAATTCTGTCAGGTGGTAAGCAATAAGAGCCTGTCATAAATTTTGTGCTAAAGCTATTTTTAATGAAGGTCTTAAAGATCTTTAACAGATCAATGTCAAAGGTCTCCAATTTTATTTATTCTTCTTGCTTGTGTTTAAAATCCGAACCAAGACGCAACAGACCGTAGTCCAGAAGCTATGCTGGAAGCTGCCTTATGAACCTGATTCACAAGGCGACGGAAAATTGTGGGGGAAGAATTCTGTTGATCTCCTGTTGAAACATATGCGCGTCCTTGAGCTGCTGCTGCCAAAAGCTCGTCTTGTAATCCCTGTCGATACCCTGCTAACTTATGAGGTGCAGTACCAGCTGGCACTGCTAACGTAAGCTTTTCCCCAGGGTTAACATAAGGAAGGGGTGTATGAGGAACAAGATCGTATGACTGGGCAATATGTAGAGACTGTGTAAGATGTTCTGCAGCTTTTGATGTAACAGCGTCTAAAGTTGCAGGAGCTCCGAAAGTCACCAAAACTGGTTTTTTATTAGCACTCTGTTTGACGGTTGACACAGCCGCGTGCGTAGCAAGAGCGCCTCCTAAACTATGGCCTGTAAAAGTAATGTTTAGATCTTGAACGAGCACCCCAAGTTCATGCGCAATATTCCCTAAGACTTTATCCAAAGAACTTTTCAACCCTAGGAATTTAGCCTGAAAACCACCATGTCCCCCTATACCTGTTGCGGTATCACAGGTTGGAAGTATCGCAAAGTTTGTGTTCCACCATTCCTCCCACGTACTCGTCCCTTTAAAAGCCACAGTGACATTGGCCTTTTGATCATAGGCAACCACAAAGGCCGCTTGGGAATTTCCTGAGTCATGGACAAACAATAAAGAGAAGCCCTGTTTTTCTAAATCCTCTACTATTCTTTGTTTATCTTTTGGCTTAGCGATGCTGCGATACGCAAGATCTGACAAAAGCCCAGAAAATTCCACGTCTTTTGCAGAAAAAGATCCACCCAAACTCATTCCACCAATAAAGGATTGTACAGATTGAGGTTCAATGGCTATCCAGGACTCGTCGGCAGCGTTTCCCGTAAGGGGTGGCTTAATGGAAGCAGTGTTTTGAATTTCAATCCAAGAAGAGTTAGGATCTGGCTTATAATATGCTGCTATTCGGTGTGCTGTTAGAGACACTGCCGGTTCAAAGTCATTGGGTCTATCCGCCCATATAACGGTTGCGCTCATTAAAGAGATTATAGAAACACTAACAAAACCATTCACTTTTTTCATGTGTTTTCCTCAAAAAAATTATTAGTGACTGAGATATATGAATTCTTCTAGAAAAAGTCAAATTTAATTTTTTGTTGTAAGATCAATTTGATAATGTCCGGTGTTAGGTTAAAAAATTTTAAAGTGATATTTCCCTGCCAATCTTGTATAAATTTAAGGGAACATTGAGGAGGCAGACAATGACACCCGAAGAAACCCAATCAAATTTTAATATCCCCAATATTTTGTCTGTGATCAGAATTCTTCTGACCCCTCTTGCCTTATGGGGCATGGTGAAAGAAGAGTATCTTTTTGCCTTGTCCATTCTAATTATTGCGGGCATTACGGATGCGTTAGATGGATTTTTGGCCCGGAAATTTGACCAGCTTACCCCCATGGGGCGGGCGCTCGATCCTCTGGCTGATAAAATTCTGTTCATCAGCGTTTTTCTGACCATGGGGTTTGGGCTTCATTTATTTCCAGAGTGGTTTGCGTGGATGATCTTGTTAAGAGATTTTCTCATTTTGGTAGGATTTGTTGCTCTAGTATTGGCCAATAAAAACCGTACCATTGCCCCAACACGCTCCGGGAAGATTCATACCGTTCTTTTGTTTGTCTTCCTCTGTTTGGTCCTCTTATCCCTCTCGTATGGGACATTGATTCCATTGAATCTATTGATGTATGGCATGGCACTTTCTACGGCCATTTCGTTTTTGGATTACTTGCGTCTCTGGGTCAAAAGAATGGCGGAATAGCCGTTAAAACCGACGATTTGGGGGTGATTTTGTTCTTACTTCCGAGGCGTAATGAATAGCAAGCAGAGAAGAAAGACAACAGACGCGGCCATCAAATAGAACCCGGGAGTAAAGAGGGCCAGGTGATACTCTGTTGCCATGGTGAGCAGCAGAGGGGTGAGCCCCCCCATCATACCAACGCCTAAACTGTAACTGAAAGAAATGCCCGTATACCGGTCTTGGGTGGGGAAAAGCTTTTGGGAAAAAAGAGGCTGCACCCCAATGATGCTGGCCACCAGAAGACCCAGCAACAGATGTCCGAAGAGAATGGAAAACCAATGAGTGGCGTTCAATGTCATGAACACAGGGATGCTGAGACCAAAAATAAGGATGGAGGACAAAACCAAGGTCTCTTTTGCTCCATATTTATCTGCATAATGCCCAAATAAAGGGCAAGAGACCATGCAGGCGGCCATACCCGCCAGGTTATAGGAGGCTGCTTCTTGAAAGGGAATTTCAAGATAGGTGACGAGGTAAATGCTTAAAAACCCAATCAATGTATACGTTAGTATTCCATCAAAAGAGCCCACAGCAAGCACCAAGAAAAAAGACCGAAGATGTTTCGACAACACAGTCTTTAAGGGAATTTTTAATACCTTTTCTTTATGTTCTATTTCTGTAAATGCGGGGCTTTCGGCCAATCTTTTTCGGATGTAATATCCAAAAATAGAAAAAACACCTCCTAAGAATAAGGCAATACGCCAGCCCCAAGCAGGGAAATAAGAGTTGGTGACTAAAGCCGCAGTGCCTGTGGCAAGAATAGACCCCATCAGGCAAGACCCAGTGATGAGCCCTCCTACAAATCCAGGAGAATCCTTTTCGGTGTGCTCAAGGGCAAACACCAGGGCGCCGTTGTACTCACCCCCGGCACATAATCCTTGGGCAAGCCGACTTATAATAAGAATAAGGGGAGCCATAACCCCAAAGGTCTCATACCCCGGTAAAATGCAAATAATGAAAGTGGGGATACCCATATATAGAATGGAAAGACCCAGGGCTTTTTTGCGCCCGAGGCGATCGCCAATGTATCCGAATAAGATAGCACCCAAGGGACGAACCAAAAACGCCGCTCCAAATGTCGCTAGGCTGGCCAACAGGGAAAGGGTTTTGTCTGAATTGGGAAAATAAATGTCCGCAAAAATAGCGGCTAAAGAAGCGTACAGCGTCAGATTATAAAACTCGAGCGTATTGCCCAGAATGCTGGCAAAAACGATATGAGATTTTTTACTAGATTGTTGCATGGTTCTTTGGATAATCCCTTTCATTAACCCCGCGAATTATGGCCTTTTTTGGAGGGTTCTGCAATACGAATATGAATTTCTTGCAAATGGGTGGAATCAACCACCGCCGGGGCACCCATCAAAAGATCTTCGGCTTGCTGCGTCATGGGAAAGGCAATCACCTCTCGAATGTTGGGTTCATTGGCGAGCAGCATGACAATGCGGTCGATGCCGGGCGCGCTTCCTCCGTGGGGAGGGGCTCCATATTCCAAGGCTCGCAACATGCCTCCGAATCTTCTCTCAAGATCGTCTTCAGAGTAACCGGCGATTTCGAATGCTTTGCGCATCACGTCGGGTAAGTGGTTCCGAATGGCACCGCTGGAGAGCTCAATGCCATTGCAGACGAGGTCGTACTGATACGCCTTTACCGTTAACGGGTCTTGATTCGTTAAGGCAGCGAGGCCTCCCTGAGGCATGGAGAAGGGGTTGTGACTAAATTCAATCTTCCCCGTTTTCTCATCGATCTCAAACATGGGGTAATCGGTGACCCAGCAGAACTCGAAGGCGTTGGGGTCAAGCAATCCAAGTTCTTCCGCCAATTTTGTTCGGATGAGGCCCGCAAACTTAGGGGCTATCTCTTTCGTTTGACAGATGAAAAAGACGGCATCTCCGTTGTTGAGGCGCAGCTTCTTTTGAAGCGCCTCTAGATGATGGTTTTGTAGAAACTTGGCGATGGGCCCTTTGGCGTCGCCATCTTTGAAAAGAATATACCCCAATCCGGGAAGTCCCTGGGTTTGTGCCCACTCATTTAGTTTTTCAAAAAAACTGCGAGGTTGATTGGACACTGCTGGGGCTGGAATGGCGCGAACCACCTGACCTCTTTTAATGTTTTCCACAAAAATGGAAAAGGAAGACGACTCAAAAATAGTGGTGACATCTTGAATGAGAAGCGGGTTGCGCAGATCGGGTTTATCCGACCCATAATGCAGCATGGATTCTTGATACGGAATCTTTTTGAAGGGGAGGGGAGATACGCGTCGATTGTTTGCAAATTCCGTAAAAACGCCCTGGAGAACAGACTCGAGAACTTCAAATACTTCGTCTTGGGTGACGAAGGACATTTCCATATCGAGCTGATAGAACTCTCCTGGCGAGCGATCGGCCCGCGCATCTTCGTCTCTAAAACAAGGGGCAATCTGAAAGTATCGATCAAACCCTGAAATCATGAGCAATTGTTTGAATTGCTGAGGAGCTTGTGGCAGCGCATAAAACTTGCCGGGATGCAGACGGCTGGGCACCAGGAAGTCGCGTGCGCCTTCTGGAGAGCTGGCCGTTAAAATGGGTGTTTGAAATTCCATAAATCCGTTCTCTTGCATGCGACGGCGCAAACTGGAAATGATGTGGTTGCGCAGAATAATATTCTCATGAATTTTTTTGCGACGCAGATCTAAAAACCTGTATTTAAGGCGTGTTTCTTCTGGGTAGTCCTCAGACCCATTTACTTGTAGAGGCAAGGTGTGGGAGAGAGATTCAATGTGAAGGCCTTCGATATTTAATTCAATTTCTCCTGTGCCTAAATCTGAATTAATGGTGTTAGGAGACCGGGCGATCACCGTGCCAGAAATGGTTAAAACGCTTTCGAGCGTGGCACGTTCCGCCACCGGGAAAAGAGGGTTTGTTGTTTGAATAACACATTGTGTAATGCCATAATGGTCTCTTAAGTCAATAAACAAAAGATTTCCATGGTCCCGCTTGCGGTGCACCCAGCCGGAAAGGCGGACCCGTTGTTCTGTATTTTCTTTTCTCAGTTGCCCACAGGTATGAGTTCGATAAGGGTGCATTCTTTAGTTCCTTCAGTAATGAGTAGACCAAGTAATATAACCCTCATTTATAGAAGCATAGAGTTGAAAGTGGCAAGTGAATTCTATTGCTTTACGCAAGTCAGGTGGTATATTAACTTAATCTCAAATGTATCAACCCATTAGTAGTAACGAGGATAAGATGACAACGATCAGCGAAAAAACAAAAGCTTTAGATGCGGCTTTAAAACAAATTGAGCGAGCCTTTGGTAAGGGGTCCATCATGACGCTGGGTGAAGATAACAAGGTTGAAATTGAATCGATTTCCACAGGTTCCATTGGGTTAGATATTGCCTTGGGAATTGGTGGATTGCCCAAAGGGCGGATCATTGAAATTTATGGGCCAGAAAGCTCAGGCAAAACTACTCTTGCTTTACATGTGGTGGCAGAAGCGCAGAAAGCGGGCGGCACCTGTGCTTTCATCGATGCGGAGCATGCCTTGGACCCTGTTTATGCCAGAAAATTGAAAGTGAGCACAGAGCAACTGATTATTTCCCAGCCAGACAATGGCGAGCAAGCCTTGGAAATCGCGGATACCTTGGTAAGGTCTGGGGCCATTGATGTGTTGGTTGTGGATAGCGTGGCGGCCCTTGTGCCAAAGGCAGAATTAGAAGGGGACATGGGAGATGCCCATATGGGATTGCAAGCGCGGCTCATGAGCCAAGCCTTGCGTAAACTCACGGCTTCTATTTCTCGATCGAAATGCATGGTGATTTTCATTAACCAAATTCGACAAAAAATTGGGGTTATGTTTGGAAACCCAGAAACCACCACAGGGGGAAATGCCTTGAAATTTTATGCGTCTGTTCGTTTGGATATCCGCCGGATTGGAGCCATTAAAGATAAAGAAGAAATTGTGGGAAACCAAACCCGTGTGAAGGTGGTGAAAAACAAAGTAGCCCCCCCTTTTAAAGTCATTGAATTTGATATTATGTATGGGGAAGGTATTTCCAAAACAGGAGAGATCATCGACTTAGGCGTTAAAGCAGACGTTATTGAGAAGTCCGGTGCCTGGTATTCATGGAAAAACACCCAGCTTGGTCAAGGAAAAGAAGCAACTCGCAAGTATTTAAAAGAAAATCCTGCCGTGATGAAATCCATCGAACAGGAAATTCTGGATCGGCAAGGGGTGATTGCCAAGGCCATTGAAGATGGGTCCATTGAGCCAGAAGGGGCATAGATTGCATTGCCTTTTGGGCATCGAAACCTCTGGAGATCTTTGCTCGGTGGCGGTGGGAAGAGATGCCTCTGTTCTCTCCAAAAAATCAATTTCCATGCCGTACGGCCAAGCGGGGCATCTCATGGGGCTGATCCAAGAGGTTTTAACGGCGTCTGAGACCTCCTGGAAACAATTGGATGGCGTGGTGGTGAATCGGGGGCCAGGTTCTTTTACAGGGCTCAGAGTAGGCCTTGCGGTGGCCCAGGGCATCTCATTAGCTGGAGGAATTCCTAGTTTTGGACTCACAGGGTTTGCCATTTATCGCAGCTTAGAAAATATGGAAAAAAATCTCTTGGTTTTGATTGATACGCGTCGGGATGATTGTTTCGTCGGATTTTTTGAAGCAGGAGAGTTGGACCCGTCTTTTGAGACGGTCATGTCTTACGAAGAAATTAGTGTCTTTTATGCTTCTCAGAATAATCTTCATGTGGTGGGTAATGTTGACGCTGTTCTTATTCCTGGTCTCATCTCGGGAAGAGAAATCTACCCTTTAGAGGCAGAAGAAGGTCTCCGGTCTTTTCGTTTTTATAGAGAGAGAGATCGTTCCGATTTTTCCTCTGAGCCATATTACTTGAGGGATCCGGAGATTCATGGAAAACAGATTCCTCTCTAATCTGGATGTGCCAGGGATGGAGCAGCTTTTAAGAGAGGGATTTCCGGCCTCTCTTTGGTCCGCGCACGACCTTCATAAATTTATGATGTTAGACAGCTGTCAAGCATGGGGGGCCTTTCAGGGCGATCAACTGAGAGGATTTTCTTTCATTCAAATGGCGGCAGATGAAGCTGAAATTCTTTTAATTGTTGTGCATCCCTCTGTCCGGAGGCAAAAGATCGCACATAATTTGCTAGAGAAAACAGAGGCTTATTTGAGAAAAAGAAAAATAAGTCATCTTTTTCTAGAGGTTTCGGTTGAGAACGAGGCCGCCTTTCATTTTTATACGAAAGTTGGATTTACCATCACGGGCAATAGAAAGGATTACTATTCCAATAAACAAAACAAATCCGCACATGTCATGATGAAAACAATTAAATAAAAATATAGAAAAAGAATGAAAGATTAAAATGTACTTGTTTTTAGGGCCACCAAAAAGATTGCTTTTTAATTTTAAAAATAGTATAGCGGTATCTGAAAATATAAAAATATTATAATAAGAATAAAATTATAAAATAGAGGTATAAAATGAATGAAAAAAACAACATTGATCATATTTTATCTTTGACGACGAATATTGTTGCGGCCCATGTTTCTAATAACGCCGTTTCTTCGGCTGATTTACCTGCTTTAATTCAACAAGTTTATGGCACTTTGACCAAGGTTAAATCTCCTCAGCTTGTTCAAAATTCCAGTTTGGTACCAGCCGTTCCCGTTAAGAAGTCAGTAACCCCTGATTACATTATTTGTTTAGAGGATGGAAAGAAACTAAAAATGCTCAAGCGACATTTAAAAGCTGTCTATGGCATGAGCCTTCCTGAGTATCGGGCCCGATGGGGTCTTGCAATTGATTATCCGTCTGTGGCGCCCAACTATGCCAAGAAACGAAGTAGTCTCGCCAAGAACATAGGACTGGGGAGTCGGAATCGGAAACAACCAAGAGAAGTAGAAGTATAGTTTTTAATAAAATTTATGAGCTGAGAGAGCGCGATTTTTGAAGGACTGAGTTTTCTTCAGGAAAATTGTCCTCTTCAGCTGAAAGCTTTTGACAAATCCGGTGAATTTCCTTATTTTCCCTCTATTACTTTAAGGAGAAATATTGAATGGAACGTACATTATCCATTATTAAGCCAGACGCAACGCGTCGTAATCTAACTGGACAAATTAATGCTTGCTTTGAAAAGGCAGGGTTGCGAATTGTGGCCCAGAAGCGGTTGCAACTGACAGAAGCGGACGCAAAAAAGTTTTACGCAGTGCACAAGGACCGCCCTTTCTATGGAGAGCTTTGCGATTTTATGACCTCAGGTCCTGTTGTTGTTCAAGTGTTAGAAGGAAAAAATGCTGTGGCGAAAAATCGTGAAATTATGGGCGCCACCAATCCTGCACAAGCAGCTAAAGGGACTATCCGTGAGATGTTTTCTGAATCTATCGAGGCCAATTCTGTCCATGGGTCAGATTCATTGGAAAACGCGAAGAATGAAATTGCATTCTTCTTTAGCGAGCGTGAAATCACGGCCTAAAGGATTCGTCAGAAAACTCATTCCGATTCTCTGTAAGAAATTGTCATAATTTTTCAATAACATCTAGTGGTAAGATGCCGATTTTTCGCTTATGCTAAAATCATGAAAACCAATCTTTTTTCAACCATTATTTTAGCAGCCGGCAGTGGCACACGTATGCACGCCGCTCTCCCCAAAGTGTTGCATCGCATTGGGGGGCAATCCATGATAGCGCACCTGGTGGAAACGTTGAAAAAGCTTCACTGTCGGAACACCTGTCTGGTGACAGCGCCAGGTATGGAGAGGGTGAGGGACTCTTTCCCTGCCTTGGATCATGCCATTCAAGACCACCCCTTAGGGACGGCTCACGCGGTGCTCGCGGCTGAAAAGGAAATCTCCTCTTATAAAACGGATATCCTTATTTTGTATGGGGATGTGCCCCTGATCACGGAACAGACCCTGCAGCGCATCATAAAAAAAGGACAAGACCACGATGTTGTTATGCTGGGCATGCAGGTTCAGGAAGAAAACGCTTATGGTCGGGTCCTTGTGAATGCATCGGGTCAGGTGGAGGAAGTGGTTGAGGCCGTAGACTGTACCCCTGAGCAACGTAAAGTCACTCTCTGCAGTTCTGGTATTTTCTTGATTCGTCACAAGGTGGTGCTGCCCTTGTTGAAAAAGATTGGGAATAAAAATCAGCAAAAAGAATTTTATCTGCCAGATATCGTAAAGATCGCCCGTCAAGAGGGCTATTCTGTGGTGGTGGAGGAAGGTGCGTTATCGGAACTGCAAGGCATTAATACTCAAGGAGAGTTAGCGCGCGCCGAAAAAACGTTTCAAACCCGAAAAAGAAAAGAATTTTTAGAGAAGGGTGTGACCCTTTTGGATCCGGACTCTGTATACTTCAGTTACGATACAGAAATTACCCCAGATGTTCTCATTGAACCTAATGTTTTTATGGGGCCAGGGGTGACTTTAGAAGCAGGGGTCGAGATCAAAGCATTCTCTCATTTGGAAGGCGCCCATGTTCGTCAAGGAGCAGTGGTGGGGCCTTTTGCCCGCCTGCGCCCGGGAACAGTTGTGGGAAAAAAATGTAAGGTGGGGAACTTTGTGGAAATTAAGAAATCCATTCTGGGAACAGAAGCAAAAGTGTCTCATTTGACGTATATTGGAGACGCCGAGTTGGGTAATCGCGTGAACATCGGCGCAGGGACCATCACCTGTAATTATGATGGGTACAGCAAACATAAGACGGTAATTAAAGACGGTGTCTTTGTGGGGTCAAACACAGCATTAGTGGCTCCCATCACGTTAGGCAAAGATGCCATGATTGGCGCCGGCAGTGTGATTACGGATGATGTGCCTGCGGGAGACATCGCCCTTTCCCGAGCTCCTCAAAAAAACATCCGGGGTGCTTCCACAAAATTTCGTTCAAAACATTCAAAGAAATAAGGTCCTTTTATGTGCGGCATCATTGGTATCGTGGGGAAAAAAAATGTGGTATCTCGGCTGCTCTCTGGGCTCAGAACCCTCGAGTACAGAGGATATGACTCATCCGGTATTGCGGTGCTGGATCAAGGACAGATCCAAGTGCGTCGAGCGGAAGGAAAGATTGCTATTCTTGAGGCTTTGCTGCAGAGAGATCCCATTGAGGGATTGACGGGCATTGGGCATACCAGGTGGGCGACCCATGGGGTACCGTCAGAGAGAAATGCCCATCCCCATGTCACAAAAGACGTGGCCATTGTTCATAATGGGATCATCGAAAACCATCAACCGTTGAAAGAAGTTCTTCTTCAACAGGGGGCTGTTTTTCACTCAGAAACAGATTCAGAAGTGGTGGCGCATCTGGTGACGAGTTTTCTGAAAGTAGGCCGCACTCCCCAAGAAGCAGCTTCCCTTTCTTTTGAGAAATTAGAAGGGGCTTTCGCCCTTGTCATGATTTTCCGAAATCACAATGATTTAATTATTTGTGGACGTCGGGGCAGCCCCCTGGCTTTAGGTGTTGGAAAAGGAGAGATGTATGTGGGGTCTGATGCCTTGGCGCTCTCCGCTTTGACCCAAACCTTAGTCTATTTAGACGAAGGGGATTGGGCGGTTGTGCGCAAAGAGGGATATGACATTTACGACCACCGTAATCAGGCTGTGATACGCCCTCAAACTCTCTCCGCGGTGCGGGAAGATCACGGGTACAAAGGGGCGTACCCACACCATATGTTGAAAGAGATTTACGAGCAGCCCGCTGTGGTGAAAAAGATTCTCGACACGTACGTGGAGGCGGAGCGTCAGGAAATCAGACTTCCCTTCGAGATAGAGTGGGCATCGCTGCCGGCCATCACCATTGTGGCGTGTGGTACATCTTACTATGCGGGTCTTGTGGCACAGAACTGGATTGAGCGCCATGCGTCTTTACCGGTGCGGGTGGAAATTGCCTCTGAATTTCGGTATCGTCAACCACCTTTACCTACAGGGGGACTCACCATTGCGCTCTCTCAGTCTGGCGAGACAGCAGATACATTAGCGGCTCTGCGATATGCCAGGTCGAAGGGTCAAAAGATCCTCAGTCTCGTGAATGTGCCGGAAAGTTCGATCGCCCGTGAATCTGATTATGTTTTGAATCTTTTGGCAGGCCCTGAGATTGGGGTGGCGTCTACAAAAGCATTTGTGGCACAGCTTATGGTTTTGTCTTGTCTTTTTTTGGTATTATCCAAAGAAAAGGGACATTTGGAAAAAAAGGGTTATCAGGATCTTATAAAAAATATGCGTCATATCCCCTCGTATGTGGAGGCGCTCTTAGATCGGCAAGCTGATATTGATCGGGCGGCCCATTTCTTAAAAGGAAAAAGAAGCATCCTGTATCTTGGGCGTGGAGCGTTCTATCCCATTGCCATGGAGGGCGCTTTGAAAATGAAAGAGCTTTCTTATTTGCATGCGGAGGGGGCACCCAGCGGTGAATTGAAGCATGGCCCCATTGCGTTGATTGATGAAAATACCCCCATCGTTTTCTTGTTACCACCTGATGAATTGAAAGAAAAAAATCAGTCAAATTTAGAAGAAGTCATTGCTCGGAAGGGGAAAGTTTTATTGTTTGGGGATGCTGCTTGTGTTAAAACTTTTGCCAAGAAGGTGTACGACGGTTTTGAGATGCCAGAAATGGCCTCAGTTTTCCTCCCCATTCTCTACACCATTCCGATTCAGTTGTTGGCCTATAAGACAGCGGTCTTGGAAGGAAATGATGTGGATCAACCAAGAAATCTCGCAAAGTCTGTCACCGTCGAATAGCCTTCGTTTAATTGTTTTGAAGAGGTGTGGACATGCGTATTTTTTCAATCTTTTACCTACTCATTTGTTTATGTTTATCAACCTTCGCAGGGAAACCTGTGGATGTTTTGCTCTGTGCCTATGATACAGGGGATTCGAACATTATGAAGCGACTCCTTCCTGAGATTACAAAAAATAATATGACCTATGCTATTACTGCTTTTGGACGGGGGGTGGATATTTTTAAGGATGAAAAGATGCTCCATATTCTGAAGAGCGGAAGTTTGGAAAATCGGGGACAATTGTTATCAGAAACAGACATACGATCAGTACAAAAAGAATTTGAGCCCAAGATTGTATTGGCGGGTATGGCCTCTGCTGGGCAAGCACAGGTTTTAAATGCCTTCCCCAAATCACAACAAGTGGCCATCTACGATAATTTCGATCCACCAGAAGGCAAAGAATTTATCCAGCCTTTTGTGAAAACGGTGGGGCCAATTCACCTTTATATGGTCTGCGCAGTTTTTCTGGTGGCCCCTTTCCAGGATCTTTTCAAAGGCACTCCGGTGGAGGCCGTGGGTCAGCCCGCTTTGGAAGAGTGGAGGGATGTCTTTGAATCCACTGACCGGACAAAACTAAGAAAAGATCTTGGCTTGGAAATGAATCAAAAAGTGATCGTTTTTGCGGGAGGTACAGATGATACCTATAAGAAAAATCTTGATATCTTTGTCAGGACAGTGGCTCGTCATCCTCATTGGAAAGTTTTCGTTACCTATCATCCGAAGACAGATGGAAGTGTAGAGCGGGCTGCAGTTAAGGACGCGAACGCGAGGAATATTAAAGTGAGTAATGACATCAAGACAAACAGTTTGGCGACCATCGCAGATGTCTTGGTCTGTCACAAGTCCTCTGTTTGTCAGCAAGCCTTTTCTGTGGGAGTGTCCTGTGTTTATGTAGCTGGCAAGGAATATCATAATTTTTTAACGGATCAAAAATTGGTGATCCGAGTAGAAACAGAAGATCAACTTGAAAAATATTTGACGCAAAAGATGCTGGGGCAACCCAAGCTATGGGCGACGCGTTTGAAAGAGAACCAAGAAATCATGACAGCCGCGGGTATACCATCTCAGGCATCAGAAGGTATTGTGTCCCGATTAAAAAGGTTGATGGAGGCATAAGTCTCTTTCCCTCCAGCCAATAAAAAACCCGGCTAAAGTTTAGTCGGGTTTTTGCTAGCCATACGCTGTTCGCTTAGTTATCCTTGGCGGGCCTTAAAGCGAGGGTTGGCTTTATTAATAACGTAAATACGACCCTTGCGACGCACAACGCGGCAGTTTTTGTCACGCTTTCTAAGGGTTTTAAGGGAACTAACTATTTTCATTTTCAAAAACTCTAAACATTTATATTCAAAAGGGAGCCCATTAGTATCAATATCCTGTTGGTTTGTCAAGCCTGGACAGAAGCTCTTAAGAGAGATAGTTTCTCATATCCTAAGATAAGCTCTCCCCACAATCCATTTTCCAAGTTGGGGGTGGTATTGCTATGAAAGAGAGTTTTCATTTCTCTAAAAGCCCAATCTTGTTGCTGCATGCCCTGAATAATTTGAATCATTTCAGATCCAGATTTTCCTGGATACAGAGCGACCGCAAGATCGGCCATTTTTTTATAGGCCATTGCCTTCGTAGCCCTTGCCGTCTCGATTCCCTCATCCATTGAACGGTCACGGTTTAGATAATATGAACCGCGCAAGCAAGCATTCACATAGTTAGACAATTCTTCAAGAAAGAACATCTCATATTTTTCTTCCAGAGAAGGTATTGCGGCATAGTTTGTCCCTTTTTGAGAGTCGATTTGTGTGTAATCAATGGTTGTTTTTAATTCCTGGGCTTGAGCAATCATTTTTTGAAATCGCTGTTCCATGGGGTCGCGGAAAAGGGCCACTTCTTTTTGACGATAACGCTCTGTCCCAAATTCATGGAGAGCACACCATCCGCTGGCTTTAGCCACATCATCCCAGAAACGAAGAGATTCCGTGAGAGGGGTCCCTATTAGGAACTGATAGCTGAGCTTCGCCGCGTTTACTATCCTCTTTGCCCTTTCCACTACAGGAAGGCCATCCTCTTCAGTACTTTTTACTGCTTCAACATCAGCGTCTGAGGAGATGGAGAAGGTTTTGAACCCAGATCCTGTATAATAATCTAAAATAGACTTTAGCCCTGTTCTCAAGAGGGGTAGAGAGGAGTTAAGTGGGTCTCCAGAGGCCAAATAAGAAAGACTGAGGCCAAATTGGAAAAAAGGTCTTTCCTCTGAGGACAAAGAAGGGTGGTATGATGTGCCCTCTAGAGCAGCACATATGCTTGCAGCCATTATGTGACTATTTGAAAATTGACGTTCGTATATGATTTCCATAGCTTTTAAGGCGTCTAAAGAGGTTTCTTCCCCAATAACTCCTCTGATTTTTTCAAGGAGATCAGATGGAAGAATATTACGAGTCGCGAGATCTGAAAGAACTTCAGAATCTTCATGGAGAGCTTTTTTGCCTAGGGTTGAAATCATCTTCAACTGTGCTTCTCTAGATTGCTCATCACAAGATTGGGAGATCTCTGCAGATGCCGCATAAGATAAAGGGGCCAGAGTTGCGAAGGCTAACAAAAGGGGGTATATAAATTTCATTGTCTTAAATATTCCTATAAAATTAAGTACTACATTGATATATATGTTCTTTTTCTTCTTTTCAAGAGCTAAGAAAGTAAATACTTAAACTTATCTATAGAAGAAAATTGTATTTTAAGATAAAATTTTTATAAAAGATCAGAAAAAACAAAGAAAAACAATGATACATATTTTACTCAGCTTGCTTTTATTGATAACACTCAGTGGTTGTGATGGGGAAGAGCAAAAAGTACCTCGCGAAAAGCCCTTTGCTGTTTACCACGAAAATCCCATTGTGGCCTATTGCGGAGAAGATTGCAGCCGGTGCCATCAAAGCCAAGAAGAGTGCTTGCGATTATTGCAAGAAAATTTGCCCATTCTTTGTGACAATACAAAGCAAAACTGCTATGATCTCTGGGTGCACTATGCCGCGCGTTGTCGGCGGGTATGTTCCAATCATTAAAGACTCATGAATCCACTGATTGAAAAATTTCAGAGACAAGGAACGGGGACCATTCTCGTCACTGGCGCTGCAGGGTTTGTGGGATTTCATACCGCTCATCGTCTCTTAAGTTTGGGCAAGACTGTCCTGGGGGTGGATTCTCTCTCTGACTATTATGACGTCTCCTTGAAAGAAGCCCGCGTGGTGGAGCTTCAGAAAACCTTTGGTCCCTCGTTTCATTTTGTGAAAGCCGAAATTCAAAACCGAGAAAAGATGCTCGATGTCTGGCGCCAAGCGAACCCCAAAATCACCCATGTGGTGCATTTGGCAGCCCAAGCGGGGGTGCGACACTCCTTAACCGATCCTTACAGTTATGTGGATACCAATGTGATGGGTAATGTGGTGTTGCTTGAGCTCGCACGCCACCAGAAAGGAATTGAAAACTTTGTATATGCCAGTACTTCGTCTGTGTATGGGTCGAATACTAAGCTGCCTTTTTCCGAAGAAGACCCCACCGATTCGCCCATGGCTGTGTATGCGGCCACAAAAAAATGTGATGAGTTGCTGAGCCAAGCCTACGCCCACCTTTTTAGACTCCCTGTTATTGGGCTCAGATTTTTCAGCGTGTATGGCCCGTGGGGGCGCCCAGACATGGCTTTGTTTATCTTCACGAAAAACATCCTGGAAGGCAAACCCATTACTGTCTTTAATGGAGGGCACATGCAGCGAGACTTTACGTACGTCTCTGACATCGTGGAAGGCATTGTGGCAGCCCTATCCAATCCCATCAAGGATGACGGAAAAAATCCCCCCCACCGGATTTACAATCTAGGGAATGGCAACATGGAAGATTTGAATGCGTATATCGCCTTCATCGAAAAATATGTGGGGAAGAAAGCCACCATTAAGTACACAGGCATGCAACCGGGGGATATCTCGGCGTCTCTGTCTGACATTTCACGGGCCCAAAAAGAACTCGGCTTTGAACCCAAAGTGCGTATCGAAGAAGGCGTTCGCCACTTCGTGGATTGGTACAAAACCTATTACGGCGTTTAGCTCCAGTTCAGTCTTCTCAGAAGATCTTCCGTCTTTTGAATGTCACTCGGATGATCCACCCCAAAAACTGTAGAGTCCGTTAAATGGATGCCAAAGGTATAACCAGCTTCAAGCGCTCGCAATTGTTCAAGAGATTCTTGCTTTTCCAGGGGGGAGGGAGGTCTACTCACAAAGTCTGCCAAGACGTCTCGGTTAAAGGCATAAATACCCACATGGTGGTACATTTTATTGTGGCCCGAGGAAACCGGTTGTCGTGTAAAGTAGAAGGCTTGACCCATGTCATCCTTCAGATTGCCAATGATGGCTTTCACCACGTTGGGGCTGGTGCGTTCTTCTTCGGTGTGAATGGGGGATGCCAGGGTAGAAATATCCATTTTCTGACCCACCAAGGCCTTCAATACTTTTTTAACATCATCCGGATGAATGGCAGGTAGGTCTCCTTGAAGATTAATGACCACGCCATGTTTTTTCTGGGGGTCATAAACATCTGCACCTGCATGAACGCGGTCTGTACCGGAGGGAAGCTCGGGTGGGGTAATCACGGCAATCCCACCAGCGGCCTCGATCAAATCTTTTATCTCATTGGAACAGCAAGCCACCACAACGGGGCCTATGTCAGCCTTGATGGCTTGTTCCCACACCCGTAAAATCATGGGCTTCCCGTGGATCAGGGCAAGGGGTTTCCGATTGAACCGTTGAGCATCTAACCGGCTCGGAATAACGATAAGGGGTGTTGTCATGATTGTGGACCTCTGAAAAAATCTGTATAGGGATTAAACTATGTTTTATAAAATACTCATTCTTCTTTTTTTGCTGCCTTCCTTCTTGTCATCTGTCTGGGGGCAAGCCCAATCGAGTTCTCACTATGTCTCGTTACGTGGCATGGGTCAACCCAAGTATAAACAAAATTTTTCTCATTTTGCCTATGCAAACCCTGAGGCACCCAAAGGAGGCCATCTTAATCTCTCCACATCACGTCGGTTCAACGGGTTTAATCCCTATGTGGATGTGGGCGTCACTGTGCCTGAGATGGAGTTAACTTTTGCCACGCTCATGAAGCCGGCGCGGGACAATCTGGAAGCCTCTTATCCTTACCTCGCCCAATCAGTCATGACGGATCCAGCCCATGGGTTTGTTGTTTTTTCTTTAAGAAAAGAAGCCACTTTCCATAATGGAGATCCCATCACCGCGGAAGATGTGGCGTTCTCTTTCAATCTGCTCAAAAAAGAAGGTAAACTGTCTTTTCGCTCTTTGTTTCAACAGGTGGCAAAGGTTGAGATCTTAGATCCCTGCACTCTTAAATTTGTTTTTCAAGGGCCTAACCGAGATTTGGCCTATCATTTGGGATCTTTTCCGGTGTTCTCTAAAAAGTCTTTAGAGGGAAAACAGTGGCAGAAGGAACCTCTCTTAGTAGGGAGCGGTCCCTATAAAATTCAGTCCTCTGATTTGGGCAAGTTTATTCTTTACGAACGTGTACGACCATGGTGGGGGGAGAAAGCGCCTTGTAACAAGGGATTTTATAATTTCGACACGCTGAAGGTGACGTACTATGCTGATTCACGTGTGGGGTTTGAAGCTTTTAAAAAAGGTCTGATCGACTGGTGGAGGGATGAACGGATCAGCAATTGGCATCAAGGGTATGATTTCGCCGCGGCTGAGCGGGGTGAGGTGATGAAGGTTGCCTTTGACAAACCGTTTTATCATGGACTCACAGGGATTTTTATCAATACGCGCCGACCCTATTTATCGGATGGGCGGATCCGGAAAGCGCTCACCCTTTTGTTTGATTTTGAATGGCTCAATAAAGCGCGGTTCTTTCATTCTTATAAAAGAAACACCAGTATTTTTATGAATTCAGGGTATGGAGCCCCCCAGAAAATGAGTGTGGCAGAAAGAAACCTTTGCCGTCAATATTCTCCCTCTTCATTGCCCCAGGGATTAAAGGACTGTTCTTATTCATCGAACAAAATGGGTCCATTCATGGAACGAGATCGGTTTCGTCAAGCCCTCGACCTTTTTAAGGAAGCGGGATGGGTTTTGAAAAAAGGGAAGTTAGTGTCCCAAGAGACGGGCCAACCCATGGTTTTGGATTTGGTTGTGTATACATCGGGGCAGGTGGCTCTATTCCAGGATTTTCTGCACAATTTACAGAAAGTGGGTATAGAGGCCTCCATTACCATCAGTGATTGGTCTGGGCATACGTGTCGTCTGCGCACTTTGGATTTTGACCTGGTATTACATTTCCACCCGCATGTGGTCATCCCTGGACCAGAACAAGAGCTCTTTTGGTCGAGCAAATGGGCAGCGAGTCCTTCCACACTGAATTTGTCTGGGGTCCAAGATCCCCTTGTGGATGATCTTGTCACACAGATTAAAACAGCCAAAAATCTGGCAACTCTCAAGACTTATACGGCTTTACTAGATCGTATTATCGGGTTAGGGTATTATCTAATTCCGGGGTGGTGCCCTCAAAAGAGCTATTTGGCCTATTGGAGAAAACTAAACGTGTTACCAAAAGATGCAAGTTTATACGATACAGATACGTGGTGGGTGAAGGCCCTAGAGAAAAAAGGTCTCTGAGATGATGCCTTACGTTTTTCGCCGATTGTTTTTGGTATTCCCCACCTTGTTTTTTATTCTGCTGATTAATTTCTTTCTTGTGCAAATTACACCGGGGGGCCCCATTGATCAGATGATCGCCAAAGCAAGTGGCATGGTAGAAGGAAGGCTGTCAGACAACTTGATCGATTCGGGGGCAGACTCTTCCTCCTCCTATCGAGGGGCGAGAGGATTACCCCAAGAGTTTATTCAAGAATTAGAAAAACAGTATGGCTTTGATAAGCCGCCCCTAGAGCGATTCTTTTTGATGGTGAAAAGCTATTTAACCTTTGATTTTGGGAGCAGTTATTTTCGCCAGATTTCTGTGTGGGAGCTTATCAAAGAAAAACTGCCCGTTTCTTTGTCTTTGGGATTTTGGTCAACGCTTTTAATTTATCTCATCTCCATTCCTTTGGGTGTGTTCAAAGCCGTTCGAGACGGGAGTCGATTTGATACAATCTCAAGTATTGTGATGGTGTTCTTATACGCTATTCCCAGTTTTTTATTTGCCTTGCTCTTGATCATTCTGTTGGCTGGGGGATCTTATCTAGATTGGTTTCCTTTGCGAGGGCTTTCTTCTGATGACTGGGAGTCTCTGACCTTTTTTCACAAAATTACAGATTATTTGTGGCACTTGTGCTTGCCCATCGTGTCCATCGTTATTTGTGGGCTTGCAAGTGTTACCTTGCTGACAAAAAACTCATTTATTGAAGAGATTCAAAAACAATATGTGATTACAGCGCGGTCAAAGGGGTTGGATCGGAAAGCAATTCTTTACAACCACATTTTTCGTAATGCCATGCTGCCTTTGGTGGCACGGTTTCCCAGTGCCTTCATTACCATCTTTTTCACCAGTAATTTATTAATCGAAATTATTTTTTCTTTAGATGGTTTGGGGTTTTTGGGGTTTGAAGCCGCTGTGAATCGAGACTATCCGGTGATGTTTGGGACTCTTTACATTTTTACGCTGTTGAGCCTCTGTCTACATGTGGTTGGAGATCTTCTTTACAGTATCATTGACCCGCGCATTAATTTTGAAAAAGAGGATTAAATGACCCCCTCCATCTTCTCAGAAAAATATCAAAAATTCATTTCAAAAAAGAGAAGTGTCTATGCGCTTTATTTTTTCCTGGGTACCTTTTTAATCAGTTTAGGGGCAGAACTCATCGCCAATGATAAACCTCTCTTTGTTTGGTATAAGCATAAAGCTTACTTTCCCTTGGTTGTTAATTACTCCGAGCAAGAATTCGGGGGGACGTTTGTCACGGCAGCGAATTATCGTGATCCTTTTGTGAAAAAGTTAATCAAAGAAGACGGATGGATGATATGGCCTTTGATTCCCTATAGTTACAACACGGTCAATTATGATTTGACAGCGCCGGTACCCTCTCCCCCGTCCCAAGAAAACTGGTTGGGGACAGATGATCAAGGACGGGATTTATTAGCACGCCTTATTTATGGTTACCGATTTTCCATTATTTTTGGGTTAACAGTGACGCTTATTAGTGTGACCATCGGGTTTTTTATGGGGGCGATTCAGGGGTATTTTGGGGGGTATGTGGATCTCACATTGCAGCGATTTACAGAAGTGTGGTCGGGATTGCCCCTTATCTTCCTGCTCATTACGGTGTCAGCTTTATTTCGATTGAATTTTGCCGTTTTAGTCTTTGTCATTTCGGCGTTCAAATGGATGCTGGTTGTCCCTATTGTGCGGGCTGAGTTTTTGAAAGCGCGTCATTTAGATTATGTAAAGGCTGCCCGCATTATGGGGGTTAAACCTTTTCCCATTATTTTCCGACACATTCTTCCCAATGTATTATCGGCCCCGCTGACCCTTGTGCCCTTCCTTCTGATTGCGTCCATCACGTTGCTGGCCACCATTGATTTTCTAGGGTTTGTCCCTACTTTTGGCCCCCCGTCTTTGGGAGAAATTTTGAATCAGGGGAAGAATAATCTCTATGCTCCCTGGATTGGGATTACGGGATTTGTGGCACTTACCATATTGTTAACTTCCTTAATTTTTGTGGGGGAGGGGATTCGAGATGCTTTTCGTCTCTATCAATCCCAGGGTGAGACAATCCTGTGACTAGAAAAAGATCCCCTTTACTGTCTGTGAAAGATCTGAGCGTTGCCTTTCGAAGTGCCCCTCAAGCGCAAGGTGTTGTTGTGGATCGAGTTTCCTTTGATGTTGGGGCAGGAGAATCAGTCGCCATTGTGGGGGAAAGTGGCTCGGGAAAATCGCTAACAGCTCTCTCTATTATTCGATTGCTCCCCTATCCTGAAGCCTACCATCCCTCGGGAGAGATTATTTTCAAGGGCATTGATGTTGGACGGGCGTCTGGGGAGGAACTCAGATCTTTAAGAAATAGAAAAATTGGGTTTGTGTTTCAAGATCCCTTAACGTCGCTTAATCCCTTGCATACGGTGGGGGATCAAATTAAGGAGGTTCTGACTTTGCATCAACAGATGACGAAGGTTCAGGCTTTTAAAGAAACTTTAAACCTTTTACACATTGTGCAGCTGCAGGATCCAGAGAAGCAAATAAATGCTTACCCCTTCCAACTGTCCGGGGGGGAGAGGCAACGGGTCATGATTGCCATTGCCATTGCGAACAAGCCAGACCTATTAATTGCTGACGAACCCACCACGGCGTTAGATGTGACTATTCAAGCCCAAATTCTTTCCATCCTAAAAGATTTGCAACAAAAGTTTGGCATGTCTTTGTTGATGATCAGCCACGATTTAACGGTGGTAAAAAAAGTGGCTGATCGTGTGCTTGTTATGCATCGCGGAAAAATTGTGGAGTCAGGGACAGCCCAAAAAATATTCAAATCTCCCAAAGATCCATACACTCAGAAATTATTGAATGCTGTTCCTAAGGGAATTATGTCGGATCAAGACAAGAAGCGTCCCCTACTTTTAAAGGCACGAGATGTCAGTGTGTCTTTCCCGCGCCCGCGGGTGTCCTTCTTTAAAAAAGGTCCCGATTTTCAGGCCGTTAAAAAAGTAAGTTTTGAGGTGGGAGTCGGCGAAACATTGGGGCTGGTGGGAGAAAGTGGCTCGGGGAAATCCACGTTGGCGTTTGCTGTGGTGAGGTTGTATAAATTTTTAGGAGACATAACTTTTCAAGAACACTCTCTCCAGGCCTTGGGGCAAAGGGAGATCCGACCGCTTCGAAAAGATCTACAGCTCGTGTTTCAAGATCCCTACAGCTCTTTGAATCCTAAAATGACAGTAGAACAAATTGTACAAGAGGGGTTACGGTCGTATCGTCGGGATTTAACTCTCCAAGAAGTCACAGAAAAAATTGTGCAAGCACTTGCTGATGTTCAATTATCAGAAGATTTTTTAAAGCGTTATCCTCACGAGCTTTCGGGGGGGCAGCGCCAACGGGTGGCCATTGCGAGAGCTCTGATTTTAAAACCAAAGCTTATTGTGTTGGATGAACCCACTTCTTCTTTGGATTTGTCCATTCAAACCCACATTTTATCCATCTTGAAAGACCTTCAGAAAAAATACCAAACTTCATATTTGTTTATTAGTCACGATCTTCGGGTCATTAAATCCATTAGTCACCGAGTTATTGTGATGAAGAGAGGAAAAATCATAGAGCAAGGCACAGCCAAAGAAATTTTCTCTAAACCCCAGACAACGTATACGAAAGAATTGATTAAGGCGGCATTTGTGGACTAATCCTCTTGCGATGGGGAGGACTCTAGGGCAGTATACTAGAGGAGGTTGGTTATGCAGTTTTTTCATCGGTTCATTTTATTTTTTAGCCTTTGTTTTACCCTTTTGTTCACTCTAGGGGATGTTTTTGCTGGACAAATGCCCCTGCCTTCTTTCTCTGCAGGGAAGGCAGCTCCGTTGCCGCCCGCGGAAAATCTTGATATGGACATGGGCGATGAAGAAGATATGGGAGAGGACTGGATGGATGAGGGGGGAGAGGACGATCGTCCACCACTACAAGTAGCCATGCCGCCGCAAGCTGCCCCAATGGTTTCTCAACCTCCAGCACAAAAGATGCTGACTCAACCTAGGGGCACCCCTTCTAGACGACCAGGATTTCAGCAAAAGAAAGGGATGGAAGCTCCAGAGAAAATTGTAGCGCCTTCGTCAGATACTATGGATGAAAAGGGGCTAGACTTTTTATCGGATGATGGTGCTCCATTGCCTCCACCCGCCGCCCAACTTCCTCCCCGAGACTATCCCCCTCGGTTAAAGGAGTTGCAGTTTGGCCAAACGGATTGGAACCAAATGGATTTGCACAGTATTGTAGAGGGGCGACGTTCTTAGGCGAGAGGAAAAAATCTCTTTAAATTTTCTTTACTTTTGAGGTAGACTCTCTTAGTTTTTCTATATGACCCATTTATCCGTTCCTATTTTAAAAGCCCATTGTCTTAAATCCGTTAAGCACGGATTCCTGACCCGTCAGGGGGGGGTTAGTACTGGACCTTATGAGTCTTTAAACTGTAGTTTTCGGGAAAATAGAGATCAAAAAGGACGTGATGGTAAAGAAAACGTTGTTGAAAATCGGAAACGCGCCGTAGAGGCAGTGGGCCTAGAGTATAAGAATCTATGTACCTTAAGCCAGGTGCACAGCAATAAGGTGGTGATTTTAGAGCGAGTTCCGGCAACGCTACCGGAGGCAGATGGGGTCGTGACGACATCGACGCATCTTGTGTTAGGAATTCAAACGGCGGATTGTGTGCCGGTGTTGTTTTTGGATGCGACCCACGGGGTGATTGGAGCGGCCCATGCGGGATGGCGAGGGGCGCTCGCGGGCATCGTGCAAAATACGGTCAAGGCCATGGAAAAGTGTGGTGCAAAAGCGCATTCTATTTCAGCGGCGGTTGGGCCTTGCATCAATCAAGAGTCTTATGAGGTGGGGGCAGAAGTTTATAATGCCTTTATGGATCAGTCCGACGACAATGCTCAATTCTTTGTGCCTCAAGAATCTCCGGAAAAATTTTTGTTTGATCTTCCCGGGTATGTGGAGCATCAACTAGCAACCTTGAAAATAGGGCATAGTGAACGGTTGCCTTATTGTACCTACGAACAAGAAGATCTTTTTTTTAGTTGCCGTCGATCGGCGCATAAAAAGGAAAAAGATTTTGGGGTGCATTTGTCCCTTATTTCTTTAGAGTCAGCTGAATGATCCCATGTTTGATATTATAGAAAAAACAGAGATTAAACACAAAGGGATTGCGTTGATCTTGTCGTCGCCGTCGGGTGCGGGCAAGTCGTCTGTTTCCCACGCATTGATGGAAAGGAACCCTAATTTTTCCCTGTCCATTTCCGTCACAACGCGCCCGTCTCGGCCAGGAGAGGAAGAGGGAAAGCACTACCATTTCAAAACCCAAAAAGAGTTTGATGATCTATTGGAAAAAGAGGCGTTCTTAGAATGGGCCAAAGTATTTGGAAACCAGTATGGAACCTTGAGGCAGCCCGTGGAGGAAGCCCTGCATGCCGGGCGGGATATTATCTTTGATATTGACTGGCAAGGCACGCAGCAGCTCTGCCAAAGCATTCGGCCGGACGTAGTCTCTATTTTCTTGTTGCCGCCCTCTTTAAAAGAGCTGGAAACCCGGCTTTACAAGCGAGCCCAAGATCACGAGTATATTATTATGGATCGGATGACCAAAGCCATTGATGAAATCAGCCACTGGCCTGAGTATGACTATGTGCTGATCAATGATCAGTTTGAAACAACGGTGGATCAAATTCTAAAAATCGTCTCCTCTGAAAAATTACGCCGCCGCCGACAGGTCGGATTAGAGAAATTTATCAAAACTCTTGTTGAGTAACCAAATTATGAAATTATCCCAGTATTTTTTACCGACCCTTAAAGAAAACCCCAGTGAGGCGCAGGTGACGTCCCATCGCTTGATGCTGCGCGCAGGGATGATCTGCCAAGATACGGTGGGCATTTATTCGTGGTTGCCCTTTGGGTTAAAGGTGCTGCAAAAAGTGGAGCAGGTGATCCGAGAAGAACAAGATAAAATTGGCTGCCAAGAGGTGCTCATGCCCCTTCTGCAAAACCGGGATTTGTGGAGAGAGAGCGGCCGGGATGATGCCTACGGCAAAGAAATGCTGCGTCTTCAAGATCGTCATGAGCGGGAGATGGTTTTTGCTCCGTCCTCAGAAGAAGTGGTGCATGACTTGTTCCGCCGTCATTTGCAGAGTTATAAAGATCTGCCCAAGTGTTTGTATCAAATCCATTGGAAGTTTCGCGATGAAGTGCGCCCTCGGTTTGGGATTATGCGGGGTCGTGAATTCCTGATGAAGGATGGCTATTCCTTTGACTTGGATGCAAAGGCAGCGCGCGAGACCTATAAAAGCATTTTAAGATCTTATTTGCGTATTTTTAAACGATTGGGTTTAGTGGTTTTGCCCATGCGGGCGGATACAGGTCCCATTGGAGGGGATCTGAGTCATGAATTCCATGTGATTGCCCAAACCGGGGAAAGCGGCGTTTTTTATGATAAAAAATACGATCTGCTGAAAGAAAACATAGAATCCATAGATGTGGAAGATCTGCTGCAGCTCTATGCCAGCACGGATGAGCTGCATGATCCCTCCAATTGCCCTATTTCCAAGGAAGATTTAAAAGAGGCGCGTGGGATCGAGGTAGGGCATATCTTCTATTATGGAGACAAATACACAAAGGCCATGAATATCACCGTTATGGGGCCAGAAGGTATGCCCGTTTATCCGGAAGGAGGATGCTACGGGATCGGTGTCTCTCGTGTGGTGGGGGCCATGATCGAAGCAAGTCATGATGAGCGAGGCATTGTTTGGCCTGAATCCGTTTCTCCTTTTCTGGTCGGCCTCATTAACGTCAAAGTGAAAGATCCGGCTGTTTCCCTATTGTGTGAAGATTTGTATACTCAACTGATGCGAGTGGGCATTTCTGTGCTCTACGATGATCGAGACGAGGGGGCTGGATCAAAGTTTTCCAATATGGATCTCATCGGGTTGCCGTGGCAGATGATTATTGGGCCTCGGAGTTTGCTCAACAAAACGGTGGAGCTCAAAAACCGTCGAACGGGTCACGTTCACGAGGTGTCTGTAGATACTGTTTTGTCATTTCTTAAAGACGCGCTAAGATCTGTTCTATGATGAGATTTGAATGGATTATAATCCGTCGTTACCTTTGGCCACGACGGGCAGAAAGCTTTCTGAAAGTTATTAATGTTTTTTCTCTTTTGGGTATCACCTTAGGGGTTGCCACTCTCATTGTGGTGATGTCGGTGATGAATGGGTTTCGTCATGAATTGCTGTCAAAAATTCTGGAATTCAATAGCCATTTAACGGTCACAGATCAAGAAACGTCCTTTCAAGATTATGAAACTCTCCTGCCGAAGATGAGGGAACTTCAAGAAGTGAAACAAGTGATCCCCGTCATTGAAGGGCAGGGGATGTTTTCTTTCCAAGGACAATCTTGGGGTGTGATGATCAGAGCCATGCCCTATGATCAGCTGAGCTCTCGATCTATTCTGACAAAAAAGAATCTTATGGGGGAGTTTACCTCTTTCCAAGGCAATGAAAATGTTATTGCCGTAGGCATGCGCCTCGCGGAAAAAGCAAAGCTTAAGGTAGGAGATGTGGTAACGATCACCATCCCAGAGGGGCACGTGACACCTCTCGGGCGCATGCCGCGCATCCAATCTTTTAAAGTGGCTGCCATTTATGAATCAGGGGTTTTCGAATATGATAGTACGGTGGCATTCCTTCCTTTTCAAACAGCGCAAAGCTTCTTTCAAAAAGGAAAAGGGATTAGTCATTTTGAATTTTTTTTAGACGATCCCTATAGAACAGATCTTGTTATTGAGACAGTACAGGATATTATTCGACGTCCTTCAAAATATTTAACGTGGGTACAAGCAAATGCCAGCTTTTTTGAAGTGATACAAATCGAGCGGAACGTCATGTTTATCATCCTGAGCTTGATTATTTTGATCGCTGTTTTTAACATCGTGTCGAGTTTGATTATTCTGGTGAAAGATAAAACCCAAGATATTGCTATTTTAAAAACTTTGGGAGCGAGTTCGTCAAGCATCATGCGCATTTTTGCAGGGGTGGGAACCTCTTTAGGCGTGATGGGCACCGGGTTGGGGGTTTTGTTAGGTATCATCGTCGCTTTAAATTTAGAGTCCATTCGGCAAGCCCTCCAATGGATGACGAATACCACCTTGTTTAACCAAGAATTCTATTTTTTGACAGAACTTCCTGTGCATATGGAGATAGGACAAATTGTGGGGATTGCCCTTATGAGTCTTAGCTTTTCAGTTGTGGCGACGTTATATCCTGCGTGGAAAGCCTCAAAACTTAATCCCGTTGAGGCTTTGCGATATGAATAATGCTTCTGTCCGCTTAGAAAATGTTCATAAAAAGTTCTCAGAAGGATCTTCTTTTGTTCATATCATAAGGGGGATCACTCTCACTCTCTATCCGGGTGAAATGGTAGGGTTGGTGGGTGAGTCAGGTGTGGGCAAGTCAACCTTGCTTCACCTCATTGGATTGCTGGACTCTCTGACCTCGGGTGAGATTTCCATAGACGGGAAAAAGTTAGGGCAAGCCTCCGAAAAAGAAAAAACAAAGTTTCGGTGTTTGCATGTTGGGTTTGTGTATCAAAAACATTATTTGCTTTCAGAGTTTACGGTTTTAGAGAATGTAATGATGCCTTTGTTGGTGCAAGGAGTTGCAGAATCTGTGGCCAAAGCGCGAGCGCTTGACATGCTAGACAAGGTTTTGTTGTCTCATCGGGTGAATTATCCTATTACAAAACTTTCAGGAGGAGAGCAACAAAGAGCCTCCGTCGCGCGGGCCTTGGTAAAAAAACCCACCATTTTACTCGCGGATGAACCCACGGGAAATTTGGATCATGAAACAGGAGAACAGGTCTTTTCCCTCTTTGTGACCTTGGCTAAAGAACAAAATGTGACAACTCTGATGGTGACGCATAATTTGATGTTAATGGGCAAAATGGACCGCGTTCTTGTTTTAGAGAACGGATTGGTAAAGGAAAGAGCATGACATCTCTGTCCCCTTCCTCCTTTGTTCATTTGAGACTTCATACAGGCTATTCTTTATTGGAAGGGGCGTTAAAAATCCCTCAAGTGGTGGAGCTTTGCCTTAAACATAAGATGCCGGCAGTGGCGATGACAGACACCAACAACATGTTTGGGGCCCTCGAGTTTGCGATGGCGTGTGCCAAAAACAAGATTCAGCCTATCTTGGGGTTGGAAATAGGGCTCACGTTACCAGCCTTTAAAGATCGGATGGATTTCCCCCCTCTTGTATTGCTTGCCAAGAATAAAGAAGGATACCAACATCTGATTAAACTGATAAGCCAGGTTTATGCGGAGTTGCCGTCGCGGCATCTGCCCCATGTCACGTTGGCGGACCTCTCTCGGTATTCAAGTGGACTCATTGTCTTGTCAGGAGCGGCCACAGGGCCCATAGGGTCTTTGTTCTTAAGGAATAAAATAGAAGAGGCACAGAAACTCATTCAATCTTTCAAAGATATTTTTGGGGATCGATTTTACATGGAAATTCAGCGCCATGGTCTGGAAATTGAAGACAAAACGGAGACCTTTTTTTTGGAAGAAGCTTATGCCCACCATATCCCCTTAGTGGCTACCAATAATTGCTTCTTTGCCGATGCAGCTATGTACGAAGCTCATGATGCGTTGCTGTGTGTGGCCGGGGGGTCTTATGTGAATGAAGAAAATCGACGTCGAGAATCTCCCCATCATTTTTTTAAGTCGTCTAGGGACATGGCTGATTTATTTCAGGATTTACCCGAAGCGCTGCAGAATACGCTGGCCATTGTGGAGCGGTGCTCTTTTATGCCAGAGCCCGCGTCCAAGCCCTTGTTGCCTCCATTTTCAAGCGACTCTGGGAAAGATGAAGCAGAAGAGTTACAGAGTCAGGCAGAGCAGGGGTTAGAAGATCGTCTTCTCCATAAAAATATCTCAGAGGTTGAAAGGAAAAAGCTAATCCAGACTTACCAAGAACGTTTGGATTATGAGATTGGCGTTATTGTTCAGATGGGGTTTGCAGGCTACTTTTTAATTGTGTCTGATTTTATTAAGTGGGCAAAATCTCAAAAAATCCCGGTGGGCCCCGGACGTGGGTCGGGGGCAGGGTCATTGGTGGCATGGTCTTTGATGATCACAGACATTGATCCTATCGAATTTGATCTGATTTTTGAGCGATTTTTGAACCCAGAACGTGTCTCCATGCCCGACTTTGATATCGATTTTTGTCAAGATCGTCGTGACGAAGTGATCCATTATGTCCAACAAAGATATGGGGCCGAAAAGGTGGCGCATATCATCACCTTTGGAACTCTGCAAGCCCGGGCCGTGCTCAGAGATGTGGGCCGTGTTTTGCAAATGCCCTATCCTCAGGTAGATCGTATCTGTAAATTAGTGCCCTTTACGCCCGCAAGCCCCTGTACGTTGCAAGAAGCCATCAATCAAGAGCCTCTCTTACGAGAGATGCGGCGCAGCGATGAATCGGTGGCCAAGCTCATGGATATCGCCTTAAAACTGGAAGGGCTTTATCGGCATGCCTCTACCCATGCGGCGGGCATGATTATCGGAGATCGTCCGTTGGATGAGGAAGTGCCTTTGTATCGTGATCCAAAATCAGATATTTTGGCGACTCAGTTTAGCATGAAGTTTGTGGAATTGGCTGGCTTGGTCAAGTTTGACTTCTTGGGATTAAAGACCTTAACCATTTTAGAAAATGCGGCCCAAATGGCACGGGATCAAGGGCATGAGGTGGAAATTTCTAAACTGCCGCTCACAGATGAAAAAACCTTTGCCTTGCTCAGACGGGCGGAAACAGTGGGCATCTTCCAGCTGGAAGGCCAGGGCATGCGCGATGTGCTGCGGCGCTTAAAGCCAGAGCAGTTTGAAGAGTTGATAGATCTGAATGCTTTGTATCGTCCTGGCCCCATGGACGATATCCCTCGGTATCTTGCCTGCAAGCATGGTGAGAAAGAGGTGTCTTATTTGCACCCAGCCCTCGAACCTATTCTAAAAGTCACACATGGGGTGATGGTGTATCAAGAACAAGTGATGCAAATTGCCCAAGTATTGGGAGGATATACCTTGGGAGGGGCAGATTTATTGCGCCGGGCTATGGGTAAAAAGATTAAATCGGAAATGGATGCCCAGCGGGAAATATTTACCGAGGGGGCCATTAAGAAAGGGGTGGATCGGGGGGTGGCGTCCCAGATTTTTGATCAGATGGCCAAGTTTGCTGGCTATGGGTTTAACAAGTCTCACTCGGCACCTTATGCGCTTGTTTCGTATCAAACTGCCTATATGAAAGCCAATTTTCCCCACGAATTTATGGCGGCGACCATGACGTATGATATGCATAACACAGATAAGCTGGCGGTGTATCATCAAGAACTGAAGGAGAGGGGGATCCGGTTGTTGCCTCCAGATATTAATCGATCATCCGCTACCTTTGCGGTAGAGATTGATGCAGAGACTCAAGAAAAATCCATCCGATATGCCCTCGGCGCCTTAAAGAATGTGGGGACTCAAGCCATGGAAGTGGTGACAGAAGAGCGTGCCAAAAATGGATTATTTAAAAACATAGATGATTTTTTAAGTCGCTTTAACACCAGGGTTTTAAATAAGAGACAGTTAGAGCACTTGATTGCGGCCGGGGCCTTTGATTCTCTCAGTGGGAACCGTCGCGCTTTGTATGAATCGGTGGAGGCCATGGTGCGGCATGCCAATACGGCGTCGTCCAAGACGGAAAGCTTGCAAACGGTTTTGTTTGCCCATGAGTCGGAGGTGGACCGGTTTACACTGCCCCAAGTAGCAGAGTGGCCCATTTTGGACCGATTGAATAAGGAAGCGGAAGCTGTTGGCTTTTATTTATCTGCCCACCCTCTGCAAGCGTATAGCGCTGATGTCCTAGAGCACCTTAAGGTTATCAAAAGCTTGGATCTGGAAACTCATCCGGGAGCCATAGCTAGCTTGGTGGGCTTGCCCGTGTCTTTCAAACTAAAAACCTCCAAGAAGGGGAATCGCTTTGCCTTCATAGGTTTCTCGGATGCTTACGGGAATTATGAAGCCTTGGTATTTTCAGATAAATTAGACCATGCGCGAGCATGTGTGGAAAAGGGGGACCCTCTTTTTGTGCAAGCGTTGTTGAAGCGGGACGATCAAGGCATGTTGCGCTTGACGATTAATGATCTTACTCCTTTGGAACAGTTGGTATCTTCTCTTGAATATGGGATCTCTCTCCATTTCGAAACCTTGAGAGGCATGGAAGAGTTGAAGAATTTTTTGTCCCAGAGAACGGGTGGAAAAATAGGGATAAAGCTCTTTATCAAACAGAATCTTGGCCAGTTGGAAGTAACGTTGCCAGATCGATATCAATTGTCTCAGGAAGACAGAGAGTGGCTTAAAAGTTTGGCGGGGATCCGTCTTGAAGAAACAGTTTGTTCTTAAGTTGTTATATCTCATGGGGTTAACCTTCCCTCCATTATAGTGTAAACGGCGTCTATCTGAATACTTTCCAACAGGTCTTCATCATGGGAAATAATGAGAAGAGCCCCCGGATAAGCCCTTAAGACCTGGACCATATGATTGCGGGTGTCCAGATCTAGGTTATTCGTCGGCTCGTCTAAAGTTAAAATCCTAGGTGTTTGAGCAGCAATGTGGGCGAGGGAAAGACGCGCTTTTTCCCCGCCAGATAAAGTGGAGACCAAAGCATTCACCTCTTCATTTTTTCGGAATAAAAAATCATTGAGATGCGCGCGAACTTCCGCGTGAGACCAAGAGGGGGCTAACGTATGAATGGCATCAAAAACAGTATGATTCGGTTGCAGCGTCTCATAATGTTGATCCAAATATCCCATCTCTTCTCGGTTGGATATAGTCCATGTTCCTGTCCGAGTCACTTCTTTTTGGGTGAGGATAGCCTTAATCAAGGTAGACTTGCCCGATCCATTATCCCCTCGGATGGCAATGCGTTCTCCACTTCTCACCGAAAGATTAATCTCTGTTAAAATAGGATGTTCCCCATACCCCACAGTCCCTTCAGTGATGTGAAGGAGGGTTTTTCCGTGAGCTTCTCCCACCTTCAAAGAAAATTTGGGCATAATGATCTCGGGAAGACGCAGGGTGGCAAGCTGATCTAAGAGGTCGTTTCTTCGGTGGGTAAGGGTGCTTTTTTTACGACCCGATGTTTCTGCTGCTCGTTTGGCTTTTTCATTGGACACAATGGTGGGCCATTTTCTGTTCCGAATGCTTTTTTGCCCTCGCGCCTGGCTTTTCTTCGCGCGTTGTTGTTCCTTCATGAAGGCATGGTGAAGCTCTTTCTTTTGCCGATCTAGCCGAGAAAGCTCTTCTTCAATGGAAGCTCTCTTTACTCCCATCTCCCGCTGATAATCATCATAATTACCGGAAAACACGTGGACTCGCCCGTTATCAATATGCCATAGGGTATCCACAAATCGGAGGATATCCACGTCATGGGAGGCAATGATCAAGGTGCATTGATAGGAATGGAACATACGCAAGAGAGAGCGACGGTTATGGACGTCTAAATGATTCGTTGGTTCATCCAAAAGGAGAACATTGGGATCTTGGCTCAAGACTTGGGTGAGGGTGGCTTGAAACCGCTCACTGCCGCTGAGGTCTTGGAATCCCTGGATGATCTGGGGTACAAAGCCCAGACGAACATCTTCAGGTCGATGAACAGTCCCGCTAGTAGGCTCGACTTGACCTTGAATTATCCTAAGGAGGGAGGATTTTCCACTGCCATTGCAGCCCATAAGGGCAATGCGACTGCCAGGGCTGATTTGGGAACTAAATCCCTCGAAGCAGGTTTTATTGGGCAAAGAAAAGCATAGATTATTTAGGTGGAGGGGCTTGTGTAACATGAAAATCTCTCAAGATAAATTTAATGACGGGTATCCCTGGAGCAGGATGCCTTTCAGCTAAACGATACTTTAAGAAATAACTTTCATAACACGGGCCTCAATTCTGAATTGGTTGTCCTCTTCTGACCTATAGTATGGGGAGGCCAGAGTGTCAAGAGGTGTATACCTCAATCATCCAATCGAACTTCATCATATAAAGACAGTGGTGTTATTCTAGCGTCTGACGAATCAAGCTATGTGACAGGATCAGAATTCACCATCGATGGGGGTATTTTAGCGGGATCTGCGGCCTCTCCTACCCAATAGGCCATGCAAAAACTGCATGATAAATTGGACTAAAATGATCTACTTTTTTGCGTAAAAATATCTATATTAGGGACTGAAGCGAGAAATTGCTTCACAAGTTTGCCGAAAGGCTAAACCCTTCTAGGCGCAAGGCCTAGAGCTAAGAGTTTTCTCTTAGTTACGTCTCCCAGACGTAAGCCTCCCTGTTAAACTTAGGGCCAGAGTCAAATCTGGCCCTTTTTATTTTGAGGCCTTTCTAGAGAAGCTTTTCTTTGATAGCATAGCCCATATAGTTGATCTCCAGCGTATCAGATAAAGACCATTCATTCTTCAGGGGAGAAAAATGAACACCTTTGAAAGAGGCATCTTGAAACCCTGCCTTTTTAAATAAATGAAACAATTCGGCAGGTTTCAAAAAGTTAGACCAATGGTGGGTGCCTTTGGGCAGCCACTTTAAAACGTACTCAGCTGCAATGATTCCCTCTAAATAAGAGCGCAATGTTCGGTTCAGCGTGGCCACAATGCACAGCCCACCGGGGGAGGTCTTTTCAAAGCACAGAGCTAAAAAGTCTGCCGGGTTTGGAATATGTTCTAAAACTTCCAGGGCCAGCACCACGTCATATGTTTTTTGATCCTGTAAGTCTTCGAGCGTGCAGGTGCTGTAAAGAATATCTAGCCCAAAATGACGGGCATGATCTTTCGCGATGGACGTATTCTCAGGGCTGGGGTCTATACCGGTGACAGAGGCACCAAGTCGACTCAGAGGCTCGCAGACAAGACCTCCGCCGCAGCCAACATCCAGGATGGTCAGGTTTTTGAGGGGAAGGGCATCTGGTTTTTTATGAAAATGTTGCATGAGAAGGCTTTTCAGGTAAGAAAGGCGTATCATGTTCAGTTTATGCAACGATTGGTATGAACCCGTTTCATTCCACCAATCTTGGGCATTGTCTGAGAATTTTTTGACTTCGTTTAAATCTATGTTATTGTTTGGTTTAATCATGCAAGGAACCTTTTTCCTTTAATAGTATCATAATTTTCTTTTTTTTTATAAATTCTCTTGGTAAGTTACCTCTGTTTAGAAAAACAAAGAAAATTATCACAAACTCACAGAAGATTTATGCAAAACAGATTAAATAAACTATGGAAGCGCGGTTGTGACCTGTTGGGGTCTCGGTATGCTATTTTAGGGGGCGCCATGACCTGGGTTTCGGAACCAGGGTTGGTAGCGGCAATTTCTAATGCTGGTGGGTTTGGGGTCTTGGCGTGTGGAGCGATGCCTCCTGATATTTTAGCTGAGGAAATCAGAAAAACACGCACGCTCACGAAAAATACGTTTGGGGTAAATTTGATTTTATTGCACCCTCTCATCGAAGACTTGGTGAAGGCTTGTATGACAGAAAAAGTTTCCCATGTTGTTTTGGCAGGCGGGTTTCCGCCGGCAAGCTTCCTCGATATGTTAAAAACGGCGGGCATTAAGGTGGTTGCCTTCGCGCCCTCCTTAATGATGGCGAAAAAGCTGATTCGTATGGGGATAGATGGCCTAGTGATTGAAGGCATGGAAGCCGGTGGGCATATTGGCCCCGTTTCCACCACGGTATTAGCCCAAGAGATTCTGCTTCACATTCAAGAAGTTCCTGTCTTCGTAGCCGGCGGTATTGGGCGAGGGGAGGCTATTGTCTCGTATTTAGAGATGGGGGCTTCAGGATGTCAGCTGGGGACCAGATTTGTGTGTGCTACAGAATGCAAAGCCCATCCTAACTTTAAACAAGCCTTTATGCGGGCCAATGCCCGAGATGCCGTTGCCTCGGTGCAGTTAGACGAGCGATTCCCTGTGATTCCTGTTCGAGGATTGGTCAATAAAGGAACGGAAGATTTCATTAAGCTGCAACGTCAAGTAATCCAACGGGTGGATGATGGCAAGGTTACCTTGAAAGAAGGGCAATTAGAGATTGAACACTATTGGGCTGGGGCTTTAAGACGGGCCGTGGTTGAGGGGGACGTGGAGCGAGGATCCCTCATGGCCGGGCAAAGTGTGGGGATGGTTTCCAAAGAACAGCCAGTGGCAGAGATCATTGAAGAGTTGGTTACTCAATCGCTCTCTTGTCTAGAGCAGAAAAAAGTTTCTTAGGAAAAAATCCAGAACATGACCCCCACAAAAGCGACGATGACGATGAGCCATCCCACAAAGGAAGAGAGGACTCTCGACGAGCTTTTCTTATTCGTATTTGCAGGGGTTTTCATGTGAGTAAATATACCAAACTTTTCGAGTTTCTCAAGAATAAGATTGAAATAAAAGGTTGATTTAAAAATTAAAGGTGAGGGGAGTACCAGCCCCATTTGTGTAAAAGTACGGTCTTTGGGGATCCGGATTAAATCAAATCATGGGAAGCTAAGCATTGAACTGCCCAGTTTTAGGGAGACTGTCATTTAGCCCTTTTTTTATTTAAAAAATAAGAAATTTCACCTTGCTATACATCTCCATCTTGTGTAGTCCTCATATGGGACAGAGGAATTTTTGATTAAGAGTACAGAGTTTCCTTTTCATTTTTAAGATGGAGTTTAATATGAAAAATATATGTAGTTTCTTTGGATTCTTGCTGATAGGGTTTCATGTTCATTCGGCTTTACTAGACCAAAATAATATAGATATAGATTTGAGTCGTCGGAGCATTACGTCTCCTTCAATCTCCTGTTGTTTTAGAGGTCATCGCCCTCTTGACACAACGAGTGTGATTGATTATTTAAAAGAAATTCCTGAGGCTTCCACACGTGTTAAATCTTTAAACCTAAATGACAACATAATTACGTTAGAGGGGGCAACAGAAATAATTGACTATATTAATAAAAATCTTCCTTCTTTGACGCGGCTAAATTTGAGTTTTAATCGTCTTTATGAAACAGGATGGGATGAACAAGAAAAATTTGAACAGACCTTAAACACCCTGCTTGCCAAGGAGCGTTTTGAAAAAATAAATCTGGAAGGCAATGGGATAGCATGTTTTCCTTGGATTCAAAAAATGTCTTTCCTTGGTCTTGGGCAAAATGTTTATGGAAAGATTCAATGGTAAAAAAGAAGTTCTTTTTAAGATAGTCGTTCTTTTCTTATTTTTCCCGCTTTGTTTTTCTGCTATTGGAGAAGAGGACTATGGGTGTCGTTGGGTTTCTACCCTAAATTTTACTGCAACTGTCAATATTCCTGATATTGAAAAGAAGACGGATCCCAAAAAAATCATAACAACAGGAGAAGGAGGTAATACCTCTCTCATAGAAACAATTCTCAATGACAAACAAAATCCTTTTAGAATTGAGAGTTTTGATGTCATTAGGATTCATCAGGGATTAAAGAAATCGACCTTAGAAATAGGGGATCACAACAGTGTAGCAGCAGGCTTAAGTTTGATTTTCCATGATCCAGTAAAGGAAGATAAAAATTTTGTTGTTTGTTTTGAACCATTTAAGGAAAAAAATAAAACCATAAGTTTTTTGAGTGGTTCTTGCCCCCCATCTCGGCCCGAAGAACATATTATGGATGCGTCCAAAGTTTCCCCTAATACGTTACTCAAGAGGTTTGGAAAGAGACTGGAAGAGGCATCATCTATAATAGGGAAACCAATATCGCGCTGAACAACAAAAAACCCACCCTCAAAAGAGAGCGGGTTTTTTGTTGATTGAAAAATCTTTTAGTTAGCTGAGAGTTCTTCTCCCAAATCAGCCACGTTTTCTTCTGGGAAACCAGGGTGTTCTGTCTCGATCGTCTCTACGGGTGCGGCAGTCGTCTCTTTCTTGAAAACCCCGTCTGGGCTTTCCAATAATTTCTTTGCCTCTTCTTCGGAAGGGGCAATGCTGACTTTTATGAAGAGAGACACCTCGGGGTGAAGAGTAAGCTTCACATCGTAGACACCCACTGTTTTAAGAGGCGTGTCAAGACGCACTTGGGTATGGGTGATGTCAATATGATGACCTTCCAAATACTTGGTAATGTCCCGAGAGGTGACAGAACCATAAAGGTGGCCGACTTCACTGGCTTGACGAATAACAAGCAAGTTTACTTTGGCTGCTTTCTTGGCAATGGCTTCCGCCTTTACCTGAAGATCTTTGCTTTTTTCTTCAAGGGAGGCACGTTGTTGCTCGAAATAGGCAATGTTTTCCGCGGTGGCTCTTAAGGCCTTTTTCTGAGGTAAAAGATAATTTCGTCCGAAGCCATCTTTTACTGAAACAACGTCGCCCATACGGCCTAGTCTTTCAATGCGTTCTAATAAAACTATTTTCATATTATGAGGCTCCTTACTTCGATACGTAGGGCATGAGGGCGATGTACCGCGCTCTTTTGATAGCAATTGACAGGCCTCGTTGTGCCTTTGGTGTTACATACGTAATACGGCGTGGCATAATTTTTCCTCTCTCGGTTACAAAGCGAGACAAAGTTCTTGCGTCCTTGTAATCGATGGCGATGGCATCTGGTCCACTAAAAGGGCAAGATTTTTTTCCTGAAAAGTGGCTCTTGGTTTGGCTTGGGCCACTCTTTGGTTTTCTTTTAAAGTCTCTTGTTTCTCTGGTCATTTTTCAAATCCTTAAACTCTTATTCGCTGTCACGTTTTGTTTGCATCATGACAGAAGGCCCTTCTTCAAGCTTGTCCACTTTCACAGACAGGCTTTTCAAGATGTCCTCATTTAGATTCATTTCATGGCGCAGGGCTGAGATAGTTTTTCCTGAAGCTTTGATTTTCAACAACACATAATGGCCACGACGATTTTTGCGAATGGGATAGGCAAGGGTTCGAAGACCCCAATACTCATGCTCTTTCACTTCGCCCTTTTGATCTTGGACGAGCTTCTTGTATCCTTCTACCAGGGCATCTACCTGATTGGGGGATAAATCTTGACGTGCAATAAAAATATTTTCGTAAAATGACATATAAACTCCTTATGGCTAAAAATTACCGAACGCGCGAATTTACGGGTCAGCAAGAAGTACATTACGATTAATCCTCAGCTTATACGAGCTTTTATATCAAATTGCAAGAAATAAAAACACTTTTCATTTTGGGAAAAATTAGATAGAAACACACAAATGAAGCAAGCTCTTTTATTTCCAGGCCAGGGATCCCAAGTTGTGGGTATGGGGCGAGATTTATATGACGCCTTTCCTGTCGCGCGCCAAGTGTTTGAAGAGCTTGATGATGCGCTCTCTCAGAATCTCACCGACCTTATCTTTGAGGGACCAGCAGACCAACTCATGTTAACCGAGAATACTCAGCCAGCTTTGGTGGCTGTTTCCATGGCGGCACTTCGTGTGTTGAATGAGGCGGGGATTGGTACACCTTCCTTCTCTTATGCGGCTGGTCATTCTCTTGGAGAATACGCGGCCCTCTGTGCCGGGGGGGTGCTAAATTTTACCGATACAGTGAAGGCTTTGAAAGAGCGTGGTCGAGCTATGCAGCACGCTGTGCCCGTGGGACAGGGCGGGATGGTGGCGCTGATTGGAGCATCGTTGGAACAAGCAGAAACCATTTCCCAACAAGTTTCTCGGTACGGTGTCTGTGAAGTGGCCAATGATAACTGCCCAGGCCAGATCGTGCTGAGTGGAGAGTTGGTGGCGTTATCCCATGTGGCGGCCATTGCAGAAAGTCTCTCTATTCGAAAAGTCATTCCTTTAAAGGTGAGTGCACCGTTCCATAGCTCTTTAATGATGATGGCGGCCGAGCGGATGAAAAACGTCCTAGAAAAGCTGCCCTTTGAAAATGCCTCGCTGCCTATCCTCCCCAATGTGACCGTTGTCCCCGAGACAGACGGGGACATTCTGCGGAATCTATTAGTGCGTCAAATCACGGGGCGTGTAAGGTGGACAGAAACTATACAAAAGTTGCAGTCTTTGGGGGTGACGCGGTTTGTAGAAGTGGGGGCCGGGACAGTTTTAAGTGGGCTTGTAAAACGGATCTCTCCCGATGTGCGGAGTTTGTCCATTCAGTCCCCCCGTGATGTGGAAGAATTTATGGCCCTTGAGGCGTGAGCTTAGGAGTGTATTATGTTTGACTTTAAAGAGAGGAAGATTTTAGTGACGGGAGCTTCTGGGGCTATTGGCCAAGCAATTGCCTCCTCTTTTCATGCGCGGGGTGCCACTGTCACTTTAAGTGGTCGTCGACAAGACGCCTTGGAAAAGATCGCAGACGGCTTGAGGAACGAACGCGTTCACATTGTTACCTGCGATTTGGGAGACGAGGCTTCCGTTAGCAAATTGATTCCCGACACGATGGAAAAAATGGGGGCCATTGATACCCTCATCAATAATGCGGGAATCACCAAGGATGGTCTTATGTTTGTGATGAAGCCTGAGGCTTGGCAAGAAGTGCTGCGGGTAGATCTTGAGGTGCCCTTTCGCCTGACTCAAGCAGTGTTGAGGTCTATGTTAAAAGCCCAATTTGGACGCATTATCAATATTACGTCCGTGGTGGGGGTGACAGGAAACCCAGGACAAACCAATTACTCTGCAGCTAAAGCGGGTTTAATCGGGATGTCTAAGTCATTGGCAAAGGAAGTGGCCTCGCGAAATATCACCGTTAACTGCATTGCCCCGGGATTTATTAAATCTCCCATGACAGATATTCTAACGGAGGAACAAAAAGAAAAAATTGCATTCTCTATCCCACAAGGGCATATTGGCGCCCCTGAGGATATTGCGGCTGCGGCTGTTTATCTCGCAAGTCGTGAAGCTGGTTATGTAACGGGACAGACCATCCATGTGAATGGTGGTATGGCCATGGTTTAATTTTTGACTAGCCAAATTAAACTGTTTATGATAGCTAGAACATCATGTCTAGCTAGTGGCTGTTTGATGATGAGTAGCCATTTGGTAATCTGTAATTTATGAAGGAATAGAAACGATGGCTGATACAGCAAGCAAAGTAAAAAAAGTTGTGATGGAAAAGTTTAAACTTGATGCCTCAAAGGTAACTGATAATGCAAGTTTCACAGATGACATCGGCGCAGATAGCATTGATCTTGCAGAGCTTATCATGCTTTTTGAAGATGAATTTGGGTGTGAAATTCCTCAAGAAGATGCAGAAAAAATCAAGACAGTTAAAGACGCTGTAGAGTATATTGACAAGCATGTGGAATAATAGGAAATCTTTGGATTTCCTTTATATGATAGAATAATCATGAAGCGTATTGTTGTTACAGGAATGGGGATGGTGAGCCCGCTGGGCCCAGCCGTTTCTCAGAGCTGGAAGAAATTGATTCATGCTGAGTCTGGCATCCGAAAAATCCAGCAGTGCGATGTGTCAGATATTGCGTGCCAAATTGGGGGAGAAATCTCCATTTTCCAAGATGGTGAGGGAAGTCAACCTTCCACAGAGCATCTTAATATTGATGCCTTTGTAGAGCCCCGCAATCAAAGCAAAATGGGGCGGTATTGCCTTTTTGGAATTGCGGCGGCAGATGAAGCCTTAAAAGATGCTGGATGGCATCCCCAAACAGACCTTGAGAAAGAGCGCACCGGTGTTATGATCGGCAGTGGTATTGGGGGCTTAGAGGGCATCTATCAGAACTCAGTGGCTTTGTTCGAACGTGGCCCCCGACGTGTGAATCCTTTTTTCATCCCGGCGTGTCTCATTAACATGACGTCTGGCAACGTTTCCATCAAATATGGCCTCAAAGGTCCTAATCATTCGGTTGTAACGGCTTGTTCCACCGGCGCGCATGCCATAGGGGATGCGGCCCGTCTTATCCAGTATGGGGATGCGGACGTCATGGTGGCTGGGGGCACAGAAGCTAGTATGTGTCGTATTGGTTTGGCGGGGTTTGCAGCCTTGCGTGCCATTTCATCATCCTATAATGATCGCCCCACCGAAGGATCTCGTCCTTGGGATAAGGGACGTGATGGATTCGTGATGGGCGAGGGGGCTGGCATTGTGGTTCTCGAGAGCCTAGAGCATGCCCAGAAGAGAGGTGCCAAAATCTATGCTGAATTAGTGGGATATGGCCTTTCTGGAGATGCCTACCATGTGACGGCGCCAGATGGGGATGGGGCCTATCGTTCCATGAAGATGGCCTTAAATCGTGCAGAAATTGCACCAGAAGAGGTGGGATATGTGAATGCCCATGGGACGTCCACACCTGTGGGGGATATTATGGAATTGCAAGCCGTTCAGCGTTTGTTCGGCAATCGTCCAAAGCTGTCCATGTCGTCCACCAAGTCCTCTATCGGGCATTTGCTAGGGGCGGCGGGTAGTGTGGAGGCTATTTTCTCCATTTTAGCCATGCGAGAGGGCATATTGCCTCCAACTTTAAATCTAAACGACCCAGATCCTGCCTGCGAAGGGGTTGATCTGATCCCTTTAAAAGCAAAAGAAAAAAAGGTAAACTATGTGTTATCGAATTCTTTTGGCTTTGGGGGGACAAATGCCTCACTCGTTTTTAAACGGTTTTCATAACGCCTACAATGTGTGGTATAAGACCACCTTCTGGGGCATTTCCGCCGTTCTTTATTGTTTGTTAGGGCTTTATGGGTCTATGCATTCCCCAGGGCCTTTTTCCCATTCGGTGATCTTGAAAGTACGGAAAGGGGAAACCGTTCCCGTTATTAGCCAGCACCTCTATGATTTAGGTCTGATTCGTTCCAAATTTCTTTTCTCTGTTTATTTGAGGTATACCCAAAAAGATCGCGCGCTGAAAAAGGGCCAGTATGTTTTTGAACCCTATATGTCAGAGGCCTATATTGCGGATGCGATTTACAAAGGCTTTGGCATTTATTATCGCATATTTATCCCAGAGGGGTATACAAATCTACGGATTGCGGAAAATATTCAAAAATACAGTTTCCTCGAAAAGGATAAGTTTAGACTACCCCCTGAGGGAATGTTATATCCGGATACTTATAAAATAGAAGGGGGGACAACCTATTCCAGCTTCATCAGTCTCATGCAAAACAATATGGAAAAAAACCTCAAGGAAGCTTGGCAGAAACGGGTGCCCAATTTATACTTTAAAACCCCAGAAGATGTTTTGATTGTGGCGTCCATTATTGAGAAGGAAACCAATATTCCCCACGAAAAGCACTTGATTGCAGGGGTCATTATGAATCGTTTGAAACGTGGGATCAAACTACAAATGGATCCCACAACCATTTATGGCATAACGAAAACGGGTGTTCTGGGTCGACCCTTGAAGTTGAGTGATCTGAAAAGGAAAAATGCTTTTAATACGTACTATATCAGTGGATTACCCCCAACCCCCATTTGCAATCCCGGAAAATCCTCTTTAGAAGCAGCCGTGAACCCGGTGTGGACTTCACACCTTTTCTATGTGGCGACGGGCAGGGGAGGGCATGCCTTTGCCGAGACCCATGAGCATCATTTGAGGAATATTGAGGCTTTTCGGTCTGTTCTCAACAGTGGTAAAAAGTAAGTTACCTGTGGTTTCCCTCTTGAATCCAGGTAAGAGACGTACTATATTTGTATGACATGTATTTCTTTGTATGGCACATGCTGTAAATACTATCAAGAGAGGATGGAGAGAAATGACTTTATCTGTGAGAATACCTGAAGATCTTGAAGAGCGATTGACCCGCTTCGCCAAGAAGGCTCGACGCACGAAGACGTCTTTTGTATGTCAGGCTCTGGAAGAGTTTTTGGAGGCTCAAGCAGATTATTACGCTGCTATAGAGATTGAAAAAAGAATTGATAAAGGGACTGAAAAAACTTATACCTTGGAAGAAGCCAGCCGTATACTGGGTTGGAAAGACTTAAAAGACCTCTAGACCAGGATGATTATGAAAGCTCAATGGACGATTGTTTTGACAGAATCGTCTATCAAAGAGATTAATAAAATGGGAAAATCTGAAAACGAAAGAATTCAGAGATTTTTGTATGAAAAACTTCTGGGATCTGATGATCCTAGGATCTTTGGGAAAAAGCTGACTGGCCCTCTTCACCAATTTTGGAGTTACCGCGTTGGAGACTATAGAATTATTTCTAAGATTAAAGATGATGTCTTGACCATTATCGTGGTTCGCGTAGGCCATCGGAAAGACGTCTATGAGCAAGAAATAACCCATTAGGTTATTCCTCTCTCTCTCTCTCAATGGTGGCAAGAAATAGGTTGCCGCGTAAAATTAAAGGGAGGAAGAGGGTTCTACACAATAGTTGATAAGTGACCTATAGATGTAGTCGCAGAGGGTTGTTGATCTATGACTGGGGGTGGTTCGGAATTTTTAGGGGGGAGGCTCGTTTCTTGTTTTACAAAAGCGGACAAAGTGGCGCAGCCCGCGGCTACTCCTTGGATGACTAAGGCTCCAGGATAATTTCCAGCTTGTAAAATGGTCCCAACGATGGAGGACAAAGCAGTGCATAGTTTAATGGGGTGTTCCATCGTTTTCAGTATATTTAAAAAACCACGGGTTGCATACTTTGCACATTGTGCGGAATTTAATTCTGTTGAATATCCCCAAAGGCAGCAGTTACAATCAGCCCATCCCTCATTGGTAGAAGAAGGCCCGCATCCTACACAAGAATGAATCGTTCTTGAAAATGTCTCGCACCTTGTGTGACCCGCTGTTCCTCTACAGTTTGGGATCAGGCACCATCCTTCACAATGGTCTCCAAATTGATCTTCGTCGTTCCAGTTAGTACCGGTTCTTCTAAAGAGAGCTTGAGCATCGAAGTGATTTAACCGGGCAGCTATGATTAAATAATCATTGCCTGTAGAATGCGAGCCAGGTTCAGCAGAAGGTCTTAGGTATATCTGAGCGAGCATATAAGCGGCATGTGGATTTGTTTTGGCTAACGTAGACAAAAGTTTTTTTGCAACCTTAGGATTTTTTGATTCTTCAGTCTCTGAAAACAAAGTTTGATAGGTAGATGGAAAACTTTCTCGATCGTCAAATATAACGTCATTAACATGCCACAGAGCTTTTATAATGACGGCTAGAGGATCTTGCCTGTCGAACATCGATATTATGGTGGCAGAAGTTTTTTGAACAAAGAGATTCTCTTCTTCTACAGTGCCCCTAAAATATTTTCTAAAGTCTCCCATAGCGAGTAGAAGAATCTGTGCTCTTTCTTGATTTTTTAATGCCTCATTGCTTTGTTCTTGGTCATCGATAAGAAATTTTGAGATCCTTTTATAGTGTCCACTCAGAAAGTCCTCTTCTATGTGTTTCATGGAAACGGAAGCGTTTATGTCCGAAGAAAATAAAATCATCAGTAGACTTATAAAAAAGTAACGGTTCACGGGGCCTCTTTATTCATTATAACTCCAAAAATATGGGAGATCTTTTTACTTAGTTTTTCACATTTCTTCAGATTAAACAAATGCTTTTTGAGAGCATCTATTTTGGTGCTGATGAAAGAGAATCTTTATTCTAACGTCCCTTTGTGGTACATAGTCTCCATGATGAAGGATATTCCCACACAATACTACGATGTGGCTGTGATTGGCGGCGGGGCGGCGGGACTTATGGCGGCATCAACGGCAGGGCAGCGGGGCAGGAGGGTTGTGCTGATTGAGCATACCGCTAAGATTGGGGAAAAAATCCGTATCTCTGGGGGTGGGCGCAGTAATTTCACCAATCTGTTGGCCTCCCCGAAAAATTATATTTGCAGCAACAAACATTTCCCCAAGTCTGCCTTGGCACGGTATACTCAGCATGATTTTATCAAGCTCGTTGAATCTTATAACATTGCGTATCATGAAAAAACATTGGGCCAGCTCTTTTGTGATGGGTCGTCCCAGCAGATCACTGAGATGATGCTCTCAGAGTGCCAAAAAGGGCAGGTTAAGGTGAGGCTTAATTGTTCGGTGACCTCTATAGAAAAAAATGACCAATTCGTCCTGACAACCACAGACGGGGTGATACAGGCCACCTCGGTGGTGATTGCCACAGGAGGGCTCTCCATCCCGCCTTTGGGGGCCACCGATTTTGGATACAAAATCGCTCGCCAATTTGGCCTTAAGGTGCTGGCCACAAAGCCAGCCTTGGTACCGCTCAAAGTAACACCCTCCCTTCTGCCCATGTTTACCCAACTGAGTGGCGTGTCTCAAAATGTGATGGTTTCTTATCACGATGTGCAGTTTAGAGAAAATATCCTCTTTACCCATCGGGGCCTTAGCGGGCCAGCCATCTTGCAAATTTCCTCTTATTTGGAGAAATTTTCTCAAGAAGAAATTTACATCAACCTGTTGCCTGATCTTAATTTAAGGACGGAATTTACGGTCCACAAAAATAGTAAGCAAACCGTTGCTAATTTCTTGAAAACTTATTTCCCGAATCGGTTCATTGAAGCCATGGCCTCGCTGCATCCTGATTATGGGTGGAGCTTGACCGATCTTAAGAATACGGCGCTCTTCGCCATTGCGGACCAGATTCACCACTTTAAGGTCATGATCGATGGCAGTGAAGGGTACCAGAAGGCAGAAGTCACCGTGGGGGGCGTGGATACGGATGAATTATCCTCTAAAACCATGGAAAGCAAAAAGATTCCCCATTTATTCTTCATCGGCGAGGTAGTGGATGTTACTGGATGGTTGGGTGGATATAATTTTCAATGGGCCTGGTCATCCGGATACGCGGCAGGGGAGTATTGCTAATTGAATCAGAGAGGGGCGATCTCAAAAGGCTTCAATAACCCAGGGAGCACCACTAACAATGACACAAGAATAAGTATTATGGAAAGGATGTGTGGGGTGATTTGATGAGGGACGCATTCTACCTATCCCGTCTGACGGGATAGGGAAAACGTTCAGAAGGGATCAAAACCCTGGTTGTCATCAAAACGATCATCTCTGTTATCACTATCATCGTCGCTAAAACCACTGCTAAAACCACGACCCCCTTTAGATGGGGCTGCCTGGGCTAGAGTTTTACAATACGACAAATTGGCATTCGTGAAACAGTTGCAGAATTTGTTATACAGGTCTAGGGCTTGACTTCCCGCTTGGAGGGAGGGCAAAAGTCCAATTAACAAGTCTGGTGGGTTTTGGGCAAACTGAGGGCTGCGATTCAAGAATTCCTGCAGATCGTTCAGCAAAACTCTTAATCTATCTCTTTTGGCGGTATACCAGTCTTCTGTCCTAGATTGGCCCCCTCTATCTGGATATCGTTGACTTTTCTGTTCCCCAATAAGGTTTCGATAGGTGGCAGGGAAACTGGTTTGGGCTGTGGCAGCCTGATTTGTTAACTGTCTCACCTCAGCGAGATTTAACAATACTTTGATTTGTCCAATGCTGTTTAGTTCGTCCATGGTGACGCCGGGTGTTTTGAGGGCATCGTCTAAAACACGTCGATCTGCATTGATTTGAGGGGTTCCATCAGTGATCTTTTTGGGGGTTTCTCGAGAGTTGTCGACCTTTAAGGTCCATCTTGCAATCACATTTCTAGCCTCTTGACTTAACCCAGACCGTAAGCCTTGTTGGTTGTATACAGTATTATACCCAGAATTAGCAGGGGCAGTTAGAAAGCCTCCCGGGTTGCCCATGGGGTTGTAGATGGGTCCCCCCATCCAGGGAGTAATCCCCGCAAAGGAAGAAAAGGCAACAAGTGTTGTTGATAAAAAAATAGAACGACGAAATACTCTCACAGCCTACCTCCTCTTATTAGAAAAAGGATATCATGTTTATTTTTTTTAAACAACGCCCTCAAAAGAAAAGCTATTTACTGCTGAATTTTTCCAATAATGGCTGTGCTGCTGCGCCCTGGGTCCAGTTCTACCAGAACCACCTTCCCGCCCCTTTTTTGAACAAAGTCTCCGCCCACCACTTGATCCACCGTATAATCAGCGCCTTTAATTAAGATATCAGGACACAGTTCTTGAATGACTTCGAGGGGTGTGTCTTCTTCAAAGATAAGAACCGCATCTATAAACTTAAGACACGCCATGATGGTGGCTCGTGTTTTCTCGTCATTAATGGGGCGTGTGGGGCCTTTTAAACGACGGACAGAGGCGTCGCTGTTGATGGCCACAATCAGCTTGTCGCAAGCTTCTTTGGATTCTCTTAAGATCTTGATGTGGCCTTGGTGTAAAAGGTCAAAACATCCATTGGTAAACCCAACCTTCAGCCCTTTTTGATGCCATACTTTTATTTTTTCCAGCACCATACCAATGGGCATAAGTTTGTCTTCTTTGTCGTGGGCCTTTTCTGTGCAATAGTGTTTTAGCTCTTGATCAGAGACAGTGGCTGTCCCTATTTTTCCTACCACGATGGAGCCGGCAATATTCGCCAAATAGCAAGAATCTTGCAGAGGAACGTTTGCTCCCAAGGCTGTGGCCATAAGGGCAACAACGGTGTCCCCTGCCCCCGAGACATCATATACTTCTTTGGCCTGAGTCTTATAATGATGGGTTTCACCGTTATTTCTCACCAAGGTCATCCCATCTTCACTGCGGGTGGCCAGAACATTTTCTATGTCGCACTCTCTCAAAATTTTGGTGGCAGCCAGAGTGACTTCTTTATCGGTTGAGGTGGGAAGATCCGTTGCGTCATGGAGTTCTTTTCGATTCGGAGTAATGAGTGTAGATCCTTTGTAAATGGAATAATCATTTCCTTTCGGATCGGTAATAATGGGTATTTTATGTTTTCTGGCTTCTGCAATCAATGGTGCTAGGACAAGGTCTTGGTGCAAAACGCCTTTGCCGTAGTCAGATAAAACAAGGGCCTGTACTTGGGGAAGTATTTTTTTGGCTCGTTCCATTAAGGTTTTATAAAGAGACGGATTAAAAAAACCAACGCGCTCGTAATCGACCCGCAATAACTGTTGGTTTTTTGTGGAAAATCGACGCTTTTCAATGGTTTGGATGGATTTATCCCGAATGAGGTGGGACGTATTAATGCCCTTTTCCTCTAAAAGATCGCAGAGCTTATTGCCATTTTCATCGGTTCCAATGATACTGAGGATAAGAGGCTTAGCGCCGAGTGATAACACATTATTTACCACATTGCCTGCCCCGCCTAGGGTATAAAATTCTCGCGTCGCCTTTAAGATGGGGATGGGGGCTTCGGGCGAAATGCGGGAGACTTCCCCATAAACAAAAAGATCGAGTATAAGATCTCCGACACAGAGGATGGAGGCCTCTTTGAACTGATCGATGGAGGCAAGAATAGAGGTCATGAATAGGTTTCCAGTTTCAACTCTTTTTCCAACGCATCACAGAGCATTTGACCTAAGGTGATATGCATTTCTTGAATGCGCGCTGTGATGTCCGAGGGGACAATAATCAGAGGATCGGCGAGCCCCAGAAGGTCTCCCCCTTTTTTACCCGTTAAAGAGGCGGCGGTAAGTCCTTTTTTCCGAGCCATCTCTAGCCCTTTAATGACATTGGGGCTTTTCCCTGATGTGGTGATCCCAATCGCCACATCTCCCCTCTTTCCAAGGGCTTCAATTTGCCTTGAAAAAAGAAACTCAAAACCTAAATCATTGCCGATGGCGGTTAGGGCTGAGGTATCTGTGGTTAAGGCAAGGGCTGCAATGGGAACACGGTTTTTACGATACCGAACCACCAGCTCGGTCGCAAGATGCTGCGCATCCCCCGCACTGCCTCCGTTTCCAAAAAAAAGGATTTTCCCTCCGTTTTGGATAGAAGTCGTACAAATTTTCACCAAAGACTTAAAGGGTTCGTACACGTGGTCTTGGGTAAGCTGAGCCACCTTAAGATGCTCTTCAAACTCATCTTTATAAAATTGTTGCAAATTAAAGGTCATGAGGGGGCTCTTATTCATTTTTATTCACAAACTTTAGCAAAACTTCTGTGGGCAGTTGGATGGTGGTCAGAGGGTAGGAAACCTTAAAAGAACAAGTTTGCCCGGAGAAAAGCCGGCCTTCTTTGAGGTGAGTCATCCATTTACCAATAGTGCATGTTTTGTTTTCATTTTGTTCTAAGTCAAGGAATTGATCAACCCAGGAAAGAGGTTGGCAGACCCCCTGCCCTCTGAGCGTAACTTGGATACAAGGTGGAGTCAGAAGTTTATCCGAGGTGTTTGTCACGCTGCCTGTGATCTCGAGGGAGCGATGCATGCCATTATTGATCACTTGCCACTGGGTGTTGTGAAAGCGGAAAGCAGCGATGTTATAAGCCGAGATCCCTAGCGCTGTATAGACTCTTTCCATGCCGGGCACAAACCGCACCACGTCATTACGACCAAAAAACAAGCCGGTGAAAATTAACCCCAGCAGCACGGGGATCAAAAAAAGTTGTTTTGTAAAAAAGGAGGCTTTCTCTTCTAAATATTCTTCCTCTTGGTCTGAAACGGCGATCAAGGGAATGTCTTCTTGGGTCTCTAACGTAGCCTCATCAGAGGTGCCTTTTTTTGGGGCGGGTGGGTACTGGAACCATTGGTGGTCACATTCGGAACAAGCGACATACCGTCCCTCTGTGCCCAATAAATCGCCCTCTATTTCAAAGGGGGTAGTGCACTCAGGACAAGAAATTGTGATGAGAAGATTTTCAGCCATCTTATTTTTATAATTGGTTTTGGGATGGAATGCAATTGGTACTGCGGGAAAATACCCAATCTCTCTAGTCTTTTTTTAACCGGCGTTAATCCAGCGGGCATACCCGGATAATATGGCCATCGGGATCTCGAACAAGAAAAGTGCGACCAAAGACTTCTGTACTGGGTTTTTGTAAGACTTTAATATCTGGATTCTTTTGCCATTCCTGAAAGAGCTGGTCTACATCTTCATTGGAGGGCAACATAATGCCAATTTCAGAGAATCGCGGCGCATCAGCATCGGGAGATTCCCCACCTGTCCAAATCGCAAAGAACGCCTCACCACCCCCAGCGTCAAATGCCACATAACGTGGGCTCGAAAATACGGGCTCAGCCTTAAAAAGCCTTTTGTAGAATATTGTTGAGCGCTCGATATCAGATACATAGATAAGCTGTAGGTTTGGTCTAGGGGATATTTTCGTAGTACTCTTAACTTTGAATATAAAAATTCAAAAATTTATTGGCGGAGGGAGAGGGATTCGAACCCTCGATACAGATTATTATCCGTATAACGGTTTAGCAAACCGGCGCTTTCAGCCACTCAGCCACCCCTCCAGTTGTGTTTGGTTTTAGAGGGTGTGGCCTGGATTGTCAATCTACAATTCACAAAAAGAGCGCTTGGGAAGGCACCTGATCATTGTGGTTTCTTTGCGATCAGTACTTGAAAATCTTTAATTGTGTCTGGTTTCATATATTTTCCTTTGTCGAGGGTATTCTCGCGAATGCCCTCAAAAACAGGATCTCCATGAATAGCCTTGTTGTCTTCAAATTTTATAAGAAAACCAGACGCTTCTAGGTTGGCAATAAGGTTATTAAAATAATGATCCGTAACTGCTTTTCGGTTTCTTTCCCTATAGTCTCTGTCTAGGGAGGCTTGATATTCTGACATCCCTTCTGGCAGTGGTAGCATGAGTCCTATTATTCCTGGGCCAGGATCGGGCAGGTAGAGGCGTCCTCCTTTCTTCAGCATTCTAAAGAGAGTGGAAAATGTCGTCTTTTCATTTTTGGCATAGAGAAACTTTAGTGTTGAAAAATCAAAATAAATGTTTGTAAACGCTTCTGGATATTGGGCTGCAAGCTTTTGAAAATCGGAGCTATCGAAATCGGCATGGATGAAGTGAGAAGATCCATCGTTTGGAAGAGTTTGCCTATCGAGGAAATATACATTTTTCGGGAGGTTGTGTGCTTTTAGAAGAGGGTGATCTTTCTCTTTTTCAGATACTCCAATCACTAAGAAGGAATCTCCCATCCGTGTCATGGCGGCTCGGGCTTCCTTGGGTGAATGTGGCGCTTTGGGTGAATGAGGGGGCGACTTTCTTCTTGTTGGGGAGTTTCTTCCAGAGAGAGGAGCGAAGCCCATGTCTTGCAACCTCTGTGAAATTTCTCTGTCAGACAGATCAGGATTATTCTGCATCATTTCGGCAATTATTTCATCTGGAGCGGGGGATTGTCTCATGGCGGCCTCTGTGCCCAGACCTAAGGTTAGGAAAAGTAAGCTCACAATGATTTTTTTCATAAAATATCCTCCACTTTTTTTATCGTTCATTTAGTAGTGTAAACGAGATCTTCTTTTTTTAAAACCCCTGAACAATCCAAAGTATTGATAAAGTATTAGAAAGTATTGACTTATTCAATTTGAAATGATCTCATAATAATTATAACTATGTATCAGCTGTAAGATCGTATATCTATGGATATAAAGAAGTATAAAATGTTTGATGTGGTTATTTATCAGCCGCCAAAATCTGCCGTACAGCTGGGGTGCGGGCAAAAAATCCGTTGGGTTTTAGAGTTTGTCCAGAAACGCGCCCACGTATTTGACCCTCAAACAGGGTGGTGTGGAACGACCGAGCCCTTTCTCAATCATAAGCTTTTCTTTTCGTCCATTGAGCAGGCCATTCGATTTGCGGAAAAAGCGCATCTGACGTATCTCTGCTGTTAAATTGATTATTCTCCGTTGTCTGTCTTTACAAAAAGCCTTGATTGTGTGTAATTTGGGGGCATGCGTCCTTAGCTCAGCTGGATAGAGCGTCGGCCTTCTAAGCCGCAGGTCAGAGGTTCGAATCCTCTAGGACGCACCACTTCTTTTAGGGATAGGCCTGTTTTCATGACGTTTCACTTTCTTTTCTGGATTCTATTGATCCCCTTCTTTGCCGAGGCGAGATGGGCAACACATGAAGATGCCGCGCTGCAGCTGAACGATCGAACCCAAATTGAGACCGTTCGACCGGATGGCACATCGGAAATGGAAATTACAGAAGAACTAGAAGTTTTAAAAGACTCTGGGCGAGAGGCGGCCACAGTCCAGCGTCTTTATTATAACGAGTTTTCAGAAAAGGTATCCATTCTGGATGCTTACACCCTAACGGAGGGACAAAAACATAAAGTGGATCCCGCCACGATTGAAGACAAGCCTATGGCCAGTTTTGGGGCGGGGTTTGATCAGGAACGGCAAATTTTGTTGGTGTATCCGCGCGTGGCCGTGGGGTCAAAAGTATATTTGAAATACAAGGTCGAGAGGACACAGGTTCCCTTAGAAAATGTATTTTCATCAATCCCCATATGGGGTCAGAGTTATTATTGGAAAAAGAGTCAGAACATTATTCTTTCAGCCATTCCCCTAAAAATCAAAGTGAACGATCCTCAGCATGTTTTAAAGGTGAAAGAGAGTAAAGAGGGGAAGCTTCAGAAGATCTCGATCACGCAGACAAAGCCCCTTTATGCAGAAACGGTACAAGACGGGAATTGGGTTGCTTACAAGAAACTTACCTGGGTATCGCTCTCAAGTTTAAAGAATTGGGAGGAACTCTCTCGCCGCTCTTTAGATGGGTGGGAGAAAGTCTTGGTTCAACCTTTACCAGAGAGATTTGAGGCTATCGAGCAAAAAGCAAAAAAACAAAAAACAGAAGTAGGGCAGATAAACACAGTTACCTCTCTTCTCAGTGAGACCATTCAGTATATGGGGGATTGGCGAACGGTGGAGGGAAGATTGTGGCCTCGGAGTTTGGCCAAAATCGCAGAAACTCATATCGGTGATTGCAAGGATTTTTCGGTTGTGACGGTGGCTATTTTAAGGAAATTAGGATTCCAGGCCTACGTTGTTTTGGTGAACCGAGGCGTAGAAGTTCGGGATTTTGAAGAGGCCCTACCCTTTTATGATGCAAATCATGCCATGGTAAAGGCCATTGGAAAGTCAGGCAAAATCTATTGGGTGGACCCAACAAACCTCGTGAGTATGGCTCAAGGAATTTTCCCGGATGTGGCGGGGAAACACGCTTTTGTTTTGGATCCCAAGAACCCAAGCCGTGAAAAGATCCCAGAGGTAAGCCTGCTTACCAATCAAACAGTGGCGGATAGAGCGCTCACCATTCAGAAAGATTGTTCTATAGATGTCTCGGGTAAAGCTATTTTCAAGGGGGAGTCAGCCTTAGAATGGGCAGGGAAAGGGCTGGTTTTATCCCCCAAGGGGATTGAAGAAGAGATTATCAGTACGTCTGTGGGGGAACCTTTAGAGAAGGAAGACAAGCGGACTGTGGAAATGCCTGATTTGACAAAGCGTATTGTGGAAGATCTGGTTTTTAAGTACACCTACCACCAGCGACAGGGAGTCAAGAGAACGAATAGAGGCTATTATTTAGAGATTCCCGCCATGCTGTCCTTACTGACGGCAGAAGATCAAGTTTCAGATATGTTTCTGGGGTCGCCTCCCATCACCCTTAAAAAGGTTCGCGTCATAAAAGGGGGAACTATTGAGAACACTCAGATTTTGAATGCAGAAATTAAAACCCCCTGGGTGGAAGCTAAAAGGGTTTGTACGCAGGAAAAAGAGGGTTTGCACATGGAAGATACGTTGGTCATTAAAACAAGGTTCATTCCCGCGGACGATCTCAAAGGACTTGTTTATAAAAAGCTGGCCAAAGATCTTAAGTTTTACTTTGATGTGGGTATCGTCACTGAGGTGAAGTAGCCCCCCGTCTTGTCGCCCCCCTTCTCTCGAAGATGAAAGAGGATAGTATCCGTCCCCAAAACACGGTAGGATAAAGGTTAAAGACAGCAGAAGACCGTTTGAGGAGTGCACGTTGAAACAACCAGAGATTCAGTTGCCGGGGCTTATTATTGTGTTGGGATCCACCAATACAAAACAAGGTGTCTTGTCGCCGATCTCTAAAGCTCGGGCGGCAAAGGCTTATGAATTTTGGCTCTCGCATCCCTCCTTTAAGTTTCTTTTAACGGGGGGGTTTGGCGCTCGGTTTAACCAAACGGACAAACCTCACGGGGCCTATGTGAAAGATTATCTGATGTCGCTGGGCCTCCCTCCCTCTGCCATTCTGGGCATTGTGGAAAGTTTTAACACCATAGAGGATGCGTTTTTATCGTCCATCGCCTTAGAAGGCATAGAGATTGATCGGCTTTTCATAGCTACCTCTGATTTTCACGTGCGGAGAGCGCGTCTGATTTTTGAGCATGTGTTCAGAAATCGTACAATAGAGTTTTTAATCTCCACCCCGTCTGTCACAGTAGCGCAGAAAAAACGTCTAGAGGTTCATGAAAGAAAATCGATTGAACGTCTCTTGAAAGCGGAGCGGTTAAGAGTTTTTGATTGATGGATTCCGACGTCGGTGCTTAGCACCTCCTCTGGATGACGATTCTGTTTTCTTCTCGCCATTCAGAGGCCCGTAGGGCCGTGGAGTTCACCTCATTTTTTCCTTTTCCGTTTCTAAATCCTTGACAACCCCCTATCCCTTAGTGTATACAGGGGCTACAAATAAATTTATTAGGACGTCACGATGGCTAAAGGAAAGACAGTTTTAATTAAGCTAGAAAGCACAGCGGACACAGGATTTTTTTACGTGCGTAAGAAAAACCCACGCACGCTGACAGAAAAGCTTGAATTAAAAAAATATGATCCCCGCGTTCGTAAACACGTCCTTTTCAAAGAAACAAAGATTAAGTAGTTTCTATTTCTTTTCTCTCCCGTCTTGAAATTTGATAAATCGTCCTTATCTTAGTTTTGTATAAGATTTCACCCCTAAAGACAGGACGGAGTATTTCCCCGCTATGACATTTGAAGACCTAGGACTCAGCGATAGCCTTCTAAAGACCTTAAAAGATAAAGGCTATACTACCCCCACCCCCATTCAAGCCCAGATCATTCCTTTGATTCTGAGGGGCTCTGATGTTTTAGCGTGTGCCCCGACCGGCACCGGCAAGACGGCGTCTTTCGCCCTCCCCTTGGTTGAAATTTTGTCAGAGACAGCCTCAAAAGCGCGCTTGATTCGGTGTTTGGTCCTTGTGCCAACCCGAGAATTAGCGACGCAAGTTAGTGAAGCGTTTAAGGATTACACGAAGAACCACAAGCTTAGAGTGGCGGAGTTCATTGGGGGTGCGTCCATCATGAAGCAAAAACAAATTTTGAATAAGGGCATCGATGTGGCGATTGCCACCCCAGGTCGCTTTTTGGATTTGTATGAAACCGGCTGTATTTTGCCCACAGAAATTAAAAACGTGGTGATTGATGAGGCTGATCGGATGATGGACATGGGCTTTTTGCCAGATGTGCGCAAAATCCTCGCGGCCATGCCGAAAATGCGGCAAACTGTACTGCTTTCAGCCACCATGGCGCCTGCCATTAAAAAGTTGGCGCAAGAATTTCTCATGTCTCCGAAAGAGGTGATGGTGGCAGCGCCAGCCTCCACAGCGGTGAATATCACCCAGTATTTTGTGAATGTGCCCCCCGTTAAAAGCGAATCAGAACGGTTGCGCACACAAGTAGCCTTGATGATCGGCATCTTTGAGAAATGGTCTATTTCCTCGGCGGTGATCTTCTGTAACAAGAAGCACCACGTGGATAAAGTGTATCAACAACTGAAGAAACAAAATTTTTCTGTGGAAGTGATTCATGGAGATTTGACTCAGTCCCGACGCAACAGAGCCCTCGAGAATATGAAAGCTGGGACCGCCAAATTTTTGGTAGCCAGTGATGTGGCCGCGCGCGGGATTGATATCATCAGTTTGCCGTGCGTGATCAATATGGATATTCCCATGAATATTGAGGATTATGTGCACCGTATTGGTCGGACGGGTCGTGCGGGGGCCGAAGGCCTTGCCTTTACCATGGTTACGAAAGCCACGAGTGGGGCCGCCCAAGACATTATGAAGATGATTGGAAAGCAGATCGACTTTGTGAGTGTGAAAGACTTGCCCGTTTCTTATACGCCAAGCGTAGAAAAGGGGGTCCAAGCGGCGTCTTATGACAGATCTCAGAGAAAATCACAAGACGGGCCTCAAGATAGAAATCAGCAGGGCCAAAAAAAAAAGAAAAATCGGCACCGCTCAGCTACGACCTTCTCGCCTCAGCGGACAGAGAACAACCTTCCCTTCCCTCCCAAGAGGAACCGCAAAAACAAAGGCCAGAGACGGAGAGCTGCAGCAGCAGCCCTCAGGGATTCGGGGATGACGACCTCCCCTCTTTTCTAAAGAAATAGAAATATCTCTTGCTTTTCAGCTGGATCCTGATTAAACAGGGAGGATATAGCTTATTCATGGCTATGATTCTTAAGTCCCCATCGTCTAGAGGCCTAGGACACCGCCCTTTCACGGCGATAACACCGGTTCGAATCCGGTTGGGGACGCCATTATATCAGGTGTCAGCCCCAAAATCTTTGGTTCTACAAGGAGCCTATTCTAAAAAAGCCTCTGAAAAATTTCAGAGGCTTTTTCTGTGGGTGACTTAAGTTTTATTGACGGGAGGCGTTAGCCGCAGCAGTTTCTAAGTCTCTCAGGCTTTTTGTGAGGACACTAAGTCGACTCCTTGCATCAGTTGCTTGATGGATAAGCGTATCAAACAAAGCTCCCAATTGTTCCTCGATGCCTTCTGCCTCTCTTACAAGGGAGGCTATATTACTGGCCGGAGGCTGTGACGTCCGGGACCCTACTTGTGTAATCGCCCAAAAATCTGAAGCCAAAGAGGTGTTGGTTAAATAGGCATAAGGAATCCAACAATATCCTTCTAGGCCCCATTTATCACTCCAAGAATTACGAACCAAAAAGTATCCTGTATTGGATCCCTCGGTTTTTGCGTCATCATACCCGACTAAAACAAGGGCATGACCTCCCAGTAACCGTTCTCTTTTGGTGTTCGGCATCGGAACCATACCCGTGGTCGTAACCGCATCACTTTCAAAGGAATCATAAACATCCATCCCAAAGACCACAGGGTATTCTTTGGCCAAAAAGCTTTTTATAGTATTAGCAGACTGGTTGTTTATAGCACTGAGACCTTTATCTAAATTCATAAAACCTTTTGCCGCAGCATAGGCTTCAGCAGAAGGTTTTTTCTTAAAAAGTTTTTTTGCATCAGAATAAGGCCAAATTTCTTCAGAACACACCCCATATTGGCACAAAGCCTTAATGGCATCAGCAATGGTCCCTCCCACATCTTGTTGGGTGGATTGATCATAAAATCGTGTATTCCAATATTGAAAAAGGCGCGAGAATTCTTCTGGGGTTTGAGTGCCTTGTTTCTTGAACATGTATTCTAAGGCGGCAGTGGATGCAAAAGCGGTACAAGATCCTAGACTGCCTTGATCATCCACATCTCCAAAATGGCTGCGGAGATCCATAGAAGCAGGAAGAGCGGTGGCGGCCTCTAATGTTTCAGCGCGGGGAACCGTAAGATTACGCTTAAGCCATCGATGACTTTTTCCTTCCTGACGAAGGTTTGGAACATATGTTCTTTTGATTCGACCGGAGCCAGGTGAGGAATCATCCTGCATTGCGGCATGACTGGCCGTTACGATGGCCACCGAAAGAAAAGCAGCACTTACCCATTGTTTTGTCATTTTAGAAATCATGAATTGCCTCCTGTTAAAACTTTGCCCTTAATTCTAGGGGGATATTTCATGATTTTACAAGACAAAAGAACCCAGAAATATGAAGTCTCTAACTGTTTGTAGAGTTTAAACCAAAATAAAGAAGAGCAAAAGCGCCCCCTCTTCTCTCTCCTACTTCCGTTTATAGCTTACTTGGGCTTTGCTAATTTCGCTGAGCTCAAGGGCTTTTTCTTTCTTCTTTGTTTGGGAACAAATCTTGAAATATTCAAGAACAAGCTGGTCTTTTTTCACCGACACTTCCACCGTGCCGCCCTTTTGCAATTTCCCAAACAAGATTTGGTCAGCCAGTGGCTTCTTCACATACTCATCAATGGTGCGGGCCAAGGGGCGAGCACCATAGACCGGATCAAACCCATGGTCACGTAACCATCTTTTGCCTTCTTTGGAGATGGCCAAATTAATGTCGCGATCATCCAATTGTTTTTTAAGTTCGTTCAGAAACTTATCCACGATCTTTTCCATAATATCTGAAGTTAGAGAGGCAAAGGGGATGATGGCATCCAAACGGTTGCGGAATTCGGGCGAGAAAATGCGTTGAATAGCGGACTCATCTTCCCCCTCCCGTTTCTCGTTGCCAAACCCAACCCCATGCTTGGAAAGTTCTGTCGCCCCGGCATTGGTGGTCATCACCAAGATCACGTTGCGATAGTTTACCGAATTGCCATGGTGATCGGTTACAATACCGTAATCCATTAATTGCAGCAGCACATTGTAAATGTCACTGTGAGCCTTTTCAATTTCGTCTAGCAAGATAATACAGTGGGGTGTCTTGCTCACAGAATCTGTTAAGGCACCGCCCTGTTCGAACCCAACGTATCCTGGAGGAGCTCCGATCAGCTTTGAAATACTGTGCTTTTCCATGTACTCCGACATGTCAAAACGAATGAGTGGCATCCCAAGGGTGGCGCTCAGTTGTTTACATATTTCTGTTTTACCAACGCCTGTAGGTCCGGAGAATAAGTAACATCCAATGGGTTTCTCAGGGCTTCGGAGGCCTGATCGCGATAGCTTAATGGAGTGCACCAAGGCGCTGGCAGCGACATCCTGGCCAAACACGAACGTTTTAAGTTCTTTTTCTAAGTTCTTCAAAACTTTTCGATCATCTTGGGATACTTGTTTTGGTGGAATGGCGGCCATGCGGGCTACCACTTCTTCCACGTCTTTGCAGGTAATGGACAACGTTTTTGTGTCACTATCGGCTTCCAGGCGTTTTTTAGCGCCGGCTTCATCCAAAATATCGATGGCTTTGTCGGGTAGCCGTCGGTCCATGAGGTGACGAACGGAAAGCTCAACCGCCGCTTGGATGGTGTCGTCTTTATACTTTACATTATGGTAGGTTTCGAGGTTTTCTTTGAGCCCATCTAGAATCACGATGCTTTCTGAGACGGAAGGTTCGTTAATTTCTACTTTTTGGAACCGTCTTAACAAGCCGGAATCTTTCTCTAGATGTGTTTTATATTCTTTAAAGGTGGTGGCAGCGATACAGCGCACCTTCCCATGCAAAAGCACTGGCTTCAGCATATTGGAGGTATCCATGGAGCCTCCTTGAACCGAGCCTGTTCCGACCATGATGTGTGCTTCGTCGATGAAAAGGATGGCTTTGTCTTCCTCTTCTAATCCTTTCAAAATCCCTTTGAAACGTTCTTCGAAATCGCCTCGGAATCTAGTACCGGCTACGAGTCCTGCCATATCAAGCGCAAATACTTTTGCATTCTGAAGCGCAGGAGGGACATCTCCTCTGGCAATTTTAAGGGCAAGCCCTTCGATCAGAGCCGTTTTTCCAACGCCAGCATCCCCCAAAAGCAAAGGATTATTCTTTTCCTTGCGGCAGAGAATATGGATGATACGTTGAATGGGTTCCTCGCGCCCAATGACGGGTTCAATTTCTCCGTTGAGAGCCATTTTGTTGAGGTTGGTACAAAATTTTTCCACAATACCTGGGTCAGCATCTGCCGTGGTCACATCACTCGGTGTTTCCGTATGGTGGGGCGATTCTTGGGGGACTTCTTTTTTCTGTCGGGAGTTTTTCTTGCTCATTTCGGCAAGATGATTCAAAAGATCTACACGGGTGATGTGTTGCTTCTCCATAACGTGGACGGCGTACGATTCATTCTCGCTAAACAAAGAAATAAGGAGATGAATGGCATTGATTTCTTCATTATCCGCCTGAAGGGAAGCCCGTTGCAGAACGCGTTGAAATCCGATGGTGACACGTGTCTCAATGGGGGCAGATCCTGGCAAGGCCAGGTCTTGTTCCTTGAGATAGTCTACGAGTTCTTTGCGGACTTTATCAATTTTAACATCACTTTCTTTAAAGGCTTCCGCTGCATCTTCATCGTCAAGCAATGCCATCAAAAGATGCTCTAAAGTGGTATATTCATGGCGATTTATCTTGGCAAACTCGATCGCCTTTTGCAAAGTGGTTTCCAGTCTACTTGAAATCATGGTCGCTCCCTTTTATGCTTTCTCCATGCGGCATTGCAGAGGAAACTCTTGGCGCCGGGCCCATTCTACAGCTTCAGCTGATTTTGTTTCCGCAATTTCTAACGAGTAAGTGCCACAAATGGCTTCTCCCTTAGTATGAGCATCTGCAATAATGCGTAATACTTCCTTTTCTTTTTTGCGGAATAAGGTAACCAAAATTTCTGCGATGAAATCAGTTGGTGTTCTATCATCCCCCAGTAAGATCACATGATAGCAAGACGGATTTTTTTTTGTTTTTTTTGTCATTGTGCTTCCCTGTTCTTATGCTTTTATCATATAACAAGTAGTTTGAAGGATTCAATAAAAATAATTGTTTACCCGGATTCAAAAGACCTTGCAGAAATAAATGAGATGTTTTCTAATGAATATTAGGAAAACATAAAATATAAAGAATTAGAGACAGACTATTTCATGAAAAGACGTGTATCAATTTTACTTTTTTTCTTTTTTCCTACGCTTTTGTTTTCTACCCCTTCCTCCATTTTGATTGATGCAAAGACAGGACAAGAGATTGTCTCCCACAACCCAGATCTGGTGCGTTATCCGGCCTCTTTGACAAAAATTATGACAGCTTACGTTGCCTTTGATCAGCTGAAGGCTGGGAAACTTTCTTTGGATGAGTGGATAACTATTACGCCCAACTCTGTGGCCAACATGCCCAACTTTAAACTGTACCACAAGCCAGGGGCTAGTATCACGGTGGATCAGGCTCTCCGAGCGATTATTATAAAATCAGCCAATGATGCAGCCATCGCCCTGGGCGAGCATATTGCGGGAAGTGAACAGGCTTTCGTAGCCATGATGAATAAGAAGGCGCGTGCAATCGGCTTAGAACACACACAATTTGATAATCCAGCTGGCCTTCCTCATCCAAGACAATTCAGTACTGCCCGTGATTTGGCAAAGCTAGCGCGCCATCTTTTAAAGGATCATCCCGAGTATGCCTATTTTTTCTCCACCCCCTATTTTTATTTCCACAATAGAAAATATAAAAACTCCAATAAACTTTTAGGAACTGTCCAGGGCGTTGACGGCATGAAAACGGGATATACGCAGGTTGCTCGTCATTGTTTAATCGCCTCTCAGAAACTAGAAGACCGACACGTCATTGGGGTGGTGATGGGAGAGTCGTCTTTTCATCGTCGTGATTTGCTAATGGTTTACCTGCTTGAAAAACAAAGACCGACACTCGCACAGATTCGGGAAGCCGAGCGCAAAATTCACCATGTGCGTCAGGATTTAGGGGTAGTCCATTATTGGGCGGTGCAAACGGGGGCCTTCAGGACGCGTAAACAGGCCATCTCTTTTAATAAACAGTTAAAGAAAGAGCATCGCCACCTTTTCAAAAAACAGAACTTTTTTACGAGATTGGGGAATTCTGTGCGATTGAAAAGGAAGCAATACACCACGCGCGTCGGTCGGTTTGCCTCAAAAACAGAAGCCCAGAAGCTGTGTAATTCCATGAAGAAAAAATCTTTATCATGTGTGGTTGTAAAAAACAAATGAGAACGCTAAGATTAGGCGTATGCTTGAATGGAAGGGGATAAAGAATGTTCAGGTATGTTTTTGTATTTATGATAATGGGGGTTTTCCTAAGTCTTGCCACACCTGATATAGCCGAAACTGTGGATGCGGAGCCTCCTGCTGTTCCTGCTCCTACACCCACACCAGATGTTACTTCTCAAGCGGAGCCAGAAAGCGCTGCGACTGATGAAGAAGACAGTGGTGAGCCTTCTTTAGAGGAACCTAGCACAGGAGAATCAACTTCTTTTGAGGCGGGACAACCCCCTGTCACGGAAGATTCTTTAGAAGAAGAAGACACAGATTCTCAATCTGCTTAAGCTTTCAAGGTATTTATGACGACGTTTAATTCAATACTGGATGTGATTGGTAATACACCTTTGGTAAAAATACCCTTGCCGTGTGCGGCCTCTGTGTATGCCAAAATGGAATATATGAATCCGGCTGGCAGCATCAAAGATCGCTCGGCGCTTTATATGGTGCAACAGGCTGAAAATCAAGGAAAGCTTAAGCGGGGGGGCGTGATTGTGGAGCCCTCTTCGGGAAACATGGGCATTGCCCTTGCCATGATTGGGCGACTGAAAGGATATCGGGTGATCATTACCCTCTCTGATAAAACGGCTCAGCAAAAGATTGATACCCTCAAGGCCTATGGTGCAGAAGTGGTGATTTGCCCAATGGTCACGGATCAGAAGGATCCCCGAGGATATTATAAGCAAGCACACAAAATCGCCAAAGAGACAGGTGCTTACATGCCCGACCAGTTTCACAATCCAGACAATGCCCTGGCCCATTATTATGGGATTGGTCCTGAGATTTGGCGGGAAACCCAGGGCAAAGTCACCCATTTTGTCGCAGCAGCTGGAACGGCGGGCACAGTCTCGGGGGCCGGACGTTTTTTGAAGGAACAAAACAAGAATATTAAAATCTATGCGGTGGATCCAGAAACATCGTTTCATTCCACCAAAGGATCCCCTCGCCCGTATGCCGTGGAAGCCTTTGGCATTGATGCCCCTAGCGATCTCATCGACTTTTCGGTGATTGATGATGTGATTCCCGTGGCAGACGCGGACGTTTTTGAGATGACCCGTACTCTTTGCCACACCTATGGGCATTTGGTGGGATTCAGCTCAGGCGCGGCGGCTTTGGGTGTGATGAAGATTGCTAACACTCTGACAGAAAAAGATGTGGTGGTATTTCCTCTTTGCGATTCTGGTAAGCCGTATTTGCACAAATTATTCGGGAAATAACCTTCCATGAAATTTTTTCTTTTCTTTTTCTTGAGTGTATTGCTCTGCGGGGTTCAAGGATTCTCAGAGACGAAATGTTTTCTTCTCTCTGAGAAGGGCTATATTCTAAAGCAAGAGGGAAATTGTAAAGAGCGTCATGCCCCCTGCTCTACCTTTAAAATTCCCATCAGTTTAATGGGATACAATGACGGCATTCTCATCGATGCGGTGACGCCTGAATGGCCGTTTAAACAAAGATATGCTGATTGGTATGAAATTTGGAAAAGGCCTCAAAATCCCACCAGCTGGATAAAAAATACGTGTGTTTGGTATTCCCAACTGATTACACAAAAAATCGGTTTGCGAAAGTTCAAAGCCTACCTTGCCCAGTTTGACTATGGCAATCAGGATGTTTCAGGAGATAAAGGTAAAAACAATGGCCTCACAGAGTCGTGGCTTTCAAGCTCTCTGAAAATTTCGGGATTGGAGCAATTGGCTTTTCTGGAAAAGCTTCTCAATGATAAATTACCGGTGAGTGCGAAAGCGCAAAGATTAACGCGTCACCTTCTTTTCGTTGAGGATCTCGCCCCTGGCTGGAAGCTTTACGAAAAAACGGGGAGTGGGCGTGTACCAAAGCCGGATGGGTCTCAGGGCGACTTAAAGATGGGTTGGTTTATCGGCTGGATTCAAAAGGGTGACCGGAAGGTTCTGTTTGTGCATTACATCGAAGATGATAAGAAAATGGAAGACAGCGGCGGCTCACGGGCAAAAGAAATCGCCAAGAAGAAGCTGCTGGAGTTTGTTCAGTCTACAGAATAGGGATCCTACCGTGCACGCATCATGCGATTAGGATGCCGGTAAAATATATGGCTGCCGTGGGACGCGATCTCTTCATCCACAAGAAATGTGGGTACGGCCCCCTCGCCTTTGACAATCTGCCCTTTCGGTGCCACCAACACGTCGCTCTTTTCCCTAAGCCAGGCCACATCTTCCGCCGTTTTCTCATAGCCAATGGTCAGGTCTTCCAATGTCACCAAAAAACTTTTTCCCTGCCAGATAATAGGTGGCATCAAGGGATGGGCTTTTTTCTGCTTGAGGGCATGCACGTGATTCGGGGGGATGCCCACATATCCTGACCATACGGTGGCTAGAAACGTATCCGTTCGAGGTGACGACAGAAACAAATGATTTTGATGCACAATGCCAATATTTTTACCCCCCTCTGCAATGAACAGAATGGGTGTTGGTTTGGGAAAAAGAAAGGTGTATCCTACGGCAAGTACCAACAGTCCTACTCCGTTCCATCTGACTTTTCCGGTGAACAAACACAAAATCAGTCCCCCAAAAACAGTCAGCGCAAAGGCCGCCCTGGAAAACCCGGGCAGATAAAGGAGGGAGCCTGGTAGATTAGAGAACACCTCCGCAATATGGATCATCAACGCGAGGCCTTTGCCTAAGAAAAAAACACAGACTTGCTCGCCCAATGGCCACCAGGAGAGGCCAATGAACCCCAAACACAAGGGCATCACCCAAAGGCTCAACAGCGGAATCATCAACAAATTGCTGCTGATGGATTGCAGGGTGAATTTGTAAAAGTGATAAATGGTAAAGGGAAGTGTGGCGATTGACGCCACCACGCTCGAGAACAGAATGCCCACGCCATAGACTAAAAATTTATGAATGCGGGATTTGTTGTAGGTTTGAATCTGAACGCTTTCGTAAAAGGCGATGAGCCCCACCACGGCGGCAAAGGAAAGCTGAAAGCTGGGGGTAAACAGAACTTCTGGCGAGATCAACAGAATGCAGGTGGCGGCCACAGCAACGAGTCTCATGGAGAGCGGATTCCGATCAATCAAGATGGCGAGCATCATGAGCCCAAAGGAAATGAAGGCCCGTTGGGTGGGGACCCGACACCCGGAGAGATATAAATACCCCAATGCGCCCACAAGGGCCAAGACAGCCGCAATCTTCTTGGCAGGAATGCGCAGGATCAAGGGGGGGCAGAACCCCACTAAAAACCGCGTGAGGGCCAACAGGAGTCCTCCAATGAGGCTAAGATGTAGCCCGGAGATGGCCAAAATGTGAGCCGTGCCTGAGTCCGCAAAAGCTGTTCGCACCTCCTTCGAGAGACTCGCCGTATCACCGGTGATGAGGGCGGCGGCCATGGCGCCTTCTTGCCCCGGCAGATGTTTGAGAAATTTTTGGGTGAGGGTCAGACGATAATGGTCGAGAAGCGCAAAGAAAGAGTTCTTCTGGGGATGTGTTACCCGGTGGATGTACACCACATATCCTTGGGCGCCAATTTGTTTGAAAACAGCCTGCCGCCTGAAATCATACCCACCCGGGACGAGGGGGCCCTGGAGGCATTCTAATTTCGCTTTGAGTTCTATAAAATCCCCAGGGTGTAAGACTTTCTCCTTTTCTCTTTTGGCGCGGTAAATCAGCTGAATCTTCTTCGGCGGGTTTTGAATCACTTTTTGAATGTGCTCCACAGAGAGAATCAGCTTCTTTTGATTAACACCTTGGGATATGTCCACAATCGTCCCCCTCACCCAGACAGGGTCTTCCAGGGAGGTGTTCAAGATTGGGGTGGTGGCAACAAGAGTTCGAATGTGACTGGCCATAAAGCCCAGGCTGATACAGAAGAGGCCCAGGAGGAGGATGCGGAGTTTGAAAAACGTTGAGAAAAGAACCGTCAACGCCGCACTGAGGAGACCTATCCCTCCTATTAAAAACCAGGAAACGTGACAAAAAGGGGTAAAAGAAAAGTAGGCCAAAATACCCACCCCAATGCCAACGGGTACCCAAAGAATGAACCGTTCTCTTTGTTCATGAAAGAAATGATCTAGCGTATCGTTCAGAAAGAGCACCATCTACCCCCACCCTAACTTTTTTCATTTCTTTAACAAGGGAAAACACGTATATTTTAAGTTGAAATTTAATGGAGGATTCAAATGAAGAATGCGGCGATCAACGGACTGTCTCAGTGCTTGGCTGAAACCTACACCTTGTATTTAAACACACAGAAATGCCATTGGAATGTGGAAGGACCTGATTTTCCAGCACTTCACTTGATGTTTGAAAAGCAGTATGAAATTTTGGCAGACTATGCGGATGTGTTGGCCGAGAGAATTCGCGGGCTTGGCGCCTATGCCCCCGGCAGTTTTAAAGAGTTTGAGGATCTTTCCAATGTACCCCAAGTGGAGGAACTCGGAATTCCCTCCGAAAAAATGATTAAAATTTTGCTGAGCGGGTATGATATCTTGATTGACTCTATGCAGAAAACCATGAAGGTGGCGGAAAAAATGACAGATGTGGGCACGGCAGATATTTTGCTGGGGCAGATTGAGCAGCATCAAAAAACCATATGGATGCTGAAAAGTACGCTTAAGGATCCTACATGATCGAAAGCCGAGAGTGGCTGCGGGCAAAGCTCACCAGGTATGGACAGCATTGTCAAAATGATCCTCTCCAGCTGGAAGCCACAAACAGAATCAGAACATTCGTAGATCAAAATGAGGATTGTTTTTGTCGATCTCATCTTTCCGGCCATGTCACAGGCTCTGCGTGGATCGTGAATGAAACCATGGAAGCGGCCTTATTGGTGCATCATCGCAAGCTGGGACTATGGCTGCAGCTGGGAGGGCATGCAGAGGGAGATAGTCACATTCTAAATGTGGCTTTGCGGGAGGCCCAGGAAGAGTCTGGCATTCTGGCGCTTAAAGTCTTATCCAATGACATCTTTGATGTGGATGTGCACCTCATCCTCGCGCGGCAGTCCGTGCCAGAACATTTTCATTATGATATTCGTTTTCTGTTGCAGGCTCCTTCCGATGCTGCTTTAAAGATAAATCCGCGAGAATCCTTGGCGTTGGCGTGGGTGCCTTTAGAGGAGATTATTCAAAACCCTCTCTATGAAAGTGTTCAAAGGATGGCCAAGAAAAGTAAAAAACTGGCCTCCTCTGGTTTTCACTCTTGACACCCCCGTATTTCCTTCCTGCCACCCCCGCGCAGGCGGGGGCCCAGGAAATGATTCAGTCAAGAAAATTGTAAAGAGAAGAACTGGATTCCCGCCTTCGCGGAAATGACATGAAGTGACGGGAAATGGTCGAGGGAGTGACATCAAACAAATTTTAAGGAAAAACAATGAATATCATTAGTTGTGAAGAGTTCGAAAAAGTTGAATTACGGTCTGGTGTGGTGATAAAAGTGGAAGATTTTCCACGAGCCAAAAAGCCTGCCTATAAAGTATGGGTGGATTTTGGGCCGGCCATCGGCATCAAACAAACCTCTGCCCAAGTGACTGTCCATTATACGCCAGAGAGCCTCATGGGTCGTCTCGTGGTGGGATGCATTAACCTGGCTCCTCGGAACATTGCGGGCTTTATGTCCGAGTTCTTGTTGGTGGGGTTCGCTGATGAAACAGGAGCCGTGTGTCTGGTGACAGCAGAGCCTGCTGTGCCCAAAGGACAGAAGTTATTTTAGGCTTTTGAAAATCATTCTCAGAATTTGGGGCTATCCTTATCAGAGAACTCCGTCCTGGGAATTTTAATACTTCGATACCTTTGTCTTGTGGTTCACGTCCGTATTCAGCAAAAGCCCAAACCCAATCATGATGGTAATCATGGAGGACCCTCCATAAGACACCATGGGAAGGGGAACCCCCACCACGGGCACCAACCCCATGACCATGGCGATATTAATGCTTACATAAATAAAGATGGTCATCATGATACCAAGACTAACCAGCTGTCCAAACTTACTGCGATTTTTTAAGATAATCTTATAGCATTGAACAATCAGCAAGGCATAAAGGAACAGAAGTGAAAGTGATCCAAACAGGCCAAACTCTTCTGAAAAAAGTGTAAAAATAAAATCCGTTTGTTTTTCGGGCAGGAAGTTAAGGTATCCTTGTGTGCCATGAAAGTATCCTTTGCCAAAAAGGCCTCCCGAACCAATGGCAATCTTTGATTGTAGAATATGATACCCTGTGCCGTGAGGGTCTTTTTCAGGACTGAGAAACGTTAAAATTCTATTTTTTTGGTGAAATTTCAACAAAAAATTCCAAGCAAAGGGAATGGCCGCTAAAAATAGAATGGACAACCCGGCAAAATAATAAATGTGGGCACCTGCGGCAAAAAATAAGGAAAATCCAATCATTGCGATAAGCAGGGCCGTTCCCAGATCTGGCTGCTTCAAAACCAAGGCTGTGGGTAACAGAATCATTAAGAGGGGCAAAATCAATTGGGAAGGTTTGTAAATGTCATCCGATGAATAGCGATGAAAATACGCCGCAACAGCAAGCACGAGAGATACTTTGAGGAACTCGGAGGGCTGCAGTTTAAAGAAATATAAATCCAGCCAACTCTGAGCCCCCTTCCCCACCATGCCGGCGGCTTCTACTAAAAGGAGAAGAGCAAACGTTATGCCATAAATAAAATAGGCTTTTTTAAACCACCATTCCAAATCTGTGCTGGCAATAAAAAGCATGAGCCCAAACCCCACCATAAAACGAACAATCTGCGGCAGAGCCCAGGGCAGAAGAGACCCCCCTCCCGCTGAGTACTGCATCAAGAATCCAATGATGGCTAAGAGTGTAATAAGAGCAATCACGGGTAAGTTTAGGCTTCGGAGACGATCCACCGGGGATAAAAAATCACTGTACATGAGGGCTTCCTGTTTTAGGTGTCAGGGGAGAGGTCTCCTGTTTGAGGAGTTCTTTGCGGTCCATAATCTGCTGTGTTTTATATAAGATGTCTCGTGCTTTAGGAGCCCCAAACACACTTCCCCACCCTTCGTGCTCCCCAATCACAGCAACGGCATAACGGGGGTTATCGACGGGGGCATACCCAATGAATTCAGCCGTATCCCGTAAGTGCCAAGGAAGGGCACTGGATTGTCTGACACCCTCCAGCCGTTCTTGCATACTGATGCGTCGGACTTGGGCGGTGGACGTTTTACCTCCCATTTTATATTTTTCTTCCGTGATGCGGGCTCTATATGACGTGCCTTTGGGGTCATTTACCCCCTCAGAGAGGCCATTCAACACAAATTGAATGTGATTAGGGTTAAGATCAAGCGACTCTTTTCCCGACGCCTCAGCCTCTGGTTTCTGCAATTTAAGATGGGGACGAATTTTATACCCTCCATTGGCCAGTTGAGCCATCATGGTAACCATTTGAAGGGGGGTCATCAATACATATCCTTGCCCGATGGCGGTTAGAACGGAGTCTCCCGCATACCAGGGTTCTTTTTTGACTTTTCTTTTCCATTCAGGGGTGGCAATAAATCCTTCTTGCTCTCCCTCTAAGTCAATACCCGTTTTTTGATGAACACCTAGTTTTTGGGCAATTTTCAAAACATTTTCTATTTTGAGACGTCGCATCATTTGATAAAAATACACGTCACAAGATTGGGCCAGAGCCTGGGCGAGATTAACCGCTCCATGCCCGTGATGTTGCCAACAGTGGAACCGATGCTTGCCCAACATCATAAAGCCAGGGCAAGAAATTTTTTCTTCAGGGCTAATACCTGCTTCGAGAATGGCCAAAGCAATCACTACTTTGAAGGCAGAACCCGGGCTATACTGACCGGAGATAACTTTGTTGATCATGGGGGCATAGGGGCTGTTAACCAATTGTTTCCACGGTTCGTGGGCAATGCCATTAAAGAACAAAGATGGTGTATATCCGGGGGAAGAGACCATGGATAAAACTTCCCCTGTATGCACATCTAAAACAATGGCGGCGGCACTTTTGTAAGGGGCGAGCAGATTGCTTACATAATCTTGGAGTTCTTTGTCAAGGGTTAAATAAAAGTTGTTGCCTGACTTTGGGGCAGTGTTTTTGAGTTCGCGGATGATGCGACCTCTTGCATTAACTTCTATGGACCGTTGACCAATTTCTCCCCGAATTTCTTGTTCGTAATACCCCTCGATGCCATTCTTGCCAATTTTGGCCCCAGGCATCATAAAGAGCTTATTTTTTTCCGCTTCCTTACGGCTCGGGGAGGAAATGTACCCAATCACGTGAGACGCATGGTCATTCAAAAGATAATCTCGCGCCCGACCTTCTTCCGTATAAATGCCCGGGAATTCGGTATTATGTAGTTCAAGCTTGGCCACTTGATCCCAGTTGAGATTGGTTTTAAGGGATAAAGGAATGAATCGGGGCTGGATTTTTGCTTTTTTAAGAATGGCATTTTTTTCTTCCGAACTGAGGTTCAGAATGGAAGTCATGGTCTCTAAAGCCTTGGAAAGGTCTCCGCATTCTTGAGGCACAATCAAAGCGTTATAGCTTTTTATATTCTTCACAATGGGATCTCCCCATCGATCTAGAATATACCCGCGCGGTGCAAAGTTTACCCGAATGCGGGTACGATTTTCTTCCGCTAATGTTTTGTATTCGTCAGAGTATAAAACCTGTAAAATGAAAAGGCGAATAACGATGACAAACACCACAAAAACTTGAAACCATCCAATGTACGTAAGTCGCTGAAAAAAAGAAGATTGGCCATGAGGAATCATGAGGACCTTCTTTCTTTCATCAACCAATGAAGACCATATTTTATGCACGGGTAGAAGACAAACATAAGGCCATTTTCCACTAAGTGTCTCCAGGAGAACACAAAACGTTGATGAATAAGGGAAAGCATAAGAATTTGAAAGATGGTCAGTGACCCCACGGCGACGGAGAGAATGTTCCACTCGAGATCCGGATCTTTTGAATAATGCTCTTGATAAAAGGAGATCGATCCATAGAGCAGAATAAAGGTTAGCGTGTTTTCACCTAGAAAGGACCCTCCCATGAGGTCAACCAAAAGTCCAAAAAGGAAAACCAGCGTAAAGGATAAATAGTGGTTAAAAAAGAAACACCAAAAATAGAGAGTTAAAAAGAAAAAATTAGGTTGGAGGGGCACCAAATGAAAAAAATTAAACTGATCAATACAGGCCGCAATTAAAAGAGATCCAATAATTTTGAGCTTTATAAAAAAGACATTTTTTGCGACGTCCGAAAAAATAATCATGGCTATTCAACCTTTGAAGAAAATTCCCCAAGTTTATAGCTAAGGACGTGAACAAAAGATAAGGAATCTAAATTCGCATAAGGTTTTACGGTGGCTTCACCGTCAGAAAAGGAATCCACCACACCCACGGGGATGCCCGAGGGGAACACACCCCCTTTCCCAGAGGTTTCCACTGTGTCCCCTTTCTTCAACTCCACATTGTAGGGCAAGTATTTTAGAAGAGGTTTGTCTGTATTGTCTCCGATTAAAATGGCGTGGTGATTCGAGGGTTTCACAATAACGGGAATGTGCGAGTTTAAGTCCGTGATTAAAAGACCCCGGGTTAAGGTGGGGGAAGACTCAATGGTGCGTCCCACAAGGCCATCACTGGTAATGAGCGCTTTTTGAGGCTCAATTCCTTGCTGTTGTCCAGCTTCGAGCAGAATACTTTTTACAAAAGGTTTCCCTGGATAAGAAATGACGGGGACTGTTTTAAATTGACGTTCATGGCTCTTAACCACATGCAAAATCTGGCGAAGCTCTGCATTCTCAGCTTTAAGGGTTTGGTAATAAGCTTCCCGATCCTTTAATTGCTGATTTTCTTTTTTGAGGGCTTGTAAGTGGTCATACGCGAAAATCCAGTCCCCCACTTTTTCTCTGGCGTCTTTTATCCCTTCAGAAGGGGCATTTGACAGCTTTGCGATGGGATGCATCATCTCCATTAAAAAGAGACGCGTTTTTTGGGCAAAAACATGGCTTGAAATAGAAATGATCAGGATAAAAAGAGCTACAAAGCATAGAAATAAAAATAGAATCAGCTGGCGATACGCATGAAAAGTAGAATTAACCTGTTTTAAAAACGGTTTTCTAACATAAAATTTGGATGCTCCATTTTTGTCTAAGCTCAAGAGGCCCCCTCCTCTAGGTTAGTGCGCGGATTATACCTCTGAAACCAACACATCCTTTAATACGTCCATATGCTCTAAGGCATATCCCGTGCCTAAGACAACGCAAGAGAGCGGATCTTCGGCCACAGATACAGGTAAGTGTGTTTCTTTTCTTAAAACTTTATCTAAATCTCTCAGCAAAGCGCCTCCGCCCGTGAGCATAATGCCCTTATCAACAATATCAGAAGATAATTCTGGAGGAGTATTTTCAAGGGCCATTCTGACGGCATCCACAATGGCCGCCACAGGTTCTGCTAAACTTTCTGCCACATCTTTTGAGCGGATCGTGATTTCTTTAGGGATACCATTCATCAGATCTCGGCCTTTGACTTTCATTTCTTTTTCTTGAGAGGGCTTTAACGAGGCGGATCCGATTTCTTTTTTAATGCGTTCAGCGCTGGATTCCCCGATCAAAAGATTATAGTTGCGCCGCACATACGAGATGATGGCTTGGTCCATTTTGTCTCCGCCTACGCGGATTGACTTGGCGTAAACAATGCCGCCGAGAGAGATGATGGCAACTTCGGTGGTGCCTCCGCCGATATCGACTACCATGGAACCCGTTGGTTCAGTGACAGGCAGGCCAGAGCCAATGGCAGCGGCCATGCTTTCTTCGATGAGAAACACAGAGCGAGCCCCGGCACTTTCAGCGGATTCTTGGATAGCCCGGCGTTCAACGGCTGTGGAGCCAGAGGGAACACAAATAATAATTTGAGGACGGGCAAGCATGATACGATTGTGAATTTTGCGAATAAAATGTTTAATCATTTCTTCCGCCACATCAAAATCGGCGATCACGCCGTCTTGCAAAGGTCGGATAGCTTGGATGTGCCCGGGCGTTCTACCCACCATCATTTTGGCTTCTTCACCCACGGCTAAAACTTGTTTTTTACCCCCGATTGTGGAAACGGCCACCACGGACGGTTCATCGAGAACAACGCCTTTTCCTTTGACATAGACAAGGGTGTTGGCGGTGCCCAAGTCAATGGCCATATCGGAAGACATAAAACGAAAAAATCTTGAAATAATAGACATGGAATACTCTAAAAATTATAGCTTAAATTAATTTATACCCAATATAGGCAAAAAGGAAGAGCAATTTTCTAATGCACATTCAACTATCTGATTTGAGAAAATACTGTACCATATCCGGGTAATATTTTTTCGATTCTGTTTGAGGGGCAGAGTCTCCTGCGGAGGATTCAACGTGTCTTGTTGGAGTTTTTTCCCCGTCGCACGTTGCGGCTGAAGAATCCTCCTCCATGGCGGCGTGACCAAGGCTCAGTGTGACGATTGCTCCTAAGACTATTATTTTAAATCCATTCATCTGGGTTTCTCCGTGTCATATGAAATAAAAAAAAGGCTTCTTAATTTTAAGGGCACCCCAAATAGAGGATCCAGGGGTAGCCTATCATAAAATTAACGCTTCGAGAATTGGAAACGACGACGTGCTTTGGCGCGACCGTATTTTTTACGTTCCACCACACGACTGTCTCGCGTCAGAAATCCATTGGACTTCAACAAAGAGTGTAGATCAGGTTCGTAGCTTGCCAAGGCCCGGCTGATACCGTGACGCAAGGCCCCGGCTTGACCAGACAATCCGCCCCCCATGATGGTGCAGATAATGTCGTATTGGCCAGCGCGTTGGGCAACGGAGAAGGGCTGATTGATAATCATTCGTAAAGCGGGGCGAGCAAAATAAGACTCCCAATCCCGATTGTTTACCGATACTTTTCCAGAGCCTGGTTTAATCCAAACGCGGGCAACGGCGTCTTTCCGACGGCCGGTGGCATAAGTTTTTAAGGTCTTTGCAGGCTTTGCGACGGTGGCCTTTAGTTCTGCTGTCTTTTTTATGATAACTGCCATTCGTTAAGTCCTCTTATTTTTTCTGTTCATGGAAGCAACGTCCAAGGTTTGTGGTTGCTGAGCCTCATGCGGATGGGTAGATCCAGCATAGACGTGCAAATTTTTCATTTGAGCGCGCGCTAGGGGCCCACGCGCAATCATGCGTTCCACGGCCTTAATCAGGACGCGTTCAGGATACTTGCCATCCAGGATCTTGTCCATGGTCCGCTCTTTGATCCCGCCTGGATGACCTGTATGCCAATAGAAGACTTTGTCAGTCAACTTCTTGCCGGTGAACACAACCTTATCGGCATTGATCACCACGATGTTGTCGCCACAGTCCATATGGGGGGTGAATTCAGGTTTATGCTTGCCGCGCAACCGATTAGCGATAATACAGGCAAGACGTCCAACAACCAGACCAGACGCATCGATGAGGTGCCAGTCTTTCTGGATCTCGGATTGTTTCAGTGAGAATGTTTTCATTTATCGTATCCATTTATTAGTAAGTACAGGGATTTTTAGATCATTTAAGGCTAAAAAGCAAGAGATAATTTAAGAAAAAGAGAGCGGTATAAAAATACCTACGCCATGGACTGAATAGCCCACTCTAAGAAAGGAGGGTGAACTTGAATTGATTTCCAGGAGAGAATACATGGACATTCGTAAGGATGTACTTTTGAAATTTCTTCTTCTACTGTTTTCATTTTGTCTGGGGTTGTTTTTAAAAATAAGAGGTGCTCGGTTTCGTTTTTTAAATTGCCTTCCCAGACGTAAAAAGATTTGCTAGCGGGTGTAAGGTTTGCACAAGCAATGAGTTTGTTATTTAGCAGATGTTTGGCAATTTTCTCACCAGATTTTTCATCGGGGACGGTGGTATATACAAGGTAGAACACGACAGTTTCCTTCAGACGAATGGTCGGAACGGCGGGATTTGAACCCACGACCTCTACACCCCCAGTGTAGCGCGCTACCGGGCTGCGCTACGCTCCGACTTCCGAGGAACTATACACAAAAAACTTTCCAGGACAAAAGATTATTTGTACTGCTGGGTGTTTCTTTTTTTAATGGACATATCAACGCGGTCTTTCATCAGGCGAGAAAGGCGGAAGCCAGTCACACGACGAGCAGAGATTTTTGCTTCTTCAAGCGTTTTGGGATTGCGACCAATCCGTTCTTTTTTCTGGCGTGAGAAGAAAACCCCAAACAACGGTAATTTTACTTCTTCATCTTCTTTTAAAACTTCTGTGATTTCATCTAAGACACAATCAATGGAATTAAGAGACTGAGATCTTGTGAGTCCAAGCCTCTTTCTCAAAGCATCACTAATCTGTGCGCGAGTAACGGTTTCGTTCTTCATCGGAAATAACTCCCTACCATTCATGTTAATATATAAAACGTATTTTCAAACAAGTTACCGTGCTATGCGATTGTGGTCAATAGCTTCCCGCAAATTTTGTATACATTTTTGATAAAATACATCAAAAAATTAGGGATATTTTTCAGGCTGTGAATTATTTTTTCATTAAGATCAAGAAGGTACTTGTTTTTTTACAATAAATACTTATATAGAACTTAGGAAGGCATAATTGAAAAGTTCGTTGTATTTAAATATATATAAAGGATATGAAAAAATGAAAAAAATTATTTTTTTGATCGCGGGAATGTTCAGTTTTTTCTCTGTTGAAACTTCTTTTTCGGCAACGGCAGGGAGTGTCATTGAGGAAGCTGACTATGTCTCTAAAGGGCATTATTTCCCCAGAATTTCTGAAGACACTATCGGTGCCTTGTCTCAAACTGTTTATGATTTACCCGAATCACCAGCTGTAAAAGAATTTAGAGAAAATATCCTCCCCCATCTCCTTCTAACCCGCTTAGAGGAAAATGAATCCTATCCCTTGTTTAAAAAATATTTGGCGCGGGAAACTTATGTTCAGATTCGCACACACTATATAGAAACACTTGACTTGGAAACAGAGGAAGGAAAGCAACAAAGGTCTGTGCTGTACACTCCTTGTACAGTATTTTCAGAATTTGCAGGATCTGTTGAGGACTATATTGGGTACCTCCTGTCTTCACAGGCGTTGTTCAAGACAGAACCAGCCACACGTGAGGCTTTCTTGTCATCCTACAGAGAAACACTTGATAAAACAACAAAGCGCTATAATGATGCCTTGCGTGAAGTCGGGCCTGAAAATAACTCTCTCCTGCGTCATTTCATTGATACACAGATTTTGTTTCCTGCAGAAGGAAGAACGCCCGAAACTTTGGCCTTTTGGAAAACAATGAAAGACTCTCGTCTTATCGACACGATCATCCCAGATGATCTTGCTGGTTGGACATATAATGCAAGAGTGGCAACACGCCAGGCTTTGTCTTTTCTTAGGCATCCCCACATCCTAACACTTGGATGTGGATCCACGGTTTGGCATCAGCCTGACCATGATGCGCTCAGCGCCTTCAGAGAAACCAGGCTTCTCCCAAGCGCGATAAATAATTGCTTAACATGTGGAGATGCACACGTAGGGGAATTAACCGTTGCGTTGCCAATAGAGGGAGCAACGAAAGGGTATGACCCCTCCTCCCATGCCATGGTTCGGGCTGATGTTCTTGATCCAGATTTTTGGGCGGGCCTTGGAGGTCACCAGTTTCATGTCATTAAAGAGCACACACGAACGTTTGATAACAATGAAATCAGACTTCCAGAAGACCGAATCAGAGCCTTTGTAGATAATGTGGACACACATTTGATCCCGGGTGGATTGGTTGAAATCCTAACAGAACCTAGGGATCCTACAGAAACAGGTTTTGTAGGTTCTGCTTTCTATGACAAAGGGTATACTTTGCATGAGATTGTTCCAATGAACGAGAATACCGCAAAGTTAATTTTTCAAAAAAGATAAACAAGGAAACTTACTTATAGAAGACTCGTATTCCTTAAAGATACGGGTCTTCTTTCATGAGGAAAGACTGCACGTAGTCTTTAACCCCCTCTTCCAAACTGTATGACGGCGTAAAGCCCGCCGCTGATAACTTGGTTTGGTCTGATTCCGTAAAGTTCTGATACGTCTTTTTCAATGCATCGGGCATCTCTACATACTCAATCTTGGGCTTTTTGGTGAGCGCCGCATAAACCGCTTTCACCAGATCATCAAAGGAGCGCGCCTTGCCCGTACCTATATTATAGAGCCCATTTAACTGCGGATTTTCGTAAAACCACATCATGGCATTCACACAGTCTTTCACATAAATAAAGTCGCGCAATTGGCCTCCATCTTTATATTTGGGGGAATTTGACTTAAAAAGTTTGACAGGGTCTCCTTTTTGAATGGTGTCAAAAGCTTGGGAGACCACACTTCTTTGACCTCCTTTGTGATATTCATTGGGTCCATAAACGTTAAAAAACTTGAGGCCCACACATTGCTTGGGTTTCTCAACCTCTGAGGTGGAAAGACGTGCCATCCATCGATCAAACAAGTCTTTGCTCCACCCATACGCATTCATGGGGTGCAGCTTGGCTAGAAATGCGGGAGTTTCTCCATCCACAAAGCCGGCCTCCCCCGCCCCGTACGTGGCCGCCGAGGAGGCGTAGATCAATCTTTTTTTATGGGTTCCACACCACGACCATAAGGATTGGGACAGCCGGAGATTGTTGGCAATAATGGCGTCAGCATCTTTTTCTGTGGTGGTGGAGAGGGCACCCATATGGAAAATGGTGTCAATTCGGCTAGCGTTTTGAGCCAGAAAAGGAAAAAGTTCGTGGGGCAGGATAATGGTGCCGAGTTCTCTTTTAGAAATATTGCGCCACTTATTATCTGTTCCCAAGACATCACAGACAACGGTATCTTTGCATCCTTTGTCTTCCAATGCTTTCAGGATATTCGAGCCAATAAAACCGGCACCGCCTGTGACTATATGCATGCTGTCAACTTTCCAAAGTTTATCTTTTACGGTTGTATCATATTCTTGATTTCGAGAGGAGATTGAATTTTAAAAATATTTATGCCAGGATGCTCAAAATAATTTATTGAGGGACTTTCATGATTAAAACCGTTGCTTCTTTTTTTGATAATCTTATGAGGAAATATACGCCAGACCCTTTTATCTTGGCCTTGTTTCTCTCGGCGGTCGTCTTTGGTTTAGGATACACTTTAACCCCCAGTTCTATGGGGAATATGCTAGTTTACTGGGGGGATGGGTTTTGGTCCTTGATGCCCTTTACCATGCAGATGGCCATGGTTTTTGTGGGAGGGTACATTCTGGCTACCACCCCCATTGTGAGCTCCCTGTTGAAAAAAGTGGCCAAAAAAATCTCTTCTCCTCACCAGGCTGTCTTTGTGGTCTCCCTCATTTCTTGTGCGGGATGTCTTGTTAATTGGGGATTCGGTCTCGTGATTGCGAGTTTACTCTGCCGGGAAATCATTAAGGTGGTACCTCAGGCCAACTTTCGGCTCATGGTGGCCAGTGCGTACGGAGGGTTTTTGTTGTTTCACGGTGGACTCTCGGCCTCCATTCCTCTGATCGTGGCGACTCCGGGAAACTTTAGTGAGGCCTTAATCGGGGGATTGATCCCCATTCAAGACACACTTTTGTCGCCTTTGAATCTCTTTTTATCCTGGACTTTATTAATCTTGATGCCCACGGTAAATTGGTATGTCAGCCGATCGGAAGGGATGCAAAAAACCAAGTATAAAATCACAGACGAGGAAGATTTTATTGCCGATCCTGACGAGATCGAGCATCGAGGTCCGGCGGAAAAATTAGAATTAAGTCGTTCCATCGGCTTGATTGCGGGAGGTATTGGTCTTCTCTATGTGGGGATTAAGATTGCCCATGGGACCTTTTCGCTCGAGCTGAATAATGTCTGTTTCCTTCTTTTGTTCTTGGCGCTCTTTTTGCACAAAAATATCCGTGTCTTTTTGGGGGCGGTGAACGATGCGGCGAAACGCGTCGGTCCTATTTTGCTTCAATTTCCCTTTTATGCGGGGATTACGGGTATTTTAAAGGGGTCTAACCTGGCGAGTGTGATTGCGCAGTTTTTTGCCAAAGCGGCAACGCCGGAAACGTTTGATATCATCAGCTTTTATGTGGCGGGATTTCTCACCCTCTTTGTGCCCTCTGGAGGGGGATTGTGGGTCATCGAAGCACCCATTGTGATTGAAGCGGCCAAAGCCTTGGGCACCAGCATTCCAAAGGCTTGTATGGCGGTGGCGTGGGGAGACGCTTGGACCCACATGATCCAACCCTTTTGGGCTCTGCCCGTTCTGGCTATTGCTGGCCTAAAGCTGCGGGATATCATGGGGTATTGCGTGATTATGCTGTTGGTGTCAGGGGTTGTGATCTCGGCTGCCTTTTTGATTTTTTAAATCAAGGCCTCACTTCGGCTTTCCTCTCTGCTCTCTTTTGTGTAGGATAGGGGTACGCAAGGATGATGACACAATGACTGTACAAAAAATTCGCCCTAAAATTCGTAAGGCTGTCTTTCCAGCCGCCGGACTCGGAACCCGCTTCCTGCCCGCGACGAAATCTATTCCCAAAGAAATGCTGACGGTCATAGATCGACCCGTGATTCAATATGCCGTGGAAGAAGCGAAAGCCGCGGGGATTGAGGAATTTATTTTCGTGACGGGACGCGGCAAAAGTGCTCTGGAAGATTTCTTTGATTACTCCTATGAACTCAATGCAACCCTCATGAAACGAGGAAATAAGGGGGATTTAGAAGTGGTCAATAGCGTGGTGCTTGATCCTGGAAAGGTGGTCTATACGCGGCAGCAAGATCCGCTGGGGTTGGGACATGCCGTTTGGTGTGCGCGAAACCTTATTAAAGATGAACCTTTTGCTATTTTATTGGCGGATGACTTGTTTCTTTCTAAAAAACCCTGCTTGAAACAAATGCTCGAGGTTTATGACAAAAGTCCCTCGAATATGGTCGCTCTCATGGAAGTTGATCCTGAAGAGTGTGTTCATTATGGCATGGTTAAAGTGGCAAGCACCACGGGAAATCTTTTAACTATCAATGGGTTTGTGGAAAAGCCGGAGCCTGCCCACTCTCCCTCTAACCTTGCAGTGATTGGGCGCTATCTGTTGCATCCAGAAATTTTCCAAGAGCTTGAATCTGTAAAAACAGGCAAAAATGGGGAAATCCAATTAACGGATGCTCTTTCAAACCTATTGAAAACTCAATCCTTCTTTGGGTTAAAATTTGAAGGAAGTCGGTTTGACTGCGGATCAAAAACAGGATTGCTTGAAGCGAACATTGCCTTTGCACTCAATAGAAAAGATATGCGGGAGAGTACATTAAAAATGTTGCAGGAATTAATGGCGCGTTCATGAAAATTTGTATGATTGGAACGGGGTATGTGGGGCTAGTCACGGGCACCTGTTTTGCAGAGCTAGGGTTTGACGTGACTTGTGTGGATATTGACCGGTCTAAAATAGAAGCCTTGGAAAAGGGAATCATCCCAATTTATGAGCCAGGCCTTGAAGATCTGGTTAAAAAAAACACAAAGGCAGGCCGTCTTAAGTTTTCTTCTAACATCAAAGAAATCGTTCCCCATTGTAGTGTGGTCTTTATCGCGGTGGGAACCCCCCCTTCTGAAACGGATGGACAGGCTGATCTGAAGTATGTGTTTGACGCAGCCAAAGATATTGCTTTGACCATGAAGGATTACACGGTAGTGGTGACCAAATCCACCGTGCCGGTGGATACGGCAAAGAAGCTGCAAGATCATATTAAAAAAATCAATCCTCAAGCTGATTTCGATGTGGTGTCTAACCCTGAATTTTTACGGGAAGGTTCGGCTATCGAGGATTTCATGAATCCGGATCGGGTGGTGGTGGGCGCTCGGACCTTGCGGGCGGAAACAGTGATGCGCAAGCTTTATAATCCTTTTTTCCTCCTGGGGACTCCTCTTATTTTTACATCGCCCGAATCCTCCGAGCTGATTAAATATGCCGCCAATAGTTTCCTTGCGACCAAAATAACCTTCATCAATCAGGTGGCGGATTTGTGCGAAGCGTGTGGTGCTGATATTTATGATGTGGCCAAAGGGATTGGGCTTGATCAACGTATTGGGAAAAGATTCCTGAACCCTGGCCCTGGATATGGAGGGTCTTGTTTTCCCAAAGATACTCTTGCTATGGCATGGACAGCACGGGAGTATGGAGCCCCCCTCACCATCATTGAGACGGTAATCAAAGCGAATGAAGAGCGCAAACAGTCCATGGCTGAAAAGATAAAAGAAGCGGTTGGGGGGAGCTTAAAGAACAAGAAGATTGCCATTTTAGGGGTGACCTTCAAACCGGATACGGATGACATGCGCGACAGTCCGAGTCTAACCATTATCCCAGCTCTCCAAAAGATGGGGGCGAGTATTGCGGCTTATGACCCCGCAGGTATGAAGAATGCAGCAGATATGCTCTCTCATGTAAAGTGGAAGGTTAATGCGTACGAAACGTTGAACGACGCCCATATTTTAGTGGTGCTGACGGAATGGAATGAGTTCCGGTATCTGAATTTGGAAGAGGTTAAAAAAAGAATGCGGGTGCCCTTGATTGTGGATTTGCGAAATATTTATCGCCCCGATGACATCGAAAAAGCAGGATTTGTCTATCACTCCATTGGTCGCCAAGCTGTGGTGCCAGTTGAAAAATCATGAGTCTCTCTACGCATCACTTTCACCCCTCCCTCCTCAGAGAATACGATATTCGTGGCCATTATGAAGAGGTGTTGCGCAATGAGGATGCCTGGGCGATTGGTCAGTGTTTTTCCCATTTTTTGGGGTCGAAATATGATAAAACCGTGGTGGTGTGCCGGGATGGGCGATTAAGTTCTCCCGTTTTAGAATCTTTTTTGGTTCAGGGGCTTCAAGAAGCTGGGGTCAATGTGATTCGCATTGGTGTGGGTCCTACCCCTCTTCTTTATTATGCAATTCAGGCTCTCCAAGCGGATGGGGGGATTATGATTACAGGCTCCCATAATCCGGCTTGGTATAATGGGTTTAAAATGACGCTTCGGGATCGACCTGTTTTTGGGCATGAGATTCGAAGCTTTCAAAACTTAACGCAGCTTATTCAGCCCAGTGCCTCGCCAGGGGCAGTGAAAGACGTGGATTTAATAGAAGCGTATATTCAGCGACTCTTAGAAGATTATAAGCCTAAAAAGCCATTGAAAGTGGTGTGGGATGCTGGAAATGGCGCCACCGGGGAAATTTTAGAGAGATTGGTTAAGAAACTCCCTGGCCAGCATACGGTGCTTTACGGCACCATTGATGGTACCTTTCCCCACCATCATCCCAATCCCGCAGATGAGTATACATTAAGAGACATAAAGAGAACATTATTGGAACAAAAAGCGGATCTAGGGATTGCCTTTGATGGAGATGGGGATCGGTTAGGTGTCATTGACAATCAGGGTGATATTGTGGGGCCAGAGGCTCTCCTGATGCTTTTTGCCCGAGATTTATTGAAAACCCACTTTGGGGCGACTATTATTTCTGGTGTGCAAACCAGTGACGCCGTGTTCGAGGATATCCGCGCGCAGGGGGGGAAGCCTCTTCTATGTAAAACAGGGCACTCTTTAATCAAACAAAAAATGAAAGAAACAGGTGCTTTGCTCGCGGGGGAAATGAGCGGCCATTTCTTTTTTGCCGACCATTATTATGGATTTGATGATGCACTTTATGCCGCCATTCGTTTGTTAAATATGGTTGAAGCCTTTGATTACTCTCTGGCTTTGGCCATGATTCCCCTCCCCTCTTATGCGGCAACGCCAGAAATGCGGATCCCCTGCGCTGATGACCGAAAGTTCGACGTGGTCAACGAGATCAAAGAACGCTTAGCTGAAATTGCCGAAGAGTCCTTCCTCGACGTGTCGGACTTGGATGGTGTGAGGGTCAGATCCCCAAAAGGCTGGTGGTTGGTCCGAGCCTCCAATACGGAAGATAGGTTGGTGTGTCGCTGTGAAGCGCGAAAAGAGGAGGATTTACCGGCCCTTGTTGATATGTTACGCGAACAGCTGAGGGTGTCAGGCGTTCGGGTTTAGGGGTTGCCCTGCCACTTTTGTCTTTACAAAGAGGAGAAATTCTCGAATACTTTGAGGTATAAACAGGGGTTCAGTTCAATGAAAAACCAAATCAAAATTTTTATCTGTCTTCTGGGTCTTTGGAGCCCTGTCTTTTCATCCGGTGCTCCTGCAGAAAGATCTTCTTCAGAAGGAGATTTTGAGAACGTATCTCCTGAAAATATCGGAAAAATGGAAGAGGAGGACGCTCGGGCACAAAGAGCCCTTTATGCTGAAAATAGGGAATACCGTGACAAACAAAGAAGATTGGCCAGAAAAGCGCGCCGTCTTGTCCGTCAACAAGAAAGATTGGATGAAGAAAAACGTAATCCCGGCTTTCGTGCCTTTTCAAAACGTACGTCTCGGCTCAGTTCTTTGACACAACATCTGAAAGAGACCAGTCACTTATCCTCTGATGAGGAGGAAGAATTAACGCCTTACTTAACTCATCAGAGAAAGAAGCATCACAGAAGATCTTCCTCGTCTGACTCTTCTGAATCCTCTTCGTCTGCCCGCGCGGAAAGTCCACCGGCAAGGACGGCTCGTCGTCCTTCTCCCTCTTCACCTGCTCGCCGCGCCGAAAGTCCCCGCGCAGAAGCGGCAGCCCCAAGACTTCTAAGACCTTTAGCACCCCCGCCTCCGCCACCACCCATGCCTGGATTTTTGGAAGGTCGCCGCCCTGCTGCCGCTACAGCGCCTACTAGCGCTGCTTCTGCCAGAAGGACTCTTCCTCCTCAACGACGCCCAGCCAGCCAACCGGGAGGTGTCCAAGAAGAGCTAGTAAGACGACTAGAAAGACGGCGGTCTGGTTCAGCTTTTGATGAAAAAGGTGAGCCCATTCAGCAACAGAAACCCACTGCTGATAAAGGCTCGATTGCGGCAGCCCTACAAGAGAAGTTCAAAACCTTAACATTTTCTGGAGCCTCAGGACGCCCCCCCGAAGAAGACAAATGGAGTGAGTCAGAAGAATCAGGAGAAGAATAGAGGAAAAGGATATTTTCCCTTTCGTTCATCATTCAGAGGAATAACCCTTCTTCTCGTCATTCAGAGGCTCGACAGGACCGTGGAATCTTCTCTCGTTTGAGACCCAGGCGAACCCTTTGAAGGAATTTTCTCGAGAGTGACGATAAGGAGAAATAATTAGGACACCAAACCAGTTTGCGGAAGCATTGAGGATGTCTTAGGGGGCTCTTTGTCTTTCAGAGTTTGCTGAAAATAAGTTTTAAAACCCAAGTATTCTTCTTTACTGAGAAAATGGTTTTCCTTCAACAAAAACTCGATGGGGTTAATCCAATGATAGCTGGTGTGCTCTGACGAGAGTTGCAGGTTGCCAGAAATATAGGTAGCCTCATAGACACTCAAGAAAACATTCAATTTAAGGGTGGGGAAATAGCGCCTGAAGAGAAAGGCTGGTTTGCCCAGTTGATAGTGGAGAGTACCCCCTAACTCTTCTTTTACTTCTCGCTGAAGAATATCTTTGAGGGGGGTGATTTTTTCTTCTGTCCCAATGCGGCCGCCGGGCAGATCAAAGCAGGCACTAAAGGGGGATTTTAGAAACAGAAACTCATCTTGCCGTCGGAGGAGAATTTTTAACCCCACATGATAAGAAACATGGCGATCAGCAGAGGTTTTAGGAGGTGGCATTATTCATCCCTTACTCATTCATCTTTTCGGTGGTGCCCCCGGGGAGAGTCGAACTCCCACATCCTCGCGGATAGTAGATTTTGAGTCTACCGCGTCTACCAGTTCCACCACAGGGGCTTTAATATGGGCTCCATATTACAGTTCCCGAGTCGCCCGTCAATAAATTTGTGGATCTTCGGAGAAAAAGAACGGGTTAGGTGGGTGGAATCAGGGGGAAGAACGAGCTAAGAGAGCGAAAATCGTTTAATTTTTTTCTATTTTCGCCTTGATGAAAAAGGCGTATGGTGTCAGAAGATTATTACGAGGTTATAATTTTTAAGGAGATTCATCATGAAAGCCGTTCCATGGATATGCGCAACCGCCTTGATAACCTGTTTGTCCTTGCATGCAGCGGGGAGTGACGAGGAGTTGCAGCAGAGATACACTGCACGTCTTTTGGAGAGGGAAGATTTAGACGCTGACTTGGTAAAAAGTCCTGACATAGTAAGGAAAGTAATTAAGCTCTTAAGACATAGACAAGAGAGGTTGGAGCTCTACGCTAAAAGAAACTTCGAGTTGGAGGCAATGGGAACTATTCCAGTTCTTTATAGCCAGATTCTTAGGCTAGAACAGCGCCATTTCTGTAGGGATTGATTTATAATTCAGACTACGCTGAAACTTACTATATCCTTCTTGGTACTCTCGTTTGGCTTTCTGGGCCTTGCGTGCTCCTTCACAAACTCTTTAAAAGCTGCATTGCAGTAATCTCCTGTCGTATCTGCTCTTGCTCTAGCTCTTAAGTGTGGAATAATGGAAGAATCATCCATTTGGGTTTCTGTATCCGGCAAAATAGGTTGAATTCTAAAATATTGACGCGGTTCCTCTTCCAATTCTGCTGCCTCATAAATGGCGCTTAGATTTGCGTGGGTTGCTTGAGAAGTTCCATTGATGCTGATTTCAATGGCTTCAGACGCCCAGGTCAATTTGCTGGCATGTTTCAACTTTTTATAACGAGATCCAATAATTCTTTGACCTGTTCCAATGGATAACAAAACAAAATCAGTCAGATGAAGGCTAAAGCCAGAATCTTGTAATGTTTTTTGCGTATGGAAAAGACCAAACCTCAAGGCTGCTAAACAGGCACTGTTGTCAAAAATACCGCCATCTATGCACTGGTATAAAGGGCTTCCATTTCCATCACCAATGGAAACTCCTGGCAAATAAGTGGGGGCTGCAGAAGAACAAAGAGCTGCATCCACAAAGCGTATGTTAGTATGTCTATAGCTATCAAAGTAGACTGGTTGGTTCAATAGAACATCATATGAAACAATTTGAACGGGGACTAAGGCCTCTTTCAGGGTGAGACCTCCAAAATACCGTTCAAGGAGTATTTTCAGGGCATGGTTACCATATTTAGGCCCACAAAATCCGTCACAATTTTTACAACAGGCACAGCATCCAAAACAAGTCATTATACTCCAGAGAGTTTTCTTCAAGCTGGAGAGGCAGCCCTCATCATATCCATGGGTTGCATTGGTCCAGCAATGAGAGGGTGTCCAACATTTAAAAACTTCATCCGCCATCTCTTCATAAAATGAAACAATGTCACTGGCAGAATACGGACCGGGCTCCATCTTTTTGGTACGTTTGTTGAAATGGTTGGGGGCGACAAGAGCCAAGGCAATCAAAGATCCTGTGGAGGTTCCCGTGATGCCTCCTTGGAAAAAGTCGCAGATTCTTTTCCCCTCTTTTAGCTCGGTTTCTAGACTGGACAAGATTTCTGCGGCATAAACGCCTCTCAGGCCACCCCCATCCAAACATAAAACCCGAGCGAGAGCCAAAGGATCTGCCTCAACTTTCATCACGTAAGGCGAGCGACTTTTTAGGCTAGAGCTTGACGGTGCAGAAACTATGTCTGGCCCTAAGTCAGCTCCTGCTCCCCATCCACTCAAAACAAAAAACACAGCGCCATAAATAAGTGATTTCATTCAATTTTTCTCCCATAAGTACTTATCAGTTTGATTGATTAAAAATATAAATCCAGTTTAAAAATCGAATAAAATCAACCTCACAAAAGATGACTTTTATAACGCCCTCTTCTCTAATCGATGAATCTCGTCCCGCAGTTTGGTAGCGATTTCAAAGTCCAGGTCAGACGCCGCTTCTAGCATCTGTTTCTCTAGTTTTTTGATATGGGATTGCAGAGCTTTTCCCGTCAGCAGCAACGTCTCATCCACGTCCACGGTGACATGATCTCGTTCATACACACTGGCCATGATGTTGGTGATGTTCTTTTTAATGCTTTCGGGGGTGATGCCGTGGGCCGCATTATAGAGAGCTTGTTTCTCGCGACGGCGGTTGTTCTCGTCAATGGCCGAGGTCATTGAGCCCGTCATCCGGTCGGCATATAAAATCGCCCTTCCCTCCACATTACGGGCTGCGCGGCCGATGGTTTGGATCAGCGATGTTTTTGAGCGCAGGTACCCTTCCCGATCCGCATCCAGAATGGCCACCAGGGCGCATTCGGGAATGTCGAGTCCTTCACGGAGGAGGTTGATCCCCACCAACACATCGAAAATCCCGAGACGCAAATCACGGATAATTTCGATGCGTTCGAGAGTATCCACGTCCGAATGGATATAGCGTACCTTCAGACCCACTTCGGACAAATAAGTGGTGAGAGCCTCGGCCATCTTTTTGGTGAGTGTGGTCACCAACACGCGCTGGTTCTTTTTAGAGAGTGCCAAACATTCGGCGATGAGGTCATCCACTTGGTTCTCGGTGGGGCGCACAAGGCACACAGGGTCGAGAAGGCCGGTGGGACGAATGATTTGTTCTACAAAAGTGCCCTTTGTTTGTTCCAGCTCCCACGGGCCGGGGGTGGCTGATACAAAGACGGTTTGGGGGCGAATCTCGTCCCATTCCTCAAACTTCAGGGGTCGGTTATCCATGCAGGCCGGCAGGCGGAACCCATACTCTGCCAGATTGGATTTACGCACCCGATCTCCGCGATACATGCCCGTTAATTGGGGCACGCTGATATGACTTTCATCCACCACCAAGAGGGCATCATTGGGCAAATATTCGAATAAGGTGGGGGGAGGCTGGCCAGGCAATCGACCTGTTAAATAGCGTGAATAATTTTCAATGCCAGGGCACATACCGGTGGCTTGTAACAATTCGATATCAAAGGTCACGCGTTCGCGGAGGCGTTGGGCCTCCAGGAGTTTGCCTTCTGCTTCAAACTGCTCTAGGCGCATCTGCAGATCGGCTTGGATTTGTTTGATCGCTTGGCGGATAGTTGGTTTGGGCGTCACGTAGTGGCTGTTGGGAAAGAGGCGCACCGTATCTAACGACGAAAGCTTTTCGCCCGTCAAAGGATCTGTTTCATGGATAGCTTCCAGAGTGTCGTCAAAGAAGGAAAGACGCCAGGCTCGGTCTTCATAGTGGGCGGGGAAGATCTCGATGGTATCCCCCCTCACCCGAAAAGTACCGCGATGGAAATCAATATCATTTCTGTTGTATTGCAGCTCGGTAAAACAGCGGAAAAGATCTTGCCGGTTGATCACATCCCCTGGTTTCACACTAAAGGACATTTGAAGATATGCTTCCACATCGCCTAATCCATAGATGCACGAGACACTGGCCACAATAATCACATCTTTGCGTTCGAGTAAGGAGCGCGTGGCACTGTGGCGCATGCGATCGATCTGCTCGTTAATGGTGGCTTCTTTCTCGATGTACAAATCGCGACGAGGCACATAAGCTTCGGGTTGGTAATAGTCGTAATAGGAGACGAAGTATTCCACCGCATTTTCGGGGAAGAATTCTTTCATCTCGCCGTATAATTGGGCAGCGAGAGTCTTGTTGGGGGCGAGAATGAGGGTTGGCTTTTGAGTCTGTTGAATCACATGGGCCATGGTAAAGGTTTTGCCCGATCCCGTGACGCCCAGCAGCACTTGATCTCGCTGCCCCTCCGCGAGATTCGAGAGAATCTTTTGAATGGCAGCGGGTTGATCACCCGCGGGCGTAAAATCAGAGGTTAGTTTAAAATCCATGAGAATTTATACTCTGAGTTGCCCGCTGAGGACAAGGGCGGATTGCCGAAGGGGTTATAATCAGCTCTTAAAGATAAGGCCACATCAGGATGCCTACGATGGTACCGCTGAGGCAAGACGACAGCGTTCCCACAATCAGGGCCTTGAAACTGAGCGACAAAATGTCTTGGCGCTTTTCTGGCACGATACTGCCCAAGCCACCGATCATAATCCCAATGCTGCTGATATTGGCAAACCCACAGAGGGCATAGGCCATCACCGTTCGGGTGTGAACGCTCAACTCTTCTGTCCCGATTTTGGCGAATTGGGTAAAGGCATAGAACTCATTCAAAATGGTTTTGATCCCGAGCAAACTTCCAGCAACGGTGGCTTCTTTCCATGAGATGCCCATGAGCCAAGCCACAGGTGACATGACCACCCCTAAGAGACGTTGCAGGGTGATGGGTTCGCCCATGAAATCTGGGAAAAGCCCAAAGATTCTATTACAGAGAGACACTAAGGCTACGAATACAATCAACATGGCAATAATGTTGATGAAAAGACGCACACCGTCGGCGGTGCCTTTTGACACAGCATCCATGGAGCCAGAAAACTCGTAGGGAACGACGAGCGAGCCCTCTGTGGATACAGAGCTGGGGACAACGATACGTGATAAGGTGATGGCTGCTGGTACACTGATGATGGACGCTGTCACCAAATGAACCATGGCGTGTGGCACAATGGTCTCAAGGATCATGGCATAGAGCCCAATAATAAGGGCTGACGTGGTAGCAAACCCCATACACATGATGGTAAAGATTTCACTCCGCGACATATTTTTGAGATAGGGTCGGATGAGAAGAGGCGCTGTTGTTTGGTCTAGAAACATCTTGGCGGCACTACATACACCCAAAGCACCCCCAATACCCATGGATTTTTTCATCATCCAAGAAATACCCTTCACGATCCACGGCAGAATCTTCCAGTGGAACAACAGCATGGACAAAGCACTAATCACAATCACCATGGGGAGAGTTTGAAAGGCAAAAACAAAGGTACTGCCTTTGACATCGAAGGGGGCTACCCCTCCTCCCAAAAACCCAAAGACAAAGCTGGTGCCTTCAAGGGTGGCATTCTTGAGCGCGACAATCCCATCGGTGATGTATCCGACAAAGAGACGCGCAAAGGGGACATGTAAGATGACAGCAGCAACAGCCGTTTGGATTAAAAGCCCCACAAAGGTGCGCTTATAATTGACTTGTTTTTTGTTCTCGCTGATGAACCAGCAGAATGACACAAAAATAAGAATTCCAAAGAGTGCTTGTAAGATAGACTGTGTCATGATTTCGGGCATATTTCCTCCGTTTCGTTATAATAATTTGTGACAGAGTATCCATTTTTTCGGTATAGTACAACTAAAAAGGTTAGGAAAAAAAATGGATCCTTGGTTTACCTCAATTATTTTTGGGGGTATTTGTTTTACGTCGTTTCTTCTTCTGTTTTGGTTATTAAGGCAGAACTTTTCTTTGCGCCAGCAGAGGGAGGAGGAGACAAAAGAAAGCCTTACCAAACAAGCCATTGCAGAAGAAAAAATGAGACATATGAGTGAGGTAACGTCCCAATACCAGCTCTCTCAAAAAAAAGTGGAAGAATTGGGATTAGAGAACGCGGCACTTCGAACATTAATAGAACAAAATAGGAAATCTTTTCACGAAAAAGAAGCCCTGCTCGAGAAAGCCGAAGAAAAGCTGCGGAATACCTTTAAGGCCCTGTCGGCCGAAGCCTTGAATGTCAATAACTCTTCGTTTTTAAAGCTAGCAGAAGCGGCTTTGGGAAAATTTCAAGAGCACGCCAAGGGCGATTTGGAGGGCCGTCAAAAGGCCATCGAGAATTTGCTTAAACCAGTGAAAGAAGCCTTGGTGGGGGTGGATCAAAAGGTTCATGAATTGGAAAAGGCCCGCGTTGGAGCGTACGAAACCTTGCGTCATCAAATCTCGGATTTGGTAGCCAGTCAAAAAGAACTCAAGACAGAAACCACGAACCTAGTGCAAGCCCTTAGAGCCCCCAATGTGCGAGGGCGTTGGGGTGAGATTCAATTGCGCCGGGTGGTGGAGATGGCGGGCATGGTGTCCCACTGTGATTTTGTGGAGCAGGCACACAGTACCAATCCGGAAGAAGAAAAACTGCGCCCCGACATGGTGATTCAATTGCCGGGTGGTAAGAATATTATTGTGGATGCCAAGGCACCGTTGCATGCTTATTTGGAAGCCCTCGAAACGATGGATCCTGAGGTGCGGCTGTTAAAGCTCAAGGCCCATGCCAGGCAGGTGCGTCAGCATGTTGGCAAGTTGTCGGCCAAGAGTTATTGGGATCGGTTCACCCCTACCCCCGAATTTGTGGTACTGTTTTTACCCGGGGAAACGTTTTTCAGCGCAGCCTTGGAGCAAGATCCGTCGCTCATTGAATTGGGGGCCGAACAAAAAGTGATTCTCGCCACCCCCACCACGCTGATCGCCTTGCTTCGTGCGGTGTCGTATGGGTGGCGGCAAGAGGCATTGGCCAAAAATGCCCAAGAGATTAGTGAGCTGGGGCAAGAGATGCACAAACGCATTTCCGATATGGTGGGGCATTTTGCGCGTGTAGGCAAAAATCTGGGCGGTGCGGTGGAGGCCTATAACCAAACTCTGGGCACGCTAGAGCGCCGAGTGATGGTAAGTGCCCGAAAATTCAAAGAGCTGGGTGCTGCGGCCCAAAAAACTGACATAGAATCAGCCGAGCCCATCGAGAAGCAGCCACGGGTTTTGGAGAGTATTTCCTAACTAATCTTCTAAAAACTTCACCACATCCAGGGCAGCCATACACCCTTGGCCCGCGGCGGTGACGGCCTGGCGATAGATTTTATCTTGCACGTCGCCGGCAGCAAAAACGCCTTCAATATTGGTGCGTGTGGTGCCGGGGATGGCTTTCAGGTATCCTTCGTCATCCATATCCAGCTGACCTTTGAAGATCTCTGTTTGGGGCTTATGCCCAATGGCGATAAAGACGCCGTCTATGGAAAGGCTAGAGCGCGCACCTGTTTTCACATTCTGTAGTTTAAGGCCAGTGACTGATTTGGGGGTGTCTGTGCCCACAATTTCGTCTAAGATTGTATCCCATAGGACGGTGATTTGGGGATGGGCGAGGACCTTTTCTTCCAATACTTTTTCGCACCGAAATTTGTCACGCCGATGGATGAGGGTCACTTTTTTGGCATGTATGGTGAGGTAGAGGGCTTCCTCTACGGCAGTATTGCCTCCCCCGATGACGGCCACGTCTTTGCCCTTATAGAAAAATCCATCACACGTGGCACAGCCAGAGACACCATAGCCGCGGAATTTGGTTTCGCTCTCAAGTCCCAGCCATTTGGCTTGGGCGCCGGTGGCAATAATCACAGCGTCGGCTTTATAGGTGGTACCGCTGTCGCCTGTCGCGGTAAAGGGGCGTTTAGAAAAATCCACCTGATTGATATAGTCTGCGATAATCTCGGTGCCTACTTTCTTGGCCTGCTTTTGCATTTGCTCCATCAGCCAAGGGCCTTGGATTACGTCTTCGAACCCTGGCCAGTTCTCCACGTCCGTGGTAACAGTGAGTTGCCCTCCCGGTTCATAGCCTTGCACCAACACAGGTTTCAACGCGGCGCGCGCGGCATAAATTGCTGCAGTATAGCCAGCAGGACCACTGCCGATGATAAGTACTTTAGATTTTTTGAGGGTCATAGGTGTCTTTTCTAAAAATAAGGTTGAGGACACAGAATAGCGAACTCAGCAGAAAAGTTTAAGAAAAAAATTTAGGGTGAGCTCCTTGAAATTCTTTCAGAGCATCCTCAGCGTCAGTCCGTCTAGTTATCTCTCATGTTTTTGTATATCTTGTCTTCTCTTGATTGACCTTGTCCGCAAGGGCAGCTTGAATTTTTTCCCTAAAAACAGGATTATCAGTTAAATGATTTATATAACTGTTCATAAAAACCCTATAGGCGGGCTTGTATTTGTTTCCTTTCCCCCAATAGTAAGTGGGTAACAAAAAGAGATATGCCGCATCCTTTAAGAGAGGGGTTCTTGCTTCTAACGAATGATTCATGGTTTCTGTGTCAATAAAATAAATAAATTTTCCGTCAAAAAAAACATTGACGGGGTGGAGATCTCCATGGCTGACTGTGAAACATTGGTTAATGTCTTGCCCCCCTTTCAGCAAACAATTTTTTCCTGTTAGAAATCTTTTGTGGAAATTAGCCAGAACTTCTCCTAGCTTTTCAAAGGCTTTAAGGGTTTTTGGTCCTTGGGGGTCTTCCTCATATAGATCAATAAGTGACGTTCCTCTTGCGGCGTGGATTAGAGTTAAATAGCTGGATTCTCCTTTCCAATTCTCATACCAATAAAAATCTTCTGTAAATGTTAATTGAGGGAGAGAAGGATCTTTAAACTTTCCAAGTTCTCTAAGAGCTGGACTTTTTTGTAAAATAGAAAGATTACTCATTTCAGTCCCAGCTTTTTCAGGATCTGATGAAAGCTCTTTAATAATAAAGACAAGTTTCTGAGGGCCAGCTTGTGGACAGAGGGGGTTATTCCTTACTAAGAAAAGTTTTTGTGTTGAGGCACCAGGATGCCCACCTTCCTTAATTGTTAAACAATTGGGATGGTCAAAAAATGTGCGATTGATGAGTCCCGATCTTTCTAACCATTCTCTGAGTTTTTCAACTGTGAGATCTCCTCTGATTCCTGTGTTTTGGGTATTAGGAAAGAAGTCTTTTTCAGCTTTTTCGTACTCTTCCGTTGCTGATTTTTTATACTCTCGTTTTTTCTTTAACGTTCTTTTAATCCATTGTTCTGAGGGATTGAGAGGCCTATATGTAAATGCAGGAGGCTTCGGGCTAACGGGGGGCTTAATACCTTTAACAAGACCTGCTGGGATCAAATTTTCCCAAGGCCGGTTGTTTTTGAATGCGATAACAACCGCTGTTGCTTCTTGACGTGAAATGTTTTCACGCCCTAACTGAGCACGCAAGTTCTGGGCGATCAAACCAGAATCGTGGGGTTGACTCATAGTGTGCCTTACATCCTCTAAGGTAAGGCGCGCCTCTGTAGAGAAAGAAAAGAGGATGAGAGAAGTGATGAAAAAAATGCCTCTCAATAAGGACTTAGTAAGATTTATTTTTGTGAAAAATTTACGCATAAAAAGCCCCCGTTTCCCTTAGCTTCTAATCTTAACAAAAAAGTGTCAAGAAAAAAATAGTTGAATTTAAATGGGGTGTGATCGCAGGGCCTACACATGAATAATTTTGTTGATACAATTTACATGAGACCTACCTCTACACACCAGGACTATAATGCGTTATATTTAAAAAAGAGGATCATATTTCATGATTGCGATTAGAGAAGCTTATCGTACGGGTCTCTTAAACCCAAAAAATTGGGCACGCAATGTGATTGCGGGGCTTATTGTTGGTGTGGTCGCTTTACCCTTAGCCATGGCCTTTGCTATGGCCATTGGAGTAAAACCAGAGGATGGGCTTTATACTGCCATTGTTGCAGGCTTTATTGTCGGGATTTTTGGAGGGAGCCAGGTTCAGATTGCAGGACCAACCGGGGCTTTTGTTGTTATTCTTGCAAGTATTACAGCACAATATGGCATTGAAGGGCTTCAAATGTCTACACTTCTTGCCGGCTTTATTCTTCTGCTCATGGGAGTAATTCGTCTTGGAAGTGTTATTAAATTCATTCCAACTTCTGTTATTGTTGGATTTACAAGTGGTATTGGAGTGATAATTTTTATCAATGCATGGAAAGATTTTTTAGGATTATCCATTCTTATTCCTCTCAACACACCTTTCCATCAAAAGCTTCTTATTCTGGTATCTTCATTTCCTTCTCTAAATGTTTCAACGACTTTCCTTGCTTTTACAAGCTTGTTTCTTATTTTTATAACGCCTAAAATTTCAAAACATATTCCAGGATTTTTAATTGCCCTTATTGGAACAACATTATTGCAAAATATATTCCAGTTTGAAAATGTTGCCACGCTCGGAAATACCTTTGGAGAAATTCCCCAAAGCCTTCCAAAATTCAAAATTCCCACGTTCACAAACATCAATCAAATTTTAAATTTGATTGGACCTGCCTTTACTATCGCGCTTTTAGGAGCCATTGAGTCCCTACTTTCCGCAGCTGCTGCTGATACGCTTATAAAGACACGCCATAATTCAAACCAAGAACTCATTGGTCAAGGTCTTGCAAATATCCTAGCACCTCTTTTTGGGGGATTTGCTGCAACAGGCGCCATTGCTCGTACAACAGCCAATATTAAAAGTGGGGGAAATTCTTCTCTTTCTTCTATCGTTCATGCCATTACGCTCATTTTTATCATTCTTGTTCTTGCACCTATCATAAGCTCAGTACCTCTTTGTGCACTAGCAGCTATTCTTTGCGTTGTTGCATATAATATGAGCGATATCCCCCATTTTGTGAGGATAATGAAACAAGCCCCATGGTATGATACGTTCATACTGCTTACAACCTTTTTTCTCACTGTCTTTACGGATCTTGTTATTGCTGTCAACATTGGAGTAATTTTCGCAATGCTATTTTTCATTCAAAAAATGCATCTCTCTGTTGAGATTGAAAAGAAATCTTTAGAAAAACTAAAAGCAGAATATCCAAATCTTCCTATTCCCCTTCTTCCAAAGAGTACCCAGATATATGCTATTCATGGCCCTATTTTTTTTGGAGTTACCCAAAAAATAGAAAGTATCCTCCTTTCTACTGGCACACAGACAAAAACCATAATCTTCCAATTAAAAGATGTCCCTTTTATAGACATGACTGGACTCGAGACATTTAAAAGCCTTCTCCAACACTATCACCATCAGAATGTTAAAATTTATCTTGTAGAAGCAAATGTACGCGTTGAAAAAAAATTAGAACGAATTAATCTTTTTCCGTTTCTTGAGAAAAACTGCATTTTTAAATCCCTAGAAGACGTTTTTAGGGAAAATTTACCCGAGCTGAAGCGCGAGCAGAATTGACAAAGCGATATACCCCAGTCTTGCTATAGTTTCTAAAGTACTTAACTTTTACGACGACGCCCAGATCCGGGATCTTCATATCGGCCAATGTTATTGATGAACTCTGCGAGCAAAGAAGGGTCGCGTCCATGAGTGGGTGTTTTTGACCCATCGGGTGAAATTTCGATTCCCTTTTCGTCAAACTTCTTGAGGGAGGCCAAAACCCCCTTATCGTCAAACTCTAAGATATAAAAATGACGCTTGATGGTTTTTGGCTTAAGAAAGGCAACGGTTTCCGTTTTCTCTCCCATATAATACCAGTCTTTGCCCACAAAGAGTTCTTGGCTGGACGGGGGGCCAATGATTTCACGAACCTGCTGGGCGGTTGACTCCCCCACTTTTAGTTTTTTCAGTTGCTCATCTTCCACAAAATTACCACGAATGTGCTGCGTGGGTGTGCAAGTAGTCAAAAGAAGCAAAATAAAAAGGGGTGCAAAAAAATCTCTTAACATGATCTACCTAAAATGTAGATCTACGGTTACATGGACTGGAAAATGATGTCAATGGAAAAAGGGGGTGATCTGTGCTAAACCTTATACTGAGATGACAGAATTAAACGGAGCACACCTCAGTTTGTATTGGGCGATCCCTTTTCTTGGGGTTTTGCTGTCGCTTGCTTTTTTTCCTTTGGTAGCACCTGCCTTTTGGCATCGCCATTATGGGAAAATTATTTTGGCCTGGTCCAGTCTTTTTCTGATCCCCTCCTCTCTCTTGAATCTTTCTGAGACTCTTTCTTCGGTCACCCATATCTTAGGGACAGAATACATCCCCTTTGTCTTGCTCATCGGCGCGTTGTTTGTGGTGACCAGCGGCATTCGTATCCAAGCCAGATGGGCGGGGAACCCCCTGAGCAACGTGGGTGTACTATTCTTAGGCACCCTTCTCTCTAGCTGGATTGGTACCACGGGGGCTAGCATGCTGTTAGTGCACCCCCTCATTCGAGCTAATGCTTGGCGGCGTTCTCAAGCCCATGTGTTTATCTTTTTCATCTTCCTGGTGGCGAACATTGGGGGTGCGCTCTCGCCGCTAGGGGACCCCCCCCTTTTTATTGGGTTTTTAGAAGGGGTTCCCTTCTTTTGGCCGCTTCAAAATTTGATGGGCCCGACTCTTTTTGTGGTGTCAGCTGTACTGCTAATTTTTTTCATTATTGACATGATTTTCTTTAAAAAAGAAGATCTGTCGCCCCCCTCCCTCAGTCCTGTGCCGTTATTGAAGCTGAATGGCAAAATAAATTTCTTGTTTTTGGGGCTCATTGTGTTCTCTGTTTGGGGAAGTGGGTCACTTAAAACCGGTGTCGTTTTCCAGGTATGTGGTGTTCCCCTAACCTTAGAGAACTGTCTCAGAGATGGATTTTTGCTGTTGATTTCTGTTCTCTCTCTTAAGTTAACGCGAAAAAAAGTGCGGGAGGATAATCATTTCACGTGGGAGCCTTTGCGCGAGGTTGCCAAAGTCTTTTTTGGCATTTTTATAACCGTGTTGCCGGTGTTGGCCATGCTAAGGGCTGGAGAACAAGGGGCTTTCAAGGCGATTGTGTCGGCCGTGAATCACAATGGAGTACCCTATAATGCGGCCTATTTCTGGCTCAGTGGTCTTTTTTCGAGTTTTCTGGATAATGCCCCCACCTATTTGGTGTTTTTCTTTACGGCGGGCGGGGATGCGGGCACCTTAACCACCACGCTTTCCAAGACACTGGCAGCCATTTCTTTGGGATCTGTCTATTTTGGGGCGCTTACGTATATTGGGAATGCGCCCAATTTTATGGTAAGGTCCATCGTGTCTCATTACGGCATCAAAATGCCTAGTTTCCTTGTATATACGGGCATTGCTTGTCTCATTTTGCTACCGATTTTCCTGATCTCCGTATGTATTTATTTATAATGATAAGTATATAAAAACAAATATAGAAAAATAATTATTTGTTTTTTTGTTGAAATACTTGAATTCTCCCTTTAGGATACCTATATCAGTGGTGTCCGGACGCAATGTCTGGACTTCATGTTATACCTCCATAACTTAATCCGAGGGCGATCATCGCCCTCGGATCTTTTTTTTGGTACTGTTTTGTTGTATAAGAAATTCATGAAATTTGAGTTAAAAACCTCGGCAGATCTTCAAGATTATCCCTCTTCTTTAGCCTTTATGGAAGAGCGTGTGCAGCGTATTCTTAAAGGAGAGGCGCTGCCTCTTCTTTGGTTTTTAGAGTATCCTCCCCTTTTTACCCAAGGTCGCAGCTCGAAGGAGACGTTGTCCTCCCTTTCTTTTCCCGTGTTTGGATCAAATCGAGGAGGAAAAACCACCTATCATGGGCCAGGCCAGCGGGTTCTATACGTGATGCTTGATTTAGCGCTCTATGGAAAAGACGTGAAGCTCTTTGTTTCTTTCCTAGAAGAGTGGGTCATTGAGACACTGGCTGAGTTCGGGGTGACCGGAAAGCGAGCGCAGAATCGTACAGGGGTTTGGGTGGAGACGCAGGCAGGTGAGAAAAAGATAGCGGCCTTGGGGGTGCGTCTCCACAAAGGGGTGACGTCTCATGGGTTGTCGCTGAATGTATCCCCTGACCTTACGCCGTATACCGAGATTATTCCTTGCGGTATTCAGGATTATGGCGTTACCTCTTTAAAGGACTTGGGTGTCAATGTCTCATTAGAGACGGTGGATCAGGTTCTTTTGAAGACGGTACCTTTTGTATTTCAACGCATCATGGAAGGATCTATAGATGGCTATTGTAAAAATTGAAAATCTCACCCCCCTTTTAAAACACACTCAAAGAATAATCGGGATTGATTTTGGGGATAAAATGATCGGTATTGCCCTGTCGGATACGCGCCGGATGATCGCTTCTCCGTTCAAAACGTTGTACTCTAAAGGCCTGAAAGTGGATGCCAATGAGATCATTAATTTGATCGAAGAATTCGACGTGGGGGCTTTGGTGGTGGGCATGCCTTACCATATGAACGGCACTGAGGGAGAGCGGTGCCAGAAAACAAGGAACTTTATTTATAGTTTCTTAGAGCTTTATGATTGCCCTATTGTAACGTGGGACGAGCGTCTTTCCACCAAAGCCGCGGAGGCCAGTATGTTGGAGGGGGATCTCTCGCGTAAAAAGAGAGGAAAAGTAATCGATAGAGTCGCAGCGTCTTATATTCTGCAGGGGGCTCTGGACTGTTTGGCGTTATATCAGCCAGAGGCTTAATTCCACGACTTAAATCTCCTGTGGGAATTTTTTCTGGACAGTTTTTCTTTTAAAAACTAGACTGCAGTCTTAATTTAGGGGGTCTCTAACCGTCATCGTCCCCCTCATTGAAGGAGAGGTTATCTAATGATCAGCAGAACCCGAACTCTTTTAGCGAGCATAGTGGGCACGGCCCTTGAATTTTACGACTTCATGCTCTATGCAGTGTTTTTGGAAGTGATTGGAAAGGAATACTTTCCGGGAAGTGATCATGAAACAAATCAAATTTTTGGGTATGTTGGGTTTTTGGCGGCATTCATTATGCGCCCCTTTGGGGCCAGTGTTTTTGGGTACATCGGAGATCGTTGGGGCCGTCGCAAGGCGCTGATTCTTTCCATTTCTTTGATGGGAATCCCCACGTGTCTCATTGGTATTTTGCCTAGTTATATGAGTTGGGGCCTTTATGCATCCTTCGTTCTTGTTAGCTGTCGCCTTTTGCAAGGGCTGTGTACAGGGGGAGAATATAATGGGTCGGCCATCTTTGCCCTCGAGCATGTGGGTAAACGGTTCCCAGGATTTGTGGGGGGATTGGTCACTGGGGCGAGTGTGATTGGTGCCTTTATGGCTACCAGCGTAGGCATTTTGTGTAATCAACCCTGGATGCCGAGTTGGAGTTGGCGCGTGGCTTTCTGTTTTGGAGGGGTAGTGAGTTTGGTGGGTCTTTATATTCGGTTGTATACAAAAGAAAGCCCCGAATTCCAAAAAATGAAAAAATCCCAAACTCCCCAGAAAGCACCTTTGGTCAAGGCCATTACCCGGGATTGGGCGTCTTCAGGCACCACCGTTATTATTGGCACTTTAAATGGATTTTTGTCGTACACCCTCTTTAAATTTGTTGATATTTATCTGTCAGAATTTCTCAACATTGGGACGGTGAAAACATTGGAATATACGTTGGTGGGAGTTCTAACTTATATCTTTGTGGCACCCTTTATGGGGTTTGTTCTTGATAAAGTGGGCAGCAAAAAAATGATGTTAATAGCGTGTGTCTTTGTCTTTGCCATGTCCATTCCTCTCTATTATTTATTTCAGACTCGGGATCCTTCTTTGTTGATCTTCTCCCAGATTCTGCTCGCGTGTATGGTGGGCAGTATTGCGGGTCCTCAGCATGCCTTTGTACAAACCTTATTCCCCGTGGAAGATCGATACAGCGGTATCTCTTTTAATTATAGTGTGGGGATGGCGATTGGTGGGGGGATTGGACCGATTCTAATGAAAGCTATTACGGTTCGATCAGAAAATCTTTATGCTCCCGCGTTTGTTTTGATGACAGTGGCAACAATCTGTTTTATCACCCTTTCTTTGCGGATTAAGAAAGCCAAGTTTTATTAATCCTTAATCAATCTCGTCATATCCTCCACCATACCCTCCGCCACTACCACCATATCCACCACCACCAAAGAATCGATTAATAACACCAGCGCCGAGCAAAGCTCCAATGCCTGCCGCTCCTCCGGGGGTGACACCATACGCCCCTCCCCCCATCATGAATCCATAAGGAGGAGGGGGTGGAACGCTCCACCCTACTTTATTGGGGTCTGCGTTGGCGGGGGTTCCCCCCGTATTCACGCCTGGAAGGAAAGAACCCATGCTGCCGCCCCACGGCCCCATCATTTGACCTCTTCCAGAAACCGTCGCACAGTAAGGATCCATGGCTATGCTGGGGGTTGTTGCCATGAGTTGTTGGCAGACAAAAGCCATATTACTACATTGGGTCTGGTATTCTGCACTCATCATCCCTCCCGGAACAGAGGCCATGTTGCGACAATAGGAAAGTTGGGCAGCACCTCCTCCAAGTTGGCCGGCTGCTCCATGAAGAATCCCAGAACCAAGGTCTTTAAGCCCAGATCCCAAGCCTTTAAGCGCATTTTTGGCACTGTCAAGCCAATTTGTATGTGAGGGAACTGAAACAAATAAGGTGACGAGCATCACTATCAGAAGAACAAATTTTTTTGACATGTTTGACATAGACGTTTTTACCTCCCCAAGATATCAGATGGTCTATAAGCCGGGTTCTGTCTCTATTACTAGAGTGAGCACCATTCATCTAGGCCAAACATTACTGTTTAGCTCGTGCAACCTACCCGAACAACAACCTCAAGGCGGGCTATACGCTGTTCCTATTTGGTCTTGCTCCGGATGGGGTTTGCCCTGCCATTCTTGTCACCAAGAATGCGGTGCGCTCTTACCGCACCATTTCACCCTTACCTTACGGCGGTATATTTTCTGTGGCACTTTCCCTAGGGTCGCCCCCGCTGGCCGTTAGCCAGCATCCTTCCTTTAAGGAGCCCGGACTTTCCTCTTTATTCCGAAGAACAAAGCGGTGCTCCAACCATCTGATATAGATTATCTTTGCACTAAGCTCCCCTTTTTGGCAAGAAATGTTTTGGAAAACTATTGCATTCAATATTAAATTCCAGTACAAGCAAAAAGATGAGGATAGCATTAACAGGCTTGGGCTTCTTTGGGAAAGGCGTGGTTTTTTTGACCTGCTTTTTTTTACTCTTTGGATGTAAAAAGGACGACCCCCTCTCTCCTTCCAGTGATGACGCAGTGGTTATTACGTGCGGCATGGTGGCCAGTGAATACGAGGCCTGTAAAAAAGGCGTCTCGCGCTGGATGCAGAAAACGGGTAAAAAGGCCCATGTGGTTCCTGCCCCCAATGGCTCGAATGAACGACTTACTCTTTTTCAACAACATTTAGCGGCGGGATCCCCTGACATTGATATTTATCAGGTGGATGTGACTTGGCCGGGATTGTTGGCGAGACACCTCATCGATTTGAATCCCTTTCTGTCCAAAGAAAGAAAAGATCAATATTTGCCGAGACTGCTGAAAAACAATACGGTGGCTGGTCGATTGGTGGCTATTCCTTGGTTTTTAAATGTGGGCTTTCTGTATTATCGTAAAGACCTACTCAATAAATATGGGCTTTCGGTACCCACCACATGGGAAGAGTTAGAAAAAGAAGCTCACTACATCATGCAGGAAGAAAAGAAGCGCGGGAATGACGGATTGTGGGGATATGTTTTCCAAGGAAAAGCTTACGAGGGCCTCACGTGTAATGCCATTGAATGGATCGCGTCTTATCCTAATGGAGGCAGTATTGTTGAACTTGATGGCCGAGTGAGTATTAATAACCCAGATGCCATTTATATTGTGCAGAAGGTGGCCAGCTGGATTGGTGTTTTATCTCCTCCTGGTGTTTTGAATTATGAGCAAGAAGATTGCCGCGGTATTTTCCAATTAGGGAAAGCTATCTTTATGCGCAATTGGATCTATGCTTGGGCTGTATTGAACAACCCAGAAAGCCCCATGGCAGGCAAAGTGGGGATTGCTGTTCTCCCCAAGGGGGGGCCTAAGGGCCATTCCTCAAGCGTTTTGGGGGGGTGGCACTTGGCGGTGTCTAAGTATTCAAAACGGCAAAAAGATGCTGTGGATTTGGTGTCCTTTTTAACCAGTGAAGATGAATTGCGGCGCCGAGCCCTCGAACATGAGTTTTATCCAGCTATGGAATCCCTCTATAAAGAAGAAAAAATTCGTACTCTCAGTCCTATTGCAGGGATTATGCTTGGTGTGGTGAAACGGGCAGTGCCCCGTCCAGCAGGACAAACAGGGGCCAAATATAGCCAAGTGAGTGCTATCTTTTGGAATACGATTTATCAGACATTAGCTCATAAAGGAACGGCTAAGAAAAATTTAGCAACGGCAGAAAAAAAACTGAATTTTATCAGTAAAAATGGTACAAGATGGATCAAGAAATCATAAAAGGCCCGGGAAGTCTCAATGTCTAAAGGTAGACCCTCACAGTTAACAAAGTACAGAGTCAGGAGTGCGTGGTTCTTTGTGGTGCCCACGCTGTTGGTTTTGTGTCTCGCTGCCGGATGGCCGCTTTTCCGTACCATCTGGTTTTCTTTCACAGATGCTACCCTTTCGGCCATGAGCGAAAAGGAATTTGTGGGATTGGAAAACTTTCAATTCCTGCTACAGGATGAGGGCTGGTGGCAATCCGTGCGGAATACTCTCGTTTTTGCAACCTCTTCCGTTGCGCTGGAAACGTTATTCGGTCTTGGCATTGCTCTGGTGCTCCATGCTAATTTCAAAGGGCGACCCTGGGTGCGTACGGCTGTGTTGATTCCGTGGGCCATCCCCACCATTGTCTCAGCCAAGATGTGGCGATGGATGTTTAACGACATTTATGGCGTGGTGAATGCTATTCTTGTCAAATTTGGGTTTATTCTGAAACCTTTGGCCTGGACGGCAGATCCTGATCTTTCTATGGTCGCCGTTATTATCGTAGATGTGTGGAAAACCACTCCTTTCATGGCCTTACTCATTCTGGCAGGGTTGCAGATGTTGCCTCAAGAATGTTTTGAAGCGGCAAAGGTTGATGGCATTCATCCGTTGCGCGTTTTTTGGCGGGTAACCCTACCCCTTTTGAAGCCCACCATTGTGGTGGCAGTTATTTTTCGCATGCTGGATGCCTTGCGGGTGTTTGACCTGTTTTATATTCTTACCAGTGGTAGTACAGATACCATGTCCATGTCGGTCTTTGCCCGTCAGCAACTGTTTGATTTCCAGAGTGTGGGGTTAGGTTCTGCCGCTTCCACCCTTTTGTTCCTTTTAATTGGTCTGATTACCCTCGTCTTTTTGAAAATTGGCCGCGGAAAATCTAAGATGCAGGAGGATATTTAATGCAGACCAAAAAGCAAAAATTCTTTCTCTATACGAGCTCTGTGCTGATTATGATCATTGCGCTCTTTCCTTTCTATTGGGCGGTAGTGTCCTCCCTCAAATCGGGGTCTGATCTTTTCAAAACAGATCTTTTACCTCCCGCTTATGCGTGGCACAACTATGTGGAAATTTTTAAAGAACAACCTTTTGGGCATAATATTCTGAACTCTGTGGTGGTGGCGTTTGGGACGGTGACCATTTGTTTGATTTTGGCGGTGAGTGCCTCTTATGCGCTTGGCCGTGTGAAGTTTAAAGGGCGGTCAGCGTTGCTGCTGACCATCCTATCGGTCTCCATGTTCCCTCAGGTGGCGGTCTTATCAGGCATGTTTGAACTCATCCGCACTTTGAATCTTTACAATAATTTATGTGGTCTTATTTTCTCGTACCTGGTGTTCACCCTGCCTTTCACGGTTTGGATTTTAACCACCTTCATGAAGCAATTGCCCCGTGAAATCGAAGAAGCGGCTATTTTGGATGGGGCGAGTACATGGACTATCTGCTTTCGGATTTTTCTGCCCCTTTTGTGGCCAGCTTTGGTGACCACAGGGTTGTTGGCATTTATCGCGGCATGGAACGAGTTTTTGTTTGCTCTCACCTTTACGGTAGAAAGTCAGTCTCGGACGGTGCCCGTGGCCATCGCCTTGATGACGGGGGCGTCAGAGTACGAACTTCCTTGGGGAAAAATCATGGCGGCTTCCGTTGTGGTCACTCTGCCGCTTATCTTATTGGTGATGATTTTCCAGCGGCGCATTGTGTCAGGGCTGACTGCAGGCGCCGTTAAAGGCTAATACAACATAGAAAAGGACTAGAATGGGTAGAGTTGTTTTATCAAATCTTAAAAAAACTTTTGGCAAAGTTGAGGTGCTTCACAACATCAACTTGGATATCAAAAAGAATGAATTTACCGTTTTTGTGGGGCCATCCGGGTGTGGAAAATCTACACTTCTCCGGCTGATTGCCGGATTGGAAGATGCGACCGAAGGCCAAATCATGATTGATGACCAGGATGTCACCCTGTGGCGTCCGGCGAAGCGAGGAGTAGCCATGGTATTTCAGAGCTATGCCCTCTATCCTCACATGACGGTTTATGAAAACATGTCCTTTGCTTTGCGTCGAACTAAGTATCCTAAGGCGGAAATTCATCGTCGGGTGATGGATGCTGCAGAAGTCTTACAAGTCACCCATTTGCTCGATCGACAACCTAAGCAGCTCTCTGGGGGTCAACGTCAACGGGTAGCCATTGGTCGGGCCATTATTCGTGATCCTCGGGTCTTTCTTTTCGATGAGCCTCTTTCGAACCTGGATGCCTCCTTGCGCGTACAAATGCGCATGCGTATTGCAAAGTTGAAAGAAAAACTTCATACCACCATGATCTATGTGACCCATGATCAGGTAGAGGCCATGACGTTGGCGGATAAGATCGTCGTGTTGAATGCGGGCAATATAGAACAAGTGGGAACACCACTCGAGTTGTATCATCATCCCTGTAATAAATTTGTGGCAGGATTTATTGGGTCTCCCAAAATGAACTTTATCAAGGTGAAGCTCACCACTCTGAAGAATGATGTGGTGACCTTTAGTTTGCCACACGGAAAATCCATGCAGATGCCGGTTATTTTAACGCAAGACATGAAAGATACGGGGCCTGGAAGCGAGGCTGAATTGGGGGTTCGTCCAGAACGCTTGGTAGAATGTGATTCCGCGTCTGCCTTGTTCACGGGAACCGTTCAGACCATCGAAAATTTGGGCAGTGAGATTTATGTGTATGTGAAGATCGGGGAAGCCCAAACTATTTTGATGCGGGCGACAGGCGACAAGATGTTTAAAATCGGTGACACCCTCTTTCTGAAAGTACAGCCGGAAGATTGCCATCTGTTCCATTTGGATTCAGGTATGTCGTTTGAAAGATTTTCTTCTTTCAGCGTAGCCGGGGCATGAGATCTGGAAATATACGTCCCATGACCAAGCTTCTTTATTTGGTAACAGAAGCTGACTATTTTTTTTCCCATCGATATGCGCTGGCAAAGGCGGCTCAACAGCAAGGGTATGAGGTGAGCGTGGCCACCGTGCCCGGGACCCATCGCCAGCGGTTACTAGATGAGGGGTTTCGCCTTTATCCTCTCACAAAGATGACACGCGCGGGTCTTCATCCTCTCAAACAATTTTTGAGCTTTCTTGAGATCTATAAAATTTACCGAACAGAAAAGCCTGATATGGTGCATCACGTGGCCATGAAGCCAGTGTTGTACGGCACCCTTGCCGCCCGTTTGGCGGGGGTAAAATGCGTGGTGAATGCGCTTACAGGGCTCGGGTATCTTTTTATCTCTCCTTCCGTGAAGGCAAAGTTTCTCAGATTTTGGGTTTGGACGTCCTTTCGGTTTTTATTTAAAGGACCGAAGTGTGTGCTGATTCTACAAAATAAAGATGATTTTCAGCTGTTTTCGAAAACTGTGCCACCCCAGAATTTGGCTTTGATTCGTGGGTCTGGGGTGGATATTAAACACTTCTCCCCTCCCCCTAAAAAGAAGGACCATAAACGGCTGAAGGTTGTGCTCGTGGCACGTCTGTTGTGGGACAAGGGCATTCGAGAGGCTATTGAGGTGGTGAGATTGTTAAAAGAAAAAGGATTCTCCTTTGAGTTTATCCTGGCGGGCGGATTGGACCTCCAAAATCCCAGCGGTATCCCGCGACATATCGTGGAACAGTGGCAACAACAAGGTCTCTGCACTTGGATGGGGAAAGTGGACGATGTGGCTAAGCTGTATCAAGCGTGCGACATTGCTGTGTTGCCGTCTTACCGCGAAGGGCTGCCCAAGTCGTTGTTGGAGGCAGCAGCTTGTGGCTTGCCCATCGTTACAACCGATGTGCCTGGGTGTCGGGAAATTGTTGAGGATGGAAAAACAGGCCTGCTGGTGCCTGTGCGGACCGTTGGTCCCCTCACCGAAGCGCTTGGTCGGCTGTTGACGGATGCCCCTCTCAGGAAAAAACTGGGCCATAATGCCCGCACTTCTGTTGAGAAAAATTTTTCATCAGAGAAAATTATAAAAGAAACAGTGGCGGTTTATGAGGTTCTGGAACCACGTGTGGGGGTCAAAAGGAAATAATTTCGGAACTGTTAAAGTTAGGCAAGGTCTGCTAGGCACCATTTATGCGTCTCAGATCGAGACAGAGCCTCAACATCTATGCCATCGATGAAGGCCACCACGGCCCAGCGGGCAAAGGGTTTTCCGATCTGGGTGTCGTCCAGCTGAATCACGTCATGCCAGCCTGCAGAAAACATATCTGTATTTAAAATTTTCTTAAAGTTACTGGAAAAGAAAAAGAGAGCATGCCCTTCTTGGTGATGGATGAGTTCTAAATCGTCTGGTCCACGCCCCATTCGAAGGCCGGGGCAGCTTTCCGCAATGGCCAAGGTGAAAGATCCAGAATCAAAGTGAGGTTTGGCCAAATATTTTCCAGATGAGGCCCAATGATATCGAAGAAACCGGATCATGACATGGGGTTCGTCTGTATCAAATACTTTAGCTGTTATGCCGGGAAATTGCTCTTCCAGAGAGCTGATAATCTGATGCACTACTTTGTACGTCGCCTCCCAAAGGGGTTGCGCTTTCATCAGGAAATCTTGTACCTCAGGATGGGCGTTTATGAATGCGGCATATTGCTGAAAAACAAGGGGATGGAAATGGAAAAATTCCTTACTGTCTCGGTATGGGCCATCTTCTGGGCTGCGCTGCTTGAGGCCAATATCCCCTCGGCGATGGCGGGTGGCAATTTTGGTATCAATGTGGTTTTTAATTTCATCGGGAAGTTCAACGAAACGCAAGAAAGATTGAACAGCTTCTTTTATCTGGGTGCACGGAATGGGAAACGGAACCTGAACATGGGAGTGTTGAGTTAAATCTTTCAGGAGTGTCTCTTCTGTCATCTTTTTCTTTACTGAGATGGTTGCCGCAGGAGATGGACCCATTCTTCCTCCGTTAGTACCTTCACCCCAAGTTCTTTGGCTTTTTTCAGCTTACTGCCTGGATCTGTTCCATACACCACATAATCGGTGCTAGATGAAACAGAGTTGGTGACCTTTGCCCCGAGAGCACGGACTTTTTTCTGAGCTTCCTCACGCGTCATGTGAGAGAGTGTTCCGGTAAACACCATGGTTTTTCCTGAGAAGGGGTGAGACTTCATAGTGGTTTTCCGGACGGGACGGAGGGTGAGATGTGGGATGAGAGCTTCCACTTGCACATCATTTTTTGGCTCTCCCACAAAATTAGTGAGGGAGGTGGCCACAATTTCTCCAATGCCCTCTATCGCCACAAGCTGAGTGTAGGCGGAAGAGTCTTTGCAACAAGCTTCTTTCATAGCACCCCACCAGGCGTCAAAAGTACCATATCTCTCCGCTAAAAGATGCGCTGTTACACGTCCAATATGGCGGATTCCCAGGGCGTAAATAAACCGATCCAAAGAGAGAGCCTGACGGTTGCGAATGGAATCAAAGAGGTTCCGAGTAGATAACTCTCCCCATCCTTCGTGGGTTTTCAGGGGGTGGGCAGAGGATTTATCTCGCTCTTCCAGGGTAAAAATATCAGCAGCACTTTTCAAAAGCCCCTGCTCCCATAAATAATCAATGCGTTTACCGGCCAGGCCTTCGATGTTAAAGGCATGTTTTGAAACAAAGTGTTTAAGACTTTCCAAAAGCTGGGCATGACACGTGAGGCCTCCGCTGCACCTTAAGGCCACTTCGTCTTGTTCCTTCACAATATGGCTACCACAAACGGGACAGGTCTTGGGAAATTGGAAGACAGGTCCGCGTTCGTGTCCTAGAGACCCAAGAGATTGGAGGACTTGGGGGATCACATCCCCTGCCCTCTGAATAATCACACGATCTCCTTCCCGAATATCTTTGCGGTGTATTTCATCCTGGTTATGCAGCGTGGCTCGTGAGACCATAACGCCCCCCACCCCAATGGGCTCCAGTTCAGCCACGGGGGTGAGTACTCCGGTGCGACCTACCTGGATAATGATTTTTTTCAAGAGAGTCTCGGCTTTCTCAGCCGCAAACTTATGGGCAATGGCCCAGCGCGGGGCGCGAGATACAAACCCTAAAGTTTTCTGATGGGCAAAATCGTTTACCTTATAAACAACCCCATCAATTTCGTAGGGGATCTTAAATCGAATGTGGCTGAGGGTCTGATAAAAATTAAGAAGGTCATCCACCGTGGGACAGAGCTGGCAGAGTGGATTGATTGGAAGGCCCCATGCCTTCAGGCGAGATAAGAGATCGTTTTGGGTAAGGATGTCCTTTAAATCGTCTCGTCCTACTCCATAAGAAAAGAACTTTAAAGGACGGCTGGCGGTGATAGCAACATCAAGTTGACGTACCGATCCTGCAGCCGCATTTCTGGGATTAGCAAAGAGAGGATCCCCCTCTTCCTGGCGCTGGTCATTGAGGGTTTGGAAATCTGCTTTTTCTAAGTAGATTTCCCCTCGGACTTCAATCAAGGAGGGATAATATCCCTTGAGCTGAGTCGGGATATTGCGGATTGTTTTCACATTTTGGGTGATGTCCTCCCCTGTGACGCCATCCCCTCGGGTGCTGGCTTGGACGAGAGATCCATTTTCATAACGCAAAGAGCAGGACAGTCCATCAATTTTAGGTTCTGCTAGAAAGGAGAGCGCGTCTTTGTCAGAGAGGTGTAGCCCCTTTTTACACCGCGTCACAAAATCAATGACGTCTTCAGCGTGGAAAGCGTTATCAAGGGAGAGCATAGGGCTAAGATGGTTTACTTTTTTGAATCGACTTCCAGGCGTAGTTCCTACCCGATGGGTACGACTGTCTGGGCGTTTTAAATGGGGAAATCTAATTTCAATCTCTTCATTTCGTCGGGCCAAGGCATCATACTCTGCATCACTGATTTCAGGCGCATCTTTCTGAAAGTATAATTGATCATGATGAGCCAATTCTTGGGCCAAGGCAGCGAGTTCTACTTTAGCCTGATCTTCTGTTAAAGAGTGAACAAAAATGGAACGAATAGGGTTCATAAGGAGACCTTGTCTTTTAAAAGTTCTTGGGCGGCGGCGCGCGTATGCTCGGTAATGGTCTTACCGGACAACATGCGGGAGAGTTCTTCCACTCGTTCTGGGAGGGAGAGAAGATGGATGGCGGTTGTGGTTTTCCCCTCTGCCACAGATTTTTCCACCCCGAAGTGATGGTCAGCGTGTCCAGCGAGTTGAGGAGAATGGGTGATGGCCAGAATTTGAGTGTCAGTTGAGAGTCGCGACAACTGTTCGCCCATGGCGGCTGCTACCGCTCCGCCTAACCCCATATCAATCTCGTCGAAAATAAGAGTGGGAATATTGGCTTTTTCTTTAAGGATGGATTTAAGCGCCAGCATCACTCTTGACAATTCTCCTCCTGAGGCCACTTTGGCTAGGGGCCCGGGAGATAATCCTGGATTGGTGGAGATGAAAAACTCTATGCGATGCATGCCCTTCTCAGACCATTGGGGTTCGGGTAACTCTTCAAAAGAGACGAGAAATACTGCGTGGGGTAGTTTTAAAGGCTCGAGCGCTTTTTTTATTTCCTGGGCAAGAGAGGCACCCCCTTCTTGACGCAAAGTATAGAGATGAGCAGCTGCTACCTGATAAGCTCTTTTTGCGGTGAGTGTTTTTTGCTGCAATTGTTCTAAGGAAGAGTCGCTGCTGAGAAGCTCGCTGTGTTCCTCCCGTAATTTTTTGAGGATGGATGGCAATTCTTCCGTCAACACCTGATGCTTGCGGGCCATTTGGCGCAGGAGATAAAGTCGCCCTTCGATCTGATCGAGGGAAAGCACAGAGTCTCGCAACGTTAAAGATATGTCGTGGGAGGTGGCGCGGATGTCCCTAAAGGAAAGAAGGATGGTTTCAACCGATTGTTTGCAGAAAGATAAAGAGGTAAGGTCTAATTTTTCAAGATGTCGTTGAAGAGTGAGAATGCGATTTTCTAGCTGTAACGGTTCTTCCGACAGTTCATCAATGAGACGCAAAACGGTTTGGATCTGCTCCATGCTCTTTTCTGTTTTCTTAAGTGTCAGAAGGTCTTCTTCTTCCGTTGCACCTGGGGCAAGGTGTTCAAGTTCTTGGATGAGGAAGGCAAGCTCTTCCAGTTTGTTGATCCGATCAGAAAAACGGTGGAACGATGTTTTCAGTATTGTTTCCGCCTTTTTCCAGTGATGATAGGCCTGTTCCAGATCCGTGCTTGAATGGTTGATATAGCGGTCGAGGGCGTCGAGTTGTTGGTCTGCCTTTAAGAGTTGATCAAATTGCCCGTGAATTTCCGCAAGATGGGGAGCGATTTGATTCAAAAGAGTCACCCCAATGGGTTGGTCATTCAGGAAGGCTTTGCTTTTCCCGTCACTTGAAACGGTGCGGCGTACCATCAAGGGAACATCTATTTCAAACCCCTGGTTTTCAAGAAGAGACTCGACACCGGAAGGAATGGAATCGAGGACAAGAGTCACGGATGCTTGTGCTTCCCCTTCTCGAATGAGTTTCATAGGCTGCCGGTTACCCAAAACAAACCCTAAGGAATCCAAAAGAATGGACTTCCCAGCCCCTGTTTCACCTGTGAGAACAGAGAATCCTTTTTCAAATTCTATGTGCAGTTTTTCAATAACTGCAATGTTACGAATGGTTATGCTCTGAAGCACGAGCGCTGTTTTCCCAGGTTTTAGCTAGTTTTGTTTTATCATTTTTATCAGGCAATTGTCCTGTTTTTTCCAAAAGGTTGTAGGCTTTTTTGTACCAATCACTTTGAGGAAAGTTATGTCCAAGCACGGCAGCTGACGCTTGAGCCTCGTTAAGAATACCCAGTTGGAGATAAATTTCAACTAAGCGATATAAGGCTTCTGGCGTGTGGGTAGAACGGTCATATTTTTGCACCACCGTGCGGAAACGACCCAAGGCAGCAATGGGGAGGTATTGGCTTTCATAGAAGCGCCCTATATCCATATGTCCGCCGGCAATATGCTCACGCGTGAGGTCGAGTTTAAATTTGGCATCCTTCGCATACACACTATAGGGAAACCGATGGACAAGCTCTTGGAAAGCAGTCTCTGCTGTTTGGGTTATCTTTTGATCGCGTTCAACGCTAGAGATTTGGTTGTAATAGCAGAGAGCCTTTAAATAAAGAGCGTATGGTACATCTTTGTGGGTGGGGTAGAGCTGAACAAAGGCATTCACACTGGCTACCGCATCTTCGTATTGCTGGGCACGATAATGGGCATACGCTGCCATAATTTGTGCGCGGGTGGCGTAATTGGAATACGGATGTTGGCGAATCACTTCTTCAAAGTTTTTGGCGGAGGCTTTAAAGCTGCTGTCTTCCAATTCTTTAATTGCTTTTGAATAAAGTTCAGTCACCGGTTTTTCTTCGTATTTATCCTCTTTGTCGTTTGTACAAGAGGTTAAAAAAAGAATAGAAAAAAGGGAAAAAAGAACAAAAATATTTTTTTTATAATGAGTCACGAAGCTATTTTCCTATTTCTAAGGATAGACTCTTGATGTATACCTTATTCGTATAGGTTCAATCAAGCATTGTTCATGTATAAAATTTAAAAGAACCTCGTTTTACGAACAAACCGATCAAGAGATGACAGAGACATTTAACCATCTGGCGGCTTTAAATGCCGAGCAATTAAAGGCTGTTGAAAATACAGAAGGTCCCCTTCTGGTGTTGGCTGGTGCCGGTACCGGAAAAACACGTGTGCTGATTGCTCGACTCGTCAATATTCTCGTGCAAAATAAAGCGTATCCCTCCCAAATTTTAGCGGTAACGTTTACCAACAAAGCGGCCTTGGAAATGAAAGAGCGCACAGCCGTTTTATTGGGACGAAGTTTAGACGGACTATGGCTCGGGACTTTTCATTCCATTGGGGCTCGAATCCTGAGGCGACATGCAGAGGTTTTGGGGTTTACCCCTAATTTTACCATCCTGGATTCAGACGATCAGGAACGGGTGATCAAGCAATTGCTTCAGCTAGAAGGAATTGATGATAAAAAACAAACGGCGAAGGTTTTTGCCAACATCATTGGCGGATGGAAAGATCGAGGTTTGATCCCCGAAAAGGTGACGGGGGACTATTTAACCTGGGATAAATCTCACCAAGCTTTACACCTCTACAAGCTTTATCAAGAGAGGTTGCAGCTGATCAATGCCATGGACTTTGGTGATTTGCTGCTGCATTGTTTGACCCTGTTTACCAAGTACCCCGATATCCTGCAAAGTTATACCGAGCGATTTAAATATATTTTGGTGGATGAGTACCAAGATACAAATGTGGCGCAGTACTTATGGTTGCGCCTTTTGGCCCAAAGCTCGCAGAATATTTGCTGTGTGGGGGATGATGATCAATCTATCTACGGATGGCGCGGCGCGGAAGTGGGTAATATTCTGCGGTTTGAAAAGGATTTTCCAGGCGCAAAAATTGTGCGTTTGGAACAGAATTATCGCTCGACACCGGCTATTTTAGCAGCAGCCTCAGAGCTTATTTCCCATAATAAATCGCGTTTAGGGAAAACATTGTGGACAGAGCGGGATAGAGGTGATCCTGTCTTTATAAAAAGTGTATGGGATAGTTTGGAAGAAGCTCGTTGGACAGGTGGGGAAATAGAAAATTTCCAACGCAAGGGAACTGTCCTTTCCGAAATGGCTATTTTGGTGCGAGCGGGATTCCAAACGCGTGAGTTTGAAGAAACGTTCATGTCCATGGCCATTCCCTATCGCATCGTAGGGGGCTTGCGGTTTTACGAGCGTCAAGAAATAAGAGATGCACTGGCGTACCTGCGATTGGCTGCACAACCCAAGGATGATCTGGCTTTCGAGCGCGTGATTAATATGCCCCGCCGAGGGATTGGCAAAGCAACGGTACAGAAAATGCATCTTGTGGCGCGCTCAAGTCGTCAATCTTTGTTTGAGGTTACGAAAAGTCTGGTGGAAACGGATGAAGTGCGGGACAAAACCCGGACAGCTCTCCGAAAATTTATTCAGGACATTGAGCGTTGGCATCAATTGGTTTTCACAACTCCCCAAGAAGAGTTGACCAAAATCATTTTGGATGAATCGGGTTATACGTGGATGTGGAAGCAAGAAAAGTCTGCTGACGCTGAGGGTCGCTTAGAAAACTTGAAAGAGTTGGTGACCGCCATTGCGGAATTTCCCAGTCTCGCAGAGTTTCTAGAGCATGTGAGTTTGGTGATGGAAAATACGTCCAATGCGTCGGAAAATTCTGTGACACTCATGACCATGCATGCCGCCAAGGGGCTGGAGTTCTCTGTTGTTTTCCTCACGGGGTGGGAAGAAGGCATCTTTCCGTCGCAACGAACGTTGCTCGAAGGCTCCGACAAAGAAATCGAGGAAGAGCGTCGCCTCGCCTATGTGGCACTGACCCGAGCCAAAAAAAATGTGTATGTAACCTTTGCGTCCAATCGTCGGGTGCATGGTCAATGGCAGCATAATCTTCCCTCTCGATTTATCAAAGAGCTGCCCCCTGAGCATATTTGTTTCCTGGATACATCTGTTATCAGCCATAAAATCAGGCCCATACAGGCACCCATTAGAACAACGGACGCCATTCCTTTTGCTCCGAAAGGCAAATACAAACAGGGTGACCGCGTGTTTCATCTGAAGTTTGGGTATGGCACCATCCAGCAAGTGGATCATGATCGGCTGGTGATTGACTTTGACCATGCGGGGGTGAAGAAAGTATTGGAGAGCTTTATTCAGCTTCGGTAACCCTTAAAAACTCTTTCAAAAAAACGGAATGCTCATTATAGTAGAATGATTTTAAAGAATAGATAATCATGCACGATATAAAACAAATTAGAGAAAATCCAGAGACCTTTGATCGTGGTCTCCAAGCTCGAGGACTGGCACCTCTCTCTGCGGAGATTTTAGAGCTTGATGAACGGCATCGCCACATTATTCATCGGTTGCAAACGCTGCAAGAGCAGAAAAATGCGGTGGCTGAGCAGATGGGGCACGTGAAACGCTCCGGCGGGGATGTGACCGAGCTTGTGGCAGAAGGCACCCGCATCAAAGAGATGTTACCCCAGGTAGAGGAAGAAGAGCGTCTTGTCAAAGAACAGCTCCATACCTTGATGGCGGTGGTTCCAAATACCATCGGGATAGATACGCCGCTCGGAACATCAGAGGAGGACAATGAACTGGTTCGAACCGTGGGAAAGATTCCCCAACTTTCCTTTACACCCAAAGAGCATTTCGAGCTGGGTGAAGCACTAGGGATGATGGACTTTAATCAGGCTGCTCAGATCGCAGGAAGCCGTTATGTGATTTTGAAAAAAGAACTGGCCTTGCTTGAACGAGCACTCGCCACGTTTATGATCGATGTGCATACGCAAGAATTTGGGTATGAGTTGGTGTCCCCTCCCTTGCTGGTGAAAAGTGAGTCCATGTATGGAACGGGGCAACTGCCCAAACTTGCAGAAGATGCGTTCCAAACCACCAATGGTCATTGGCTTATTCCCACCTCTGAGGTATCCCTCACCTGTTTGGCGGCCAACCAAATTCTAGAAGAAAAAACGCTCCCTCTCAGATACACAGCGCACACTCCTTGTTTCCGATCAGAGGCTGGCTCCGCCGGGCGAGATACACGGGGCATGTTGCGCCAGCATCAATTCTATAAAGTGGAATTGGTGAGTCTCACAAGTCCTGAACAATCCGCCGATGAATTTTATCGCATGGTTGGGGCGGCAGAGGAAATTTTAAAACGACTTAAACTCCCCTATCGCGTGATGAATCTTTGTTCGGCCGACATTGGGTTTAGTTCTAAAAAAACATACGACCTTGAAGTGTGGTTGCCGGGGCAAAATTGCTATCGCGAAATTTCAAGTTGTTCTCTTTGTGGTGATTTTCAAGCCCGACGCATGAAAGCCCGGTACAGAAAAGCGGAGACTAAAAAAGTAGATTTTATCCATACGCTTAACGGGTCTGGAATTGCTGTAGGGCGCGCCCTCATTGCCGTTCTAGAAAACTATCAAACAGAAACAGGAAGTATCAAGATTCCTAAAGTCCTAATACCTTACATGAATGGAAAGACGGAGGTTGGCTTATGAAAGACAAACTGAAAAAAAAGAATTTAAGAATTTTAATTTCCAATGATGACAGCGTCTACGCACCCGGTATTAAAATTTTAGAAAAACTGGCGCGCGAGATTAGTGATGACGTTTGGATCATTGCACCCGCTGTAGAGCAGAGTGCCTCTGCCCATTCCTTAACCATTAGCCGCCCTTTACGTCCCAAACAAATTGGGGAAAAGAAATATGCGGTGGATGGGACCCCTACAGACTGTGTATTGATGGCCATTAAAGAAATTATGAAGGGCAAGGAGCCGGACCTTTTGTTATCAGGTATTAACGCGGGGGCCAACTTGGCAGATGATGTAACGTATTCTGGAACGGTGGCGGCTGCCATGGAAGCGACTCTTTTAGGAGTGCCAGCCATCGCCCTTAGTCAGGCAGGGTCTCTGGGGAGTCCCATTAAGTGGGAGACCTGTGAAGACCATGGATTGAAAGTTATTCAGCTTTTGTTAGAAGAAGGATGGCCTGAAGGTGTTTTGATCAACGTGAATTTTCCAGATGTGCCTCCCGAGAGCATTCGGGGTATTGAAGTAGCCCGGCAAGGGGCTCGCCCTGATTATAAAACCCTTTTGAAAGTCAAAGATCCGCGCGGCCTCCCTCCCTATTACTGGGTTGGGCCTGTGCCTGAGGTGATAGATATTGATGATGATAGCGATCTTTCCACCATTAATAAAAAGAAGATTTCCATCACTCCACTTCATCTCGATTTAACCCATGATGCGACGTATGCGCGGCTTGTTAAAAAGTTTAATGGTTAAGCCTCTGAGGGCGAGTTTACTTTTTGGTCTCTTTCTTTTAGCTGGCTGTCTCACAAAAGAGCGGTCTAAGCCAACCATGGCACCTTATGTGATTAAAAAGGTAACGTCGGCGCCCATTGAACTGCCTGTGATGATTGTCTATAGTACCCATGGAACAAAGACGGTTCATCCCTCCGTCTGGAATGCCAAAACCTTAAAATTTAGTGGGGGCATGCCGCAGGAGGTGGTGGTTCAAAAAGGAGACTCTCTTTTTACTATTTCCCAAAAGTATGCTGTTCCTTTACCGCTGATCATTGAGAAGAACAAAATAAAACCTCCCTTTGCCATTCGCCCAGGACAGACCCTTATTTTGGTGGGGCCTCAGGTGCATATTGCCCAAAAAGGGGAAGATCTCCACAAAATTGCCCAGTTGCATCAGGTGAGCCTCAGCACATTAGGGCGTCAAAATAAATTGCTGGGCGATCAGCCGCTACAACCCGGCCAACCGCTGATTCTGCCAGCCTCCCAAAATTTGACGCCCCCCTCCTCTCTTTCATCTCCAAAGGAAGAGGGTTTTTTGCCCCCACTTCGTCGGAAGTTATCGTCCGAAAAACATCCTCTTCTTCTAAGCCAAACGCCGCGTCGATCGGGATCTAAATTTGAGTGGCCGGTGAAGGGGCAGTTGATTTCAAAGTTCGGGTCCAAAGGACAGGGCCTTTACAATGATGGCATTAACATCGCCACGACAGAGGGCACAAAGGTGCGGGCAGCCGAAAATGGAATGGTGGTTTATTCTGGGAATGATATCAAAAGCTATGGCAATTTGATTCTGGTAAAACACGGCGGCGGATGGATGTCGGCGTACGCCCATTTGGACAAAGCCGTGATTCAAAAAGGACAAGTGGTGAAAAGACACGAGGTGATCGGACACGTGGGTATGTCGGGGTTGGTCACACATCCCCAATTGCACTTTGAGCTGAGGAAAAAAGGTAAACCGGTGGATCCTTTGTCTCAGTTAGTGTGATTAGGGTAGAAAACTGTATTAACATAACGGACTCGAAAAGATAGAAAGAAACACTGTAGCATGTTTATGAAAAATAAAAGGGAGAGGCCAAATGGAAGCAACAATCATTTCTTTGAAACCACTGTCTGGGAATTTCCCAAAAATAAGTCGCCCTGGTTTGAGTATTTATGAAGTTGTCCCGGTGAGTGCTGGGCAGCCTTTCAAATTAGAGATTTTTGATTTGTCTGGGCCTATGACTCCTCACTATCATAAGATTCAAAGTCATTTAATTACTGTTTTAGAAGGGTATCTTGAAGTTCTGACCACTGAAAAAGAGCCTCTTCTGTTGGGCCCTCTTGAGAGTATCACCATCGTGCCGGGTGTGATCCATAATATAAAGTCTGTTGGAAATGTGGTGCGTTTTTCTAGTTTAGCGTCTCCTGCCTTTGACTATCCCGAAGATGTTTATTCGCCAGAAACTCCATCTTCTGGTTCAGAGTTGGTTTAGTTCATGTGTAGAAATTCATTGCTTTTTTTCATTCTATTCGCTATAAAATGAGTGGTGTTGGTATAAAGAAAGTGATGAATATATGGCGTCGAAAAAGACTCAAAAACCAAAACAAAACTCTCCTAAAATGAAGATAGACTCTGCGGCTGTGCGCCAGCTGTCTGACTTACTTAAAGACACAGATCTTTCCGAAATTGAATATGAATCTGAAGGCTGTCGTATTCGGGTGGCACGCCATCAAGGCCCGGTTGGATACCATCATCCCCTATCTCATATGGTTGGGAGCGCTTCACAAGCCTCTGCTGAGCCAGCGGCGGTTGCTTCGGCGAATCTTGATGCTCACCCTGGCACGATGAAATCTCCCATGGTGGGAACAGTTTACTTATCCCCCAAGCCCGGAGATCCTCCCTTTGTTACGGTGGGTGCCACAGTTACAGCGGGTCAGACCATTATGATTATTGAGGCCATGAAGGTGATGAATCCCTTAAAGGCTCCCAAATCTGGCAAAATAACCCATATTTTGGTGGAAGACACTCACCCCGTCGAGTTCGATGAACCCTTGCTGATCATTGAATAACAAACAAGAGTTTGGCCATGTTTAAAAAAGTTTTGATTGCTAATCGGGGAGAAATCGCCTTGCGCATTTTGCGTGCCTGTCGCGAAATGGGTATTAAAACGGTGGTGGTCCATTCCAAAGCAGATACGGAGGCCAAATATGTGCGGTTGGCGGACGAGAGGGTATGTATTGGATCTGCTCCCAGCAAGGATAGCTACCTGAACATGTCTCGCCTTTTGGCGGCAGCAGAAATAACAGGGGCAGACGCCATTCATCCAGGCTACGGATTCTTTTCTGAAAATGCCGTCTTTGCCCGTATGGTGCGTGAACATGGGATGACATTCATTGGTCCCTCTCCCGAACACATTATGCTCATGGGCGACAAAATCATGGGTAAACGCACGGTGCAAGAGCTGGGGATTCCCGTTGTGCCAGGATCTGATGGGGCGGTGGATACGGAAGAACAAGCTTTAGAAATCGCACACAGTATGGGGTACCCTGTTTTAATTAAAGCAACCTCCGGTGGTGGCGGGAAGGGCATGCAGATTGCCTATGATGATATCCAATTGGTGGAAGGCCATCGGCTCGCGCGCCTTGAGGCCAAAGCAAATTTTGGGGACGATCAGGTTTTCATTGAAAAATATTTGGAAAAACCCCGTCACATTGAAATTCAGATTCTAGCGGATCATTACGGCAACGTGGTGCATCTGGGCGAACGGGATTGTTCCATCCAACGCCGACACCAGAAATTATGGGAAGAAGCCCCCTCTCCTGCTATCACCCCTGCTGAGCGAGCAGCTATTGGAGAAACTGTCGTAGCCGCCATGAAAAAACTGGGGTACCAAGGGTTAGGCACCGTAGAATTCCTGTATGAGAATAGCCAATTTTATTTCATTGAGATGAACACGCGGGTTCAAGTGGAGCATCCCGTCACAGAAATGATTACGGGGCTCGATTTGGTACAAAACCAAATTCGAGTTGCCGCGGGCGAACCCTTAGGATTTACCCAAGAAGATGTGAAACTGAGGGGACACGCCATTGAATGCCGTGTGAACGCAGAAAATCCAGAAACATTTATGCCTTCTCCTGGAACCGTCACCCATTACCATGTGCCCGGAGGCTTTGGGGTGCGGGTGGATAGTGCTTTGTATGGGGGGTATAAAATCCCGCCTTACTATGACAGTTTAGCGGCTAAACTCATCGTTCATGGCAAAGATCGGGAAGATTGCCTCAGCCGTTTGAAGGGCGCTTTGTCAGAATTCGTGATTGGGGGGATTGAGACTACCTTGCCTCTTCATCGTAAGCTAGTGGTAAACAAAGACATGAAAAAAGGGGATTATACCATCCACTGGTTAGAAAAAGTCTTCTTTGGCAAGAAAAAGGATGAAAAAACAGATGAAGTAGATAAATGAAAGTGAGTCAACCCCTCCAACCTGCGGTTTGGCTTTTGGTTTTTATTGCTATTCTTCCCCAATTCTCTGAAACCGTTTATGCTCCCGCTCTTCCTGACATTGCCCGTTATTTAAATGTTAAAGAATCAGTGGTTGAATACACGTTATCCATCTACCTTTTTGGTATTGCTGTGGGGACACTTCTTTGGGGAAGGCTATCGGATTTCGTTGGGCGACGACCTTGCCTCCTCTACGGAGTTTTTATCTTTATTGTGGGGTGTATTGGATGTTTTCATTCCACTACAATTGAAATCTTAATGGTTTCTCGATTTATTCAAGCGGTGGGAGGCAGCACTGGGAGTGTCTTAGGACAAGCCATTGCTCGAGATGCTTTTAAAGGTAAGGAAAGAGGAAAAGTATTTTCTCTGGTGGGGAGTGCACTTTCTTTTGCACCCGCCATTGGTCCCGTCTTAGGAGGTGTTATCGATGAAACTTTCGGATGGGCTTTCATTTTTCTTTTGTTGGCTTTATTTGGTGCTTTGGTTTTTTTTCTTTCTTATAAAAATTTGCCAGAGACAAGAGTTTCTTCACCTCAGTTAAAATCAGTCTCCATGGTGGGAACTTTTTTCGCTCTGCTAAAGGATAAAAAAGTAGTGGCGTGTGCTTTATTTGTGGGAGGGATCATTGGAATTATGTTCTCTTACTATTCAGAAGGCTCTTTTTACCTCATCGATATTTTGGGCCTTTCTCCAAAGATATACGGAACGACCTTTATTTTCTTAGCTTTGTCAGGAAGTCTCGGGGCTTTATGGGCCAGGAGGTTACATAATTCATTGAGTACTTTTCGTATTATGGAACGTGGATTGACAATATTTATGATGGGCACGTCTTTGTTGTTGGGGGGAATCTTGCTGTTCACCTTGTTATGTGCCCCTAACCGTTGGTTTGTAGTATTAACGGTGGGAAGTATGATGATTCTAACGTTTAGTGCCTCCGTCGTCGTGCCGAGCACTTTGTCCATTGCTCTAGAGAAATATGAACATGCCACGGGAACAGCATCTTCTTTCTTTGGATTTTTTTACTATAGCATTGTATCTCTCGTCACTTTTGCTATGGGGGCTCTTCATAATGGTACTCCCTTCCCCATGCCCATTTATTTCTTTCTTCTATCTGTTGTGGTCTATGGTATCTTTGGATGCATCTTAAGAGAAAAAAGATAAATTTTTTGATATTTTTTGGCTAAGAGTCAAGGCCGCGTGAGATATTTCTTCCCCTATTTTTTCTACTTGCCTTGGGAGAATAAATCCCCTTACAATGGAAGCCAAGTTTAACAAATAGGAGAAAAAATATGATGCATTCATGCTTACTTAAGAAAATTGCGACCCTTATAACCGTTGTTGGAGGAATCAACTGGGGCCTTGTGGGTCTTTTCAATTACAACGTGGTGGCCATGCTTTTGGGCGATATGTCCACACCGGCCCGCGCTGTTTATGGCTTGGTGGGATTAAGTGCTCTTTATGTTGGGTTTGTCTGCTTAACGTGCAGTAAAAAAGAGTAGAACTTTACCTTTATAATTACAAAAAAACCCAGTATAAAGACTGGGTTTTTTATATCTAGTTGGTCACGTTCCTATACGAACACTGTACTTTCCTTCGTGCCCCTTCACATAAGGCAGGGGAAGCAGGAATCAGCTATACTGTCTCAAAATCAACCACTAAGCTGGACTCGAGGCCATTTTCCAAAGCAGGCCTCACAATTTTTTCTGATATTTCTTCGTTGAGAGGATGAGCTCCATACTGTTTCCGGGTTTCTTCCGAATCAAATTGTAAAAAGAGCGCATATTCAAACCCACGGTTTAATCCGTAAGAGCTATTATTGGGTCCCCAAGAAAAGTTCTGAATACCGGGAAAGAATTCGCTCAGTTTCCGGATTTGTGTAAATAAATGGTCAATATCCTGAAGGGATAAAGATTCTTTAAATTTAAATAAAACTATGTGATTAATCATTGTATGTCACCTTCCTATACTTAAACTTCATAATCGAACGAAAGAGCCCCCTTCTCGCCTCCCTCTAGGGCCGGTGCAAAATTCTTGGATATCTCGGCGCTTAAAGGGTGGACAAAATACTGTTTGCGTGTTTCTTCAGAATCAAACTGAAGCAGTAATCCATATTCAAATCCATGTGCATCCTTTTCCGAACTATTACGGGGCCCCCAAGAAAAATTCTGGATTCCTGGAAAATATTCACTCAAGGTGCGGATTTGATTTAACAACTCAGCAATTTCTTGTTTTGTTAAAGATCTCTTGAACTTAAATAATATAATATGGTTAATCATGGTATCTCCTTGATTGAGAATGTGGCGGAGAAGGTGGGATTCGAACCCACGGTACGCAAAACACGTACAACGGTTTTCGAGACCGCCCCGTTCAACCACTCTGGCACCTCTCCAACATGGTGAACCTACTGTATCGACTCAAAAATAACAACCATTCTCTATTAGAATTTTTAAAAAAATTCTTTCGCCATCGACGATATTTCCTTATAGAGTAGAAAAATGATTTCTATTCCTCACTATCATCGCTCTTTATTAAGATGGTATGACGTTTACCGGCGCCAGCTTCCTTGGCGTTCTCTTGCCGGACAGCGGCCTGATCCTTATGCCGTATGGATCAGTGAAATTATGTTGCAGCAAACCACTGTTCCTACCGTCAAAGAGTATTATGTGCAGTTTTTAGAGAAATGGCCGAGAGTAAAAGATTTGGCCGAGGCCTCCTTGGACGATGTCTTACATGTGTGGCAAGGATTGGGATACTACAGCCGAGCCAGAAATTTGCATAGATGTGCCCAGGTGGTACAACAGCAGCATGGAGGAAAGTTTCCATCTGATGAAAAAATACTTTTGACATTGCCTGGTATAGGGCCCTATACCGCGGCGGCTCTTTTATCCATTGCCTTTGATAAACCGTCCACCGTGGTAGATGGGAACATAGAGCGCATTATAACCCGTCTTTTTCGCCTGGAAACCCCTCTTCCTGCTGTCAAAAAAGAAATCCACGGAAAAGCGCGCCCGTTAATCTCTAAAGAACGACCAGGAGACTATGCTCAAGCCTTGATGGACTTAGGGTCCTCTCTCTGTACCCCAAAAAATCCTAAGTGCAGCCTTTGCCCGCTCGCTTCTTTTTGCCAATCCTTTGGACAAAATCCGGAAGACTTTCCCAAACGTCTTCCTAAAACAGAAAAACCCACCCGATATGGAACATTTTTCTGGGTCGAAAATAACAAAGGGGAAGTCTTATTAGAAAAACGCCCTGACAAAGGATTACTAGCAAGTTTAATGGGGTTTCCCACATCAGAATGGAAAGTCGAGAAAGATCAGCCCCTTCCTCCCTCCTTTCTCTCCCTTCTTCCGCTCAGGAAGAAGGTGAAGCATACCTTTACACATTTCCATCTGATTGGCACGATTGTGAAAGCAAAGGCAGAGACTTCGGAGAGGCCAGGTATTTGGGTGCAGCCCTCAGATCTCGGGCTATATGCTCTGCCAACGTTGATGAAAAAAGTTAAACAGTTGGTTCTAGAAGAGCCGCAATAGGCCGATAGCTCTTGCGGTGCCAAAGAGTGGGGCCATGTTTTAGAAGGACCTCAGAATGAGTTTTTGTGCCATATCCCACATTCTTTTCCCATCCAAAATGAGGATAGTCAAGGGAGAGTTGCTGCATCAGACGGTCCCGGGTGACTTTTGCGATAATGGAAGCTGCCGCAATGGAATAGCTTCTTTGATCTCCCTTCACATAAGCATAACAAGGATAAAGGCACTGAGGTCGAGCTGTTCCATCAATAATCACAGCATTTAAAGGAAGATGAAGAGTTTCAAGAGCCCGGGTCATGGCCAATAAAGTGGCTTGGCGAATATTCATTTGATCTATTTCCTCAACAGACGACTCTCCAATCCCAACACAAACCTCTGGGGTATCTAATAAAAGAGTATAAATTTTTTCTCTTTGTAGAAGAGATAATTTTTTTGAATCGTCCAGTAAGTCTAAAAGAGAAAGGGGGCAATCTCTCGGTAACACCACAGCAGCAGCCATAACGGGCCCAGCCCAAGAGCCATATCCTACCTCATCTACCCCAGCCACAATCCCCTCAAACAAATTTTCAATTTCGAAACTTGGGTGAAGAAGATTTATTTCCATGGGCGTTGATACTTGATCTTAGACCAAAAGGAGTTTGACTTTAAATGTTCTAAGGAAAAAGATCCATCTTCTGTTTGAAATTTTTTGGCCAATGTTAACCAAAGAGGGCTGACGGCAAGCGACATGATGGTCAAAGAGATAACCAATTTTTGTTCATCTGGCTTTAGTAATCCCTTGCTAGCGGCCATATCGGACAAAACAAACGCAAATTCTCCCAGTTGGGCCAATACAAGACTACTCACAAAGGAGATGCGCCAGGGTTGCTTAAACATGTGGAGGATGGTGGTATTGAGAATGGTTTTTCCAAAGAGAACCACAAACAGCAGAATGGAAATCTTCACAATATGTTCTACAAGGAAATCTATATCCACGAGAAGTCCAACAGATAAAAAGAAAACCATAAGCAGTAAGCTTTGGAGAGGATGGGTTACCTCCAAAACCTGGTGGCGTTCAGCTGTGTTCCCCAGAATAAGCCCTGCCAAGAAGGCTCCATAAGCCGCGGACAAACCCATGGTGCCTGTTAAAGACGCGAGACCAAAACAAAAAGTAAGGGCAAGGAGGGGAAGTAGTTCTCCATCCCTCGAAATATCTTCCAAGTACGGAATATGAAGACGCTCAGCTCTACTGAGTGTCCAGACTAGGAGGGCAAGCAATCCCATAGATCCCAACACTTTGGCGGCAATAATGCCTATCTCAAAAGCCTCTCCACCAAACCCTTGGACAGCTAAAATCATGGGAACGAAGGCAAGGTCTTGCGCAATCAGAATACCGATGGTGAGATGCCCTGTGTCTGTCTTCAATTTCCCCATGCTATCCAGCATTTTGATAGCAACAGCCGTGCTACTGAGGGTAATAATACATCCTAAAACGAAGGTTAGGCCAAAAGACCAATTAAAGAATAAAGAGATGACATACGCTGCCCCTAAGCTAATGATGAATTGGGCAAGGACGCACCCCAAGGTTGTGAGCCAGTTTTCTCGAAAAAACCGCAGATTCATTTCCATTCCTAGAATGAACAACAGCATAAAAACACCAAGTTCTGATAACGATTTGATGATGTGTTCCATATCAGAATCAATCACCATATAGGGTGCAATGACAAGGCCGGCAAACATATATCCCAAGATGGCAGGCTGTTTTAATCGCATAAAGATAAGTCCACACACCAAAGCGCTTACGATAACAAGAGCGATTTCAGTTAAGGGGACGGTGATATGCATTGACTCTATTATTCTCCAAAAGTAGTCCGACTATAAAAAAAACTTTCTTAATATTCAAGGGCGTAGAAAAAAAATAAAAATACTCAGGACCGATAAATGACCAGGAGCCAAACGTAAAAGAGATTTTATTTCTGAGAGCTAGATTTCTCGTCGTCTTTGTTTTTATCTTTATCTTTGTTACCAAAAATGAACTGACCGATGAGAGATTCAAGGATCACAGAAGATTGAGTTTGCTGAATTTCATCGCCCTCTTTCATCATCGTTTCATCCCCACCTGGTTGAAGGTCAAGATATTTTCCACCAAGGAGGTTCTCACTAATAACAGAAGCAGAGGTGTCTGTTGGAAGTTTAATTTTTGGGTTAATCGCAAGCTCAATAATAGCCGCATAAGTCAGGGGGTCTAGGGTCATTTTAGAAACAGTGCCCACACGGATACCGCCAATTTTAACGTCGCTGCCATCCACTAGACCATCGGCCTTGTTAAAGCGGGCTGTTATTTTATAACCTTCCTGGCCCTTGTATTGGGTTGAGACATAAGCATAAAGCAAAAGAATTGCAGATAGAACAACAACAATGCCGCCAGTGATTGTCTCTACAATATTAATTCTCATTTATACCCTTTCGAATACCCTATATTCTACACACAATTAAGGGAAGCTCCAAGAGGGGATCTCAGTTTTTCTATGGTTTAATAAAAACCAAAGTATCTTTCTGGCTTTTCTGTGAATCAAATCTAAAACCAACGTCTCTTATACACTTGACGAGATCTCGTATTTCATCATCTCTCTTGAGATTTCCTGTTGGTTCGCCTTCTGGGGTGAGCATTTCAAAGGATGTATTCCAAATAGAAAATTCTCCTTTCGGCTTCAGTGCTCTAAAGATATAACGCAAAGTTGCCATAGCTTGTTGCCCTTCTTTACTTTCTTTCTGATGGGGAAGAGCCTGAAATATATACCAACTTAAATCTCGAATGCTCTCGAAAAAACCTTCTCCTTTTATTTCAAGAAGATCTTTCCAAAATTGGGGATCATGCGCATCAGCCACAATATCGTTATTCTCACCCAAAAGATTTGAAATATACATACTAAAAGGATTCAGATCATCTTTAGTAAAAGGGCGATAGCCGTACATTCCATCAGGGGTTACACCTAAAAGTTCGTAAACCCTATGGTTTAGCATTTTTTCATCTCCCAATCGTAATGTGTTAATTTCAGGATGGTCTGCTAAAAACACCTCAAGGAGGGGTTTAAAATCACGTAAATTTATTCCTCGGTCTAGATCTACTTGAGAATTTACAATAAATCCTGCCTTAATAAGGTGAGTAAAAAGGGTTTTTTTGTCTGCTAAATTTTTCGGAGTATCATCAGAAAGGGGGATAAAATCTCTGAATAAATACTCTCTCCATGGCCCATAAAAATCTCTATAGGCTCCGTAAAGAGGGAGTAGTTTTTTGGCCCGCTCTATATCTGTGTCTGCTTCTTTCCTAAAACTCTCTCTATTATCAGGAGGAACTTGGTCTATAATAGCTTCAACTGAGGAAAAGTTCGGACTCTTCTCCCAAGCGCGCACATATCGCTTTTGATATTGTTTCTTGTAGATGGAAAGTGGTAAATTTTCACTAACCGCTTTTACAGTAGGTCGTTTGGCAGAATCATAATGACGCAAGAAGTGATCACATAAGTCACGAAGCTGCCGGTTACTGTGTTGTTGAGCTGTTTCTCTAAGTTGGGAAACTCTTTCTTTTGCCTGATCAAGATGGTTAAAATCGTACTGAAAGTAAGGCCCATAGCTATGGGATATTTCAAAGAACCCTAACAGGATAAAGAAAATAAATTTTGACATACTTAACCCCATATTTTTACCATATTATTTTATACAGTAGGATTATAGGATTTATGACTCCTAAATTCAATATTATTAATTCCTTCTGATAAATTTAGAGAGGCATTTATCAAAGAAATGCACCATTCCTATAGCTTTGAAAAAATCAACAAAAAAAACTATAAATTTTAAAGAATTACTCCTTGATAGAGAAAAATGAAATCGGTATGCTGATACAAGATGTAGATAAAAAATAAGAACATAAAGACAACATATAGTAGGTTAGTAGGTCGGAGATCATCGATGAAAATACAGCGTAGGTTTACAAGTCAAGGAAAATCCCCTTATGAAAATATTACCTTTAAAAAAACCTCGTGTGAGATCCGCAACCCGGATGGAACGGTGGTTTTTAAGCTCGCAGACATAACTGTTCCAGAGTCTTGGTCTCAAGTGGCCGCAGATGTCTTGGCCCAAAAGTATTTTAGAAAAGCAGGCGTTCCCGCCCATTTAATAAAAGTAAAAGAAAAAGGTGTCCCTTCTTGGTTGTTGCGCTCTGAGGCGGATGAAGAATCTCTGGCAAAATTGCCAAAAGAGAAGCGATATGGCCCTGAAAGCTCAGCGATCCAAGTTTTTGAGAGGCTTGCTGGAACCTGGACTTACTGGGGATGGAAAAGCAACTATTTCTCAAGCGAAGAAGACGCTCGCACTTACTATGATGAAATGTGTTATATGTTGTGCCAACAATTTGCCGCGCCTAACTCTCCTCAATGGTTTAATACGGGTTTACATTGGGCATATGGCATTAATGGACCGGCCCAAGGCCATTCTTTCGTAGATCCTCTCACAGGGGAGGTCAAGCTTTCAACCAGCGCTTATGAGCGCCCTCAACCGCATGCTTGCTTTATTCAAAGTGTTTCTGATGACTTGGTAAACGAAGGCGGCATTATGGATTTATGGGTTCGGGAAGCCCGCCTTTTTAAGTATGGATCCGGAACAGGTTCGAATTTTTCCTCTCTGCGTGGTAATGGAGAGCCATTGTCAGGCGGCGGCAAGTCTTCTGGCATGATGAGCTTTTTGCGTATCGGAGACAGAGCAGCTGGCGCTATCAAGTCAGGAGGCACCACCCGTCGGGCGGCAAAAATGGTGACAGTCAATGTGGATCACCCCGATATTGAAGCTTACATCAACTGGAAAGTAGTGGAAGAGCAGAAAGTCGTGGCACTCGTTGCCGGGTCAAAACTGGGGAAAAAACATCTGAATGCTATTCTCAACGCTTGTTACATTCTTGATGAAGATCAAGCCGAAACAGATCCTCATAAAAATCCAGACTTAAAGAAGGCCATTAAAGAAGCGCGAAAATCTGCAGTACCGGATAGTTATATCCAGCGCATTTTACAATTGGCAGACCAGGGGGAGAAAACCATTGCTTTCCCCGAGTATGATACAGATTGGGATTCGGAAGCTTATTCCACAGTGTCGGGACAAAATTCCAATAATTCGGTGCGTGTGACCAATGCGTTCATCCATAAGGCTTTAAAAAATCAAGAGTGGGACCTTATTCGTCGGACAGATGGTTCTGTTCATAAAACCATTAATGCGGGAGCCCTCTGGGAGAAGATTTCTTATGCCGCGTGGGCGTCGGCAGACCCAGGACTTCAGTATGATACCACCATTAATGATTGGCATACCTGCCCGAATCACGGCCGCATCCATGCGTCGAATCCCTGCTCGGAATATATGTTCTTGGATGACACAGCCTGTAACCTAGCTTCCTTAAATCTGATGAAGTTTTACAAGTCCACAGAGGGTAAGTCTGATTTTGACTTTGATGGGTATATCCATGCTCTTCGTCTTTGGACCATTGCTTTGGATCTGGCCGTGGAAATGTCTCAGCTGCCCTCTAAAGAAATTGCGCTTGGTACCTATAAATATCGGACTCTTGGATTGGGATACTCAAACATCGGCGGCCTTTTGATGGCCTATGGCATTCCCTACGACAGTGATAAAGCACGTGCTTTAACGGGCGCTTTGTCGGCCATTATGGCCGGCATAGCGTATGCGACTTCTGCAGAAATGGCGAAAGAACATGGCTCCTTCCCCGGATATGAAGATAATAAAGACCCCATGCTAAAAGTGATGCGCAACCATCGTCGGGCGGCCTATGGAGAGAAAAAAGGATACGAAGGGTTGGAAATTTTGCCCGTACCTCTTGATCAAAAGAATTGCCCTTTTCCCGAGCTGACAGAACAGGCTAAGGGCGTGTGGGATGCAGCCCTAAAGCTGGGAGAAAAATATGGGTATCGGAATGCCCAGACCACGGCTATTGCCCCCACGGGTACCATCGCCTTGGTGATGGATTGTGATACAACGGGGATAGAACCAGACTTTGCCTTGGTAAAATTTAAAAAACTAGCCGGAGGGGGATATTTTAGAATCATCAATCAGATGGTGCCCAAAGCGCTCGCGACCCTCGGGTATTCTAAAGATGAAATCTCAGAAATGATCAACTATGCCACGGGGTATGGCACATTGCCAAAAGAAGAGGGCATAACCTTTGAAGCGCTCAGAAAAAAGGGATTTAGGGAGCCTCAGCTCAAAGCTTTGGAGGGCGCGCTTAAAAGTTCTTTTGATGTTAAATTTGCCTTCAATAAATGGACGTTTGGTGAGGAGTTCTGCGTTAAGACTCTTAACTTTAGTGTGGATCAGTTGAATGATCCTACCTTTAACATGCTACTCGCTTTAGGATTTAGTGCGAGCCATATTGATCAGGCAAACACTTATTGTTGCGGCACCATGACACTCGAAGGGGCTCCCGGACTTAAAGACGAGCATTTGTCTGTGTTTGATTGCGCTAATCCATGTGGGCGTACTGGAAAACGTTTTCTCTCTGCCGAAAGCCACATTCGGATGATGGCGGCAGCTCAGCCCTTTATTTCAGGGGCGATTTCAAAAACCATCAATATGCCCAACAATGCCACCATAGAAGATTGTAAAAAGGCGTACTTATTGTCTTGGGAATTGGGGCTCAAAGCGAACGCTCTTTACCGAGACGGCTCCAAACTATCCCAACCCCTGAATTCAACTAGCTTTGTGGCTGATGATGAGGATGTGGAAGAAGTGGTGGAGGAAATTGTGTCTCTCCCCAAAGCTCTTCAAACCACGAAGATTGTTGAGCGGCTTGTGGAAAAAATCGTTCAAAGAGCCGAAAGACGGCGCCTTCCTGGTCGCCGTAAGGGATACACTCAAAAAGCGGCTGTGGGGGGACACAAAGTGTTTTTGCGTACCGGCGAGTTTGAGGATGGCAAGCTGGGGGAGATTTTCATCGATATGCATAAAGAGGGCGCAGGATTCCGCAGCCTCATGAACAACTTTGCCATTGCCATCTCGCTCGGTCTGCAATATGGCGTGCCCCTTGAAGAATTTGTGGAGGCCTACACCTTCACCCGCTTTGAGCCCGCTGGAACCGTCATTGGAAATGAGGCCATCAAAATGGCTACATCCATTACGGACTATATCTTCCGCGAGCTGGCCATCTCTTATCTGGGCCGTACCGATCTGGCCCATGTGGACATCAACGACTTTATGCCCAGCAGCCTTGGCATCACAGGATCTGTGTTAGGCGATAAAAAGGCCACCAAAGACCACTTGCAACGCAGTGCCAGTAACGGATATATCCGCAAGAATATTTATGTGTTGAACGGCCAATCTCTGGAAGAAAATCTGGAAGATGAATCCATTTTGGAGACCGTCTCCATGGCTATTGGAGTGGATGGTTCTTCTTCAGGTCTGGCGACGAATTCTTCGGTTGGATCGCTGCGCTTAGAAAAAGCACGGGAAGCCAAAATGAAGGGCTTTGAAGGAGATCCCTGCAAAGAGTGTGGTAACTTTACCCTCGTGCGAAACGGGACATGCATGAAATGCAACACCTGTGGCAGCACCAGCGGGTGTTCCTAACTTTAAATAAGAACCAAAAATTTTTTGTTTCTGGTTAAGGTTGTGCATCTCCTTCTAGGAAGCAAGACTTATCCAATATAACCAATGAAAGTCTGAATAAGAAAATAAGATAAAGAGAAATTTTTTTATCTTTCACCTGTATTTAAGAAGCTAGAAACTTTACGTTCTCCCTAAATAAAGGGGATTGTCATGAGTTTTTATTTTATCTTTTTCGTCTTTTCTGCGCTGCTCTCACACTCTAGCTTCAATGATGGAAGATACAGGGGAGAGAGAAAATAAAGAAAATAGGGCAGATACTTCCCTCCTCCTAAAAACACAGAACCTTGAGTTGAAAGAACACCTAAACTTTATTTTAGAAAAACAAACGACTTTTATGATGATTTCTAACCCATCAGAGAAACTTTCCCTTCCTCCTACTCCTCTTCCTACCCCTGTTCTTATCCAAAATAGCCAGGCTGTCTCGTGGGATGACAAAAAAATGACTCCCGAGGAACAGAAAAGATGGTACGCGGATCAAATGGCCTTTCAACAAACCTGGTGGAAAAATCCTGGGACTTTTGATAATCTTGGGGTTCACGGGCACATGATGTTCGCTTCTGGCCCTCTTTTTTCTGCCTCTAGTCAGGCAAGAGAAGAAAAACATTATTGGGAAGATTTTGTCTAAAAAGTATTCTTTCCTTAAGTTAGGAGAGAAATGATAGCTTCATCATGACTTCTTCTTGCATAGAAAATTTACACAACGCTCCTCTTGCTTTGTCTTTAAGACAAAGGCATTGTTTGTAAATTTTTCAAATGAAAAGTAAAGAGCATTTGTCGAATAAAGGAAACAACATTTTTTCCCATAGCACTAATACCTTCATGACAATAGGTACTTTCAGATTGACGATGAAACCCTACGAGCAAAGGAGCAGAACTCTCATCAATCTGCCCCCAAAGAGGGGCCCCTGTGCTGATCCACGTACTGTTGATTCCACGATTCGTTTGATACCAAATAGATGGCCCTTTGGCTCTTATTAATTCTGCTGAAAGATCAACCAAGATGTCACCATCATGGATGGTTAACCAAAGCTTGTTCAAAAAAAGAAGTTCGCTTGGATCAAGAATAGGGATAAAGTAAGGTCGTTTAATACTTCCATATGAGTTTTCTAAAATCATACCCCCAAAATCAGAGGCATTCGGGCGTTGATTCTGACTCGAAATTCTGCTCAAATCAGTATTTCTCTTTTCTGGATGATCACATACAAATCGTGTCCCTTCTACTCCATTTATAGGATGAGACCCAGGGAAAAATAGTGTTCTCGCAGGTATCTGCCCCCCTGCTGTACACCCAACAATAGCTCCACTTGCTGTTAAAACAGTCGTGGAATTGATAAGAACTCCTATTCCAGTAGTTCTTTGTTTTTCCTTATTTTCTACTGTTTTAAGTAACCCAGAGAAAGGAGTTTGTGTTTCTCTCCAAACAGGAGAAGGGATAGCCTTTTTCGAGGATGAAGCATGTCTCCCTGGAAAAAATCGTTTAGAAAGAAGACCAGCCTCTTCACTAAAAGAAGGAAATAAACACGCGGCGCGGCCGGCTGCCTGACCCCAAAATACAATGGATAGCCCTAAAATAAGATAAAGAAAAAAACGCATCATAACCTCCCGTGTTAAAAATTTGTTGTGAACTAATTTTTTTATGAAAAAATCTTGGAGTGATCAACTTTTCCCTGCCAAAATGTTTTAAACTCTGTTTCTGTGCAGGAGGACGAGACCTCAATGGCTCCTGTAAAGAGAATGCCCACAAATGTAAGGGTGGAATCATGCTTTTTAAGTTCTTCTTGAATGGATAAAAGGTTTTTTTCCGTGTCGTCCACCATCACCAAAACCTTTGGCTTGAAAGGAGATTCTTTTAGGGCCAAAACAATGGTTTCTCCCTTCGTCAGTCCATGCTCGCCATTAGTAAAGAGAATGCCTCTATCATAAAAGACGGGGTCTTTGGAGTCTAAGACAAGTTTTTTCTGATCTTCAGCAAAGGGGGGCCTCTTATTGAAGTCCATTTTTAAGGTGTTTTTGAAATAGGTGTACGTCCATTGGTTAGGGTTCTGAATCTTGCTTATAGAACGGGCGAAGGCCGTGGTGAGACAGAAAGTCACAATCTTTTTTTCTTGAAGGACATGGATCAACTTAGGAAACGCGGGGTTGATGAGGATCAGCCCTTTTTCGTGTTCTAAGGCCATATTCAGGGCTACTTCTGATTGACGAAGCGTCAGCGGCTTAAAAATTGATTTAAAAATATCTTTATATTTTTCTCTCATATTGTGGAAATGAGTCGCTGGGTGCCGAGGATGCACAAGGGTGTGATAAATATCAAAAACAACCCACATCTCTGATGCTGGATGAGAGACTAAAAGAGATTCGATCTGGTTTTGTATTTCCTGCGGGCTGTTCATTCTGATGATCTCACTGTGGGTAGAGGTTAAGGCACCCCAACATAAAAGAAAAACGGTCGCGAATCTAGCGTTCATTTCTAAAAAAACCTACCACCGAATAAGAGCAGAACCCCAGCTGAGCCCCGCCCCCAACGCATCGGTCAGAACCAGATCGCCCTCTTTAATTTTCCCCTGCCGCACGCCCCAGTCGAGCGCTAAGGGAATGGAGGCAGCTGACGTGTTTGCGTGATCTCTCACCGTTTTGATGATCTTATTCTCGGGGAAATTCAAGCGCTCTGCCACCGCATCGATAATGCGTTCGTTGGCTTGGTGGGGCACAAACCAATCCACATCCGAGCTGGATAAATGATTAGATTCCAAGGCCTCTGACATAGCATGAACTAATTTAAGGACAGCATGTTTGAACACTTCTCGCCCCACCATGCGCACCTTCCCCACCTGATCAGAGGTGGCCGCACCCCCATCGGTATACAAAATGTCGCACAGGCTTCCATCCGAATGCAAATGAGTACTGAGAATGCCGCGCGTCGGGTCATCCGTATGTTCCACCACCACGGCCCCTGCCCCATCACCGAACAAGATGGCGGTGCCCCGGTCGGACCAATCTAGAATGCGACTCATTTTTTCAGCCCCAATCACCAACCCTCGGCGACATTGGCCCGTGCGGATAAAATTGTCAGCCAGGGACAGTGCATAAATAAATCCACTACACACTGCCTGTATATCAAAGGCAAAAGCGTTCTTCGCCCCCAGACTAGATTGGATACGCACAGCCGTGGCTGGAAAGGTTAAGTCAGGGGTTGTGGTGGCACAAATAATGAAATCAATGTCTTCTGCCTGAATGTTGGCAGCGATCATGGCCTTTTGGGAGGCTTTGATGCCCATATGAGACGTGAATTCATCCTCCGCTGCCACGTGGCGTTGATGGATACCTGTCCGCTGAGCAATCCAATCATGAGAGGTCTCCATGATCTTTTCCAAGTCATAGTTGGTCACAATTTTCTGCGGGAGATAAGATCCTGTTCCTATAATACGCGTACGGTCCATAGCCTTCTTTTCTTGGCCGAAGAAAGAGAGTTACTTAAGCTCTTTCTTGAGCTGTTCTAAATTTTTCTCTATTTTCTTATCGAAGTTGTGCGACGAGAGTTGAGCCGCTGTGTGAATGGCATTCGCAAAAGCGATGGCGTCCGCACCACCGTGACTTTTTATGGCAACACCCTTAAGACCAATGAGCATGGCCCCGTTATATTTTTTGGGATTAATTTTTGTGGCCATTTTCTTGAGGGCATAAATGGAAAGCAGGTACCCAATCTTGGCAAGAAGGGAGGATTTAAAGACATCTTTTAAGACAGTCATCACAAAGTGGGTCACCCCTTCAATTGATTTCAGGGCAATGTTCCCCGTAAAGCCATCGGTAACCACCACATCCACGGTGCCCTTCATAATGTCATTACCCTCTACGAACCCGTAGAAATTAACCGTGCGCCGTGCTTTCTTCAATTTTTGGGCAGTATTTTGGATAAAATCGTGGCCTTTTTGCTCTTCTTCACCCACATTTAAAAGACCGATGGAAGGGTTTTTGACCCCGTACATTTCTTGGGCATAGACCTTACCCATGATAGCAAATTGTGTTAGGTGATTCTCATCACAGACAATGTTGGCCCCTAAATCAAGCATAACGCAAGGCTTAGTGGTGGTGGGGAATGAGCCAATAATGGCAGGGCGATCAATGCCGTCAATCATTTTTAGAAAAATTTTGGCCATAGCCATGTAGGCACCGGTGTTGCCCGCAGAAACCACTCCTTGAGCCACCCCTTTTGCTGCCGCATCAATGGCAAGTCGCATGCTCGAGTTACGACCTTGGCGCAAAGCGATGGAAGGTTTTTCGTCATTTTTAATAAATTCCGATGTATGGAAAAGCTGGGCAGCTTTCTCAAGGGAGGGATGCCTCTTCATCAGAGGAAGAATTTTTCTTTCATCTCCATACATCAAAAAACGCAGGTTTTGATTTTCTTTTAACGCAAGCGCAGCACCCTCAATCACCATATGGGGCGCTTTGTCTCCTCCCATCACATCTAACGACAGAAGGATATGTTTGGACGACTTTGACACGTCTCGCCTTACTGTTTGGTTGTTTCTTCTGTGTCTTCTGCAGCAGGACGCTGTTCTATCACTTCTTTACTTCCATAATGGCCACAAGCCGTACAAAGATGATGGGGACGAATAATTTCACCACAATTCTGACATTCTGCGTGAGAAACAACTTTTAGAAAATCATGAGCTCTGCGCTGATCACGACGAGATGTTGATGTCTTCTTCTTGGGAACTGCCATTTGTTTTTCCTTAACTAAAACTTATAAATATCCTGGATACACTACTTTTTCTGGAAAAGCAAGGGATTAGCTGTTCTAAAACGAGGGATTTTCTTGATTCTCTCTCCACAAAAAATTATTCAAAAAATACAAACCAATGTGGTATTATCATCTCTAGGGGGACATAAAAATAGTAACTTCTATACCTAAAACGCTACGAACCTTTTTAACCCACTTTCTAAGGCCTTATCGACCAGCTGTCTTTACGATTTTGTTTTTAGGGTTATTTTGGGCCATTGAAACCTCTCTGACGCCTTATTTAATGAAGGAAATTATTGATCGAGCCACAGAAGTATCCCATGGATCCTTTGCCAGCGTTTTACATGTTTTATGGCCTTTTGCGTTGGCCTATATCAGCATGACTGCCCTCAACAGTGCTAGCTTCCGCCTCAGAGAATGGCTCCTTCTTAAAACCATCCCCTCCCTTCGCAAGGACATTTGGAGTTTCCTTTATGATTATGTGATGGCCCATTCTTATCATTTTTTCCAAAGAAATTTCTCAGGCTCTGTGGCCAATAAAATTTCAGATATCAGTCGCAGTGTTGATGAGTTTCTCACCAATATTGCCGAGACTTTTCTCACAAAAATCATGTCTATTTTGATTGCTTGTGTCTCTATGTACTTAATCAATCCTTTTTTCGCCCTTATTCTGATTGTCTGGAGCACTGTTTTCCTACTCGCATCTCTTTGGGGGGCCAAAAAAGCAAACAGACTTGCCAAAAAATATTCTGAGAACTTAAGCTTAATGATTGGCAAGACAGTGGATGGCATCGCCAACAATATGAATGTTCGTTTGTTTTCTCGTCAGGTAGAAGAAATGAGGAATATCCAGCGCTATCTCTCCGTCAATGCGGTCAAAGACAGAAACTTACAGCGCTATCTTATTAAGCTGCGCACTTTTCAAGATTCCACCTTGGTTATCTTTTTAGCCGTTATGCTCATGCTGTTGATTTATCTTTACAGCCAACAGAAAGTTTCCATCGGAGATTTTGCCTTTATTTTAACATTGTCCATTTCCATGATTAATGGGGTCTGGCTCCTCGCCAGTGAGCTTGTAAAATTGCCTGAAATTTTGGGCAGATTTTCACAGGGACTTGCCACCCTCTCCATTACGCATGAAATTCAAGACATTGAAAATGCAGAAACAATACGTGTAAAAAAAGGGAAAATAGAATTTAAGGATGTGGATTTTTGCTATGGGGCTGGCCAACAAGTTTTCAAGGGGCTTAATCTCACCATTAAAGCGGGTGAGAAAGTTGGATTGGTTGGACCCTCTGGCAGCGGAAAGACCACGCTGGTGAATTTAGTTCTCAGATACTACGATATTCAGGGGGGGACAATCCTGATTGATGGTCAGGATATTTCTAAAGTTACCCAATCTTCCTTACGGCATAGCGTGTCGGTTATTCCCCAGGATGTCTCTCTCTTCCATCGGAGTATTATGGACAATATACGATATGGAAAACCTAAAGCGACGGATAAAGAAATTTTTCAGGCGGCAAAAAAAGCAAATGCCCACGACTTCATTCGCAGGCTAGAAAAGGGATACAAGACCATTGCGGAAGAGCGTGGCAGCAATTTATCCGGCGGGCAGCGTCAGCGCGTTGCCATTGCGCGGGCTATTTTGAAAAATGCTCCCATTCTTATCTTGGATGAGGCCACCTCTGCTTTGGATCCCGTCACAGAAAAAGAAATCCAAGCTGTCTTGGATAAAATCATGGGTCGGAAAACCTGCGTAGTGATTGCACATAGACTTTCTACGCTCATTGATATGGATCGTATCTTGGTCTTTAAAGATGGCAGCGTTGTGGAAGAAGGCACCCATAAGGCTCTGCTGCGTAAAAAAGGACATTATGCCTATCTGTGGGCTATTCAAATGGGTAAAATACCCGTCCTTAAAAACTAACTTTTATCTTTTCCGTCAACGCTGGAAGGCTGATAGCCTCGATCAAGTTTCGAAGTTCTTGCTTGGCGGCAATGTGGGAAAACTGCAAGGGAACCCCAAGAGTTTTTAGATCTAGCAAGGTCAATCCCGACAAAAACATTTCGCGGAAAATGACACGTTCACTAAACCCAGGCACACACCGGAACGCCAATCGTTTCGACAGGGTGGAGAGAACTTCTTCCATCTTTTGTTTATTAGCTGAATGAATGTTGGAAAGACGGTTTCGCAAGACAATCCAGTCAATGCTTCTACGTTCTCTCATGGCTTTTTGTTTCTTCTGCTCCCAAATACGGTTGGCATAAATACTCGGTTTGTCGAGCTCTAAGCTGTCCGGCTTTAAGTGTACCATTACATCTAAGTCTACAAAGCTGTCGTTGAGGGGGGTAATAATGGTGTCCGCATAGGAATGCGCCAAATGAGAGAGGTATAAATCACTGCCAGGCGTATCGATGACGATAAAATCTGAATCTTTTAATTTCTCCAACAAGCTAGCAAAAGTCTTGTCGTCTTCTTTATGGGCTTTTTCTGTAGAATCTTCCTCGCTTTTTAATAGGGGATGATGGTCTGGCATGGGCAATTTAGCCTTATGAGTCTTTGTGTAATGAAGTCGATTTTCCACATAACGAGTGAGTGTCCCCTGACGGGCGTCCACATCGATGCTGGAAACTTTGAACCCTAAATCTAAAAGAGCCATGGTCACATGCATGGCGGTAGTAGATTTTCCGCTGCCTCCTTTTTCGTTACCAAGAACGATAATATAAGGTTTTTTAGGGGTAGAGGTGGCATTCATAATAGTCTCCTAGATCTTTTAATAAAAATGATAAACGTTTTTCTAAAGAATTTCTTCTAATATTCTGTCAGCATTAGTAATACCCTGTTCATATTGTATTTTAAGACACCTATTTAATAAGTCATTAAATTCTTTACCTGGGCGCAGACCCTTTTTTATTAAGTGGTCTCCCGTGATCACAGGCTCTAGGTTTTTAGGGTTTGATGCCCCCGTTGCAAAAACTTGTTCACATAGGTCTGTCACCCACAGCGCTTTTGGGTTCATGGTTTTGAGAAATAAGAGAAGATCTCTCCAACTGAGGCCCGTTTTATGAAGCTCTCTGCCGATCCAGAATAAATCTGCCTTATTTGCCACCCGTTGAGCTTCCAAGATGAGATGTCCTTTCTCCAGTATGAGAGAAACAGAGCCTTTCAACTTTTCCTTCATAACACAACTCTTCAAATAACTTCGGGTATCCGCCGGATCTAAGGCAGAGCACATGACGCTCAACATAAACACCAACGCGGTATCCTCTTCTGTGGGTCGAACAGTAACCGCTTGATCCAGAGCCAACAAGGTATGACTCCACCTGGATTCTGATAAATGAGCGAGCCAAGGACAGAATTGTTCTAAGAGCTTGGCTTCTTTTAAAAAGAGGAACCCTTTGGAGGGCTGTTTCCCCAACAGAAGAAGTTTTCGAATTTCTTCAAAAATGCGTTCATGGGGCAACTCTGTAATATCCAGAGTTTGGCATAAGAAAAGGAGGCTTTTATGGGGATCCATAAAAAAGCGACTGGCAAACTGGGCAACGCGCAAGCCTCTCAAGGGATCTTCTACAAAAGTTTTGGAATCAACGGCCCGTAAAATGCGCTTATTAAGGTCTCTGACTCCTTCATAGGGATCGAGAATTTCATTCTTAACGGGATCAAACCCGATGGCATTGATGGTGAGGTCGCGTCTTTTGGCGGCTTGTCGAAAAGGAATGGAATAATCAACCTTCACTGAAAACCCTTTGTGCCCCGGCCCGGTTTTAGTATCAAGGCGAGGCAAAGAAATATCAATAGGATAATTCTTCAGCTTTAAGACTCCAAACTTCTTCCCCACTTCTGAAACAATATCCACCAATTCTAGGGCTTGTTTCAATTTCGATAATGGGATGCCATAGACTTCTGCATCCGCATCTTTCGGAGATTCATTTAAAAGGACGTCTCTCACACACCCGCCCACAAAAATAAAACGCCCGCCCGCCAATGTAATAGTATTGATGACGCGCTCAAAAGGCTTGACGAACAGTTTAAAGTTTTCCAAAGAATACCTATGTGTTACTTTCATTTAGTATAGGTTGTTTTTATGAAAATTACAGATCATTTTTCGCCCAATTTTGAAGAGCGCACACATCCTGTTGATACACTTGTGCTTCATTATACCGATATGAAAAGCGCTGAGGAGGCCATTAATCGATTACGTGATCCAACGGCTAAGGTGAGCGCCCATTACCTGATCTCAAAAACAGGAGAGATCGTGCGTCTCGTACCCGAAGAGAAGGTGGCCTATCATGCGGGGGTCAGCTATTGGCGAGGAAAATCCTCTTTAAACTACAATTCCATTGGTATTGAGTTAGATAATCGAGGCCATCTTTATGGGCCGGAATCCTTTCCGGACACCCAGATCGAAAGTCTACTCAGTTTGATAGAAGTCATTCGGATACGTCACGACATTCCAGATTATAATATCGTTGGGCACTCAGACATTGCCCCCGCCCGAAAAAAGGATCCGGGCGAGCTTTTTCCTTGGCAGAAGATAGCAGAAGAAGGGCACGGCATATGGTCTCCCCTTCTTTGTAAACTACCTATTCAGAATGAAACGATGTTTTCCCCCTCTGCTCGAGACTATCTCATGGCACAAGAGGCCTTGACCCACATTGGATATCAGCTGGAACTCACCGGCCATGAGAACGAGGAAACAGAGTACACCTTAACGGCCTTTCAGCGCCACTTTTTACCCTTGAATATAACGGGTCTGTTGGACGCTGAAACCCTGCAATCTCTTCAGATTATAAAAGAGCTTTATTAAACGTTCGTTCTAACCGCTTTGTCTTGTGTTCTTGATTAAAACTTACTAGAGTCTTATATAGACCCCGCTGGTGCATTCACGCTCCGCGGGCTTTGCGTGTTTTGTTGATGAATTTAAACGACTCAAAAAAGAAAACCACGGTGGCGGGGGTACCCCCCAGTGCCCAAGCGTATTTTATTGCCCAATTGCTTAAAAAATCAGGACCTCTAGAGCGCTCTGTCGTGTGTCTCTTGGAATCAGAGGAAGATGCGTATCTCTTTGCCGCTACCTTAAAAATTTTTGTCCCCACGCTCTCCCCTTTTGTCTTTCCCGAATGGGATTGTCTGCCCTACGATAAAACGTCCCCTTCCTCTAAGGTCATGGGACAACGGCTGTGTGTACTCTCCTCTTTGTTGATGAATACCCATCACCTTATCCTCACCACGGCCAAAGCCATCTCTCAATTTTTACCACCTAAGGCATGCCTGTCCCATAGATTTTTCAACGCCCTCAGCACAGAGAAAGCTATTCGACAGCCTTTGTTACATTATCTGTCCCAAAATGGATACCATCACCTTGATACGGTGCGTCAAGTGGGAGACTATGCTGTTCGTGGGGGGTTAATTGATCTTTATCCCGCCAATGAACCTAATCCTCTTCGATTGGATTTTTTTGATGACGATATTGATTCTCTTAAAAGCTTTTCAGTTGAGACACAACTTTCTTTGGAGTCCAGAGATTCCTTTCAGCTTTCTCCCATTTCCGAGGTGATCTTAACGGAGAAGACGATCGAACAGTTTCGCCAGTCTTACCGAGAGCTTTTTGGCACACGCCTCCAAGAGAATCCTCTCTATCAATCCATCACCAAGGGTATCCCCTTTCAGGGAATGGAACACTGGCTGCCTTTGTTTTATGAAAAGCCCCAGACATTTTTTGATTACCTAGATCGCCCGCTTTTTATCTTCAATGCACGGGCGTGGGATGGGTTGGATGGGTTCACTGAAAAGGTAAACTCCTATTACGCCTTTCGCCAAGAAAGCTTGAAGCTGAATCAAGATCTTTATAATCCGCTCGAGCCCTCCACTTTTTATCTGTCCGAACACACCCTAAAAAAGGGAATATCCTCTTTTGATCAGATTGAACTAACAGCGTTTAGTCCCAAGGGTGCTGAAGACTTTGGAGCCCGTGTTTTCCCCTTTCTGCGCCTCAAGCACGAAAATCGCCGCGAGGTATACAATCTGCTGAAAAAACATGTGGCAGAAGCCTCTAAAAAAGTGGTATTTGCAGCGGTAACACCAGGCAGCCTAGAGGTCATGAAAACAGCGCTGCAAAGCCTCAAAATTCCCCTGACCGTCAGAGCCTGGAGCGAAATTGAGCAGCAGAAAGACCTCTCCCCTTCTTTGTTGGTTCTGCCCTTGTCGCGTGGATTCGAGACGTCCACCTTCCAAGTCATCACCGAAGAAGATATATACGGGGTACGCCTTTCTAAGAAGCCTCAGAACACAGAAAAATTAAAAAAGAAGAATTTGCTTGAGATTGCCCAATTCCAAGAGGGTGACTTCCTGGTGCATGAAGAATATGGTATCGGGGCCTATGGTGGCCTTGTGACGCTCTCCATCCAAAAAGCCCAGCATGACTGTGTCTGCCTTATGTACGCTGATGGGGATAAGCTTTATGTACCGGTAGAAAATCTGAATGTCCTTTCTTTTTATGCGAATAAGTTTTCTGCCACCAGCATGGACAGATTGGGGAGCACTGCCTGGCAAGTCCGCAAAGCCCGAACTCAAGAGAAAATCAAAGAGATGGCGGAGAAATTGGCTAAAATTGCGGCCCAGAGGTATATCATCGAGGCTCAATCTTATTTCCCTCCCGATACCTTCGAGGAGTTTTCTAACCTCTTTCCGTACCCTGAGACAGACGATCAACTCCGCACCATCCAAGAAGTGTTGGAAGACCTTTCCAAAAACACCCCCATGGATCGTTTGGTTTGTGGAGATGTGGGGTTTGGGAAAACAGAAATCGCGCTGCGGGCTGCTTTTGTGGTGGGGTCTCGAAAGGCGCAAGTTGCTATCTTGGCCCCTACCACTATTCTCGCCCGGCAGCACTTTGAAACGTTCCAACATCGTTTTCGGGGATCCTCTTTAAAGATAGCCCTTATTTCCCGGTTTCAATCTCCTGCTGAAACCAAGAAAATACGAGACGCTCTGGCAGAAGGTGACATCGACATTATCATTGGTACCCACAGTTTACTATCCTCCTCCACCCACTTTAAAAATCTGGGACTTCTTATTATTGATGAAGAACAACATTTTGGTGTCACCCAAAAAGAAAAGATCAAATCTCTCTACCCAGAGGCTCATATCTTGGCGCTCAGTGCCACTCCCATTCCTCGGACTTTGCAGATGGCAATGAGTGGCATTCGAGACTTGAGTCTCATTACCACTCCTCCCATCGAACGATTACCCGTACATACATGGGTGATGGCCTATGACGATCTCATCATTAAAGAAGCTCTCATCCGCGAACAACAAAGAGGTGGGCAAAGCTTTTTTGTATGTCCCCGCATTTCTGACATCGGGCCCGCCCTGCGGAACTTAAGTAAACTTTTGCCCAACTTCAAACTGGCGGTTGCCCACGGGGGATTGGCTCCCAAGGATCTGGAGCAGGTCATGATCGATTTTTGTGATCGTCGATACGATGTGCTGATTGCCACCAACATCATCGAGTCCGGTCTTGATATCCCCTCGGCCAATACTTTGATTGTATATCGGTCAGATCTCTTTGGTCTTGCCCAAACCTACCAATTGCGCGGTCGAGTGGGTCGCTCTAAAAAACAAGGATACGCTTATTTTACCTTTACCCAAGATAAGCAGCTCACCCAAACGGCCGAACGCAGACTTGAAGTGCTACAATCTTTGCGCTCTCTCGGCGCCAGCTTCCAAGTGGCCTCGTATGATATGGATATTCGGGGTTCTGGAAATATTTTGGGGGAAGAACAATCGGGGCAAATTGAGAACGTGGGCGTGGGGCTGTATCACCACATGTTGGAAGACGCGCTGGCTGAACTGAAATCAAGCACTGACAAATCTGCCCCTCTCGAAACCCATTGGGCACCCCAAATCAACCTAGGAGTGGAAGTCCTCATCCCCCCTTCCTACATACCAGATGACGGTCTGAGATTAAGTCTTTATCAACGTATCTCTGGCCTGGCTACGAAAGAAGAAACGGAAAGTTTTCAAGCAGAAATGATTGATCGGTTTGGCCCCCTGCCCCGAGAAACAGAAAACTTAATTCACATTGTGTCGCTTAGAAACCTTTGCAAAGATCTGAACATCCATAAGCTGGAATCCGGTCCCCATGGCGTGCTGATCACCTTTTATAAAAACACCTTCGCTGACCCCGAGAAAATCGTGCGCTTTATTCAAAAATCTTGCGGTACCATCAAGGTACGCCCAGATCAGAAATTGGTAATTCTGAAGGTATGGAAGAGCGCCACCCACCTGATCAAAGGCATCAGCGGTCTTTTGACGGAGTTGAGAGAGAGTTAAAGCACAAAAGAAAACAGGTTAAATTCTTTGATTAAAAACAAGAAAATTTCGGTGGAGATCAACACAATAATGATCCACTCTAACAACGAGGAGTGCTGATGGTTCAGGTGCTCTTCTAACATGGAGAACAAATCCCGAATCATATCCAGGCGTTTATTTAAAACGTCTACTCGTTGAGGCACATCCAAATGTTTAGTGATGAGTTTGTAAAGGTTTTCATGGGCAGGATATTCCCAAAAAAAGTCAGGGGTATCCAACATTTCGGTGTGAAGGTTAATGGAGTTTCTCACTAAAAAAAGTCTCCCTATTTTCTTGGCAATTTCTCGCCGTGACAAAGAGATCTTGCCTTTGGTGGCGAGCTCTGAAGGAATGTTTTTGGTTTCTTCTCCTGTTTCTTCCAAGAGTTGTTCGAAATAGGAGAGTTTAACGGATTGAGAGAGGGCAAAAGAAAGGGTCAGTTTATCGAGAATTGTATTCCCCCCCAACACAACTCTATCATTTTCCACCACTGTTTTAGAACCAGGTTTTTTGAGAGTGACCTCAAATTCTTCGGGAGCTATTTTTTTTAGAGGGTTGGCAGAAAGCGGGGAAAGAGCTTCAAGGATTTTCTCTTCTGTGAGAGGTTTGTAATTCCAGAAAACAAGACACCCGTAATCAAAAAAGAAAAGATCACTGCCACCCTGGTAGTTGGCAACATGAAGAACTTCTTTGTTGTAAAGCTTAAGCTTTACATCTTGATCGGTAAAAAACTGGGAAAGGGTTTTAAGGTTATAGTTTTCCCCGGTACAGTAGGCAACACATCTCATGTTAAATCACTTTAATTTATTCTTGATAGTGTACCAAAAATCGGACAAGAAGTCTTAAGTTTTTTTAACCCCTGTCAATAAAAACCCGACTCCCCCCACAAACAGTCCAACAACAATCACAGAAATAGCGACCTGATATGCATAAGCTGAATAAAGGGGAACTCCATTTTCAGACACCCCGTCCCAACAATAATCTAAAACACGGCCCACCAAAGGAAGGTACACAAACCCACTCAACATATTAATGGTATTCACAACGCCAAAGGTGACTCCACTGAAGTGGATGGGTGTATTAAGAACAACCAAGCTAAAGACAAGAATCTGATAAGAACAAAGCGCCCCTAGCAAGAAATTTAACCCTACCACAATTTCATAAGAAGGTTTTAACAGCATTTCAATACTTAGAATAAACGCCATTCCAAACGCGAGAATCGCGATCATGTTTTTGCGATGATGATGAAATTTGTTAGAAAGAGCCGCAATCAGGGGGCCTCCACACGCCATTCCAAAATAGATAATAGTAGAGGCTTCCGTCGCTTGATGTTTGTTCCATTCAAAAACTTTCATCATGTACGAGATGCCCCACACATCCCCAAGCACATAGAGAGGTCCGGTCAGGAAAGCACCCCACAATCCAATCCATAAAATTTTCTGGTCTACGAGATTTTTCAGCAGCTTGGAAATAAAGGCAGAATCAAGGGATCCCATTTCTGTTTTTTCGTATTTCGGGTTGTTTTTGACGCTCAGCAGAATAAATACAAATATTAGAATGCCACCTAGCCCCAGATACAAAACAGCTTTTTGCCAACCAACCAACTCCATTAAATAACTTATTAAGTTCCCGGCTTGATGGGCTGACAGCAACCCCACAGTAATGGTCATAGAAACGAAAAGAGAGAAATACTTTTCAGGCGCCCAAGACCGCACCACTTTAGTGCTCGAAATAAATGCCCCAGAAGACCCAACGCCGATTAAAAACCGAGCAAGCAGCGCGAATGGCCAATAGCTAGAGAGGGAAAATAAAACTGCCCCTCCAATACAGAGCAAAACACAAAGAGCAGAAATTTGTTTGGGTCCATAGCGATCAAGCAATATACCAATGGGAATTTGAACGAGCGAATATCCCAGGTAGTACAGAGATGTCAGAATCCCAAAATTGGTGGCATTCACATGAAAATAGGACAAAATTTCATGCATCATGACATTGGGAGAAACTCGCAAAATAAATTGATAGGCAAAAAATAAGCAGAGAGGGAGCCAAAGTAAAAAGACGCGAAACTTACTAAGTATCATGGATTATGCCTTCAAATTAATCTTAAGTATTAGTACTTTACTGGGGGGACATTATTGTTTAACAATATGTGTTGTCAATGTTATTTTGAGATATTTGTATAGGTTCAGTACAGATAGACTTCAAGTTGCTACCCTTGAGGATGGGGTTAATATCTATACACAGGAGTAAAAAATCGGGCTATAATAACTCAAGGTTTAGTTTCTAATAGAGGAGGGTTTTAATAGTGCGTAAAATGATTATAGGGTGTCTTGTCGTTCTTTTTTGTTGTTTGAGGTCTGAGGCTATGACTCAGAGGATACCCTCTCAAGATATGGATTTGATGGCAGCTCAGCTTTATTCGCAGGGACTGTCCCCAACAGAAGTCAATCAAATTCTAAAGGACATGGGATATCCAGTTAGAACGCGCTCTCCGTCTCCTGTAAGAGGTGCAGCAGCTGCGAGACCCAGAACTCCTTCTCCTCAACCCCATCAAGATATGGATGCGATGGCAGCTCAGCTTTATTCGCAGGGACTGTCCTCAAAAGAAGTCAATCAAATTCTAAAGGATATGGGATATCCTGTTAGAGAGCGCTCCCCTTCTCCCAGAGGTGCAGCAGCTGCGAGACCCAGAACTCCTTCTCCTGTCAGGGCAGAAAGAACATTGACCCAGGCAAAAGCAGATTGGCTTCAAAGGACCCCCTTAATAGGAGCAGGCTCCCCTACCATTGCAGGGTTTGGAGACAACGTAGACCCCCTTCATATTTTTAACCCTCTCTACAATCAATCTTATCCTAATGTACCTGTCATTCATCAATACAATCCACAAGTTTCTACTCATGGAGGAAATTTTCCTTTAGTGGTCAGGATTCCTGGTACGTTAAGAGCTGCGTTACCTCCCAGAATAAAAGAAGTCTTTCATACGGACTCTGCTCCCAATCTAGAAATTTATTGGGTTATTTATAATCAAACAGGGTTGAAGGGAACTGGGGGAGGAGATGCTGATAATATTATTTTCCGTCCTCAGTACTGGGTGCAACCCAGTGGAAATAATATTGGATTTAGTATACCTGCTCAACTTTTAGATCACACTGGCGCGCATTATAATCTGCCTTCTGTGGGGTACTCTATTCATGATGGAGATCCAGGTAATCCTGCAATCACGATCCGTAGAATTTGTTCCCCTAATGCGCCTCTTATTCCTTTCCATGCTGCATTACAAGAAGACAATAGCAAGCCTTTTTGGTCATTTGTACAGCATGAAGGAAGATCAGCTGTGACGTATACTTGGGTTTTATATGGGGATGATACAACATACCTTAATCAAGTAAAACAGGATTCAGCTACTCTTTTACACCTTTTAGGAAATCTTCAGAGATATAAAGAAAGATTTTCTCAGCCTACTCAAAAAATGATAGAGGAAATCAACGAAATTCTAGGAAGAAGATAGCCGATCTTTAGCCCAAACAAGGTACATTCCCCCTAGGATCATGGGCAAACTTAAAAACTGACCTGTGGTAATGGGGACGGTGAGCACATGAAAAACCCTATCTGGTTCTCGAAAAAACTCAATAAAGACACGGCTTACCCCATACCCCATCAAAAAAATTCCCGAAACCAAACCAGGCTTCTTAAAAGCGTTGAACCGAAAAACAGCTGTCTGAAGACAGATAAATAACACAAATCCTTCTAAAAAAGCCTCATAAAGCTGGCTTGGGTGGCGAGGCAGATAGCCTCCGGATGGAAAGATCACCGCCCAAGAGACCGGGGTCACACGACCATAAAGTTCATCATTAATAAAATTGGCGATTCTTCCAAAAAACAATCCAAGGGGAGCAACAGCGGTCACACAGTCCCCTAAATGAAAGAGGGAGATTTTGTACTTTCGAGAAAATAAGTAAAAGGCAGTGAGTAGACCAATCACGGCACCATGGAAGGACATCCCCCCCTCCCACACCCGAAAGACTTGCCACCCATCCTTTAAAAAAGAGAAGTCCGGATAAAAAAGAATCTCCCCCAAGCGCCCCCCCATCAGGATGGCAAGAATGGCCCATGTGAAAAACCGATCCAAATTATCTTTGGTTAGGTTTAATTCGGGGAATCGTTTGATTAAAAATCGGCAGTAAAAGAGTCCTCCCGCTAGGCCCAGAATATAGGCGAGATTATACCATCTCAACGCGAGGGGCCCATAAATTTGAAAAATGACAGGGTCAATTTGAGGGAAAGCGAAGGTGAGCATTGCATTCTTCTTTTTTAAAGTTCATACTGGGCCCAAATTAACATTCTCAGTCGCACTATGCAAAAACAAATTATCCAAGCTTTTTTAAATCTCCTTATGGAAAAAGGATGGAACGCTGTGACGCTAGAAGAAATATCGTCTATTCTTGGTGTTCCAATCAAAGACATCGTTCAAATCCTCCCCGGAAAAGAACAAGGATTTTCCCTGTTGGCTGCTCATGTGGAAACGCAAGTCTTTGCCAAGTTGTCCTCAGCCGATGTGGAACCCTATTCTGAAAAAGAACGCGCTTTAGAAGTGTTGCTGACAAAACTAGAAACCCTCACCCCTTTCAAACCTTTCTTAAAATATTTGCGGCAGAATTTTTTAACCCTGACAGAAATCAGCTTGCCCTTTGCCATGGCCGAGTTATCTTCCTTGGAACGGATTCTAGCGCATTACGGGTTTGCCAAAACAAGCCTATTGAGCGAATTGAAACGCAAAGGATTATTCGGCATCTATCTTTTGGCTCTAGATACGTGGCTTCAGGATGAAACCCATGATCTTGGCCCCACATCGGCCAAACTTGATGGCCTCTTGAACAGAGGAGAAATATTTTTGGAAAGGTATTCTTAAGGTGGCACAAACGGTGGATCTCAGCCCCTATAACCCCCTGTGGCCCTCGTTATTTGAGAAAGAAGCAGCCCGCCTTAAAGCAGCATTGGGGGAAAACTGTATGACTATTCACCATATCGGCAGTACGGCAGTGCCGGGACTTTCCGCCAAACCCATCATCGACATGTTGCCAGTGGTACGCGATATCTTGAAAATAAACACAGCAGCCATAGAAGCTTTGGGGCATAAAGGACGGGGAGAGCTGGGCATGCCCTTCCGCCGCTATTTTTCTAATGGAATCTATCATGTTCATATCTGGGAAAAAGAGGCGGATGAGATTCAGAAACATCTCCTCTTTCGTGATTATTTAAGGACACATCCAGACGCGCGGCGGGCTTACCAATCGTTAAAAGAAAAGTTAGCGGCAAAGTTTGGGGATCAACGACCCGCCTATACCCTCAAAAAAGATCCCTTTATTAAGGAGATTCTTCGGAAAGCTGGCTTTCAGGGATTTGAGTTTGTAGAGCCCATTTCAGAAGATTGGCAGCACTATCACCGCATTCGACAAGAACAGATTTTTGACCGTCATCCTCACGTGGTTTATGATCCAAACCACTGGACCCTAAGTCACCCAAACCACTTTCACTTTGTATTTAAAAAACTGGATGAGGTGATCGGCGTCGTCCACGTTGAGCTTCTCGATGACCAACGAGCGGCAGTGCGTTCTTTTGCCATTGATAAGCCGTATCAAAACCAAGGACATGGCTCCCATCTTTTAAAACTTGTGGAAAAATGGGTGAAGCATCAGGGAAAAAGTATGATTCAGTTACACTCAAACCCTTCTGCTCTTATGTTTTATGAACGAGCGAGCTACACCCCCCATCCCTTTCCAGAAGGAGAGCCAGGTCTGGATAAAAACGCCATAGATCTGATGAAGAACTTAAGATAAGAAGCACCCCCCTTGGTATGGGCTTTCTAAAAGAGTCTTTGTTTTTTCCATAAACTCCCTCATATACGGTTTGGTAAACTGCGATGTGTAGTCTTCTTTACCCGTCCAAATTCCAACGAGAACAAACTCCACACCGTCCCACTCACTCCTTTGACTAACCGTACATCCGAAGTTCGTCGGTTCTTTACGACTTGCCTCTACTACCGCCAACACAGCTAACTTAAGAGCCTCCTCTTGGCCGGGAACAGCTTTGAAAATAGTCATCACCTCATATCTGCTCTTTAAGGAAAGAGGAGCTTGAGACTCTATACTCTCTTTATCCTCTAGAAGAGCTGCAGGGGCAGAAATAAAGAAAATAAAAGATAAAGCAAAGCTGAGAATAATTTTCTGTTTTAATGTCGTGCCCACGATCATGTCATTCCTCTTGTAAGGGGTTGTGCGTCTCTCAATACAACAACTCCCAAGAAAAATTCAAGTCTTTTCTGAGAGTCATTGAGTTTGGTGAGTTAAGAGAGATAAACCTTATTTCTTCTTAGCTTTAGAAGGTTTCTTAGAAGATTTTTTAGCTGGCTTTCTTGCTGGCGCTTTTTTACGAGTCGCCTTTTTCGCAGGTTTCTTTGCCGCTGACTTACTGCTGGTTGATCCCGGCATAGGCCCTGCCATTTCAGAAAGAGTTCTCCCCATCTTTTTCAAAATTTCTTGAACTTTTTCTTCTTGCCATTGGGGGCGAATAAAGGGAAGCTTTTCCCTAAACTTATGAGCTCCTTCATAAAGGAAAGGGTTGATAATGTGAAGACGTGACGCTTTTAAAAGCAGCACAATTCCCCAGATAAGGATAATCCAAAGCGGCCAAAAATAACCCCCGCCCATCAACAACCAAACAATCAAGCTGATCGTAATCACAAGGATATAAACAGAAAGTTCGCCGTAGAAATTCTTTAGATAACGCACGTAACCGTGAACGTCTTTTTCGCTTTTTAAATGATGTATCATGTTGCCTCTTCTCCTGACTTTAGTATTATTCTAAAACGTTTCAGGTAAAAAGCAACAAAAATCAACGACTGGTTTGAATCTCAATGAATTGCTTTAGTTCCTGCATCAAAGCCGGAAGAGAAAACCCAAAATCTTTACAGGTTTTTTGAAAATGGGGTGGGAACTCTGCTTGTAAGACGAGAGGTTTCTGGCCCAAGCGCGGCACGATGGTGATGCACGAGTGCAAATGAAGAGTTTGGTAGTCAGAAAAATCTTGTTGATCCCCTCCATATTTTGGATCTCCCAAGATGGGCGTACCAATATGTTCAAGATGGACGCGCAATTGATGTGTCCGACCCGAAACGGGCGATAATCCCAAGACGGCGATCTTAGTGGACAGTCTCTCCAACACTTGGTAATGGGTAATGGCCCGGAGGCCTTCGTCACTCACCCTCATCTTTTCTTTGTTGCCCTTCATGCCCTTTTCCAAGGAGGCGTCGATGGTGCCCGTCCAGGGCATGGGGACACCCGCCGTAATGGCCACATAATATTTTTGAATCTGATGGGTTTTAAAGCTTTTACCCAGATCCCGCGCCGCTTTATCAGTTTTGGCTACCAGCAAGATGCCGCTGGTGTCTCTGTCGATACGGTGTACTAACTTGGGCGTAAACTCTTTCTCTAGCGCCCAACGGGATAACAAGCCATCCACGTGGGTAACGGTCTTCGTGCCGCCCTGAACGGAGAGCCCGACGGGCTTATTGAGGCAAAGAATATCGTCATCTTGGTAAATAATCCACGACTCTAGCTGGGCCTTGGCCTGAGGAGAGAGGGGCAGCAACTTTAAAGATTCCACCGTAACCATGGCTTTTTTCAAGATGTCTGGCGGTGGAATGCGCACGGATTGGCCTGGCTCTAACCGCTCGGCCCCTGTCACCCGCTTGCCATCGAGCCGCACATTGCCCTTGCGACAAAAGCGGGCCCAAGCCGTATAGGGAACGGTTGGAAATTTTGCACGCAACCACTTATCAAGGCGCAAACCCACAGCGTCGTGGGGAACGCGTACAATGTTTTCTTGGCTATTTTTTGGGCTATTCATCCGTGCACCATAGCATGATTGGGGAAAAAAGAAATAAAATCTGTTTCTTTTCAAAAAGCTCTTGGCGGCGCTATGGAAAACCGGTATATAGATTTTGAGTGCCGGATTAGCTCAGTTGGTAGAGCTACTGATTTGTAATCAGAGGGTCGGCGGTTCGAGTCCGTCATCCGGCACCAGATTCTAGTCCATTTTTCTATATCAAGACAGGATTCCATTGGCTGATTCCTTTTAGAATCACGCTAACTTTCAACAACTAAGTCACTCAAGGAAATAAACACCTTCTAGGGTTGTCATCACCCGCGCATAATCCAGATAAAGTTTAAAATTATCTCCAGCTAAGAATAGGTAATATTCTAGCGCCTCCTTATCTTCCTTCAAGTACCATTTTAGAGCTTCCAAGTCCGCTCCTTGCAAAGGTTCTTTGTTTAAGATGGCTTTTTCTATTTTTAAAAAATGCTTACGGGATAAAAGGCAGCCCCCCGCCTCTTCTTCCTCATCATCCTTCCCCCGCATGTCCACACATCCCAACCCTGTGTGATCCTGATATCTATCTCTTAACATGAGGTGAGATTCCCCCACAAAACTTATCTTAAATCCTAATGTTAAAAGTAGATCAAGATGGGGGTCTTCCAAAGAGGTGCATAGGTTTACTTCTTGAAAGATACCAAATGTAGGATGTCTTATTTCTTTATCAGACCACCATCCATAAAATTGGCGCACATAATTTAGGAACGTTTCTAGGGTGTCTATTTTTTCAGGCGCCGCAATCCCTTCTTTAAATTCATACGTAAAGGCAGTACCTCCAAACTTATCTAGAGTCGGGTTTAAATTTAACCATCCGATAAGCTTAAATGTGTCTTTTTGAAAAACTGAATAATGGGTCAAAAATACATACTTTAACTCCGGCTCATTTCCAGATGAGGCATTTTCTGTATGACAGATGATAATCTCCTTTCCCTTTATTGGTTGTTTTTTCATATGAAGTAAGGGCGAAATCACTGTGTGCTCTCCTCTAAAATTTATCTATTAATATTTCCGTGTGATAAACACATTCTAAATACTATTTAATATTGATAATTAATATCGAGAGTACTTATCATACTATGGATATACCGTCTATGTATTTTTAGCATAAATAGTTATATTTCCTGAAAACACCCCGTCGGAAAGGCTGGACAAGGGAGGATCTTTTAAGTAAATAACAAATTATTAGAGCTTTTATAGCTCCCGCTTGTGAGGGGTATCTCAAGAGAGATACGTCTCATTTGCCCTTGCACGCAAAATCCTGTATTTTTAGAAAATGATTAATCACACCTATCACCTTCTTATTGTGGATGATGATGAACGGCTGCGGAAACTACTATCCCAATTTCTGACAGAAAGTGGATTTGAGGTAAGCATGGCAGCATCGGCCATCGAGGCTTACACGCTTATCTCCTTTTTCAAGTTTGATCTGATGGTCCTTGACGTCATGATGCCCACCCAATCGGGCCTAGAGTTTGCACACGTGCTTCGTCAAGAAAACGTTCAGATCCCCCTTTTGTTTTTAACCGCTCTAGGCACAACAGCTGATAAAATTCGAGGACTTGAAAGCGGGGGAGACGACTATCTCCCCAAACCTTTTGAACCTAAAGAGCTCCTCCTCCGCGTCCATGCCATTCTGAGACGGATTCATGACAGCCCCTCAGCAGGGCTTAAAAAAGAGATTCAAATTGGTCCTTTCTATTTTAATCTTGGCAAAGAAACCTTGCGGCGTGGCAATCAATCCATCCCCCTTACCTCAAGTGAAGCCCATTTATTAAAGATCTTTGCGTCTCATATTGGGACGTATCTTTCTCGTGAAATACTCATAGAAATGATGGATTTAGAAGCCAATAGCCGAACCATTGATGTGCAAATCACCCGTCTTCGCAAAAAGATCGAGGACGATCCCAAGCATCCTAATTTTATTCAAACCGTGCGCAATAAGGGATACATTCTGTGGGATCACTAAAGAAAATAACAACCCTTTCGTTTCGAGACTTTTTTCCTAAAAGCCTTTTTAAGCGCGCTTTTCTTATTATTGGCGTGCCTCTTTTCCTGGTCCAAATCGTTTTCACGGTTGTCTTCCTGGATCGATACCTGGATTCCGTAACTAAAAATTTAGCCGGTAATATCGCCAGCACCGCCAAAGTGATTACAGACATCTATCCGCAAAACCCCCTGTTGGCACAGGATATTTCCCACGAAATGGGTGTCTTAGCCACTTTTTACAAAGGTCGTTCCATTCAGGAGATGGTTGCCAGCCCCCTTGAGGCATGGGAAGACCACTTCTTGAAAAATGCGTTGGAAGATGTCTTAGATCAACCCTATGTTCTGACCACCAGCCGCGAGATTCTCAATATCAATATTGAGACGAATGAGGGCGTTATGGTTGTGTCGGTCCTAAGAAAAAAACTGATGAGCCGCACCATCATTCTCGTATTTATCTGGATGTTTGGCGCCGCTCTTATTTTCCTAATCATTGCCTCTCTCTTTATGAAAAACCAGGTACGCCCCATCCAAAGACTGGCGGAAGCTGCCGAAAAATTTGGAAAAGGCATGGACATGGAAGACTTTAAGGTTTCAGGCGCATTAGAAGTGCGTCAAGCTGGACGTGCTTTTAACCTGATGAGGGAACGCATCAAAAGGCAAGTTACCCAAAGAACAGAGATGCTCGCAGGTATTTCTCACGACTTACGAACGCCGCTGACCCGCATGAAATTAGAGCTTGCCCTGATGCCTTCTAACCCCCAACTAGAGGACATCAACCTCGATATCGTAGAGATGGAGAATTTAATTAATGAATACCTTGATTTTGTAAGAGGGCATGGTCAAGAGAAAAAGTCTCTTTGCAACCTACAAGCCTTACTCCAGGAGTGTATTGTAACACTCAAAAATAAACCTCTTCATCTAGAAACACGTTTGACGTCTTTCACCATTTCTTTGCGTCCCCATTCTTTCAAACGAGCCATCAAAAATCTCTTGGAAAACGCTAATAGATACGCATCAAAGGCCATCCTTAAATGCTACAAAAAACAGGGGTACGCCATTATTGTGGTGGAGGATAATGGCGAAGGCATACCCACCAATAAACGACAGGAGGTTTTTAAACCTTTTGTTCGACTTGAAAAATCACGCAATGTGAAAACAGGGGGGATTGGACTAGGCCTCAGTATCTCTCAAGATATCATCCATGCCCATGGCGGCCAAATCAGCCTGGGTAAATCACCCCTAGGCGGACTGCGTGTTACCGTTAAGATTCCTCTTTAAAATCGCAGTTTTCCAAACCTAACCCCTCTTAAAAGCTTGACAAACTGATCAATCAAAGAGATTTTGGTCGAATACATTATGAAAGAAGTGACTCATGAAGATCGTTTTACATCATGGCGATTTAGACAGTTCTGTTAAGTTTGAAAACTCTGTGGCCATTGATACAGAAGCCCTTGGTTTGCAAGTGAAAAGAGACCCCCTCTGTCTAGTCCAATTGTCGGGCGGGGATGGCGTTTGCCATTTGGTTAAATTTGATTTGGGCAAGCCCCACAAAGCACCTCACTTGAAGAAAATTTTGGAAAATAAGAAACTCCTTAAGATTTACCACTATGCCCGCTTTGATGTGGCCATCATAAACCAATACCTGGGCGCCCACTCTGCGCCGAACTACTGCACCAAGATTGCTTCAAAATTAGCCCGCACCTACACCGACCGCCATGGACTCAAGGATTTATGTTCCACCTTGCTCAATGTGGAAATTTCCAAGCAAGAAAGATCTTCCAATTGGGGGGCGGATACTTTAACGGAAGAACAAAAAATGTATGCTGCCACGGATGTTCTTTACCTCCATCAAATCAGAACAATCTTAGATGAGATGTTAGAAAAGAATGGCCGGAAACCCTTGGCTGAGAAATGCTTTGAGTTTATTCCTACCTGTGTTGACCTTGATCTGATGGATTGGGATGTGGGTCATATTTTTGCCTATAAATAGGAGACTGTAGAATGCCCAAAATTACTTTTATTTACCAGGATGGGACGAGAAAAGAAGTCGATGCCCCTATAGGACTGTCGGTCCTGGAAATTGCCCATCAGAATAATGTGGATTTAGAAGGCGCATGCGAAGGCTCCCTCGCTTGTTCAACCTGCCACGTTGTGGTGGAGCCTGATTGGTTTGACGTGTTGCCTGAAGCCTCAGAAGACGAACAAGACATGCTGGATCTTGCCTTTGGCCTTACCCACACGTCTCGCTTGGGATGCCAGATTATCATGACAGAAGAGCTAGATGGCCTGGTGGTAAAATTACCCGCCGCCACCCGCAACATGATGTAATCCCCATGAAGTGGACGGATATTTATGACATCGCCATAGCGCTTGAGGAAAAATATCCCGACGTTGATATTCTGAATATCCGGTTTACTGATTTATGGACATGGGTTCAAAATCTAGAAAACTTCGATGATGACCCCGAACACAGCAGCGAATCCCTTCTGGAAGCCATCCAAATGGCCTGGTTAGACGAAAGAGGGTAAACTCTGAAGACTTTTCCATCCCATCTCTACCAGAAAATCCAATTTCTTTTTGAAAGCAATCCTTCCCTCTATCAAAAATCTTACGCCGCTGTCTCTTTGAAGTACAGAACAAGTTCAGAACAAAAAAAGAACATTCAGTCTGGGGAAGAAGGTGTAGCTTATGCGCTTGCCCGCCTTCCTGCTACGTTTCAAGTCTTGGGTTACACCTTAGAAGAATTAAAAAAAGTAACGGGTATTACCCCCACTTCTTACCTGGATATTGGGTGTGGACCGGGGGCGTCTTATTGGGCGATGAAAGACCTTTATCCCGCTCTCTCTGACATCTCCCTTCTGGAAAATAACAGATTCATGTTCGAGCTCTTGACCATGTTTATAGACAAAGAACCTTCCCTCTCCCTTATCCAAGAAGACGCGGGACGATTTGATCCTCCCAAAGCTTATGACTTGGTGTCTTTTTCTTATTCCTTAGGGGAAATGAAGGATCAAGACGCTCTTCTGGAAAAGTATTGGGACGCTACAAAGTCTGCCCTGATCCTCACCGAACCTGGTACGCCGAACGGGTTTCAGACCATCTTAAATGCCCGTCGTTTTTTGCAAGATCAGGGGGCATTTTTTGCTGCTCCCTGTGGGCATAATGGCCCCTGCCCTCTCTCGGACGCACCTAAAGATTGGTGCCATTTTTCTGTGCGCGTGAAGAGAACCTCTTTACATAAACTCATCAAAAGAGGAAATCTGGGGTATGAGGATGAAAAGTTTTCGTACCTTATTGCTACCAAAAACCCTGCTGCCCCTCTCGGGGAGCGGATCTTGAAAAAACCATTGAAAGGAAAAGGACACATCCGATTTGACCTCTGCACCCCCGACGGTGTCAAAAGAAAAACCATCTCGAAGTCAAATGCACTCCTCTATCCTTCTGCTAAAAACAAGGAGTGGGGTAATGTTTTTTAACAAATATTGTGCGAAACGTTTATTTTAAATAAAATACACTAAACAGGGACGAACCGATGAGAATGATTTTTTTCCTTTGCATTACCCTCTCTTTTTTGTTTTGTAATGCAAGTGCCAGCACGCATTGCAGTGAATGCCCTGATGCGGCATTTATTGCCCTTGGTCAACAATACCGCTCCGTTGGTGCCTTCATTTCTAAAACAGGAATCTGTGGATCAGGCACACTCGTAGACCTGGGGCCACCGTCTCTAAGAGGAAAGGCTGTTCTAACCTGTGCTCATATTTTTGAGACTAGCCCTGAGGAACTCTCCCATATTTCCTTTCAATTAGACGACCACCTTATAACAGGAAAAGCTTTTATTCATCCCAGATATCTAGAAGTAAGCCGAGATAAAAGTCCAGAAACGATAGATTACACTTGTTATGACCTCGGCCTTTTCCTGCTTGATTGTCCTCTGTTGGACATACCTCTTGCCCCCGTTCGTTTTGCCCCTGTTGAGCAGCTTATCAATAAGGTCTATGCCTCAGTAGGATATGGCGACACAGGTCATCTTCTAGGAAATTATTTACTGCGAGATGGGAAAAAACGAGGATCTTATGCCTGGGCTCTCCCGGAAATAAATTTTTCTGCAGAAACAGAATGCACGACCATTATGCTAGAGAGGGATGGTATAACAAAGACATTGAATCAAAGAGTTCGAACTCTGCCCAATCATATACTTTTTCTAACCCCCTTTCAGCCAGATATAACGGTATATAAAACTCCAGCAGGTGTTGCTGGAAATGGGGACAGTGGCGGGCCAGCTTTTGATGAACAGGGAAATTGCATTGGTATTATTTCTGGAGGAAATCAGGCACCAGAATTGGATGAGGATAAGAAACAATATCTTATTGAAGAAACCTATTTTGGACAATATCCCAAACTATCACAAGATTTTGAAAAATCTGCACAAATAAACCCCCAGTTCATCCCTCCTAAAATTATACCTACCCGTGGGTTGGAATCTTATTTTGTACCATCTAACCCTCCCCTTCCTCACTACTTGAAGTGTGATATTATCCTCGCCACCCTCTTTCCTCATAAAGACTGGATTGAAAGTATGATTGGAAAGAGGCAGTCTTAGGGGGTCCTAATTTAAGGGTACATTATATTCTTCACTTGGACGTATAATACTTCCAATCTTATTCAAGATTCCATTCACAAAGCCCACCTCTTTTTTATCAAAAAAAGCATGGGTCACATCTAGATACTCGGAAATGATGATGGGCGTATCCACCTCTGGGAATGTGAGAAACTCTAAGACAGCACATTTGATGATGTTCAAAATGATAGGATCAACGCGGTCAATTTTCCATGTTTCGATGAGGTTGGGCTCGATCAGCTCCAACAATTGTTTATCGCGCACGCAAACCCCACTCACCAAAAGACGCAAAAAGGCCGAATCAGGCTTTATGGCAGAGGATTCCCCCAAGTTTTTCCCCAAAAAATGTTCCTGAAAATTGGTAAGAGCTTCTTCGTCGGAGAGATCCAGCATCTTCTTTGTGTAAAGAACCTGCACAGCGGCGAGGCGTGCCGCGCTTTTCTTCCGATAACCACTTACTTTTTTTTCTTCCATTATTATTCCAATATAAACTTATGAAAATCTTCTATGGTCTTAAAATCTTTATACACAGAAGCAAAGCGAAGATAAGAAACCAAATCTAAATCCTTTAGAGCCTCTAATACCATTTCTCCGATGACCTTGGAAGAGATTTCAGGATCTCCAACCATTTCCAAGCGTCGCACAACCCCATTCACCAATTTTTCAATACGTTCCGCATCAATGGATCGTTTCCGTGTGGCGGTACAAATGGACCGCGCCATTTTTTCACGATCAAAGGGAACACGTTCTCCTTTTTTCTTCACCACCACCAGATCAGAGAGCTGAATACGCTCGTAGGTGGTGAAACGTGATACACACTCCGGACAAAATCGGCGGCGCCTAATGGCCAAATAGTCATCTGACGGACGAGAGTCTTTGACTTGGGTCTCAATACATCCGCAGAAAGGACAGCGCATCAGGATCCCCTAATAAATGGGATGTTGCCGGCAAAGAGAGCGAACTGCTTCTCGTACCCTTTGTTCTTCTTTTTCATTTTGTCCCGTGGTTGCCACATAAGACTCTAAGGTATCAGCAATGAACCCCCCAAGGGAATAACATTCTGACTCTGTAAACCCGCGCGTGGTAATGGCGGCAGCTCCTAATCGAATGCCTGACCCAATTTTAGGGGGAGCCGGGTCAAAGGGGATGCTATTTTTGTTACACGTAATCCCTGCCCGATCTAACGTTGCCTCTGCCTCAACCCCACTAATCTTTTTCGCGCGCAAATCAACCATCATCAAATGACAGACAGTCCCTCCAGACACAATCTGAAAGCCCCTATCTAACAAAGAAGAACAAATGGCTTGGGTATTTTTAATGACTTGAGCCGCGTACTCTTTAAAGCTGGGATCAAGAGCCTCTTTAAAAGCAACCGCTTTCGCTGCAATAATGTGCATCAAAGGCCCCCCTTGCGCACCAGGAAACACGGCAGAATTAATCTTCTTCGCAATATCAGGGTTATTGGTGAGAATAAGCCCTCCTCTTGGCCCTCGCAACGTTTTGTGGGTAGTACTTGTACAAACGTCTGCATAAGGAAGAGGGCTCGGATAAACGCCCGCTGCGATAAGACCTGCATAATGAGCCATATCCACCATGAGATGTGCCCCTACTTTTTGAGCAATCTCCTTGAACCGAGCAAAGTCAATAACCTGAGAATAGGCAGACCCTCCCGCTATAATAAGTTTGGGCTTGTGTTCAACGGCCAGACGCTCCACGTCATCATAGTTAATCAGTCCCGTTTCTCTATCTACACCATATCCAAAAGGTTTGAACCATTTCCCTGAGATGGTAATGGGATGCCCATGGGTCAAATGCCCCCCCGCATCAAGGGACATCCCCAGAAAAGAGTCTCCTGGATTTAGAAGCGCTACGAAAGCAGCCAAATTTGCTTGAGCTCCTGAATGAGGTTGCACATTGGCAAAAGCACAATTAAAAAGCTTTTTTACCCGCTCAATGGCCAACGTCTCTGCAATATCCACATACTGGCATCCCCCATAATAACGGTGTCCAGAATATCCTTCCGCATACTTGTTGGTTAAGAGAGACCCTTGAGCTTCTAAGACGGCCTTGGAAACAATATTTTCAGACGCAATGAGTTCTATGTGGTCACGCTGACGCTGTAATTCACCTTGAATAGACTGGCTGATCTCAGCATCGATGTCAGACAGGGATTTCGTAAAAAAATCACTGGAAGAATGAGGCTCAATCGTGGGAAACTCTGCTTCAGAAAGAAAATTGGATAAGCTTTTCATGGAACAGTCTCCCTTTCATAGATTGTTATAAGATTAAAGATTACTCTCTATTTTATCCACACGTCGTTGGTGTCGCCCCCCCTCAAATGAAGAAGAGAGAAACACATCCACACAAGCCTTGGCGGATGGATAACTAACGAGTCGAGCCCCCAGCACAAGAATATTCGCATCGTCATGCTCTCGTGACAGTTTCGCCACAGTTGGGTTCCAGCAAAGAGCCGCCCGAATACCAGGGTATCTGTTTGCCACAATGCTCATCCCTATCCCTGATCCACAAATAAGAATCCCCATCGCCTTCTCAGCCAAAACACGTGTACAAACAAGGCGTGCAAAATCAGGGTAATCCACACTCTTGTCTTCTTCATAAGAGCCTAAATCAATAACAAAATACCCCTTTGTCTCAAGATATTTTTTCAATTTTTTTTTAAAAAGAACACCGGCGTGATCCGCGCCCATGAAGATTTTTCTCATCATGTTTTTTCTACCCCAAAGTCGGAGGTAGTGCTGCCATAAGCTATTTTTAAAAATTCTTTGTTGAGCAAATTAATGGAAATCACCCAGATGAAAAACACAGCCAGAACAAAACCTAACAGATAGGGCGCGATGGCAAGCTGGGTGGCTAACGCCGGGATGGATAACAAAAAAGACTGTACGACGGATCCACCAACTTTTCCAACACGGCCACTCAAGATATCCACAGCGGCTTTTCCTTTTACTTTCAGCTCTGCATCCAGAGGAATGAATGCCATTTCTCTGGTGGCCGCAAAAAAACTATATTTGCAACTGCGGCTTGATAAGTTATGAATCTGACCTACCCAAACGGCGAATACGAGGGGAGTCATACTTAGGATCTGTGCAACGGTTGCCAAAGACTCTTGCCATAAAGTCACTATAAAAAACAGAATGGCGGTGACCACCATAACAATGGGGGTAATCAGCGCACTACAACGCCAACTAAATCTGCGCACAAATCCCGCTCCGAAAAAGCCAATAAAGAAAATTAAGAATCCCATATAAATTGTTATTTTTGAAAAATAATATTCAATGGCTAGGGGATTTTGATACAGTTCCTTAACTTGGCTTTTCCAAGTAATCTCAACAAAGTTAATGGAGATATTATACCCAATTGAAATCAAAGCAATATATCCCATATACCGAGAGTGCAGTATGTACTTAAAGCTCTCCACAAAAGATAGTTTTATTTTGTTCTTTTGGTTTTTAGATCCCGAGAATTTATATAGTTCATCAGGTCTAACGGCTGTTTTATGAATCCAATAATAAATGATTAAGATTAATACACAACTGATACTAAATACTAAAAGCAAATTATGTAATTTTGATCCATAGGCATCCGCCACATAGACATCTAGCTTTGACTCATAATGGGTAATAAAAAATCCTGAGAGAATGGTACCAATACCATTAAACATCCCCAGCAACATGTAAAAACGACGAGACTGTTCAACGGTTGTAATTTGGTTTGCAAACTGCCAGAATAGCATGCTTAATACAAAGGAACCCCACAATTCAGACATAATGTAAAAAAGGCTGTAAGGCCAATAACAAATGACAGGGAACATCCACTTAAACCAAGGATATTGGAGTTTCAATTCCACAAGTCGATCTGATGAAAATAATTGAAAGGCTTCTTTATTGGGGTAGATCGTGTAATTAAAAAACAAAAAGAAACAAAGAAACGTTCCCACACCAACAAAGAAAATCGTCTTTTGTTGTAGTTTGTTTGCTCCCCAAGTAAACACCATGACAAGAAAAATAGAAACAACAAAGATGGGGATTTTTAAAAAATTGATAACCTCTGCCCCCGAATGCTCAGCAGAAATGACGAGAGTATCTTTCGAAATATGGAGAAGCCAAAAATTAAAGCTGATGAGGATCATCATCAGGCCTAACGGAATAACTTTCTTAAACTCATTTTGATATACAGGAAACATCCAGGATCTCAAGGTTGAGAAACCATCCCTAGGAGCATTCATATCCATTATAAGATCCTAATTCGTTCCAGATACTTAAGTATTAACACGGCCAACAGTTTTAAACAATAAAAACAAATAGAAAACATCATTAAGATTGAGTGGCTATAGCTGAAGAAGAAGAAAGACCTCCTTTATCCAAGGCCATTGATCCAGTAGAGTACTCGCCAAGATTCTTCAATCCAATTGTCAGCATAACAGTTTTTGAAGGCACAACATCTCGGTCTTGGTAAAAGGTGCGGAAGAAATCAAACCGAACTTTAAAACAGTCATCTTGATAAATGAACCCAGCCCCATGCTGGAGTTCTCCTTTTTGATATGCAAATTCTCGAGCCTCACTTACAAATACAGTCCAGTTTTTATGAACCTGAGAAGAGATGCTATTGCTTATCTGTTCTCTCCGAACATACTGAGTGCCAACCAAGGTCCGATAGATTTGTGTATATCCTATCCCCACTCTAAAGAGGGGGGGGCCTGCTGTAAGACTAACCGTGTTCTTTTTAGGGTCTAGTTTTTTCTTGCCTAACCTGAAGTACCAAGCAAGGCGATAATTATCGAGAGGAGACCAAACAACTCGGCCCACATAATCGGAAAACCCTTTTCCCACCCCACAAAAAGGATCAAATTGATTTTCTTTAGAAAAACTATAACTTTGCCCGGCAAAGAATTGCAGAAGAGTCTTTGATTTGGAATATAAATTAACATGGGCTCCATAATTCAATCTCTGCCCGTCATCAATAAGATCAAATCCCGCAAACCTTTGTGGTTGCATCAAGTGCACGGCTTCAAATTCAAAGTTCTGACTGTCCTCATTGGGGTACTTTGAATTATTCAATCCACTCGGCAGTGTAACAACGCCAACAACAGGCTCTACAATAAGTTTTTTACTTCTACCAAATTGATTAATTAGGGGGTATTTCAAGGTAAGAGCCGCACCAGGAATAAGCCGTCCCATGCCTTGATTTACGTTGGACTGGGTTCCTGGTATTTGATATTTCCGGACATCATAATAGTCTCCCCTTAAGAAAACTTTCAGTTCCTGAACAACACCTGTTGAAAAAATATGGGGTAGCGTAAATGTGCCTGCTGTGGAGATACGCTCAACACGTTCTCCTAGCTCTCTATCTATATAAGCTTGATTTAAGTCCATAGACCAGAACTCTCCCCATTGTCCGGGAGGCGTCACATAAGACCCAATAAGAACAGGTGCCACAAAGGGGATGGTCTTATTACTCACATCTGCCCTTAGATTTTGAAAATCCAATCCTTCCGCAGACATATAATTTTTTCCGTAGAATCCCTCTACATTTAAAGAACTAGTTAAATAGTTTTTATTTATATAGGATTCATCCGCTACAAAATAATACTTTTTAAAGTAAGTGGGGCTTGTTGTCCGTTCAATTTTTGCCCGCGCTCGCCAATTAGAGTCAAGGTCAAACAAGCCGGACCCTATTAAATGACCATGCATCCTTTCCTTGTTCTTTGTTTCGTCATTCTCAGGCCCCGTTATGTTTGATGTGTGAATCATACTACCCGACAGGGAAACCGATCCTTTTTTAAATAATCGATTATATGAACCTGACAACATGGGATTTTCTTTGGTCATGATAATGGGACGGATGATCACTGCTTCACTTGGATTAGGACTAAAGTAGTAGGGAATCCCCGCTATCATACCTAAGGAAGTACTGTTCCCAAAAAAAGGCATTAAAAGACCATCTTTTCGTGTAACTGAAGGATCAGGATGATTTAGATAAGGAAAATAGAAAACAGGAACTCCCTTGATATCCAAAAAGACATTCCGATAATAAACCATTTTTTCCGCATCATCTTTTTTTATTTGGGAAGCTCGTAGTTGCCAGATCGGCGGCTTGCAAGGTTTTGTTTTGCACATTTCACACGGAGAATAAACACCTCTTCTGAACGTAGAGAGATCTCCTTCTTTAGTAACAATCTCTGCGGCAAACCTTTCTTCATCTTTGGTTAAAACGTAAACCTTTTCCACAAAGCCGTTTTTTAAATCTTCCGTAATCTCCATATAGTTCCCGGTAGTAATCCCTCCCTTCTTATCATAGAACCTTACGTGACTAGAGGCGGAGACTAAATTGAGTTTTTCATTATATGTAACCGTGTCTGCCTCAATAATTTCAATTCCATCTGAAATCTTTACGTTCCCTCTGGCAATCACAATACCAAGATCTTTATCATGGGAAATCTGGTCAGCCCTCAACAAAAAGTCTGTTTTTTTTTGTGATATCTTCGGAGGCATAGAACTAGAAACCGATGTATATCCTACGACCATCATCACTAAAAAATAAACAAAATAGAAATGATTCAATTTAACCTTCTTCTAAATGAACGAGAAATATTAACCCAACCAAAATACTAATAAAAGTTGGTGTTAGAGCGGCAAAGAACAAGGGAATTTTTAAGGATTCTCCCAAAGCGTAAAAAACTTGATGTAAAAAATGCAGAAAGAATCCAGCAAAAATGCCAGACAAAATAAAAACAAAAGCATCTTGTCGTCTCAGCGACGCAAAGGCACACACGCCCCCGATCAATACCATCGCAAGAAGTATAAAAGGCTTCATCAATAAGTTAAAAAAATACAGAGTGTGTTCGGTGGAAGACAGGCCTGTTTTTTCAATCAAGTTTATAAACTTAGGAAGTTTCCAAAAGGAAATAGAAATAGGGGCTTGAAAAGTTTGTTGGATCTTCTGAAGAGTGAATTTGATATCCAAAGCAACGTTCTCTACGGGTACTTGAATTTCATTTGACTCCGTAAGCCGCGGATGCTCTAAAATCCATTGATTCGATTGCACATCAACTTTTTCTACATCATATCTTTTAATGAATTGGCCGTCGGGAGCAAAGTCATAAAGAGTTGAAACCCCAAAAGTTTTTTGATCCAGCAAAGCCCCCAAATGAATGATTGTATAATCACCATTAAGTTTTGGATGTTTCAACCATAAACCGCTTTTAGAAACCGCGGACAAATCTGTTGTTTTTCGAAAAACTTGATTCTGATAAACGATACTTTCTTCCTTCATAGAGGATGACAAAGAATTTAGGAGAGAGAAATAAACAATGGAATAGAGCCCAACCCCCATAATCATGGGGGTAACCAAGGACCAAATAGAATAACCCAAAGATCTTATGACTGTAATCTCAGATCTCTTCTGAAGAATCCATAAAAAAATCATGGTGGAAAATAATACAACCAAAGGGGTAAGCTGATCCAAAATGCTTGGTAACTGTAAAAAAGAGATTTTAACAATTTGGCCAAATTTTATATAATCGTTGCCATGAGCGCGTCGTTTTAATTCCACCACATTAAATAAAAACGATACAAAAGCCAAAACAGATAAAACAACCCCATTCCATACAAAGAATGATTTCCATATGTATCTTGATAAAGTAAGGAAATATCTCACTGTTAGATTTTAGCCTCTTTCCTCAAAATCAAAAAACATACAAAGATTGTTCCTATCATCAAGACATAGGCCCCGAAAATACCGTACCAACTTTGCGCCCCTAAGTTCATTAAAAACAAAGACAAACTTTCCAATACCAAAGCCACAAAAATAGCTTGGAAAATGGAAAGAGATTGTCCTCGACGGCGGAAGGAAGCATATAAAAGGAAACAAAGGCCAATCATGGCAAAAGCCATAGAGTATAGGGGACTCAATAGACGCTGATATCCCTCAGCATAAAGCTTTTGCCCATGGGGCAAAGTAATATTATCAGGAGAAATGAGTTCAAAAACAGACAATTCATATGGCTTTTTAGGTCGAATATGTGGGGTAGACTTTCCTTCCTCTGCTAAAGAAATAATCGTACGGTCAAAATACAAAACAGATAACTCTCCACTGACAAGGTTTTTTTCTTGACGGGTTCCATGCTCCATAAAAATCTTTGGCATTCTGTCTTCGATTACAAGCTCCCCTTCTCTTGCTATAATGGTATAAGGGTTTTTGTTAGGTTCTTGCACATGGGCAATGATGCCCTTTATGTTATTTCCAATCTTGTTATTAACATAAATTGTGATATCCCCAAAAGAGTTAAAAACGCCTTCTTGAACGAGGACGCTTGGTAAAGAAGACTTAAGCTGCATTTCCATATCTCGGATTCTGCCAAAAGAGGCCGGCAAAATAAAAATGCTTAACACATAGATAAAAAGGGTAACCCCACCTGAAAAAAACAAAGCTGGACGAGCAATTTGCCACACACTATATCCTGATGAAAACATAACCGGTAATTCTCTGTCAGCATGGAACCGATTGTATAAAATAACAATGGAAATGAGTAACCCCACCGGCGCGATAATGACCAATAAATCTGGTAAAGTCAGAAGGATCAGATAAAAAAAGGATAAAAGTCCTTCGCTTGACTTCAAAAAAGGGCCCATAAATTTTAAAGATTGGATGACCCACAACGAGGCAACCAAAATGCCAACAATAAAAAAGAATGTTAGGCTAATCTCTTTGAGAATATATTTTTCTATCTTTTTCATGTTTTATTTAAAAATTTGACTTAAATGCATCTCGTGAATATAACTCAATTAGTAACCTGTTCGGAATCTTTTTCCAACGTGTATTTAACTTAAATTTAAAAAATAATGTTTCTTAGAATTTTACCCTTTCTTTTTCTTTTGTGTCAGATAGCCTCTGGGGTCGGCGTTTCTTTTTCTAGAAGTTTGGATACCCCTCCTCCTGTTGATCACGATAACAATGCATCTGAATTCATCTCTGAGAAACCTCTGTCTTCTACTGAAAAAAAAATCACTCTCTACAAAAAAGACCGTCACCCCTCGGGAACGGCAACGATTGCCGCCATAGTGAATGGAACACCCATATCTGTAAAAGATTTACATAACAAGCTCAAACTCGTCCTTAAGATGCCGATTGAAAAACTATCCCCCACAGAAAAAAGTCAAGTCATACACCAAGTTTTAAATATTTTAATTGATGAATTGATCAAAATTCAGACAACAGAAAAATTCAGTCTTAAAGCCGACCCAAAAGATATTGAAACAACTATTGAACATCTTGAAAAACAAAACAACTTTCCTAAAAACAGCTTTCGAAAAATGTTAAAAACACGAGGCATTCCTGAATCAACTCTCATTACTTCTATTAAAGCTGATTTGCTCTGGAGACAGTACATAGGCGCGTGGGCGGGAAGCTCTTTAGAAATCGACAAAAAAGAATTAAAAGAAATCATAAGCCCTTCTTTAAACAATATTCAGTACCATTTAGCTGAAATTGAAATCTACGTCCCAGAGGGCGGGTCAGAGGAAAAAGCTTTAGAAGCCATGGCAAAAATTCAAAATGGACTCAAAGCAAAGCAACCCTTTATGATGCTTGCCCATACCCAATCTCACGCCCCCTCTGCCGCTCGGGGTGGAGATATAGGATGGATTAATCAAGACATGATTGAGACAGAACTCTTAGAAACGTTGCAGCACCTTCAACCAGGCCAGATAACCTCTCCGATTCGGACAGAACAAGGGTATAAACTTATCCTCCTGATCGATAAAAAAGATACCAATGTGTTACAGCCCACCCTGACGGCACGCCAGATTGAAGTTAAAATATCTGAGAAAATGGCCAAAGATCAAAAAGAACTTGATGAAAAGATGGAAAAGCTAAACAAACTGGTACAAACGACGACCACGTGTACTGAATTTGACCAGCTTTCTGATCAAATCCCCGACTCCCAGATCCATGTATATAAAACGGTACGATTGAATGATCTGTCCCCTGATCTACAGACGGTCCTGAAAGACCTGGAAACAGGCGTTCCCAGCAAAGGTATTTTTAATCCCGCCAATAATACCATTGTGTTTTTCCTAGTCTGCGAACGAGCCGAAACACCGGTAGAGAAGACGAAGTCTATTGAAGGCGTTGCCAATCAAATTTCAAATCAAAGATTTATGTCTATTTCGGAACAAAAATTAAAGGAAGCTAAAAGAGTAGCCTCTATTGAAATCAGAATCTAAGCGATTTATCCCCCATAAAAAATTTGGACAGCATTTTTTAATCGACATCTCTGTTGTGGATCGAATTATCACCCACGCCCACCTTTCCCCCACGGACCGTGTGATTGAAATTGGACCAGGTCCAGGCATTCTAACGCGCACCCTTCTTGCCTCTAATATACACCATCTGACAAGTATTGAAATTGATCGCCAATTCTGGCCCAGCCTAGAAAAGCTAGAAAGCCCTCGATTTTCTTTGCTAAAAAAGGATGCTTTACAGATATCCCTTAAAGAAGAGTTCTCTCAAAAAATAAAAATCGTGGCGAACCTTCCCTATAACATCGGCAATAAGCTTTTGCTGAATTGGATGAGTGAACTCTCCTCCATCACCTCCTTGACACTCATGCTGCAAGAAGAAGTTGTGGAGAGACTTTGTGCCCAACCGAAAACAAAGGCCTATGGTCGACTCTCCATCTTGGTGCAATGGCTCTGTGAGGTAAAGCTGCTGTTTACTGTCCCCCCTGAGGCCTTCAAGCCCTCTCCCAAGGTGATGTCCGCCGTGGTTCATCTGATCCCCCGAGAGAGACCCCTTTATGATGTCTCTCAGACACATTTGGAAACACTCACCCAACTTGTTTTTCATCAACGCCGAAAGATGATCGGCACCAGCCTCAAGAAACTGGGCCATCCGGATCTTTTAGGGATATTTAAAAAGGTGGGAATAGAAAGGCACATACGACCCGAAGAAGTGTCTGTGGTGCAATTTTGTGAATTGGCTGATTCCTTGAAGGATTACTTATAAACCCTTCCGAGCGCCACCATTACGCCCTTAATGCTAACTCTATCCCTGTCATAGACTTGAGGCATCATGTATTTACTCCCCAGGGATAACACCACTTTTCCGTCCGTGATTTCCCATTTCTTCATGTGCACCGTCTCATCATCCACCACGGCTAAAACAATCTGCCCAGGGTGTGCCTCTACACCCATTTTAAAAAATAACATATCGTCATCAAGGATGGCTACTTCTTTGAGGGATTCTCCACTTATTTGCAAGGCACAATAATCATGTCCTTCTAGATAGAAAAGGATTTCCTTTGGAATGGACAATATTTTTTCAGGGCTCGATAAAAAAGTTTTCAGGGAGAAAATGGTGCTGTGTTTGCCATAAAAAGGCACATAGGCAAGCATTTCGTCCTTAGACTGAGAAGATACAACGGAAGGTTGATTTTCCTCTACCTTCAGAGGACGCCCCTCACTTGCAGCAAAGGCGGAATCTTGATTCACAAACTTGATCACTTCTATGGCGCGCGCTTTATGGTTCAGTTTCCGCACAAAACCTCGTTCCACAAGGGCCTTCAATAACATGTGCACACTAGACTTTGACTTTTGGTTTAAAGCACATCTCATCTCATCGTAGGAAGGACTAATCCCCTTCTGGTCTTGAAAACTTTTAATGAAAAATAGAAGTTTTTGCTGCTGTTTTGTTAACACTTTTCTTATTCCCTGTTCAAAATTAATTCTGCTGGGTTTTTGCAAGGTCAGCAAAATGCGTGAATCTCGCATCAAAGAAGAGCTTTACCGTTCCAACAGGACCATGACGTTGCTTCGCTATAATAATATCAGCTTGATTCTGAATTGTCTCCATCCTCTCTTGCCAAACAGCATATTTTTCTGTACCTGCTTCAGGTTCCTTACGGGATTCATAATATTCTTCCCGATAAATAAAGATCACCACATCGGCATCTTGCTCAATGGACCCAGACTCTCGGAGGTCAGAGAGATGTGGCCGCTTGTCATCCCGCTGTTCAACGGCACGAGACAATTGTGAAAGGGCCATAACGGGTACGTGTAATTCTTTTGCCAACGCTTTGAGTCCCCGCGTGATTTCCGAAATTTCTTGGACACGGTTTTCAAGACTGTTCACCCCACCCCGCATCAATTGAAGGTAATCAACTACGATCATGTCTAATCCCTGTTGACGCTTTAATCTTCTAGCTTTTGTGCGAAGAGAAGATACTGTGAGTGCCGGCGTATCATCGATATATAGAGGCAGCTCACTAATGCGTCGGTTGGCCTCAATCAGTTTGGGAAAATCCGAGGAACTAAGCTCCCCTCGCCTGATCTTATCAGAGGTAATTTTAGCCTCTTGGGACAATAAACGAGTAGCAATCTGGTCTGATGACATTTCTAACGAGAAAAAGGCAACAACGCCGCCTTCATTCTTTTTTTGGTGACGTGCCAAAGCCGCATTAAAGGCGATGGTGGCCCCAAAACCTGTTTTTCCCATGGAAGGACGACCTGCCACAATGACCAAATCAGAAGGATGTAATCCCCCCAACCACTTATCAATATCTCGAAGGCCGGTGGTGATTCCCACCACTTTGCTGTCTCGTTTATATGCAACCTCTGCGATCTTTAAAGCAGTCACCAAAGAATCATGCAGAGATTGTGCTTTGGATTCGGTTCCAGCCCCCGTTAATACCAAATTAAATAATTTCTGTTCAGCCTCTTCGATTTGGTTCACTGCCCCTTTTTCCAGGTCATGGCCATGGGCTGTCACCACCATCTCTTCCCCGATATCAATCAGTTCACGTCTCAAGAAGAGGTCATAAATAAGCTGACCATAGTGAGCCGCATTTCCGATAGACACAACCGAATCTGCTAATTGAAGAAGATAGTGGACCCCCCCAATTTCGCTCAGGTCTTGTTCCTTTTCAAAAAAGTCTTTTAAGGTGATGGGATCTGCCACTTTGCCTTGGTCGATCAGACGGCAAATGGCTCGAAACACTTTCCCATTGTTTTTGTCAGCAAAGTGCTCTGCCCTTAAGAAGTCAGAAACTTTTTCCAACGCATGATTATTGTGAAGGATGCATCCCAACAAAGCTTGCTCAGCCTCCGTATTCACGGGGGATGTTTTTCTAAAAAGCGTATCCGTTTGCTTTGATAGCGTATTCAACATGTGCCTAAACCATTTGTGTAGAGTTTACTCTATAGAAAAATAACTTTAAAGCGGAAAAACCTGTGAGGAGGCTCTTTTTGAAAAAGTGGTGGGTACTATAGGATTCGAACCTATGACCCCCTGATTAAAAGTCAGATGCTCTACCGGCTGAGCTAAGTACCCACACAAGCAGAGACTATAGTGTCCAAATCATGTTGGGTCAATATTCTTTGTTACTTTTAATACCTTCTTTCGTCGGGAATTCTCTCTGACCATCAAAGCACAAGGCGTTGCGATTAACGTAATAATGGATCCAAAGGCCAATCCAAAGGCAATAACCGTTGCGAGTTGTACCCACCAAGCACTGGAAGGCGCCCCTTGATGGACAGAAAAATTCATAAAATCTATATCAAGCCTCAGCAGAATGGGCATTAACCCCAAGATCGCTGTCAGCTGAGTCAACACGATAGGACGCAGACGCAAAGCCCCCGTTCTGAGAATGACTTCTTTCATATTTTGGCTGGTTTGCGACAGATGATCAAAAGTATCAATAAAAATAATATTATTACTAACAATAATCCCCGCCAAAGCAATCATCCCGATCCCTCCCATCACAATACTAAAGGGCTGATTCATAATTAAAAGCCCCAAGAGGCCCCCCGCTGTCGCCAGAATAACAGCACTTAAAACTAGGAACGCGCTAAAGAAACTGTTGAACTGAGCTACGAGAATAATCAAGATAGTAAAAAGGGCCACCACAAATGCATTGATAAGAAAGGTCTGAGACTCTTGCTGATCTTCTTGATCTCCTTTGAACTCAACAGAAACTTTAGAAGAGGGTGGGTTTTCCTTCAAAAATTGTTTGATTTCTTTAATCTTATTGTTTGCAAGAACCCCCTTCTCCACATTTGCCATGATTTTTTTAACAGATTTCCCATTAATACGATCTAGGGTGTGAACTTTTTGTTTGGGCAAAACTTTGATGAAAGAATCCACGGGTAAAGCCCCTTCTTTCGTCGGTAATCTAAGCCCCTGAAGATTTTTCAGATTTCGATATTCTTCGGGAAACCGAAGGGTAACATCGACTGCTTTTTTACTTTCAGACGGCTGGTAAGAGGAGACTCTAACGCCATCCCCCACCATTTGCACAACGTTACCAATCTGCACAAGATTTGTGCCCGCTTTCGCGGCTTCAATACGATCAATCTGAACAGCCCATTCAATTCCTGGCAAGGGACTTGTATCGTCAATATCCTTTAATCCTGGTATTTTATCTATAAAGGAACGAAGTCTCTTTAGTTCGGGCTCTATGAGTTCAGGAGATTGGGAGGTGATCTCAATTTGAATATCCTTTCCTTGGGTGGGACCACTATTTTGTTTCTCCAACTCGATCTTTAACCCGGGGAAAACTTGCATGGTTTTCAAATAACGATCTAGCAGCGGGGTTGCTTTCCCCCTGTCCTTCCAATCGATAAGCTCTACTGTAATTCGACCAATGATTTCCGGATCTCTTTCATCAATCAATCCAGCGCTGGTATACACAGATTTAAATTCCGTCGCATGTAGAATTTTAGATTCCACCTCTGTCACGAGATCATACTTTGTTTCTGTGGAGAGGTTGCCCTTTAGACGCACTAAATAGGAGGCTTGTTCCGGTTCTATATAAGGAAAGAACTCCACTCCTTTACCAAACTTTCCATAAATTCCAAAGATAGCGACAACTAAAATTGTCACCCCCAGCAATGTTTTTTTTGGCGCATTTAAAAGAGGACTTAAGAATCTCACATACCCTCCAGAACTACCCTTAAAATTCTCTAAGGGCCCCGTTTCCACCTCGGCCAGTTCTTTTATTTTTTCGGTATCTTTTGTATCTAATTTCCCAAAATAACTGCCCAAAACAGGGATCAGAATAAGCGCCACAAAAAGAGACATACCTAACGTACAAATCAACGTTAGCGGCAAAAATTTCATAAATTTCCCCACAATGCCTGGCCAAAACAGCAGAGGTAGAAAGACAACAATATGGGTTGCCAAAGAAGAGATAACGGGTCCAGACATTTTAAAGGCGGCGGTTCTGTACGCCTCAAAGCGGCGCATCCCTTCTGCCATTTTACGATCTGCATACTCGATGACGATAATGGCCCCATCCACTAACATGCCCACAGACAAAATTAAGCTAAAAAGAACCACTATGTTCAACGTGATTTTCATGAGCCCTAAGAAAAAGATACCCGCTAAGAAAGACGCCGGGATAGAGATCCCAACAAGCAAAGAAGAGCGCCACCCTAAAGTAAAAATAACAACAATCATAACTAACAAGACCGCCAAAATAATATTGTTTTGCAGTTCTGCGAGCATATTCCGAATGTCTTTCGATCGATCTTGCGAAAAAGAAACCTGCACTTTTCCTTTGAGTGGCGCTAAGTATTCATTCGTCACTTTCCGACACTCATCGATGGTCTGAATAATATTTTCTCCTATTCTTTTTGAGATCTCCAAAGAAATGGTTGGAATACCCTGGGCACGCGACAGCGTGCGCGTTCTTTTATAGGTTTTGCGAACATTCGCGATATCCTTAAGGAAGACAACAGCGTTGTTTACTGTTTTGATGGGAAAATTAGAAAACCCATCCTCGGTCACAATAAGGCCTGGCGTTTTTAAAGGGAATTCTCCGTCTCCTAAAACAAGTTGACCGGAAAGTACCATGGCGTTGTTGGCCCGAAAGAGCGCCATTACATCTTCAATCTGAATATCATAGGCTTGCATTTTAAAGGGATCCAACTGAATTTCCAAAATTTCTTCTCTGCCCCCAATAACTTTTGCTGTAAGGACTTTGTCGATTCGTTCTAATTTGTCTTGGAGATCTTCAGATACTTTATATAAAAATCTTTCCGGAACGGACCCCGAAAGCTGGACAATCAAAATGGGGAATAAACTCACATTAATTTCAGTTACAAGCGGTTCATCTGCATCTATGGGTAGTTCCTTTTTAACCAGACTGATGCGATCCCGCACTTGCGTAATGGCTTTATTGATGTCGGTTCCGGCCTGAAAGCTGATTTGAATATTTGCCATGCCTTCAGAGGCAGTGGATTGAATCTCTTTGATACCGTCCAAGCTTTGAAGGTGCTGTTCCGTTGGCTTTAACAAAAGCCGTTCACTATCTTCAGGTGAAACACCCCGATACGTTATGGACACAAAAACGATGGGAATTTGAACATCAGGATCAGACTCTCGCGGAATCGTGAGATACGTCACGATTCCGGCTCCTACCAGAAAAGAAAACAACAACAGAACCAGTCGACGATATTTAAGAGAAAGCTCGATCAGAGACTTCATATTATTCCCCGTCGAGATTAAGAGATTCTAATTGAGCCTGAACCTTGGTGCCAGACGCTACAGTTTCCTGCCCGAGCGTAATAATTTCCACTTGATCTGGTAACCCAGAGACATAGAGATGCGAAGGAGAAGAATCTAGGACCGTAACCGGGTAAAAAACCGCCAATCCGTTTTCAACAGCCATCACCCCCATCACCCCCTCTTTTGAAAGTGTCACCCATGAGGGGTTCAATTGATGAACACGCTGCCTCTTCAAGGGAACCTCAACTACCGCTGTCATTCCTATAGGAAAGGTATGTTTGGGGTTTGGAACCAAAACACTCACTGGAAAGGTTCTGGTTTTGGGGTCTGCCACTAGAGAGATGGAATCTATCTTCCCCTCAAGCACCCGCCCATCTGCTAAGCGCACCCCCACGGCATTCCCGTTCTTTAATTGTTCATAGACTTTTTCGGTCACGTAAATCGTGAGATACAAGGGATGCATATTGATAAGACTACAAATTCGTCTATCCGTCGTCATATCTGAAATGATACTGCCTGTGTCCACATAAACGGCATTAACGATTCCAGAGAATGGAGCTCTGATCTTTAAATAACTCAATTCAAGCTGAGCTTGGACCAAGGCCAGCTGTGCCTCAGAAAGATTTTTTTTCGTGTCAGCGAAAGAAATAGGAGATGTAAATCCTTTTGCAACCAATCTTTTCGCAGCTTCGTGTTGCATTTCCCTTAATTTTACAAAAGATTTCGCGGATTCTAATTTTTCAAGCCGATCTTCCACTTTCAGCTCCGCAAGGAGCGCCCCTTTTTTTACCTGATCGCCTTCTGACACCAATACTTTCTTGATGGCTCCAGATACTCGTGTTTCAATATCGAGGGTTTGGGAAGCTTCTGTAAGGCCTGATAATTTCAGGAATAAAATTTTATCTTGTGCTTTTGATACAAAACTTTTCACAGTATTGGTGTTGGTTGTCTTTTTTAAAAGAGATTCAACCACAATCTTGTTTTCATTTTGATTGTCTTTGACCATTGTGCCCCAAATAATGCCCCCTAGAACAAGTAGAAAAAGGACACTCCCCAGGATGCGGGCATGTATTTTAGAAAAAATAGGCTTCATTCTTACTCCAGGCCTCACCAGAATTACTTCAAGTGAGAGTGCTCACATTGTGCCAGAGAGAGGGGAAAACAATCAAGCGTTATTTGGGATTTAGTCGAAAAATCAGAGAACTAAAGAAAGAATATTTCAAAGAGACTTCTAAAAAGTTTCCTCCTCTAACCCCACAGAAGAGGTTGAGCTACGAAATCCTCAAATAAACAAAATTTTCTATATGTTATATCCATATTTTGATTGTTTTTATTTGTGCTTATAGTCAGAATGTTCTCTACATTGATTTATGAAGGATCCTTCCATTATGAATTTTAGGCATTTTTGCCTCGCCTTATCGATAGCCTTAGTTTGGGGTGCGAACTTTCCCGTCATGAAGATTGGATTAAATGGGATTTCTCCTTTAATTTTTTCGGGTCTGCGGTCTCTTTTAATTTTGCCCCTTCTCTTTTTTATTCCCAGGCCTAAAATCTCTTGGAAGGTACTCCTTTTAATTGGACTTTTAATTGGAACATTGACGGTTCCTCTCCTGTTGCTTGCCATTCACTTGGGTGTTGCCGCGGGGCTTAGCTCACTCATTATTCAAGCACAAGCCTTCTTCACAGTTTTGTTGGCTCTGCTGTTCTTTAATCAAAAACCCTCCTTCTTGAATTGGATGGGCATGAGCATTGCTTTCTTGGGAATTGGGTTCATTGGTATTCAAGTGGGTGGCGAAGCAAGCCTGCTTGGATTAGGAATCGCTCTAATTTCTGCCATTGTTTTTGCTATATCTAATCTTGTTCTCCAGCAAAAAGGACAGACCGTTGACATGTTCAGTCTCATGGCTTGGATGAACATTGTACCCCCTATTCCTCTCTTTCTTTTATCGAGTCTAATTTATGGAAACGATCAGTTTTTCCAATCTTTTCAAAATTTTACCTGGATTAGTGGTGCCTCCCTTCTCTACGCCAGCCTTGTGTCCGGACTTTTTGGATATACCACATGGGGGTTTTTATTAAAAAAATATCCAGCCGCAGTTGTTACCCCTTTTTCCTTATTAGTCCCTGTGTTTGCCATTTCTTTTGCCTACCTTACAGTGGATGAAACTCTGACAACCACAAGCATTTATGGATGTCTACTCGTCATTTCTGGACTCATTATTAATCAGCTTAAAACAGGTTATTTAAAATTCAAAAATCCTCCAAAAATGTCCCCCGAGCCTTGACCCCTCCCCTATTCCCGTTTACTCTGAGGAACAATGTATATCCGTTTATTTGGTTTAATTTTTTTATCTTGCTTGCCTGGCTGCACTAGTCAATACCCTAGTCTTACCGATGTCCCTGAGTATAGCCAACCTTCCATTTCTGTAGAAACCGCCCAAAAGGAAATCAAAGAACTTCGGGCGGATCGTGCCACAAATATTTCTGGGTAAAGATGATTGAAGCAGAATCGGTTCACAAAACAGAAACTTTGGTGAAAACTCTCTCTGCCAAGGGAAGACAATGGGTTTTTAAAGAAGAAACCGAACGGGATATTCTTCACATAATCCAAAAATATGGGTACCCAGAGATTCTAGCCCGCTTTATCAGCCAACGATGCCCTGCGAACCTAGACCCCCAACTTTTCCTGTCCTCTAAATTAAGAGATTTTTTGCCAGACCCTTTTTGCTTAAAGGATATGGACAAAGCCACGGCGCGTTTGAAACAAGCCTTAGACAAAAAAGAAAAGATCACCATCTTTGGAGATTATGATGTGGATGGGGCCACGTCCACCTCCCTTCTTGTACACTATTTGACTCGATTAAGCGCCCGTGTGGATTTTTATATTCCCGACCGCATTAAAGAAGGATATGGCCCCTCTATCGAAGGCTTTGAAAAATTGCACCAACAAGGCACCCAGCTCATCATCACCGTTGATTGTGGAACCGCGGCTCTGCAGCCTCTCGCCCACGCAAAAACCTTGGGCATCGATGTGATCGTGATTGACCACCATATTCCAGACGCCTCTCTTCCAGACGCCTCTGCCATTGTAAATCCCAATCAACAAGATGATGCATCGGGGTATGGGTATTTGTGTGCCGCTGGCGTTACCTTTTTGGTGCTTGTAGCCCTGCAATCCCAATTGAAAGACACTCACTCCAACCACCTGCCTGATCTTCGATTATTTTTAGATCTCGTGGCTCTCGGAACAATCTGCGATGTGGTTCCTCTGAAGGGGCTAAACAGAGCCTTTGTTCAACAAGGGATTGCCGTCTTAAACAAACAGCTAAATCCAGGCCTCAAAGCGCTCGCGCATATCGCCGGCATTGAGGGAAAATGCAACCCTTACCATTTAGGATACATTCTGGGACCCCACATTAATGCGGGAGGACGTATCGGCACCGCAACCCTTGGAACCCAACTGCTAACCTCCGCTTCCCTTGAAACAGCCCTACCCATCGCCCAGCAGCTCCACCAATTAAATAAAGAACGAAAGGACATTGAATCTAAAGTCCTAGCCCAAGCTTTAGAAGAAGCCGAAAAACTGCAGGATCACGCCATCTTGTGCGTTGGAATGGATGAATGGCATCCCGGCATCATCGGTATTGTGGCAGGTCGGCTGAAGGAGGTTTTTCACAAACCGGTGTTTGTCATCGCTTTTGATAGAGCTGGTATTGGGAAAGGCTCTGGTCGTTCTATCCCTGGTATTAACCTAGGCCTTCTGGTCCAAGCCGCCAAAAGTGAGGGTCTCCTTTTGAATGGGGGCGGTCATGCCATGGCAGCAGGATTAACGGTCAACAAAAATCGTTTTGATGACTTGCAGGATTTTTTCAACAAAACCGCCCCGCTGAGCCACGAAGTACCCTGCCTTGAAATTGATGCCGCCCTCCATGTCCACGGAGCCACCGCAGACCTCATTCGGCTGGTGGATCAAATTGGTCCCTTTGGCGCCGAAAATCCGGCCCCCGTTTTTATGATCCTCCGGTGTCAAATTACCAAACCTCACCTGCGCGGTGAAAAGCACATCAGCTGTTTCCTCCGCTCAGAATCTGGACACTTTTTGGATGCCATTGCCTTTAACGCCTTGGGCACCCCGTTGGAAGAAATCTTACTGAACCCTGACAACAAACTTTACCAGCTGGCGGGTTCGCTCAAGATTGACGTTTGGCAAGGCCGCGAAAAGGTGAAGTTTCATATTCAGGATATTCGCGTGAATGAGTAGAAAACCTACAAAGAGTTATCGGTACAAAAAAGCCGAAATCTATCTATGCAACCTCACAAACAAGCCAAGTTCACTCTTCGTTTGCCCCCATTGTATCAAGCAATTGTGTATGGTAATCCATGACTAATATTATTGCCAGAGACCATTGGGATTGAAAGGCCGGAGTAACCGAATGAACCACGACACGAAAATAGGCATCATTGTACGAGACGATTTAGAGACCTGGCAAAAGTTAAATATCACAGCCTTTCTGGCTCCAGGAATTGCAGCGGCATCCCCAGAGACAGTCGGCGAACCGTATGGAGATGGATCGGGTAACACCTATCTTCCCATTCTTGGGCAACCAGTGTTTGTTTTTGCGGCGAGTGCCGAGCATTTGCAACGTACGCGGAACAGAGCTCTAAGCCGTAAAGTGCCATTAGCTATCTACACCAAAGAGATGTTTGCAACCAACAATGATAAAGACAATCGTGCAGTTGTAAAAGCTGTTCAGGCAGAGGATTTGGATATTGTCGGTCTGGCTCTGCGAGCGGAGCGTAAAGCTTTCGACAAGATCATTAATGGCTTGAAGCTTCACGCATAAATCCTATAACAAATCTCTTGAACGATTCACACACGAGCTCCAATCTTCCCGGGTACGACTTCTTTACCCAAAATACCCCCGCACCACGTCCTCTGGCACGTCCGCCACAGAAGGATATATCCATTTGGGCGTGCGATCCTTATCGATCACCACCGACCGGATGCCTTCTAATACTTCTTTACTCTCAAAGAAGTTGAGCGCAAGCCTTAATTCCCCTGCCATGGCCTCGGAAAAGGGCAGCCCCTTGGCCTCTTTCAACAAACGATGAGTAATCACTAAACTTAAAGGCGAGGCATCCTCCATTTTTTTTCTCACTCCTTGCAACCAAACATTTTTGGTGAGCCGCAACCCGGCGATGAGGGTTGCCGTATCCTCCTCTTCAAAATACTCATCTATCAATTGCCTATGTTCTTTCAAAAGTGAGATCTGTGGGCACGGAGCAGCAAAGATTTCCAAAATAGCCCGAATGCCCTCTTGGGGATGGGCACGGATATCTGTTTCACTGAGGGCCTGATACAACAAAGAAAAATTTTCTTGGGGCACATAATGGGTTGCAATGCCCGTATAAAGCGCATCCGCCGCATTCATACGATATCCGGAAAGACCCACCATCAAGCCAATTTTTCCCGGGCATTTATTCAGGAAATAGCTGCCCCCCGCATCTGGGAAAAATCCTATAAAAACCTCGGGCATGGCCAAAACAGAGTTATCTGTGACAATACGGTGAGATCCCTGAACAGAAATCCCGAGGCCTCCCCCCATGGCAATCCCATTCATCAAACTCAGATAGGGTTTGGGGTAAGAGTGAATAATCTGGTTCAACCCATATTCTACTTCGAAAAAGAGTTTCAGAAAGCGGGTATCCTGACGACGTGCTGCCTCAAATATTTCCTTTAAGTCCCCGCCGGCACAAAAAGTATTTTCAAGATCGCTTTTTAAAATAACAAAGTGGACTTCCGGATCTTCTTTCCACAGAAGAAGCTGATCTCTAAGCCTCACAATCATGGTGAAGTTCAAACTGTTTAAAACAGAGGGCCTGTTGAGATGAACAATCCCAACCCCCTTCTGATACTGGAAAGAAATAGACACTTCTATCTCCTGTTCTTAGTCGGCTTTCTCAATATGATAAGACGTGTTGAAATTATCCTGGATGGTATCGCCTTCCACAACTTCCCCCTGAGACACCGCTTCCAGAGGATGCAACCCCACACTGCATCCCCGACTGTCCCAAACGCAGTTTTTGACGGCTTCACAAGCGCTTTGATATTTTTGCACCCGACAGGCGCCGGAAAAACAGTTGATAAAGCTCAACACCACCATCAAAAAACTAAAAAGATATATCATGATTTATTTTCCCTTTGTCTCATCGTTACTCTGTCGTTTTTGGTGTATCATAGTTCGTTATCGGCGCAAAAGTAGTTCCTAAAACATAAGCGTTTGCATTGTAATTAAATCCGCGAGGCCCCACTTCACACACCTTCTTATCCTTATTCCATCGGCAGGGCGTAAAATAATTACACGTATAATCCTGGGTAAAAACATCGCATCCCTTGGCTGAGCTGAGTAAAAAAAGTCCAAAAAGAACGATGATATAAAAATGAATGCACTTCATTGATTCTCCGTGTTAAATAGGCAATCTGGCTTTCAAGGCAGCAGAGATGGTCCCATCATCTAGATAGTCTAACTCACCCCCCACTGGAACACCATGGGCGATACGCGTTACTTTTATATTATAATTTTTTAATTTATCAGATAAGTAGTGGGCGGTGGTCTGCCCTTCTAGGGTAGCGCTCAGCGCAATGATCACTTCTCCCACAGGACCTTTCTGGACTCGAGCCATGAGTTTTCCAATGGTTAATTGGTCAGGGCCTATCCCATCTAAGGCAGACAAGACACCTCCTAGCACATGATAATGACCTTTATAGCTGCCCGACCGTTCCATGGCCCAGAGATCATCCACATCCCCCACCACACAAAGAGAAGAGGCATCTCGACGATTAGACTGACACAAACTGCATATCTCAGAGGTATCTAAATTACCGCAGGTTTGGCAAATTTTGACCATTTGCGCCACATCCCAAAGGCTTTTGTACAAAGGTTCAAGCGCACTTGTTTTATTTTTAATCAGATACAGCGCGGCTCGTCGCCCCGACCGTGGCCCAAGCCCTGGCAAGCGCGCGAGAAGTTGAATCAGTTTTTGTATCTCGGTACTTTGCACAAAAATTCCTTAAAACGGCAATCCCATCCCAGGGGGCAACTTCATGTTCCCTGTCACCTTCGCCATTTCCTTTTGGCTTTCTTCATCGGCTTTTTTCTTACCATCATTATAGGCCGCCACCAGCAAATCTTCTAACATCTCCACATCCTCAGGAGTCGTCACACTGGGATCTATCTTAAAATTTTTTGGCACACCTTTTCCATTTAAAAAAACCTTCACCATCCCCCCGCCCGATACGCCTTCCACTTCCAGCGCCTCGATTTTCTTCTCAGCTTCGGCCATTCTGGCCTGCATCTCTTTGGCTTGCTTCATCATATTGCCAAGGTTCATCTAAAACTCCTTTATTTTGTTTACTTCACAACAACTTGAGCGCCTGGGAAAAGCTCGGATATTTTCTTTGCTTCCTCCGTTGACAACGCGTCTTTTTCCCGCTTTTCTCTGGCCAAAGCCCTTTGCACCCCTAACGACTCTTGACCCTTTTCTGTCACCAACTCCACCAGCCACGAGGCCCCTGTGCACTCGGACAGAAATTTGGCCACCTTCGGCTGTAAGTTGGGTGTACTCTCACGAAGCTGATTGAGCTTGATTGCTCCCGGCCGAAAATCCACCAACCCCACATCATTCGTTAAGTAGTCCACAATAATAGGTTCCCGTTTCTTTTCAAACAGTTGAATCACATCCTCAAACGTTTTAGGCATCCCGTCCGACCGAAAGGAAGTAACGAGCCTCTCGGGCGACACGACCGGCGAAGACACAGCAGATACCGGAGAGAGAGATGAAGAAACAAGCGAGGGGATTTCTCCTCTGTTTTCTTTGCCTACCATGCCTTGAATATGCATGGCCCGAATCAAAATGACTTCTAAGTTTTCTAATGGCATGGTGGATGCCTTCATTTCTTCGGCCCCCTTCATCAATACCTGCCACACCAACATCAAACTTTTAGGCTCAATCTTTTCTGCTAAGGCTTGAAGTTTATTGCCCTCCGCACTTACGGCACCGCTGACTTTAAAGGAGAGGGTCTGATAGGTTGTCCCCAACAAATCTTGAAGAATAATGTCAGGGTCTGCCCCCTCCTCGTAGAGTGTCTTTGTGGCCTCCAGACATTCCCTTACCAACCCCCTCATCAGGCAGTTAAAAACGGTGGCTATTTTTTCCCTGTCCGCGAGCCCTAGCATCTCTTGAACGGTGGAGACTGTTATTTTGTTGTCTGTCACTTTCACAATGGCTTGCTCGAGAATAGAGAGTCCATCCCGAACCGACCCTCCTGCCGCACGCGCGATACATTCCAACGCTTCCATTTCAAATTGGACACCTTCCTTCTGCAGAATATTTTGAAAATGGGTCAGGAGAACATCCACAGGGATACGACGCAAGTCAAACCGCTGACAGCGCGACAAGATAGTTAGAGGAACTTTTCGAATTTCCGTGGTGGCAAAGATAAACTTCACATGGGGCGGGGGTTCCTCTAGCGTTTTTAACAGCGAGTTAAAAGCATTCTTAGAAAGCATGTGCACTTCATCGATGATGTAGATCTTGTATCGACCCATCACAGGCTTATAGCTAATTCCCTCCATCAGCTGGCGCATATCATCCACCCCTGTGCGCGTAGCCGCATCTACCTCAATCACGTCCACATGGCGATCTTCAGCAATCATTTGGCACTGATCACAAACCCCACATGGCTCTGAAGTGGGCTGCCCTGTGCCATCTACCCCCACACAATTTAAGGCACGGGCAATAAGGCGGGCTATCGTGGTTTTTCCCACCCCCCGAATACCCGTTAAAACAAACGCATGGGCCAAGCGGCCCGATTCAATGGCGTTTTTCAGAGTTTGGGTCAAGGCTTCTTGGCCAATGAGTTCCGAGAATTTGGTGGGGCGTGTCGTGCGGGCCAGAACCTGATAATTTATATGGTGTGTCATGAATCCCCGACAATGATTATAAAAAAGGCTGGACCACGACCCAGATGAAATCTGCTGCGGCTGCTTTCTTCCGAATCTGACCGGGTTCACAAATCAACCTGTCCATGGCCAGCCCACTAGAGTTATACCATGTTTAAAAAAAACAAAAAAGCCGGAAAATAGACCTCTGGTTTTTGTGTAAACCCCCTGATCTCCTCCCATGACACAGGTTATAGATATACGATTGTTTAAATTTTTCATATTTTCAATTTGATCCATATCAGAGTATTGTAGTAGTTGTGTAGATGGTGATAATTTTAAGGAGAATAATCATGAAGTTTTTAACCCCCTTTCTTTTTGCCACTCTGATAGGCTTCTTGTCCTGCTTTACCCTTCAATCTGCTCCAGATTCTGAACCCAGAGAAGATCTGGAAAGCCGCCCCCTGAGAGCTCCTACGGGCGAAAATCATGCCAACATGGTCCGGCGTTTAAAAGCCAGAGGAGTATATGAGTTTTACTGCAAAGCTGGATGATCTAAGTAAAATAGAAAATCCCTATATTGTCGCTGAAATTTCACAGATTTTAAATTATTTTTGGATTAAAGAGAATGAAAATACAGAGGAAATTAAATCACTGTTGTCAGATCATTAAGTGAAATTACTTTTATAATTTTGCCCTGACTCTTGTTTATATAAGGATTAAGGCGCGTATAAAATTAAAAAATAACGAAGTGCTTTCACGAGGATATAGCAGCCTCCACCGCAATCGCCAACGCCTCGCCCCCACCAATACAAATGGCGGCAATTCCTTTTTTCTTACCAGTCCGCTCGAGAGCATTCAACAGCGTCACAACGATCCGGGCGCCAGAAGCCCCGATGGGATGACCAATAGCACACGCGCCTCCATGGATATTTATTTTTTCCAGAGGGATAGAAAGCTCTTTAGCTGCCGCCATGGGCACCACCGCAAAAGCTTCATTAATCTCGAACAAATCAACCTCATCAACCGTCCAATTAGCGCTCTTTAAGGTCTTACGAATGGCTTCAAGGGGGGCGAGCGTAAACCATTTGGGTTCTTGACTATGGCTAGCACCCGCCACAATACGCGCCCGCACCCCAAGCCCCAAATGATTGGCGGTTTCCGCTCGCATCATCAATATAGCCGCTGCTCCATCGGCAATGCCGCTGGCTGAGGCTGCCGTAATGGTTCCCTTTTCTTGAAACACCGGTTTCAAATGAAGGATTTTTTCCACCGTCGCCCGCCCGAGGTTTTCATCTGTCTGAAGCTCAGAAATCCCATTTGGCGTTTGCACTGTCAGAGGAACGATCTCCCGGTCAAAAGCTCCGTTTTTAGAGGCTTCTTGCGCACGTTCCAGAGACCTAATGGCAAAACGGTCTTGATCTTCCCGCGAAAACCCATATTTGGCCGCCGTGGCTTCGGCAAAGATTCCCATGGGGGTCTTCTTTTGGTAAGCATCTTCGAGCCCATCCAAAAATAGATGATCCGCAAAAGGTTCTGTTTCAGCAGGCTGGCCTTTTTTCGCCCGACGCAACAAGAGCGGCGCGTTACTCATGCTCTCCATCCCCCCCGCAACCACAACGTCTAGGGCTTCTGTCTCTAAACAGAGAGATCCAATCAAAATGGTCTCCATGCCAGAGCCACACACTTTATTGATAGTTGTGGCCGGAACGGACACAGGAAGACCTGCCTTTATAGCCGCTTGGCGCGCCGGTGCCTGCCCTACCCCCGCAGACAACACACATCCCATTGCCACGCCGTTAACGCATGCAGGATCCGCTTTCGTCATCCCCAACAGGCCTCTGATGGCCACCGCCCCCAGCTCAGGCGCTGAAAGCCGGGAGAGCTGGCCGTTAAACACGCCTGTGGGGGTTCTCACCGCTCCCACAATAACAATGGACTTCTTGTTCATAAGACCCTCTTATAAAAACAAAGTGGCGAGCCCCAAGAATGAGGCAAAAGCCAACACATCAGACGTGGCTCCTAATAAAGGCCCTGCGCTCACCGCTGGATCAAGGCCCATTCTGGAAATCAAAATAGGGAACAAGACGCCACCCGCAGAGGCCCAACACATATTAAAAATAAGCGCGGCAGGGAGAATAAGGGCCATTTTAATATCCCCGAACCAAAAGAGGACAATTAAAGACAGGATGATAGAGAAAAAAACGGAATTCGCAACCCCAATCGCTGTTTCTTTCCACATGGTTTTCCAAGGGTTTACCGTATTGAAAACACGTGCCGCAAAGGCCCGAACGGTCACCGCCACAACTTGAGTTCCAGATGCACTTCCCATGGCCGCAATAATGGTCATGAGCGCTGCTAAAGATCCCTTGCTTTCGATGGTGGTTTTATAATGCTCGATCACCCCTGCTGCCAAAAGCGCATTAACGAGACTCACCGCAAGCCATCCGATACGACGGCTTGACGTCACCAAAAACGGAGCGGTAAAGTCTGTCTCACTCACACCCGCCAATTGTAAAATATCTTTTTCAGCTTCTTCCTCGATAACGTCCACCACGTCATCACTGGTGATCATGCCAATAATACGGCCTGAATCATCTTCCACAGGGGCTGAGACGAGGTGATATTTTCGGAAGACATACGCCACTTCCTCTTGATCCATGATGGCTGGAATCGTTTTCACTTCCTGCTCCATAATCCCTTTCAGAGACGTGGAAGTAGGGTATCTCAGAATTTTGCTCAGCTGCACACTTCCCAAGACTTTATGCTTTGGGTTCACCACATAAATTTCATAGAAATCGTCTGGGATTGACGAGGAGGTTTGAATGTGCTTCATGGCATCCCCTACCTTCCAGAAAGAAGGAACAGCCACCAACTCCTGCTGCATGAGCCGTGCGGCTGAATGCTCTGGGTAAGAGGATACTTTTTCGTAACTTGCCCGCGCTGCCGCCGGAATGGTGGCTAAAATTTCCTCTTGTTGTTCAGGGCTCAGCTCATCGATCAAAGAAAAGGCGTCGTCACTTTCTAGTTCTGGTAATCTTTTTGCCAGCTGTTGAATCCCAATCAACTTAATCACTTCCTGTCGGATATGATCTGACAATTCTAGGATGACATCAAAGTTAAAATGAGATTCTATAAGACGAAAAAAATCTTCCCGTTCTTGAGGAGAGAGGTCTTGGATAATATTACTTAGATCTGCAGGATCTAGATCTTTAACCAAAAGTTTGAGTTTTTTCTTGCTTCGCGCCCGCAAGGCAGCCTGCACCGCCTCGGTAAGTTCAGGAGAAACTCCGTTCAAGACAGCTTCGGTCACTTCCATGGCATCGTGAAGATTTTCCATCAATTTTCCAGCGTGTAAACGATTAATTTCCCTGCATTTTGGTGCGGTCGAGAAGACTCGAACTTCCACAGTGTTACCACCACAGCGACCTCAACGCTGCGCGTCTACCAATTCCGCCACGACCGCACGGTTATAAATTCTTATCTTTTGGTGATACCACCTATACGGAGAAAGATCAAGGAATATGACCTCTAATACCGAATTATATGGGCAAGCACCACCGGTTTTTTATCCATTTCATTCTGGACTTTCCGTTGAATGGCAAGTCGGATTTTCTCATGCACCAAATCATCCTTGTTCCTTTCAGGAACAGTTAACGTTTCTAGCGCATAAATTATATCATCTACTGAAGCCGCTTTTAAATCGCCATCCACACTAATCCCGTTAAAAGTCAAGAGAGGTGTCCCCATGAGTCTGTTCTCTTCATCAAACGTCACAACCACAGACGCCACTCCATCTGTACTCAGACGATGACGCTCTTTAAATGAGCTATGCGTTAAAGAAAGTACACGATTTCCATCTAATGCCAATCGGCCATTGGGCACTTCTGCCACAATCTCCGCACCCGTGTGTGTCATCTCAATCAATGTTCCATTTTCTGGGATCACCACATTGGGAACACCGTTCTTCTTAGCCAAACGCCCCTGCTCCACCATGTGCACCAACTCTCCATGCACAGGAATAAGAGTTTTCGGACGAATCCATTTGTACATCTGAGTCAAATCATTACGACTGGGATGACCAGACACGTGGATTTCTTCATTGCGCCCATGCACGACCTTTACACCCAACTTGGTGATTTTATTTTTCAAAGCAATGATAGATTTTTCATTTCCCGGGATGACTCGGGAGGAAAAGATAACCACATCCCCTTGAGTCATTTTAATATCCGAATGCATATCGGAGGCAATGCGGTTTAATGCCGCCCGTATCTCTCCTTGGCTTCCCGAACACAGATACAAAATCTTCTTTCGGGACATGTCTTTGGCTTTATTCATTAACACAAATGGTGGCGTATTATTTAGATATCCTAACTTCCGAGCAATTTCATTAATCTTATTAAATCCCCGCCCTACAATGACAACCTGGCGACCATGACGTTGAGCCGCAAGCGCAATTGTTTCCAACCGCGCCAAGTTAGATGCAAAACAACTGACGAATATAGCCTCTTCTTTGTAAGTTCCAATCATTTCTATCAGATTTTGCCGTACATCGTCTTCCGAGCCTGAATCTCCTTCACAAAAGACATTGGTGGAATCGCAGACCAAGACATCCACACCCTCATCACCTATTTTTTCTAGCTGGTCTTCCTCGATGGGTTTTCCCACCAAAGGTTTATGGTCAATCTTCCAGTCTCCTGTATGAAAAACAGTCGCAGCTTCCGTCTTTATTAAGACGCCATTGGGTTCGGGTACAGAGTGAGTTAAGGTTATCATTCGAATGTCAAAAGGGCCTATTTTTGTGGTTCCCTCTAAGGGAATCTCATGAAGGTATCCCTCTATATCTATTTGATGGTCATTCATTTTGTGACGAATCATTTCTGCCGTAAAAGGGGTGGCATACATAGGACACTTGAATTTTTCCCATAAATAAGGAATGGCTCCAATATGATCCTCATGTCCATGAGTCAACAATAGCCCACACAGTTGATCCTTTTTTTCCACAATGTATTGGGGATTGGGCATCAACACTTCGATCCCTAATCGATCATTAAAAGTAATTCCCAGATCAACCATCAACCATTGGTTGTTAAATTCGTATAGATTTAAATTCATGCCAATTTCCCCCGATCCTCCCAAGGGGAGGAATCGCATTACATTATTCTTTGACATCTTTAAAAGTGCTCCTTTATTTTTAAGAATCAAAAAAAACTTCACCTGTATAGAAGGTCTTTTCAATCCCATCTTGGCAAACTAATATCAGTCCACCATTATCATTGATTGTTTTAAATATTCCCCGGATTGTTTCATTTCCAATGGAGAATTGAATAAACTCGTTAAGATCTATGGCTCGCTTCAGCCACAAAGTCCTGATGGCTAAAAATCCATGTGTAACCCATGATTCATAATAATGAAACATTTTTTCTATAAGCAAGTTTCTAAAATACTCCAGACTGGGGACAGTATCCATATAATCCATCAAGCAAGTGGAGGGAATGTGATCAGGATGAGAGATAAAATTAAGACCAATACCGATGCTTAAAAAAGAACGATCATTTTCTCCTTCTAAATATTCCAACAAAACACCCCCTACCTTTTTCTTTGAAATCAGAATGTCATTTGGCCATTTAAACTGGAAATTCAAAGAAGGATGAATTGTTTTGAGTACATCCCCTATAGCCACAGCAGTCAAAAACGATATATCTCCTCTTTTTTCCATTCCAAAAGGGAAAGGCAGAACGAACGTTCCAAAAAAATTCCCTCTTTCAGAAACCCACACCCGCTCTCTTTTTCCTCGGCCAGCATCTTGTGTATAAGACTGAATAAAGTGGGGCTGCCCCGTTTCTCCGTTTTTTTGAACCCAGATTTTCGCTAGATCCATAGTGCTGGAACAGCGGTCGTGTACTTCAATTGAACACGAAAGAGTCATTTATATTCCTTTAACAATTTCTTTTATAAAGTTTAGTGCCCCGTCCTGAAACAGAAAAAACCCAACAAGGATGAGAGGAGCGATGGTCCAAATTGTTCGCCACTCGTACGTTATACGAATGTCTGTTCCTTGATCCGAAAAATAGATGGCTCGAATAATATGAAAATATTGGAAAGAAGCAATGATCGTCAAAAACAACAAAGCACTCACGTAAATCCATCCACTTGGGATCAGACTTTTCAACACGTAAAGTTTACACCAAAACCCAGCCAAAGGAGGAACACTAGCCAAAGAGAGGAGTGTTAAAGATATCAAAAGCGTAAAGGCCGGGTGCTTGACCCCCAATCCTTTGGCCTGATCAATGGTGTCCAACATCTGGTCGTTCACGCTTAAATTAGACCAAAAAAAGAAGAAGACACTGGCACTCAACGTATAGACAACCCAATATAAAAGAGAGGCTTGGAGTCCTTCCACTATCCCGGAAGCAAGACCCAACAACACCATCCCTAGGTGAAACATGTAGTTATAAGAAAAAAAGCTGCGAATGTTGGTCTGGAACAAAGCCCCAATGGCTCCCCAGAGGCAAGAACAAAGGCCAACACAAAACAAAACGGGTTTCCACATGTCAATCAAACCAGAAAACCCTTCAAACAAAAGTCTCACCAATACAATGAAGACGGAAAAATAAATAGTGATCATAAAAGGAACTACTAAATTAGAAGAGGCCTCATAAAACCCTTTGATCCATAAATGAAAAGGAAAGGCGGCTAAGCGGAGCAAAAAAACAACAAAGATCATGAAAAACGCAATAACGATCCTTAAATCATCCCCCCCTTCTTGAACCGCAGTTTGACAAAAGAGAGCAATACTTTTGAGGTTTAAATCTCCTACTGCTCCATAAAATAGGGCTGCTCCAAACACAAAAAAAGATAAACAAATTCCATCTAAAATAAAGTATTTTGTCCCCCACATAACAGAAGCGGTCTTGTCCTCATAGAGACTTGTTGCCACCAGAACAGGCACTATTTGTAAGCTGAGCGCCACAAAAATACCCCCTAAATGAGAAGAGGATACAAGCAAGAAGGAACCCAGCATGGAAAATAATAAGAGCGAGGGGTACTCAAAAGACCTCATATTCTCTCGCTGAAAAGAACGGCGGATCCCTTTTGCCCCTAGCCCCAGCCAGGGAACTCCCAACATAAAAACAATGAGCTTCGACCCTACCGCCAATTTGTCAGATGAAAAAACCCCAAAGATAAGGGGCTCAGAATTTGTGGAATACCTCCACAAAAAGCCTAAAGATAGGATGCCCATCAGCAAAAAGGCGTAATAACCACCCCTTGATATAAAGGGAGCTAAGAAAGTTCCCTTATCTGTCACCAGCGCAGCGCGACGCAAATTGGTGAACAAAAGATAAAGCGCTAGGGAAAATAAAAGAACTTCTGGGAAAAACGAGAAATGATTAAGAGTCATTCTTGGCTTCTTTCTTAATCTGAACACTCTTTACCTGATCACAAATTCTGGCCGAAAAAGCTTTTGCGAAGTCTAAAGGAAATACGGGAAAAACTCCCACAAAAAACATCAAACAAATAAGGAAAACGGAAAGATTTTTCTCCCTCTGATCAAAGTCTTTTAACCCCCGCACCATGGCTTCTGTAATCATTCCGAAAATGATTCTTCTATAAAACCAAACAAGACATATACTGTACACTAATAATCCGAATACACTTATAATGCCTTCCGCCAAATGAATATGCGTGGACATGCCTCCGATCATTAAGAAGTTACCTATAAAGGAAACAGACCCCGGAATTCCTCCGAGGGCTAAGCATACGAAGAAAAGAGCGACTGAAAATTGTGGCATCACTTGTCCAATACCCCCATAGAACTTAATACGATCCGTATTAAGGCGCGCGTACAATAGGCCCATAATATAAAAGGCGGCAGGGAAAAGAAGCCCATGGATAAAAAGGTTAAAAACACCCCCTGTGGTTGCCACGAGACTCAAAGAAAAGACCCCCGCTAAAGCAAAAGAAACCTGCGAAATACTTAGATAGCCCAGAAAACGACGCACGTATTTTTGGGTATAAGCTGCAAACGCTGTGTAAAGAAATGAGGCTAAGAAGAGACCTTGCAACCAGGGGGCAAAAGCCTCTAAGGCGCGGGGGAATAAAAAAAGCACGAACCTTAAGATCCCATACACGCTTAAGTTTAAGGCGGCACCTGAAACGATCATGGAAATAGGGGATGAAGACTCGGCATAAGCATTTGGTAACCACGTATGAAAAGGAACAATGGGAACCTTTGTCATAAAGGAAATCAAGAACCCCCAGAACAACCAGACTTCCAATTGGTAAGGAAAAGTCCTCTCTAGAATTTCTGTGAAGGTAAAAGTACCTGTCACATCAAATATTTTTAAAAGAGCCACCAATAGAAAGACAGACCCCAACAACGTATGAAGCACACTTCTGAACGCAACATCAATCTTACTTTCCATATTCGTCATTCCGGCCAAGAAACAAATGGGAACCAAGACACTTTCAAAGAAAATATAAAAAGCGAGCATGTTTAAAGAACAAAAAGCGCCCAGAATCAATGTTTCTAAAATAAGAATCAGAGAAATGAAAAATTTCAAATTTTTAACTTCCCGGTCCCAAGATGCCACAATGGATAAAGGAAAAATAAGGGTTGTGAGAATCACAAACGGCAGAGACAATACATCTACCCCCACAAAATACTCTAACCCCAATTTCTCGGCAATCACGAGTCGATTTATAAATTGGAAGCCTGTTGTTTCAAAAGAGAAAAGAATCGCCAAAAGAACTGTCATACAAAACACAGTTCCCGTCACCCAAAGCCCAACGTATCGTGTGTTCATGGAGGACACACTTTTATCCACCATGGCAATAAAAAAAGATCCCAGAACAGGCAGGAAGATGATCAGGGAGAGGAGAGGAATTTCGGCTAAAATCATTTTTATTTCAACATGAGGAAAAGAAGTAAGCTTGAACAACTTAAAACTAAAAAAAACAAATAAAAGGAAAAAGTTTGCGTCTGAACCCAGAATATTAACCGATGTAGCCCATTTAAGCCGGATATGCTACCCACAAAAGCTTGTTGTTCGATTAAAAATTCGTCTACTTTTTCGGAAAGCACTGTTGAAATCCACTTGAACGTCTTGACCACACCAAAAGTATATAAAGTTTCTAGATACGCCTGCTTTAAAAACAACTGATATCCCCACCCTACATTTTTTTCTATGGTGCGTCTCATATTTTTAAATAAAAAAACAGTAACTCCGCTCAAAATAATACCGCTGCCTATAAAAAGGGAGGCTGTTATCCCGTGAGAAAAATCATTCTTCAAAAAGGGAGCTCTTACCGACAACCAAAAACAGACAGCCCCCCCCACAAGAGTCACTGCACTTAACACAAAAAAGAAGATCGTCCACAGCTGATCTGTTTCAATACTTTCCAGCGCTTCTCTTCTGACAAGGGAAGATTGGCACAACAAGAACGCAACCCTCCAAACCGACAAAGACAGCAAGAAGATTCCCCCTCCTATCACCCAGGATGCCCCCTCTGCGGAACCAAAGGCGATGACACCCATGACTCCCAACAAACCCGTATGACACACTGTTAAAAGAACTATTAATCCAACGAAGAGCCCTCTAGGAGAGCGGTTCAAAGAGGCTGTCCCTAGATGAAAAGGCTCTTTATTTTCTGAAGACAAAACCTTTTCTATCCCAAAAAGAATAAATTGCATCAGAGAAAGCCCCAACAAGCAGGCAAAAGCAATCTCATAAAACCCAAAGGTGGAGAAAGACAGAATCAATCCCCAATACGCAATGGTTATGTATGTCGTTACCCTTTTAAAGAGAGAATCCATCAAAGCCATCCCGATGGCAAAAACAAAGGTTGCTATCCCGAGGTACAGAGAAAGTGTTTTAAAAAAATCTACCTCTAAAAAATGCAATTTCCACAAAAGCACAAAAGCGGGAATACCAAAAAGAAAATTGGCCACAACAGAGAGAGAGAGAGCGGGAATCTCTGTGGAGCGCGACACCCAGGTATTTACTCCAAACTGGAACATCTTACAATAAATAGAAATAAAAAAACAAAGACCTATAAAGCTTTGGCGAATCGATCCCCACTGAGGATCTGAAAAACTAATGTCTCCGTAAGAAAAGAGCAACAGGCTCCCCCCAAGTAATAAAAAGATGGATCCGATTTTATCGTACAAAAAAGCTGTGAAAGCCGCCTGATTCGAGGCACTGCTTTCATAGCAAAAACCCAGAAGCAAGTACGCCACAATGCCCAAAAGCTCCCACCCCACAAAAAGAGGCAAAAAATAATCTGCAGAAATACTAATGAACGCTGCCAACAAGAAAAGATCCAAATACAAAAAAAGACGGGCTTGAGAGGCATCCTCCACAAATAAAAGACGTTTTATAAGCCCTTTTGAAAAGACGTTCAGCCACAAACATACTAAAAGGAAAACCGAAGAAATCTTGGTAAACGCTCCCCCCCAATGTAACTGCAGAGAATCAACAGAAATGAAAGACACCTTCCACGAGGAACTTAAAGGCACCCCGATAAACATTCCTGAAAAGGCAAGCGCCAGCAGGAAGGTACCGGTTAAATTAACATATAACAAATTGCCTTCATCCTCTTTTTTCCCTAAAAAATATTGAGATATTGAGAGGAAAAGAGGTGTCATAAATAAGAAAGATAAAAAGAAATTAAAAAAGTTCATCTTTCTTTTCCAATTCCACAAATGAGATTTGTCGTTTTTTATAAAGATTGAGAATAAGACCAATCCCTATAATGGTTTGAATAATAATAACACCCAAAAAGATAAGCGCAAAAGCCTGCCCTTTTAAGTTTTGCTGATATTTAGAAAAAACAACAAAAAGCAAAAGACCGGCTGCACAGGCAATTTCAGAGGCAAGGAACAGCGCAAGAATTTGGCGCCGATTTACCAATGCACCGTATACTCCGACAAAAAAAAGACCTATGCAAAGCGTTAGATAATGACCTAAAGATACTGATATCTGACATTCTCCATTTTAAGTATTTAAACTATACCCCATTACAGTAGACCAGTCTTGTGTATTTTGGCGAAAAAATCATGCAAGAATCGCATAAGAAACAAGACCATTGAACCATGGATTTTCTTCCATAAACAATCTATCAGTTAAATCATAGAGTAACCTCTAGCCAGTTCTGGGCGCAACGCCCAGAAGTTTGAGAACTTTGGTTCTTGAATTTTTACGTCACTTAGACGTAAAAGCCTCCCTGTTAGACTTTGTGGGGTGGGGTAAAACCCGCCCCATTTTTTATTTTTAAAATTCAGGACTGAAACCATATAAGGCTTTACGGTTATTTTAAATTATATTAGAAATAAAATCCCATGTTAAAAATTCATTTCATCGCCAATAAAACTCAAAAATCTCAGAAGTATCTCAAACTTCTGTTGCAAAAGTTTCCCCATCATTCTCTCGAAGACGCCTCCATTGTTGTGGTTCTAGGGGGCGATGGATTCCTACTACACACCCTACACACCCTTCCCTACTCCAAACATATTTATGGAATTAACTGTGGAGGGCTCGGGTTTTTAATGAACACCATCTTAGACTCTGAGCTTGATTCTTTAGACGATCTTATTTCTTCTAGCTATTCCGTCACCCTGTCTTCTCTCACCGCAGAAATTGAGGATAGTCACAACGTTAAAATGACGCGCCATGCCTTTAATGAAATTTCTTTAACGCGCGCGAGCGCCCAAGCTGCCCACATTGCTATCACCATCAATAATCACCAATATTTACAGAATTTGATTTGCGATGGCATCCTGGTCGCCACCCCAGCTGGAAGCACCGCCTACAATTATTCCGCCAATGGTCCTATTTTGCCTTTAGAAAGCAATGTATTGGCCTTAACCCCCATTTGCCCCTTCCGTCCCCGTCGATGGAAAGGCGCCGTCCTCAGTGATACCGCGGTTATCGAGATAGAGATTCACAACGAACAGAGCCGTCCCGTCTCCCTGGTGGCAGATTTCATAGAAATCAAAGATGTTAAAAAAGTCAGAATTTTTAAAGCTTCAAACAAAAAAGCCACACTGCTCTTTAACAAAGAAAACAATTTAGAACACAGAATGTTAAAAGAACAATTCAAACATTAGATACTCTTGCACCTAAAAAAAATATAACCCATAATCAAAGCATGTCCGATTTATTAGAAAAAATGGAAAAATCTCCTAAAAAGAGCCGTTCTCAGGAATACTCTGCCAAAGATATTGAGGTGTTGGAAGGCCTGGAGCCTGTCCGTCGACGCCCTGGAATGTATGTGGGGGGCACAGATGAGAAAGCACTCCATCACTTAGCCGCCGAAGTTCTGGACAATGCCATGGACGAAGTTGTGTCCGGTTTTTCTAACCACATAGAGATTCATTTGGCCAAAAATGGTTATTTAACCATCAAAGATAATGGACGCGGTATTCCCATAGACCCTCACCCCAAATTTCCTAAGCAATCGGCGTTAGAAGTTATTTTAACCACCCTGCACTCTGGCGGAAAATTCTCTGACAAAGTTTACCAAACCTCTGGAGGACTTCATGGAGTCGGTATCTCTGTGGTGAATGCGTTGTCCGAACATCTCCGCGTCGAGGTAACACGAGATGGTAAAATTTGGCACCAAAACTATGAAAAAGGACATCCCACCTCAAAGTTAACAGTTAAAAAAGAAGTGGGTAAAAAAGTAGAATCCAGCACCCTGATTTCCTTTAAACCTGATGCCGAAATTTTTGAAAAACATTCAGATTTTAAGGCATCCGTTCTCTATAAAATGGCACGTTCCCGGGCCTATCTTCACCGCGGCGTAGAAATCTTGTGGTCTTGCGATCCTGAAATCGCTGGGTCCACCCCCGAAACCGAGACGTTTCATTTTCCAGGCGGTATTTCCGATTTCTTACAAACTTTACTAGAAAAAAGGGAACTGATTACGCCCTCTTTCTTCCAAGGCGCCATGGATTTTCCCCACAAGGAAGGACGCATTGAGTGGGCTGTGGCTTGGGTCAGCAGAGGAGATGGTTCGTTTACATCTTATTGTAACACCATCGCCACCACCTTGGGCGGAACCCACGAGCAGGGATTCAGACATGCCCTCTTAAAGGGAATGAAAGAGTTCGGCGATTTTGCAAAAAACAAAAGGGCCTCGAAAATTACAGCAGATGATGTATTTTCGAAAAGTATCAGCGTTGTTTCTGTCTTCATTAAGGATCCCCAATTCCAAGGCCAAACCAAGGAAAAATTATCCAGCCCTAAAGCCACAAAACTTGTGGAAGCTGCTGTACGGGACCATTTTGACCATTGGCTGAGTGGCAATCCAGACATGGCTCATACCCTTTTAGATTCCATGATTGAATCCGCAGAGATGAGAGAACGTCAAAAACAGGAACGAGAAGAACTCAGAAAGACGCCCACCCAAAGATTGCGCTTGCCTGGAAAATTAGCCGATTGTTCTCAACAAACCAAAAACGGGACAGAGCTCTTCTTAGTGGAGGGTGACAGCGCGGGCGGATCCGCCAAAACAGCCCGAGATCGAGCAACCCAAGCCATCTTGCCTCTCCGTGGAAAGATTCTGAACGTTGCCCATACCACCACAGATAAAATCAAAAACAATCAAGAGATTTTCAATATTGAGCAGACTCTTGGCTGTGGCACACGCTCTGCCTACGACGAAGAACGGCTTCGGTACGAAAAGATCATCATCATGACCGATGCTGACGTGGATGGCGCGCACATTGCCTCTCTCTTAATGACCTATTTTTATAAAGAGATGCGCCCCATGATTGAAAATGGTCATCTTTATTTGGCCCAACCTCCCCTCTATCGCGTACACAATGGATCAAAGTCTGTTTATGTCCGCGACGATAAAGAAAAAGACTATGTTCTAAAAACAGAATTCAAAAATGCGGGTAAAGTTTCCATTAGCCGTTTCAAAGGCTTGGGTGAAATGGGCGCAGCTCAACTTCGCGAAACCACCATGGATAAAAACAAGCGCTCTCTTCTTCAAGTCAAGCTCTTTCATGTAAAGGATAAAACCCCGGAAGAACTGGAACTTTTCGTGGAAAATCTCATGGGGAAGAGACCCGAAACACGCTACGAGTTTATTCAACAAAACGCAAGTCTCGCAAAAAACATTGATATCTAAGGCTAAAATCCCATTTTTCTCTTGATCTTCAAGGCAAGAACGCGTAGAAAATCAGATATATGTTTTTTATTGAATGCCATGAGTATTGGTTAAGGAGACGTTAAAGTGACTGAAATCAGATCTCTCAGTTTGCAAGTGAGAAGTGAACTTGGAACAGGCCCCACACGAGCATTGCGCCTGACAGGTTATGTGCCTGTTTCTTTGTATGGAAAGAATCAGTCTCCCAAGAACATGTCTGTTGAAGAGCGCGTTCTTGTGAAAGAGATGAAAGAAAAAGGCTTTTCAAGCCACCTTTTCCAAGTGTCTGTAGACGGCGCTTCTAAGAAAGTTTTGATTAAGAGTGTTCAAAAACACCCTGTGAGTGATCGCCCTTTACACATTGATCTCATCACCGTAGACGTGGACAGCCGTATTCGCCTAGAAGTTAGCATTAAGATCTTAAATGAAGATAAAGCGCCAGGATTAAAGCAAGGAGGGCTTTTAAGTCTTCTGCGCCACTCCCTTCCCATCACCTGTTCGCCTGAATCTATTCCTGAGTTCATCGCCATTGATGTAGGTGGGATGAAGATTGGTTCTACCATCCACTTAGCTGATCTGACATTACCAGCCGGTGTGGAAGTTGAACACCCAGAGAGAATTGAAACAATTCTAACTCTGACTCAGCCAAAAGTTTCCTCAGAATCAGATGAATCTGCAGAAACTGCGCCTACAACAGTAGACGCGGCCCCTAACGACAGCAGCAAATCTGAGTAACAATGAAACTTATTGCCGCCCTTGGAAATCCGGGCGAAAAATATTTAAAAACCCGGCACAACGCTGGGTTTTTATTTTTAGATCATTTAGTTGATTTTTTTTCTCTTCCTGAGTATCAGCCCAAATTCAAAGGTGCCCTCACTGAAGGGACGATCCAGGGCCATAAATTATACTTTCTAAAGCCTCTTACCTTTATGAATGTCTCGGGTCAATCCGTTGCTGCCCTTGCCCAGTTTTTCAAAATTCCGCCGGAAGAAATTTTGGTTATTCATGATGATTTAGATATCGAATTTGGCAAGATACGCGTAAAACAGGGAGGAAGCTCCGGCGGGCATAATGGGATTAAAAACATTGAACAAATGCTCGGGTCTCCTAACTTCTGGCGTCTCCGCATTGGTATTGGCCGCCCTCTTCATGCAGAGGATGTGTCTAATTACGTACTCAATGACTTTGATAAGAGAGAACTGGAAGATCTGGTTCCTTTATATGACAAAATGGCCGAACATTTTCCAAAACTTTTAGAAGCAATGGAAACTTATGTTCCTTCCGTACTAGGAGAAAAGTAATGGGATTTAACTGTGGCATCGTTGGATTGCCCAATGTGGGAAAATCAACTCTTTTTAACGCTCTCACCTCCACTGCTAAGGCAGAGGCCGCCAATTATCCCTTTTGCACCATTGAACCCAATATTGGAAAAGTAGGCGTGCCCGATGAACGCCTCTCTAAAATTTCTGTCATTGCTAAATCAGAAGCCATCATTCCCACAACTCTCGAATTTGTGGATATTGCAGGGCTTGTGAGGGGTGCCAGCAAAGGCGAAGGTCTCGGCAACCAATTCTTGGGACACATCCGATCCGTTGATGCCATCATTCATGTGTTGCGCTGCTTTGAAGATGCTGACATTACCCATGTGGAGCACAGCATTGACCCCTTGCGCGACAAAGAAATTATTGATACTGAATTGATGCTGTCCGATTTGGCCTCTCTGACCAAAAGAAAAGAGGCCCTCTCCAAGAAACTGAAATCACAAGACAAAGACGCTAAGGAAGAAGATCTCATTTGCACCAAATTATTGGCGGCTCTTGAAGACGGACGCCCCGCACGATCTGTCTCGCTTACGTCAGCAGAATCCCTGATCGCCAACGGATTTGGCCTCATCACCCTAAAACCTGTTTTGTACGTTTGCAATGTTCAAGAATCAGAGGCGAGCACCGGCAATGATTGGACACAAAAAGTGGCCGTCATGGCAAGCCAAGAAAATGCCTCCTCTGTGGTGATTTCTGCCTCCATTGAGTCAGAGATTTCTACGCTTGGCTCCCGTGAAGAAAAAGAGATGTTCCTCAACGAACTGGGTCTCACCCAATCAGGTCTCGACCGCGTGATTGAGAAAGGATACGGGCTTTTAAATCTTTTAACCTTCTTTACCTGTGGGCCCAAAGAAACGCGCGCTTGGACCACTTTTAAAGGAGCTACCGCCCCAGAGGCCGCTGGCTGCATTCACTCAGACTTTGAACGAGGATTTATCCGCGCCGAAACCATCGCCTACGCAGATTTTATTAACTGCAAAGGGGAAGCCGGCGCCAAGGAAGCGGGAAAGTTCCGCCAAGAAGGAAAAGAATACGTCGTTCAAGACGGCGACATTCTCCACTTCAGGTTTAATGTTTAAAAATCTACAATAAGGAATATCTCCTGAAGAGAAATCTCCTCCTCTGTGCTAGATGTTACCACTCAGATCTGAGCTCTGAATTGAATTCAAGGAAATCCTGATTATTGGCAAGACCTCGTTTTCCATTTGGACCATCAATCCATTTGAAATTATTTTTTAGCTGACCCTTTAGATTCAATACCTTGAAATCAGTCATTTTCAAATTTGGAAATACATCCCTGGTTAACTGTATATAATCATCTGTCCAAAAACGACTCTGCCCCCATTGTCCATCCCTTACCCATACAAAAGTTTTCAAATTTGGAGAAACACACCGAAGGGTTGCTAAGAGACCCACATAAGCTCGTCGGCTCTCTGGGTCAAGAAACCAAGGATCGAGTCTAAATTCAGTAATGCTGCTGAGACTCGCATCGGGCAGGAGTCGGAGGGAGCCAGTAAGGTTTCTAATGAATTCAGCTTCATCCCCTCCGTTCCAGATGCTGTTAGGATCTCTCCGTAAAATCATCTTCAGGTTACCATTTGGATTGAGCAGAGCCAAATCTATTTGGTTTCTATCTAATCCCGGATGAAGATCAATGCAATCCCCAATGTCTCCTACTCTAGAAACAGTAGGATTAAACCGTTCTTGAGTGGCATCTTCAGCAGAAGAGGCTGCATTAACAGTGCACAAAAATGCTGATGTAACCGCAATGAAAGACATCGTCTTTAGTAAAGTCATAATTGTATCCCCTTTCAAAATATTCATTCTTTTCTACTGCTTATATACTCTCAAAACAAGAACTTTATTCAGATGACTGGCCGTGTAGAATTATGAGTCATGCCAGAGTTGAAAATTTCTTTTAAGTCAACTTTTCTTTAAGAAAAAGACGATCTATCTTGCACACAGAAAGTCCAACAAAAAGAGGAGGATATCATCATGAAAATGCCATAATATTTTGCAGAGTTAGTAAAACCGAAAAGATCGGTTTAGTCCTTCATCATTTAAACTATGAATGCCTGTCATTTTTTGACAGGCATCTTTTTATGTAAGCTTTTTTATTTAAAGTTAAGAGATAACAAAAAACCCCGCACTCCTCTAAAAAGAAAGACGACGCCTTTAGTTTACAAGTAGGCTTCTATTAGAACCGGGCGAGAGCCGCGAGCAGCAGCAACGCCACGATGTTGATAATCTTAATCATGGGGTTGATGGCGGGGCCCGCTGTGTCCTTGTAAGGATCACCCACCGTGTCCCCCGTAATGGAAGCATGATGCGCCGGAGAATTCTTGCCCCCAAAATGTCCCTCTTCGATATACTTCTTGGCATTATCCCACGCACCTCCTCCAGAAGTCATGGAAAGGGCGACGAAGATGCCCGTGACGATTGTGCCTAAAAGCATGGCCCCAAGAGCGGCAAACGCATGGGACATGCCCGCTACATAGTAGATCACTGTATAAAGAGCGATGGGTGCAACAATGGGCAACAACGACGGCAAAATCATTTCTTTAATGGCTGCAATGGTGAGCAAGTCAACGGCCGTTCCATACTCTGGCTTTGCCTTACCTGTCATGATCCCCTTGATTTCTTTGAACTGTCGACGCACTTCCATCACCACAGCCCCCGCTGCACGACCAACCGCCATCATACCCATGGAACCAAAGAGGTATGGCAATAATCCGCCCAAGAAGAGCCCCACCACCACATACGGATCTCTGAGGTCAAAGCCACAGGTGATATTTGGAAAATAGTGTTTTAGGTCTTCTGTGTAGGCCGCAAACAAAACAAGCGAGGCAAGCGCTGCAGATCCAATAGCATATCCCTTTGTAACGGCTTTCGTGGTATTTCCCACGGCGTCCAACGCATCGGTTACCTTGCGTACAGATTCTGGCAAGTCAGACATTTCCGCAATACCTCCGGCGTTATCTGTCACAGGACCATACGCATCCAAAGCAATCACAATCCCCGCCAAAGACAGCATGATGGTGGCAGCGACAGCGATTCCATAAAGTCCCGCTGTCAGGTAAGAAGAAATAATCCCTGCACAAATAATCAATACGGGAAGGGCTGTTGCCTCCATAGAAATGGCCAACCCTTGAATGATATTGGTTCCATGCCCTGTTTGAGAAGCCGCCGCAATACTTTTAACCGGACGATACTTCGTGGACGTATAATACTCTGTGATCCACACCAAGGCACCTGTCACCAATAACCCGATCACGCTACACATAATCATATTATCTCTTGTAATCAGCACATTGCCTACTTCAACCATCACCCCATCGAAGAGAAAATAAGTTAACCCCATCACAAAGATACCCGAGAAAACTGCACTGGCAATGAACCCCTTGTAAAGAGCCCCCATAATGTTATTATCGGACCCTAATTTCACACAGAAAGTCCCAAGCAATGACCCAATAATTGAGACTGCCCCAATCAAAAGAGGGTAAATCATAAGGGTTTTTTGTGCCTCTCCCGTAAAGAGAATAGCCCCCATCAACATGGTCGCCACAATCGTAACCACATAGGTTTCAAAAAGGTCTGCCGCCATTCCAGCACAGTCGCCCACGTTATCTCCCACGTTATCGGCAATAACCGCCGGATTACGAGGATCATCTTCCGGAATACCGGCTTCAATCTTCCCCACAAGGTCCGCCCCCACGTCAGCGCCCTTGGTGAAAATGCCTCCCCCCAACCGGGCAAAAATAGAAATTAATGACGCCCCAAAGCTGAGCGCTACCAAAGTTTCAAGAATCTTACGTGTTTCAAACCCAAGGCGTTCAAGACCCCCAAAAGCAGCCGTCACCCCTAAAAGTCCGAGCCCCACAACTAACATGCCGGTGACCGCTCCAGATCTAAAAGAAAGGGATAATGCTTTCTCAAGCCCTGTTCTAGCCGCTTCTGCCGTCCGCACATTGGCACGTACAGAGATATACATACCAATATACCCGGCAACACCAGAGAGAACCGCTCCTAAAATAAAGCCTAAGGAAATATGAAGCCCCATCAACAGCCAGAGAGCTATAGCAATGACGCTGCCCACCACGGCAATGGTTTGATATTGGCGATTAAGGTACGCTTTGGCACCCTCCTGAATGGCAGCCGCAATCTCTTGCATGCGCTGGGTTCCAGCGGGCAATTTCAAAATAGAGTGTGAAACACACATCCCATAAAACAGGGCTAAAATGCCTGAACATAGAATGATCAAGAATAAGTTATCATAAGAAAAAAAACCGCCGGTCATAATCATAAGTCGTTCCCTCTTTCGCGTTTTGCATGGCTCCGATACTTTAAAAGCCAAGGAGCACCGCACGGTATTCTACGCAAGCAACACCGTACCCATATATTGTCAGCTATTCTGTTCTGTTGGTTATACCTTATTTCCCAAAAACTGCAAATCTTTTTGGGAAATTATCCCCCTTCTGTTGGTTGTAAGTAACGCAAAACAACAGAAGCGGCCTTTTCACTGGGAGTCATAGTTGCCGGCCTTAAAAGCTCGTTCACGCGGGCGAAAGCTTCTAACTGTTGCTGACGTTTTTGGGGGTTTTTCAGAATTTTCAAAGCTTCCAAACATAATTTGGTGGGTGTACAGTCTTTTTGTAAAAACTCAGGAACGATGTACTTCCTCAACAAAATGTTCACCATGCAGCAATATTTTACCTGCACTGACGCTCTGATGATCCAAGCACTCACGGGAGACACTTTATAAGCAATAATCATGGGTAGATTTGCCTGGGCAAGCTCTAAAGCGATGGTGCCAGAGGCCGCAATGGCCATGGAGCTTGCAGCATACGCATCTTTTTTTTCTTGAATCTCGGTAACCAAGATCATGGGAACAGAAGAAGACCAATGGCTTTTCAGGTAGCCTTCCAAATCAGGCAAAGTTGGAATAACGACTTTCAACCGCGGAATACGAGTGCTTATCATATCCACTGTCTTCTGAAAAATATCCAGATGATGTTTTAATTCCACTATCCGACTTCCCGGTAAAATGGTTAATAAGGTTTCCTCTTTAGAAATTTCGTACCTTTTCATGAAACGCTGTTTACTGCCCTCATCAAACCCCAACTCTACGACGGGATGTCCCACAAAGGTGGTGGGTAGTTTGTACTTTTTGAAGTAAGGAGGCTCAAAAGGAAAAAGCGTTAAAAGATGGGTTAAGAACTTAGATACTTTCTTAGCACGTCCCGGTCGCCAAGCCCAAACGGTAGGAGCCACATAATGAATCAAAGGAGTCTCCTTTAACCGTTTTCTTAATCCTTTTCCCAATCTAAAATTAAACCCCGGGAAATCCATGGTCACAACAAGATCCGGATTAATCCCAACAATTAGATTTTTTGTTTCTTTTAACCGTTTCCAGGCTTTAAGCGTTTGGCGCCAGTTTTCAAAGATACCCATGATGGAAAGGTCTGAAAGAGGAAAAAAAGAGCGAATGCCTTCCTTCTCCATTAAATAGCCCCCAATCCCAAAGAATTCGATGAAATCTGTTTTTTTCTTGAGGGCCTTCATCAGTTGTGCTCCCAGAAAATCTCCGGAAGGCTCGCCTGCAACGAGGACGACTTTAAACTTTTTTTTCTGTGACACCGTAAACAAAAATCCCTTTCTGATCAGCCAATTTTATGACTTTTTCTGGATGCAAAAGAAATCCATTTTCCGCCTCTAAGGCGATTCCTTTATACCCGTAACGCGCTAAATTTTCTATAGTTTCTGGTCCAATAGTGGGGAGGTCTACTCTTTTCTCTTGTTGTGGTTTGGAAACCTTTACCAAAATGGCTGATCCTGTCTTGCTCAGCAAGGGAGCTGTTTCTTTCAGCATCCAATCTGTGCCTTCCATGGTTTCTCTCGCAAGGATGAATCCATTTTCCACAATCACCCCCTGCCCTCTATCCTGACGTCCTAATTCTTTGGCAGCCTCAAATCCTAAAGCAATATTTTTTTTATCTTCACCGGTTGGATCTATTTTTCCTAACTTTCCTTGAGGCATCAACAAGTCTCGAATCAACTGATGAGCTCCCACAATTTTAAACCCTTCCTTCTCAAAGAGCCCAATAATGCCTGACAACAACCCATCATCTCCGAAAGCTTTCCAACCAATGGTTACTAACCATTTCCAGCCCATCCAATCCAAATTCAAAGAAAGGAGCCGAGGACGCTGAACAGTCCCAACGAAAACCAATTCTTTAATATTGTATTTTCTAAGCAAATCAAGATTCTTTTTGATCTGACCAAAAGAAACCCACACATGAGGATGCTTTCTTATAAAAGACACGTCAACTTGATATTTGATCGGAAATAGAAGATAGGGACGTTTATTTTTTTTACAGAAGTCGATGAGAAGAGAGGGCAAGTCTCCTTTACCCATAACAATACCAAGGGGTTGATTCTCCATAGTCTACCTCGGCAGACAAAGAGGACGCAAGTTATTGGCAGCATTTTGCTGCAAAAATTCTACGACCCCCATAACGATCGGATCCTCTGAAAAAAGCTCTACAGTCCCCTGGATACGTTCGGTCAGTGTTCCCTCGTCTGCAAATAATAACCGATAGGCTGTCCGCAGCTTGTGAATACTTTCACGATCTATTCCATGACGGCGCAACCCCACTAGATTTAGTCCACACAAAACCGCACGGTTCCCCATCACAGATCCATAAGGAATAACATCCCCCACAACGGGGGAGACCCCTCCAATAATGCAGCCCTTCCCCAAGCGCACTTTCTGGTGAATGGCACACAGTCCACCAAGAATAACATTGTCTCCTATTTCCACATGGCCACCGAGCGTTGCATTGTTAGCCATGACGACCTTATTTCCGACCCGGCAATCATGGGCAATGTGACACGCCACCATAAAAAATCCATTATCCCCCACCAGGGTTCCTTCCGGTTGAGTTCCCGCATGAATTGTGACATGTTCTCGGATCTTGTTGTTTTTTCCGATCGTTATTTTAGAATATTCCGGAAGGGAACTCAAAAATTGGGGGGCTGCTCCAATAACAGCAAAAGAAAAAATTTCCGTCCCTTCTCCCACTGAGGTTTTCCCCTCAATCACCACATGAGAATGGAGTGTCACGCCATCTCCTAAAACAACGTCTTCTCCAATGCAGCAATAGGGTCCAATGTGGACATTCTTACCAATAATGGCTTTTTTAGAGACAATAGCTGTGGGATGAACAACAGATTTACTCATTTGGCTTATCCACAATCATGGCAGAAAAAATGGCTTCCGAGACAAGAACACCATTAACCTGTGCTCTGCCAGAAAACTTCCAGAGAGGATCTCTTCCTTTTATCTTCTCCACAAAGATCTCTAAAGTATCCCCCGGCAAAACAGGCTTCCGGAATTTTGCTTCAGAAATCGTCATGAAATAGACGAGTTTATCGCTGGCTTTTTTCTCTGTAGAATACATCACCAGAGTTCCGGCTGCCTGAGCCATGGCCTCCACAATCAAAACACCTGGCATCACCGGATTTTCAGGGAAATGCCCCTGAAAAAACCATTCATTCATGGTCACATTTTTAATACCCACCGCGCTCTCCCCCTTAACGATCTTCTCTAACCGATCAATAAGGAGCATGGGATAACGATGAGGAATGAGTTTCTGAATTTCCTGTATGTTTAAAACAAGCATTTTTCTTCCTACTTCTTAATAATTTTTGATAAATAAATGACTTGGCGATGCCAGTCTCGGATAGGCATAGAAGGGCTCCCCCCTACCGTTTCTCCATCTGGGATATCTCTCATAACACCACTCTGAGCCGCAATGGTAACATGTTTTCCTATTTTAAGGTGCCCAGCTAACCCCACCTGGCCGGCCAAAATAGAAAAGTCCCCAATTTGTGTGCTGCCCGAAATGCCCACTTGGGACACAATAATACACCCTTTTCCCAGATGAACATTGTGCGCGATTTGTACTAAATTATCAATACGACAGTTTTCTTCGATCAGGGTATCTCCCAACACGCCACGATCAATGGTGGTATTAGCACCAATGCGCACATTGTCTTTAATCACCACACGCCCTAAGTGGGGAATGTCGACCAGTTCTGCTCCTTCATTCGCAAAACCGAAGCCCTCCCCCCCGATGCGGGCGCCCGAATGAACATGTACACCATTCCCAATAATTGTCTTCATCAGAGAAACATGGTCATGAATACAAGAGTTATTCCCTAACTTAACCCCGTCACCCACATAGGCTCCTGCCCCAATAACTGTATGGTCTCCAATTTCCACTCCTTTCCCGATAAAGGCGGTCGCGGCAACAGAGGCAGAATTGGAAATTTTCGACTCTTGTCTTCCCTCGTTTATACTGACAGTTCGAGCATGCGGATATAAAAAATGGGCTACTTTTGCAAAGGAAACCTTTGGATTTTTAACGCATAGGGAGATTATAGTCGTTGGCACGGCGTCCAAAAGATCCTCACTGACAAGACAAACTCCTGCTTTTGTTAAATGCAAAGCAGAAATAGCTTTCTTGTCAAAGCAAGCCACAATCTCCCCTTCGGTCGCCTCTTCTAAGGTATTAATTCCGGAAATTTTTTTCTTTTCTTCCGGACAAGAAATTCCCAAAAAATCAGTTATTTCTTTTAAAGAAACGAGAGAGGGTTTTGGATAGAATCTGGTATCTGGCATAAAACTCACCACTTTAAAGGAGGATACTGAAAGTCTTTCAGATCCCTAAAAACATCATCCGTAATATTCAGAGCTGCCTTATGATAGGCTACTTGGTTTTCATATAAAACCAAAGATAGATTTTTTTGACGGGCAATCTTCTGGATAGATAGATTGATTTTTTCTTTAATAACGATCATGGATTGCTCATATAAACTATTAATTTTTTTCTGGGTGTCTTCTGCATTCTTTTGTAAGTTCATAACTTTAGCAGAAAACACTTTTTGTCTCTGTTCTAGATTGGTTCTATGACTCTTAGAATTTGAGATTAATGCCCGTTGTGCCTCTATGAGCTCTTGGTTTTCTTTTCTTAATTCAGCTTCAAGACGAGAGAACTTTTTTTGATGGATCGTGAGATTCTTATGAAGATCTTCTTTTAAATGTATAATCATCGGTAATTGAGTCCAAAGCCTATCTCCATTCAGCAGGCCGATTTTGGTGCCTGATTGAGGACAGACAGAATTTTCACGCCAAACTAAGAAATAAGATCCCATACTTCCTAATAAAAGAATGAATCCAAACACAAAAAAAATCAGAGTATTGTTTTTGCTCTTTTTTAAAGGCATTAGAATCTGCCAGTGCCAAAGTTGATGAGCAACATGCTTTTCTTATCTTCAGGTCTCGACATGAAAGGGAACCCAAAGTCGATTCGAATGAGCCCCATCGGGGACGCCCACCCAAATCCAAATCCTGCTGACATACGTAATGATTTATTATTGTAGACTGTACTGCCGGTTTCTTTTGAGTCCCATGTGGTCCCCGCGTCCACGAAAAGAGCCCCTCTTATCCCAAAATCTTTTGAAATACCAATGGGGAACGTAGCTTCAGCCGTTGCTGAAATCACCCTATCTCCCCCCAATGCTTCTTTAAATCCAGCTTTATATCGTGGACCAACACCGGAATAATCAAATCCTCTGAGGCTGGTGCCTCCTAAGGTAAATTTATCAGAAACACGGGGCCGTTGTCCTCCAATTCCATTCAGGATACCCAATTGACCATCTAAGCTGAGGATTAAGTCATCAATGGGCATGTAATAAATTGCACCACTCACGATATTCTTTAAGAATTTAAGATTCCCTCCAAGGCCAGCCCATTGGTTAGACATGGATGCAATATATCCTTCGGACGGGTTAAAGCGAAAGTTTCTCTTATCATAGTTCAATCCATGGGTAACAGAAGAGGTGGTCTTTTTGCCTGCCTGATCTCGAATCTGAGGAGCCGCTGTTGCGGGTATCGACCCCAAGTTATCTTCAGATAATCCATAAGACCAACGTTGGGTCAACGGTTCGGACAGGTGATACTCCATCCATACACGCCCCCCCGTGGAAGTCTGCTTGTAAGAGCTTTCAGATTCTTGGTCATCTTGGGATCGAACCGCGCCAACGCCCACGAGCAGTTCTTTGTTGAGGAAATACGGATCTTCCAAGGAGACGTTAAGGCTTTTATTTTTTTTACCATAGTAAAGACGAGAGCTAAACTCATACGCACGCCCAAAGAGGTTGCGCTCAATAAAAGTGATCATTCCAAAAGGGCCACTTGCAGTATTGTATCCGGCAGAAAAGTTAATTTCTCCTGTTGATTGTTCTTGCACTTCGATCTCCAGATCTGTTTTTGTCGCATCTCCCAAAACAGGTTTCTGTTGAATATTAACTTTCTTAAAAAATCCAAGATTCTCTAATCGTCGGTTCGAGTTTCTTAGCTTTGTAGAGTTATAGGCATCCCCTTCAGCCAAGAAAAGTTGGCGGCGGATGACTGAATCAATGGTACGTGTATTCCCCATAATGTCGATTTTATTGATGAAAACTTTTGGGCCTTCCAAAAGCTGATAGGTAAGATTGATTGTTTTTTCTTTTTCGTTTGGCACCGGAATAATTCGGATGTCCACAAACGCATATCCATGATCACCCGCAATATTATTTAACGTATCTCTATCTTTTTCAATGACAGAGAAAGAATACCAATCCCCTTTTGCAGACTGAATCTTTTTTTGCATTTCTTGCACATGCAAACCAGGAATCTCACTTTTAACTAAAATTTCCCCAAACCGATAGCGCTCCCCTTCATCAAGAGTGAAAGAAATAATGAACCCATCTTGAGAAGGCACAAGTTCTGCAACAGCTGAGACAACTCGAAAATCTGCATATCCTTTTGATAAATAGAATTTTCTCAAATTATCTTTATCAGCTTCCAAACGATCTGGGTCATAGAAATCGTCATTCGCGAAAAAACGCCACCATTTTTTCTCTTTGGTCATGAGAACATGCTGGAGAGTATCGTCGCTGAAACGTTTATTCCCTGTAAAGTTAATTTGTTGTACTTTTGCCGAGGTGCCCTCTTCTATTTCAAAGATGATGTCCACCCGATTTTGCTCTCTTGTAATAATCTTGGGAGTCACCTTCGCTCCGAAGTGCCCCTTAGCTCGATAAAAAGCCATAATTCTTTGAACTTCTAGTTGAATTTTTGATTTATCCAAAAGCTCACGAGGATTGATGCGCATTTCTGTGTTCAAGATCTTATCGCTCAGGGCACTATTTCCTTCAAACACAATGCGGTTAATACTGGGGTTCTCAACAACGGTGATAACCAGAGAGGAACCAATCTGTTTGATGGAAACATCCGAAAAATGTCCAGAGGCATAAAGAGCCTTCAGACTCTCATCCATGTCTGATTCTGTCGGGAATGACCCTTTCTTAATGGTCAGAGAATTCAGGATTGTTTCTGATTCTATTCGCTGATTTCCCTCCACATGAAAAGAAGAAACTGGCTCTGAAAAACATCCCCAAACAACAACAAAAACAAAAAAAACAGAACGCTTAAAGACTGTTCGGAAAAACACGCTAATTCCTCTTTCGTTTCCCTCTTACGATAAAAAGTCGCAATGTGACAGGGCTTAAGTTATTTATTGTAAATAGCACGAGGCTAAACCTAATATCAAATCTTATTTATTTTATAGTTTTCTTAACTATTTCAAGTTGTAAGATTCTCGCTTAGAATCGCCCCTTTATTTGAAGAGAGCTAAAAAGTATTCAACCACCTTAAAACGAGTAAGATCATTCCATAAAGTGAATAGCATAACAAAAAGTAGGACACCAAATCCAATTTTATAAGCAATGTTTTGGCCTTTTTCTCCCACTGGTTTTCCGCGAACAACTTCAATGATGTAGAATAAAAGATGACCCCCATCCAGCATAGGAATGGGCAGCAAGTTAATGATGCCTAAATTTAAAGACAACACCGCCATAAAAAAGAATAAGGAAAATAGACCCCCATGTAGGCTGTCTTTAGACATTTTTGCAATACTCAAAACGCTGCCCAATTTTCCAGCATTTTCCCCAGAAGACACAATGGCAGCCAACGACTTGAGCAAATCAGCACTCATAACCCCCACAGACTTTAAGGATTCATAAGGGGCGTCCCATAAGGACTTTTTCACTCTTAGGGGAGATACTCCGATAAATCCTATTTTCTTATGAGCTGTCACTTCCATAGCCTCTGGCGTGATTTGATATGTAAGAGAGCTTCCCCCCCGTTCAACCTCAACCGAGAGACGTTCACTGGGATGGTTATTGATATAGGTTTGAACCTCTTTAAAGGAGTGCGGCATAAACTCGTTTATCCGAACAATTCGATCTTCCGACTGGATGCCCGCTTTTTCTGCCACGCTGCCTGCCACTATGTCGCCAATGATTGGTGTTTCACTGGCTTTACCGTAAAAGAAAAAGACCAAAGAAAAAAGCATGAACGTAAGGAAAATGTTCGCCACCGGCCCCGCAATGGATACCACCATTCTTTGCCAGACCGTCTTTCCCATCAAGGTCTGCTCACGATCAGATTTGGATAAGGCATTTATTTGTTCGAAATCAGGCACACTAGCCTCATTCGCATCTCCAAACATACGCACATATCCCCCTAAAGGAATAAGACTGAATTTCCATCGTGTGCCTTTGGAATCCATCCATCCAAAGAGTTCAGGTCCAAATCCTATTGAAAACACTTCAACTTTCACTCCATTGTAACGGGCAACTAAATAATGGCCCAATTCGTGAACGAAAACCAAAACAGTGAGCACAACCAAAAAGGGAAAGATCCACGACACAATAGGAATCAAAGACTCTAACAACATAAAAATAACCTTTATCTTCTAATTTACTTCCAAGTAAATAACACAATTTGAGGCCAGAGGAAAATGGCTAATGTTAAAAACGGTACAACAAACAGAAATCCATCTAGTCTATCAAAAAGTCCTCCGTGCCCTGGGATTATATCTCCACTATCCTTAATTTTGTGAACTCTTTTAATTTTAGACTCACATAAATCGCCGATGGTCGAAAACAAAGCTACAACGGCACAAAGTCCCATGAATTGCTGCAAAGAAATATTGGATTGAATAAAGAAATAAAACAATCCTCCCATTAAACTTGAACAAATAAGACCTCCAAAAAACCCTGACCATGTTTTGCTCGGGCTGATGGCCTCCATTAACTTAGGGCCCTTAAGCCAGTTTCCGATGAAGTAGGCGGTCATATCATTAACGGCCGCAACGGAGACAACCCACGCCAAAATAAGTACCCCATCTTCTAGGTGATCAAGAAGCCAGAAAATAGAGAGACACGGCAGTCCGATATAAAGAAGCCCTAAGGTAAACCACAAAAATCGACGATACCAAGAAAGCCAGCTTAGAAAAACCCCCAAGCTTGCCAGGCACAAAAGAACCCCCACCCCAAGAGTGGATCGACTCACAGACGTTGCGTATCCCGCCGCATAGATTAGGATCATGATGAGAAAAGGAACAGCTTTCAAAGAAAACTTACAGATTTTTGCCCACTCAAAGCTGAGGGCTCCCACCAAAAAAAGAACCAAAATTTTTAAAGGCCACATGCCCCCCCAGAAAATAAGTCCCAGCAAAGTAATCATAATAAAACCAGAGGCTATTCTTTTCTGCAGGTCTGAAAATTTTTCTAAGTCTAAAGTCATCATAAATGCATATCCTTAACTATACCTTTTTAAGCTGTTCTGACGTTTTTCCACACCGTCTTTCTCGTTGGGAAAAGTCATGGAGAATTGATTTATATTCTTCTTTTGAGAAATCAGGCCACAATGTTTTTGTAAAAAAGAGCTCTGCATACGAACATTGCCAAAGCAAAAAATTACTTATTCTGTACTCCCCACTGGTTCTGATGAGCAAATCCGGATCGGGAACCCCCTTTGTATCCAAAAAATCAGAAAATGTCTCTGCCGAAATTTCTTCTGCCTTCAGGGTATGGTCTTCACAGGCAGAGACTAGGTGACGCACAGCTCTTATAATCTCATCGCGCGCCCCGTAATTAAAAGCCACGATCAGGGTAAACCGGCTATTATCTTTCGTTTTTTCTTCGGCCGTCCGAATAACATCTAAAATATTTTCTGACAAAGAGGTCCGACCCCCAATGAATTTGACCTTAATACCTTCTTTTTGCAGTGTTTTGAGTTCTTTTTCTAAGTAAAGTTTAAGAAGCGTCATCAGGCCCTTGACTTCTTCAGCGGGTCTTTTCCAATTCTCTGTGGAAAATGCATAGACAGTTAAGTAGGACACACCGAGCTGAATTGATTCTTCAATAATGGCGCGCAAGGTTTCAGCCCCTTGCTGATGGCCCCTCATGCGGGGTTTGCCCTTTGCCTTGGCCCACCGTCCATTTCCATCCATAATAATGGCGACATGCCGTGGCATGATTGCCACATTCAAAGACATTAAAGACTCATAACATCTCGCTCTTTTTGGGAAAAGAGCTCATCAATTTTCTTGATATAGTCATCCGTGATTTTTTGAACTTCTTCTGAAGAACGACGCAGATCATCTTCTGAGATATCCCCCCCTTTTTCCCTTAGTTTTAATTCGTCCATTCCATCACGCCGCACATTACGAATACTGATCTTTGCAGCTTCGGTATATTTGGCAGCGACTTTTACAAGCTCGCGTCTTCTTTCTTCACTGAGGTCTGGCAAAGGCAAGCGAATGAGTTGTCCATCACAGATAGGGTTTAATCCCAATCCCGCTTCCATAATGGCTTTCTCTACACTCTTGACAACGCCTCTATCCCAAACTTGCACGGAAAGCATGCGCGCTTCAGGAACAGTAATGGTGGCCACTTGAGCGAGCGGCAGGGAGGCCCCATAAACTTCCACCATCACGTTATCCAAAAGGGCTGTTGAGGCTCTCCCTGTCCGCAAGCTATTGAAGTCTTTCTTCAAAGACTCGAGGGTGCCGGTCATTCTTTTTCTTAAATCTATTGAAAAATCCATTGTCATTTTAAACTCCTAAGAAATAACGGTGTGGGTCAGCTGATTGCTTAATACTCTTTCAAAACAGTTTTTTTCCAGTAAAGAAAAAACCATAATAGGAAGATTATGTTCCGCTGCTAAAGAAATAGCCGTTGCATCCATAACCTTTAGATTTCTCTCCTTCACCTGCGCATAGGAGAGCCTATCAAACCGTTTGGCCGCTTTATTGTGATGGGGATCACAATCATAAACCCCATCTACTTTTGTAGCCTTCATCAATCCATCGCACTTGAGCTCTAAGGCTCTTAAAACAGAAGCTGTATCCGTGGTAAAATAAGGATTACCACTTCCTCCAACACAAATGACCACCTGGCCCAGATCAAGGGCCTCGGTTGCTGCTTGCTGATTGAAAGTCTCACAAACACCCAAGAGAGGGAGCGCCGAGAACACGCGCGTTTTAATGCCTAGATCCGTTAAAATACTTTGAAGAGCAATCCCGTTAATAACGGTGGCGAGCATACCCATCTGATCCGCCTGGCACCGATTCAAAGAAGAAATACTTTCTTCCTTTCCACGGAAGATATTCCCTCCGCCCACAACGATGGCAATCTGAATACCCTTCGCTCGCAAGGATTCAATCTTGTGACCAATGTCGGTCATGACGTCTTGCGAAAAAGACGTTAAAGAGTTTCCCTTCAACGCCTCTCCTGATAATTTAACCAATACTCGCTTCATGTTGAAGCCCCCCTTAAATATCTTTGCTGCAAAAATTTAAAAGCTACGTCTTACTTGGTAAGCTTTGAAACTTCTGACGCAAAGTCATCAACTTTCTTTTCAATACCATCGCCTAACTTAAAACACGTGTAGGCAACCAAAGAAACAGAACACCCCATTTCTTTGGCATAGTCTGAAATAATATCTTTAACTTTTTTATCCGGATCCATGATAAATGTTTGCTCTAGCAGCACAACTTCTTCGTAGAATTTCCGCAACCGACCAGCGACCATTTTCTCCATAACCTCTGCCGGCTTTCCAGATCCGCTAGCTTGCTCTGAAATAATGGCCTTTTCACGTTCAACCAAGGCAGGATCCAATTCTTCGATGGAAAGAGACCGAGGGCTCATCGCCGCAACATGCATGGCAATCTGTTTCCCCATGGCCGTCAGCTTAGATTCATTACCTGTGGATTCCAAGGCAACCAAAACACCAATTCGCCCGAGATGCTCACCCACTGCATTGTGCACATATCCCACCACAACACCGGACGAAACAACCAATCTGGAGACACGACGCAGCCCCATATTTTCGCCAATGACGGCTACCAAATGGGTGAGTTCTTCTTGGTTTGTCCTTCCTGTTTCAGCAGAAAACGTTTTCGCCAAAAGAGAAGGAACGGAGTAATCCATATCGAGGGCTGCTTCTGATACCCGCCGAACATAATTTTGGAATTGCTCATTACGGCCAACAAAATCGGTTTCAGCGTTTACTTCAACGGCCACACCCACATTTCCTTTTACGGCAATGCCAATAAGCCCTTCCGCAGCGATACGATCAGCTTTCTTAGCAGCAGCAGACAAGCCTTTCTTTCTAAGCCAATCGATGGCCAACTCCAAATCAGCCCCACATTCGCTCAAGGCTTTTTTGCAATCCATCATTCCGGCACCCGTACGTTCTCTTAATTCTTTGACAAGGGCAGCTGTAATTTGCATTATTCTTTACTCTTTATTTTCTTACTCACCTTAAATTATTCTTGAGATTCTTCTTGCGGGGTTTCAACAATGATCTCTTCTGTGACAGATCCTGCTTCTGGCAAAACTTCTACGGATTCAAACTCTGCGATGGTTTCTATGGGAGCCTGTACCGTCCCCACATCCACACCTGATGTTCTAATCTCTGCTTGAAGACCTTCTAAAACAGACAACACAACAAGCTGGCAATAAAGGTTAATGGCCCGGCTTGCATCATCATTGCCTGGAATCACATAATCCACCTTTTCAGGGTTTGAGTTGCTATCTACGACCGCAATAACGGGAATGCCCAACTTATGTGCTTCTTCAATGGCCAAAGCCTCTTTATTGGTATCAATCACAAACAAAGCGTTCGGACGACCTCCCATGGAACGAATCCCCCCCAAAGTCATCTCTAGTTTTTGTCTTTCTCTTGAAAGCTTGAGATGTTCTTTCTTTGTAAAACCAGACTGTTGGTCAAGCTTCTTTTCCAATTCCTCAAGACGGTTAATCGACTTAGAAATGGTTCCCCAGTTCGTCAGCATCCCACCAAGCCAACGATGGTTCACATAATATTGACCACACGATGTGGCCGCTTCCGCGATGGGCCCTGAAGCTTGGTGCTTCGTTCCCACAAAAAGGATACGGCCTCCCTTAGAAACAATTTCTTTGATAGCTTCTAAGGCACGGTACAATAAAGGAACCGTTTGCTGTAAATCAATGATATGAACGTTGTTACGAACGCCGAATAGGTACGTGGCCATTTTCGGATTCCAACGACGAGGGTGGTGACCAAAGTGCACGCCGGCTTCTAATAGCTGACGCATGGTAAAAGTTGTTTTAGACATTATTCTTCTCCGGTTAATCCTCCACAAGATCTGCTCTGGATAATCCAAAGACCGGAGGGGAATCCCCATACCCTTGTGTGAGATGTTTACTATAAAAAAGACCCAAACGAGCCTCTCAGTTGGATTTTGTATACATTAATTGCACGTGAATTTCAAGAAAATTATTGACTTAATCCTGTTTGTCCTTAAACCTGAAAAAGGTAGTAGGAGGTTAACGTGATTTCAGTTTCAAGAATTTTAAGTGCGGTTTTCGCTCTCTGTTTGGTCGGATTTACTATTTTCTATTATAAGACTCATCACGCAACCCAACGACGTTTAGCTTCTTTAGAATCTTATCAGCTTTCTGACCAGCGGTTTTTAGTATATTCCCGGTATGGATTTCCCCTCTTAAGTTTGGATAGATCTCTCACAGAAAAAGAATCTGCCACCCTTCCCTTCATGCTGAAAAAGCTCGTGGCGCAGGATGCCACTGTTTTGCATCTGGGCACACACGCTGGCCTTCATACGTTCTTAATCGCCAAGCAATTGAACGATAAAGGAAAAATTTTGGCCTTTGAAGGACATCCCAAATTCTTTGCTCTCTTAAAAGAGAACGCCACATTACACAATCTTGATTCCACCATCCAGCCCTTCCCTCTCATCCCCTCTGAGAAAGAAGGGACTCTCTCTGTCTGCCTGGAGGCGGCCTCCGTGACCTCTGATGACACGACGGTGAACACCTCTTACGAGCAAGGGCTCACGGGCACCCATTGCTATGACATCCAATTAAAACCTCTGGACAACCTCTCCCTCCCCGCCATAGATTTTCTATTGATCGAAAACGACATTGATGTGTCGCAGGCGCTCGCCGGCGGATATGACTTCCTCGCCCAGTCCAAGTGGCCTCCCATCCTGATCGTCCCCAGCTTTTCGTTAGCTCAAAGCCAACACCAATCCTGGATCAATCGACTGAAGAAGGAAGGGTACTATTTCTACCAACTCAGCCCGACCGCCCCCACGGCCTTCAAAGTGATGCGAATCGATCCACACCATCCCCCGGCTAACGGGTCTAGTTATTTGTTTTTCTCTAGGGAACTTCTACCTGTTTCTATTGATCAATAGATGGTGGGCGTAACCGGGATTGAACCAGTGACCCCTACGATGTCAACGTAGTGCTCTACCACTGAGCTATACGCCCCTTTATCTGTGTTAGATGTGTAGCCGATGCCGTTTTGAAATGCAAGAGGACTCTTTTCAAGCCTCCACGATGGGGGGGAATGATTTAGGCTTCTTTTTTCATGATCCAGAAAATGGGGACACCAATCACCACAAGCCCAACGCCCATTAAAAAGCTTTGGAAGCCTACACCACAAATAGCCACCCCCGCATAGAGAATGGCAACCACAGCCACGAGAATAGATCCCCACGAAAATTGGGCTTTTCTGCCCTCTCTCCAGAGCAGGACAAGATCCGCCAAGCCTGAAAAAAGATAGGGCAGCAGAATCGAGAAGGAGGTTAAATGAATAATCAGGGCAAATTGATCAATTAAAGAAGCGCTGTAATTTAAAAAGAGCAGAAGACTCATAAAAGAGGCCGAAATTAATAACGCCGCAACGGGTGTTCCCTGGGAAGATTGGTATCCAAAAATCTTGGGGAATAAGTTGTCGCGCGCAACCGCCAGAGGAATTTGCCCTTGAAGCAAAATCCACCCATTTAACGTACTGAAACAAGAAAAGGCAGCCATAAGCGCAATGACCCGAGCTGACCCAGATCCAAACATGGATCCAACCGCATCCGCAAAGGGAGCTTGAGACATGGAAAGCTTCCCCGTGCCCAATATCCCCATGATTACCATGGCAATCCATATATAAATCACGGCAGAGATCAGCGTGCCCACCACCGTTGCCTGAGCCACAATTTTTTTGGGATGCTCTATATGCTCGGAAGGGATGGTGGCTGACTCAATACCAATGAAAGAAAAAATGCTGAGCGACATGGTGGCCAGAATAGCCTGCCAAGGCGTAATCCCCATGGGCAATGTAAAGGGATACAGATTCGACCAATCCACATAGAAAATACCAACGACGGAAAGAACTATTAACGGCAAAACTTTTGCAACGGTGACCAACACCTGCATCCGTGCAAAAAGCTTAAGGCTAATCAGGTTTATGGCCACAGACACCCAAAGGGCTATCAATCCAACCCCAAAGGCATACAAAGGGTGTTCTTTCAAAACAGGGTAAGCGGCCGACAGATAACTCACAAAGGCAATAACCACTGCCAAATTACTGATGATGTTAGCCAACCAATACGTCCATGCCACCTCAAATCCGAAAAACCGCCCAAAAACTTCGCGAGCATATACGTACGGACCGCCTGATTTTGTAAACCGATGACTTAAGCTGGCAAAGACAAGACCAAGAAAAATGGCCCCCAAGGATGTGAGCGCCCACCCAAAGAGACCAAATGTGCCATAATACGCCAAGGCCACTGGCAACATCAGAATACCAGAGCCCACGATATTCCCTACAACGAGGGACGTCGCTTGCCAAAACCCAAATTTATATTTCGACGATCTTAACTTTAGCAAGTCTTAACGTGCTTTCTTTAGGCGTTCTTTTCTAATCTCTGCCTGAAATTCCGCCAAAGAAATAGCGCCCGGGATAACATTATCCCCAAAGACAAAGGTGGGTGTGGCTGAAATATCAAGAGACTGGCCCAAACTCATATTCTGCTTAATACGGTTTTCCGTTTCCATACTATTCATATCAGTACTAAACTTTTTTACATCAATCTTTAATTTATGAGCCAACTCAATGAGGTTTTCTTGGGAAAAATTTGCATCTGATTTCATCAGAATTGTGTGGAAATCTGAATACTTACCCTGCTTTTGAGCAGCTAGTGCCGCCCGAGACAACGTTAAATCTCCTAAAACAGGATATTCTTTGTAAATTATTTTGATGTTCTTATCTTGAGCCAACAGTTTTTGCAGCGTGTCATGGGCAGATCGACAATATCCACAATGGTAATCAAAGAAAGAAAGAATAACCACATCCCCATTTGGATTTCCCATAAAAGGAGAGTGTTTGTCTTGCAAAAGCTCAAGCTTTTTGGACCTTATTTTTTCTATTCGCCGAAGTCGATCTTGCTCTTCCTGCGTTTTTTGGAGCTTGCTGGCCCCTTCGATCACAATCTTAGCCACCACTTCTGGCTGCTTGTTCATTTCGGACAAGACCGATTCCATCACACGCTCTGCTGACGGACCAACGGACGCTCTCCACAGCGCGATACAGGACAAGAAAAAACTTGAAAACACAACAATAATGAATGATTTATTCCACATAAAATTCCCTCACTTTTAAAAAAGATTTTTCCATCCTATCAAAAACCAGGATTTTTTCCATTAAAATATGCTTTGCCTTCCTTGAAAAACAAAGATCACCCTCTTATCCCCTGGGCCGGCCGTAAAAGAACTCTATCGACAAAAGACCAAATATTTGGTACATCCAGTCATACCTTCCCCACTCGGGGGCACTTAGCTCAGTTGGTAGAGCAGCTGACTCTTAATCAGTAGGTCACAGGTTCGAATCCCGTAGTGCCCACCACTACCGCAGATTTCAGCATTCTGCCAAGGCCCTTCATCTTTGTGTTTTTTGTGGTCTGTTATCTCTCATAAAATTATTAAAATATAGCTAACCTCTTATAATTTTATGACAGCGTTACTCGTCGCTAGCGTAGATATACTGCGCGTTTCTTCTCGTACCTTTCCGGTATACAGAGCTCGTTTTTGCGACTTTGGGTATTTGTTCTTTAATGAACTCCCCGGTATCATCGTGCATATGGGGGCTGCTGTTATCATTGGTAGCACTTCGTATTTATCCTATGCCGAGGCGCGCCGTGCGAAAAAACAACTCGCGATGGATACTGCCCACCATACCTTATAGTTAGTGCAGAAATTCAGATAGATCTGAAACTTATAAGAATTCATTGTTTTTAACATTAATAAATGATAAAAATAAACTATGTATTCTTAATATGGGGAGTTTATGGTGATATCATTAAAAACTATGGTTTTCATTGCAGTTACGTCGACTTTTTCGTTGTCTGTTAACGCGGCAACTGCTGGCCCACAACATAAGGATCCCATTGATGTAAAAGGGCAATCCCTTGGCTCTACTTTCATTGATTTGAATCCGGGGAGTGATACATCTAAGGTTCTATCCGATCTAAGGAAGGATCTAGTGCGTTCTTCTTTCCGCCCGGGGTATAATCCTAACGCAGAGGCGGCTCAAGAGAAAATAAAGCTTTTGCAGAATGTTATTATAAGAAGGAGTCCTGCAGCAGATGAAATGAGCAAAGATGAGGCTTTTAAATTCCTTCTCAATCTCATCGAAGAGATCGAGCAGTATAAAGGAGATGTGTATAGTATCACCACCTTGATGTTTGATCCTTATTTTTGGTATAGGTTGGAGCATCTACCCTCCGGTAGAAATAATTTTTTTAATAGGCTCTTATTGGCCCTTAGGCATGTTTTTCCAAACTTAAAAGTTTTTGTTTGGATCGTAGATCCGTCTCTAGTGGGAACAAGTCGTGAGTGGGAACCTGGTTTGAAAAGATCAATCGAGATCCTCTTTCCACGTGCAACTTTCATGATTTTAAGTACAAAAGGTGTTTTACAGCCCTTACAGCCCGCACGGTGGTGATAAACCGCTCCACGGGGTTAACCCCGTGGTTTTAAGGCGCATAAAATTTAGAGGCTGATACCTGATAATAGTCCTTAAGGATATATAACAAGATAACGCATGCAACTTTTTTAAACAGCTCTCTCTCCTTCAGGATAGCTGTGACTAAAGCCACCCTCCTTCTCCACATCTCAGCTACATATATAGAATGACAAGACCACATTGACCTAGCTACCTAAATTGTCGTCGTTTAAGGTGTGGATTTTTCTTTGTGGAGTTCCATTCCTTAAATAGTTGACAAATTCTCTGAACATCCATAAATATAAAGGCATGATATATGAAATTTTCTTAAATAAGAAATACAGTTGGCGGCGCTCTCTCTAGCGTCTTGCCCTTTTTTGTATTTTTATTTTTAGAAAGTTTTACTATGTTATCCACCTTCTACCTCACAAATCTCTTTTTATTTGCTGCTCTTATTGTCATGGGTCCATGGCGCATGTGCGCCACTCTGTAAGTCTTTTTCTCAACCTTATTGCTTTAATTTTACGACAAACTTAAAAGGATTTTTAGGATGAAAACAATAGTTAAAATAAGTCTCTTGATGATGACTCTCGGCCTCACCATCTATGGACTCAAAGTTAAATTTTTAGACGCGCACCCCTCTGAGACCCTCGCGGTACATCTGGTGATTCCCATTGAACATCAAGCGCTGAATGATATTGTGGCAGGGTTCGAAGAAACACTCTCTGCCCAGTTACCCGGCAAAGTTTCTTACAAGGTTCATAATGCCCAGGGTGACGCCAACCTTCAGCGCTCTATTTTCCAACAACTGGCCCAAGAAAAGGCAGCCCTTGTTGTTCCCGTGACCACCACCACAACCCAATTGGCCCTCAAGCTGATCAAAGACAAGCCCATCCTCTCTTTGGCCGCCATGTACAGAGAAGCCGATCGCACAGGGCATCAGATCACTGGGGTCTTGGACGAGATTGAGCCCACTCAGTTCGTCTCTTTCTTAAAAGCCATCCACACTGATTCTTCCAGAGTTGTCGTGATTTATAGTGCCGACGATCGTCGGGTGAAAGAGGCAACGGAATTGGAGGGGCTGCTAAAGGCACAGCAGATTCCCGTGAAGCGCCTGATGATCCAAACCCTCAATGACCTCTATACCATCAGCCATTCTCTCCCCCAAGACACGGGCTCGGTTGTGATGTTCAAAGATAATTTGGTGGCTAGTGGGGTGACGGTGCTGAAGAAGGTATGTGACGACAAAAAGATCCTGCTGATCACCTCGGATGAAGGAACGATTAAAAAGGGCGCCTCTTTGGGGTTTGGTGTCACTGAAAAAGACATTGGGATTGAAGGCGGGAAATTGGCCGTCAAGATTTTGACCGGCACACCAATCCAGACCATTCCCATTCAGCATCTTTCAGACCTCAAGATATTTGTGAATGTCCAGTTCCTGGAAAAGAATGAGACCCTAAAACCACTTCTGGAAAAGATCTCAACCCAACACCACTATCGATTGGTTCTCATCCAAACGGAGACCTCAAAATGATCTTAGCCAGCTTAGAACAAAGCCTCCTTCTTTATCCTCTGGTGCTTGGCATTTATGTGAGTTACCAGATTCTGAAAACCACAGACCTCACCGCAGAGGGAAGCTTCGTGTTGGGGGCCGCGATTTATGCGCGCCTCCTCATCCTCTGTGATAATCACGTCCTCGCCCTCCTCTTGGCCATCATGGGAGGAGCTCTCTGTGGACTGAGCGTGGCCCTCATGCAAAGGAAAGGACGGATGAACGCGCTCGTGTCCAGCATCATCATGCTGTTTATGCTCTACAGCGTTAACTTACAGATCATGGGGCGGCCCAATATCAACCTTTTGGGATATGATCTTCTCAGTGCCGTAGAATCTTCGTTGGGTTCGTATGCTAAGCTTCTGATTCTAGGCATACTGGGGATCTTCTTGACCGTTACGCTGGGGTTGCTTCTGAAAACAAGGTTGGGCCTCACCCTCCGAGCCTTTGGGTATCAACCCCTTCTGCTCAAGAAATACGACAAGAACCCCGAGACCTATCGCCTCATAGGGCTGATGCTCTCCAACAGCTTGGCCTCTTTTTGTGGCGTCCTCACGGCACAATTCAGTGGCTATGCCGACATTCATATGGGATTTGGCATGGCGCTGGTGGGAATTGGCGCCGTGGTCATCGGCCATCACCTATTGTTGCACGTAAGACAGAGCAAAGAATTTAACCCTTTCCTTGAAATTATGGCCTGCTTTGCCGGAATCTATTTGTACTTCCTCATCAGCCATCTGTTGCTGTCCTTTAACATCGACCCGGTCAACTTAAGGCTCTGTCTCGGCATCATCCTGATTATCTGCTTACGCTCCCCCCACCTTCTGAAAGGAGCCCGACATGCTTAAATTTGCTCACGTTACCTTTGTCGTTCCCTCCCAGGAAAAGCCCATTTTGAAGGGGCTGGATTTTACCCTTCAACCAAAAGAGTTTGTCCTTATTTTGGGAGCCAACGGGTCAGGCAAGAGTTCTCTCCTGAAGCTCATGAGCGGAGAGTACCAAGCCCCAAACGGCAAGGTTACAAACGAAGCCAGAAGTTTGGCGTATCTTTCCCAAGACACCTCTCAGACGTTGTTCCATGATTTAACTGTTTTAGAAAATTGTTGTTTGAATGAGCAGAAAGTGAATCCCTCTCTTTTTAAGATCTCTCCTGAATCGGAACAAAGGGCGTATTCATTTTATTTAAAGGACTTCCACCCCCATATGCCTCACAAAATGGCCACAGAAGTAAGCAAACTGTCGGGAGGTGAACGCCAAAGCCTCGCGCTTGGCCTCGTACTCAAACAAGATCCAGACTTTTTGTTGCTGGACGAACACACCAGCGCCCTCGACCCCAAGATTGCGAGCGCCCTGATGGAACTAACTAACCAAGAGATTAGAAACCGAGGCTTAACGGCTGTGATGGTGACCCATAACATTCAGCATGCCCTCACATATGGAACGCGCATCATGGCGCTCAAAGACGGGGAGATTGTTCTTGATGTCCAAGGGACAGAGAAACAACGCTTACAGAAGAAAGATTTGATGACAATCTATTCTTAACCTCTCAAAATAAAAATCAAGGGAATCAGCAAATTCTTTTTGCTTTCAATCGTTCTATGTTTGATACTAGAAAAGGTGAGGATGAAGCTTAAGAAAGCCGCTGAAATAAAATGACGAACTTAAACCCCTTTTTAAAATTAGAAATTGATCTTGGGAAAATAGTTGCCAACTATAAAACCCTCCACCAAATAACGGGAACAGAAACGTCTGCCGTGATAAAGGCTGACGCGTATGGCGTGGGAGCGATACCGGTCGCACAAGCCCTCTTCCAGGCCGGTTGTCGCAAATTTTATGTGGCCACCATTGATGAAGCAATCGAACTCCGCGAAGTCTTGCCCCCTGAAGCCATTATTTATGTTTTTAATTGCTTTATTGAAGAACATCTTCCTCTTCTTTTTGAAAAAAATATCATTCCCGTTCTCACCAGCCTCGACCAAATCAAACTTTATAAAAAGCATGGGGGCACCCATTATGTTTTACATTTTGACACGGGCATGAAGCGTCTATCTTTACCCGCCGAAAGTGTGGCCGATGTTCTGAAAATCATTCCCGCTGACAGAGTTGATTGGGTGATGAGCCACTTGGCGTCCGCCGATGATTTGGAGGGTCCTCAAAATAAACAGCAGCTCACCCTCTTTAAATCCATTATCCAACATTTCCCGAGATCCAAGTATTCCCTCGTCGCCTCAAAGGGCACTAATTTAGGCGCTGAGTACTTTTTTGATCAAACGCGTCCTGGTATTTACCTCTATGGCATCACACCCTCCACCGAAACAGAGATCAGTAAAAAGCTCCCCATGGCTCTTCGCATGCGGGCCCAAATCTTAGAAGTAAAATCCTTGAAAAAAGGGGAAAGCGTGGGCTACAACGCCACCTACACAGCCGTGAATCCTCGCCGCATTGCCAGCATAGGGGCAGGATATGCGGATGGTATCCCAGTTTCGTACAGCAATAGGAATCATTTCTGGCTTCACAATCATCCCGTCCCCATTATAGGGCGCGTTTCAATGGATTTGACTGTTATCGACATAACAGGTATCCCTGAATCTATAGGTCGTGTGGGAGAATGGGTTGACCTCATTCATGATCCCATGTCATTCTACGAGATGTCCAAGGCCGCGGGATCTAGTCCACACGAAATGCTCACCCGCCTTGGACGAAGATGTAACCGTGTATATAAACAATGATCTTATTAACGCTTAGTTCAATTGGTGCCAGAACCCTCAGCTTCTTCCGGTATGTGGGAGACTTCTCTGTCTTTACCTTTGAATCTGTGTTGAGCTGTTTCCGCCCGCCTTATTATTGGAGGCAGCTTGGCCTCGAGATGTACAAAATTGGGTATCTTTCTCTACCAGTTGTGGGCCTCACTGCCATTTTCACAGGAATGGTTTTAGCGTTACAGAGTTATACAGGATTTTCCAGATTTTCTGCTGAAAGTGCTATTGCCACGGTGGTGGTTCTTTCCATCACTCGAGAGCTCGGGCCCGTGATGGGGGGGCTTATGGTGGCAGGACGCGTGGGGGCATCCATGGCAGCGGAGATCGGTACCATGCGCGTGACTGAGCAAATTGATGCTCTCACAACTCTTGCCACAAATCCCTATAAATACCTGGTAGTCCCTCGCATCATCGCTGCCGTTATTTCGTTGCCCCTCCTTGTTCTTTGTGCTGATGCTATCGGCGTGCTAGGAGGATATATTGTGTGCATTCACAAACTAGACTTTAACTCTGCCCTTTATATTGAGCAAACCTTTAAGTACCTGGAAGCTGAAGATGTGATTTCTGGTCTTCAAAAAGCGGGCGTGTTTGGGTTTGTGATTGCTATTGCGGGCTGCTATCAAGGATATCGCTCTCGAGGGGGCGCCCAGGGAGTGGGTCAAGCAACCACGAACGCTGTCGTGTCTGCCTCCATTATGATTCTAATTCTAAACTATTTTTTAACCTCTGTATTGTTTTCAAAATGAACCCTGCCCCAGCCCCTTCCCCTAAAACACCTAAAATTCAAATCGTAGATTTGCACAAAAGCTTCGGCAGCAACTATGTTCTCCGCGGCATCAACTTTGAGATAATGGCGGGAGAGTCTCTGGTGGTCATGGGGGGCTCGGGCAGTGGCAAATCTGTTCTTCTGAAATGCATTATCGGACTCATAACGCCAGATAAAGGCAAAGTCCTTATTGACGGTAAAGATGTGTTGACCATGAGCTCTAAAGAAAGAGACCAAGTGCGTCACCAATTTGGTATGCTGTTTCAAGGGTCTGCCTTGTTTGACAGTCTGAGCGTCTGGCGGAATGTTGGGTTTGAGCTGATTTACAATCAGAAATTACCCCTCGAAAAAGTCAAAACGCTGGTGAAGAAAAAACTCAAAGCTGTGGGCCTAGTGGATAACCGGGTGATGGAGCTTTCTCCAGCCGAACTTTCGGGCGGCATGCAAAAGCGAGTGGGACTCGCGCGCGCCATTGCATCCGATCCCCAAATTATTTTCTTTGACGAGCCCACAACCGGCCTTGATCCCATCATGTGTGGCGTGATCGATCGCCTCATTGTGGAATCAGTCCAAAGCCTGGGGGCTTCCAGCATCACCATTACGCATGATGTTACGACCGCTCGTTATGTGGCTGATAAAATAGCCATGTTAAAAGATGGACAATTGGTCTGGGTAGGCAAAGCCAGCGAACTGGATAAAACCAAAAACAGGGTGGTCCACGAATTTATTACGGGTCATGTACACAAGAGGCCTAAACCTGCCCCTAAAAAAACCCCCACCCACCTTATCTCTGCTACAGCTAAGAAGCGCGTCTCGTCGTGAGTAAGATATCCACCCTTTACGTTTGTAATGCCTGTGGCACCCAGCATCCAAAATGGGTGGGAAGGTGCCCCGATTGCGGAGGATGGAATTCTCTTCATGAGGAAGCAATCTCTTCTGTCCCCAAGGGACTTAAGCGAGATCTGTCCACGCGCCCCCTTGAATTTCATAAGTTAAAAGGGGAGACTTCCCCTCCCCCCCGGTATATTACAGGGATTGAGGAGTTTGACCGAGTCTGCGGGGGTGGTTTGGTGCCCGGGTCTGTCTTGTTGGTGGGCGGCGATCCTGGCATTGGCAAATCAACGCTCTTGCTGCAAGTAGTGGCCATGCTCTCGCAAAATCACCAATGTGCATATATTTCTGGGGAGGAAGGCCTTGATCAAATCCGCTTACGAGCCGAGCGCCTCAAGGTGGACGAATCCCCTATGCACCTCGCCTCCGATACAGACTTGCGGCGCATCATTGCAGCGTTGGAAACTAAAGATCCTCCCCGTGTGGCCATTATTGACTCTATCCAAACCATGTATTTAGATACCCTAGAATCCGCCCCCGGGACGGTGGCCCAAGTACGCACTTGTGCCCAAGAGCTGATTCGAGTGGCAAAAAAATCAAATATCATTTTGGTTCTGGTGGGACACGTCACCAAAGAAGGAAACATTGCCGGGCCTCGAGTTTTAGAACACATGGTGGATACCGTGTTGTATTTCGAAGGCGACCGTGGTCACCAGTTCCGAATTATGCGTTCTGTTAAGAATCGCTTTGGCCCCACTGATGAGATTGGCGTGTTTGAAATGACCAATCTGGGTCTTCAACAAATTGAAAACCCTTCAGCTGCCTTTATTTCCCATGATCGTGAGGGTATTAATGGCTCGTGCATTTTCGCCGGCATTGAAGGAACCCGCCCTTTGCTCGTCGAAATTCAAAGTCTTGTGGCACCCTCTTCTTTGGGGACCCCCCGTCGCACCGTCATTGGGTGGGATAGTGGGCGCTTGGCCATGGTGATGGCGGTGCTTGAAGCCCGGTGTGGCGTGTCCTTTGCCGGCAAAGATGTGTATCTTAATGTGGCCGGAGGGTTGCGCATCCTAGAACCTGCCGCTGATTTGGCCGTTGCCGCCAGCCTTTTATCCTCCCTCAGCGGCGAACCCATCCTTGAAGACTACGTGGTTTTTGGCGAGATTGGATTGTCTGGCGAGATTCGCCCTGTGGGCCAAATAGCCTCCCGACTGAAAGAGGCAGAGAAATTAGGATTCAAAGGGGCGATCATGCCCAAACAAAACAAAAAAGAAGATTTGTCTTCTTCCAAAAAATTTGCTTTAAAGGAATTAAAGACATTGGGAGAAATTTTCGCCCTGGTCTCGTATCAACAGCCCTCCCCCAAGGAGAAGGAGCATCATGGAGTTTATTAATTGGGTCGACATTGTTTTACTGGCCATCCTTCTTTTCTTTGCCGTCTTTGGGTTCATTGCAGGATTTACTGAGAAGTTTTTCTCCATCCTCAGCTGGGTGGGAGCTGGTATTTGCACCCTGCATCTCTACCCTTGGCTCAAGCCCTTTACGCAGCAGCATGTAACCAATGAGACGCTGGCCAGCATTGTCACGGCCTCAGCCATTTTTCTGGTCCTCCTCATCACCTTTCGCTTAGGCACCAGCTTTATCTCCTCCAGCGTGAGAGGAAGCCCTCTTGGGGCTTTGGACAGAAGCTTGGGCGTTGTGCTCGGGATTATTACGGGATTATTTTTGCTGGCCCTGATTTGCCTCGTTGATCGGGCCTATCTTCATACGCTCCACAAAAAGAACGCCTTTAACGATTCTAAAGTATGGCAATTGACCTGCCTCACCAGCACGTATTTGGAAAAATTATTACCCGATTCTTTTTCGTCTGGATTGTTTGAAAAAAAAAACGATAATACCCAGGTAATCGTTCAGCAACTCTCCATCCCCCCGGAAATCAAGAAAAGAACCAAAGGGTACAAATCCTCTGATCGGGCCAGTGTCAATGCCATAACCCAAAAATACGAATAGGGTGTTATTGTATGAACTCCAAGTATTGACAGCTGTTTTTAGAACCCTTAGACTTAAAAAGGTGGGGGTTCTATGCGCACAATTTTTCTCTTCATTTTTGGTGTTATAATCTCTTTTTTAGCTTTAGAGTCAGAAGGCACAACACAGTCTCGATCGCACTTTCCCTGTGGGATGCACAGCAGTAAAAGATGCCGGACTATTGAAGGGTTTGAAGCCGAAAAAAAGCTTGGGTGTGTGAAGGCTAATGGTAATTGTCTCTATCAATTTTGTCATGCCGTCTGTTTACAAGCAGCAGATCCTATAATCAAGGACACATGTCGGAATGAATGTCCTCAGCCTGCTCTCTTGTCTCGATTCAGTGCGAATGATCGCATAAGCTTATATAAGGCTGTGTGGCAGACACGCCCTTATGATCCTCGACAAAGCCTGGCGGAAAATATTACTGCCTATCATCGGCGTCACTCTCCTATTCCAATTGAAGAAGCCGTACAAAAAATATTGAGAGATCATCTCCTAAAGAAGAGTGGCCAAACTGGCCTGAGATCTAGAGTGGGTTTTCAAGAGGATTTTCAAGATATTTTGAACTACCTGAAGAGGGAGGATGATACCATTATCGAAGGCTATCGGAAGGTAGGACAAAATATCCAACAAGAGAAAGAGCATGCCCGCAACTACCCTGAGGCTGCACAGGCAGATCAAGACTTAGCAAAAAGGGACATAAAAGGTACTTTTAAATTGCTTTGGAGAAAGAGAGGGGTGGGAGGAATCGGTACCTTTTTACAACCATTTATTGATCAAAACAACTCCTACAACAATGTTATTATTCATCCTGATAAATTACAGAACATGCTCTCTGAACGACGCCTATTTATTGCAAATAAAGTCACTCATAAAGGCATTGGGAACTTATTACCCGCCCTTCGCACTGAGGCCGCAAACGCGGGGATTCCTGTCGATGATATAAAGGATGAAAACACAGCGTTAATGATTAACTAAACTGTCAAAGTCCAAACACATGTGAGACTGGGTGAGGGATTCAAATCTTGGATACACGAATAGGGAATTGACTTTTCCGTTGTCTACGGCTATATATCGAGCTTATATATTTTTAGTTGACGGAGACGAATAGAAAATGAAGATCACAACATACAGACCAAGTAAGCTGGTACGCAAGCGCCGCCATGGGTTTCGTTCTCGCATGTCAACCGTCGGTGGGCGCAAGGTTCTGAGCAATAGACGAGCTAAAGGTCGCGCGAAGCTTTCCGCTTAAGAATAAGGTATTAAGATTATCATTAGTCTTAAGAAACAACATGAGTTTTTGCGTGTTAAGCAACAAGGAAAGAAACTCGTTACAAAATCTTTTATTATACAAGCATGCCCTCCTCTCACAGAAGATGTAGCTGTTCCCCGATTTGGATTTATTGTGACAAAGAAAAATGGCAATGCTGTGTGCCGAAATCGGATTAAACGCCGTTTCCGTGCCCTCATTCAAGGCTATATAAAAAAAGATCCCCACCTGCCGCCCTTAGATTATGTGATTATCTCTAGGGCTGGTTGTATCGAAGAGCCCTTTCAAGATCTCGCCAAAATGCTAGAGTGGGCTTTTAAAGAATATAAGACGCTGTTTGAAAAAAAATTGTTAAAAGATGACAAAGACCGCTAGAAAAATTCTCTTCTCTCTCCAAAAGGTGATTTTGTTTGTCCTGCTCCTTTTGATAGACATCTATCGGTATCTTCTTAAGTTTATCTTGGTGAACGAAGGGTGTTGCTATGCCCCTTCTTGCTCTCTTTATATGAAAGACGCCCTCAGAACTCACGGAGTATTCAGGGGAACTTTCCTGGGAACAAAGCGCATTTTGCGCTGTCATCCTTGGAAAAACGCCGCCACCCCTTTGTACGATCCCGTACCCCCTCACTGCATCAGAAAGGACCTCCCATGGACTCAGAAAAAAGAAATTTAATGCTTGCCATGATGGCATCTCTCGCCATCTTTGCTGGATACTATTATTTTTATGAACGTCATCAGCACCCCGTGACCCAGCAGCAACCAGCTCAAACGGCGGAGGCGGCTCCGCAACAGACAGTGGCTCAAGATCTCCCCCTACCGCTGTCCTCCGTTCCTCTTTCCTATGAAGAGGCCAAAAAAGGCACACAAATTGCGATTAAAACCAATACGTTGAGTGGGTCTTTGTCCTTAACGGGCGCGCGCTTAGATGATTTGCTTTTGACCCAATATAAAGAAACAACCAACCCTGACAGTGGTTCAGTGCGTCTTTTGTCTCCGGCTGGTACAGCCCATGCCTATTATATGGAATCTGGGTGGGTGAGTCCTGATAAAACAATTGGAATGCCCACAGCCACAACCGTATGGACCGCCGACAAATCTACCCTATCTCCTGGAAACCCTGTGACTTTGTCCTGGAAAAATCCTCAAGGTGTTGAATTCCGACGCCTCGTTACCATCGACGATCAGTATATGATCACCGTGACAGACAGCATTCAAAATGGATCAACCCATAATTTCCAAGCCCATTCTTTTGGACTCATCTCGCGTACAAATCCGGAAGAGAATAGCAACTCTTATGCCCTGCACGAAGGCGCGGTGGGATATTTAGAAGGCAAACTCAAAGAAGAAAAGTTTAAGGATATCCAAAACGAGAAAGCCTTTACCTACGGCAGCACAGGCGGCTGGTTTGGATTTACCGACAAATATTGGCTCACGGCGCTCGTGCCCTTCCAATCTCAGAATGTGACGGCAAAGTTCCGCTCTGTTGGGACAGAGGGACAAAATCGCTATCAAGCTGATTTCACGAGCCCGGCCACCCTAGTACAGCCAGGGATGACAGTTCAAAACACGTTCCATTTCTATGCCGGCGCGAAGTCGGTGGATATTCTGGACGGATATGAAAAAACGCTGAACATCCCGCATTTTGACCTCGCCATAGACTTTGGATGGTTCTACTTCATCACCAAGCCGTTGTTCTTTGTATTACAGAAATTGTACGACGTTTTGGGCAACTTTGCCCTTTCCATCATTGTTCTGACGTTGATGATTCGGGCCCTGCTTTTCCCTCTTGCCAATAAATCCTATCAATCCATGGCAAAGATGAAGGATCTTCAGCCTCAACTCACGCGCATTAAAGAGCAAGCGGGGGACGACAAGGTCAAGCTCAACCGAGATATGATGGCGCTCTATAAACAACACAAGGTAAATCCTGTATCAGGATGCTTGCCCATGTTCCTGCAAATCCCAGTACTATTTGCCATTTATAAAGTCTTGTTGATCAGCATCGAGATGCGTCATGCCCCTCTCTTTGGATGGATTAAAGACATGTCAGCCCCAGACCCCACCAGCTTCTTTAATTTGTTTGGGCTGATTCCTTGGGCACCCCCCTCTTTCTTGATGATTGGCGCCCTGCCTCTTCTCATGGGAGGGACTATGTTCTTGCAACAAAAGCTCAGCCCCCAGCCCATGGATGCTATGCAATCAAAAATGTTTTTGATCATGCCGTTTATCTTTACGTACATGCTGGCCCAATTTCCAGCAGGTGTGGTGTTTTACTGGACCTTAACCAACATCCTGGCCATTGCACAGCAATGGGCCATCATGCAGATGGACCATAAGAAGAAGGGAAAGAAATAGGGTGACCCCCCAAGCACCCCTTTTCCCCGCAGAGGATGAGGCCTGGATTGAAACCGGGAGGTGGCTCTTTGCCCAAACGTGTGATTTCCAGGGCGCTGCCACGCGCGTCGCAAACCTGCCCGCAGAGTCTCTCAGTGAAGTAGCCTTTGCAGGGCGATCGAACGTGGGCAAGTCGTCTCTGATTAATGCGCTCGTCAACCAAAAGAAACTAGCCCGCGTTTCCAATACCCCCGGACGCACCCAAGAAATTAACTTTTTTAATTTGGGCAATAAGGGGCATCTGGTTGACCTCCCCGGGTATGGATACGCCCAGGTGTCCAAAGAAAAGCGTCTGGAATGGGGGGCTTTCATTTTTGACTTTTTGCAAGGCCGCTCGACATTAAAGCGGGTGTATGTACTCATTGATAGTCGCCATGGGTTGAAACCCACGGACAAAGACCTTTTCTTAGCCCTCGACAAATCCGCTGTCTCTTACCAGATTATTTTAACGAAGGCGGACAAACTCACGAAAGTTGAAAAGGAATCCATCCGTCAGTCTTTGAGAGCCCAAACAAAAGAGTTTATTGCTCTCTATCCCGAAATTATCCTCTCCTCTTCTCTTGAGGGTCATGGCATCCCAGAACTGCGCGCTGAGATTGCCGCCCTCTTTATGGTTGAACCGAGGAGAGGGTAGGGAGTTTTGTGCACAAGGGTGGTAGCATGGCCAATTGATACACCCATTAGTAACAAAATGAAACATATGTTGATTTCCTGTCGCGCGCAGAACAGCTTACAGTAAAGGTAGGATGTTTTAGGAAAACAAGATGTATCAACAAACAATTAAAAATGCCATTTCACTCACCGGCATTGGCGCCCACTCTGGAAACACAACCACCATCACTCTTTTCCCCGCCCCAGAAAACCATGGCATTGTTTTTAAAAGGGTAGATCTTCCTCAAACTCAGAACATTATTCCTGCCCTCTGGAGCTATGTAACAGACACACAATTTTGTACAAAAGTTTCCAATAATTATGGAGCATCTGTTGCCACCATTGAACATCTCATGGCTGCCCTTGCGGCCAAGAAGATTGACAATCTCCTCGTTGAGATTAATGGCCCGGAGATCCCCATTCTAGATGGAAGTGCACAGCCCTTTTTCGAGACGATTGACACCACTGGAACCGCCAAACAAAAATCTCCTCGTCATTACTTAAGAGTTTTGAAAACCATCACCCTGAGCACGGACGACATTTGGGCTGAAATCAGACCAAGCCTCACCGGATTTTCTTTGAATTATACCTTCCGCAATCGAGGAACAAATACCTTTGAAACTTATGAGTCCCAAGATGTTTTACAAGATTTTTCAGAGGGGCTTGCCCCCGCACGCACCTTTGGATTCTTAGAGGATGTTCAAAAGTTGTATGATGCGGGGCTTGCCAAAGGAAGTTCCCTAGAAAACGCCGTTGTCTTTGATCAAGGCAAAGTTTTAAATCCTGAAGGGCTGCGTTTCCCCGATGAATGTGCCCGACACAAAGCCTTAGATGTGGTAGGCGATCTTTATTTGGCCGGGATGCCCCTCATTGGATCCTTCGAAGGTCATTGCTCAGGACACTCTATGAATAATACCCTTCTGAGAAAACTCCTCAATGATAAGTCCGCTTGGACGATTGAAACAAGTACTCCCCCTCTTGAATCTCACAATCCTGTCTCTAGACCAAAGAACACTGATTCTTCCAGCCCGACCATCCGATTTGGAACTTACTAACCTTTCTTGAAAAGCGCCGCTAAACGATTCTAAAACCGGTTTAAAGCTCGACGAAGTGCCCCTACAGGATTTTGAACCACAAATCCGATCTTCTCTAATACTTGCAGTTTTCTTGCTCGGGGAAAGCTTTCAGAATAGACTCGATCAGCCAGCGTTCTGGCTTCCACAAAGTCTCCCACGTTCTCTGAAACACCTAGGTCGTACGCCTCAACACCTCCTGCTTCCTCGTCAATTCTATAGTTTTTCTCATCTGCTCCGAAAGAATCCCACCATCCATCTTTTCTTTTTACAGGCACTCCAAGAGGGCTCGCATTATTTCGCGCCTCATAATAGTCTCGCCGCGCTCTATCCACCTGAATCTGAGCGGTTATTATTTTTCTCAAATCTTCTGTTTTTTCTACTTCTCTCAAATTTTCTTGCGCGCGTTTCAAAGCCATCTTAGTTCTTTTGACAGCCTCAATTTTGTCTTTTGTAATCTGAAGAGCTGTTTTATCAAATTTTCTTTGTACATTTTCTACTTTATAAAGACCCTCACGTGAGGTCGAAGGCGCCCAAAGCAAATTTCCAGCTCCCTTATTAGCCCCTTGACCAGAGTCAGGCCCTTGACCAAAGGGACTGGACGCTCCTCCAAAAGAAGGTGTATCAAAGGACGGAGTAGCAAAAGAAGGGCCACCAGAAAAGGAGGGCCCATTAGAGAAATTTGGACTAGAAAACTGAGGACTCTGTCCAAAAGTTGGTTGAGCCCCAAACGGGCTCCCTGATTGCCCGAAAGTTGGGGAATATCCCCCTCCAAAGGAAGGAGTGGGACCTCCAAAGTTTGGATTCGTCGAAAATTGGGGGGATTGGCCAAAACCAGGTCGGCCAGTCCCATCTTCTAATTCTCCCAACTCTAAATCTCTTTCGTCCACTTCTTCCTCGGACTCTTCCATACCTGGCCCCTGGTTTCCTTCAGGTCCATTCTCTCCCAGATCTTCTTCTCCAAAATCTTCCCCCTCCTCGGAATCGCCTTGAGGCCCACGATCATCCTGTTCTGGGGGTTGCCCTTCTTCAAAATCCTCATTCTGACTCATTCTGTTCCCTTGATCCGTGAGTTGACGTCTGTTCTGTTGAACTTCTGTCCAGTCTTGTTCCATGGACGCCATATTATCTTCATCGGCCGCAATTTCTCTCGCCAGTCGATCTGCCGTCGGCCGATCATTAGCAGCTATCGCCCGTTCTAAGGCTGCTTTTTTTTCTTGGATACTTGACGATAAGTTCGTCCCTTGATTTTCCAAATCAACAGCTTCCTTTTTAAGTTCTTTTTCCCTACGTTGCCGCAACTGATAGACTGTTTCTGTTTTATACAATGCTTTCTTATATTCCCCTTCTTTTTGTAAAACATCGTTTTCGGCTTGAGACAAGTTAAACTTCGCCGTCTCTAAGTTCTTTTTAGCTGCCGCAATGGCATTCACATTGCTTCCGGCTTCTGCTTTTTTCAAGGCTGCCTCTGCCTCTTCCACCTTCTTTTCTGCCTCCTGTTGATTTTTTAGAGCTGTTTCAAAGGCTGCTTTAGCTGTTTCAACCGCATCTATGTCTTGCTGAGCTCTTTCAAGATCTTTTTGGGCCTGCCTTTTCTTCTCTTGGGCTGTTTCTAATTGCTGATTCAGTTTATCAAGATGTTTCTGTTCTGTTCTTTTTTCAGCAGAGAGCTCCGCAACTTTTGCCGTATCTCCCGTTGCCTGTGCCGCAACAATTTGTTGATTCAAAGAACTAATCTTGGCCTGCGATGCTAATACCTGCTGTTGCAAATCATCACATTGCGCCGTGGCTGCACTGGCTCTGCGCTGAGCTGCCTCTTGTTTTGATTCGATTCTAGACAAAGAGAGGTCCGCTGCCGCCGTTGCCCCAGTCAGATTTCCCTGTGCTTGCGCCACCATTCCCTTTTCTTTTTGAAGTTTAAATTGGGCTGCACTCAAATCAGTTCTTGCTTTGTCAGCTTCTGGAGAATTAGGACCTGATGTTTTCTCAGCCGTTACCAAATCTGCTTTCGCTTGATCCACATCGGATTGAGCATTCGCTTGGCTTTGCTGCGCCTTCGTTAGCTCTGATTTTGCCTTATCTTCTGTCCCTACGGCTTCTGCGGCCTGACGCTTGGCTGTTTGATCAGCGGTTTCTGTTTTAGCCAGTGCAGAATTGGCCTTCTTCTCTGCTGCCGCCGCGTTGGCTGCGGCAGCTTTAGAGTCTTTACCCGCGGCAGACTCTTCACGTTTAGCTTGGGTTAATTTCTCCTGTGCATCCGCTATGGCTTTCTTATCATCTTTTTTCTTGGCCACATCTAAGTCTGCTTGGGCATCCAATACTTTTTGTTGAGCGTCCGCATGCTTGTTTTCCGCATCTTGTAGTTTTTCTTGAGCAGCTTCATGATCTGCTTGAGCTGCCGCCGCACGACGGGCATTTGTTTCTTCCGTCGTCTCTGTTTTCGCCAAAGCAGCATCTTCTCGTTCTTTAGCCTTATCGGCTGTTTGTTGTGCCTTTTTCGATTTATCTGCTGCCTCCATTTCGTTTTTCTTTGCCTTATCTAAGTCTGCCTTAGCAGCCGCTTTTTCTTCTGGAGTTTTAGCATTATTCAGTTTGTCTTGGGCATTTGAGACGTCTTGTTTCGCATTTTCGTGGTCTTGAGCCGCCTCATCTGCTTTGTCTTGAGCCTCTTGACTTTCATTTTGCGCTGCTTGAGCCGCGTTGGCATTCCTTTCTTCAACGGTTTGGGTGGCACTCTTTGTAGACTCGGCTTTGCGTGCAGTCTTAGCAGACTTATCTTTTGCTGTTTTCAACTCAGCATCAGCTTTTTTCTTATTATCTTCCGCTTCTTTGATCTTTTTCGGGTCTTTGCTTTTTTTGGCATCTTCAAGCTGCTTATCAGCGTCATCTGCCGCTTTCTGCTTTTGACCTTCTTCGTACTTTGCGTCACTCGCAGCATCGGCAGCGTCTTGAGCTTTCTTTTGATCTTTGTTTGCCGTCTCTATCTTTTTATCAGCAGCGGCAACCTTGTCTTTCGCCTTTTTCTGATCTGCCGCAGCTTCTGTTCTTTCTTGCCTGGCTTCCTCTTTCTTTTTTTCAGCAGCAGCAATGGCCTCTTTGTCTTGAGGGTTTGCCGCCCTTAGTTTTTTTAACTCAGCATCTGCTTCATCTTGTTTTTTCTGTGCGGCGGCTTCTCGCCCTTCTGCCTCTTCTAAATCTTTTTTAGCGTCTGCCTGTTCTTCTTCTGCTTCTTTCTGCTTAGATGATTTTTCTAATTCTTCGTGCTTTGGCCCCTCTTCCTCTTTAGGCGCTTCATCTGTCTTGTCTTTATCCATTTCTGCGCTAAGTTCTGAAGTGGGAGATTTTTTCAAATAGCTGTCATCTGCCGCGGCATCAGTTAACCCCTCATTCCCCCAAAAAAGAATGAGAAGAAGAAAAAGACCTTTTTTTATCTGATCCTTTCCAAGAGTTTGTCTGCTGTGCCTCATCTCTTTATTGACCTTAGGTTAATTTTATCGTTTTTAACAACCTCATCTTGGATTAAGAAGGTGGAGGGGGTGGAGGCGGTATATTTTCTGCTGTTGTAGTCGTCTCAAATGGTTGCGCAAGCATCTCTGGTGGAGGGGGAGGTAACCGTTTCAGATACTCTGGGCTTGCCCGATACTCTTCTAAGATTTTTTTATCCTCTTCACCTAATTGGTCGGAGTCGATATACTTTTTATCTAACAAAGCCTGTAAACGGCGTCCCCGGTTGGCTATCACCGATTGAGTGAAATCGGGGCTCGTGACGCTGGCAGGAGACCCAACAGGCTTCTGCTGAGAAGGTCTTTGTTGAGGGCGCGGTTCAGGCTGTTGGGACTGAAAAACACCACTGCCCCTCGTCAAACGAGAAGGTCCTGCCGCCTGTTGGGAAAGAGCCGGTGCATTACCGCCGAGATACGCATTGACCATAGCCCGATCTTTCGGTGAAAGCTGATTTGGATTAAGTTTGCCACTCTCCACAAAATCTAATAAGGCACGAGATCTGGCAGGGAGCTCTGCGCGAGGTATCAAGGATATTGGGGGTACAGGATTGGCTTGTGGCCTTACGCTCGAAACTGGCACAGGAAGATTTTGGGAGTATGCCTCGAGGCGTGCCTGATCTTCACGCGTCAGCTGACGTTTATCAATCTTCCCCTGCTGGATTAACGCCACCAACTTTTCAGTGCTTTGAGGAGGTATAGACGGAGCCACAGATTGCTTTCTTGCCGAGACTCTTTCACGTGCCCGATCAGCCGCCCCTCTTAATTTAGAAATAGATCCGGCCCTAAGCTCACTGGGCTGCCTTGTTTGGGGTTGAGGACCATACTCAACAAGCGGTGGTGTGGGCCTAGAGTAAGAAAGAGACTGACGCGGAACTATCCCAATATTCTCTGTTTGGGTACCCACGGATCGAGCCATAGGACTTGTACGAGCAGGAATTTTAATGAGTCCCGCCTTATATCGTTCTTCAAAGTCTAAGCGATGGCGTAACTCTTCATTAATTTCGCGCACTGCTTCCAGAATTCTAGCTTTCAATTTTTGGTTCCTTGTTTCTCTATAAACCGCCGCAAGATAAAAACGAATCCGCACCAATGAGCGCACATTAACTTCGTCAAGTTCCCGTCGTTTGTAAAGATTGTTCACCAAAATGGCCATCTCATTGGCGAGTCGCTCAATCGTCGGCTCCATCCCTCGGTTGATTTTGGTTGTGTTTATATCAAAATTAACGTCAGACGCTTTTATTTTCGGATTTTTGCGTACGCGAACATTCTGTGGGGCAACAGTCACCGTCCGGCGAAGTCTTGGGGTATCTCTTGGGGTATCTCTGGGATTACCTCTGGGACTATCATAAGCCCCTCTGACCTCTAAAACGCAAACGCTGAGAATGATTGGTAATAGGTAAAATTTCCACGTGTTCATTATTGTCATTATACGCCCCCGGTTCGTTTCGTCTTTTCTTTAGTATCAAAGGTTTTTAGAGAAAAAGCAAGATGAATTGGGCAGATCCTTAACACCTGTTTTTTCGCAGTTAAGGAATATTTTGCCTTTAGCGTCAAGGGGATAGACATGCTCCTGAAAAGTATGGTATACATCCCTTAATCTCAATCGGTTGAGGTTTCTTGTCGCGGGGTAGAGCAGCCCGGTAGCTCGTCAGGCTCATAACCTGAAGGCCGCAGGTTCGAATCCTGCCCCCGCCACCAATTTCCTTTTAGGTTTTCTAAGAGCTTTTTCTAAATATCTTTCCATCTATGTTATTGCTTGCGCAACGGGAAGTATGCACTGGATGCCCCCCCCTTAACGAGAGGTTCTGACCTTATGTCGCTCTTGAATGCTTTATTAACAAAAGTTTCGTTTGTTCATACTTCCTGTAAGTACAGTGACACCAGTCTATGCAAGGTTACATACTGTGATCGCTCTCCTACCAAGTAGGCTCGTTGCAAAGAGAGCTTATAAACCAACTCCTCAATGCTTAATTTTAGCTTTTCTTTTTTAATACCCTTTTTAAGTTGCCGATCAATGTCATCCAGAAGCAAGAAGGCTGTAATAAAAGTCCCCGTCCTTCCCACACCTGCGCTACAGTGAACCGCAATAAGATCTCCTGGATTATAGCCTTTCCTTACCCGCTTCACAAAATCAAGCAACCCTTTAGGGCATGTTCCTGAGTTATCTCCCCAGTGATCAATGGCATAATAGTTAAATGAATAAGGCAGGTTGTTTTCCTCTTCTGGAATTTTATAGACTAACTTGTCTGGCCCCTCTTTATTCGTCTGCAGGGAGTCTTTCCAGTAGTTTTCAGTCTTGAAAACTCCTTTTTCCATATCATTCGTCAACCGAATCACATGTTTCACATTATAATTTACCAATAGTTGCAGGAAGTTTCTAACGTGAGCAGACTTTTGAGGCCCCTCTAGGGCCAAAAATCTATGCCCATTCACAATTACATTGCTCGAATTAAAACTTGGGTGGCTGCAGTTATATTCAAAAGCTAAAAGATGCGGAGCTTTATAAAAACCAGAGGTGAGCAAGTCTTGCGCTCGTTCAAAATCTGTTGTAGCAAATAAGGGCTGTTCAGAGGGGTTTTCATAATAGAGACTGTTTCTTGTATCTTTCAAACTATCGAACTTCTTTTCGATTTCAGCGTCACTAAGCTTGGGATTAAAAGGCATAAACTTTCTATTTTTAGAAAACTTTTTCCAGCGATCTTCAAACCCTTTTTTGGCTTTTTGAAAATTACTGGCGACCTTATGCTTTGATAGAATTGGCAAAGGATACCCCTTCTCTGATGAAACTGATTTTGAAGCTAATAAAGGGGCATGGATCCCTACCAACCCACAGACAAGACTAACAACAATTAGAAACTTCATTTTTCCCTCTCTTCATTTGTACGAAAAAACTCTAATAAAAAACCCAGAATGTTCGCCCTGGGTTTTTCAACTTCAATTCATTGCATACAACAAAAATCTAGAGACGGATACGTACATCCGATCTTGTGCTTTGCGCTTAAACACCACACGTCCCGCCGTTAAAGCAAAGAGAGTATGGTCACGCCCCATGCCCACGTTTTCTCCCGCACGCACTTTGGTGCCACGTTGACGCAGAATAATGTTTCCAGGAATAACCGCTTGGTCTCCGAATTTTTTAAGGCCGAGTCGACGTCCTGCCGAATCTCTTCCGTTTCTAGAGCTACCGCCCGCTTTCTTATGAGCCATTTCTTAATCCTTTTTCTTTGCTGCTGGAGCCTGTTTGGCTTTTTCAGCCGGCGCCTTTTTTACAGCACCTTCAACCTTAGCTTTCGCTTCTTTGACAACCGCTGGCTTTTCTGCCGCGGCTAAAACTTTGCCACCGTGCAAGATATCAACTATGCGCAACATGGTCTTATGTTGCTTGTGGCCCTTTTTACGACGATAGTTATGACGACGCTTTTTCTTAAAAACAATGACCTTATCATCCCGCGTGTGCTTCTCAACCGTTGTGATCACTTGAGCCCCCTCAAGGACGGGATTGCCCATCACCGTTGATGTATCAGTTCCCACCATCAAAACGTCTGTGATAATAATTTGAGACCCAACGGCAGATTCTAACTTTTCCACCACAATCTTGGCATCTTTTGAAACTTTATACTGCTTTCCGCCTGTGCGAATAATTGCAAACATCATCTTATCCATAAAAATTGGTCATAGCATTTTTAACTTAAGTGTCTCTTTTAGCAGTCTTGACACAAAAGTCAAGTCTTAAAGCACGGAAAGACTAAAGAATTTCCCAATGATGCGCCTCCCTCTCCCCTCCCATTAACTGAGAATATCCGCGCACGCTCTCTTCCTTTTACAGCGATCTATAGCTGAGATACTTTAAAATGAGACGAGGAACGAGGAGCGACGCGGTGACGATGTATTCAGTTTATAAGTGGCCAGCTATATGATATAATGACTCCCAATATAAGGATATCTGACACGTGAAGAAAAAAAGTGAGCTCCGAGTCTTACAAGTATTGCCTGCTCTAGAAATGGGTGGCGTGGAACGTGGCACCATTGACGTGGCCATTGCTCTCAAACAAAAAGGGCACTTTCCCGTGATCGCCTCCTATGGGGGACGTTTGGTCTCCCATCTTCGCAAAAATGGTATTATTCACGAGTATCTGCCTCTGCACTCCAAGAACCCTTTTACCATCTGGATGAACATTGCTCGGTTGGTACGCATTATTAAAAATCACCAGATCCAAGTGGTACATGCCCGCAGTCGCGCCCCCGCCTGGAGCGCCTATTTTGCCGCCAAAAAAACGAGGGTCCCTTTTATCACCACCTTTCATGGCACTCACCCCTTTCAAAACAGGTTCAAAAAGCTCTACAACAGCGTTATGATCCGGGGCAAACGTGTGATCGCTGTCTCAAAGTTTATAGCTCAAGACATTCAAAAAAAATATGATATTAACCCTGGAAAAATTACCACAATCCTGCGCGGGGTAGATTTGGATGTTTTTAATCCTGATAAAATGACAGATGCCCGCATGGAAGCCATCATGAATCAAATGCAACTTCCAGATGATAAATACATTCTCCTCCTTCCGGGGCGCATTACACGATTAAAGGGCCACGAAGTTCTATTAGACGCCATGTCACGTCTTAATCGCCAGGATTTTATTTGTTTATTTGTAGGATCCACAGAAAAGAAAAACTTTGTAGAAGAACTAGAGGAACAAGCGAAAAACTATGGATTGCGTGATCGTTTGTTCATCATTAATGAATGCAAAGATATGCCTGCTTTGTACAGACTCGCCACCGCCACCATTTGTCCCTCTACCCAGCCTGAAACCTTTGGACGCACCGCCGCTGAAGCCGGCGCTATGGGCTGTCCTGTTATCGGTAGCAACCATGGGGGCACCAAAGAAATTGTGGTGGAAGGAAAAACAGGCTTTTTATTTCCTCCCGAAGACAGCCGCAGCCTCGCTTATGTGATCGAAAAAGTTTTGGATATGACCCTTGATGAGCGCCATCAGATCCGAGAAGCTGCCATGGCCCATGTGAGAAAAAATTTCGATAACGTGACCATGCTGACTAAAACCCTCAAATTATACCAGGAAGTTTTGTTTCAATAATGCAAAAGGGGATTCTTGTCATTAAACATGGCGCCCTGGGTGATATGATTTTTGCCATGGGGGCTTTTAAGGCCATCCGAGACCATCACAAAAAAGATAAAGTTGTTCTCTTAACCTCCCCCCCTTTTAAACGCCTTGCTGAAGCGTCTCCCTACTTTGATGAGGTCTGGATTGACGATCGCCTACGCCCTTGGCAACATCCTTTTAAAATCCTTTCTCTTTTCCGTCGTCTGAGGCAAGAAAAATTTGCCCGCGTTTACGATCTCCAACGGTCGAAACGCACGCGGTGGTACTTAAAAATCATGAAACACTTTTTTAACCCCAGCCCAGAGTGGAGTGGGATCTTCCCAGGCTGTGATTTCCACTATGATGTTCCCTCTGTCTATGGAAACCATATTTTGGAAATCAACAGAACCCAACTTGAAGTCGCTGGCATTAAAAAGGTGCTTAAACCCGATCTCAGTTGGTTGAGAGCCGATATTAAGCCGCTTCATCTCCCCAAAAAATATTTTCTGCTGGTGCCAGGCACCTCCCCCGGTCAAGATCATAAGAAATGGCCTGCCTCTTTTTACGGCAGAGTCGCCCAGCACCTAACAGACAAGGGGATCACCCCTGTCGTGCTCGGCACGAAAAATGAGCGCGAGGCTTGGGAAGAAATTCACGCGCTCTGCCCTTCTGCCCTCAGTTTGTTGGGGAAAACCAACCTCTTTGACATTCCCGAAATTGCCCGCCATGCCATCGGCGCCCTCGGTAATGACACCGGCCCTATGCACCTCTGCTATTTCAGTGGATGCCCATCCTTATACCTTTTCTCGTACTCTTCGGGGGTCGATTTGTGCGGCCCCACGGATGGGGTTAGTAAGGTTTTGAAACAAGAGAATTTGAAGGATTTAGGCGTTGAAGATGTCATAAAGAATTTGGTGTTTAGGAAAATGAAATAACTAAAGAGTGAGCTTCAAAGCTGCGGCTGCTTCCCTAATCTTATCCGCACTGCCCCCACATTGGGCGAGATCAGGGCGACCACCGCCTTTGCCCCCGAGAGCCATGGCGACAGGTTGAATCAAATCCTTAGCATCATACCGTCTCCTCAGATCTTCCGTCACACCCACCAAAACCGTTGCTTTGTCATCTGTCACGGAAGTCAACAAAATCACCCCCGACCCGATTTTTTTCTTGAGTACATCCATGAAGGGTTTCAGCTCTCCACCGGGCATGTCTTTGGTATGATGTGTCACAAAGGAAATTCCCTTGATGGTTTCCACCGTTTCTTGACCCTGAGCTTTCCCCCTGGAAGACCGTAAACTTTTGATCTCTTTTTCCAAGCTCTTGCGTTCTTCCAACAACGCCTTCAGGCGATCTGGCAACACGCGCACCGAAGACCTCAAAGACTCCGCGAGGGTAAAGAGAGTCTCTTCCATGTCATGGACATAGTCAGTCACCGCGGCCCCCGTCATGGCTTCGATACGACGCACGCCCGACGACACGCTTGACTCAGCCATAATCTTAAAGGCGCCAATATCGCCTAAACGTTCCACATGGGTTCCGCCACAGAGCTCCACAGAATAGAGATCATGCTCATGCCCCATGGAAACCACGCGCACTTCGTCGCCATACTTCTCCCCGAACAAGGCCTGGGCCCCCGCCTTCATGGCCGCTTCAGGGCTCGAGATCTGGGTTGAGACCAAAGCATTCCCACGGATTTGGGCATTAATGTCTTGCTCCACTTGATACAAGATTTCCTTCGACACCGCTTGGGGATAGCTAAAATCAAATCGCAGACGATCCTCCGCCACCAAGGATCCTTTTTGTATCACAGAAGACCCCAGCAACCGCCGCAGAGCTTCATGCAATAAATGGGTTGCTGAATGGTTGGCTCGCAATTTTGTGCGACGCTCTTTGTCAATTTTCAACATCACCTGGTCGCCCACAGCCACCTGACCCTGCTTGATTGTTACCTCATGGACAAAAAGACCTTCCACCTTTTTGAGCGTGTTGGTGACGATTGCTTTCCCGGTAAGGGTAGAGAGAGTGCCTTCGTCCCCCATCTGGCCCCCCGATTCTCCATAAAAGGGGGTTTGATTTACGATCACAAACCCTGTGTCACCCTCTTTCAGGGTAGAGACTTTTTGGCCGTCTTTCACGAGAGCTAGAACAGTGGCTTCAATGGTGTCAACCTGATACCCCACAAATTCGGTGGCTCCCCATTTTTCCCAGAGATCAAACCATAGGGTCTCTGTTTGACTGTCTCCCGATCCCACCCACGAAGCTCGTGCGGCCTCCCGTTGTCGTTGCATCAACAAGGTAAATTCATCCGTATTAACATCGATGTGCCTATTTTTAAGAATGTCTTGGGTCAAATCCAGAGGAAATCCATAAGTGTCGTATAATTTAAAGGCAGCTTGCCCAGATAAAACGGCCCCCCCCAACTGACTCACTTCCTCTTCCAAAACCCTGAGCCCTCGCGAGAAAGCCTCACTAAAACGCTCTTCTTCTAATCTCAGGGTCAAGGTGGTCAATTCCTTCGCACGCTCGAGCTCAGGGTAGGTCTCTCCCATCTTCTCGATCAAAAAAGGGACCAACTGGCAGAGCAAAGGTTCCTTTGCCTTTAACATATACGCGTGACGCATGGCCCGACGCATGATGCGGCGCAATACGTACCCACGCCCTTCGTTAGAAGGCAGCACCCCCTCCGCAATCAAGAAGCAACTGGCGCGCAGATGGTCCGCAATCACCCGCTGAGACACAAGAGCTTCTCCCTCTAGCTTGGTGTGTGTTTTTTCTGCCACAGCCACCACCAAAGACTTCAACACATCTGTGTCATAGTTATTCGTGACACCTTGCAGAACCGCAGCCATACGCTCGAGTCCCATCCCGGTATCCACTGACGTTTTCGGCAACAGGAGACGAGAGCCATCTTTTTGCTGCTCGTATTGCATAAAGACCAGATTCCAGATTTCCACAAACCGGTCGCCATCCTGATCGGCCGTTCCGGGGAGTCCGCCAGAGATATGCTCTCCATGGTCATAGAAAATTTCTGTACACGGTCCACAGGGGCCTGTATCGCCCATGGACCAAAAGTTATCCGAGGTGGAGATTTTAATAATCTTGTGATCCGAAACCCCTGAAATCTTTTTCCAAAGAGTGAAAGTTTCCTCATCTTCCGAAAAAACAGTGATGTATAATTTCTCAGGAGAAATCTTAAATTCTTTTGTCAGCAACTCCCAAGCATAGGTAATGGCCTCTTCTTTGAAATAATCACCAAAGGAAAAGTTGCCCAACATTTCGAAAAAGGTATGGTGACGCGCCGTGTACCCCACATTCTCTAAATCATTGTGTTTGCCCCCTGCCCGTACACATTTCTGAGCTGTCGTGGCCGTGGAGTATGGACGAGTCTCCAGCCCTGTAAAAACATTTTTGAACTGCACCATGCCCGAGTTGGTAAACATGAGGGAAGGATCATTGTGCGGCACAAGGGAACTCGACGGCACCACTTGATGACCATTTTTTTGAAAAAATCTTAAAAAAGAACTTCTGATGTCTTGTGTATACATGGCATTTGCTGATTTTTCGTACTTGTTCAATTTAATCACTCCTCCCCTAAATTGCAACGGGATTATTTTCATGCTTTTTTTTCACCCCCGCATGCTTTATCATGATTCCTTATGATCACACCTCATCCTAATATCGTTTCTTTTCAGAATACTGGCCTTACCTTTAAAGGAAACGTGCGCCTGTTCTCCAAGCTGAACCTAGATATTATCGAAGGAGGGTTTTATTTTCTGACGGGGCTCAGTGGAGCGGGAAAATCAACTCTGTTAAAGCTTATTTACATGGGTATTCCCCCGACTAGTGGGCATTTATCCTTATTTGGTGAGGATCTATCCCGGATTGTTCCCCATTCCATTGCCCACATTCGTCGGAAAATGGGGATTGTCTTCCAAGATTTTCGTTTGTTGCCCCATCTGACAACCGTTGAAAACGTCGCCTTACCCCTAAAAGTTCGGGGAGTAGATCCTCGCAAGGCGCGCCAACAGGCCAAAGAGCTGCTCGCTTGGGTAGGCTTAGAAGATGTTTTAAACAGTTTTCCCCATACCCTCTCGGGCGGCCAACAACAGCGCGCGGCCATTACCCGCGCCGTGATGGGAAAACCCAAACTCCTTTTGGCAGACGAGCCCACCGGCAATGTGGACGAAGAAGCAGCCAGAAAAATCTTGTATCTCTTTGAAGAGCTGCACAAGTCTGGCACCACGGTTATTCTGGCCACCCACAATCGTTCTTTTGCCAAAGAGTTTCATCATCCTGAAATTTTCTTAAAAAAAGGGCAAGCCGTTCTGTTAAATAACCGACGCTCTCCTGGAAGAGAGGTAAAATGAAGACTCATACCGATTTGCCTCTGAATGCCGATCCCTCCAGTCGTTTTTTGCCTTGGATTATTGGACTCATGATTTATTTGGCCAGCCTTGCCATTGTTATTGGACTATCGGTGAATCAACTCACTTCCCAGTGGGTTCAAGGATTAACCGATTCTCTCATTCTTGAAATGCCGCCGCGAGAGGAAAATGAAGAAACCAACATTGAAACCGAGTTCAAAATTTTTCAACTCATCCAATCAACCCCTGGACTCGGATCCATTAAAGCCCTTTCCCTGAAAGAGGCTTTAGAACAGCTAGGGTCTAACACTTTTTCAGAAGAAGATCTAAAAATTCTGCCTAAAATTTTAGAAATCCAGATCTCTAAACGAGACCTTTTTCATCTGAACTCTTTTAAAAAAAACCTCTCCGCCCTCGCCCCACATGCTCAAGTGGAAGACCATAAAGACATAAAAAATATTGTGCTCAACATTGCCAAATCCACCCAAGCCATCAGCTTTGGGATTGTCAGCATGATTATTCTCGGCACGATTTCTATTATTGCCTTCACCTCTCAAACCAGCCTCATCATCCACCGCAATGTGGTTGAAATTCTTTATCTCGTGGGGGCAACGAAGTCTTATATTGGAGGGCAGTTTCAATCCCACGCCTTCCGCATTGGCGTGAGAGGCAGCCTTATCAGTCTTGTTCTGGGCGCGCTTACCTTAATAAGTATTGCCCTTTTTGGCTCTGGCATTTTATTTTTAGATAAACTCATCACCGTTTCGTTTGCCACGTTTGTCTTTGCCTTAACGGCCCTGATCATCACTTTTTTTATTATGATTTCTGCCCGATTAAGTGTTAGGATAGCCCTTAAAAATGGCCTCTAAGATAAAGGAATAAGATGAGTTGGAGCGCTTTCTTCAAAACACTTGTCTCTTGCCTCTTGATCGCATGGGTAGGAGGGTTCTTTCTCTACCTCTACCAAATTCATCATTTTAAAGAAACTCACCCTCTGACAGAGGGGATCGTGATTTTGACAGGGGGAAAAGGGCGCATTAAAAAAGGCATCCAACTATTAGAAACGACTCCCCAGAAGCCTCTTTTAATCTCCGGCGTTCGCACACGCCTCCAACTGAAAGAAATCACGACATCCCCCCCATATGAAGGGCATATTGATTTGGGATTCAATGCCACGACTACCCGAGAAAATGCCAAGGAAGTTTCTGACTGGAACAAGGAAAAATCCTGCTCTTCTTTAACGGTAGTGACCTCTCATTATCATATCCCGCGCAGCTTACTGGAACTTAAAGCAGCTCTCCCCCACATTATCCTCATTCCATATCCTATCATTTCCCCCTCTTTTCAAAACCGGAGATGGCTGAGCGAGCCTGACCTGTGGCAGCTTTTATTTAAAGAATACAATAAATATTTGATTGTTTTTTTGGAAATGCGTATAAGATCTTTCCTTAAATAGACTTCTGGCAAAACCAACATGATGATTCGATCTATTTTCTTCAACATTGCTTTTTATCTTGGCTCCATTATTTGGTTGATATCCTTTTTTCCTCTCCTTTTCTTATCAAAAAGATTTAGCCGAGCTATTCCTCGGATGTGGTCTTCGTGGGTCTCCTCCCTCCTACGGGTCATTGTAAAAACCCCGTATCGCGTGGAAGGTCAGATCCCCCAAGACCCCGTCCTCTTTGGGATTAAACATCAATCTGCGTGGGAAACAATCGCTTTGAACCACATTCTGAACCGACCTGTGTATGTCTTGAAAAAAGAGCTTCTCTGGATTCCTTTTTTTGGGTTTTATTTACAGAAGGCCGACATGATCACCCTTGACCGAGGGGGGGGGATTTCAACTCTTAAAAATTTGTTACACCAGGCAAAAGATCGAATCCACCAAAAACGGTCTATCATTATTTTTCCGGAAGGCACACGGTCGATGCCGGGAACCCACAATCCCTACAAAAAAGGGATTTATTTCCTCTATAAAAATTTGAATATTCCCCTCGTGCCGGTGGCTCTGAATTCGGGGGTTTATTGGCCCAAACGCACCTTTATGAAATACCCTGGTACCATCCGCGTAAAATTCCTCGACCCCATTCCTCCCGGATTAGGAGAAGCAGAATTCATGGCACGTCTAGAGAAAGAAATTGAGACGGAAAGTCTGAAGCTTTTAAAGAATTAACTTGATGGTTTATCTGATTTCGGTTTATAAGTAACTAATTTTACAGCTGAGAGATTTTTATAGATATTCAGCCATGTATATGTTCGGGGTGTAGCGCAGTCCGGTAGCGCACCTGGTTTGGGACCAGGGGGTCGGAGGTTCGAATCCTCTCTCCCCGACCACTTTGGTATTAGAAATTTTCCTACATAACTATAAACAAGAGTAAACTCGGTACCTTAGCTGAGGAGGGGACTTTGGGAATGTTATGATAAAATTGATTTTAGTGACGCCTCAACTATCCCTTTAGCGAACTCAAATATCCTTGCGTACTATAATCCAATATTTTTTTATCTCGAGTCATGAGAGGAATTCCAAAAACACGTGCTGTTGCCACAATAATTCGATCAGCAGGGTCCCCATGGAACTCTCCTGGTAACAAAGAGCTTTCTACACAGATTTCGGGAGACAAAGAACAGGGGACAATACCTGGCGCTTTCAGACTTTGGTTAATCCAATTCAAGCAAGGTTGATTAAGTTGAATTCTTTGACGAGAATGTAGCATGCTAATTTCCCAGAAAGAAATTACACTAATACCTAAGTAGCCCCCCTTGAGGAAATGAGTTATTTTTTCTAGGGAAAATTCTGAAAGCCCTTTGTCTCCATTCATAAGCCAAAGAAAAATATGAGTATCTAGAATAAGTTGGAGGTTAGTTGTTTTCTGCATCCCACAGGTCCTCTAAAGGATCAAGAATGTCTCCTTTAATAAGAAGAGAATTTTTCATAAACCCAAATAATATTTTTGGAGAGTCCTCATAAGGAACCAACTTTGCCACAGGAATGCCCCTCTTTGTAATAACAATGGTTTCATGTTTTTGTTCAGCTAAATCCATGAGCTTTAAACATTTTGATTTAAATTCACCTGCGCCCATTCGAATCATCTAATACTCCTATGGTTACATATCTATGGTTAGATTAAAGCTCTTTTTTAAAAAAGTCAAGAGGTTTTTTTGTTTCATCCAACCTATGTGCTGCGTCACTTCCCTCTTCCCTTTCCACTTAAATTCAGGTTAAATGACCTTTAGAATCACATTCATGGAACACATTGACTTAGACATTCGGGTTCAAAGCCCTATTCTAACGGTGACAGAGCTTTCTGTTGTCCTGAAGAAGACCATTGAGGGTGCTTTTGGCTCCGTACGGTTACGGGGGGAAATTTCCAGTTTTAAATCCCACTCTTCCGGACATTCTTATTTTTCCCTGAAAGATGATACGTCCGTCATTGATGCCATTTGTTGGCGCGGTACAAACCTCTCTCTTACCCCTGCCGATGGACTGGAAGTTATCTGTCATGGCCGCATCACCACCTATGGCGCACGCTCGAAATACCAAATCATCATCGAATCCATGGAACTCGCGGGCGTGGGATCTCTTTTAAAACTCCTGCAAGAGCGAAAAGAAAAATTGGCCAAGGAAGGTCTCTTTGAGGCAGAGCACAAAAAACCCATTCCCTTCCTGCCCAAAAAGATTGGGGTGATCACCTCTCCCACGGGGGCTGTCATTCAAGACATCCTGCACCGGTTAAAAGAGAGATTTCCGTGCCATGTGATCTTGTGGCCCGTTGCGGTACAAGGCACAACATCCGCCCAGGAAGTGACGAACGCTATTCTGGGTTTTAATGCGCTGCCCCCAGACCAAAGACCAGATCTGCTCATTGTCGCCCGAGGAGGCGGCAGTTTAGAAGACTTGTGGAGCTTTAACGAAGAGAATGTGGTGCGTGCGGCTGCCGGCAGCCAGATTCCGCTGATCTCTGCTGTGGGGCACGAAACCGATACAACTCTCATTGATTTCGCCTCCGATCGCCGAGCGCCTACCCCCACGGCGGCGGCTGAAATGGCCGTGCCTGTTCGGCTAGACCTTCTGGAGAACGTTCAGCACATCCACCATCGTCTCCACACGGCCATGATCACGCACATGCGCCATCTTTATACCTCCCTGCAAAGTCTTGCCCGGGGACTTGTCAGCCCCAAGCAATCCCTCCAGATGAAAGCCCAGATCTTGGATGAACGGCAAGAGCGTCTCTCCGCCGCGCTGGAGAAGAAAATACATCAGAGCACACAAACCCTAAAATTTATCAGCCATCGATTGCACCAAGTGCGGCAAGAGGCATTGGTAAAAAACAAAAGCCAATACGATCGTTTGGCCCAACTCTTAGAAAGCTATTCTTACACTAAAACGCTGGGGCGTGGGTTTGCTCTCGTTAAAGACACCGCTGGAAATCTGATTACCTCTGCCCAACACATGAAAACCCAAGAGAGAGCTGACCTCCAATTTGCCGACGGCACTGTGATTGTGAAACCCCTGTCTTAAACAAGCCCCACACGACTTGATTTCAGTTTTTTAGGGTCGATCATAGTCTCTGGTTTGACAGGCTCTGCCTTTTTCTCGGCAAATTGGGATAGGGGCACAAACACCACTTTTGACTTCTGTTGCTGTACCCACTCCACCACCTGTCGCACACGACCCCGACTGAGGGAAATCCACACAATAGACCGCTCACTTTTTAAGAAAGCTTTTTTGTCACGAATCAGAGGGAATGAGAATACTCGATGGGAGAGACCTCCTCTTAAACCCTTCGATCGCGAGAGATTTAAATAGAGGGGCAGGATTTTAGAAGGCGCCTCTGTTGCCAGACCCATGAGATGGGGGAACTGTTTTTCGAGCAGCCTTTCTTTCCCAGCCTTTGACCTCACCATAATTTCTCGCCCCTGCTTCCAAGCCTTCTCAGAGAAAGCTCTCGCTTCTGGATGTTGGGCCGACAAGACAAAGGTAAGTGGCACCTTCAGCTTATGGATGACTTGCCAGTCTTCTGCTGATAAAGATTCCATCCCGTCCATGACGATCCCCACCTGATGCTTACCTTTGGGAACAGCCACTCTCTTCTGAGCATTTTTCTGCCACAAAGAATCAGCGGAGAAAGGGGCCAGATTTTGACGCTCTTGGTCTTTAAAAATTTTCACGAGTTCTGAATCATCCTCACGAGAGGACGCATCATTTCCCTCTTCCATATCTTGGGACCCGACTTCCCCCACTTCTTCAGATTCTTCAAAATCTCGGTAGGCGTCTTCTGGCTTTTTGGTGTCTGGTGGGGGAACTATAGGAGAGATGGTTTCTTTTGCTTTTATCTCCTCTCCTTTACCAGATTGGGTTTCCCATAGGAAAAAACCCGCTGTTCCCAATCCAGCCACCCCCAAGAAAACCACCCCAAAGACAAACCACTGCGTGTGCCTTTTTTTGGGGGTGGAAAAATTTTTGAAAGAAGAGGGGTTCGGCGAGCGCATTTAGACAAATTTCTTCTTCAACCGCAACACCCGCTCAAAGGCTTCATCGATTTGCTGTTCGGAGAGTACTTCCCGATTAATGGCTTCCAAGATAACGCGACCAAATTTCTCCGGCAGTTCTGGATCGGGTTCAAATCCTTTAATACTGGCAGCGGCTGATTTATTATTGGAATAAATCACCATATCATTGCCCGCCTGCAGTGCCTTCACGGCTGCTTCTTCAAATCCGAATTTTTCTTGGATGGCTGACATATGCAAATCATCACTAATGATGACCCCATCATACCCGTGGTCTCTCAGTTTTTGGAGCGTTCCCTTGGACAAGGTGGCGGGATACTTGGAATCTAACTTGGCGTTAAAGATATGGGCTGTCATCACTGCATCCACTTTTCCTTTTTTCGCCAGTTGAAAAAAAGGATCCATTTCTTCTGCGCGCCACAGGTCTGTCACATCCACAAACCCCTGATGACTGTCTTTTTTCGCACTGCCATGGCCCGGGAAATGCTTAATACAATTCAAGACACCCACCTCGTGAAACGCATCCACCATAATGCCGGCATACTTGACGATGGAGGCGATGTCTGACCCATAAACCCTGCCCAGTGCCCCTAAAATCGGGCACTTATACTCCTTAGGATCTCTATCAACGCACGGAGCGAAATCCCAATTAAACGCGTGTTCTTTCAATTCAATCGCCATCTCATGGTAGAGGCGCGCCATCTCCTCCATCCCTTTTTTAACCATCTCTTCCGGAGAGGAAAACCCTATAAAGCCTTTGTCTTTTGTGAGGCGCTGCACTTTACCCCCTTCTTGATCCACCGTGGTAAACACAGGTGGCAATCCGGCGTCTTCAGCCGCGCTTAAACATAACCGATTCAGGACGGTGATTTGCCGAGGGTCCACAATGTTATAGCCATACGCAATCACTCCCCCAACGCGCGATAATTTAATATCTTCCAGGATCTTTTCAACGCCCTCATCTTGGGGGGTAGTCCCGTGAAACCCGACGATCAAAAGTTGCCCGATTTTCTGTTCAAGTGTTAACCGATTCTTCATGTCTTATCCTCTATCAAGATCTGTCCACCCACGTTTGGAAAATTCTTGGCGCATGATTTCTCTCAACTTTGCAAAAGCGCGCTCTTCAATTTGACGGATGCGTTCTTTTGAAACCCCCACTTCTTTGGAAATTGCGTCTAGCGTTTTCGGAGGTTCTTCGAGCCGACGGGCCTTTAAAATAACCACTTCACGCGGGGTTAAATATTGAAGGCATTTTTCCAGAATTTCTGTTTGCTTCCGCGCTTTATCTGTTTCAATGGACTTCTCTTCCTGGCTAGGACTCGCGCTTTCAATCCAATCTTGCCATTCTGGCCCCTCTCCTTCCGATGACGGAGAGGCATTTAAAGAGGCATCCCCGCCACTGAGTCGTTCTTCCATTTCCCGCACTTCTGTTTCAGTGACCTTCAATTCCTTTGCAATCACGCGAATATCTTTATCCGTCATACCTTGAAAATCATCTTCCAATTCTGAGATTTCTTTTTTCATACGCTTTAAATTAAAAAAGAGCTTTCTCTGCGCTGCAGTAGTTCCAATCTTAACCAAAGACCACGTTCTTACAATATAATCTTGGATGGCTGCCTTAATCCACCATATGGCGTACGTCGAAAATCGGAATCCTTTCTCTGGATCAAATTTCTTCATGGCATTGAGAATGCCGATATTTCCTTCGGCAATGAGGTCAGCCATGGGCAGCCCATAGCCCCGATAGCCGGCCGCGATCCTCACCACCAACCGTAGATGACTAGTGATCAATCTTTGGGCCGCGTCAGCATCTTGGCTTTGATACCACCTTTGGGCCAATTCATATTCTTCGTCTGGTTCTAGAATGGGATAGCTTTTAATTTTTCTGAAATATTGTCCCATATCCTCAGAGGTGCTCTGAAAAGGTAGGGATCGGGTAGGGAAAGAATCTGGTTCTGATGTTTTTGTCATTTTGTCTTTATCTTAAGAAGGCTTCCTTAGCAAGGGGAACTGACTCGTCACCACAGACAAGAATCGTTTATCCATGGATTCTAATTTTTGGTGAATATATTTTTGAATGCTGGGAACATCTCCCTCTGTCAGATCATGCGTTTCTGACAATCTGAAATAAGCCTTGCCTTTGCCATAGGTGGGCTGATTTCTGAATTCAAAACTAAGGATAATATCCACAAAAAGAGTCTTCATCAAAGGATCTGTTGGGTGATTTTCCAAAGACGCCCGGCCTTCTAATAACCCCAGCACTCCTTCACCCTGGAGTCCTGCCACCATCGCTTTTTCTTGGGCCCATTTTTCCAGATCTAAAAGATGGTCTAAATTCTCGCCTTTGCGAAGCGGAATATAGTTCACCACCGTATAGCTTTTCAAATCCAATTTCAGAGGGAATGGGTTTTCCACTTCTTTTTTCATATGTCGATGGCACCCAGAGAGCGCCAGGCAAAGAACCACGAACGATAAAAAATGCCTCATGTATAACCTCATAGGGGGAGTATATAATAAATTTTCTAAAAACCAAAACGTTACGAGGGGGTGTCGACTTCAAACTTAGGGTAGGGATCCAAAGCCAAACTGAGATACTGAACAAAGATTTCGCCCACATCTACCGTTCCATCTTTGTTGAGCACAACAGGTTCGGGCTGATCTTCCTCAAAATTTTCCGGCAAGGTAGACTCATCTGTGATAGAGGGGAAAAGTTCCAACTTGATGGGCTCTTCTACCTCATCAGGTAAGTCTTTCAGCGTGGTGACACACGATTGGATCACCTCTGCCTTTACGACAGCAGATACCTGAAGAGGGAATTCTCCCACTTTCCCTTGCACTTGGCAGTTAACCTGAAGATTTTTTAGAACGACCAGATCTAACCGCTTGGCAAGATCTTCTTTTTCTTTGTCATTCGCTACAAACGTAAAGGTGGCCGGCAGACTGGTTAGTTTTTTTACATCTAGAAAACGTATAAATTCATTCATGATCATCGGAGGGTCAGAGTGAAACGGAGTGACTTTAAAACAATGTTTTACGCTCATCATATCACCTCATAAATTATAGCCCTGTTATTTTTATAATAACATAAAAGACAGGTACTTTGTCACCCTTTTTGTTCAAAAAATGTGATAAATCTTGGTCTTACTTCGACCCTTCATACATATACTCTCGTGTGAGAGGCGCAAGCCTTGGGTCACGCATGAGTTGGATCTGAAAAACCATAAAGCCAAGATTTCGGAATGCCATCTCACAAGATGTCAGATAATATTCCCATAGGCGACAAAACCGCGCGTCATAAAGCGCCTGGGCCTGATCCCTCTTCTCTTGAAATCTCTCCCGCCAATGCTTCAGTGTTTCGGCATAATGGTATCTCAGAATTTCAATGTCTGTCACGAACAGCTTTGAGTTCTCAATGGGCCCCATGACCTCTGATAAAGACGGGCAATACCCCCCAGGGAAAATATATTTGCTAATCCACCCTTTGGCATTCCCCGGCACGCTTGATTTTCCGATGGAGTGCAACACCGCCATCCCTTGAGGTGTCAGCAAGTCATGGACTTGGTGGAAAAAATCATTGTAATTCGGCGTGCCCACATGTTCGAACATCCCTACCGAAACGATGCGGTCGTATTTACCTTTTTCCTCGCGATAGTCCCTTAAGAAGAACTTCACTCTGTGATCCAGCCCCGCTGCCTTGGCCCGCTCCCTCGAAACCTTCAATTGCTCTTCCGAAAGGGTGAGCCCTGTCACCTCCACGCCCGCAGATTTGGCCAAGAAAAGCGCCAATCCGCCCCAGCCAGATCCGATATCCAAAACTTTTTGGCCCTTCTGAAGACACAGCTTTTTGGCAATATGTTTCTTTTTGTTTTCCTGAGCTATCTCTAAACTATCTGTCAGCTTCTTAAAATAGGCGCACGAATACTGCATGTCTTTGTCTAAAAACAGTTTATAAAGTTTGCCGTTTAGATCATAGTGGTGAGACACATTCTTGCGGGATCCCGTCAGAGAATTATGCTGAAAAATAAACCGAAGAGGATAACATAGAACCTCCACAATACTGGTGAGCGCGTTAAGAGGATGCAGAGCCAAATTGCGGGTACATACATCCAGAAGGCCCGCGAGCGTTCCCTCTTCAACGGTAATCTCCCCCTCTGTATATCCCTCCCCCAAGGCGATGTCAGGGTTTAACATCATCTTTAATTCTATGCTTTTTGCGTGGAGCCGTATGGTGGCTTCAGGACCAGGAGTTCCTGAAAAGGTGTGTTTCTTCCCCGCAGCATCAATAACGTGCAACGTTCCCTGCTGAATAAATCGTTTCAATACCGCTGCTAAGAGCATTCTTCCGTCCCCCATTTTCCTTAGTGTAAAACAGATTGACGTCTTATTTCAAGTATTTGAATAGGTTAGGGAGAAGAAGGCCTATTTTTCTGTAGGTTACGTCTTAATATCCATGTCAATACGATCGAAATTTAAATGGTAGATGGGGTGGGATTCGAACCCACGAGAGGCTTGCACCCCTGCCGGTTTTCAAGACCGGTGCCTTCAACCGCTCGGCCACCCATCCACAAGGATTCCCCTTTGTTGCAAAACTTTGAAGCGGGGTCAAGAAGTTTATTGTTTCCTATTCCTCTATAGGCTACATTTTATGAAATAGAGGGAGGCACATGAAGAAGATACACCAGATCTTATCTATAATGACCATGGCGCTTTGCTTTGTGGTCTCAGCACAAGCCGGCTCGCCTCCCCAGTTTGAAGATTGGCTCAATAGAGAGTTTAAACCCCTTGCCCTGAACAAAGGCATCACGCCAGAAACTCTGAATCGTGCTTTCCAGAATGTAAAGCACATGCCACAATCCATTACGTTCGACGGCAAGCAACCCGAGCAAACCCAAAGCCTAATCCAATACCAAGAAAAACGGATTCCCCCCCGCATTGTTACCGCTCGGAAAAAAGCGAAAAAACATGGTCGTGTTTTAGACACTGTTCAAAACACCTACGGCGTCCCCAAAGAAATGATCCTTTCTCTCTGGGGGCTTGAATCAAACTTTGGCACGAACATGGGCCAATTTATTATTGTGCATACGCTCGCAACACTGGCGTTCGAAGGGCGTCGACGAGAGTTCTTTACACGAGAGCTGGTGGAGGCACTTAAAATTCTACAAAATCAAAGTATGCACCCCCACCACCTCAAGGGGTCTTGGGCAGGGGCACTGGGCCAATGTCAGTTCATGCCTAGCACCTTTAATGCTCATGCTGTAGATGCCACCAAAAAGGGATACAAAGATATTTGGAATTCCACCGATGACGTTTTTGCGTCCATTGCCAATTATCTGGTTAACTCGGGATGGAAACCGAATGAGCCATGGGGCCTAGAGGTGACGTTGCCTGATGGCTTTGACGAAAGATTGGCCACTCTTTCTGTTCAGAAATCCAAACAAGATTGGGCTGCTCTCGGGGTTAAACCCGCGAAAAAAGACACGTCCCTCCCCGATCTTCAAGGATCTCTCCTTATTCCCGAAAATCAAAAGAAAGCTTTTCTTGTTTACAATAACTTTAGAGTTATCTTAAAGTGGAACCGCTCTACCTGCTTTGCGTTAACTGTCTGCCAATTCGCAGATCAAATTAGGTCTTATCAATGACACATCTCTATAGAAATTCTTTTTTCTTTACCTCTCTCTTTTTACTCACCTCTTGCGTAATGAAAGAACAAAAGCCTGAGCGTTTGTTGCCTCCCGAACCTGTTCTGATCAAAGAGGATATGATTGTTAAAAAGAGTGAATCTCCCAAAGAAGAAAGAGGGGAGGCTCTCCCCACGCCCCAAACGGAAGAAGAGGCTCAACGCTCCCTTCCCGCTTGGGCACACGCCAAAGGAGATGGCGTTTATAAACTCGGAAAACCTTACAAGGTCAACGGTGTTTGGTACTTCCCAGCCGAGAACACTCGGTATGATGAAATTGGGTTTGCGTCTCGCTATCCTAAATCCTTCCAAGGACAAAGAACGGCGAATGGAGAAATTTACAGTAATACCCTTCTCACAGGCTGCCATAAAACCCTCCCGTTACCTTCCATTGTGCAGGTGACGAATCTTTCTAACAATAAATCCATTGTGGTGCGTCTTAATGACCGCGGTCCTTTTGTAAACGATCGGCTGCTTGATATTTCAGACAAGGCTGCGACTCTCCTAGAGTTTCCAGAAGATGGGAATGTGAAGGTGCGGGTTGAAATCATGAACCCAGAATCAAAAACCGCCGCCGCTGCCCTTCAGGGAGGCGAGAAACCTGCCATTCCTCATGCCGCCTATCCACCCCCCGTGATTACAAAAGATCCTGAGACGCCAGCTCCCGTGGAAAACACAGAGAGTTTTGTCACTGTTGCGTCCACCCCAGCCCCAGAGGAAAGTCCCTCTGAAGCTTTATTTGATCAGGCAACCCCTACATCCCCTGCATCCCAAGCTGAGATCCTTCCCGCAGAAGTGCCCCCAGCGGGTCCGGGCATGGCCCCCGTGGAACAAGTCTCCCTCCCTGAAAAAGCCTATTACGTTCAAGCCGGCCTCTTTGGAAATCCTGAGAACGCTAAAAACCTAAGTCATAAACTAGGGTCTATCGGTCTTGTGGAATCGTCCCCCGTGACTATTAATGGTCGTTCCCTCCATCGAGTTCGAGTGGGTCCTTTTTCCTCTCTCTCGGACGCCAATAAAGTGCTTGCCCAAACTAAAAAGGGATATAACCTTCCCGATGCCCGTATTGTGAATCCTTAATTTAAAGACTTGTTAGCTGTGACTCAGAAAGCAAAATTTATTACATTCGAAGGCGGAGAAGGGGCTGGGAAAACCACCCAGATTCAGCTCTTGGAAACAGCTTTAAAAAACAAAGGCTATCACGTCATCAAAACACGAGAGCCAGGAGGGACCACGGGTGCAGAATTGTTACGGGCTGCCCTTAAAGACCATCCTGAGACGCACTGGGATGCCGTTTCTCAAGTCCTTATTTTGTACGCAGCCCGGCGAGACTTAGTGGAAAAAGTGATTAAACCTGCCTTAGCCCGCAATATATGGGTCCTCTGTGATCGGTTTGCAGATTCCACTTTTGTGTACCAAGGCTACGCTCAAAACTTAGGCATCGAGTTCGTGCAATCTATTCACACAGCCACACTGAAAAACTTTCAGCCTGACTTGACGTTCTTCTTCGACCTCCCCCCCAAAGAGGGGTTACACCGAGCGCGCAAAAGAAGTCAGCAAGACTTTTTTGAATCCATGACTCTCGACTTTCATGAAAAAGTCTATGAAGGATATAAGGTTCTAGCTCATCAAAATCCGAGATTTTTTACGGTCTCGGGAAAGCTGGCCCCTCCCCACATGACTCAAGTGATTTTTAAGGCTTTACAAGAAAAATTTTCTCTATCACTGTAAGGCCATGACAATGAATCTCATAACGGCACACAAAGACTTAAAGCAAACTTTTTTCCAAGATTTCAAAGAACGCCCCCATCATGCCTGGATTTTAAAAGGTCCTCAAGGCGTGGGGAAAGTGGACTTCGCCAAGCATATAGCGGCACAATTACTGACAGAAATCACCCCTGACGACCACATCTACACCAAAATCGAGAATCAAAATCACCCAAACTTTTTATACATTTCTCCAGAGGCCTCTCCTACCCAAGCTATTTCCATTGAGCAAATACGTGGGGTTTTTCAATTCTTACAACAAACCGCGCCTGATGGGGGATGGAGGATTGTGATTCTCGATAGCTTGAATACACTCACCCCTAATGGAGCCAATGGGCTTTTAAAAATTCTGGAATCCCCACCCCCCCATACCGTGTTTTTCTTGATTCAACACAATGGAGCCTCTCCCCTACCCACGCTTGTTTCTCGATGTGCGAAGCTTTCCTTTGCCGCACCGTCCTCTACTGACTTACTCCCGTTTCTTCCCGAAGGACTCTCTCTTCAAGAGCAAACGATTCTCCTCGCACTTGCCCATGGATGCCCCGCCCATTTGCAGGATCTCTTGGACCAAGAAGCCCTCTCTCTGTATGGCTCTTTCCAGCAAGCGGTGCGGTCTCTTGTGGAACAGGATCATTATGCCCCTGCCCATACTCTCGCCCAAACGGTGGGAAGGGATGCCTCCAAGCTCACTCTTTTCTTGTCCCTTGTGGAATGGTGGCTCCAAAATGCCGTGAAAGAAGTCGCCCTTCAGCAGCGTTGTTTTTTCACAATCCAGTGTTCCCTCGCCTCTTTGCTTGACATCCATCAAACAATTTCTAAGATCATTAAATGGAAAAAGAATCTTGATATTGATGGGCGCCAACTTGTCCTCACCCTCTTTTTTGAGTTAAAAAATTTAAGAGCATGATGCAAAAAACGTATTACATTACAACACCCATTTACTATCCCAACAGCACTCCCCATATTGGGTCTGTCTATACCAACGTGTGCTGTGATATACTCGCCCGTTTTAAACGGCTTGATGGCTATGACGTCAAGTTCCTCACGGGGACTGATGAACATGGCCAAAAGGTAGAACAAGCTGCCAAAGATAAGGGCTTACCCCCCCAAGTATTTGTAGATCAGATTTCCGAAAATTTTCGACAGCTCATCCCCGCCTACGCCCTTTCTTGTGACGATTTCATCCGCACGACGGAGCCTCGTCATAAAAAAGGCGCTCAAGCTTTTTGGACAAAACTGGTGGAGAAAGGCGAAATTTATTTGGGACACTATGCGGGTTGGTATTCTGTTCGAGATGAAGCCTTTTATACGGAAAGTGACCTGGTGGATGGGAGGGCGCCCACAGGCGCACCCGTGGAATGGGTGGAAGAATCCAGCTATTTTTTCCGCCTCTCCCACTGGCAAGACAAGCTTCTAAAGTTTTATGAAGATCATCCCCACTTTATTGGCCCTGAATCTCGTCGGAATGAAGTGATCAGCTTTGTGAAAGGGGGTCTGAAAGATATCTCAGTCTCGCGCACCACCTTTGAATGGGGGATTCCCGTGCCCCATGATCCTTCTCACATCATGTACGTGTGGATCGATGCGCTCACCAATTACATCACTGCTTTGGGATATCCTGACACCACCACCCCAGACTTCAAAAAGTTCTGGCCGGCGGATCTCCACATGGTGGGCAAAGATATTTTGCGGTTCCATGCCATTTTCTGGCCCGCTTTTTTAATGGCGGCTGATCTCTCCCCTCCTCAAAAAATATTTGCTCACGGCTGGTGGACAGTGGAAGGTGAAAAGATGTCAAAGTCTTTAGGAAACGTGGTAGACCCCTATGCGTTGGTAGAAAAATACGGAGCTGATGTGGTGAGATATTTCTTAATACGCGGCGTATCTTTTGGCAGTGATGGCGATTTTTCCGAAACAGCTCTGGTGCAACGCGCCAATACCCAACTTTCCAATGAATTGGGGAATCTGGCCCAACGTATCCTCAGCATGGTCAATAAAAATTGCGAAGGTCAAATCCCCACGTTGCTCCAAGAATTTTCCGATGAGGATCAAAACCTTCTCACCCAAGCACAAAGTCTCCTGGGTCTCGCCCGCGAGCATCTTGACAAGCAAGAGCTTCATAAATATGCAGACACCCTCTGGAATGTGGTGTGGGCCGCCAACAAATATGTGGATGAACAGGCACCCTGGAATTTGAAAAAGACAGATTTTCACCGCATGGAGATGGTCTTGTACACCGTCATGGAAACCTTGAGGTATTTGGGGATTCTATTACAACCCATGATCCCTGAGACAGCCAAAAAGTTATTGGATGCCCTGGCAGTTCCGAGAGATCAGCGCACCTTTGCTCATCTCTCAAGTTCTTTCTGCCTAAAACAAGCCCATCCCTTGCCCGTGCCGTTCCCCCTCTTTCCCCGCATTGAGCCAGAGCCCTATGTTTGTTGATAGCCACTGCCATCTTAATGATCCTCAATTTAAAGAAGACCTCCCGCAGTTATTAGCGCGAGCCAAAGCCTTAGAGATAGGCCGCATCCTCACCATTTCCACCGAGCTGAAAGAGATTCCTGATCTTGAAAGACTCTCTGAAACGTACGACGAGATTTACCATACCGTCGGCGTTCATCCCCATGAAGTAGACAAAGAAGGCGTACCGGATTTAAAAGATCTCCTCACTGCCCTTCATCATCCCAAAGCAGTGGGCATTGGCGAAACTGGCCTCGACTATTATTACGAACACAGCCATCAGGAACATCAAAAACTCAGCTTTCGACATCATATCCACGCCCTGAAGGAAACAGGCCTCCCCCTTGTGATCCACTCTAGAAACGCGGAAGAGGATATCTTGCAGCTTCTCAGAGAAGAAAAAGTTCGAGACCATATGACCCCTGGTGTGATCCATTGTTTTAGTGGCACCCGAGACTTTGCGGACGCCACATTGGACTTAGGTTTTTATATTTCTTTTTCGGGGATTCTCACCTTCAAAAATGCGGAAGAGCTCCGCGAGATTGCCAAGACTGTTCCCCTTGATCGCCTACTCATTGAAACGGATGCCCCTTATCTCGCCCCCACTCCCCATCGTGGCAAAAGAAATGAGCCCTCTTTTGTGGTTCATACGGCCGAAAAGCTAGCAGAACTCAAGGGCGTTTCCCTCAAAAAAATCCAAGAAATCACCACCCATAACTTTTTTACCCTTTTCTCAAAAACAAAGAGGAATATAATACACCCATGAAAGTCATTGTTTTAGGATGCGGACATGCCTGCGGGACCCCTATGATTGGGGAGAGATGGATAAATTGCGATCCTCACAACACGAGGAACCGTCGCACCCGTCCGTCCATCCTCATTCAACATGGCAAGAATAATGTCCTCATCGATACCTCTCCGGATCTGCGCTATCAATTGTTACGGGAGAATATTCCCACTCTCCATTCTGTCGTCTATACTCACGCCCACAGCGACCACGCCCACGGTATTAATGATGTTGGTATTATTAACCGCATAGAAAAACGCCTTATCCCCACCTTTATGGATCGCGAGACTTTCGCTGCTTTGAACCAATCTTTTGGCCACGCCTTTCACTCTGACATTCCCCATTATGCTCCCTTCTTGGAAAAACACATCATTAAACCTGGCCAAGAGTTTTCAACAGGAGGCGTGACCTTCTTGCCCTTTGAACAAGACCATGGGTACGGTATTTCCATAGGATTCCGCATCGGAGACTTTGCCTACTCCACCGATGTAAAGACCCTCTCAAAAGAAGCCTTCCACATGCTGAAAGGCGTGAAAACGTGGGTGGTGGATTGCGTATCAGAACAAGAACACCCCACCCATTCTCATCTCAGCCAAACGTTGGAATGGATCCGCCATGTGAAACCCCGCCGCGCCATCTTAACCCACCTTGGGCCACAACTGGACTATGAAGCGTTAAAACAAAAGTTACCAAAGGGGGTAGAGCCCGCGTATGATGGCATGGTGATTGAGATTTAAGGGTTCGTCATTGTTGCACAGCAATGACGGGGGTTGTTCTTTTTTGATGTATAGACTTGACTCATGAAAACCTCTTCCTCTACAGTCAATTCATACCATGAAACACTTTTCTTATCGAGGGACCTACGATCACTTCCGCGACATTGCGCCCAACTATTCCCATTTTTTATTGGATATGTGGGGCGTGGTACATAATGGCGTGGAAGCATTACCAGGGGCCATTGATTGTTTAGAGACGCTAAAGCGCGACAACAAGCCTATTTTGTTCATCACCAATTCATCGCGCCCCGGTGAAATCCTGGCCCAACTGGTGGCCAACATGGGGATCCTGAGAGGCACTCATTACGATGATATCCACAGCTCTGGGGACGCGGTGATTGAAGGTTTGAATGATCCCGTCCATAAATGGGCCACTAAAAAATATTATTATTTGGGGGATACGTCCTCTGACCACCCCCTCTTGCCCCGAATCCCAGGAAAACAAGTCTTCACGCTAGAAGAAGCGTCTTATGTCTTGTTCACGGCCCTCACCCCGCTGACGGATGCGGTCTTGGCACAAGCGCTAAAGTTAGATCTCCCCCTCTTATGTGCCAACCCCGATGTGATGGCTATGCATGGCAATACTGTTGCCTATTGCCCAGGGCTGGCGGCTCAGAAATATGAGAAACAAGGCGGAACCGTTCTTTATTATGGCAAACCCTATGCTCCCATTTATGAATCTGCTTTGAAAAAACTGGGCTCGCCCACATTGAGAAATGTCCTAGCTGTGGGGGATGGCCTCCATACCGATATCCAAGGAGCTAATACCATGAAGATTGACAGCGTATTGGTGCATGGCGGACTCCATCACCAAGACTCCCTCGCTGTCCTAGAAGAAAAGTTCAAGAGCGAGGACATTTATCCCCAGTATGTTATACCCAGATTGGTGTGGTAATAAAAAACTCTCTCCTTTTTTAGAGAGGTTAAGATACTACCCTCATTTGATTTCTGAACATAATCGTTGAACTTTCCTTGCATGGCATGTATTTTAAGGAACAGTTTCACGTATCCGGAGTTTTATGATGTCAAATATTCTAGAAGAAATTAAACAAGAAGTGGATCAAGAGCGCTGGCTCTCTTTGTGGAAAAAGTATCAGAATCATGTTTACAGCGGTGTGACAGCTGTTCTTGTGATCGCAGCTGGCATGATGTGGTGGCAAAACCATCAGACCTCGAAGACATCCATTCAGTCTAATGAATATACCCAAGCCCTCGTAATTTCGGAATCTGACCCCGAGCGCGCTTTCAAAATTTTTGAACACATCCCGGCCAAAGGCGAAACTATTTATGCGCAGCTCTCTCGGTTCTGGGTAGCGGCCATCTTACTCGAACGCGGAGACACCAAAGGAGCAAAAGAGCTCTATGATATTATCTATCAGAACTCGAGTGGGCTTTTTGCGTCTTCTTCCCTAAAAATCCTGGGTCAATTGGCCCAGCTTCACGGCCTTTATATTGAGATCGATACAGTGGACCCCCAAATCATTATCCAAAAAGCCACACCGTATGCCTCTGCAGACTCTCCCTGGCGACATTTAGGGAACGAGCTTTTAGGTCTGTCCTATCTGAAAAAGGGAGATAAAGAAAAGGCTCGGTCCTCCCTCCATAAAATTCTGGAAGACCCTAAAGTTCCCGCCGCCTTTAAGGTTCGCGCCCAAGCCATTATTAATTATTTAAACACAGATCAAAAATAACCCGATGAAATTATTTTCTGCTTTTCTTATTATTGCGTCTAACGTCGGGCTCTTCCTCCTTCAAGGATGTTCTACATCCAAAGATCTTCTGACGGGCGATCGTACAGAAATTTTGCCTGTCGTCAAAGTTTTGGAAAAGGATGCTGAAGCCGAAAGCATTGCTGTCACCATTGAAGACCCAACCCTCAATATGGATTGGCCCCAAGGAGACTACAACGCCACTCACAAAATCCCTCATTTAGAAGCCGGTGATCTTAAAAATGTCATTTGGAAAACCAGCATTGGGCAGGGGGCCACAAGAACCGGCTTTTTATTAAGCACGCCTCTGATTGAAAATGAGATCATTTATACTCTCGACACAGCCGGACGCATTAAAGCCAAAAATCTGCAAACAGGAAACGATGTCTGGCAGCGCCGCTTAGAAACAACCTCTCGTCGGGATGAGTGTTCTGGGGGCGGGATTTCTTTGGGAGATGGCAAAATTTTTGCAACCTTCTCGTCAGCAGATGTGGTGGCTCTTGACAGTACCAGCGGTGACATGGTTTGGCATATCACTCTTCCCCATTCTATTCGGTCTGCACCTACCTTCTATAAAGGATACCTTTACCTGGTTACCAAAAATAACCGTATTATCTGCCTCAATGCCTTGACAGGAGAGAAGGTTTGGCAACAAGAGGGGAGCGAGAATTCTTGTTCCCTTGTGGGGGGCGGCAAACCCGCTGTCCAATATGACACAGTGATTGCCCCCTATTCGTCTGGAGAGCTCTATGCCCTTCGTCGTGAGAATGGGTTCCCTCTTTGGGCAGAATCTCTGAGTGCCTTCAAAGTATTCAGCTCAGCGGCGACTGTTTCCCATATTAAGGCTTCCCCCGTGGTGGATGGAGACCTGGTGGTTGCCGCTTCCCAAAGCGGGCGCATGGTGGGCGTTGACTATCGTACCGGCACCATTGTGTGGGATCGTGAAATTCTCGGCACCTCCACCCCTGTGGTGAATGGGAACTTTATTTTTGTGGTCACCTCTGACCATCAAGCCGTTTGCCTTGTGCGCCACTCTGGTAAAATTATCTGGGTCGCCCAATTGCCAGGATATGGGGCCAGGGAAAAAACGTCTTATGCTGGCCCTGTTTTGGCGGGTCATAAATTGATCATCACCAGCTCAGAGGGGAAAGCCATCTTCTTGAACCCAGAAACAGGCGAGAATGTGGATCAACTCACCTTGCCTGGGCCTTGTTCTTTGCCCCCCATTGTGGCCAACAAAGTCGCCTACTTCTTAACAGAATCGGGTACTCTGGTCGCTGTCGAGTAAATGAATCATGTCACTGACCATTGCCCTTGTCGGCCGCCCCAATGTGGGAAAATCTACCCTCTTTAATCGCCTCGTCGGGAAAAAGATAGCGCTTGTCCATGATGAACCAGGCGTGACGCGGGACAGACGGTTTGGTACAGGGCATATTGCCGACTTAACCTTCGGGGTCATTGATACCCCTGGCATCGAATCGACCCACGCCCCCAAAGAAAAAGAAAGCTTGTCTCTGGGCGTCTGGCAGCAGACTGAGCACGCTCTCAAGGGTGCCACTCTGGTTGTGTTGGTGCTGGATGGTCGCGAAGGGCTCACCCCTCTTGACCAAGAGTTTGCGCAAAAAATAAGGAAGCTCAACAAACCCTGCCTCGTGGTGGTGAACAAAGCCGAGGGGAAATCCTGCATGCAGGCAATCCGAGAAGCTGAAACCCTTGGGTTTGGGCCTCCAATCCCCGTGTCAGCCGAGCATGGAGAGGGTATGGCACTTCTGTATGAGGCCTTTTTACCCTTTGAGGACAAACCTCTTTCCACACTCAACGCCCTCGATTTTAACGAAGAGGCCCCAGTCCCCCTCAAACCCCTAAACATCGCCGTGGTGGGGCGCCCAAACGCGGGCAAATCCACCCTCATTAACAAAATCATTGGGGAAGACCGTTTCCTCACCGGCCCCATCGCGGGCCTCACTCGAGACACCCAGTCTGTGGAATTTCAATGGCAAGGACGCTCCCTTGAATTGTTCGATACGGCGGGACTTCGTAAAAAAGCCCGGGTGGTACGTACCCTGGAAAAACTCTCGGCGAGAGAAACGGATCGAGCCATTCAGTTTGCAGAGGCTGTTCTTTTGATCATTGACGCCACCACGCCGCTCGAGCGGCAAGACCTTACCCTCGCCCACCATGTGGTGAGCGAGGGGCGCATTTTGCTTTTGGTTCTCAATAAGATTGATCTGGTACCTGATCTTGATGCCTTCTTAAAAGAAATGCGCCTGAGGATTGCGGAAGAGTTGCCCCAGGTGGTGATGCTGCCCATGGTTCACATCTCGGCGCTCGCTGGCCGGAACATTGATAAAATTTTTGCCAAGCTCTTCGAGCTCTATGAGATTTGGAACCAACGCATTTCAACGGGGAAGCTGAACACGTGGCTCGCCGCCATCCAGGCCCATCATCCCCCGCCGCTCGCCAAAGGGCGTCGCCTTAAAATTCGGTATATGACCCAGATCAAGACCCGGCCACCCACCTTTGTTCTGTTCGTCAGCCAAGCGAAGGAGCTACCCGAGAGCTATTTGCGGTATCTGAAAAATCGATTGGCAAAAGACTTTGGATTGCAAGGTGTCCCCCTGCGCCTCTCCCCCCGATCGGGCAAAAACCCCTTTGTGGATAAGGATTGAAGGGGACTCTTTTTGCTCTTCCCATTGCTATCCACCGTCCTGCTCTCTATAATGAGCACAGAGTGAAATCTCATGAAACATATGTCTGTCCTTTCTTTTTGCTGGTATCACATAAAACCCTATAAGTGGTTTTATGTGGTGATGCTTTTGGCGCCTCTAACTTCTGCGTTCTATCCTTTTATGTATAATTACGCTATTAAACTTTTTTTGGATGCCATGACCCAAGAGGGTCCCCTCACCTATCACCATATTATCGTTCCCATCGGACTCTTTCTTTCATTGTCTCTCCTGACAGAAGTGATTTGGCGTATAGCCCAGATGGCGGGATGGAAGTCAGAGCCCTATGTGCGGCGATCTATCCTGTTGCAATCCTATGACTATGTGCAACACCATTCTTATACCTTCTTTCAGAATAATTTTACAGGAACACTGAGTAGTAAGCTCAAAGGATTGCTGGATGGATATGATAAAGTTTGGGTAGAACTCTCTTACGGACTTTTTCTTAAAATTTTAAAAAGCACTGTAAATTTGTTCGCCCTGGTCTTTATTAGTCCAATGCTTGGTTTCTTTGTTTTTTTGTGGTGCACCGTTTATGTGCCCATTATGTATAAACTTTCCAAAAAATTGAATGGACTTTCTTTTGAAGAAACACAAAGTCGGCATGATCTGATTGGACAAGTTTCAGATAAGATCATGAACATTATTTCCCTCTTTTCTTTTGCTTCTCGGAAAAGAGAATTCCAAGGCCTTGACCGTCAGATAACCCGAGATTCTATTCCAAAACAAATACGAGTAGCTAAGTATGATTTCAAGATGCAAATTGTGGCCGGTATTTTTTATCTCATTATGACCTCCTTTATTTTGTTTTACATGATTCATTTGAAAATGAAGGGAGCTGTCTCGGTGGGAGACTTTGCCTTTGTTTTCGGCATCTTCACGGTATTGAGCCAAGACATTTGGGATACAACCGTGTCGATGCAAGAACTCTCTCGCACCCTTGGAGACTTTAAAAGCTCGCTCTCCATCCTAAACATTCCCCATCAAAACCAGGATATGAAAGACGCTATCCCTCTTAAAATTGACACCCCCAAGATTGAATTTAAGGATTTGACCTTTAAGTATGACAGCGGCGAAATCCTTTTCAAAGACCTGAACCTCACCATTAATCCGGGCGAGAATGTCGGTCTCGTGGGGCACTCTGGTGCCGGCAAATCTTCCCTCGTCAATCTCATGCTGCGGTACTTTAAAAATGATCAAGGGGAGATCCTCATTGATGAGCAGAACATCAACAAAGTCACGGAAGATTCCTTGCGGGAACACATCGCTGTTATTCCCCAAGACACCATGCTGTTCCATCGCACCTTGATGGAGAATATTCAGTATGGTAATCCACACGCCACAGAAGCCCAAGTCATTGAGGCCAGTAAAAAAGCTCACATCCATGAGTTCATCATGGAACTTCCCGAGAAGTATCAATCTTATGTGGGGGAACGGGGCCTCAAACTCTCGGGAGGACAAAGGCAACGCATCGCCATTGCGCGCGCCATTTTAAAGAAAGCACCCATTCTGATTTTAGATGAGGCAACCTCGTCTCTGGATAGTCAAACAGAACAGTTTATCCAAGAGGGTCTCAACTTCTTCCTAGATGACGAAAAGAAAACAGTGATCGCTATTGCCCATCGCCTCTCCACCTTGAGACATATGGACCGTATCCTGGTGCTCGATAAGGGCAAGATCGTGGAGCAAGGCACCCACACCCAACTGATCCGTGATCCGAAAAGCCTCTATAGCAAGCTGTGGAAATTGCAGGAAATTTAATCCCTCGCCATCGTCTATCCCCATTAACTACAAAAAAAACTTCTCTCTCGGCCGCCAAGCAGATAAGATAAAATAGACAATGGGGAATAATATCATGAACAAACTTTTTTTCTATTCCATCGCTTTTTGTTTGGCTGCCCTTTTTCTGCCCGGCAGTAAGGCCGCCTATTTCCCTCAGCCCATGATAAATATGGGTCCCTCCTCCCCCCTCGGGCAAAGAGTGAATGCCATCATGGCAAAATGGCAACTCCTCGCCTCCCAATTCAACTCTACCCCCAACCAGATTACAGGAAGTGAACAAGAAATTAAGGAGGATCAAGCCGTTTTAAATCAGGCTCTCAGCACCCCCGGCCCCGGGGATCGCAACCAAATGAGCCAGATTCTTTTTTTGATAGACTTGGCACAATTAAGACTTTTGATTCGTCAAACCAAGGAGGCGGAACAGAGTTTTCCCTCGTCCTTTGAAGCCAACAATAAAAGCGTGGCGAAACAAACCTCTTTTCCGAGAAGACAAGGCCTTCACAGTCCCGACTGGTACAGAACCAACGGGGCTCTCATCGGAAGGTTGATGACCAAATTTGGACAGTTCTTATCTCAAAATCCCACCTATTATACCGCCCCCCCTCTTCTGCTGGTGGGGATAGGATCTACCTATGACGAGGGAAAAAGGGCTTTGGACAAATACAACCAATACATTTCCTGTTTTTCAAACCCTCAGATTCCTCTCTGCACCACCCTCAGCATCGCCGCGGGCAATCCACAACAGTCATCGAATCAAAATGATGATAACTCTGATGATGATAATGATGATGATGATAATGGCTAGTCATTATTTGAGGACCCAGTGTAGGTGAAGAAACCCGCCTATCCGTGAACACAAAAGAAGCCGGATCAAGTTTCTTTAAACAGGCAAGCCTAAAGCGCGCTTCACCTCATTTAAGGTTTGGTTCGCAACAGCCCTGGCTTTCTCGGCTCCCTCTTCTAACACAGCTTGTACCTGCTCGGGCGATTTTTTGATCTCTAAAAATCTCTCCCGCAAAGGGCCGAGGGTGTCCATACAAACCGTGGCTAAATCTTCTTTGAAGTCCGAGAAATTCTTCCCCCCATATCGGTCACACACCTCTTGGAGGGTTCCCCCCGTCAAGGTGGCATAAATCCGAATGAGATTTTCAACTTCAGGCCGATCCTCCAAAGATTTGGTAGACTCGGGAAAGGGGTGGGAATCTGTAGTGGCTTTTTTAATCTTTTTGTAAAGGGTATCCCGATCATCCAGCAGGTTAATCCGCGAGCCTTCAGCAGGGTCAGACTTGCTCATCTTTTTTCGTCCATCCTTCAGGCTCATCACGCGGGTGGCCGATCCTAAAATTTGCACATCCGGTACCACTAAGAGATTTTGCTTATAACTGCGATTCATCAATTGGGCCAAATCCCGCGCCAATTCCAAATGCTGTTTTTGATCATCCCCCACGGGCACGTTCGTCGCGCGGTAAAGCAAAATATCCGCCGCCATGAGCACGGGATAGGAATAGAGACCAAGCTTTTGTTTCTCCTGAGCCTTTCCAGCCTTGTCTTTATATTGGGTCATGCGGTTAAGCCACCCCAAGGGCGTTTGGCACGCCAGCAACCATGTGAGCTCACTATGCGCTGGCACCATGCTCTGCACAAAGATGGTGCTTTTTTTAGGATCAATCCCAGCAGCGATATAGGTAATGGCCGTATCCACAATCTGCTCGCGCAACTGTGCCGGATCCTGAGGCGTGGTTAACGCATGCAAATCCACCACGCAGAAAAAAGATTCCGTCTCGTGCTGCAAGGTCACCCAATTCTTGAGCGCTCCCAGATAATTTCCGAGGTGGAGATTTTCATTAGGCTGAATGCCAGAAAATATTCTTTTTTTCGTCATCGTCCTGTCTGTTCCTCTTCCTCTGTTTTATTCATGGCCGCGTTGAACTCTTTCCGGGTGAATCCTTTGAAGAGAACCACCAACGCAAGATAGGTTCCCAACCCCACCGCCATGTATCCCGCTAAAAGCACAAAATCATAAAAGATCTCTTGCCCAAAATACGGCAAAACAAAGGGTAAAATCAATTGAAGAATCCCCCCCATTCCCAGAGATGCCAAGAGGAGTCGAAAGACGGACGATCTTAACCGCTGATCAAAAGTGAAGGGGGTTTTTTTAAGGAGACTCAACCCCAAGATAATCACATTAATCCACGAAGAAATCACCCCTGCTGCCGCAATACCATAATAAGAAAAGAAATGAAATAGGATTAACGTCAGCACTAAATTAGACCCAATGGAAATACTCGCTGCCATCATGGGAATAAACGTATTATGGCGCGCAAAAAAGCTGGTACTTAAAATCTTAACCAAAACATTTGCGGGAAGAGAGAGAATGTAGATGGAGAGGATCCCCGCCACCTCTCGTGACATCTCAAAGGTAAACCGACCATGCTGAAACAAGGTTATGATCACGGGAAGAGCGAGACAAAACAAGGCCACCGTCGCAGGCAATGTTAGGAAAAAACTAAATTGCAAAACACGATTCTCAAGATGGTTGGCCTGCCTGTCCTCGTGCCGTCCCAACTGTTGGCTTAAAAGAGGCAACAGCACCGTCCCGATGGCAATGCCCACCACGCTCAGAGGAAACTGATTAATACGGTCGGCATAGGCCAAATAAGACACAGCCATGGGCACAAAAGACGCCACACTGTTGGAAACAAGCAAGTTAATCTGATAAACACCGGCACTCGCCATGCCTGGCCCCATGCGCCGCAACAATAATTTAACTTCGGGAGTCATCTTAATAGCACAAAATTTCAAGGGGAAGTCTAGGTGATGGCAGCTAACCAACACCCACGCAAATTGGGCGATCCCCGCGATCAAAACGCTCCAACTCAACAGAGTACTTGTTTCTGCTAAGGTCGACACAGGCCACAGAAGCGCCAGAATGCAAAAAATGTTTAAGAGGACAGGAGACGCTGTCGCCACCGCAAATTTGTGGAGCGAATTCAAGATGCCAGCACAGAGTGCGGCGAGCGCAATAAAGAGAATATACGGAAAGACAATGCGCCCGAGGTCCACGGCTAATTGAAATTTGTGGGGGATCTTTTTAAACCCTGGTGCCAGCACAGCCATCATCTCGGGCATCCACAACTCGAAAACAATGACAAGCCCAATCAAAACAAGAGCTAAGATTGTAAAAACGGTGCACGCAAACTTGAGTGCCGCCCGCTTATTCGTATGTTCGTTCAATCGGGCAAACAGGGGAACAAAGGCCGAATTCAATGCTCCTTCTGCAAACAATCGACGAAAAAGATTAGGGAGGCGAAAGGCCTGAAAAAAAACATCAGAAAGGCCGCTGTCTCCAAAGATAGATCCGATCATAACATCTCGGAAATATCCCAGAAAACGGCTTAGAAGGGTAAGGCCGCTCACTGCAGCCATCGAACGAAAAAAAGTCATGTTTTACAAGTTTTCAAAGAGAGTATCCTGCGACAGCTTCCCTCATTTTTTGTTAATAGCTGTGTTGGTGACTTCAATCATCTTCTTGGCAATGGGGTTGTTTTTCTTTATTTTTAACTCTTCAATCAATTTCTTGATGCCTCCTTGCTGGAGAATAGCAGAAAACTCAGATCGTTGAGTTAAGGCCATACTCACCCCTTCTACCACCACATCAAAAATCTTAAAACTGCCGGCAGTATCTTTATACATATGCCATGCAATGGCGATTTTTGAATCATTTGGCCGTACAATCTTACTAGAGACCACTATCGTCTTCCCTTCTTTATCAATAACCCGATTGCTTGACACATGGAATTTCTCTTGGTTATATTCCCCAAATCTAGCCGCATAAACACGCACAACCATATTCTTAAAAAGATCCATGTATTCTTTCATGTCTGTTTCGCTGATTTGACGACGGAAACGACCTAGAACAAATTTTCCAATGCGATCATAATCGAAGGCCACCACAAATAAAGCTTCAAACCTTCTTCGGCGCTCGGCTTCACCCAGCTCTTTCCCTGTCAGGGTTTTGATCCCTTTATCCCCCAAGTCTTGGATAAATTTCTCAGCACTCTTACCGTCTTTTTCTGAGGATAAGCCCCCTGCCGGCACATTGGTTGTTATCCCTTTTGAAAAAATCATCATCAACGCCGTAAGGGAATAAAGAAAAATCCTATACTTTTTTATCATGAGGCTCCATATCATCATCAAACATAAACTCATCTAGAGAGGGACTCGTGTACTCCACTTTTCCACCCCCTATGTGGCTTGCATCCATGTATTGCTTGTAAAAGCTTCGCATGGCGGCATAAAAATCAAGAGAATTTTCTCGGAAGTTCTTAATGTCTTCCGTGATATTAGCGCGCGTCGTGACTATTTGCAAGCTGGTGCGCCAATAAAGCAAAGAATCTTTATCCGCTTGCTTTGCCGCAATGTTGAAAGGATCTGTAAAGTAATCAACCACCCACCCTATGATGTATCTCGGATTCGCCGACCCAAGGACAGGGAGAACAATGTAAGGCCCTTGGGGCACTCCCCAATATTTCAGAGTGGTGTTAAAATTTTCTTCGTGGGGCTCTAGACCTAAATGCTTCGCCACATCAATCGTTCCCAAAAGCCCAAAAACTGTATTGATAAAAAAGCGGCAGAAGCTTTCTAACGCTCTATTCTTTTTTGCTTGCAAACAGTCATTCACAAAAATAAGGGGTTCCGCTGTATTCTGTAGAACATTACCTATTATGATCTGTACATCGTCTGGCACGCCGAGGCGATACATGTTAGCAACAGGATCAATGAACACCCCGTCCACCACTTCATTGAAGGCAAATATCTTGCGGTTAATAACTTCGAAAGGGTCGTCATCTAACTGATCTTCATAAAGATCGCTTTTCTTTTGTTGTCCTTTATAACGATCTGTAGAATCATCCGAAGAAGTCGAAAATCCAACGGCTCCCATCATTCCTAAATATACGATAAAACAAAAACACCTCAGGAGGCCCGATGACATCTACTAACTCCCTTTTTAAAGTGTAGTAGATGTCAGAACGATATGCAATATTCAAATACCTAATCGTAAGAAAGTAAGCAGTTGATTTTCTGTGTTTTTTCTCAATCTATCTTTTATTGATTGGGAAAGGGAGGAAGAGGGGCAGCAACATTCTGATCCCTTACTCGACCCTTCTTATCACGCCTAGGCATCTTCGCACCCGACAAGCTCATGATATTTCCAATACTGCGCAGTGGCGTGCCCGTCAGATTCAGCTTAATGTTAAGCTGCTGCGCTAATGCCTCCAAAACACTGAGGGCGTTCTTAGAACCAATAGGTCCAAAATCCTCTAAGGTTGCAGCTATGCCTTGTGCAAAGTGTGGATTACCTGTCATCGCACGAAGGACCGACTTTAGGGGAGAGTCCATAGTCCCTTCTGCTCGAGGAAGGGGCGTTCTAAAATCAGCTCCACTTTCAGGTCTGGTCCCTCTCACAGGCGTCATAGGACTGGTTCCAACCTCAGCTGTTTCTCTCTTTGGCACTGCTGTGGATTGACTTTTCTCTTCAAACGTTTTCACCAACTCCTCTAAAGATGTCTTTTGATTTCTGACCTCTTCCAGACCTGCTCTAGCCTCTGCCAACTCTCTCAATAATGTTTCCGCTGAATCCTTACTTTTATCAGCTTGTTGTTGTGTTTCTACTTTCGCTTTAACCCTTTCCATGAGAACCTTCTCAGATTGTTGTGCCCGAGTTTGACGAGCCTGTTGTTCTGTTAAAGAAGAAACAAGTGCCTGCGCTTGAGTATAGTTAGCCTCAAGCTCTTTGTGCTTTTGCTTTAGCTCTTGGTGAAGTTTTTTCAGCGCTTCCAAACGGAGGGTTTGTTGCCTAAGGTCTGCTTCCCTCAATGACTTCTCTTCTTCTTTTTCGTGTAATTCTGCCCTTAATCGCTCACTCACTCTTTCAAATGCTTTTATTTGGGTATCCAAAAACTCATACGCTTTATCAACTTGTTTCTCTGCAGAGTCTTTCATTGTCTGCATTTCTTTCTGCATCGCGATCATTTTCCCCCTCTCGATCGCAAGAAGTACTTCGTTCTTTTCTATTTCTCGTGCATAGTTTTCGTTTTGTTTCTGGACTTCTTGATACGCTTGAGAGACCAACACTTCCGCTTCAGATTCTTTTACTCTTTGAGACGCTATTGCTTCTACAGACGCAGCAAGAGATTCTTTTATCTCTATAAGTTGACTCTCAAATTTTCCTACCCTTACCCTTTCCTGTTCTAGTTGTTCCTGAAGACTGGAGATGGTTTCTCTCAGACTTTTTTCTTTCTCTGTCAACTCTGTCATTGTCCCTCTCAAAATAAGAATTTGAGTTTCTGTCTCCATACGCTCCAGATTACATTTGTCACAATCCTGTATCAGTCCCATGATTACATCTTCTTTCTCGTCCAACGTTTGATGGAGCCCCTCAACAGCCGACTGCTTCTCCTGAAGAGCTTGTCGCGTCGCGTCTAACACTTGTTGTTGCTGAGTAACCTGCTGTGCAAACCGTTCAACAACTTTTTCTTGTACTGTTTTGTCCCTTTCCAGCTGCCTAACAGTCTCTTCTGTACCAGCAAGTTTACTCTCTAGTTCTCTTTCTACACTTTTCAATGCCTTGACCAAAGCGGCCACTTTGGAGGTTGTGTCTGCCATGGACGGAGAAGGGGTGTCGCCTCTTTCAGCCGCCGCAAGCTCATCCCCCAGACTCTGCGATATGCTTTCATCAGGGGCACCACCCGCAATTTTACTTAAAGCTTCTTGAGCTTCTTTTAGTTGATGTTTCATCCCTTCATTGACTGCCAAAACCGATTCTAATTTTTCTTGCAAAGTGGCGATGCTTTTCTTTGTCATGTCCTGAGTGAGCTTTAGGCATTCTTCAAGATTTGCTTGTGATTCTTCTATACTCTGTTTTTCTGCTTGTAAGGATTGAATGCGTTGTTCCAAATCTTCTATTTTGGCTGTCGCTTTCTTCAAGGCGCTCTCTAGTGCATTGACTTCCGCCTGAAGCTGAGCATTCTGTCCCTTTGCTTCCCCTAACTCCTGTTCTCTTACAAGCAACGTTTCTTTTAATTGAAGGCGTTCTGCCTCTAGGGTACCTATTTGTTCCTCTAATGCGGTAAGACTTGAATTTAGGTGTTCAATCTGTCTATCTTTCTGGGCAGATTCTTCTTGTAAGGCGGCTTCCCTTTGCGCCATTGTTCTTCTGGCTTCCTCGGAATCCTTCCCCATTTGAGCTTTCTGCTCTTCCAGTATAAGTATCTGACTTTCAATGCCTGAAAATCGAGTCTGCAAATCCAGCGTCAAATCTTGGAAAAGACCTCCGAGAGTCATCCCGTCTACGAGACGCTCAAAGGATGCCTCATTTGTAAAATATGACTCCAAAGAAAACGAGTCCCCCAAGTTAAGAGTCTCCACAAGCCCACGAACCCCTGCGAAAATCGCACCTTTTTGTTCTGTGAAGTTAGATTCTAATGCCGTCAAAAGTTCTTTGGTCTGTCGCAATGCCGCTTGGTTCTCAAGAAGTGCGGCTTCCAAACCTGCTGCCCTCTCTCTCAGAGTCGCCATTTCTTTGGATTGTTCTTCCCATTTACTTTGTGTCTCTTGAAGATCTTGGGTGAGTAAATCTATTTCTTCTATTTTGGATTCTTGGTCTATCGTTAATTTGTCTAACCTTTCTTGGAGAGAACTGATTTTTATTTTCTGAGCTTTGGTCTCCGTCTCCAGATCCCCCTTCTCTGTTTCAGAACGAACCTCATGAGCTTTCGCCATGATAAGCTCTGCGCGCAAAGCAGCGATTTTCTCTTCTGTTTCTTCCCTGCTGGCCGTGGCAAACCTTAGCTGATCTGTTAACGCAGTAACCTTTTTTGACAGTCCTGCCATTGTATTTTCTTTTTCTTGAATCTCTTGGAGTCTTTCCAGACTCTGCCTTCTGGACTCCTGCAATTCTGCTTCAATCCTGGCCCGCTCTGCAAGGCCCTCTCTGTGTTTTTTGACGGCTTCTTTAGCTTCGTTCAGAACACTTTCGTCCCCAGCTGGTCCCCATCCCACTCTTTTCGCATACTCCAGTGAGTTGTGATTCATTAAATCCCGACCAGTAAGAGCAGCTGAGACATTTTCCACCCTCACCATCCCTGCCATAAAAAAGGCTGAAAAGAGGGCCAGGGAAGAAACGGTTGATAAAAGACGACGACTTTTTATATTTTTCACGACAAAAACTCCTTCAATGATTAATTAATTGATTTTATAAGTAAGGCCCACTTGGGCCACAGAATCAGAGGGTTTCAGGGACCGATAAAATGACTGGGCACTAGTCCCCCCACTGACCGACATCCCTTGATACAGGGTGTATTTATAAGAAAAATCCAGAGACAATTTTTCGGCTAGAAACACACGCATTCCCACCACGGGAAAAACGCCCCAGAGGGCTTTGGATGCTTTTTTTGTATAACCCGCAGTACTTAAAGTACCCTTATATGAGAAAAAGCTGTTCTCCACCCCGACGCCTGCATACCCATAAAGACCTTCCCGAATGAGATATCCCACCTTAGCCCGCACTTCCGCGCCATACTGCTTTTTTAAAATCTCGGAAAAAGAAATAAGAGACCCTCCCTGGTCAATATTGGTCTGTGATTTTGTCCGATGATTGTCCCAGAAGCCACTCACCTCTATACCCAGTAAAACAGACGGACTCACAAAGGTTTCATACCCCAACCCTAGGGAAAAAACCGCCCTGTCAGAACTAAATCCACCATTATTTTGCACCACAAGACTAGGGTCCACCACATCAGTTACATTTCCCTTCCTCGGTACAGATAAATGGGAATGGCCGAGCGCCCCTATCACATAAAAATCAGAAAAAGATTGTGCCTCTGCTGCGGGAGAAATTGTTTCTGATGCCTTATCTGCAGCCATTGAGCAAGAGAAAAAAGAGGATAATACAGTCAAAGACACGTATAAATTCCTGGGGCTCATGTTACATCCTATTAAATTTTTATTTAAGTTTATTATGCCTATACTTAATGTCTTTGCGTTTTCCGTTCTAGGGCAAAATGACCCTAAAAAATATGCAGAAAACACATACCTTAAAGAGGCGGCGATGAAAAATCCCATAGCAGACTATTTTTGGAAAAGAAATGGGAATAAAAACAAGTTTTCCCTTAGGAACACAGAACTCAGAAAAAACTTGCTAAACAGCAAGGGCCACGGTAAGAAAAGAGGTCAGTTATATGAGACACAAAGTCCCCATCGTCTAGAGGTCTAGGACACTGCCCTCTCACGGCAGCAACACGGGTTCGAATCCCGTTGGGGACGCCAATTTTTGTATTCACAAATAAAAAAAGCCCGGTGTTTTATCACCAGGCTTTTTGGGTCGCCATTAAGATTTGCAAGAAACCTCAATTATAGATAGTAGCTTATACCAATCTTGATGTTATTCGAGGTTGGTTTTTCATCAAACTTCACAGTAGAAGAAGGATTTTTTGCCGAGAATCCATGGCTATATTCATACATAGCATCAACACTCAAGGAATGAGTAACCTTCATTTTGACACCAACACCAGGAACAACGGCCCAAGAACCGAATTTTTTACCACTAATTACGGTTGTTGTGTTTGTCTTATAATGAACGTAGTCGACCCCAAGGCGGAAGAATCCAAGCCAATTGCGGGCAAATTCCCCCCCAACAATCGCACCTACACCAGCTAACCAATCTTGTGTAACTTTTACATTTCCAGTGTTACCATTAAGAGTCAGGGATTTCTTCTTAGACGCAAATCCAAGACCAGCACGAACGTCTCCTCCAAGAAGCAGGGATCCTACTTTTTCTGCATATCCAGCGTTCAAGCCGACATCCAAACCAGCGGGAGCTATGGAAGCCTTAACCGCAGGACTCGCAGCATCCTTAAACTTCATTGACTGCCAACCATATCCAACAGTGGCTCCAACGGTTCCACCATCAAAGTGTCTGGCTTCAGCAGCTGTCGATATCAAAAGTGCAGACAAGGCTACACCAAGTAATTGTTTCTTCATTTTTACTCTCCTAAAAATTTACGTGACCACACTAGTCACGCCCCTTGCGAAAAACAAGATAATGATTGAAAAAGTCTGGATTTCTTCAAAGGGTGTTGTAAAAATGCAACATCCATGATCTCAATGGAGGGAAAATGGTGCCGTTGGAGAGAATCGAACTCTCGACCTCACCCTTACCAAGGGTGTGCTCTGCCACTGAGCCACAACGGCGACTTGAATTTGGGGCACACATTGCCACAGTTTGCAGCGCAAGACAATATAGGGCCCTTAAATTTCTTAAATCGGAACCAAAACCAACCCTGAAAAAAACAGACGGAAAAATCTATAGAATTCCCCTAAAACCTATGCTAAAAATGAGTCATGACTCAGCCCTCTAAAAGCAGTTACAGCGATCGCAACGCAGAGCGCCTTGCCCAGGTGTTGCGAGAGAATCTTTTAAAGCGCCGTCAGCAAAAACAACAAAAAAAAGAACAACCAGGTAGCCAACAGGAGGAAGAATAACATGGGAATTATGCCAGATTCATGGATTCGCAAGCAAGCCAAGAAGGGGATGATTGAACCCTTCGTGGAAACCCAGCACGCTCAGGGTACTATTTCTTATGGGCTTTCTTCTTATGGGTATGACGCCCGTGCCGCAAATGAATTTAAAGTCTTTACTAATGTGGACAATGCGCTCATTGACCCCAAAAACTTTTCTCATACGTCCTTCGTGGATCGAGAAGCCAATGTTTGTATTTTGCCCCCCAACAGTTTTGCCCTCGCCCGCACTGTGGAATATTTCCGCATTCCCCGCGATATTTTGGTGATTTGTTTGGGGAAATCCACGTATGCCCGTTGCGGGATTATCGTAAACGTCACCCCTCTCGAGCCTGAATGGGAAGGACATGTGACCCTTGAATTCTCGAACACCACCCCCCTTCCCGCGAAAATTTATGCCAACGAAGGCGTGTGCCAATTCTTGTTTTTCAAAGGAGAAGGTGTCTGTGAAACGTCTTACAAAGATCGGGCAGGAAAATATATGGGCCAAGAAGGGGTCACCCTTCCTAAAATGATGAAGTACACTTAACCCTCAAGGGATTTAAATTGGATAAACTATGTATTGAAGGGGGTATTCCTCTTAAAGGAAAGATTCGCATTAGCGGGGCGAAAAATGCCGCCCTCCCGTTGATGACGACTTCCCTTTTAACTGAAGAGCCCATTATCCTGGAAAATATCCCCAAGTTGTCAGACATTCGAACGCTCGAGGGGGTTCTAACCTCGTTAGGGGTCTCTGTTCTTCTCTCCGAGGGGAGGGATTCTGATAAACTCATTCTTAAATCTGACCATCTCGACAATGTGCATGCCGACTATGACCTCGTCCGAAAAATGAGGGCCTCTATTTTGGTGCTAGGGCCCTTAGTCGCCCGCCATGGAAGAGCCGAAGTGTCTCTGCCGGGGGGCTGTGCTCTGGGCACCCGACCTGTGGATTTGCATATCAAAGGCCTCGAAAAGATGGGGGCGAAGATCACCCTAGAGGATGGATACATCCGTGCCACCGCCCCTAAGGGAGGGCTGAAAGGCGCCGACATTGCCTTCCCTCTTATTTCCGTCACAGGCACCGAAAATCTATTGATGGCCGCCACCTTAGCCCAAGGCACCACACGCCTCATCAATGCTGCGCGTGAACCAGAAGTTGTGGATCTTGCGAATTGCCTCATTCAAATGGGGGCTAAAATTTCCGGAGCCGGAACCGATACCATCACCATCGAGGGAGTTTCTGCCCTCAAAGGAACGACCTACAGTGTTGTACCTGATCGCATCGAAACAGGTACCTATATCGTCGCTGCCGGCATCACCAATGGAGAACTCGAGCTTACCCACACCTCTCTTGATCTTCTCCCCACCTTTGCCTCTCTCGCGGAAGAGGCTGGACTTTACTTTGAGCGGACACCTCATGGATTTACTGTGTCCCGTTCTCACCCTATAAAGCGCCTTAAAAGTGTTGACATGATTACTGAACCCTACCCCGGATTCCCCACCGATTTGCAAGCCCAATTCATGTCTCTCATGACTCTCTCTGACAGCAGTTCCACCCTTACAGAAACCATTTTTGAAAACCGTTTCATGCATGTAGCCGAGTTGTCTCGCATGGGGGCTGACATCCAAATTCACGGCTCTTCCGCCATTGTAAAAGGTAAAAAAGAGCTTGTGGGCGCCCCTGTCATGGCCACAGATCTCAGGGCCTCTGCCTGCCTTGTGTTGGCTGGACTTGCCGCCAAAGGCCAGACAACTGTCAGCCGGATCTATCACTTAGATCGAGGCTATGAAAGCATGGAGAAGAAACTCCAAGCCTGTGGCGCGCAAATAGAACGCGTCCTTTAACGATCAAGGGAGAAAAAAATGGAAGATCTCAAGCTTCTAAAAATTATGGGAAAAGATTCGGATGATTTAACCATTTTGTCGGCCTGTCTTCAAGACAGTCTCGTCCCTCTGAAAGAAATTCAATACAATAAAGATCAGAAACAATTTGTGTTGCTTGTCAATCGATACCGATGGGAAGAAAAAGAGGCCCCTGAAAGAGGCCGAAGAGTTCACGCAGCCCTCTTGTTTGATTGTGTCACAAAAGCCCAGTTTACAGGAATTGATCTCACTCCCCTCTCCTCCCCTGATCTGTCGCTTCTGAGTCTTCACTATGACGCCCCTCACGTCTTTATTACCTTTTCTCAAAAGGCATCTATTCGTCTAGAGGTGGAAAATCTCAAAGTCAAACTCCGAGATAGTAATCTTGCGTGGCCGGCCAAAACGCCGGTGCATCCCTTTTAACTCTTTGTTTTTTCAGAAAGCTTCTTGATATTGAACAAAGAAATAAAACAAATCTATCTCCCCTAACTCCCCTTTTATTTTTTTTGTTTACATCCCAAAAATAAGGTGGCATTCTGAATATAAGATAATAAAGTTTAACAGGAGCATAAGGTATGACAGAAAGTACCCAGCACATATTGGATAGAGTCCGGCCTCCGCGCGTCCAAATCACTTATGATGTTGAAATTGGTGATGCGATTGAGATGAGAGAGTTGCCCTTTGTTATGGGCATCATCGCAGACCTTTCGGGAGATCGGGATCCAGACAAACCTTTAAAGCCTTTTAAGGATCGCAAATTCATAGAAACCGATCGTGATAATCTCATGGATGTGATGGCTGATATTGCGCCACGCGTTGCGTTCGAAGCGGACGATATGATTTCTGCGCCAGGGAAAGATGGAACACCACCAAAAACGAATGTTCTTTTGCAATTTTCTAACATGGATGATTTTGATCCGGTGAAAATTCTGAACCAAGTCCCCGCAGCAGCAGCGGTTTATACCTCTCGCAGCCTGATGCATGACTTAATGTCAAAAACAGACGGGAACGATACACTTGTTAAACTGCTTTCTCAGATACTGTCTGATCCAAAAGCACTCGGGGATGTTCAAAAGGCAGTTGTCGCAGGAAAAGCAGCGTTAGATAAAGCAGCCGCCGCAGCGGCACCAAAAAAATAAGGTCGCAAGGGAGGACGTAAAAATGGCAGCTACACCAACACCACAAAAGCCACTCTTTAATCAGATTATGGAAGATGGCAAGCTAGGTCGTGACCCTGAACATATGGATCATTCCTTAGGTATGCTCGGCGAGTTCATTGCCCAAATTGCCCTTGCCACAGGACAAGCTGGAACAGATCCTGTTGCCTTTATCCAAAAGCGTATCGAGGCCATGGACCAATTGTTGTCAAAACAGCTGGATGTTCTTCTTCATACGGATAAGCTTCAAAAGCTGGAAGCCAGCTGGCGTGGTCTTAGCTATCTCGTCATGAATACTGAAACCAGTACGCAATTAAAGTTGCGCCTCATGAACGCTCAGAAAACTGAACTTCAGGATGATCTGGAAAAAGCTATCGAATTTGATCAAAGCGGCTTGTTTAAGAAGGTATATGAAGAAGAATACGGCACCTATGGAGGAAATCCTTACTCTTGTTTAGTGGTGGACTATGATTTTGATACCACTTCTCCTGACATGTCCCTTCTGCTGAAGCTTTCGGGTGTTGCCGCTGCTGCGCACGCTCCTCTCTTAGCGGCAGCGTCGCCCACCATGTTTAACTTAGACACCTATGCCGATCTTGGGAAACCCAGAGATTTGGCAAAGATCTTCGAAAGCGCCGACAAAATTAAATGGAAATCTTTCCGGGACATGGAAGATTCTCGCTATGTGGCCTTATTCTTACCGCGCGTCCTGATGAGGTTGCCTTATGGGCCAACCACGCTCCCTGTTCATGGCATCAACTATGAAGAAGAAGTGAATGGAAAAACACTCTCCACATTCGTATGGGGGAACCCTGCTTATATGATGGGTCAACGCGTGAACAATGCGTTTGCTCATTATGGCTGGACAGCGGCCATCCGTGGCGTAGAAGGAGGTGGTTTAGTGGAAGGACTTCCCTCCTATACCTTCAAAACCACAGAAGGCGATATTGCCCTCAAGTGTCCGACCCAGATTGCGATCACCGATCGTCGCGAAAAAGAACTCAGTGATCTTGGATTCATTTCTCTCTGTCACTGTAAAGGAACAGATAAGGCAGCTTTCTTTGGCGGCCAAACCAGCCAAAAGCCAAAGAAGTACAACCTCAACACGGCAACATCCAACGCCAACTTATCGGCTCGCTTGCCCTATATCATGGCAGCCTCTCGTTTCGCCCACTACATTAAAGTGATTATGCGCGATAAGATTGGCAGCTTTATGAGCCGTATCGAAGTGCAGAAGTATCTGCAAACGTGGATCTCTGAGTATGTGTTGCTCACCGACGAAGCGCCTCAAAGCTTGAAAGCACGGTTTCCTCTTCGGGAAGCTCGCATTGATGTCTTTGACGTCCCAGGCGATCCTGGTAAGTATCGGGCAACCATATTTTTAAGACCACACTTCCAGTTAGAAGAGTTAACAGCGTCTATCAGACTCGTTGCAGAATTGCCACCACCCGCAAAATAATAGGGGGAGCCTAAGAAGGGATAAAGGAAATGTCAACAGCACCACACCAAGCGAATAAAGATTTGGTTTTCTTAAAACCAACCACAGATGACGGCCTTAAACTTTTTGCAGGAAGCGTTAAAGTAAACGTGGACAATGCCGATATGAGCCGTGCCGTCCGTTTGCGCAGAATGCCTCAGGTAACTATCACGAACGAGGCCGATAAATCACGCGCTAAAAGCCGATCTTCTGGAAACCCTGAATTCTTTTATGTTGAATGTGAAACCATCGTTGATAAAAGTGCCATTGCTGCTTTTCAATGCGTCACAAACGGAAGTAACTTGGGAGACGTGGGCATTTATCAAATGACGACAGAAGGAGGACAAATTAAGATTTTATCCCAAATGATCCTGTCCGACACCTTTATCACTGCCGTGAGTCTTAAATTTGATGTTGCCCAAGATGAAGCAACCTCTGAAGGCTTAATTGCAACGTATGTTCTTGTTTATGATACGCTGACTCAGATCCGCAACATCTTTGATGATACAGGTGTGAGTTCTGGAAAAATAGGAAGTGAAGCCAGTAGATCAAAACAAATAAGCGCCAGTAAAACTTAAAGAAAAAACGGGGGGAATTTATGTCATCCAATAGATCAAATCAAGTTGCCAGTACAGGCCTCTGTTACTTGATGTGTGCTGAGATCCCCGGAGACGAAACAGTTTCCGATACGGTAGCAACAGGGCATGAAGTTTATTATTATGAATGTGACATTCGTAAACCCGTTATCCCCGGATACAATGGCCATTTAAACGCCAGTGCCCGCGTGTTATTTGGGGCAATCACCATTATCATGGATCATCGGTATACAGAAGCTTTCTCTCAGAAATGCTTCTCGGGCGATATTTTTGCCAAAATTACGCTGCTTAACCTTAAAAATACAGGGGTCAACAGTACGGGAAAGCCCTCTTTTCGTCTTGAAGTGACCAATGCCAAAATCGTAGAAGTCACGGCCAACGTAGATCATCTTGTCACCACCCAAAATGGGGAAAAAATATCTGCCTTGAAGGATCCCAACCTTGATCTCAGCACCCCGGATCACGTTGTAAAATCTGTCAAAATAGCGATCGTGGGAGATACCTATACGTGGACGTATTTCCCCTATGATGAAAAAGGCGCCGCCCAAGGAAATATCGTGGCTGCCTTTGACGTCCACACAAACACTGCCCCAGGGGCCTAAATTCTGAAAGGCTTTATAAATGGCCTCTCGTAAAAAATGGGAATTTCCGGGCAGCCCTATGCCCCTTTTTGATCGTCTCGTGGATATGAATCCCGAGGTAACGGAAGAACCCATCCTCTTATTGAATTATAATAAACAACAATTGATTGAGTCCGTCATCCGGGAAGCTAGTAACTTATTTAACACGCGCTGTACGATCCCTTACAAAGAATATGAAGATCAACAACCCTCTGTCCTCACCTACGGTGTCCCAGAATTGTACGGCCTGTTTGATTCTTCTTACGCAGATCCCTCACGCACCGAAGATGTTCTGAAGTTATGCCGTTTTATGGCAAATGCGTTGCGTATATTTGAGTGTCGCCTGCGCAATATTGTGGTGGAAATGAGGCAATATGATCAATCCACCCAAACGGCCCATTTCATTGTCAATGCCGATCTTCAAATGGGGAAAATAATCGAAGCCATCTCTTTTCCGGTAGAGATAGACCAAATTCAAGAACTTGGCAAATCTAATAAATAACCTTACACTATTGAGTAAGAACAGGGGAACAGGACCCTTCGATGGGGGGAGGATCATATGACGAAGCCAAACGATAGCGATCTACTCTATTTCCACCGTGAGCTTTCTTTCTTGCGCCATATGGGTAAGGCATTTGCTCGGAAGTATCCGAAAATTGCGCGGCGGCTTAATTTTTTGGACCAAGATAACTCTGATCCGCAGATGGAGCGGCTGATTGAGTCTTTTGCGTTCTTGACGGGATTTTTACAGAAAGACATTGATGATCAGCTCCCCCGGTTTTCCAGAGCCTTATTGGGCATTCTGTATCCTCACTTGGTGGCCCCTGTCCCCCCCATGAGTATTGCTCAGTTTAATCCCTCTAGTGCAAAACCGGCTACTTCCAGTGCCATTATTCCACGCCATTTCTCTTTGTATGCGGATTCAAGGTCTAACGACATGTGTTACTTCCGGACGGGATACGAAACCGAGGTGTGGCCTATTGAGGTCTCAAATGTTGAGTTGATTAATGCAGAAACCATTAATTTTTCTCTCTCTTCCCATCCGTATCTCATGAAAATTAGCTTGAGGGCTTTAAAAACGCCCTTTCATAAACTCGATATCAAACGATTGCGTTTTTATATGAATGGGACGTCTGTTGAACAAAGTATTTTGCACCGGTTGATTTTTGAAAAAGAGTATAAAATTGCACTAGAATATGAAAAAGGAAAACCTCCGAAGATCCTTCCAGAAAAATCTGTTAAATCGGTTGGATTTGGCTTGGATGAAAATCTCATTCCCTGCCCCTCTAATGCCCACCCTGCCTACGGGCTTTTACAGGAATACTTTTCTTTCCCCCGGAAATTTATGTTTTTTGATTTAGAAAATTTAGATTTTAGCCAAGCAAATGAAGAGGTTTTTATTTATGTCCCTCTGACGGATACAGCCGCTGCCCAGTCTCTTTCTTTCACGAACTATCGTTTATTGTTGGGATGCACCCCCATTGTGAATTTATTTCCCCACACGTCAGAACCCCTGCGATTTGAGCATAAGAAAATAGAGTATCGGCTCGTAGCCGACTATCGGCGGGAAGTGACAACGGAGATTCATAGCATAGACAAACTCTTTATGTCGTCTCTTCACAGTTCTACCGTTCAAGAAGTTCAGCCTTATTTTTCTTATACACACCAAGCGGCCCAAGAAGGTCATACTATTTTTTGGGCCTCTCGACGCACCCCCACCATTGATCTTGATGTCCCTGGCACTGATATGTGGCTCAGTTTTATCAACTGGGATTTAAAACCCGAATTGCCCCCCACAGACGTGGTCTATGCCTCCCTTCTCTGCACAAACCGAGATTTAGCGTCTTTATTAACAGTCAATACTTTTTTGAAAAGTAATGATCCAGTTCCCATGGATTCTATCGTGTGTCTTCACGAACCAACAGATACCTTTTATCCTGCAGAAGATGGTCAAACCCAATGGCAGCTCATTTCCACTTTAGCTGTCAACTATCTCTCCTTTTCTTCAGGAGAGGAAAGCTTGCGTGTGCTGAAAGAACTATTGAGACTCTTCAATGTATCCATGGATGAAGATCTCAATTTGGCCGTTAGTTGCCTGAAAGAAATGACAACCAACCCCATTGTCCGACGCATGGGAACGGATGCTTGGCGAGGATTCACAAAAGGCACCGGCGTCACCCTTACTGTGGATGAACACGATCCTCGTGGCGGATTGGAAGTATTTTTATTTTCGCAAGTTCTCAGTCATTTTTTTGGGCTTTATACCCAGATTAACTCTTTTACCGAATTATCCCTTAAAAGCATTCACAAAGAAAGTATATGGAAAACATGGCCCGCACGCGCCGGAGAACAGACACTCCTTTAAAAAAACGCTCCTTAATTGGTCTTTTGTCTCAGGAGGCTGACCAATTTGAGTTTCATGCGTTGGTCAAAATCCTTGAATGCCTCAATCCTGAGGCAACTCCGTTGGGGGAAGGGCATCATCCCCACACCGAATCCATCCGGATTAAAACGCACCTCGAGTTCGGATTTCAAACAACAGATGTGGTTGGGGTGGAAGAAATTGAGTCGCCTCAACCCATCATCAAGACAAATTTCCTGAATCTGGCGGGTATTCAAGGACCTCTTCCCACACCGTACACGCAAATGGTGATGGATCGTGACCGTCAAAAAGATACGGCGCTCCATTCTTTTCTAGATATTTTTAATCACCGCCTTATTTCGCTTTTGCATCGCATTCGCAAAAAGTATTGGGTGGGTGTGGCGGCGAATCCCCCTGAAGACACTTTTATGGGGAGAATGCTGAGGTCTATTTTAGGCTTAGGGGTGGTGAATAAAAAAGATCGTCGCCTTCAAGTGTTGAATCGTTCTTTATTATTTTACACGGGGTTGATCTGGCAGCAACGCCGGTCTGTGGTCGCCCTTGAAAAACTACTGCGTAATTATTTTAATGTCCCTGTGAAGATCGATCAATTTCAAGGAGCGTGGGTGAAGGTGCCCCTCGATCAACAAACAAAAATAGGGGACGATGGTCAATTTAACCGGCTGGGAGAAACAGCCATTTTAGGGGATCGTTTCTGGGAACAACAACAGTCTATTAAGATTCATGTGGGCCCCCTCGGCATTAAAGGCTACATCAATTTCTTAAAGCCAGGAAAAGCTTACAGCGCGCTTAAAATCCTGGTGGCTTTTTTCTGCGGAGAAGACCAAGATTTCCATTTAAATCTGATTCTCAAAAAAGAAGAAGTTCCCCTGGTGAAACTGGGCCAAGGGATAGCTCTGCATTGGACCAGCTGGCTTAATCGCAAAAGCACCGAGTGGACAAAAGATGATCACCAGAACACCATGAATAAAAAAGCCTTCAAAATTCTTTGAAGAGAGACCTCTTTTCCTGTAAGTTGCTCCCAAGGTATAGATCATGGTCACTAGAATTCGTTTTTTCCGTCTTTTTTTTCTGTTGGCACTGGGGGTCCTCCTTTTTCAAATAGGCTCTCAATATAGACACTTCTTGTGGGCAACCTTCCATGAGTGTTTTACAAAGTGGCAATTTGCCCTTCCCCAAGCGGGTGGTGAGTTTTATGTGCGGAATAATGCCCCCCGCGCGATGCAACGCATCATTACCCGAGCCTTTCCAGAGTATAAAGTCATTTTTTCGTCAGAGTCAGCGTCCCCCCACCTTATTCTGAAAGAATATTACACCCCCACCCATAAAACGCATACCACACACGCCCCCTATTTGGCCTACTCTGGAGAATACGACAATCTACGCTGGAAAAGATATCTGCCCTCTGGCTATCCTTTTTTAGAGATAACTGCTCGGTATAGGCAAGGAGATAATTTTATTTTTATGCCCTATATTGTGTATGGAAAACAAAACCTGCGAAAGCTCCTAAAAGAAGCCATGAGAGAGCGGGAGAAGAACAAGATCCGACCCCTCCAAGTGGCCTATATCAGCTCTCACTGTATCAAAGAAAGGGACGAGATGTTCCGCTTGCTGCGGGAAAGGTTTAACGAGAAAGCCATCTCGCTGGGCAAATGCTCTCAAACCCCCGGGTATGCAGCCCCCGGCACGTATTATGATCTGAAAAACATCTATAAACAATATAACTTTGGTCTTGCCATGGAAAATCATGATCGTCCGGGCTATCTCACGGAAAAAATCACCAATGTCTTTGAATCCGGCGCCATTCCTATCTACTGGGGAGATGGAGACCTCGCCAGACGATTTTTTAATCCGGACGCCTTCATCGACATAAAACAGTATAAGAATTTTGAGACCGCCGCCGATGCGGTTGTTGGGATTTCAAAGGACAAGCAGCGCCTCTATACTTTGCTGAATGCTCCCCTCTTTAAAGATAATAAGATCCCCCCCTTTTTGCTGATTAATGATGATGAGCTAACAGCGGAGGAAGAAGTCCTTCTTCAAGAAATGGCGCGAAAGCTTCGGCGAGCGTATGATCAATACCTCCATCAAAAGAAACATCGGAGGCCTTATTGGAGAGCCCTAGACCTCCGATTGTTGGTGAAAGAAAAGATAAAGAAATTCATCCCCCCTCTTTCCCTAAAATAACCCTCAAAAAACCCTTGATAAAAACGACGGATTCTCGTCTACTATTAGCGAGGCTTTTACAGAATGGTATCACCCCTAACCACAGGCAAAAACGTTTATCTCACCATCACCACGGCGTTGGGAAAGGACGCGTTTATCCTCAATAAGTTTGAAGGAACAGAGGGCTTCTGCTCCCTTTTTGAATTTAAGGCCGAGCTTTATGCCACCCATGTAGCAAACGCCAGCAACAACGATATTGATTTCACCGCGCTTTTGCAGGAAAGCGCCACCATTGCGATTCAATTTCAAGACTCTGTCAAATACATCAGCGGCATTGTCACCCGCTTTACACAAGGGTCTACCGTCGCGGTGACCGATCCGCAAAATTATCGACAGCAGGAGCGTACGTATTACTATCTAACCCTCAGGCCCAAACTGTGGCTTGCCACCTTGCGCGAAAATTGCAAAATCTTTCAAAATATGGCGACCCTCGATATCATCAAAGAGGTTCTAGGCGATCACAGCATCACGATTATGGATAACACCTCTTCTGCTGGGCAAACAGTGCGGGAGTATTGTGTGCAATATAACGAAAGTGACTTTCAATTCATCTCTCGTTTGATGGAAGCAGAAGGAATCTACTATTTCTTTGCCCACCTTGCGGGCGACCATATCCTCGTGCTCTGTGATGCCTCCACCACTTTGCAACCGAATAGTGAGGTAAGCCTCATCTCCAATATTCAAAATGCCAACGAACCCAGCGCCCATCTTGCCGGTCTCTTTGACCTTAGGGTCTGCCAAGAATTAGTGTCTTCTATCTATACCACCCAAGATTATGATTTTGAGAAACCCACAGCCCCTTTAAAAGCCACTTCTCAAGGAGAAGGAACTGACCAAGAGGTGTACAACTATCCGGGCAATTACGTGGTACAAACGGATGGCACCAAAATTTCAGATCGTCGCTTGACGGCCATTGAATTCCCCTTTGCTTATTGTACAGGCCGTACCAATATCCCTCTGCTTCAAGTAGGCACAACGTTTACGCTGACCAATTGTCCTCGCCAAACAGAAAACAAAAAAGACTTCGCCATTTATGAGATTCAGCATGAAGGAAAACAAGCCGAAACCAATGAGGATCTCGAGCAATCCCTGTACTCAAACAAGGTGACTTTTTTCCATAAAATACAACCCTACTCTCCTCCGCTTAAAACACCTCGGCCTAAAATTTATGGCACACAAACCGCCATTGTCACCGGTAAAGCGGGGGAAGAAATATGGACCGATCAATATGGCCGCGTTCTCGTCAAATTCCATTGGGACCTCAGCGATACCAAAGACGATAAAACATCCTGCTGGATTCGCGTCAGCCAAGGCTGGGTTGGAAAAAGTTGGGGTATCCTCTTTACGCCACGCATCGGGCAAGAAGTGATTGTCTCCTTCTTAAATGGCGACCCTGATTATCCGCTGATTACGGGCTGTGTTTATAATGGGGATAACCCTCCCCCCTATTTGCCCGACACTCCCACGAAAAGTACCATCATGACAAACTCCTCAAAAGGCGGAGGTGGGTTTAACGAGCTTCGATTTGAAGATTTAAAAGACAGCGAACAAATCTTTATGCACGCCCAAAAAGACTTGGATACGGAAGTGTTTAATGGGAATCGCACCGCCACTATCTTCAATAATGAGGGCACGGGCGGCAATGATACGCTGACCCTTAAAAAAGGAAATCGCACCATGACCCTCAATGAGGGGAATGAGACCATCCTGTTGGATAAAGGGAACCGCAGCGTCACGCTCACTCAAGGGAATGAAACCATCATTCTCACACAAGGCAACCAGGCAACCACCCTTCAACAGGGAAACCAAGACATAACACTGGCTGCAGGAAATCAAACCACCAATGTGACGGGCAATGTTGCCACCGTCGTGAGTGGCAACTATGATCTCACAGTGGGAGGCAACTTAACCCTCACTGTTACCGGCAACATCATGATCAAGACGCAAGCCAACTGTGTGATGGACGTCACCGCCAACATGAGCGTAAAAGCAATGCAGATTATGGCAGTGGCCCAAACCATGGCAGGAGTCACCGCCGACACCATCACGCTGACGGGCAAGACCGGCGTCATCATGGCAGCCCAAAACATTACAGGCACGGCTCAAGCCGGCCTGGTGCTCGTAGGCACTGCCACAGCTGTACTACAAAGCAGCGCGCTTGCTGCCGTTAAAGCCCCTGCCGTCATGTTAGGAGGATAATGATGCCTGATCCCTTTTCATCCGCTTTTTTAGGCCAATTAAAAGAAAAAGAAAAAACAGCGAGTGCCGTGCCGCCCGTTACAGAGCCACCCCCAGCTCCAGCAGAACCTGCTGCCCCTACAGTCGAGACGCCTCCTTCTCCAGAACCCAAAGAGGGGGTGCAAGAAGTCAAAGACACCCAAGGACGGGTGGTTCAACGTATCCCCTTTAAGGACGGAAAAATAGAGGGCACCTTCCTTGCCTACGATGACTATCAAAAAGTCGCCCAAGAAATCCCTTATGTACAGGGTCAAAAAAAGGGCGTGGCTCGTTTCTATTTTCAAGGATCTAAACTGTCGGAAATTACTTACGACCAAGACAAAAGGAATGGCCCTGCCATTTTTTACGGCGCAAGCGAGATGATCCAAGCCCTCGCCACTTATAAAGAAGACCACCTTGAGGGGGAATTCCAAGTCTTTACCCCCCAGAAAACTCTCCTGCGTCAATGCCTCTACGTGAATGGTCTTTTGGAGGGCCCCTCAAAACTCTTTTACCCCAGTGGAAAGGTGCTTGAGGAATGCATCTATAAAGACAATAAAATCCAGGGCCAACAACTTCAGTATTTTGAGGATGGCACTCTTTTAAAACGGGTAACCTACAATGAAGAAGGGAAACCCATCCGAGAAGAAACCTTCTCTCAAAAAGGGGAAAAATTAACCGACAAAGAGATTGATCCGACCCCCCAAAAGGTGTTGTGAGAAGGGTAGAGCCGCCTTCGCGAGCCTATCCTTGACACCCCCTCCCTGAAGCTCCAGAATAAAGGTAATAATAAAACAGGGGTCTCATGACAACGCTTTCTCAAATCAGTACGACCAAAGTGGCATGGTTCCAAAAATCTCTGAGAAGTCTTCTTGTGGGAATGGTTTGCTTCAATGCCAGCGCCACCTCCTCCCTAAGCCAGCAACAGGATTATCAAGAGGCTCTAAAAAACCCCCAGACTGCGGTGTTAAATGCACCAGACACCGGTATACGGGGTGACTTGACTCCTTCCAACCTGAAAGCCTGGCTCAAAAGAGCGCGGCTCCTTAATGTTAAATTATTCAGCCACCCCTCTTGTTTGACGGTGACGCAGACTGATACCAAAGGAGGGTCTTCAACTGCACATCTTTTCTTTGTCAGATATCGGCCAGACTGCGCCCGTGACCAACCTTTTAAAATGGCGTTTATTATCAAGGAATTACCCTCAAAAAAGGCGATGAGAGAAGCCGTTAATCTCAATGTTTTACAAAGAAGCCCCTACCTCAGAGAGCTGGGAAAAGTCAGAAATCCGTCCTTGCCCCAGATGACCTTCGCCGAAGACTTTTATCGCTATTATGATGCAAGGGGGCAGGAAAAATTCATTGTTCTCCTCCATTCTGCCAAGGGACACAGCCTTGTTGAATACCTGAGGCTAGGAAACAATCCCCAAACCATCCAGGCGTTCAAAAAATTGGGCGAAGTTCTGGGTCATTTCCAAAAAAGATTCATGGGGGGACAAAATTGCCTCTTAACAGGCGGTACTGATTTAGGGCAATGCACCACCATCGTTCATGGAGACTTCCACCCCAATAATATTTTTTACGATGGAAAGTTTATTTACTTTATTGATACGGAAACCATGGCACAGTCTTTAGAAAACAGAAAATCATTCATGGATGACGCGGTACGTTTTTATGCCCTCCCCATGTACGCTTGGCGTAAAAATAGCAAACTCTATTTCCCTCTCTATAAGGTTTTCTTAGAGGCCTACGTGGGTGAGCTAAGCCCTGACCCTAACATTAGGAAACAGATAAGAAGCGCTATTATTGATAAAGTGAGGAATGAAAAAAATAACCCACGGTACCAATGGAACCGGAACGCCCGGAAACAGAAACCCAAAAGACGTTAAGCAGACTTTTCTCTCTCATTAAGGCGCCGCCCTCCCTTTTTCTTAGAAAAAAATTAATTTTGCCACCCTAAAGGGCTTATGATATGGTCAGGACTCCCGTCGGGTCTTATCAAAACCGCGGGCCAAAAAGAGGGTTAACCGCGTGATGATATCATCCTTTCTTCTCATTACTCCTGATCGGTGGCTGATTGTCAGCGGATTATTTGTGCTGCTGGCCTTGTTTATTCCCAAACGCATCCCATTAATTGTCAGTGGCACTACCTTTGTCACGGGCACCATCAGTTTTATTTATCCTTTTTTAACGAAAAGCTGCCCCCTTTCCACCACTATTCAGCTGACTATCTTTTTTGTGCTCCTCATTTTGAGTCTTCTGTTTATTCATGCAGCCCCTCCTGCCTCTGCCCAGCATCCTCTTCGGAAAGAAGATGTGTTTGCCCTCACCTCTCCCATTAAAAAGGGGAAAGGCACCCTCACGTGGGGAGAAAAATCGTACACCCTCGTCGGCCCCGATTGCCCTGCCCAAACCTTGGTGACGGTTGTCTCTGTTCAAGGAGACACTGTTTATATTAGCCCTATCAAAAAAGAAGTGAATGCAGATGACTAAACCTGAAACGTCCCCTCTCCCTGAGAATTTTGAACAAGCTATGGGAGAGCTAGAAACCATTGTCCGTCAGTTAGAGTCGGGTCAAGATTCCTTAGAGAATTCCATTTCTTTGTATGAACGCGGGATTCAGCTGAAAAAATATTGTGAAAACCAACTGGAGGACGCTCAGATGAAAATCGAAAAACTAACCTTCGATGCTCTTGGCGCCCCAGCTAAATCAGAGACGTTGAAATAACGCCCAGCTCCTTCTCTATCAAGGCTTCCACCACCAAAACCCGCAACGCACTGGCAAGATTAGCTGGCATCTTCAGGTCAACTTGTTGCACGAGGCGGGATAAAGAAATACCCCGCTGCTCTGCCAGACGTTGCAGCTGCTGCCAAAAAATGGGCTCCAACGCGATGGAGGTGGCATGCCCCGAAAGACGAAAGGACTTTTTCTGTAGAGACGACGATCCAATCATAGTCTTAGTCTAGAAAACTTCCGCTTCTTTTTCAATGCCCATTTTCCTGAGTGTGTAGACTCATACCAAGTGAACAAATAAAAAATATAAAATAAGATGTTGATATTTTTTTATTTTTTTACTATAAATTACTTTCCTTTTTATGTTTTTATTTTCATGGAGACCTTAAATGAACGTTATTTCTATCCTATCCTTAAGCCTAACTCTGACACTCATCCTTTTCAGAGATGCGTCGGCAGCGGCCGATGCCCCTAGGGACCTTCCCTTAGAAAGAACCCCCGTCTCTCGCTCTTTTACTGATGGACAAAGAACAATTTTAGCCAAACTTGACATACAGGAAGATTCAACTCTCCACGACCCAAGACTCAATCTTACTGCTGAAAATGTTGAAAGAGGCATCATCGCAGCAGAAATTACCAATGCTATATTCGATAATAGAGTATTTACGGATGAGCACGGCAACCTTAAGATGAGGTTCGGATCTTCTCCCGACTCCCTTTCTGTTGATATTACCGCCTGGAAAGCAGACTGCTTCAAAATAGCAAAAGCAAAACAAGGTTATCTTTCCTCCCGTCCTAAGTCTAAATAGACCTCTTTTAGAGGAGAGACAGGGGGACCATCCTCCCCCTTCCCTTTGCTTGATCCCTGTCACCTTATCCCGTGGGATCGGGCGTACTGGGGCGCTAGTTTGAGGGGCCCATACATTTCAAAGAACACTTGTTTCAAAATATCCATGTTCTTCATAAATCGTGCTCGTTTGGTATCTTCATGACGCAACACCCGTCGAGCGCCCCGATAAAACCCTTTATGAAACGCCACCCCAAATAATTTTGTGTCTTCACTCTCTCCTCGAACTACCTGCTGAGGATCCCTTTGTCTTGTCCAGTGAGAGGAAGTGGCGCCTAAAACAATCCCTACGGCACGCACCGTGGACTCGTCTTCCATGGACCCCAAAAACTGGGCTAGAAACCGTACGGTTACCGACAAGCGGCACGTCTTGAGGCAGTGCAAAGCCTTCCTCGCCTCTTGCTCTGTATCTGAGAGGTATCCTGTGGCTGGCTGCTCTAACAAGGCCATGATCTGAGGCACCGGCAAATTTGCATGCTGGCGAAAATAAGTTTGAAATGCTTCCCCACCTTGCCACCCCACCTTTTGGTTACAGTCGGTATAGCATGTCACGTTTTGAGCGAGTGGGCTTGTAACCTTGTCCACCGTGTCCATGACTTTATGCAAGGTAGGTTTTAGACAGGCCGCCTGGGCCACACACCCCATACCCATAAGGCTCCCATATAAGAGGCCTTTTCTCAACCCCGAAAATAATCCTGTCATTGCCTCTCCCCAGCTTTTTATTTCTCTTTTGATTTTGCTTTTGTTTTTCTTTCATTGTACCCCCTTTCCCAAAAAAGTAAAAGTGGGGAAAGGTCAGCAGCTTACCACCCGACAGTTTTTAAAAAAAGAAAAAACCCCGCCGTAAGCAGCGGGGAATACAATCCTATGGTTTGATCACACCATATTAAGGGACGTCGATTTCTTCTCCGCAGAAGAGTGAATTGAGGTCGCATAAAGCCTGATAGTCAGGGCTGAGAGTGAGATATATGGCGTGTAAAGCACTGGATCTTATCTGCCCTAAGGGGGTTGTATTGAAGGTAGCTTCACGCATTTTGTCTCCCAATAATTTTGCTAATATTTCTTGTTTTTGAGGAAGCAGGTTCAGCAGTTCCGTTGTTTCACCGTTTATAATCACCATGGTTTCATAGGTTCTGGCGATCAACTCTGCTATGTGGAGGTGCCATTGATCTAAGCGGGGAAAGGAGGATGTTATAAGCACTTCTTGGTCTAAAAAGTAGGCCTGCAAACTAGCGTGTGACTCTCTGAAAATTTGGTCTCTTTTTTGGAAAAGCTCACCATCTATTTGTGATAATCGTATACAGGAAACAAACTGTAAGGTTGTCTCGTTTATCTGTTGTATGGTTAGGGTATGGTCGTCCCTGAGGTGCTGAAGTTTTGTTTTCAAAAGAGAGGCCCTCTCGGACCCAAAGGACCCGCTGAGAATCTGAGAGATTTCCAGGGCAATAGAGGGATCCAGAGTCATTGGGGCTAAGGGGGAAGTGTCACTTCGACTGGCGAAAGTGCCAAGGGCCTCCCCTATTTTCTGTTCTTGGCGTTTTTGGGCCAAACACTGCGCCAAGGGCCGTTCACACCGCGCCGTGGGCAAGAAATTTTGTCTAGGAGAGGAGCGTGCGGGACGAGTGTATATAGGACTAGAGGGTTTGGCTAATAATCTCAAAAGTGTACCCCGATCTAGAGGTTCTTCTCGGGAGGCTTTGGGGGATACAGAAAGGAGGTGTTGATTATCTACCCCCATAGAAACCTCTTCTCCTTGCGCTGCTAAGGCAGAGAGGGGCAAAAGCAACATCCCAAAAATAATAATAAAATACAGTCTCATCATTTTTATATTCAATTCTACTTAAAAAAAAGAATTATTACCAATAAACTAAGATATAGTCAAACAAATCAAATATTTATTGATTTTTGAGAGAGATTGATTTAGGAAGATGGTTTAATGAATGAATCAATGAAAGAGATGAAGATGATGAAGACTCTAAGCCGTATTATGTTCCTTTTAGGGCTTTTTGTTGTCCCGTCGTCTGCCTTGGCTGTGACGGCAGAAGAATGGTATCCCTCCTTAGTTTCTTCTCAAGGCAATGGACAAGGGTTTAGGGCTCTTGTTGAGACGTGTGAAGAGGAATATGAACAAGAGACCCTTTATACTAGTAGGCGCCATCCAGATTTTTTGACGTTCCATATGCAAGTAGTTACACCTCAGAGTTGGCTTTCTTTGAACTCGTCGATACAAACGGTCCTTCCTCCCCCTCTTTTTTATCTACCTGGTCAAGGAAGAGCTGCCGCAGGAAATGTTCCCCCTCCTCCTTTGCTCTATATCCCTCAAACATTTCCTGCTCAGGCAGAAGGATGGCAGGAATATCCTCCGTCCCCGTTGCCGATCTCTCCAACAGGGGTAGACTTTTTCGATGAAGCTTCTGTTTCTGAGGAGGAAGAATCCCTCTTTGCAAGAGAAAGAAGGATGGGCAAGGTTAATGAAAGAAGAAGAGTTGGTGTGCAGCGCAAGGTGGAGGGGCAGCCTACTTCCGACAGTGAGTATCTTAAAAAGTTAGGACTAGGGGCGTTTCTAGAAACAATTCGTGTTCAAACACATGAGGAGAGCCAACAGCGTACTACGATGATATTCCAAATGGCAAGGAATTCAAAAGCAGAATTCTATAGGCGTAAGCGCGATCTCCAAAAAAGGATAGACCGTCAAATGCACAGCAGAGTGAGATTGGCCGCACGCCTATGTTCCCAATTAGAAGATGAACACATAGACCTGGATCAGACTTTACTTATACAAACTCTAAACGGTCTTAATAAGGAAAAGATCTTCAACGACTATCTCGCCCAACAGTGGATACCGGAATATCAAGAACTCTCTCCCAGTAAGAAAGTAACGGCGGCAAGACGAGCAACAGATCCTCTCATTAATCTCTATCGAGAGCAGTATAAGCGTCTGATCAGAGAGCGGTCCGAGTGAAGCTAGTCTAGGTATTCAAACGTACCTGATTTATCGTAATTGCTTGTTATTCCGTATCCTGAAAACTGTTCTTGTGTGAAATCTATCTCGTCCCCATCGAAGACCCTTTGAGAGTCGACAACCAAACCCTTGATAAAATCACGAGTATTACCAAAGAAAAGAACCATGGCATCAGCCGCTTCTCTTGCTCTTTTTCTATCATTTCCAAAGGCTTTTTTGAGCATTTGAGCGAGAGTTGTTTTAAATGTACCGCTAGCATCACCACGAGCATCATTAAATCCTGAGCCATTTCGTACCCATTCTACGTGCTGCCCATAGGCTTTCGTTAAAATCACAAGATTTTTATAAAAACCTTGGGATTGCTCTAATTGGTCATATAAGTTTTGGTGTTCAGGATGGTTTTTGCGAAACTGTTGCCACTCCATTTTTGTATCGTCCAGATACGTTGCTGCGTCTCTCCTGGCTTGTTTAGCTTCTTGCTCCATTGTTCCACGAGCGGTTTCATACATAGAGCTGCCCTTGAGTTTCTTTCCGGTACAATGGGTATCACAGAGAGCCCGGTTTTGTTCTATCCTCTCTCTTACATCACAATTATGCTTACAAAATACTTTGCGGCATTTCAAAGTATCACAGCGTGTGTTAACTGCCTTTTTAAATTCATCTACATCCACACATCTGTTTGAGTTTAAAGTCCGACATTTCAGAGGTCGCCTAATATCCCCAACAGAATTTGGTGCTATGACGCAAAGTGACACTGAAATGAGAACAAAAGATAAAATATTTTTCATGGTTAAAAGCCTCCTGGTTTTTAGAATCATATATTTTTTGATCGCTGTCAAACGAAAATGGGATTGAGCTTACCCCCCCGTCCTAAGGCGCAGAATCTCTAATGTTTTTACAATTTTCCCCTCCCTCCTTACAATTCCAACTTCTCTATCTTTTTGTTTTTAATGATGTTTTAGGTCTCCTTCTGAACATTTTTTGGCAAAATTTCATTGACTTCCCATGTCATCCCATGATATCCCATAAGACAGAGGCATAACATGAAAGGTCAGGGCCGCAGATGTCGTTATTTTTATCGACATATATAAATAAAATAGATCGAAAGGGTCGGGTCTCTGTCCCGTCTGCTTTTCGCGCCGCTCTGACCTCCCAGCCTACTGGTGGTGTGATTGTCTTCAAATCCTATACCTTACCAGCCCTTGAAGCATACCATAGGGACCGCATGCAGGCGCTCAGCGACAGTTTAGATCAGCTTGATTTGTTTTCTGAAAACCAAGAAGATTTAGCTGCTGCCCTTTTTGCCGATGCCCAACAGCTCACCTGGGATCCAGAAGGGCGCATCATGATTCCCGATTCTTTCCTGGCCTTTGCTCATCTGGAAGATTCCGTTGCCTTTGTGGGGCGTGGTCCTACCTTTCAATTGTGGAACCCCCAACGATTTGAAAAACATCAAGAAGAGGCCCGTGCGAGGATTCGCAGCAAAAAAATCACCCTTAAGCTTCCCGCGAAAGAGGGAGCCCCCGTATGACCCATCAAACCCTTCACACCCCTGTCATGTTATCAGAAGTGCTTGATGTTTTGTCCCCCCAAGAGGGTAAGATCTATGTGGATGCCACTTTCGGCGTTGGCGGGTATAGCCGTGCTATTTTAAGGGCAGCCAATTGTACAGTGTATGGGGTCGATCGCGACCCAGACGCCGTGAAGCGCGGCAAGTTACTTCAAGCAACAGACAAACGCTTCACCATTTTAGAAGGCAACTTTGCCAATCTTGATATTCTTCTCTCAGACGCTCACGTGGGTCTGGTGGATGGCATTGTCTTTGACCTCGGTGTTTCCTCTCCCCAGTTGGATGATCCAGACCGTGGATTTTCTTTCCAAAAAGATGGTCCGCTCGATATGAGGATGGAAAAGAAAGGCCCCACCGCGGCCGATGAGATCAATACCCTTCCCGAAAAAGAATTGGCCACCATCCTCTGGCAATATGGCGACGAACCCAAATCGCGGCAGATTGCCAAGGCCATTGTGGAGCGGCGCAAAACGCACCCCTTTACCCGCACCCTTGAGCTCACCCACCTGATTCACACCATTTGCAAAAAAAAGCCCCATCAAAAAATTGATCCGGCCACAAAAACATTCCAAGCTTTACGCATCCACCTCAACCGAGAACTTCAGTCCCTGGAAAAAGGGCTGCGGTCTGCCGAAAAAACCCTGGCTTTCCAGGGAAGATTGGTGGTGGTTTCCTTCCATGCCTTGGAGGATGAACGCGTTAAAAAATTCCTGCGCCAGAAGAGTGGGGACATCCCAAATCCGTCTCGACACAGTCCCGTCCCCCTAAAGACGATGACCTCTCTGTCTTTCCTGACGCAGGAACGCAAAGCTCGCAAGCCCTCCGCGGCTGAGATTGCCCAGAACCCGCGCGCGCGCTCAGCTCGTCTGCGTTGGGCCAGTCGCACTGCCCAACCTCTCCTCCCGGAAGGATGGCTGTAACATGTTGTCCCATGATTTTTTAAGGAAAAGCTCGATCATTTTGATTTTTCTCAGTCTCCTCATGGGCATTGGGCTCTATCATCTAAAGCATTGCGTCTCGAATACCGCGCACGACCTTCAGGAAGTTCGGCTCCGGATCCTCAATACCAAAGAATCCCTACACACCATGCGGGCGGAATGGGGGTTTTTAACCAGCCCAAAACGCCTGGCAAATCTCAGCCAGAAACATCTTAAGTTACACCCTATGCGGGCCGTTCAAATTGCATCGCTTGAAACCTTTCATCAGCGGTCAAATAAGGGCATTATGGTCGCTTATAAAAGGGCCCCTTAATGTATGATCAGGCCCTCCAAACCCCGCCATCCCGGATGCGAGCTTTCCTCGATGGGCAACAAAACCAAAAAGGGGCCGAGGCCCCTTTAACGCGCTTTACCGTGGCAGCCATCTTGGTCTTCTGTGTCTTTCTGGCTATCGGCATTCGTCTCTTATGGGTCATGGTGTTATCTCAGCCCCATAGCCGTGCCTCCACCCCAGAGCTCCCTCTGCTCAAACGATCGGACATTGTGGATCGCAATGGCACCATCCTCGCCACCAACTTAATCACCTTTTCCCTTTTTGCGAACCCCAAGCACATTTCTGATCCCCAACTGGTCGCAAAAAAACTCACCAAGATTTTCCCAGAGATGTCCGAGAAAAGTCTTTCCCAAAAACTCACCTCTCAAAGTCCTTTCGTCTGGATCAAACGCAACCTCACCCCCAAACAAAAACTAATGGTACAATATTTGGGCCAAGTGGGTTTGGATTTCCAAAAGGAACAAAAGCGCATTTACCCCCACGAGACCTTGACCGCCCACGTGGTGGGATACACCAATGTGGATAATAAGGGCCTCACGGGTGTAGAACGCCACTTTGAATCTTCGCTGAAAACCGGTGACAAGCCCCTTCAGCTCTCCATCGATCTTCGGGTCCAACATATCCTGCGCGAAGCTTTGGTGAATGGAGCTGAAAAATATGGGGCCAAAAAAGCCAGCGGGATCGTGTTAGACGCCAACACCAGCGAAATTTTAGGCATGGTATCCCTGCCTGACTTTGACCCCCACCACTCTAAAACCAGCGAGGCCATTTTTAACACCAACACCCTCGGGGTTTACGAGATGGGGTCCGTGTTCAAAATTTTCACCTTTGCCATGGCTCTTGATTACAAGGTCGTGTCTTTACAGGATGGATTCGACACATCAAAGCCATTCCATGTGGGGAAGTTCAGAATCAGCGATCTATATCCTAAAAACAGATGGCTCTCCATCCCCGAGATTTTCATGTACTCGTCCAACATTGGAACCGTTAGAACAGCCCTCAAAGTGGGGGCAAAACGTCAAAAGGAATTCTTCGAGAAGATTGGTTTCTTGAAACCCCTTAAAATTGAATTAGGCGAAAACGGAGTTCCCATGGCCCCTCGCGGAGAGTGGAAAGATATTAACATGGCTACCATCTCTTATGGATATGGTTTGGCCATCAGCCCTCTGCATCTCACCAACGGCATTGCCACCTTGGTAAACGGGGGTGTTCTGCGCAACCCCACCCTGCTTAAAAAAGAAGGGGCTGACACCTATACCCGTATCATCTCAGCCGCTACGTCAGAAAAAATGCGCCGTCTCATGCACCTGGTAGTAAAGAGTGGCTCTGGCCAGAAAGCCAATGCGGTCGGCTATATGGTGGGCGGAAAAACAGGATCTGCCAACAAAAAAGTGGAAGGTGGCAAAGGCTATGTGGCTAAAGGTAAGCACCGAGCCATCTTTGTAGGGGCCTTCCCCATCACCAGTCCGCGATACCTTGTCTTCATCATGCTCGATGAACCCAAAAATGGCGGTGCTGCCGGCGGTATTTCCACCGGAGGCGCTGTCGCTGCCCCCATCGCTAAGGAAGTGATCGAAAAAGCAGCGTCTCTCTTAGAGGTGATGCCCGTGGACGAAACGTCCCCTGCCATTCAATCCGCCATGCGCATTCAACAAGAAGGGCGAGGAGCCACTCGTGCAATTCAGTAAGCTTCTCGCCCAGCTGAAAACCCTGCGCGTGGCGACGCTTGTGTCCTCACCTCCTCCCCTTCTGGCGACACAGATCAAAGGAGTGACGTCTTCCACGCGCGACCTCCATCCCCACTTTATTTTTGTGGGCATTCAGGGCACCCAAGTCAATGGGGAAACCTTCATTCCAGAAGCCATTAATAAAGGAGCCACCGTTATCGTTGCTTCCTCCTCTGCGTGCAAACAATACAAAGACCTTTTTCCCCAGGTGGCGTTCCTCGAAACAGACAATGCAAAATCATGCCTCGCGAAGATCGCCGCTTTGTTTTACCCCAAAGCCCCCGCCCATATCGTGGCCGTCACCGGCACCAACGGGAAAAGTTCCACCGTGGAATTCGCCCGTCAGTTATGGGAACATCTGGGGTACAAATCTGCCAGTATGGGCACACTTGGGATTCAAAGCACCTGGTTTAAGGCCAAGAAACATCTCACCACCCCCGACCCCGTTTATCTGCACCAAAGTCTCCAAGCCCTTCATGACAAAGGCATCACGCATTTGGCCCTTGAGGCCTCCAGCCACGGCCTCACCCAATACCGACTCGACGGACTGTCCTTTTCGGCAGCAGGTTTCACCAGCTTTAGCCGGGACCATTTGGATTACCACGGCACGCTTGAAAATTACCTCGATGCCAAAGGGCGTCTCTTTTCCGATCTGCTCACGCCGTCCCATGGCGTGGCGGTTTTGAACACCGACATTCCTGAGTTTGACGCTCTCAAAAAAAGAAGTCATGGGGTTAAAATCTTAACCTATGGTCGGAGCGGCAAAGACCTGCATATCAAATCCCTCATCCCGCTGCCTCAGGGCCAGAAAGCAGAGCTCTCTTTGCTGGGTCGGCCCTACACCATTACGTTTCACCTTATGGGAGAGTTTCAGGTTTATAATGCCCTCTGCGCGCTCGGGCTGGTGCTTGCCGACCCAGAGGTGAATGTGGAGCGGGCTATCCAAGGCCTTCCGCATCTGACCCCCCCCGCCGGTCGACTTGAATTCGTGGCAAACACCCCAAAGGGCGCCGCTGTGTATGTTGACTATGCCCATGCAGAAGACGCCATTCAAACCGTTCTGAAAGCCCTGAAGAAGCACACCCAAAAACAAGTATGGATTGTCTTTGGCGCCGGCGGTGGTCGTGACCCTGGCACCCGCCCGCCCATGGGAAAAGCGGCGGCTGATCACGCAGACCAAGTAATCCTCACGGATGATAATCCGCGGTTCGAAGATCCAGACGTCATTCGTGCCCAGTTGAAACAAGGCGCGCCGGACGCCCACGACATTCCCGACCGTCGACAAGCCATTGCGTACGCCCTGCATCATGCCCAGGCAGGTGACATTATTTTAGTGGCCGGCAAAGGCCCCGAAGACGGTCAAATCGTCCAGGGAAAAACAGAACCTTTCCTCGACCGTCGCGTGATTCTTGAAACCATCGCCGAGATTCGTTAAGCTGAAGCGTAATTGTCATTCCCGCGAAGGCGGGAACCCAGTCTTTCTTAGATCGATTGTGCAGACGCTTCGGGCCCCCGCCTGCGCGAGGGCGACAAGCAGAAGGCAGCGGCCACGCGAGCAACGCTATGACGACAACACGAACAAAAGAATTGAAACCATAAGAACCAGATAGATATGAAAAACAAATGGACCGCGACGCGTCTCCAATCCATCACCCAGGGTATCCTCGCCGGCCCGCCTACCTGGACAGCCACCACCTTTACCCATGACAGTCGTCAAACTACGCCAGGTCAATTGTACGTGGCCATCAAAGGAGAAACCGTGGATGGACACGACTATGTGGAACAGGCCTTTCAAAACGGCGCTGTCGCTGCGCTCGTCAGCCACATACCTCCCCGCCTTCCCAAAGACAGCCCCTTGCTCCTCGTCCCCAATGTAGAGAACGCGCTGCTGCAGATTGGCCATTATGTGCGCGATCAGTTGACCGCCACCGTCATTGGCATCACAGGCAGCTCGGGCAAAACCACCACCAAAGACATGCTACAACTCTGCCTTTCCCAGCAAGGCAAAACCCACGCCAACTTTCGCAGCTTTAACTCCCGCTGGGGCGTCCCACTGACGCTCGCCGAATGCATGGGAGACGAAAAGTATGTGGTGCTTGAAATGGGCATGAGTGCGCCGGGCGAGATTGCGGCGCTCACCCACATGGCCCGCCCCCACATTGCCCTCATTACCACTATCAATCCGGCGCATCTCGCAGACCTAGGGTCCACCGAAAATATTGCCTGTGCCAAGGCTGAAATTTTTGAGGGTGTCCCCTCAGAGGGCGTCGCTCTTATCCCAGGTGATCTTCCCGAAACCTCCCTTTTATTGGAGAAAGCAAAGGCACAAAAAATTGCCCATATCTTTTTGTTTGGAGAAGGCCCGCAGTGTGACCTGAGGCTTATGTCTTACACACCAGACGGTACGCACGCTCAGGTGAAAATCACGTTGCAAGAGACACCGTACACATATACTCTCAACTTGCTGGGCAAGCATTTTGCCATGAACAGTTTGGCCGTGTTGGGGGCCGTTCAAGGGGCGAAGGCCAATGTGCCCCAAGCTTTGCACACCTTGGCCCAGTTTCAAGGCTCTGACCGGCGGGGTCAAGTGATCCATTTGGGCCACCATATTTCCTTGTTTGATGAAAGTTACAACGCGAACCCTGGGTCCATGAAGGCGGCATTGGAAGCCTTTGGCTCCCACCCCCATACCGGGCATCGGTATCTGGTGCTCGGTGACATGCGGGCGCTCGGGGCCAACTCAAAAAAATATCACGAGGGGTTAAAGGATTTAGTCTTGGCCACCCAGCCTCGGGGGGTTTTCACCTATGGCCCAGAAATGAAAGCGCTTCACGATCAAATCAAATCGTCCGTTGACGCTCACCATTACGAGGATCTCGAGGCCCTCATCACCGATGTTCTGGACATCCTCAAAGAAAAAGACGCCATCCTGGTGAAGGCGTCCAATGCGGTGAAGTTAAATAAGGTGTCTGACGCGCTCATGAAAAAGTTTATCCGTTAGGATCACCTATTTCCTCCAAGGTATTTGGAGCCAGAGAGGGAATCCTAATAAAATTCTACTTTGGCTTTTTAAATCTGTTAGCTTGTCCCAAGCCATGATAGGTTTGAATGGTAAGTGATTCAAAAAAAAGGGGGTATAATGACGATGCAGAGCTTTAGAGAAAGCCTATTGGGAATTTGTATTCTTTCCTTCTTTTCTTTCTCCCTCTTTTCAGCCCCCTTGGAGGAAGATTCCCGTTCATTGAGATCGACGCTTTCCACCCCCTCCCCTGCTGAAAGTTTTTTTGATTATGGCCCCTCTGGTAAAAAAAGAGGGGGAAAATCGCGTACCTCTCGAGCACTGGTAATGGAGAAAGCTGAATTAGAAGAGCTGACTTCTTTGGATCTCAGTCATAATCATTTTCAACATGTGTCAGGCGCCTTTGAAGCGTGGTTGTGCACTTGTGGAAGACGGCTTGATTCCTTGGATCTGGGGCAGAATCCCTGGACACAGGAAGCCCTCTCTAAAATCAAGAGAATTCTCAGAAACAGTACGGTTCACACATTAAGTCTGCAACAAGCAGGGCTTACGGGCGATTGGAACATTCTTCAGGGTTTTTTTGACCCCTCTGGGTATCCGGCTCTTTCCTATTTGGACGTCAGGGGAAATAATCTTCACCTCCGAATTTCATCTATCCTTCATAGCATCGTAAGGAAGCCTTTCTTTGTTCTAGAGTCAGATCAAATGACCGTGACGGTAAACCATAAAAAATTCATGAAGAAGAAAAAAGAACTCGAACCTTCGAGTTCTTTTGTACACCTCATTAAAGCAGGAAAAGATCTGGATACCCTGAGATTGGGGGTAGACATATCGACCGACGAAGCACGTGCCCTCTTTAAAAAACTAAAGCCCTATCGGCTTAAGCATCTCGAGATATTAGGAGAGGTGGGAGATATAATGGAAACCCTCCCGGTACTACTCTCGCTCAAACAGTTGTGTACCGTAACGTTGGGCATGACGTCCTTAAATAATACCAATGTTATAAAGCAAGTGGCGTCATCCCTGATGGCACATCCTAATATTCATAAAGTGTTTCTGAATGGGGGCGAGGATATCAGTGTGGGATCTGCGGAGGCATTTCTCTGGACGATAAGTCGAGATTATACGCCGGACCTCCCCAAAAGGAGGCAAGCGTTGTTGGACAGAACACAAAGAAAATTACAAGAATTAATGAAAGAAAGTTCTTCTTTTCCGATGCGCGCACAAAAGCAGAAAAGCTTAGAACAAAGAGTGATGAAACTGAGAGGAAATCAGCCTTTAACAGTAGTATTTCCAGAATCGCTAGAGGTCTATAAAGATCGGCTAGACGCTCAAAAACCTGGAGATGTGAAGCTCGCGTTTGGTTCAGAGACAGTCTTTTGATGCGTGCAGCATCACGGCGGGGCAAGAACTTAGGATTAACCCCCCAAACCTAGGAGCATCTTCCCTACATGATCTTCCAGAAACGCTATAATGGCTTCTCTCCCCTTCTGAGTAATCTCATTCTGGCGAAGCGACACACTTTTTAGGATCGGGTTCTTCTTTAGGGCCTCAGCCAGGGCGTGTGCCCCCTCGTACCCAATGTAATTTCCTTCAAGATCCAGATGAGTCAGAGTTCTATTCTTCTTCAAAAGAACGTTGGCAAGGGCCTTTGCGCCTTCATTACCAAGCCAGTCTTGATTCAAAAAAATATTTTTTCTTTTAAAACCCAGCGTCAGAGTAGTCAGCGTTGTGTTCCCCTTCAGGAAGGTAGCGAGGGCACGGGCACCCCTATCCCCAATATACCGCCCGTCAAGACTTAGACTTCTCAGTATCGTATTCCCTGCCAGGGCATCCACGATGAGGGGTATATCCTTCTCCATGAACCCGAAGCTCTGAATCCCCAGGTGGGTTAGCGTTGTGTTCCCCTTCAAAGCGGCAGCAAGATTCTTTACCTGTGTGCCATACGAGGGGCTCCATTCCAGGATGACTCGACTTGTCTTCGCGCTTTCGTCTGAGTCTTGACGGCTATAGATGGCCCCCTCCGAAACGCCCAAGCTCAGTAAGACACTCAAAAAGGCAACGCAACTCAGGGAGTGTGAAACACTCAAAAATCTTTTCATGATCTATTATCCTTCATTCATTGAAATGGTACAAACGAGACTTCTTGCAGAACCAAATATTTTTGTTTGTGCAAGAAGTCTACTGAATCACATACCACCTTCAACGATAAGATTCAAAAAGAAAGACAAAAAGGTACAGCTTTAAACCCCCGTCACTCTCGAGCCCTCTTAAGGGCGCAGCAATCCACATATTGCCTGGATTATATTTAAGACAGCTGGATCCCCACAAAAATTGTTCAAATTTTTTCGGAATGATGACAGGGAAGAGTGGGAAAATAATCTATTAAACTCTCTGCTGCCCCCATGACAACCAAGAAAAACTCCTTTATGATGGGCGGGAAGGATGCGTAAACAACACAAGTCAGGACCACAGAAATGCTCTATAACCTTTTTTATCCCCTTGCCAGCAAAGTGCATTTCTTTAATCTCTTCAAATATATTACCTTTCGCACAGCAGGGGCCACCCTCACGTCCTTGATCATCGGATTTCTCATTGGCCCTCACGTCATTGCGTATCTCCGGAAAATTCAAGGCCAGGGCCAACCCATCCGAGCTCTAGGTCCTGAAAGTCACCAGAGTAAAAAAGGCACCCCCACGATGGGGGGAAGTATTATTCTCATCAGCCTCACCTGCAGCACTCTTTTATGGGCTGACCTTTCTAATCCTTTTCTGTGGATTGTCCTTCTCGTGTGCCTGAGTCTCGGTGTTCTAGGCGGGTATGACGACTATATCAAAGTCAGCAAACAAAATGCCGAGGGTATGCTCAGCAAAATAAAGTTTGTGGGCCAACTTTTCGTTGGCACGATGGCTGCTTATGCCATTTCTTACTATCTCCCCTCCGCTTTAAGTACCCACCTGGCATTGCCCTTTTTCAAGGATATTCTCCTTAACTTCCACCTCTTCTTTTTCCCCTTTGTGGTGGTGGTGATTGTGGGCAGTTCCAATGCGGTGAATCTGACGGACGGCTTGGATGGCCTCGCCATTGGTGTCACCATCATCACCACCCTCTGCTTTGGGATTATTGCCTATCTCGTGGGAAATGCTGTGTTTGCCTCTCATCTCCAACTTCATTTTGTCCCTGGCAGTGGTGAGCTTACCGTTTTCTGTGGCGCTTTAGTAGGCGCTAGCTTGGGGTTCCTCTGGTACAATGCGCCCCCGGCTCGAGTGTTCATGGGGGATATGGGGTCTCTGGCCATTGGCGGCGCGCTGGGGACCATCGGCGTCATCACCAAGCACGAACTTGTCCTTGCCCTCATCGGTGGGTTGTTCGTGGTGGAAACTCTGTCAGTGATGATTCAAGTCGCCTATTTTAAATATACGGGTGGCAAGCGCATTTTCCTGATGGCACCCCTTCATCATCATTTCGAAAAAAAGGGATGGTCTGAGTCCACCGTGGTGATTCGCTTCTGGATTATTTCTTTCATTTTGGCTCTCTTGGGCCTCGCGACTTTGAAACTCAGATGACCAAAAAAAGTCTTTTCCACGATCAAACTTTCTATGTAGTGGGGCTAGGTAAATCGGGCCTTTCCACTTTAGCTGCACTGAAAAGAACCGGGGCACATGTCTTTGCGTGGGACGATAAAAATCTGAATAAGACAGCCCTCAAAAAATTGGATGTTCCGTGGATCAGTCCTAAGCAAGCGCCGTGGGATACGATCGACGCTCTGATTTTAAGCCCTGGCATTCCCCATGATTTACCCCACCCCCATGCAGCGGCTGTGCTGGCTAAAAAACACGATATTCCCCTCCTCTGTGATGTGGACTTGTTTTTCCAAGAGCAGCAGGGAAAATCCTTCGTAGGCATTACCGGCAGTAATGGCAAGTCCACTACCACCTCCCTCACCGCCCATCTCTTAAAGGCAACTGGCATAAAAGCCGAGGCCGGAGGAAACCTGGGAGTCCCTGCCTTTGACATGCCTGATGTGGGCCCCAAAGGCGTGTATGTGATGGAGCTATCGTCGTTCCAGTTGGAACGCCTTCAAACCCCCGCTCTGGATGTGGCCATCTTTTTGAACATCTCCCCCAATCACCTTGATCGTCATGGCGACATGCCCCACTACCAGCAAGCCAAGCTACACATTTTTGACCTTTTGAAACCCCATGGTAAAAAAATCATTGGGGTGGACGATCCGTTGTCAGAGGCCATCTATAACTCTCTCGAAGGGCCCTACACTATCCCCGTATCGGGCACACGCCAATTAAATACAGGCGTCTATGTGGATCGGGGATGGTTGGTGGATCATCTCGGCACCCTCCCCAAAGACGTGTTGAACTTATCCTTATTGGGGTCTTTAAAAGGATCTCATAATCATCAAAACATTGCAGCTAGTTATGCAGCAGCCCGCATCTTGAGTGACATGAGTCATACCACTTTTATCGACGCCATCCAAACCTACAAGGGTCTCCCCCATCGTCAAGAATGGGTGGGGACAAAGAATAATATTGCCTTCATTAATGACAGTAAAGCCACCACGCTGGAAGCCGCCACAAAATCCTTAAGTGCTTTTTCGAATGTCTATTGGATCGTGGGGGGAGACCCCAAAGAAGGGTCCGTCGAGCTCGACCCCATCCGCCCCTTCTTTTCCCACATTAAACATGTCTACACCATTGGTAAATCGACAGAGGCGTATCATGCCCTTTTAAAGGATAGCCTTCCCACGGATGCTATGGGAACGTTGGCGAAAGCGGTAAAAAAAGCCTTCGAAGACGCCTCTGCCCGCGGAGGAAGAGCCACCATTTTACTGGCGCCAGCCTGTGCGTCTTATGACCAGTATGCCCATTTCGAAGAACGAGGAGATCATTTCCGAACTCTCGCTCAAAAATTGTTAAAGCCCAAAAAGGTTTCTAAAAAATGATTGGTCAATCTTTTGCCCGCACAGATCGCAGTATCCTTGGCCAATGGTGGTGGACCATCGATCGCTGGCTTTTTTTCGCTTTGCTGCTCCTTATGATCACGGGTATTTTTCTCAGCTTCGCCGCGAGCCCCAGTGTGGCTCAACGCATTGGGGTGGATTCCTTCTTTTTCGTGCGCCGTCATATTGTTTTTCTGGTGCCTGCCATTGTCTTGATGGTCTCTGTCTCGCTCCTGTCTCCTCGGCAAATTCGATGGCTCTGTTGGGGACTCTTCATTTTCTTTTTGTTCTGTTTGGTGATGACTCCCTTGATAGGACTCGAAGCTAAAGGGGCCCGTCGATGGATTAATATGATGGGGTTTTCCTTGCAAGCCTCCGAGTTTATCAAGCCCACCTTTGCCATCATTGCCGCCTGGCTTTTCTCCCAACTCAAAACGTCTCATCCCCTCTCGTCCAGAAACATCTCCATCCTTCTTTATCTAACGGTGGCAGGCCTCATTTTGCTTCAGCCCGACTTTGGCATGGTCTTTGTCATTACCCTTGTCTGGTTCTTCCAGTTTTATCTCGCGGGTCTGCCGCTCTTTTGGGTTTACCTGTTAGGCGGAGTGGGCGCCACTGGCGTCACCGCTGCCTATTTTGTCTTCCCCCACGTGGCTAGCCGGATCGATCGATTCCTCAACCCCCAATCGGGCGACCAATATCAAATCACACGCTCCCTCGAGGCCTTCCGGGAAGGGGGCATTTTTGGGCGCGGTCCCGGGGAAGGCATTATCAAACTAAAGTTGCCAGACTCTCACGCCGATTTCGTTTTTTCCGTGGCGGGGGAAGAATTTGGCTTTTTCTTTTGCCTGTTTATTCTGGGGCTCTTTTTCTTCATCACAGGCCGTTGTCTTTGGCACGCCCGAAGAGAGAAAAACTTTTTCTTAACGCTCGGCATCAGCGGTATCACCATCCAATTTGCATTGCAGGCCATGATTAATATGGGATCCAGTCTTCACCTCATTCCCACCAAAGGCATGACGCTACCATTCCTCAGCTATGGGGGGTCTTCTTTGTTGGCCATTGCCTTGGGAATGGGCATCGTATTAGGGTTTACTCGACGGAGGTTAGATGATAAAGGGCTTTAAGAAAATCAAGAGACCATTTATTACGGTTGTAGGCGGTGGCACCGGCGGTCACATTTTCCCTGCCCAGGCGCTCGCCGAAAAATTAAAACAGCGCGGACATAGAGTCCTCTACATCACGGACAAACGGGGCATGGGGTTTCACACTCAACCCAAAGACATCCCTTTCTTCGTGCTTGACCTTCCCTACTATCGTCCCGGATTGATAGCAAAATTGGCCCTCTTCGTCCGTCTGACCATCGAGATTTTTTACGTTACGTGGCGTTTCCTGTTAAAACGTCCCGCTCTAGTGGTGGGGTTTGGAGGCTATCCCAGCTTTCCACCTCTGGTCGCAGCGCTGGTGCTGCGCGTCCCTTTCATCATGCATGAGCAAAATGCCTATGTGGGACGGGTCACTCGATGGCTTGCCCCCTTTTCCCAAAAAATTACTTCTGTGTTTTCGTCCATCAACGGTCTCCACCCTCAGGACAGCCAAAAAATTGTGGTCACAGGTAACCCCATCCGGGCCAACATCGCTGCCCTACGCACCGCTCGCTATAAAGCTCCCACCAAAACCATTCGCCTTTTTGTGGTGGGTGGCAGCCAAGGTGCCAAAGCGTTCAGCATTATTTTGCCACTCGCCATTAGATTGTTACCTCCCCTCTTAAAAAAACGTCTTAAAATTATTCAACAGTGTCGCCCTGAATTTGAGAAAGAAACACGAGCCCTCTATAAAGAAGGGGGCCTCTCTGTCACACTCGCTCCCTTTTTTCAAGACATTGCGAGCGAGTATAAAAAGGCCCACCTCATCATCACTCGAGCAGGCGCCTCTACCATAACTGAATTGGCAGCAGTGGGACGACCCCCCCTTTTTATCCCTCTCTCCACTTCTATGGACGATCATCAAACTTATAATGCTCAGTCTATTGTCAATCAAAAAGCAGGATGGTATACCTCTGAACGAGGGCTCACCCCCAAATCTTTGGCTCACACCCTAGAAAAAATATTAAAAGATCCAAAAGGACTTGAAAAAACTGCAGAAAGGCTTCATGCTTTAGGAGTAACCACTGCAGATGATGCCTTGGCTGATACAGTTGAAGCTGTGCTTCTGAGTCGCCAATCATAAGGTGGAGGAACAAATAAGGGGGAGGATGGGGATGACCCCACCAAGCTTTGTTAAACATTTCAGAAAATCAGAATGAAAACACATCCTCTTTCTATTGGTACTCTTCACATTATTGGCATCGGTGGCATCGGCATGAGTAGTCTTGCCGAAGTCCTTCATCGGTCTGGCCACTCTGTGCAAGGTAGTGATCGAGCAGATAATAAAAACATAGAACGCTTGAGGCACTTAGGAGTCCCTGTCTTTATTGGAACAGATCCCAAGAATGTGGAAGGGGCGACCACGGTGGTGCGTTCTTCCGATGTGCCCCTTAACAACCCAGAAGTGGTGGCCGCTCGCAAAAAAGGCATTGCGGTGCTCTCTCGCGCCGAGCTTTTGTCAGAAATCATGCGGTATACTTCTGCCATTGCCATCAGCGGCACCCATGGAAAAACAACGACGACTTCTTTAATGGCAACGATGATGATAGAGGCGGGCCTGGATCCCACCGTCCTCAGTGGCGGTATTTTGGTTGACCTTCTCTCCAATGCCCGTGCAGGTGCCGGCAATTGGATGGTGGTGGAAGCCGACGAATCGGATCAAACATTTATTCAAATTCCTGCCACAATCGCGGTGATCACCAATATCGAACCTGAGCATCTCAACAATTATGGTAGCTTCGCCAAATTAAAAGAAGCCTTTATAAAGTTTGCAAATGACGTCCCATTTTATGGATTTTCCGTGGTCTGCCTTGATCATCCTGTCGTGAAAGAAATTTTACCCAAGATCACAAAACCTCATATTACTTATGGGACCCACAAAAAAGCAGACTGCCGCGCAACCAACATTAAGCATACATCCACTGGCATGAGCTTTGATGTTCATTTCGATAATTACGATATCAAAGATGTTCAGCTTGCCCTCCATGGGCGTCATAATGTGTTGAATGCCCTAGCGGTGATTGTTGTCGCCATAAAAATGGGCGTTTTCCCGTCCATTATTAAACATACCCTGGCTTCTTTTTCGGGCGTGCAACGTCGCTTCACCACCGTCGCGGAAGTGGAGGGTGTGACCATTGTTGACGACTATGGGCACCATCCAACCGAAATTGCAGCTGTGTTGACGGCAGCTCAAAAACTCACGAAGCACAAAGTAATCGCCGTGGTACAACCCCATCGTTATAGCCGTTTACATGATTTATTCAAAGAATTTGCAACTTGTTTTTCCAATGCAGACACGGTCATCTTGGCTCCCGTTTATGCCGCCGGAGAAAAACCCATACCGAACGCAACCCATACGGCCCTTGCGGCCGAAGTGCACAAACACTTCAAAGGCAAAGTTTATACCATTAATGCGGAAGAAGAATTGGCCCCTCTTCTTAAAACAATCGTACACAAGGGGGATTACGTTATTCTCTTGGGCGCTGGTAGCATCAGCCAATGGGCCCACAATCTTCCTAAAAGTCTTGAACCCTTGTTGAAACACTCATGGAAAAAAATCTCCTAAACTACCTGCCACAGGTGCGGGGACGGTATCAACCTCAAGCTCCCCTGGGGCCCCAGGTCTGGTTTCGCAGTGGTGGGCCAGCCGAGATTCTTTTCAAGCCAGAAGACATCGCCGATTTAGAACATTTTCTCAAACACATCCCCCCCTCTATTCCGGTGACGGTGATTGGAGTGGGCTCCAACTTGTTGGTCAGAGATAAAGGGGTGCGCGGGGTTGTCATTAAGCTTGGAAAAGGGTTTAATGACATAAGAGTTGAGGGAACCACTTTGACAGCCGGCGCTGCGGCGCTTGATCGCACTGTTGCGCTAGAGAGTGCAGAGAGAGGCTTGTCAGGATTCGAGTATTTTGTAGGAATTCCCGGCACCATAGGGGGAGCTATCAGGATGAACGCAGGCGCCTACGGCCAAGAGGTCAAGGATCATTTGATTTCCTGTGAGGTGATCAACCGATCGGGCGAAAGATCTACCAAGATGCCCCTTCAGCTAGGATTTACCTATCGCAGCAGCACTCTTTCCGCCGACGACATCGTGATTTCTGCCACTTTTCAGGGCACCCCGGGCACCCCCAGCACCATTCATGCCCGCCTCAGCAAGATTATGGCGGAGCGGGAAGCGACCCAACCCGTTCGCAGCCGCACCGGAGGCAGCACCTTTAAAAACCCTCTTCCCCAAAAAGCGTGGGAGCTGATCGATGAAGCCGGCTGTCGTGGTCTCACGAAAGGAGGGGCACAGATCTCGGAAAAACATTGTAACTTCCTTATAAACACTGGTACCGCCACCTCCGCAGATCTTGAATCTCTCGCTGAAGACGTGCGTCTTCGTGTCAAAGAAAAAACAGGCGTCTCCCTTCAGTGGGAAATTAAACGAATTGGAGTTCTTTGATGACCACCCCCTCCCCCCTCCTCTTAAAGAGAAGCCATGTTCCTTCCAAAACCAGCGTTGCTTTCCTGGTGGGGGGATGGAACAATGAACGAGAAGTCTCTCTTATGTCGGGCAAAGGCATCTTAGAGTCTCTCCAACGCCAAGGATATCAGGTGAGAACCCTCGACCTTCAGCGCGATATGAAAGAACTGATCACCTTCCTCACCCCCAAGCCCGATATCATCTTTATGGGCGCTTTGCATGGCCTCTTTTTTGAAGATGGGCGTCTTCAAGGGTTACTGGATATTCTTCAAATCCCCTATACCCATTCCAATGCTCTGTCCTCAGCCATTGGGATGCATAAACCCACCTCTCTGAAAGTTTTCCAAAGCATGGGTATTCCCATTGCAAAGGGAGGGGTCTATGAGTGGGAAGAGATTAAAACCAAGCATCCCATGCATGCACCTTATGTCATCAAACCTATAGATGAGGGGTCCAGCGTCGGGGTATATATTATTAACGACACCTCAAAGCCGTTAGAAGACCAAATTCATTGGATCTTTGGCGACCAGGTGCTTGTAGAAGAATATGTTGCTGGCCAAGAACTTTCCTGTGCAGTCATCGAAAACAAAGCCCTTGGCGTGTTAGAACTCTCCCCCAAAGAGGGATTCTATGATTTCACCAATAAGTATACCGATGGAAAAACAGACCACTATATGCCCGCCCGCATTTCAAAAGAGGTTTATGATCAAGTTATGGAGTATTCAGAACGTGCCCATAAAGCCCTCGAGTGCAGCGGTGTTACCCGTTGTGATATTCGGTATGACGCCAACACGGGTAAAATGGCTTTCCTAGAGATCAATACTTTGCCTGGGTTTACCCCTCTCTCCATCGTGCCAGAAATTGCGGCCTACCGGGGTATTTCCTTTGATCAACTCGTCTATTCACTTATCGAGGAGGGACTATGTCGCGCCTCGCCGCGGTAGGATCACGGCCGCCAGTCCGCCCCTCTCTCCCCAAGTGGAAACTGTTTCTCAAACTCTTTCTGTTTGGGGCTCTCCTTATTGCACTTCTATTGGGTTGGCTGTCATACTCAGGAGTGTTTGAGCGGGCTCATGCAGCATTAGTGCATCGATACGAACGCTATCAAATTGCGCTCGGGTTTCAGATTAAAAAGATTTCTATCCACGGGCGTCACGCCATCCCCCAAAATGATCTTCTCAAGGGGCTTGAGGTGCGCCTGGGCGACCCCTTCTCGCGCTTTGATCCTGAGCTGGCATACAGCCAACTCAGCCAACACCCGTGGGTGAAGTCCATTTTGATTCAACGCCAATGGCCCGATGGCATCCACGTGATAGTGCATGAACGCGTCCCGATGGCTCTTTGGCAGTATCATCAAAAAGTGGTTCTGGTGGACGAAACGGGCGAAGTCCTCACCCCCCACATTGAAGACTATAAACAATTCCCCTTGGTCATTGGTTTTGGCGCGCCCCAAAGTGCCCACGACCTTCTCCAAGAGTTGAAAAAATATCCCAACCTTCTCCAAGACGTGGTGGCAGCCACCCGCGTTGGAAACCGTCGGTGGGATCTCAGGTTAAAAAATGGGGTTACCCTTATGTTGCCTGAAAAAGAATATGCCCAAGGGTTAAAAACATTGGACGGATTACAGAAAAAAATACAAATCTTTGAAAAGGCAAAAAAAGTGATCGATTTAAGACTCCCTAAAAAAATGGTCATGAGATAAGACATGGCCGCAGATACACTCACCGCTCTTGATATTGGAACCACAAAGGTCAGTTGTGTGATCGCCGAGTATGATGCCCGCACCCTTAAATATCATTTGATGGGCGCTGGGTCCCACGCGTCCCGAGGTGTTAAAAAGGGCCTCATCACCAGCATCGATGACACAGAAAATGCCATTCTGAATGCGGTGCACGCCGCCGAGAAAATGGCCTCCACCACCATTCAAGATGTGGTGGTTAATATTTCAGGTCAGCACCTGTTGTCCGAGCTGCTAACACTTTCCATCCCCCTCTCTGCCCAAGCTGTAACCGATGACGAGATTAACACGCTTATTCGACGCGCCAGCCATGTGGATGCCCACCACAACTTCGATGTGATCCATGTGTTTCCCCTGCAATATACCCTGGATTCTACCCAAGGAATCCAAGATCCCCGCGGGATGATGGGCCGCACCCTCGCCGCCAAAATGCACGTGATCACTGCCGACCAGCAAGTACTGAAAAATGTCTTACATTGTGTACACCGATGCCACTTGAACGTCCGGTCTGTGATTGCGTCGTCTGTGGCCTCTGGGTATGCGACCCTCACCGAAGACGAAATGAAAATGGGCGTCACGCTCATTGATATGGGAGGCGACACAACAGAGATTTCCATCTTTTACCAAGGCAATGTGATTCATACGCTTTCCGTTCCGTTAGGAGGATTGCATATTACGAACGATATTGCCCACGGCTTTAACACCTCTTTGGCCCAAGCCGAACGCTTGAAAACAGTGTATGGCAGTGCCCTTGAAACGGGGGAAGATGATAAAGTTCTCATGAGTTTCTCTCGCCAAGGAGATGAAAAACCTGACGCCCGCACGGTGAAGAAAAAATATTTAACTCAAGTTATTAAACCCCGCGTGGAAGAGATATTTCAGGTAATTAAAGCTAGACTGGAATCGAGCAACATGTATAAAATAGCAGGGAGAAGAATTGTTTTAACGGGGGGCTGCAGCCAGCTTTCAAGTATAAAAATAATGGCGGCCCAAATATTAGAAAAACAAGTACGGCTAGGGCATCCCCTTAAGATAAAAGGAGATCCTGACGTGATAGCAAATCCATCGATGTCCACCGCCACTGGACTTTTGGATTTTGCGTACCAAGATTGGTATCACCGCCGTGCCTCATCGCAACACATCTCTGCCTGGTCATCCATGATGTCTTGGGTAAAGGAAAATTTTTAAGAGGAAAGAACATGTCACAAAACTTTGAAAATCTAAAACCAAAAATCGTCGTCATCGGAGTTGGTGGGGCGGGGGGAAACGCTGTTAACAACATGATTCGATCCAACCTAGAAGGCGTGGAATTTTCCGTCGCTAACACAGATTCCCAAGCCCTCCACCACTCTTTGGCCAGCACAAAAATTCAGCTTGGCTATGAGCTCACCCAAGGGCTCGGCGCTGGCTCTAAACCCGATGTGGGATGCGCCGCTGCCGAAGAGACACTCGGCGAAATTGAAACCAAAATTAAGGGTAGCCACATGGTGTTCATCACCGCAGGTATGGGGGGAGGTACCGGCACCGGGGCGGCCCCCGTCATCGCGAAAGCGGCGCGTAATGCTGGTATCTTAACCGTGGCTGTGGTCACCAAGCCCTTCCTCTTCGAAGGCGCTCATCGCATGCGGGCCGCAGAAGTGGGCTTAAAAGAACTTCAAAAGCATGTGGATACGCTCATTATTATCCCCAACCAAAACTTGTTCCGCCTGGCTGACACCAAGACCACCTTTGCGGATGCCTTTAATATGGCGGACAATGTTCTTTACTCTGGTGTACGGGGCGTCACAGATTTGATGATCATGCCCGGCCTCATTAACCTTGACTTTGCCGACGTCCGCACCGTAATGAGTGAGATGGGCAAAGCCATGATGGGCACAGGCGAAGCTGAAGGTGAAAATCGGGCACTGGCTGCGGCCGAAGCCGCTGTGGCGAATCCTCTCTTGGATGAGGTTTCTTTGAAGGGGGCAAACGGCGTGCTGATCAACATCACCGGCGGGATGGATATGACCTTGTTCGAAGTGGACGAAGCCGCCAACTATATCCGCGAGCAAGTGGATAAAAATGCCAACATTATTTTTGGATCGACCTTTGACGATCGTTTAGAGGGTCGTATACGCGTCTCTGTGGTGGCGACCGGTATCGAAGATGGCAATGCCCACGGCGGCCGCCTCAGTCGAGACATGGCCAAAGACTTCTTGGCCAGCCCCCTTCCCCAAACCCAGTTGGATTTTGAGGAAGAAGAAATGGCAGACCTCAACCCTCTCTCCCTGGGCACCGAGGATGACATCTTGGTCACAACCACGCCCCCCCTTACCACCGAAGAGGGGACCACCAAACGGTCTTTCTGGGAACGCATTGGGCTAAAAAAAACCAAGGAAGATACCCCTCGTCCTGAGCTGGTACTCAGCCAAAATGATGAGCAAAATCCCGGCCCCATCGCCGACGATACACCGGACGATGAAGACGAAGATTTGGACGTTCCCACGTTCCTGCGTCAGCGAAAGCCTCAGTAAACGGAATGAGCTGAAACCGTAAAACTGCCGTGCTCTATCATCTTCTCACATCATTACCTATTCTACTTATATCTCTGATCTCTTTCACCTTATATGAAAGAAAGAATCTATTATAATGAAGAATCATTATACAACCCATAAGTTGTATAATTTTATTTACTACACACCTTATAAGGTGTAATTATTAAGAGATGACGATAAAAGAAAGGGCTCATGATGACACATCTTATAACACGACAGATTTCTAGGCGAGTAGAAAAATTCAGGAAGGTTTTTACAGAACCTATGCCTAATAAAGGGTGGATTCATGCCATAAGATCTGCTTTGGGTATGACCCTAGAACAATTGGGATCTAAAATGAAGGCCTCATATCAATCTATCCAAAAACTAGAAAATACAGAAATACAGGGATCTCCGACACTCAAAACGATGCAGTCGGTTGCAGAAGCCTTGGACTGTCAATTTGTATATGCTTTTATTCCTAGAATATCTTTAGAAAAAATAGTTGAGGCACAGGCAGAAAAAAAAGCGAGAGAAATCATCGACCAAGTAGGACATTCTATGTCTTTAGAAAATCAATCCATAAGCAAAGAAGAACTAGAAATTCAAATTAAAATTTTAAAGGAGAATTTCAAACGCGGAAATTTAAACAAAATATGGGAATAAAATGAAATTTACATATCCAGAAAGTGCAACGCCACTTGAATTAGACGAAATTCATACCCTCTTGCAAAAACATATTAGTACTCAAAAAGAACTGGATGAAGCTGAAGCTGAAAATATCGTCAACGGACAAAACTGGGCTTTTTCTAGAAAGAGAAACCATATTTTAACAATTCCTTTTCTATTGAAGGTTCACAAGAAAATGTTTGAGCATGTTTGGGCATGGGCTGGGAAATACAGAAAACGAGATACCAATATAGGAGTAACCCCCCATCAGATCTCTTTAGAGCTTATCAACCTTTTAGATAATGTGAAATTCTGGATTAAAAATTCTGTTTATAGTTTTGATGAAATTGCAGTAAGGTTTCACCATAAATTAGTATGGATCCACCCCTTTCCGAATGGAAATGGCCGACATGCAAGACTTATGACCAACCTTCTATTATACAATTACGATAAGCCCCAGTTTGCCTGGGGAAAACACAATTTAGGTGAGAAAAATGACATCAGAAAGTTTTATATAGATGCTCTAAAAGCTGCCGATAAAAATGACTTCAGTCTCCTTTTGAAATTTGCCAGAAGTTAGAGAAATTGGAGAGAATTTCAGATACTTACAGAGGTGAAGACGAAGATTTGGACGTTCCCACGTTCCTGCGTCAGCGAAAGCCTCAGTAAACGGAATGAGTTAAATTCCCAAAAAAAATCCGAGGTATGACGAATAATGGTTGATTTGCAACAAAAAAAGCTTCATTCTTGAAAAAGGAGGCGACACACATGCAAAAAAAATTAATTCTACTTTTTTCTCTATGTTTTTCTGTAGGAACAAACATATATGCTAATACCCTAAAATTCTGCAAGACCACTTGTCTGGAAAAGAATATAGATTCAACCACACGCTCTTCTTGTGCGAAAAAATGTCTCAAGGTTAAAGTGTTAAAAGAGCTTCTCATGTTCCAACGAAGAGGTCTTTATGAGAATCTCCTTTTACATGTTGATAAAAACTCAACAATCCTAGAACAGGCAATGAAAACCGCACGTCGGACAATTGCACGAAACCATACCATCCCAGAAGAGGAACAAGAGGCAATGATTATAGATCTAGCCCATTCCATCTTTCGAGGAGAAAAACTTAAAGAGGCCGCAACCCTAGAAAACAAACTTCTAGATTCCCAATCTTTCCTCAGTGCTCTTAATGATGACGGGCATGACACAAGCGTTCTTAATTGGATAGGCGATCAGATGGAAGCTGTTGTGGCTACCCAAAAGGCCCTCTTGTCAAGGACCTCTAGGCATTCTCGTTTAGGCCACCCCCGCTGAGTTTATTAGGGTTGGGTTTTCCTGTCGCCCGAAGCCGAGCAACTGTAAACCAGCAGACATTTTTTAAATCATCAAAACTTTGCACAACAGACGCCAAGTCATCCATGGCTTCGAACGCTTTCGTACATACCCGTTTATCTTCTTGGCAGGCGTCAGATAAGAGAGCGTCTATTTTTAATCTGTGATAGGCCTCAATCCACTCTGTGCGCACCACCACTTGGTACATCACATCTTCCACATTTATTCCGTCTCGTAAAGGAATACCCGCCAAAATTTTCTTCAAAAGAATCATTTGATTCAGCACGATCAAAAACCGAGGCCGCAATCGTTTTATCCCCTTGTATACCTGGGGATCCTTATATTCAAACATCTCTGCCATCCTCAACGTGCGACGGAATCCCTCAAAAAGACGATGAATATCCAAATTTTCTATGCCATAAATAATGCGATTGATGCGCTCTTGCCCATAGGCCTCATGCGCGCTCTTATTATGATGGCAAAAACGGTTGAGAGACTGAACAAAATTTTCCCGTGAAGCCTCAGTCACTATAAGCGGACGGTCCAGAAAGCTGGAGGAGAGATCTGCCTGACCTAGCCGCTTGCAAATTTCCTTTATCAGCACCTGTTTCAGTGCCGCCTCATAGTTCATCTGATATTGGCGATTTCTAACGTTGTACGTCCGCTCAAATCGGCGGGACAACACAGATCTTTTTTGCTGCAAGGCATCTAGGGCCGTTTTCAAACATCCTGCATAGGTCTTGTCTTTTAGAAGGGCGTAGGTGACACGTTCCAAATCTGTCTCGCACGCGCCCGCGCGATAGCGAATTTGCTCTACGGGGCGAAAAGGCAACCGAAACGCTGCCGTCTGCAGGCTGAGTAAAAGGCTTATAAAAAGAACGCCATACCACATAAATTTTCCCCGTTTTCTAATGGTACCGCAGCTTGGGCCAAAAAGGAAGATGGAAAATGAGAGAAGCAAGGAAAGACTTTATGTATGCTCTGCTCTCTCTGTCATCGAATGAGTTGACTTTTACAGGAATGACAAAGGGGAAAAGCGGGAATGACTCCCCTTGTCACCCTCGCGAAAGCGGGGGTCTAGGAAAGAGAGGAATAGGGATTAGGAGATATTTAGAGGATGACCTGAGGCAGCTCTGTTGGCTATGACGGTTTCCACCAAAGCACGGGCACCCTCAGCACCTATGTTGTTCCCTGTTAGATACAGCTTGGTGAGGGTTGTGTTGTTTTGAAGGGCTTCTGCCAAAACACGGGCACCCTCATCACCGATGTTGTTGAAGCCTAGAGACAGCTCTCTGAGGGTTGTATTGGTTCGAAGAGCTATTGCCAAAGCATGAACACCCTCAACACCAATGTGGTTAGCTATTAGATTCAGATGGGTGAGGGCTCTGTTGGTTCGAAGAGCTTCTGCCAAAGCACGGGCACCCTCATCACCGATGTTGTTGAAGTCTAGATACAGCCCGGTGAGAGATGTGTTGATTTGAAGAGTTTCTGCTAAAACACGGGCACCCCCAACACCGATTTGGTTATTTGTTAGACACAGCTCGGTGAGGGTTGTGTTGTTTTGAAGAGCTTCTGCCAAAACACGGGCACCCCCAACACCGATTTGGTTATTTTTTAGGCCCAGCTGGGTGAGGGCTTTATTGGTTCGAAGAGCCACAGCCAAAGCACGGGCACCGTCAGCACCGATTTGGTTTTTAAATAGATTCAGCTCTCTGAGGGCTTTATTGGTTCGAAGGGCTGCTGCCAAAAAACTCGCACCATGATCACCGATGTTGTTGAAGCCTAGACACAGCTCGGTGAGGGTTGTGTTGTTTTGAAGAGCTTCTGCTAAAGCACGGGCACCCTCAACACCGATTTGGTTTTTAAATAGATTCAGCTCTCTGAGGGCTTTATTGGTTCGAAGGGCTGCTGCCAAAAAACGCGCACCATGATCACCGATGTTGCTGTCGCCTAGACGCAGCTCTCTGAGGGTTCTATTGGTTCGAAGGGCTGCTGCCACAGCACGGGCACCCTCATCACCGATGGAACTAATTGATAGATCCAGCGTAGAGGTAGAAGAGAGAATAGAAGGGAGGCAGGGGAGAAGAGAAATGATTGCTTGTGCACTTTCCGGTTCACTCTTCATCAAAATGACCTCTTGAGGGCTCGTCTCTAAAATCTCTAAGGCAGGGTCAGGGAACCCCACAACCTCAAGGGCAGCATAGGGTGCATGGGGATTTGTGGGTAGAGAAGTGAGGTAGCCAGTTGGATCTACAAAATGCATCTGTTGGAAAAGATGAAGAGGGAGGATGTACCCATCCACCTGACAGTTCCAGTCATGACAGCGGTCTTCATTGAGCGCTGGGTTCAAAAAGACTTCTAAGACTTGTAGCTGTTGTTTCAATGCTGGGGGGAGGTCTTTCCCTTGGCGTTTCGCCCGGGCCTCGCAGAGCACAAGCTGTTCATAAGTTTTCCATTGCTGGGCGAGAGGAATACCCCTGAAAAACTCCGTCGTAATAAATTCTTTGATCTCATCGGGAAGTCCTTGGGAATGGGTTCTCCGAAGCGCTGCGAGGGGTGTGTCCTCGGCGGCGTCTGCCCCTCCTGTTGCGGCCAGGGCGGTGTAGGAAAAAAATCCTAAGCCGAGGATCAGGGCCAAGCGGGTAAAAATCTGTTTCATTTTCCATTCCTTTAAAAAGGGTTGCGTTTTAGATATAGAGTTTTTTTCAGAAAATGCAAGGGTCTAAGTATTTTTTTAAAAGAGTGTATTCCCGTTTTTACGAAGATCTCGTTTTCAAAAATTCTCACGAATTTTCTCGAGAGTGACAGGGTACGGGACACTACAAAGACCAGGCCGTAGGCCTTCCCGGTGCCGAAAGCGCCAGCTCCGTTAGCGCCCAGACCAGGGCATCCAACCGATCCGGCGACGATTCCTCGCGCACGCCCGTGAAACGGCACATTTGATCTTCCAGCTTTTGAAAGCACTGCCGATGGAACACGCGTTTCTTTTCATAGAGCGCCGCGATGGGCTCGGCCCGCACCAGTTTGCCCCGCGTCGCCCGCACCCCTTTATAGCTGAGCCGGGGGTCCACCATCCGCAATGTTGCCTCCACCAAATCACCGCCCTGATTTACCTCAGCCACCACGCGATCAGCCCCATACTCCTCATAGGCCATCGCCACCCGTTCGGCCCATTCGGTGGGTCGATAACGGCCACTGAGGTCTTCCAACACATAAAAGTTATTGTCACGCCCCAGACCCGCCACAATAATCCCCGTTTCGTCGCTGTTTTCATGGTGCGTCACGGCGGGGTCTACGCCAATCACCACCCGGCGAAAACAGTCGTGTGTTAAAGTTTGTTCTGACATGAGTTCCTCCTTTTGGTTGCATTATGAATTGATTCCCCCTTCCCGTCATCGCGAGGAGGCCCCTAAAGCCGATCACACGCGATTCAGCTTTTATAAATGGAGAAGACAGCTGGGCTGCTTCAGAAATCCTGGGCGGATTTCTTCGCAGTGACGGGAGCAACAAGAGTGACGACGGCTACCTTTCTGCTCATCTTTCACAAAATCTGAGTAATGCGTTGTGAAACGAGGACCAAAGAAGCAGAGCGTACTTAAGAGTACGTGAGCATTCTGAGATCCTCGTTTTGCAATGGAGGACTTAAGTTTTTGGGGAAGATAATTGGATCAAACAAAAAGACGGGGTGACGGCAACCCGTATAGAATCAAATCCCGACTCCATAATGCCCCTGGCCGATCCAAGAGCAGTTCTGCATGAATCTCTTGGGCCCCGAGGCGTGTCCCTTCATAAGCCTTTAGGATTTGATGAATAAACAGAGGCGACAAATTCTCTGCATTCTCATAGGTACTGCCTCGTGTCAGATAAGTGGCGGGATCATTCATGAGTTTTTCCAAAAACGGCAAGGGGCGCGGCGTGGTGGTGACCACAGCTTGGGGGTGATCCCCCAGACGGAGCCCAAACATCAATTGATCCCATACTTTTTGGGCATTCCGAAATTTGGCCAGCTCGTCCACCCACGCCCCACCAAACTGGGCTCCGCGCAATTTTTCATAGTTCTCTGCCGTATAGATCATAGCCTTTGCGCCGCAAGGCCACAGCAGTTCGCCCTTACAAATGGTATATTTGGGGCGTTCCCCTTCGCGACTAATGGTGAGAATCCCACTTTCTCCCTCCACCATCACCCGCCGCACCTCATCTTCCGTTTCCGCCACCAAAGCGAGGAGGCGACATTTCTTTTGTCGAATCCAGGTGAGCAGGGTCTCGGCCCCCGTGCGGGTTTTGCCAAAACCCCGCCCCGCGAGGATCAACCATACGGTCCAATCGCCCTCGGGTAAGCGTTGGCTTGGCCGGGCCAATTCTTCCCACTCTCCTGTCACGGCTCTCACCTGGGTGTCGGTTGATGTTTTTATGTCAGCTATCATTTTAACCCCTCCCTTTTTTTATAAAATGGACCCACGAAAAAACCCTCTTGCAAAGAGGGTTTTTCCTAAACTCTATAAGACTCTAAAAAGAGACCTTGAGGTGCCTATTCTTGCTCTAAGAAAGTGTGGCTGGCCGCGCATTCGTCGGTTATTTCCCACGCGCCGTCTTCTCCCACAGTGCCACCTTTGTTTGTGTCTGGAGCATACAAGACATAATCCGCCGCATATGACGCCCCTGCAGCAGAGAGCACTCCAAACGCTAAAATAATGTAAAGTTTTCGTCTCATCATCATGTTATTCCTCATTCATACTACTCTTTATAAGTGTGACATTTTTTGTTTTAACAAACAAGCCCTTATTTTGGGGGTGTCAGGCGGAATTTTAGACGTCATGAGCCATAAATCCTCCTTTTATAGCTCATAAAACACAATTTTAAGAGAAGCGATGGAGTACCCTTGCGTTTGAGAAAGATAAAAAGAAGTTTGTTTTTGTGGTTAAAACTGGTAGGTTAACCGAAGTTTAATTTACAGAGGATGATATGACCATAAAACTGCCTGATTTACCTTACGCTCTTGATGCGTTGGCGCCTTATATTTCAGAGAGAACTCTGTCTATCCACCATGGCAAGCATCACCAGGCGTATGTCACCAACTTGAACAAACTCATTTTGGGAACGGATCTTGAACACAAAGATCTCCAAACCATCATTAAAACCGCTCATCAGAACCCACGGTTAACGGGCGTATTCAACAATGCCGCCCAGGTGTGGAATCATACCTTTTTTTGGCACAGCTTGCATCCCCACGGCGGGGGCAAGCCACCTCAAGAAGTGCTGCACCTGATCGAAAAGTCTTTTTCCAGCTTTGATCATTTTAAAGAAAAGTTTAAAGAAGCTGCCCTGACGCAATTTGGCAGTGGGTGGGCCTGGCTTGTCAAAGAAGGCGCCACGCTGAAAATTGTGAAAACAAGTAATGCGGAAACGCCTTTGACAGACCCCAGCCTTACCCCTCTGCTGACATGTGATGTGTGGGAGCATTCTTATTATTTAGACTATCAGAACCGTCGACCTGACTATGTGGACACGTTTCTTGATCACTTAATGAACTGGTCGTTTGTTCTAAAGAATTTAGAATAAACAAAAAAAAACAACTTCCACGAGGGACGTTAGTTTTTTAAAGTGTCCAAGAAGACTTAACAGGAGGATTTTTATGACTCATTCTTCTCATTCCATCGTTATTGTGGGGGGTGGTTTTATAGGGCCTTTGATGGCCATGACATTGGGGGCCAGATATGGTCGCATCTATCTCATTGACCCCACCCCCACAACGTATCAAGTGTCAGCCCCCACTGATGGGCGGGCTATTGCCCTGACGCAACCTTCAAAACAACTCCTCGAGCGTCTGGGTGTCTGGCCAGACATCGCCCCCAGAGCTCAACCCCTTTTATCTGTGGTCACACAGGATGAGAGCGGTGCCACTCTGCGGCTCAGTGCGAGAGAGGATAACTTTGGAGAACCCTTTGGTCATATGGTAGATTCCAAAGTCATCCGGCTCGCCATATTAAAACAGCTCCACAAACAATCGCACGTTACCTTTTTGACGAATCAAGTGGTTCAACTGGAGTATCAAGACCCCTTTCAATCCTCTCTGGTGGTCCACCTGATCACAGGGGAAGCTTTGCCAGCCTCACTTGTCATTGGCGCCGACGGCGCCCGTTCGCGCCTACGGCTCTCTGCAAACCTTCGCACCCATCAGTGGCCTTACAATCAAACCGCTTTCGTGCGGCTCTATCAGCATACAAGCTCTCATTATGGATGCGCCCATGAGAAATTTCTAGAGACAGGGCCCTTTGCCATTTTGCCTCTTCCAAACCGTTGCAGTTCCATCGTTTGGACAGCCAATGCTGAAAAGGCTGAGGAATTACGTTCTTTGTCAGCCGTTGACTTTGACAAAGCAGCCTTTAAACACATGGAAGGATATGTGGGGCTCACTCCCTACTCTTCCGTCTCTGCTTTTTCTTTAAATGCGCTCTGGGTGCCTTTTTTCACAACACACCGATTGGCCCTTATTGGGGACGCCGCCCATCAGATCCATCCTCTTGCCGGGCAAGGGCTTAATTTGGGCATGCACGATGTGGCAGCCCTTGCAGAAACCTTGGCAGAAGGCGCCGACTTGGGTCTTGATATTGGCAGCCAAACCCTGCTCAAACGGTACGAGCAGCGGCAACGCGCGCAACATCTTGCTTTCTTGGGTGTAACCCATGGTCTAAATCGTCTCTTTTCCAATGACGATGAAACGTTGCAGTGGTTGCGTACCAAGGGGCTTGAGTTTGTGGAGAAAACCCCTAACCTCAAGCAATTCTTTGTGCAGCACGGAACTGGGGTCAAACACCCTGTGGCGCAGTAAACAACCATTTTTCCGTCTCGTTCCCGCACCTCTTTCCGTCATTGCGCGGAAATCCGCCCAAGATTTCCAAAGCAATCCATCTTAATAAAGCTGTCTCCTCTCTGATCATATGCCGGGAGTATATTTAAGACAGCTGGATCCCACGCCAATTCGTGCGAATTGGCTCTGGATGACGACAGGGGGGAAGACTAAAACTCTTCTTCATTATTTTCTCTCAGGGGATACACCAAAATTTATTCAGTTTGTTTCTTAACATAGCGAAGGGACTTCCCAAACAAACCGGTCGTACGCCCCTAGAAATCCTTTTCATTCCAGGCTTTTTCCCACTCTTCTTTCGCCTCTTGTTCTTCTACTTTTACCACTTCTGCGGGATCCCCGGGAATTACATAATGGCCAGAAACCCATTTATAAAGATCTACCATCTTACATCTTTTCGAGCAAAAAGGACGATAAGACAAAGACACCTCTTTCTGGCACAAAGGACATTGTTCCGATTTTTTAGTTTTTTTTTCTGGAACAGACGTCCTCGTATCCTCATGTTCAACTGTCATCCGCCACACCCTCTCATACTCACCCGTTGAAGATATCACTGAACGTTTCCCCAAGACAACTCTTTAATTCAAAGAGAAGGCTTTGACATCCCGCAAGAGGTGATGTACTCGACTGTTATTCCAGATTAATCTTTAAGCATCTTTTTTGGTGTGACTTGTTCCCGTCGCTTTCGCATAGTTACCCTACGCGAGCAACACGGGAATGAAGGATCAAACAAAAAGAGAGAGCTGGTCCAACCTCAGATTTTTGAATTGAGACGAAGCCCTAGGCGCGACGCGTAGTTACCCTACGCGAGCAACGCAGGGATGAAGGATCAAACAAAAAGATGGGGTTGGTGTTGGGCTACTTTGAACGGAAAGTAATCCGCCCTTTCGTTAAGTCATACGGGGTCATCTCGACGGTCACTTTATCCCCCAACATAACTCGAATTTTATGTTTGCGCATACGGCCCGAGGTGTGGGCAATGATTTCATGACCATTTTCTAGTCTCACGCGAAAGGTTGCATTGGGCAATAGCTCAAAGACCTCTCCTTCCATTTCAATTAAATCTTCTTTTGCCATAAAGTTCCTTATTCAAAAATTCAAATCTAGCCGGTCTCACGCCTCATCCTCTTGGCGTCTTAAATTCTACTTCTCTTAACCCTTACGTAAAGATCAAGGGTTCCTTCCTATCCGCAATAGCAGATTTACTCTCTTTTGCCCAGAATAAAGTGTAAGGGTATAGGTATAGGTTCACTAGATATGGAAAAAATATGTTGAATCAGATCCTGAAACCCGATATACGAAACATAGATAATATTAAATGAAACATGGAGGATAGTTGATGAATTTAATCAGAACAACGGCTCTGGGGCTGATACTCGCCCTTGGGGTCACTTTAGGGAATGCGGCTGGGGAAGAACAAGATCTCCCCGTTCAAGTTAGCGCCGTCAGAGCAGAAACACCCGAACTTAGTGTCTTGACGCTCGAGCCTGTTCCTACCGGGAGCATAACCCAAATAGGGGACCTCCTAAAAGATGAAAGCACTCTTCCAGGCCCATTATCCCGCAGCCCAGTAACGGTTCCCCCAGCTGACTTACCAGCAGAAGAAGCTGCTGCAGCTGCTACCTCACCTAACTTATTCGCATTAGAAGATTACGATTCAGCAGCCTCAGATGAGGAAGAAGCCATTGCTCCCTCTGCCCCATTGCAAGAAGGACCTGGTGTTGATGAGAAATCCGATGACAAAGACGCAGCACCAGTACCCCTCGTAGGCGCCCTTTCTAGAGAGACCTTCCCTAGGGAGGCTCTTGACCTTATTTTTGAATACGGGGGCAACCAATTAAATACCCCAGAGACTACTGAGGCAGATGTCATGAAGTGGTTTGTAAGGATCTTCAGAGATCTTAGAAGCCATGTAGATGAGGGAGATGGAATAATGCTAGGATCTATTCAAAGAGTAGAAGCTCTGGAGGAGATGTTAGCGATGACTAATCAGCAAGTCGGTGACCTAGCTGCCCAGCTTGAAGAAGCTCAGGTAATCAATGCAGATCTTCAGATGAGGGTAGATGCATTCGTAGCTCAGGCAAAAGCTCAAACGGCAGCGGACCAAGAAGCAGCAGATCTGACAGCGTCAACTGTGGCAGAACAGACTCATGATGAAAGTGAAGCTCAGATTTAAACTTTTTGTGTGAATCGACTAAAAACTAAAAGGCCAAGGATTTCCTTGGCCTTTCTCTTTTGACCTCGGGTGCGCCTCCCCTAAGGGAAATCGTTATTGCTGTAAAAATCACGTAAATAGTCTATATTAAATCCAGGGATAACCACTTCCATGAAGGAGGCTTCATCAAATTAAAATAGGGAACACACCCAAATGACTTTCGTGAAATCAGCGGCCCTCTGGGTGATCCTTGCTCTCAGCATGGGTCTCAACCATGCGGCAACGGGAGAAGACAAGGATGAATCCCCTCCCCTCCACCACAAAATACTCTTTCTTTTGGGTGAAGTCGACCGGTTAGAAATGCACAATATTAGGCTCAGAAAACAGGTCAATGTCATGGAATCTCTTCTCCGAGAGGTTCTCCTTATTGCCTCTTCGGAAGAGCCGGAACAAAATATAAAAACAGCCTTACAACAGTTGAATCTCGACCAGTTTATCCCAGAATCTAGGCCCACCGAGGCCGACGTCGCGGCGTTTCTTGCCAAGCTCTCCTCCCTCTAGAAATCACTCTCGAAAACATTCATAAAAATTTCGAAGGTGACGGGAAAAAGTGACCACGAGGTCAAAAAAAAGAAACCAGAAAAATCTGTTTTCTCTCCCTCCCCTTTTTCTTTCCATAGATTTTAGATTTTTAGCCCCGTATACTTTAAAAAGGCCACATACCTTAAAAAAGATCGGCTCACACATGAATAATAAAGGTTTCTTATGCGCTTTCTCCTCTTTATCTTAATGACCCTCCTTGCCCTAAGCCCCCCCTTCCCTTCTGTTTCTGCCACCGGCTTCTCGCCAGCAGAAGAAAGCCTTTCCCCCCCGTCCCCTCTCAAACATTATGAAGAATTGATAGAGAGGTGGAAACTTCAGCTCTCTCAGCCAAAGCGCAGCCCTGAGAAACATACAGCTGGTCCAGAGTTAGGGGCTATTATTACGGGCGCTGTCATAGACGAACTTACCATGTTAATCCACGAGCTCCGAGAGGTTAGAAAACAGCTCAGAACCTTCAGATGGGAAGTACTTCCTGCCTATCTGCTAACGGACCAAGAAGCCGCGAGAGAACACCTCACAAAAGCCTTAAAGTGGCAACTTGGGGCAACCGGAGGATCTCAAAACCAACTCATTCTTGAGCGGAAGATGATGCCTCTCTTTGAAAAACTTATTTTTAGAACCCAAAAAACCCGCGGGGTTTTAGGACTCTCCCCTTCTGGCTTTGATTCCTCTGAAGAAAGGAAAAAACCGAAAGACGCCTCCTCCTGAATTTTCTCGCAAAGACAGTGGTTTCCTTTTTTTAAAAAACGGTCGGAGGGGGAAGGCTATCTGAACAACAAGTATTGTCTTTTCCCCCGTAATCGAGTCTAATAAAGGAAATAAGGAGATCTTCATGAAACCTGCTCTTCCTTTTTTTATCCTTATGTTGGGATTATTGTCCAGCTTTTCTCAGGCCATGACAAACGCAGCAGAACCGCTCGGGTCTCCTAATACATTTCATCGCCAAGAATCTTGTCCTCCCTCTTTAAACCGTCCTCCCCTTTCCCCTTTTTTTGTATATGACGACCACAACCAACCCCGGCATTCTTTCGACAATTCCGTCTTTAACAGTTGGGATGATCCTGTAGAGGCTTCGGGGAGCATATTTAACACTGCCATACCCACCTTAGGTGAAGAAGCCGTTGCAGCTGAAGACACCGCCGATGTTTTCTTGACAGAGTCTGTCGCCTCTCAACCACCAACAAAGGAGTCGACGCCATCCTATTGGTACCCCAAGACAGAGGCAGAGCAGGAACGGTGGTATGAAGATCAAATTAGCTTTCAAAATGCGTATTATTTAAACCCAAAGGCTTATCCTGATCTAAATCCTGACTACCTAGATTACCCCTGAGCCAAACCTCAACGCCCCCATAAAAACCACAACTGATCCTACGATTAGCGACCCCAGCTTTGAATCAGCTTTTGCGGCGCAAAAGAAAACCGTGGATCATGCTCATTGCCAAGGTATCCGACACCAGCCGTTCCGGACGTGTGGGACATGGGGGACGGAGGCGCCTGAAACAAGGGCCCTGTGATGGGTGGAGGGGTTGCACTCCAGCCGGCCTTATTCACATAATCTTGATGGGAAGCTGTTTGCCCCCAGAGAGGCGGGGGCATGGTGCCTGACGGAAGAACCAGCGGATGGCCCGGAACCGCCGCCGCCGGTACAGTGGATCGCTCCTCTTGACGCACTGCAGGCTCAACGGTGAGGGGCCCAGGAATTTGGGTAGGCATCTGGGTAGACATTTGGACCTGACTATTTAAGGAGGCGAGAGCCGGCGCCGTAACGGAGGCAGGTCTTGGCGGTTGATCCCCATCAATCACAACACCTCGTTTAGAGCCGGTCAAAACCGACCGATGCAGATTGGTGCGGGGCATGTTTTCCAGCAACGAGCTATGAGGCCGAATGCCCCCCCGCTCTTGAATGGTGTGATCCACCGCCATGATTTGGCTTCGGTCATGGAAATAATCCACCTCTCCCGTCTCCGGATGAGACGGTAACGACGCAGAAGATGCCCCATTTCGGGGTTCTGAAAAGGGAACGGTTTGATGCCCCAGTCGCTCAGACAGCCGATCGATGCGGGCCTGATACTCGCGCTGTTGATCGAGGGATCCGGGCATCGCTTCCAGTTGGGTTTTCTTTTCTTCCAACGCCTGCAGCCGCGTTTCCAAAGCGGCACGATGGGCCGGGTCCTGAGGGTGCCCCTTCAAGGCCGGCGGCAGCATGGGGGCATCACCCCAGCTCGCAAGTGTCATCAGAACAACCCCTGCTCCACGCCCAAAAAATCGCCAAGAAAATTTCAAGACTATTTGGTGTTTTAGGGTCAAAGGAATTTTTTTAATAATCATGGTGTTTTATTTTCTTTCTTCTTCTGAATAGCTCCCTGGTCTTGCGGAGGCTGAGCCTGTTCTAAACGACGATGCCTTTTTTGCGCCAATTGAGAGGCATGGAACGGAAAATTATTTAAAAAAATAGGGGGGAACGTTTCTTCTTTCGCCTCTATCATCCTACCTGGATGTACTCTTAACGCTAAGGAAGTGAACGTCTCATCCCCTGCCGCCCCAAAGACTTCCCCCAGAAGAATCATCACCAAACACAAGACAACCCCCGCCATTCAGTCTTCCATCCCCTCATTTTTTAGTGTTATAACCGATCCCTTATAAAATGAATGCGTTACTCCTCATTCACATAGGTTTACTCCGTTTCGCTGCGCCGTGCCTATGCTCAATTTAAATGGTTCTAGCTATAGATCTTTATTTTTATGGAAGATTTTGGAATGCGGGTCAACCCTTTTTCCATCCTTGTACTCCTTTTATCATTCCCGCGCGGGGCTGGGATCTAGTCTTCCTGAGATCGATTATGCAGAAGCTTCCCCGACACACCACCCAACCTAGAATAACACGCCTTCATAGCACGCGGCTTCGACAGCGCGGCGGGCGATTAACCCGGGCAATTTCCGCCCTTTGGCCCACACCCATCGATGGAACTCGTACGGCACGTCTAAGTGTTCTTGCCGATTCACTTTCATGCGCAGGGTTGAGCGCTGAAACGCCCCTCCTCCCACATTGAATAGGAACGATAGCAGGGCCGCTTCTTGATGGCGTTCCAGCGGTACCGTCACCAACTGGGTCAATGTCCGCCCGCACCGCTGCAAGTCGTGCACCAATAAAACCTCAGCCTCTCTCAGCGTAAGGGATACGAAAGATTCGTACGGCAGCACACGATGCCCCCACCCAATCGTTTTGTATCCCCCTGGGCACGCGTAAGGCACCAGACTCTTTCCCTCAAATTTTTTAATAAGCCTTATAGCCTGAGTATTGACGAAGGTGTCGTCTTGACCATTTACTCGACGATTCATGAGACTACTCTTTCTTCAATCGGCGAATCAAGGCCCGTTGACCAAACCAAAAGGACACCACGGTTGCGAATAAAATCTGGTCTTCCTCATGCCAAATTTTGCTCAGCAGATGCTCCCCATCCGGCCAGGGGCAACCAGTGCCACAACCCATAAATTTGCACCCCCTTCAACCCAAGATACAAGCCAAAAAAAGCATAGGTGATCACCGGACGGACGCTGCCGCTCAGGGCATCCACCCACCGAACTCCCATTTTGGGGGGATATTTATACAGAACCTTTAAGGCTTCTGTCTGACCCACCATTTGTAAGTCTTCCAAGTTGTGGGCATGGCGCAACTTCATCATATCGACTTGCCGATCTAGAATTTTCAGCTCGTGTGATTGGTCGGAACAATCTCGAATATATTTAAAAATCTCGGGCACAAGGCTGCCCACAAACCCTAGAAGAGATCCTAAAAGTGTTAACATGTTTGTTCTTCCTTTCTTTTCACTGTCATTGGTTGAAGGGGCAATCTTTAAAATTTTGAAAAAGAGAAATTTTTTGTTTTTTCATCTGTATTTATGAAAACAAAAACATTAATATCGGACTGACAAACTAGTAAGGAGCGTGACCATGACAAATACTATACCTCCCTTTTTTCCCTCCCCTGAGTCCTCTGAGTATGAGTCTGAAGAAGATTTTTGGATGGTGGATCCGAATCGTACAAATGTTTATTGCGAGCTTGCCTTAGAGGAAGAAGAGGAACCGTTGGACGACGAAAAATAATAAGATACAAAGGTCTTTTTGTGGGTATGCCCCATCTTCAAAGACCCTTTGTTTTTGGATATTGATAACAGGCACTATGTCAGAGCGAAGACAGGCTTTATAAGCTGGATTGCCGCGTCGATTCTTCGAATCTCCTCGCAAAGACGACCTTTTTTTACGCCCCTTTAATTCTGTCGGGGGGTAGATACGTGTTTTTTTGCATTGACACCACCCCTTTTTATCCATTATCTTGATGTAAATATCTATTTTAGGAAGTCTCGTCTTTATAAATCAAAAATTGAGGTCCGGAAATCGGACACTCACAGGGAAGCTTGCAGGAAAAAAGAGGGCTACCTTACAGATATAGAATGAATCAGCTTAGAAAGCCGGACAAAGGTTCGGCTTTTTCTCTTTTAAAGTCGTTTTGCTCTCCTTCCCAACGTGTGTCGGCGCCAAAGAATTACCCCTAAGAATTACCCAAAGGGTTGATTAGCAGGCCTCCTATTCTTCATAAAACGGGGGGAACTGCCTCAAAGGCTGCTCGGTTCTTAGAAGCCTCATTATAGAGCGCAACAAGCAGTTTATATTTTTCACGACGCTTACGCGAAAAGAGCGTACTTCTTATTGTGACACCTTATACTTTGTTTTTCTTTTTTTCTAGGCGACACTCCATCGAGTTCATCTTGTATCTGTTGCTGCTTTTCGCTTGCCTGCCCCTCCAAAATGGTCTCCATGCGTGCCCTTAAATAAGAATCCTGAGAACATGGGGGGGCCAGACTCTAAACCCTTTCCTTCGCGTGATAGGAACGAAAAATCCTGAGGGTGAATGGGGCCATCAAGGTCAGCTACGATCGTTGAAAGGGTACGTTTTATTTCTTGTGGCCTGTCCTCGATTAAGCAATCAGCCTAAAACGCTGAACTTGCCGCCACGGCTAAACTGAATCCACCGAGGCACACCATCCTCACAATCGTCGTTATTTTCATTCTTTTACCTCAAGATTACTGTCTTTCCTTGCCACTTCTCCTTATTATAGAGAAAGCAGAACTTAGACTATATATAGAAGAAAGATTAATAATACAGTATTTTAGAATTTATTTACTTAACTTACCACCCGATACTTTTCCAAAAAAAAGAAAAAACTGTCGGGTGGTGAGATCTGAGTCCGTTTTGAATTGCATCTCCAGAAAAAATCTGATATTTTTCAAATGTTTATTGGAATGGTGGCAAAATGAACTCTATAAATAAGCTATTTTTAGGCGCTTTGGTATTCCTCAGCCTTCTTGTAAGGGATTCTTTTTCAGCAGCGAAAGTACCCGAAGATATAGATTTTTCTCGTTTAAATGTTCTCAGCAAATTTGCAAAAAATGTTTTAGATAACGGTGCAGAAGAGGATTCTTCGACTCCATCAATTTATAGTGATGCAGATTCCATTTCGGAAAGATTTTCTCGCTTAGAGTTGTATCCTACTAAAACCTATGTTTTGAATTTTTACCAAGACGGGATGGATGATGATGCTTTTTCGGAAATTACCCAAAGCCTTTTACCTGAACTCCGGCCAAAGGAAATCAAGTGTGCCATTCTTGATCTCTCCTTTAATTGTTTGACAGCAAAAAGTGCTGCCCACCTAAAAGAATGGAGAGATACTTTAGGCTGTGATTTTATTAATCTTAACGGCAACTCAGACTCTTCCAAGAAAAATATTGCGAGGCTATGCAAAACCTTAGAAACTTTAGAGAAAGGAGACAAACAAAAAGTTTCAGATTTTATGTCTCACATAATCTTTCTTCCTCAATATTATATTTATCAAGCGTCCACACGAGTACAAATCTATAGACAGCTGTTAGAAGAAGGATATCTTCCTAGGAATTGGGCAGACCGTCATCGAGAATATTACAAAAAAAGAGCAGGAGCTCACCCCATTTCTTTCTCGGAAGAAACGTGGGATACCGATCCTGATCAAAGCAGTTCCTTAAGAGACTTCGATGCCTCATAAATTAACGGCTTTTCTTCTCTCCTTTTTAACAGGATTCTTCCTTTATTCTTTCTCAGCGCCCTCGGATGGATCATGGGGGCTTTGTGATCTGAAGGATACCGCAGGTCATCCTATTACATTATATGGACAACCCGTTCTAAGACTCCATCGAGAGCTATGGGAGAAGGAAAGAAGAATTACTGCCCTTGACCGTCAAGAAAATAGAGGCAATACAACTAATTTTGTAACCGCAAAACTAGGTTTTTACAGAAAGGACGATCAAACTGGAGAAATGCAAGCTTCATTTAGGGAACTTCATGAACTCTTCTCCCTCTCTTCCTTGCCCCTTGTTTTTGACAGTTCGGCCAAAAGATCTGATATGCAAAAACTCTGCACACCAGAAATGAAGATTTCTATTCGAGAGTCTCCTCTTGCTGTGGAAGAAATTAAGAGGGTTGTAACCCAAAATTTCACACCTCTTAGAACATGTGAAAAAGAAGCTTTAGGCTTATTACAAAGGCAACTTAAAGTGTATGAAGACTCCTCTGAAACAGCATTCAAGGCTTTCGAGTCTTTTCAAAAAGAATTTGACAATTATCAATCCCACTTTCGTAAAATCATGGCAGAATCCTCTTTAATCAATCGAGGGGTTTATGTTGATATGCCTCTGTCTGATGGATCCGGGGAGCTTAAAAATCAGGAAGAAAAGTGGAGAAAAACTTGTGAGCGTGCTACAGCTGCTTTTAATCAATTAATAAAAAACTTCTACCATAGTGAGCCTAGAGTTTTACGTGTATTCCAGGAGAACTCTATCAACTTTCTACCTCACGAACCTTTAGAGAGCGTTATTCTTCACCTCCATTCCACGTATAATAGTTGCGATTGTTGTCGAATGCAGTTTACAGGAGCCTGTTATAATTGGCTGTATGGTAAAATGAAAAATTATCATGTGAAATTCTTCCACATCGTTGTGACCTGGTTTGGAGATCCAAAAAGACAAATTGAATTTGGAAATCCTAAAGAGTATACAGAGATTAGTGATCACATGGCGTCCATCACCCATACTCACTTAGAATCCCCCTTCACTGAAGGCACGCCGTCTTTTGTGACGTTCGTTAAGCTGCTATCCATTTAAAGATCTGAAGTATTGGCGCTTTATGTCCCCGCTTGATTCCTGATCTCGCTCATGCCATCATGCCCCCATGGCACATGGACCCATTCAACTGACCCCCGAGCTGTATGCATATTACCAATCCGTGGGATATCGCGAGCCCGCCGCATTGGCTGCCTTGCGGTCGCATTTTCAGCATCACCCCCAACTGCACCAACATACCTTACCCGAGGCCGCCCAATGCCTTGCGTTATTAGTTCAGATTGCAGAGCCGCATCATATTTTAGAGATCGGCACGTTTATCGGATACTCTACCTTGGCTATGGCCTTGGTGATGGGGGCCCAGGGCCACCTCACCACCTGTGGAACAGATGCGCAGCTGGCAGAAGACGCCCGTGTGTTCTGGGATCAATCAGGCCGTGGCCCTCAGATCACCTTTCGCCAAGGTCCCGCGCAGGTGACTCTCGATCAATTAGAGCAGGAGGGTACCCCTGTTGATTTCATTTACATTGATGCGAACAAGCGCGGATACGACAACTATTACGAATCAGCCCTCAGACTTTGTCCCGCAGGAGGCCTCATTGTACTAGATAATACGCTTTCAAGCGGAGATGTGATTAACCCCCATCCCGCGCCCTATGCCCAGGCCATCCAAGACCTGAATGCCAAGATCCATGAAGATACCCGCGTGGATATGGTGTTGCTGCCGCTCGGGGATGGTTTGACCGTGGTCCGCAAACGGGGATTATTTTCATAAAAAGTCCATGTAAAAATGGAGTCTGACTCCATTTTTACAAGAAGAAATTCTTTCTTAAATCCAGCCCACAGGGATTTGGACGATCTTATCATGGATCCATTCGATAGATCGGCCATGGTTGATAACGATTCCCAAGGGAAATTGGTGTTCTTCTACGAACTGGATTAAAGAAGAAATTTGTCTCAACTTCACGGTAGAACTGTATTTAATCTCTATGGGCAAAACCCCAAAAGGCCCTTCTAAAATAAGATCAATCTCTGCTCCATTTCTCGTCCTATAATAAAAAGGCTGCCAGTTTGTAACCAGCGTTGACTCTAATCCTTTCAAAAGCTCCTCTATAACGAAAGATTCAAAAGAAGCACCGACCAAGGGATTTTCACTCAATTCTTCAAGGGAGCTTATTTTTGTTAGATAATGAAGCAGACCTGAATCTCGAATATATCCTTTCGGCATTTTAATAACTGATTTGATAATATTTTTCTCGAAACTCGGCAGAGAACGCCACAAAAAAGTGCCCGTCACGATATGGAGATATTGTTTTATCGTGCCTTCATTGACCTCTAGCGCTCGGCCCATGTCTCGCTTATTGAGAATCGTTCCAGATAATTTAGAAAGAATGCTGAGAAAACGACGATAATTGACTTTATTAAGAGAAGGAAACAGCCTCGCTATATCTCGGTTAATATATGTATCCCTGTAGTTTTCCATCCATTGATTATAGAAAAGCGGATTCTTTGCCAGTAAGGGCTCTGGATACCCCCCCTTCATCCAAATAAAGTCTATCTCTTGGCCTGAGAGGGGTTGGGAACCAGAAGGAATGCGTTCAGGTGAAATTTTTGAAGCAAATAAATTATAGAAAGGACTCAGAGGTTTTTGATAATACTCATTTGCTTTTAGAGTTCCTATTTCTAATATCCCAACTCTTCCCGCCAAAGTTTCTGACGTCTGAGAAAGAAGATCGGGGCTACTAGACCCTGTTATAATAAAACTTCGTTTTAGAGACATACAAAGCGGTGTGGGATAATTGCTTCGCGTCTCTGAAAATGAATTAGTGTGCAGATTACGCACTACATACTGCAAAATAGGGTGAAGAGAACTTTCTTACTGATGGATGTATTAGAAATTTACCAGTGTTTTATAATCGATTAAACATGTATTACAGACTAATATTATGGAAGTTAGATATACTTTTGCTACGGCACAAAGATGTTTGAGTGGTTTAGTTTTGAAAAAAAAGCGTGTTCACCATAACTCTTAAAGGGAGAGTTCTTTAAACTGTGTCAGTTGAGATCTTTTTACCAAACAATCGGCGCTGGTTGCTTGGTAGTCCCACATAAAATGCCTGAAGAATATAAGTTTTATTGTGTTAACGAAATTCCCCCCCTTGGTGGCGGCGCATTTTTCAAAAGAAATTATTTGATTCAGAGAAGAGATTGTAGAAGGCCCCACCAAACACGATGATCATTGGATGAGTAATGATGCTTTCGAAATGCTTGAGCCTGGGGACATTATAGAAAAACACTATGGAAAATTAGGACTACAATAAGGAGGGTCCTTAAAAAAGCTGATTTTTGGTGTAAAAAATTAGGTTTGCTAAAAGATACTCTCAGTTAACTTAAGGTATTCATAAATTGATATACCTCTTATTGGTTTTTTGATGTATGTTTCTGAAAATATTGAAATATCAGCAAAGAAATTGAGGGGAAGAATGACGAAGATTGGAAAGTTTATATTGGGAGTCAGCGTGTTAAGTCAGGGTCTCATGGGGTACACAAGTGCTTTGGAATATGACGGGGGGCATTATGCCCATGCTTTATCAGCGGCGCCTCAGTGGGAAGTGAGGCCTTTGGAGGACTCGGGGAACAGTGCACTGGATGGATCTGCTCGGGAAGATTTAACACCTAGGAGTGTCATTGACTCTGAACCATTTTATACAAAAAAGAACAGGGGAAAGATTTTCTTAAAATTCCACGAGAGAAATTTTTTGGGAGATAGGGAAACACATAAAAATACAGTTACAGAAGAATATGAAGAAAAGATGAGACCGGGGGAGTGGGTGAGAGATGCAGAAAGAAAGCTTTCCAGACTCATCGTCAAATCTTTCTTTGTGAAGAATAATGTAGAGGTTCCTTTTGGGGAGGAGGAAAGAGAATCCTTTCCGTGGGTCCGTGTAGAGCCTTCAGAAGAAGACCGTCAGAAAACCATCGAGGAAAATGGAGTAAAATATGAATTTGCCTCTACAGAGGATATTTGGGAAGTCTCTCCAGGCGTGCAACTTCATGAACCAAAACCATTTGAAGAGTGGAAAAAGGTTTATGTAGCAGCGCCTCCCGCACCTCAAGAGGCTCCTAAGGCACAGACCCAATCTACCGGAGGGGGGAAGAAAAAAAAGAAAAAAGTTCTTGGTTTGTTTTAACGATAAACAGGACACCCTATCTTTTTATTCAACTATTGTGGAGGAAATAAAATGAGGAAAAACCTATTTGGGCGGAGATGGTTAATTGTTAGTCTTCTTTTATTATTTTGGGAGGCATTCGGCTCTGCCTTTGTTTTTGATGAACCAGATAATACGAAAGCCTATTCTTCAATTTTATATAATGGTCCTGTTAAAATAGGGATTGACAAAAAAAACTCCCTTTCAATTTTAGGTCTTCAAAATTTAGAAGTTTATGGACGAGAGGGAGAGAAGAAAAAAGCTATCTCTGTCCAAGAAGGGAAACGCATTTTCCTTAAGAAGGGTCTCAACCAACGGTATTTAGGGTGGAGTAACGGATTAAAAATCGACTTTTTTGTAGACAGCGAAGGAAACGCAAAGATTTTTTCTCTTGAAGGATCCAAAGGTCTTTCTTTTGTAACTCTAGGAGGTCTGACAACCTATAATATCAACTCTTGTAGCAACATCTTTTTGAATAGTAAAACTTATGAAAATATAGGTCTATTCTCTTTTGGGGAGGAAGCTTCTGTTGTAGCGGATAGTGGTATTTGGGGAAGCAACCTTTTTAGAGGAAATCGTCTAGATCTTCGTAGTGCGGCCTTCATTAAATTTGAAGGAGGATCCATCGAAGGGCTTCACACAACGTTGAGGGCGCCGTCTGTTTCTCTTAATTTTAAAAGCCTCATTACGTCCACTCTGTTAGAAGTCATCGCAGAAAAGTTTGGGTTGAGGGAGAGTCGTATCTTTTCTGCCACGGCTCAGGTGACCTCTAAAAAGTTTTTCTTAGATCAATCTTATTTCCATGTAGAGAATCCTTTTAGTTACACGGGGGATGTTTATAGAGCGGGGAACCACAGTACATTCAGAGGAGAAGGGGCTCTTATTTTTAATGTAAAAGATTTTGATAATTTAAGTTCCTCTATTGGAAGTACAAAAGATTTTTCTATAAATCTTTCAGTGGCGAGTCAGAATCCTCTTCTAAATCATCATGGCCGTCTCTTCTCCTTGGGGGACTTACTTATAAATGCGCCTCTTAGAACCCTTGACAACATCGGAGGGGCTATTTTAAGCCAGAATGAAATGGACCTCAACATAAGAATTCTTAACAATAAAGAAGGGTCTCTCCTTATGTCTAAGACGCTTTCTGCCAGAGCGACAAGAGTGTACAACACTCATTCTAAGATAAGGTCGGAGCAAACTTTAGATATGAGAGTCTCTGAAGGGATTTCTAATGCTATCGTCGCCCTTATTTCTGGTGGAACGGTTAGAATTCAAATCGGAGAGTCCACCACACCCATTCTCAGCAATAAAGATTCTAGTTTTGATAGATATAGCCAGTCTCATGCCAAACGGTTTGCGGAGGCGTCATCAAACTCAACAAAAGAGAAAGAGGGTGGGGATAAAACAGCGCCTGCAATAGATGAATTATTAGGAAACTTTATTAATTCAGAAGGATCTTCCGTTGTTGGAGAAACGTTAGTGGAGACTAAGACAAACGGGGACATAGTGAATGGGGATTGTTCAAAAATTGAAAGTCCTGAAGGCAGAGTTTCTTTAGAAGCCCAAAGTCGGATCTTAAACCATGATGAGTCTACAATTAAATCTAAAACCAGCACGCATCTTGCAAGCCTACAGGGAAATATCTTTAATAATGACGGCGGCGTTATTGCTGGACCCGAGGTTATACTAGAAGCTCAAGATCTCATTAGCACCGCGAGGGGACGGGTAGAGTCCACTCATCAAATAAAGATGGGAGGGAAAACACTTGATAATACGGAAGGAAAGATATTTTCAGAAGGAAATATTGATCTAAAAAAGATGCGGAAGATTTCAAACATTCGAGGAAAAATAACGGCAAAAGATCAGCTATCTCTCAATGAAACAGAACTTCATCTCGCGAATGGAAGAGGACAGATAAAAGCTAAACAAAAAATTGAGTTTAAAGAACTTAGAGGATTAAAAAGTCGTACGTTATCTCAACACGATATTGATGCTGGGGGCACAATTGAGTCTGAGGAAAAAATATCTTTTGAAGGCGTTGAAAATTTACCGTCTTTTTTGAGAGGAATATTAACAGCTCCTATTTTAGAATTCCACGAAACAGCTAGCCAAAAATCGAGAACTTTAGAAGAAATATTGGGTTATAAAAGCCACCTAATTGATTTAAACTGTGAATCCTTATTCATCACCTATGGAGGTGTTATTCAGAATAACACCCCTCTAGAAGACCTTCCCTACAGTTTGAACCTCCAGGGGCTTGAATTTTATAATAGCAGTATTCTTAAGACGAAGAAAAAACTTACAATAAAGGCTAAAACAATCATCAACGAGGCCAATCTCGATGTGGAAGATAGAAGAGAGGATAATTGCTTTCCTTTTCCATATTTGAAACATGCAAAAGAAGACGAGTTCTTATCCCAAGTGTTTGAGGACTTGGATTTTCGTTTCTCTAGCAAAGAAAAGCCTCCCGAATCAATATTCGGGGCGGAGAAACTCACTTTGGTTGGAACAAAGCAGATTTTTAATTATGGAGGAATGGAGTCTGCGGGAGATACAGAGTTGGTCTCTCCCCATATCCAAATGGGTTGGGCGATCGGAGACGAAGAAACAGAGATCCTGACAGAGGGAGATGTTCGACGAGACAAGTTTGATTGGAAACATCATTTTTATAAGTCTCAACCTAATTGTTATTTGAATGTAGGAGGACAACTTTTTATCGAAGGCATTCGAGAGGGGAAGTTCCTCAGCACCTTGGGGTTAGTACAGGTTCAAAAGGGTGTCAGTGTAGAAAATTTAAATTTATTCCTCAACTTTGGAGGAGCCTTTCATATAGGGACGCAACCAGAAGAGTTTAAATGGAGAGTTCCCTACTTTTTAAATATGTTGGGCATTATTGATACAAGCATCGTCTCCCATCGGTATTGGCAGATAGATTATGCCAACACAGATCCGGCGGAATTCAATATAGGAAAAGGAAAATTAAAACTCAGAGATATAGTTTATGCGTTGAATGCCGCAAGCTTTTTGTATGCGCCAGGGGGGATTGAGATTGAGGGGATCCCAGAAGAACAAAAGAGAAAGTTCCTAAACACCTTTGAAGCGGATGATCAGGGGGCCAGGAGTGAGGTTGGTATTGATTTTGCAACAAAGGTTGTGAACCAAAATTATGTAAAAACCCATATCCAAACCCTTACGAAGACAGGGGTTGATGTTTCTGTGGAAAAGCATTCGACCTTTGGAATAGGGAGTAAAAGTAAATCCTATACGTATTGGCGGCGGGACTATCCTGAAGCGGGGACAAGGGGGGTTGTTCATGCCGTCATGAGTTCGGCAGAAAAAGTTGGTGTCACAGGCATAGGCGAAGCGGACCTTTCGGGGAATATGGTGAGTGATACCATCAACGTTCAGGCCACGGGGGCTGTTACAACGGGATATCAAGGGAACATTAAACTCCCAGAAGTTAAGGAACTTCCAGAATTTATGGAGATACTTCCTGAAGAAACGCATGGGTTTGATCGTCAGATGTATGTAACTGCTCCAGAAGAATCTCCTTATATTTTACAAACGAGTTTGAAAAGAAATTTTAAGGAAAAGATCCCCATGGTTGTTATAGAGGGGGCTGAAAAAGTGGAAGACCTTGAGTCTTACAAAATGCTTTTGCCTCCTGAAGACATTCAGGGGCTGATGACCAGACTTCTTCATAGAAAAATGAATACGGGATATATCCCTTCCATGAAACAAGTGGCAGATGCAGGAAAAGCTGCGTATGATGCTGCGTTACAAAAAAATCCCTCAACAGTTGCTCGAAAAAACTTTGTCTATCTTCCTCAGGAAAGTGGGGGAGAGCCCGACCTAGAGTCTGAAACTTATTATAGAGAGATTCTGGTCATTACTCCTGAGGAAGTGGATGAGGGGTTATATTTCGTTCCAAAAATTATTAATGAGAAAAAATGTTTGGTGCCCGTCCTTCATTTGAAGAAAGGAACCCTTCATCCGGATTTAAATCGTCCGGATGGCGCTAATATTGCAGAGAAAGAGTATGTCATTGATACAGAGGGTAAAGTTATTCTAGATGGTGTCAACATTGGAAAAAAGAAATTTAAAGTTCGTGGAAAAGACGGGGTTCATTCTTCTTCCCATACATATGAAGAAGATGTTTCAACGAAAGAAAGGAGCGCTTCGGCAGAAGGAGGATTCTTATCGAGTTCGTCCAAGATACAAGAGACGACCCATCATCATACAATACGTCGGCCTGGTCTTCTAGCAATTGCAGGATCAGGGCAGGACGGGAGTGTGGCGTTTGAGTCAGATAAAGATATTCTCTTAACAGGCATGAATCTCATTGGGGGCGATGTGACTCTTAATGGGTGGCGGGTTTTGCTCAATACGTTAGATCTTCAAGAAAAAATTCTTAACGACTTGGGCCAAGAAGTGATTCTCCCCACTTATGTGCAGACGCTTGTGTTTGGAAGTAAGAAAGGACATATCAAGGCCAAAATTTTTGAGAACCATGGAAGTTATTATCTCACGGTGAGAGACAACATTGTTGAGGCCGAGTATGAGATCAAGCAAGAATACGCGTCTAAGGAATATCGACAAAACCACACATGTCGAGTAAAACAATCGGCTTTCTCAGCCAAGGCGACAGAGGACGAACTCTATCAAACGGCCTTTAGCACCCCTGAGATGGGAAGTCTGGAAGGAAGCTTAAAGCTGTTGAGTCAGGTGATTACAGCAGAAGGGATTGTACGAGCGCCAGAAAGGGAGCTCATCTTCAAAGGGGAAACGCTCAAGACGGGGGCGAAGGCACGTCATAACAAACACACCTCAACCATGACACAAGCCACATCGTTTGGTGGGGCAGAGCAAAAAAGTACTACAGAGATGCCTCAATTTTTAGACACGCATGTTGAAGGAAAAACGATCCAGGTGGACACAAAGACCGCTGACTTTGAAGGAACGACGATTCGTGGAGATAAACTCACGGATATGACCACCCAAGGGATGACCGTACGCCCCACGGTGGAGGTGATGCTCACACGAAGTGAATCGAGCCAGAGCGGCTTCTTTGGAACGATGGGAACGAGAACGGAAGCAGGTCAGGAGGTAGAACATCGGTCCAGTGTAGACGTAAAAGAATGGGAATCTATTCATGTGCCGGCTCAATTTACAAACGTGGACTGGGATAAGTATGCAACGTTAATCAGCGGGATCGACCCGGAAGAGAGGACACGTCAATTAACCTCTTGGGTGCATACCAAAAGATTTTCTACCGGTATTGGGCAGGAGGGTGCCATCATTGTTGCGCTTGCTGTGTCCGTTGCGACAGGGGGTGCCGGGAGTGGTATCTTAGCCGTTATGGGGAATGCAGCCTTCAGCACTCTTTGTTCCACGGCGGCTGTCACCTTTCTCCAAACAGGAGGAGACCTACAAGCAACTTGTCGAAGCCTCGCTTCGGTGGAAAGCCTCAAGACGGTTATCGCTGCAGCGGCTACAGCTGGGGTTGTGAACAAACTAGCGCCCACCTTAGGTATCACGCTGAAAGGGGCTGATATGACGCCAGCTCAGCATGCAGCGAGAGCGGTGTTTACGACAGGCACCCAAACAGCTGTAACAGCCCTTGTCAACCAAGAAGCACCTGATCTAAGCCAAGCAGCACGGCTTATGGTTGCAAATGTTGTGCAAGGGTATGCGGCTAACCAATTAGGAAAAGCAAGGGCTGCAAACCAACCCAAAGAGGCAACCGGTTCTGTAGAGTCCTTAGATGGAACAACCCACAAGATTCTGCATGCGGCCGTGGGCGCTGCGGCGGGGGCCATTCTGGATCCGAAGCATATAGGACGTGGCGCGCTGGCCGGAGCGATTGGAGCGGCTGTTGCAGAAATGGTTGCAGAAGGGCTCACGACAACAACATCGACTCAGGAAGAGATTCAAAGAAATGCCAACACGGCTAAGATAATGGCGGGGATCGCTGCGCTTGCCACCGGCCAAGGGGGGGTGGGCACTGCAGTTCATACAGGGACGACAGCAATTGATGAAAATTTCCTACAAACCATGGAGTTGATAGCTCAAGAGCAGCAGGATGAGGACCAAGGGATACTGAGTACTGGGGAAGTATATAAGCAGGTGTTAGAGAAAGCTGGGCAGAAAGCAAGTAGCCTTCTCGATGGAATAGAAGAGTCTGATATCTGGATAGTGAAAGCCATAGGAAGGGGCTTTCGTCGGGGAGACCTCGGTCCTGTAAGTGATTTTAAAGAAGTGATCTCAGACATACAGGCACAGAATGAGAGAACATATCATGCGACCCTAGAATCATTTGTAACATCAAGGGATTCGTCGGAACTGTTTATGATACAACAAACAGCCCAAAACATCGCTGAAAGCGAAGCGGTATTGGGAGCATTTACGCTGTTCGGCGTCAACACCCCTGCTGAGCAACGCTTGCCGCAAAGTTTTTTGGATCAGATAGGCAGAGCCTTTTTGGTAGGCGGTCCCCTTGTGAAAGGAGCAGCAAAGGTTTTAAAAGGTATAGGAGGATTTGTTGCTAGCGCTGATGAATCCATGAAACTGTTCGACATCTCTCGTTCTGTTGTTCGTCCAAAAATGGTGGCTAATACCTCGGGTGCTGCACGTTCTACTGTAATGGCAGAATCGACCGGGGCAAGGGCTGAGGTGTTGGTGGGGGAAGTTAGAAAAACCAAACCCGTTGATACAAAATGGGCAGGGGGTGCGGTAGAGTATATCCGAGACATGGAAGCCCGATCTGGGTTTAAATTTACCGAACTGCAAAAAAAAGAATTGGCAACTGCCATGAGAACGGGTAAGTTTGAAAAGTTGACACCTATGGAAAAGCAGCTGCATTCTGATTCTTTTACGAAAGCTACAAGGCAGAATCTCATCAGTGAATGGGAACATCATACGGGGCAAGTGTGGCCATTTCAGATGCGCAATATCAGAGGAGAGTTAAAAAAAACACGAGTTGATGCGCATCATATTATTCCTCAAGAGGTAGGAGGGCCACACGTTTGGTGGAATATGAAACCAGTTTCTTTTGGAGCCCAACACCAAGGTGGCATTCATGGGACAGGGTCCCCTTTAAATAGGTTGTTAGAAACGAAACAATAATGACTTACGAATATTTAAAACAATTTATTCCTGGAGGCAGTGAAGTTAACGACAATTGGTTCTTGCCACTAAAATCTGAAGAAATTGTGACTGCAGAACAAAAATTGGGAGTTAATTTTCCATCTCAATTAAGATCTTTTTATCAGGAAATTGGTTTTGGAATGTTACGTTCCCCTGAGATTCCTCCGGCGGGATACGAATTTTATAATAATAACGAAATTCTTCCTCCCTTGGTGGTGGCTCATTTTTCAAAAGAAATTATTCGATTTAGAACAGAAACTATAGAAGGGCCTGCAGAATGCGAGGATCATTGGATGAGTAATGCTACTCTCGAAATGCTTGAACCTGGGGATCTGCCTTTTTTTGAAATTGGGGATTCTTCGAGGTTTCTTATTATGAGACCAGCTTCTCATGACCCTAATGCAGTATGGACTCCTAGTCATATAAAAATAGAAGATTCCTTCGAAAGATTTATTTGGCGACTGTATTATGAGTCACCTTGGTTTTATGACGACATCATCGAAGCTCATTACAACAAATCAAGATTATCATAAATTGAGAGGATCTAGACGAACATAATTGGTTTGGATAGGTTAAAACCATACATAAACCAAGTGAAGGGTAAGGCTGCAGCTGTAACCAGGCCCTGGCAGAAGAGATACAGGTATGGAAGAAGCAGAATCCGAGACAGGCCCTTTTGGTTGACAGTATAGCGAGGGGGCTTCCTGCGCAGGGAATGCTGGAGACAGTAGAGACTGCGATGACTCTACACGAAGGAGTATGTCCGGCGCGTATTACGCGCAGCCGGAGTATCTGGCGTTGCAGCTGAGAACCTGATGGATGGAGCAGAGGTGGTAAGCTACCTCTATCAGCCTGGTCGAGCAGCAGTCAAGGGAATGGGGACAAAGGTTACCTCACGGATGGCCGCTGGCCTGCTCCCAAAGTATGGTCCATTTAGAAGTAGAGTCCTGAGGCTTTTATAGCCGGTTTGTGAACTGGAATCAATGAACAAAAATCTTCTCTCTTTTCTCCATTGGGGACTCCTATAAATTCTATAGGTGTTTTGTAGCCTAGGCTGGAATGTGGTCTGACGTAGTTATAATCTTGCCTCCAGTCATGGATAATATCCTTGGCTTGTTGGAGGGTTTGGAACCAATGTTCGTTGAGACACTCATCCCGTATTTTTCCATTGAGGCTTTCTGTAAAGCCATTCTCAGAAGGTTTTCCAGGGGTGATATAGTGCCACTCTATACGATGCTTTGTTGCCCACTCTAAAACAGCCTTACTCGTAAGTTCGGTTCCATTGTCACTTACAATCACATTAGGTTTTCCATAGATCTCTATCAATAGACTCCCTGCAAATACGAAAGATGGGCGATGAAGACAGTTTAAAATCTCATCCCATGTCGCCCTCTCGTAGGCGGGGGCCCAGCGTTTGGGAAAGATCATTGAGGTTGGCAATGTACGTTAATTTGGCTCATAGACCCCCCCACCTGCTCATACCCATAGGAGGCATACGTCTGTACCTCCCCAGACGCCTCCTTCAGCGTAAAGGTCAGATGCCCCTCGCTGAGAGCCTGCCCCACCGTCATCTGTTCAAGGGGCAACACGCCTTGGGGGAAAACCCACTTTTTATGATCATACGTAAAAGGAGTGGGCGGAAATCCCCCACTGGTGTGGAAAAAAGAGCTTCGATAGAGCTTCAAGGCCGTCACCATCTGCCCGTCGCTGCGGTCCACCCCCGCGAAGGCATACACCTGCTCCACCTCCCGCACGTCACCGTGGGGAGGGGCATACCCGCCATAGGGATAGAGGGGGTAGGTTTCACGCCCAAAACCGATGACCTCCGTCCATTCATCCCGATCCTGCCGCCTGAGATGGGTCTCCAAACGCAGCGCATCAGCCCGTCCTGCAAAGGGCTTTTGGAACACCACTTGACCCAGTACCAACTGGATGAGCGCTGCCACTCCGTGCCCTTCGTAAAAAGGTCGATTCACCTCTTCGACGTCTACATACATCCCCCGCTGCAGATACACAAAATCCACCGCCCGCACCTTGCATAAGGGCTTGAGATTCTCTGACCCGTCAGAAAGCACATTCCCCGGTTGATAGAGCGGTGTGATCCCTGCTGATTTCCCATTCACCCCCCGCTCTAAAGGGACCGCCCCCTCGTAAAAATGCAGACGCATGTCGAGCCGTAACGTGAGGTGCGGGGGCGCCTCTAAAATCTGAACGTCATGCCCCTGGGCAAACCCCTCTTCTTCCATTTCGAGCACGGCGCGGCGCGTAAAAGCCTCTCCCGTGAGGGGGGCTACATATCCAGGATGATACGGTTTCTCTCTGTAAGATTTCATTTTTACTCCTTGTTTTTACTGTATTAAAATGCGTGAACGGAAGAGAATTTCTTGGGCGGCTTTTGGGGGGTGATTCATTGAATACCCCTCTGAAATAAAAAGGTTTTTTTTTGAAAAAACAGGTGATATACTAAAGACAGTAAACATAAATAAAAAATAAAATAATTTGGGAGAGAGTCAACTTCTAGATAGAAGACCCTCTAAAATATAGAAAAGGTTCCATAAAAATCCTCCAGGGGGTCGTTAAGGAACCTTATTTTATTGTTTAGTTTTACGTGTTCATTACGCAATAATTATTTTTTACTTCTTTTTACTTGTCGTTTCCACACCATTCTACTGCCGCCCTCGCACAGGCGTGCCCGCCCCCGTCACTCTCGAGAAAATTCATAAGAATTTTTAAAGAAGTTGTTCAGCTTTATCTATTACAGCAAAAAAGATAGATTGCTTTGTCGGGCCTCATGGCCCTCCGCGCAATGACGGAAAGGAGAAGCAGGGAAGAATTGATCAGAAAGAGAAATCTCTCTCCTCATAAAAATCTTCCTTCATCTTGGTTGACTCAATACGTATCGCGTATTATTATCGGGCATAATGATCAAAAGCTTTAAAGATAAGGATGCAGAAATACTCTTCCAAGGAGTAAGCGTGAAGCCTTATAAGTCCTTCGAGCGTCAAGCTTTAAGACGCCTCTCTTATCTGCATGCAGCTGTTCGTTTAGAAGATTTAGTCCTTCCACCGAGCAACCGATTAGAAAAACTCACGGGAAATAGAAAAGAAAGCTATAGCCTGCGTATCAATAAACAGTGGCGTGTTTGTTTTAAGTGGCGCGAAGGGCATGCGGAAGACGTGGAAATTGTTGATTATCATAAATGATAAAAAAGGAGATTTTAAAATGGCAAAAAAACTAGCCCCAGTCCACCCTGGAGAGATTCTTCTCGAAGATTTCATGGAACCTCTTGGATTGTCCTGTGCGGAGCTCGCGCGCAAGCTGGATGTTCCCACTAACCGCATTTCTCAAGTTCTTCAAAAGAAAAGAAATGTGAGTGTGGATACCGCCCTAAGACTTGAGTGTTTTTTTGGTGTCTCGGCAGATACATGGCTAAACTTACAACAACACTATGACTTACAAATAGGGAAAAACACCCTTTGGACACAGATTAAAAAAGTTGTTAAGCCTAACGAAACAGCAGCTTAGAGAAAGTAAGGCTGGATCAGCTATATGATTAAGGAGCTAACCCAGTTAATTGTCTGTCCAATAATGTTTCTTTCCCGCTCTCTTATTAGCTCTCTCTCGAGCGCGAAGAAGGTCCTGATCCACGTCAAAAGCCCGAGCCTTCACCTCTGCCCCGCTCTGCGCTGAGCTGTTTAATTCTTCTAGGAACTGACGCTCCTTTTCCCGAAGGCTGGCTTCTTTTTTCCGCTGCCAGGAAGACTTCCACAACGTTTTATTAGCTTTCAGCTTTTTGAGATTTTGTACGTGTCTTTCAGTCTCAACCCACTCAGAGGGAAGCAAAAAATTGGTGTAGAGTGTTCGTCTCGAATCTATATCAAAACGAACGAGCGTCTTGTGGCTGAGACAGTATGTGGCACACTCTGCCTTTGGATTTTGCCAGCTGACACAGTTTGCGCGGCAAAAACGATGCCGACAGTTCCCCGCCGCCGCCCCACACTCAGCCTTAAGTTCCTTTTTAAACCCTTCCACGGTCGTACACTTGCGACTGTCATGTGTTTTACAGTGCCAAGCACTCGAGTCAATCCCGCGCATCATCTTCGCCGTGGATTCTTGAGATAAGAAAAATGAAAGGGATAGAAAAATAACGGATAAAAGTCTTTTCATGGGGAACGCTCCTCTGTAAATCATCACTTTTTTTATATAATCTGTCATCAGTTTATTGTCTTTTTACGGCTTGCACAAGGGAAATCAGGGGGTAAGCTTTTTTCCCATGGCATCTTTCCAAAAAATATCTTAGAATTATTCTTATGACTTACTCATTGCACCCCCGAAAAAAGGACAGCAAAAAGTTTACACGCGGGTTTCTCGCCCTCTTGGTTCTTTGTCTTGGTGCCCTTGTGGGGGCCGGCAGTTATTTTATGCGCCATGCACCCTTTTCAGTCTCCGTCTCCTTTCATAGCCAAAGCCCTGAGAAAAGAAAATTGAGGACTGAAGCTGAAGAGCACAATCATCCGACAATCCTTCACAACGGAATCCTAGATAAAATTTCGACGAACCTTAAAAAGATATTTTTATTTGAAAAACTTAAATATCACGTCTCAACGGGTAAGAATTTTTCCGCTGAACTTGAGAACCTCGAACGTCTTGTTGGCTCCGATCTTTCTCACGCGCAATTTGAAGTTCTGAGACAAAATACGGAGGGTATCCCCTCTCTCCCCGCTCTGGAGAGATCTGTCCGACTCTGCCTCCTGCACAAATCAAAAATTCAAGTGATTGAGCAAAAGATCGTGTCCTTTTTTAAACTTTCAAAAACAACACCCTCCCAAGAAAAAGAACACGTGGACACCGTATGCACCCTCATTCGGGAAGACCATATAAGGGAAGCGATCGCCTTTGCGGACAAGACCTTCTCAGGGCATTCAGATTGCTTCAAAGCGCTCAAAAATCGCCTTGACGCCGAGCGCGCGCTTAAGACCCTAGATCAGATTATCTTTGACGGATTAAAGCTGTAGCGGCTGTTTTTATCCCTGTACAGCAATGATGGAAAGAGGGGATGTAAAAATCTTTCACAGAATCTCCGCTGCCCATTCATGACTCAACTCTTCTGCACTTTTGAGATCCTTCAGCTCGATCCTCAATCGCGTCGGAATTTTGTCCAAGGCTCGATGGGCGGCCATCAAGCTGGGAAAATCTCTTCTCTCCAGGCGTTGGTTTTGCGTCTCCGCCCCACCGGTCAGCTGCAGAGAAGTGACTAGATCTGCCGCGGTCACAGCCCGGGGATCTAGAATGCCTTCCGCCTTCTTGAGGGATTGCAATCCTTTCAGTTTCCACGCTCGCATTAGATGCATCGTCACCCCAAGGGTCACCTCAGCCCAGCGCTCGCCCGTATCCCCCTCTGCCACCAGCCGATAGTGAAGCACATCTCCCGTCACCGATCCCCCTGGCAACCGTGGATCCGTGAGCCGGACCTGTTGATTCCCGCGTAACAGCCGACCCGCGGCAAAGGGAAGATGACACCGCACCTCCAGCTCTCTCGCCGCCATGACCCCATAAGCCTCTGCCCGCCGCATCACATGATGAATCACGGCGCGCCCCCGCTCTGTCTCGAAAAAACTCCAGCGGCTGGGGTCCTCGAGCGCAGTGGGCCACGTCCCTTGTACCTCCCAGAATTCTGTCTGAAAAGTAGTGTCACTTACATGAACTTTGATGGCCCGATACACTGTGTCCTCATGCCGCACCAAAGTTTTGATAGGATACACTTGATGAGGTTTCCAGGAGGCGATGGGCTGAGCACCACAGATATCCTGCAACCGCACAGACAACTCTAACACGTCACCCGTTTTTCCACAGGGCACCTCTATGTGTACCGTTTCTTTGCGTTTTTGCCGGTAATGCCACTGGAGTGTCAAAACCGGCTGCAGCCAGCTACGCGCCAAGGTTTGGACACGTCCCCGCACCGTAAAGGCAGCGCTTTTTAGGGGATACACCTCGAGCCCACCCGTCTCGGGGGGCACCACCACCGTGAGGCGACTTTCCAAAATCTCATAACCCGTCCGCAGCAGGGGATACACCTTGCGCCACCATCGTTTTTGCAAATCGTCAGGGGTAAGGCTGCTGAGGTATCCGCGCGTACCAGCCTGTTGAATAAGGGGGCCCAAGTCCACCACGCCATCATACCTCTGCACCCACTCGGCCGTCAGAGAAAACCGCACCGCCGCCAGAGGTCGTCCTCCCTGGTGCATCTGAAGACTCTCCGCAAAAAAGGTGGGGCCGAGATCCACCGTCTCTCGATGTTGACCTAATTCCGTGAGTATAACGTCGCCCGTTAGGCGATCCCAATGGGGCACGGCAGAGAGAGATTCTAACACTTCCTCCACCGCCTCTTGATCTTCTTCCGCCACCAATAAAGGTTCAAATTCCTGTTGTTTTTTTGTGCTCAACAGCCGTTCCAATTGGGACGGCTTGTCAGCCCTCCCCGCCTCGAGTACCAACAACAAGAAATCTTCCCTTTTTTCCGCTGGGGTCATCACTAAAATGCCATCAAATAAAAGATGTGCATGGCCTGCCTCGTCTTGCTGCCACAAAATCCCCCGTTGGCCTTGCCTTTGGGGGGTGTGGATCGCAAGGGCCACCGTGAGCCGCAACAAGGGCACGGCGCCCTCTTGGTGATCAACCTCGAAGTGCAAAATGGATTCGTCCATCCGTGCGTGCCGACCAGCATCAAAGATTTCTGGGGTGTTCACCCACGCAAAATAAAATGTCATGAAAGTCTCCCTTGTCTGTTGTCGAAAATTTGAATGCTTCTTTCTTCCTGTCTCCCCCGCGGAGATGACTGCACTTCTTCGCCATCCCCGTATCTTTGTCATCCCCGTATCTTTGTCATCCCCGTGAAGACGGGGATCCAGTCTTTCTTACATCCAGTATTTAAGCTGAAGTTTTCCTGGGCCCCCGCGTGCCATCGAGGGCGACAGGAAAAAACGTAATGACGAGGAGCAACACAGTGGCGATGGATCAAACAAAAAGAGGGGGGTGGGGTTGCCAGCCCAGTAGGACTCTGGTACGCTTGAAGGATATAACTTACAAGGAGGCTTCCGTGTTCAACAAAATTTCTGTTACTTTGTGTATTTGTTTTTTGGCTTTAACTGCCCTTAGTCTACGGCTTTCCGCTTCTCCCTTCAGCCATACTGCAAAACCATATGGGAAGGTTAACGAAGGCACAACCGTGTCTGAGCTCATCTCTATTTTGGCAGAGCAAACCGGCCTTAAATCCTCAAAAATCAGGATCGCAGTTTCTGGAGAAGGGGATTTGTCAAAAAACAAAATGCTAGAATCTCTCCATAAAAACGATCAATTCAGAGTTTTGCCGTAAGACCACGCTTTTTTCGTCACCCCCGCCCATGCAGGCATGAGACGGGGAAAGACGAGTCTAAAATCAGGAGAATTGACACGATGAAATACATACTGGTTCTTGTGGGATTATTTTTCCTAAATACCGCCCTTTCCCCTCTTGCGGTTGCCGCAGAGGATGACCCCATGATGGAATCCGATAACGATGATGGGAGAGAGGACACGAACTCCGACACAGAAGACCCAAACGAAGAGGGGGTGGGGTCTGACGCCACCGTGGGGGATGAGTAGGATTTTCCTTTAAAACCCCCCGAGACTTTCTGGGTCAAGCGGTTATACGTCAGATGATAACTGAGACATATGTGTGTTATTCTTCGTGTTATCATCCTTGTAATTATGGCACACAATTCCAGATTTTCAAGGATGAATTTAAGGTAAGGCCTCCTCTGGAGACTCAAGACGCCATCGGCAGTGGGTCTTTTTTCGACCGGCGCATTTCTGAGTACGAAAGGTACAAGGTGCTGGCAATAATCACGGCGGCACCCAGATAAACGATCAGGCTGGGCAGTTCGTTAAAGAACATATACCCAAAGAGGGAGGCAAAGACGAGTTCCGTATATCGGAAGGGCACCAGCGATGACGCGTCCGTCGCCGCAAACGCTCGAAACAAACACACTTGAATCAAGTTCGCGCCCGCCCCCAAACAGAAGAGCCAAAACAATTCGACAAGGGTCGGCGTTTGCCACACATAGAGGGCTGGAATAAAGGCCGCAAGCGTTGTCCCCAACGCAAAATAAAACAACAACGTGGTGGTGCTTTCTTTCACCACCATTTTCTTGGCCAGCATATCGAGCATGGCAAACAAAAAGGCTGCGCCCATGGGCAACAGCGACACCATTTTAAAAGACAGGGTCCCTGGTTGGATTACGATCAAAATCCCAATAAATCCACAGATACCTGCAATCCATCGATTAAACGTGACTTTTTCCTTCAGCAGCAGCAGCGCAATGGGCATGAAAAAGAGGGGTTGGGTAAACGAAAAAACCGTAACTTCCGCCAACGGCAAGTAAATCAAGCTAAAAACGAACAACGCAATGGCCGCCGCGCCAATCACCGCCCGCCACACGTGCAAATCAGCCCGTTCTGTTTTAAAGGCCTTCCATCCCTGAGGAATCATGAAAGGCAGCACGGTGATCATACTAAAGAAAAAACGGAAAAAAGAAATCTCCATCCCATTCAACCGCGTCCCCACAAACTTGGTGATCACGTCATTAGAAACGCTGACGAGCGCTGTAAGAATGGCCCAGAAAACCCCTTGCCTGTATCCCGCGGACAGGAACCAATTTGATGGTGCATGTGTCATGAATTTGACTGTAATGGGGAGCTCCGCTCCTGTCAACACCCATCCTTTCTAAACCTCTTCCATCCCGAGATGCCACTCTTGCCCCCCGTCCCATTCCCGTGCTTTCAATTTAATCTCCCCCACACGGGTGATCAAAACGGGGCAATAACTCAGATACAACGGAAGCGAGAGGGGAGGTGTCACCGCCACCTCGGAAGGGGAGTTCATGGTAAACGCCACCGCCTGCCGATTTTCGTCCATCACCAGCACCGTCCCCACCACAGCAGGGCGGGAGAGTATCGTCCGCTCCCCCGTCGCTTCTTGCCACAACCGTTGGATACAGTGCACGGTCACTTGATCCCCTCGTTTGAGGGCATCCAAGCCCGGGGTCCCATTGCCCGTGCCCGAGCACACGGTGCGGTACTTCATCCTCCCCGGCACGCCCGTATAAATAAGCTCACCATTCACCGTGCGGTGAAGGCCCCCCAGCGGCATCGCTTCCAGGGTTTGTGTACACTGGTCCAGCATCACGGGCGGCATGCCAGCTCCCTGAATTTTAAGAAGCGTTTGTGTCATGGCCGCTCCCTCCACCATCTGGGCAACCGGTACCACCGCCGCAAGGCAGGAGAGATCGCACCCCAGTACGTCTGAAATGTGATTATTTTTCTCATGGATATTCCTTGTCTGTTAAAAATTATCGTCGCACTACAAATCGCAGCGTTACACTTCCCTCTCGCCACGGATTCTTAGCGCTCGACTGCTGGGCGGAAAATCGCCTCTCTGTTACATCAAACCACGCTTGACCCTCAGGGAGGTCCAGTTTTTTCCCGTCAAAAAAGATACTGAGCGCGCCCACGATCTCCGCCACTTCAGCGAGGCCCTCATAGGCACTCCACACGCGAACCGTCATCTCACCTCGGGTTTGAAAGTGGGGCGGGGGCAGGGAGTTCCCCCGCTCCAACGCCATGAGCTCCAGCACCGCATAGGGGGGCATCACCCCTTGGGGGACATAGTGGAAAATTTTGAGCGTCCCTTCCCTCCCCGACAACGCCTGGTAAACGGCCCCCATCACGCCATAGTCACTTTTCATGATACCTCCTCTTGCTCAGTCAAAACCATTTGCCATTCCTCCCCCGCAAGGCACGTCATAGCGGAGAGGGGGGTCAACACCCCCTTCTCCCACCGCAGCCGATAAATCGGCGGCAGCACCTGCTCTTGCCGGATCCATACCCAATATCGCGCGGCAAAGTGCGGGCGTTCTCCTTGCCACCGCTCGGTCACGCTTCCCGGTTTTTGGGCCTCAATTTTGACCCACAAGGACTCCACCGGTCGCCACTCGGAGGTGAGTCCCCCTTCTCCATCGGATTCCTGAAAGAGTTGCTCTAAGAACACCAGTTCCGTCAGCGCGTCGCAGCCTTGTTTTTTCTGTGTCATAGCATATCTCCCATCAACCGATAGGGCGCCAAGAAAGGCGTCACGCTGCGGATCAAGCGAGCCTCCAGCACATTGCGGTTTTGGTACATCTCCACCACCATATGCAAGATGGCCTGACGGATGGGCGCCGGCACATTTACGGCTCGATCGCCATATCCCACGTCGTAGGTGACACGCACCCCCCAGCCGTTTCGGTCATCCACCACCAGCAACGCGGGGTCTCGATGATGATTCACATGGTACCCGTGGTACGAAACGGGCAACGTCTCGCCCTCTTCCGTGATGATCTCTACTTCCACCACTTTCTGCACGGGACCACGGGGTAGAAAGAGGGCATACCGGTCTCCTGATGCCCACACGCGCTGCAGTCCTGCTTTCTTGCTGTGATTGGGGCGGAACGGCAGTACCGAGACCAAGCGTTGCGTAATAAATTTACGACGCGTATATGTCTCAGCAATTTGCCGAGCCGTGGTGATCAGGTGGGGCATAAGCTCATCGTCGTGGGTATGATTTATTCTTAAAAACGTTTTCGCCTTTAGAAGGGAAACGGGTTCTGTCTTTGGGTGGTCTAATACGGATGTTTTCATTGAGTCTCTCCTGTTATAGCCGATCCCTTATAAATTGATCATGCGTTACTCCTCACTCACGTAGGTTGACTACGCTTCGCTGCGTCGTGCCTATGCTCAATTTAAATGGCTCTAGCTATATGTTGGTTAAAAAAAAGAGAGGCTGAATGCCTCTCTTTTGGGTCTTGATTAAAAAAGATGGGGTTGGATTAGGCTTCGAACTTCAATACCTTAATGGCATCAAAATCGATCACGTCTCCGCCCACGCGTTTGGTGATGTAAAACTCCACATAGGGCTTGGCACTATAGGGATCCCTCAAAACGTTGATCTGAGGTTTTTCCACAATCTGATAGCCCTCCTTAAAGTTTCCAAAGGCGAGGGAGCAGCTAGCTATTCCCGGCAAAAGCGCCGGCATTTCATCCAGCACATACACGGAATACCCAAGCAACGTGGGCAGAGGTTTTTCCCCCAGCGCCGGTTGCCACAAGTATTGCCCCGTCTCGGATTCTTTCAGTTTGCGCACCGCGGCTTGTGCCGAGCGCGACATGATCCAGACAGCTTCTGATTGGTACTCGGTTTTGAGCGAAGCCACCATATCCACCAGCACATCGGCGCCATCGTCTCCGAAGGCCCCATTTTCTCCAGTTTTGTGGTGCTGCAGTCGCCCGAAAGTGGCTTCGTCTCCCATCTCATAGCTGAGGAACCCCCGGGGCTTCCCGTCACCATTGCCCAAGATAAAGGCTTCATTTTCGATACGAGTCATCTTGTCGGTCACCTTACGCACGAGCCAATCCTCGATGTTAATGGCTCCATCATCCAATAGTTTCTGGGTAGCCTTTGGTTTGGCATAGAGTTCCTGCAGTGTAATGCGGATTTTTTCTAAAATAGGAGGCGCAGTTTCAGGTCGTGCTTCCATTTCCGAGACCCATCCCACCGCCGGCAAGTCACGATCCACAATCACGTCCACACTGCCCCCCGAAACACTCATCTGCCGCGCCACAGACCGGAACGAGTTGCCTGACTGAAGGTCTTTCGAGATGCGTTCTTGGATGACCTCCGGCATGAGGTACGACCCGGGCGTCTCCCCCGTGCTGAGCGCCTTTACATCCCAATCGGTATGTCCTCTCACATACGCCTCGAAGGCTTTTGTCGCACTGCCTTGGGGCAGCGTTGATTTGAGAGACACCTCTGGACGCCGATCGGCGGTCATCTGTTTACGAAAGAGCGGCAGATCGGACAGTTTGTGTTCCAGCTTCTCCAAGCGCCCTTGTTGGGTGGATTGAAACTGTTGGAATCCTTTTTCCAACGCGTCGATGTTTGTCGATAGTTTTTCTAGTGTCATGGATATTGTCCTTTCATATTGATGGATAAAAAAAAGGCCAGAAAATCTGGCCCGTGATTTTCCCTATTCGGGAAAGGTGTTATTCATTTTTCTGCCGTCCCCCACTCCCGTCATCGCGAGGAGGCTTGAAAAGCTGATCACACGCGATCCAGCTTTTATAGACAGTAATCCTGACGGATTTCTTCGCAGTGACGGGAAATGGATTCCCGCAAGCGCTGCACTTTTTCCAAAAGATCCGCACACAAATCTTGGTTCTTCACCGTCAGAACCCGGGCATTCCCATTCGCCGGAAACGTCACCAGTGAAATTTCATAAAGGCGCACTTTTTCCAACAACCTCCCCCCGGAAAGCCGGCGGGATTTTTCCACCTGAAACCCGATGGAGAGACCATTCAAAACCCCCTCGCACAGCAGCACAAAAGCCTCGCGCGCCTTTTCAATTTCCAAAAACAGTCGCCCTTCCACATAAAGACCTTCCTCTGTTTCCTCTATTTTCTCCCACCGACCGATGGGATGCGCTGGGTCATGCTGCCACAACATTTTGGGCCATTCTTCCCCTTTGAGCGTCTCTGTAAAGGCACCCTTAGCCACTATATCTTTGTGGAGATCTAGGCACTCATAAACGCTCGCATATCCCGAAAACCATCCGGCGTCTGTGGTGGATTTTAGAGTCAGTTTTTTATCTTGTTGAATCATTGTGTTTCCTTTCTATGTTTTCTAAATTGTTTCCGTCTAGAAGGGGCGAATACCCCAGGGCAGATCGCTTCTCATTCACCGTTAAGAAGGTGGCATCTTGAATACGGTTCCACAGCCGTTCACGCCGGCATCCCAAAGCGGGAATCTGATCTGCATCATAAGCAAAGGCTAACTGCTCACCGTACGCCGGCACAATCCACCGGTTCATTTCCTCCATCACCATGTGGAGGAGGGGCAAGACGGTGTCTTCCCACAAATGAAATCGAGCCTCACGATAGTTCGAAAACGTACTATCTCCCGGCACCCCCACCAACATGGAGGGCACCCCAAAGGCCTGGGCAATTTCGCGGGTGGAAATATGTTTGCCCGCCATGAAATCCAAGTCCTTGGGGGTGAGGCCCATCTCGCACCATTTCATGCCGCCTTCCAGCACCAAAATCTGCCCGCTATTCTCGGAGCCTTGATAGAGATTTCGCACCGTTTCTTTGAGCTGCATCCGTTGTTCATCCGTCAAACCCTCATTCCCTGGCATCACCAAGGCACCAGAAGGTCGTCCCCCATTGCGCAGCAAAGAAAGATTATGACTCCCCACCGCATTATGTTGATCAATAGCTGCCGCTGCCGCCTGAATGGGGCTCAGGCCATACCAATCATTGCTGGGATGGAATAACTTGAGGTGCAGAATGGCACATGCCCCCGTCTCGGGATCTACCGGGTAATAGGATTTTTTGCCTTCCACCTGATACACATATCCCCGCGGCAGAGTACCGTCCCCCGCCATAATCTGCACCCGATCGGGCCTTAAAAGAAAAAGCTCACGAGGGACACCTTCCTCCCCCACAGCTTGCACATACACATTGCCGTCGAGCAGCAAATAACTGGCCAGAGATTCTAGAAACGTGGTGCGCGTTTGCAAGGGGTTGGGGTTTTCTATGAGGTCCGCCAAAACGTGCCGCTCTACCTCGCGATCTCCCTCGTATAAAATCCAAGGAGGCATGGCCAAATTTTTGGCAATGAGGTTGATGCATCTGTAAACAATCACATTGCGCTCGTACCCTTCCTCTGCCAATCGAGTGTAGGTGCGCGAGGCCCCCATGGGTCGGCCTCCCTGCACCCACGCGAGGTCTTTCGCAGAGGGTTTCTCTTTTCTCCATCCCATCAACGTTTTCCAGTTCAACATTCAAGTCTCCTTTCTTTACACATAAAAAAACCCTCGGTGAGGAGGGTTTGAGGGGTGATCTTTTTTTCTGTCAGTCAGTTTAAGCGTCTTCCAAGAATCGGATTCTTTTCGATCCCGGCCAGATCAGTGCTGCCCCCAAGATCAGAAAAGCAGTCATTACAAAAGATAAGTTCAAAAACGTGTGGTTATTAAAGAGCGTCATGACAAAACAAGCCAGCGTACCAATGGCGCTTACCAACAAAGAGAAAACGGCGGTTCGATTCACCATGGTCACCGTGCTGGCTTCAATGGCCAGGCGATTCAAAGAGCCAAAAGCCATGGACGCCCCCAGCGAAATCACCATAACGGCGGCCGTTATCAACACCCAATGGGTGCTCATCATGAGACTCATCCACACGAACAACCCAGCGCCACTTAGGGTAACAAGGATGGACAATCGCACAAGTTCGGACACAGGACGCTTTTTAATAAGAATTTTGGCAATCTGCGCCCCCACCCCAAAACAGCCAAAAACAAAAAGTTGCATCCAGCCAAAAACGGTGGGACTTAACTTGAGCCCCTCAATAATCACAAAAGGCCCCTCCACAATCCAAATGAAGAACGAGCTGAGGATAAAACAAAACCCCAAAGCGTATTTCAAGAAAGAGCTGTTCCTCATCAAAGATTTATAATCTTCTATCACGCCTTTGATGCGGATTTTTCGTCTCGAACCTCCTTTAGGCATAGTGAAATAAAGACCAACAACCCCCAAAGCGCCCCATCCAGCGAGCACAAAGAAAATGACCCGCCAAGAATAAAACTCTATCACCCAAGCTCCCAAGATGGGTCCCACAGCGGGGGCTAAAATAATAATGGACGCCATGATGGATAGCAATTGGACAGTGCGACGGCTGTCATAAAATTCGTGAATAGCCGCATAGCCTGCCACCGTCACTGTTCCCACCACAGACCCCTGGAAGAATCGCGCCACCAAAAGCATTTCGATGGAGTCTGCCATAGCACAAAAACAGGTGCTGACAAAAAACAGAACGGCCCCCCACACCAAGATGAGTCGACGACCAAACCGGTCAGAGAGAGGCCCCAAGAAAATCTGCAAACTGCAGGTGCCCATAAACCACAACGACAGAGTATATTGGACCATGTCTTGGGAAGTACCGAGATCCCGCGCGATTCTCGGCAGGCTTGGCAAATACATATCATTTGCCAAATAAAGAACCGCTTCATAAAACACAAGCGCATAGGGAAATATAAGTTTTTGCCCATTTTTCATGCGTCACACTAACCTGTAAAGAACCATCTCTCCCTTGTACATAAAACAAGAGTAAGCTGGTATACTAAAAAAAGCTATTAAGAAAGATCTTTTTGATTAAGAAGAATAGATTATGTCGACCCTTCTAAAATAATTTTTTAAATAAGTCAAGAAAAAGTTCGTGGGTCAGTTCTAAAACAGGTCCCTTCGATTCCAGCACAATTGATGAACAATACAAATCGTACTATAGTCCACACAAAATTAAGGAGCAACATAATATGACAATGGATCTCTCGTATAAGACCTACATAGAAACTCTCAAAAAGGAGATCTCTCAAGCACGAATAAAAGCGAATCTTTCTGTCAACAAAGAGCTCGTTCTTCTTTATTGGAAGATAGGGAATCAAATTCTAGAAATGCAGCAGAAAGAAGGGTGGGGAGCAAAAATACTCGAACAAGTTTCCCAAGATTTAAGAAAGGAGTTTCCTGAGATGAAAGGTCTTTCTCTCACTAACCTAAATATATGAGAGCTTTTGCAGACAGATGGAAAGATTTTCAAATTGTGCAAGCACCCCTTGCACAAATTACGTGGTATCATAATCTGGCTTTATTAGAAAAAACTAAGGACGAAGAACAACTGTGGTATGCTCACAAAACCATAGAAAACGGTTGGTCTCGCAATGTTTTAGTCCATCAAATAGAAAGCGGATTGTATGAACGACAGGGAAAAGCCATCACAAATTTTAAAGAGGCCCTTCCCTCCCCCCAATCAGACCTATCTCACGAGTTAATAAAAAGCCCCTATAATTTAGAGTTTTTAAATATCGAGGACAACATCAAGGAACGATCTCTCGAAAAAGCTCTCACAGATAATATAAAAGATTTTCTCTTAGAACTCGGAAAAGGTTTTGCCTTTGTAGGAAATCAATACCATTTAGAATTAGAAGGAGAAGACTATTTTTTAGACCTACTCTTCTACCATATCAAACTACGCTGTTTTGTCATTATCGAGCTAAAGGCAGGAAAATTTCTACCAGAGCATGCGGGGAAAATGAATTTTTATTTAAACCTTGTGGACAACACACTACGTCATCCAACCGATAGCCCAAGCATCGAGATTATCCTGTGTAGGGACAAACGAAATGTTACGGTCAAATATTCTTTAGATGGGATAAAGAGACCTTTGGGAGTGTCGGAATATAAACTCAATAAAGAGTTGGAACAAAAACTCAAAGAAGCTCTGCCAGATGAAGAAGAATTTAAGGAAGAATTGGAAGAGAATTTAGAGAATAACAAATAACATGCTAGTTAAAAAAAAATAAAAATCTTATAGAAAGAAAATGTTGGATTTGCAGGACAAATACGGCTAATTGTCGTGAACGTAAATGTGAATGAAGAGTCTTACATAATTCTTCAAAATAATTTGAACAATCCGATCAACTATATGATCCTTTCTCAATTAATTAGAGAGGATAAATAGAAGACGACAGTGTCTCAGTTTGTGATGGAAGAAAATGAGACACTATCAAGAAAAACAAAAAAGAGGGGCGATGCCCTCTTTTTTATTTCAGACGAAAAAAGGACTTTAGTCCTCTTTTGCCGCCTTCGTTTTCTTAGCAGGCGCCTTCTTAACGGCAGATTTCTTTGCCTTCGGTTCAGCGGCTTCTGTGCCTTCTTCAGCTTTTTGGCTAGCTTTCTGGATTTTTCCGAGATCGAAGGCTGCCCCTAGAATGTCTCCTAGAGAAGCCCCACTGTCAGACGATCCATATTCTGCCATGGCAGCACGCTCTTCGGTCACTTCCCGGGCCTTAATGGAAAGAGTAACCTTTCTTGATTTCGCATCCACACTCATTACCTGAGCATCGATTCTCTCACCGATGGCAAACCGTTCCGGACGTTGTTCAGAACGATCTTTGGCCAAATCAACCTTACGAATAAAGCTGGTTGCCCCTTTTTCTGTGACAACATCTAAGCCGCGATCAGAAATGTTGGTGATGGTGCACGTCACCACTTCGCCCATTTTCACATCTGCCGAGGCGTCAACGAAAGGATCTTTCTGTAGCTGTTTGATCCCAAGGCTAATGCGTTCCTTCTCAGCAGAGACATCTAGAACCTTGACCTTGATTTTTTGACCCTTGGTAAATTGAGTCACTGCCTCTTCCGTTGGTTTGTCCCAAGAAAGGTCAGAGATGTGAACCATGCCATCAATATCTCCGTCAAGCCCTACGAACAAGCCAAACTCGGTGAAGTTTTTGACTTCCCCTTCGATAATGCTACCCTCTGGGTACTTCTCAGCAAAGCTCTCCCATGGGTTTTGGGTGCATTGCTTTAGTCCAAGACTAATACGACGCTTGTCTCTATCAACTTCTAAGATGCGTACTTTAACTTTGTCACCAATGGACACAACTTTACTGGGATGAACGTTTTTCTTTGTCCAGCTTAACTCTGTATTATAAATTAAGCCTTCAATCCCTGATTCCAATCCCACAAACGCCCCATAATCTGCGATGTTAGAGATGATACCATCCACTTCCATACCAGCATGATATTTATTTTCGATGGATTTCCAAGGATCATCTTGAAGTTGTTTTACCCCGAGGGAAATACGGTTATTTTCATTAATTTTAATAACCATAACCTTTACAATGTCCCCCACTTGGAAAACGTCTGACGGATGATTGACCCGAGACCAAGAAATATCTGTCACGTGAAGCAATCCATCTACCCCCCCGAGGTCGATAAACGCTCCATAATCCGTGATGTTTTTCACAGCGCCTTCGAGGATGCTGCCTTCTTGGATGGTTGACATGAGTTCTTTGCGTGTTTCCACCATGGATTCTTCCAAAATGGCACGGCGGGAGACAACGATGTTACCCCGCAAGCGATCCATCTTTAAAATAACAAAAGGTTGCTCAATGTTCATTAAAGAGTTTGTGTCTTTAATAGGGCGCACATCAATTTGGCTTCCTGGTAAAAAGGCCGTAGCACCGGAGAGATCCACGGTGAATCCCCCTTTCACGCGACTGGTGATCACCCCTGTCACATGCTCGCCTTTTTTATGCATCACTTCGAGTTCTTCCCAGGCGGCTTCCCGACGGGCTTTGTCACGACTGAGAACGATTTCTCCTTCCCGATTTTCCATGCGCTCGACGAAAACATCGATCACATCTCCGATTTTTAGATCGGCTCCCCGTGACGATCCAAACTCACGCGTTGGAATGCGTCCCTCTGATTTTAATCCCACATCAATCACAAAGGCATCCTTATCTTGTCCGATGATGGTCCCCTTGACGACGGTTCCTTCGACCCGACACTGAGCCTTAAAGGATTCGTCTAAAAGTTCTAAAAAGTTTTCCGCGTATGAATTTTTTGTCATATAAATAACCTTGATTTTCTAAAAGATATGATGCTTTGTCGTTTTTTACAGCCGAAGCCTGACGAAAAACATCGCCCACACCTTATAAGATTTTTCTTTATTTTTCAAGAGAATTGTTGTGTTTGGCTTGATTTTTATCAGTGTGCTTCTCGGGGGCTCAGAAGAAACTTCTGCATGATCGATGTAAGAAAGACTTGATTCCCGTCTCCGCGGGAATAACAATAGGGAAGTGCGGAAATGATAAAAAGGAGAAGATCATATGGATATTCCTCAAAAGATGCCCCGTAAGAAGAAGATAAAAAAAGAAAATCTCTTTCCTTCCAAAAAGTGTTGTCATTCTGATAAATCTCTCAAAAACACACAAAACGAAAAAGTTAATTCCCCTGTTATATATACATGCCCCATGCATCCAGAAATACGGCAAGAAGGCCCTGGAAATTGCCCCATCTGTGGAATGAGCTTAGAGCCGGAAAGCCTTTCTCATACAGAAAAAGATGAAAGTGAATTGCACAATATGAAGCTTCGTTTCTGGGTGGCTTCTTTGCTATCTGTTCCTTTATTAATAGGAAATATGGGCCTTCATTTTTTAGGAGAAGCATGGGTTCATACAATAACGTCAAATCCACTTTTTAATTGGATACAATTCATCCTTGCAACACCTGTAGTGTTTTGGTGTGGATGGCCTTTTCTCTCTCGTGCGTGGGAATCTCTTTTAAATAAAAGTCTAAATATGTTTACGCTCATTTCTCTTGGAGTTGGTGTTGCTTATGGATACAGCTCGCTTATAACAATAGCCCCTAATTTTCTGCGCAGCTGGATGAACGTGCCTTATAAATTGGATGTATATTTTGAAGCAGCAGCTGTTATTACGACTTTGGTTTTACTCGGTCAGGTTTTTGAACTTACAGCACGCTCTAAAACGAGTAGTGCAATCCGTCACCTTTTAGAATTAGCGCCTTCTACGGCACGAAAAGTGTATCCGGATGGACGCGAGGAAGATGTCTTCGTATCTTCCATTCATGTTGGGGATATTCTTCGTGTTCGGTCTGGAGAAAGAATACCCGTAGATGGTCTCATTTTGGAGGGAAATAGTAGTATCAATCAATCCATGATAACAGGAGAGGCCATTCCAGTTGAAAAAGGCCCCAAAGACTTTGTCATTGGAGGAACCCTCAATGGGACAGGAAGCTTTACAATGCAAGCTGAAAAAGTAGGAATCAATACCGTTCTTTCCCAAATTATTAATATGGTTGCGATGGCACAAAGAACGCGTGCTCCTATTCAACGATTAGCAGATGTTATCTCCTCTTATTTTGTTCCTGCGGTGATAGGTATTGCTTTTATAACGGCGCTCTCTTGGTATATATGGGGTCCAGACCCTAAAATGGGGCATATGCTCTTAACAAGTACAGCAGTTTTGATTATTGCATGCCCTTGTGCATTAGGGCTTGCAACCCCTATGTCTATTATGGTTGGAACTGGATTAGGGGCACGAGAGGGCGTTTTAATCAAAAATGCCGAAGCTTTAGAAAGTATGGAAAAAGCAGACGTTCTCGTTTTAGATAAGACAGGGACAATTACGGAAGGTAAACCAAGTGTTGAGACTATTATCTCTTTTAATGATTTTACGACACAAGAAATATTGAGCTTTGCTGCAAGCTTGGAACGGGGGAGTGAACATCCTTTGGCTATGTCTACGATTAAGAAAGCCCAAGAAGATAAAATAGAATTATCCCCCTATACTCATTTTCATTATTTAGCTGGAAAAGGAATAACGGGGAAAATAAAAAATCATAAAATAGCTCTTGGAAATATAGAGCTTATGAAAGGCCTTAATATCAACACTAAAACGATCACAGATAAAGTCCATTCCTACCAACAAGAAGGGCACACTGTAACGCTTCTCTCCATAGATAATAAAATTGAGGGGCTCATAACTGTTACAGATCGTATCAAACCTGCTGCGAAAGAAGTGATCGCTCAACTTCAGAAAATGGGATTACAAATTTTTATGCTCACAGGAGACAATCGAACAACAGCTTTATCAGTTGCCCACGTACTAGGAATAACCAATGTAGAGGCCGGCGTATTACCTGCAGATAAATATAAATTTATTCGTTCTCTTCAAAACAAAGGACATAAAGTAGTCATGGTCGGAGATGGGATAAATGACGCTCCAGCTCTCGCACAAGCAGACGTCGGAATAGCCATGGCTACAGGAACCAACATTGCCATAGAAAATGCAAAGATTAGCCTCCTCTCAGGAGATCTAAAGGGCATTATAAAAGCAAGAAATTTAAGTAAATTTACGATGCGAAACATTCGTGAAAACCTTTTCCTTGCTTTTGTTTATAATATCTTATCAGTTCCAATAGCAGCCGGCATATTATATCCTTTCTTTGGGCTCCTTCTAAATCCTATGATTGCAAGTGCCGCTATGGCTTTGAGTTCTGTTTCAGTCATTCTTAATGCACTGAGACTTTCAAAGGCACCCCTTTCTCAAAAGGCTTAATCCTAGTATTTTTTCTCTCTTTATAAAACCTCAATATAACTTTGGCTCTGTTGCAAAAAAAACGCCCCCCTATCCCACTGGCCCAATAAACGACACACACTTTTTGAAAACGTCGTCAATGGAGAGGTGACTTGTGTCCAGAATGAAGGCATCCTCTGCTGGTTTGGTGGGGGCAATCACCCGGGTGGCGTCCCTCAGATCACGCTCTTCAATACCTCTTAATATTTCCTCAAAATCACCTATCAATCCTTGATTTTCTAAATCCTTGAGACGACGCTCAGCCCTGATTTTCGTTGACGCTGTTAGAAAGATTTTTTTATCTGCCTGGGGAAACACCACAGTCCCCATGTCTCTACCATCAAAAATAGCGTTGCCTTTTATCTCAGCAAAGTGCCGTTGCACTTCAAGCAATTTTTCTCTTAAAGGGAGAACCATAGAGATTTTAGATGCTGTTTGAGAGATAGCTTCTGTTCTAAACTCTGTAGCTGGCACCGCTTCTGTTCTCTCTAAATCCGCTGCTGCTTTTAAAATATCGGTTTCATTGTGCGGGTCTCCGCCTTGTTGCAACAAAAGATAAGCCACCCGACGAAAGAGAAGGCCCGTATCCATAGACGCAAACCCGTAATGCTGCGCCAGCAACCGAACAACGGTCCCTTTTCCGACCCCTGAGGGACCATCGATGGTAATGATCATGTGTCTAGTCTCCCAAAAAAAATTGATCTTTTATTTCCATAGATGTTAAACATATTTATAATCTTGAAACAGAGGAAACATCATGACCTATGTGGTAACAGAAAATTGCATCAAATGTAAATACATGGACTGCGTCGAAGTCTGCCCTGTGGATTGTTTCCATGAAGGGGAAAATATGGTGGTGATCGATCCCGCGATCTGTATTGATTGTGGCGTCTGCGAAATGGCCTGCCCCATTAACGCCATTTTGCCTGAAACAACCCCCGGCAGCGAACTATGGGTGGAGCATAACCAAAAATATGCTGCCTTATGGCCCTCTATCACAGTTGCCGGTTTGTCTCCCCTGGACGCCGAAGAATGGGTGGGAAAGCCTAACAAACTAAAGTTCTTTAGCCCAGAGCCCGGCACCCCTTTAAAGAAAAAATAACAAGGGTCTTGTGCAAATCTTTTCTCTCCGTTACGCTAATGAATAATAGGGAGTTAAATCATGATTGTATCACGTTTTTTTCTGAGTCTTATGTTCATTCTCGGCTGGATTGCCTTAGCGCCGTCCTGCTCTTTTGCCGCCAGCTCTAAGGTGCCGTGCCGTCTACGAAACAGCAATTATTGCAAAAATCCTGATATTTTCTTAAGAGACAAAAAAGATGGCTGCGCGAAACCCGATGGAAACTGCCGCCGTAAATTTTGCCAAGCCAATTGTCTCGGCGCCACCATTCCCGAAAAGGGAAGTGATCTTTATCGCCTGTGTCAGATAAATTGCGATAGCGGAGGGATAAATTTCGATACTGAAAAAGACAGCGGTTTTTCACGAGGAGAAAGAAAAACGTTCGATGAAAGATTCAATGACAGAACCCTCAGAAGAAAACGCGAAATAACTGCAGCCATAGCCAAACTTCTCAGCATGAAAATATGGTGTGAGGACCAGTGTGACTATGATGAGAATGCTCCAGAATCCTGCCAATTTAAAGGCCCGGCCTCTGACACGCGTTGGCCTTCTTGTGCCCAACAATGTTGGTTCATAAAGGATATCAAAGAACATGCAGAGCAGTGTGCTGCCCAATCTATGGCCACACCTATGCGTCCGGAGCCTGCCCCCAGAAGGCGGCCTCCATCTCCACCAAGACCAAGACCCAGGCCTCAAAACGTAGGATAAGTGTAAGTCAGAAGAAAAATTTAGGAACAGTTTTTGTTCCTTTTTCTTCTGACACTCCCCTCTCAAAGTTTTTCTTGACCTCTCCCAAAAGAGCATTGATACTTAAATGAACAGGAGGCCCATAACCATGCACAAACTATTTTTATCGTTCATTTTTCTTACATTGTCTTTTCTTTTGGGAGAAACGCAGGCCCGATCTTTGCCCTGCAAATTCCACAACAGTAACAACTGTATAGATCCGGTAAAATTTCAGGAAGAACTCGCCTCCGGCTGTGTCCGCCCTGCAGGAAATTGTCGGTACAAGTTTTGTAAAGCAAACTGTAGGGACGTCTCCCTCCCAGAGGTTCGCCCCCTCTGCAAGGCACAGTGTTTGAACACCAGGCTTCTTTCTCGTTTCAATATGGACCAAAGGCGCGCTTTGTATGCTGGTACTTTACCAACTGAAGGATTGACCCCAAGACAGGCCATCATAAATGTCACAAGAGCCCTTTCTGAAGAAATGTACGTTCTACAAGCAAAGAACAAAAAATGGAAGCCTTTCGGTCGTAAAACCAAAAACTCGAAGCTTTATGAAGACCTCACAGCCACACGTCGCACCCTTGCCGATACCCGTGACACGGATGATGAACGGAGAGAAGCAGAGCGCAAAGAACGCGAAGCTCGTGAGGAAGCAGATCGTATAAAATCTTTTTACAGAAACACCTACTTAGGAAAAACTTTCGAGAACGGTATAATCGTAAATTATATCGGGCAAGCAATCCGGTCAGAGGATAGAGGTACAGCCGTCGAGATAAAGGAAACTGCCCCTGGAAGCGATCCTCTCTCTGTAAAATATGTCATTATTCACCCCGATAAAGTTTACGGATTAAAAGTGGGAGATTATGTCGGGTTTGATAAAACGAGCCCTAATAAAGTTCTGCGTGTAACGGAAATCGGCCCGAGTAACTCTCGTCTTCTTGTGAAGTATAAAAGACTAGCCCCCCCCACAAAAAGTAGAAAATCCCACAGAAGCTCAAGATAAATTCTGCATCAGAAGGAAATCAAAAGAGCGGTTCTTGTTCTTCTTGAGCCGCTCTTTTTTCTGACACCCCTGCCTGTAATTTATTCTTGACTCCTCCCCCAAAGGGGGGTGATACTGAAAGTAACAGGAGGCCCATAACCATGAACAAATTGCTTTTATCCCTACTTGTTGTTACCTCGTCTTTTCTGATGAGCGAGACATATGCCCAATCCGTGCGCTGCAAATTCCATAACAGTAATATCTGCAAAGATCCGACAGCATTTCAGAGTGAATACAAGATGGGTTGTGCCAGCCCCTCGGGGAATTGTGTGTACAAGTTTTGTAAAGAAAACTGTCTGGGTCCCCGCTCGACGGCCGACAAGCAAACAGATGCTCTCTGTGCAAAACATTGTCTTGATTCTTCCCTTCTCGCTCGTTTTGACAGAAAAACAAGAGAAACTTTATACAAAAACTTTTATTTTGACCCAAATTCAGAAAAATATCTTGCTAATCTGAACCGCGCCCTTGTAAGAGAACGGCAGGTGCAAGAGGCAAAAAGAGGACGATGGAGCGCAAGATTTCGTCGCACCCCAAACACCGATCTTCTGAAGAAGCTAGAGAGAGAGAAGGCAAACCTTCAAGCACAAATGAGTGCGGCTCAAGCCGCTGGGGATCGGCGCTCTGCCGCTCACCTTAGTCGAGTCATCGCTGTTATTGAACAGAGAGAAAAGGCCATCCGTCAGAAACCTGCAGTGCCACCTAGATCTCCTAAGGTCATGAAGGCCATAGAGGCCGCCAGACTCAGCCGACGCCAGTCGTCTTTTGACCCTAGTCGTCTCCCTCCTCCTCCCGCTAGCTTCTTCGATGAGCCTGTTTCTGATGAGCCTCTGCCACCGCCGCCGCCTGCGGCTCCTCAACAGTCCTTTGCGCCGCCACCGCCACCGCCTCCGATGCCCCCAGCAGGGTGGAAGCCTTCACGGGTCTCCTCTGGAGGAGAACGGATTCCGCTAGCCCCTCCGATGCCCCAACAACCTTCTACACAAAGGGAAGGACTACCAGGAGCTCTTCAAGCCCAGATCCAGGCAGGAAAACAATTAAGACACAGAGAGCCTTCTCGGAATCCTCAAGGCGATTCTGGTCGCGGCGCTTTGTTGGCCGACATACAGAGAGGCAAAGGATTAAAGAAAGTGTCTCCAAGTGGTAGTCGTGCTCCATCGCCTGCTTCTGTTAATCCTCAGGAACGCGCTCTAGCTGGATCTCCTGTTCTAGCAGCAAAACTAGCAGAAAGACGCGCCGCTATGATGGAGGGCAATGAAGAGGATGATGATGAGGGCGATAACGAGGAGTGGCAATAACTTGACCCCTTATGAATCCTCTTTTTAAACAACGGCATAGCGGATACAGTTTTGATAAAACCAAACCCGTATCCGCTTTTGTTTTGAAAGACCTTCTGAATGCGGCCCGCTGGGCGCCCTCGTGTTACGGCGAAGAACCTTGGCGGTACATTATCTGTGAAAAGGACCATAAAAACGGGGCCTATGAAAAAGTGTTCCACGCACTCGCCAAACCCAATCAAGAGTGGGCGAAAAATGCCCCTCTTCTGATCATATCGGTGGCCGACTATACCTTTAGAAAAACAGGCAAAAACAACCGATGGGCGGCTCACGATACGGGCGCGGCTTCTGCTTATTTATGCCTGCAAGCCGCAGCGTCAGGCCTGATGGCCCACCAAATGGGCGGGTTTAATGGGCCAGAGCTTATTTTAGAGTTTGGGTTGCCAGACGATTGTATTCCCATGGCGGTGATTGCGGTAGGATACGAGGACTCTTCTGCCCCGCCCAAAGAACGCTCGCGCAACCCTTTCTCGTATAATTTTTACGAGGGTGCCTGGAAAAAGGGCATCAAAGATCCCCGGTAAGAAATCGAAGTTCCCCGACCTAGTGATCAATATTCCCTTGCCTTTTCGTAGGTTTGTTATTAATTTCATCTGAGACAAAAATTTTCTTGGGGTGTCGCCAAGCGGTAAGGCAGTGGTTTTTGGTACCACCATACGAGGGTTCGAATCCTTCCACCCCAGCCAATAACCAATCCATACGTGATCAGAAGCTGGTGTGCCCGAGAGGACTTGAACCTCCGACCCCAAAATTAGGAATTTTGTGCTCTATCCAACTGAGCTACGGGCACGATCTCTTTTATATAGATTCTCTGAGGTATAATGTAAATCTTTTCCTCTAGGCCCTCTCTTGACACCCCCCTCGTTATTCAGTAATGTTTTTGTTAAATTTGGATATTTTTCATCATGAACTTTGAAAAGTTAAAGGTCTTCTATTCTGTGGCTCGTCATAGTTCTGTTCCAAAAGGGGCAGAAGAGCTGAGTATTTCTGCTGACAGCGCTGAAAAATTAATTTCCACCTTGGAACAAGACCTCAAAACACTTTTGTTTAATCGCCGACAAGAATTATGGACGCTGACGTTGCAAGGGGAGCTGTTGTTCCGCAAAACACGCATTATTTTGTCTGAAATAGAATCCGCCCGAAACATTTTAGATGAAAACAGCAGAGACGATGTGTCGGGGCCTTTACGGGTGATCACTACCCCTAGCTTAGCTTCTTTGTGGATTTCCAGATATTTACCCGGATTTTTAGAAAAATATCCAGACGTACGGTTGTCCATCTCTCCCCTAAATCACACCCCCGATGTCACTCTTGGTGAAGCAGATGTGTTGATTCAACCCCTCATCTCCGATGGTCAGAATATCATCCAGCATTATATCATGACCTGGCATGTAGGTCTCTATGCCAGCCCCGATTATGTTAGAAAATTTGGTATACCCAAAACGACAGACGAGTTGGATAATCATCGATTGATTGCCATTACCACCGGTCAAGACAATGCTAAACCTTATAGGGAAGTGGACTGGTTCTTAACCATCGGAAAGCGGGCGGATGACCTCCCCCGAGAACCGTATCTCCGCATTCAATCCTCACAGCCTCTCATCGATTGTGTCCTGAGCGGAATCGGCATTGGATCTTTGTCAGAAGAACTTCCCATCATTAAGCAAGGACGTCTGGTTAGAATTCTGCCCGAACTTCCTGGCCCAGAAGTGGATATTTTCTTTATTTATCCCCAAATTTTGGCGAACTCAAAAAGAGTGATTGCCTTTAGAGATTATTTGATCGAAAAGGTGAACCAACAGAAGGCCACGAGAGAGCGGGTATTATTTATTCACTAAACCTTCCTCTTTTGATATTCTCTGGGCTTAAAAAACAAGTCTGAGTTCATTTTTCTGAGTCTCCAAAAATTTATTCTCCCTAAATAGAAAAATTATTATTTTTCTATTTGATTATTTTAAAATTAGGGTATAGATAGGAGGCGTATAACACGAAACATAGGAGAATAAAATGTCTCGAACAACAACACTGATGACTCCACCACAAGCTCTATCGTATACCCCGCCTCAAGCTTGGAACCCACCTCAGGCTTGGTAAGTTAGCCTGAGACAAAAAAACCTCTGGAGATTACACCTCTGGGGGTTTTTTAGTATTTGATTACCCCCTTTTTGCCTCGAAACGGTAGTTAATTTTTTTCTTGCGAGGGCCAATGAAGGCTAACGAAGGGGTGGAATACAGTAACTGCGACGCATATTGCCCCATCTTCTCTTCCGTTACAGCGTCGATCTTAGAAATCACTTCTTCTACCGTCCGCGGTCTTCCAAAAACAAGCACTTGCCGGGCCAGCGTGTTGGCCCAATAGGCTGTGCTTTCTTGCGCCATCAGAATCGAGGCCTTCACCTGGTTTTTAGAACGCTCCCCTTCTTCCGACGTTATATGGGAAGCGGTGTTTTCTATCTCTTGGAAGATGATCTCTATAATCTCTTCTGTTTTATCTTCGCTGGTGCCTGTATAGATACCAAAAAGCCCCGTCTCTTGGTACGACGACATGAAGGAAGAAATGCCATAAACAAGGCCTCGTTTTTCACGGATCTCTTGGAAGAGGCGCGACGACATCCCCCCTCCGAGGAGGGAAGAATAACAATGGGCCAGATAAAAATCAGGACTCTCTAAGGCCAACCCCTCAAACCCGAGAACGATATGCTGTTGCTCAAGTTTTTTAAAGGTATGGGCATATCCTCCTTTATAAGAAGCGCGCGGCAGGGGCGCCTCGGGTAAAGCCTGGAGTGTAAGAAAGGCGCGTTCCACCTGGGCCACAATCTCTTCATGCTGCAAATTCCCAGCGGCAGAAAAAACCATCCTCTGCGGCACATAGTATTGTGCCACAAAATCGTGGAGCATGTTTTGAGTTAGCCCATTCACTGTCATGCGTGACCCCAAGATAGGCCGCCCCAAAGGTTGATCAGGAAAAGAGACAGCCTGAAAATGGTCAAAGATCACGTCATCGGGCGTATCCTCCGTTTGGTCAATCTCTTGCAGCACTACTTTTCGTTCTTTTTCAATCTCTGCCGATAAAAACGTGGAGTTCTGCAGAATATCTGCCAAAATCTCGATCCCCAGTGCCGTATGTTCCTTGAGGAGGGACGCGTGGTAATAGGTAACCTCTTGGCTTGTGGCGGCATTTAAATCGCCGCCCACGGCCTCAATCTGCTGGACGATATCAAACGCTGATCGCGTGGTGGTTCCCTTAAAGGCCATATGCTCTAGAAAATGGGCAATACCATTGTTGGAGAGCGTCTCCCGTCTCGACCCCGCCCCCACCCAAACGCCCATGGAAATAGTCTCCACGTGTGGCATGCGACGGGTGACAATCCGAAATCCGTTGGGAAGGGTGGTGAGCTCTGTCAGCTCTTGACATGTATCTTCCGTACGCATGATCTTTCCTTTATTCTTTTTGGGGCATCAGAACCCAAGATTTGTTCTGATCAGATGATTCTGCCGCTTTGATCAAGGATAAAACCTGCTGTGCTTGAAGAGCAGACGACAAAGGCTCCTTTTGGGTACGGAGGCATTCCACAAAATGGGTTAATTCTTCCTTTAAGGGTTCTCCTGGTGTAAGAGCCATAGCTTCCCCCGCCTGTCGGGTCAAAAGCGGGGAGGCTATCTCGATCTGATTCGCATAAAAGATTAATTTTTCTGCCCATTCTTTTGTGTCGTCAAAGACAATAGATCCCTTTGTGCCGATGACCACCACTTTTTGTTCTTTAAAGGGATGCAGGCGAGAAAGCTCGATCTTGACCGACGGACCCTCTTCATAGGACAGAAGGATTGTTTGACTGTCTGGTTTCCCCTCATACACGTAACTTTCAGCCTGGGAAAAAACTTGGGTGGGCAGCGTCTTCGTGAGACTCAGAATCATGGAGAAGTCATGGGGGCCAAGGTCCCACAAAACGCCTTCATGAGCGTGGACTTTTCCGAAGTTTTTGCGACTTGTCTCGATCCGCAAAATTTTCCCTAATTTCCCCGCTCGCACCCCCGAAACTAAGTGTTGAAAGGCCTTGTGGTACACCAAAAGGTGCCCCGCCATGAGGGTTAGCCCGCGCTCATCCGCTATTTTTTTTAGAGACTTAATTTCTGTGTCTTTCACCGCCAAAGGTTTTTCGACTAAAACGCTTTTTCCCTTCTGTAAAGCTTGCTCAGCCAGAGAAAAATGGGTGGGAGTGGGCGTTGCAATGACCACCCCTTTAACGGCCTCTTTCTGAAGAGCGTCTTCTAAACTGAACACGGGCACATGAAGCTCGTCCGCCAGACGTATCGCGTGAGGAGATGGATCCACAATGCCGGCCAAGACATCCATTCTGGAGAGGGTTCTCGCAATATTTTTGCCCCAATCCCCGCAGCCGATTAAGATAAGGGACGGCTTATACAAAGTACTCATGAAGCTTACTGTAAAGATTGGTATTGGCGGTTTGTAAAAGGTAATTATTTAAAAGAACGAGCGCCAGCGTAATCAAAAGGACGATCCCTGCGCCTACCGTTGAGATACCGCTTTTAGGAAGATATTTTTTATGAGATTCTTTCTCTAAGAATTTAAAGTACAAAGCATTTCCAAACACTCCGAACATCAAGATCACGGGAAGTTTAATCAACCATAAAAGCATTTTCAAAGAGAAAAACAAGAAATCCTTATCGGAAAATTTTTCTAATAAATAGGTTTTGGTCTCAGGAGATAAGTTTTTATTGAGGAAATAAAACCCCACAAATCCTAAATTGGTGAGCACCACCAAAATCCCTAAGTAAAAAACGGCATACACGTACATCCGTCGATACACAAGCCACACCAATTCGATCCCAAAGAGGGCGGACAAAAAGCTTGTCCAATTCCAACTGGGGAACCACGTCTTGCCGGTGGTAAAGTGGTCGAAAATGCCCAAATAATAATGGGTTGAACGCCCCATATTCGAGGGAGTTTCTGTTGGCTCTTTAATTAACCGGAAGAATCTAGCTCTTTGTAATGTCACGGCTTATATCTCCTCTTGTCTTTCTCTTTTTCTACGACTCGATAAAAATGTATAAACGGCCGGGATCACAAAGAGGGTAAAGAGGGTTCCAATCATCATACCTCCTGCCACAACCCAGCCTATTTGACGACGGCTTTCTGCCCCCGCCCCGGTGGCAATCACCAGGGGTACCGCCCCTAATACCATGGCCGCAGTGGTCATGAGAATGGGCCTGAGACGCAGGAGTGCCGCCCGCGTCACGGCTTCCACAAGGGTGAGATTCTTTTCCTTATCCAAAATCTGATTAGAAAATTCCACAATAAGAATCCCATGTTTAGTGATCAGCCCAATTAAGGTAATGAGCCCAATTTGGCTATAAATATTAATGGATCCCCCCACAAGCTTTAAAGTAATCAAGGCCCCCGAAAGAGAGAGCGGAACGGTGAACATAATAATGAAGGGATCCACAAAGCTTTCAAATTGCGCCGCCATCACCAGATAGATAAAAATAAGAGCCAGGCCAAAGATCAGATAGATGGTGTACCGTGCTTCTAAGAATTTCTTTGTCTCTCCCGAAAATTCTGCTCGAATCCCCTCTGGTAAGATCTCCGCTGAAAGTTTTTCAAAGGTTTCCACCGCCTGACCCAAGCTGATCCCTGGCGCCAACTCGCCCGACAACGTCACTGAACGTAATTGGTTGTAGTGGTTGATTTGGATGGGAATGTTTTCCTTCTTTAAGGTCACGATGTTGGAGAGAGGCACCATGACTTCTCTGTCTCTAAATCGGCCCTTCACGAACATGTTGCTGAGATCATTGGGCGATCTTTTTTGATCTGTGGCCACAGAGGCGACTACGTCAAATTGCTCGCTGTCTTTTTTAAAGTCAGTGACTCGGCGCCCACTCACAAAGGTATCAAAGGTTTCTCCGATGGTGGCAACATCAACCCCTAGAAGACCCGCTTTATCGCGGTTGATTTCCACGATATATTCTTGCGTATCCTCGCCTCGGTCTGTGATGAGGTAAGGAATAATGCGCTCTTGTCTCAAGGCACGTTCTAAAATCTCGGACGCGGCATCTAATTCACTTTGGGATTTGGTGGTCTGCAACACAAATTGGATGGACTCTTCCGTCTTTCCCCCCCCACTCAGCAGTGTTCTTCCAGGAGACGCATAGGCATTGATCCCGGGAATAGCCCTTAATTTTGGTCGGATTTCCTCGATGATCTCAAGACTTGAACGCTTTCTATCTTTCCAATCTACCAAGAGAGTCCAAATCAGTGGGCTGGGTTGGACAATGGTGGAGAGTTGGCTGCTCAGTTCTGGGATTTCTTGGAGAATCCGTTCCATTTCTGCCACATACTGAGACATATATTGAATCGTTGCCCCTTGTGGAATCATCGCTCCTGCATTAATAAGCCCCTGATCTTCTTGCGGTGTGAGTTCGCTGGGCAAGAATTTGGCGCCAATTATCCCTCCCACCACAGAGAAACCAATGGCCGCACCGACCACCATTCCTTTGACAGACATGAGTTTACGCAAAAGAACCCCATACCCATTTTCCAGCTTCTGATAATACGGATCAAACCGATTCACTTCGAGCAGCGTGTTAAGTCTCCGCCTCTTTTTTCCCTCTTCCGGCAGTTTATGAGGCCTCAGAAGATGGGCACACATCATGGGAGACAGGGTAAGGGCCACAAATCCTGAAATGATCACAGACCCCGCAAGGGTCAACGCAAACTCGGTGAACATTTTCCCAATAACCCCCTGTGACAAGGCAATGGGTGCATAGACGGCCGCGAGCGTCAGCGTCATGGCAATAATGGCAAAGCTGATTTCCTTGCTGCCCTTAAAGGCAGCTTCGAGCGGAGAAAGTCCTTCTTCATCCATGTACCGATAAATATTCTCCATCATCACAATGGCGTCATCCACCACCAACCCAATGGCGAGAACAATGGCGAGGAGGGTTAACGTATTCAAGCTAAACCCAAAGATATAAAGAAGCGTAAAGGTGGAAATCACACAGATGGGGATGGTAACCAGTGGCACCAAAGACGCCCGAAACGACCACAAGAAAAGAAGGATGATCACCAGAACAAATCCTGTGGCTTCAAAGAACGTCTTATACACTTCTTTCAACGATTGATCAATGTAGATAGTTTTGTCGTAAGCAATGGCCAGCTTAAAGTCTTTGGGCAAGTTCTGTTTGACGGCAGGAAGCAACGCATCCAATTCCTCGGCAATCTGCAAGGGATTGGCAATGGATTTTTTAATTAATCCAATGGAAATAGCCGGCTTCCCATTGAACCGAGCCAAGCTCCGATCTTCGGCGGGAGAAAAATCCACGCGAGCCACATCTTCCAATTTCACCAAATAGTCTTTTTCTCTGTGGAGGATGACGTTCTTAAATTCTTTGATGCTTTTTAGGTTCGCCGCCGTGGTCACCATCACTTCGCGGTTGTCTCCCACCAAGCGCCCCGCTGGAATGTGCACGTTTTGCTGCCTTAAAGCCGCGGACACTTCATGGGTCGTGACATTGTAGGCCGCCATCTTGACCGGATCGAGCCAGATATGAACCATATTGCCGTTGGAACCGAAAAGTTCTATGGCGGCCACTCCCCCAATGGATTCAAATTCATTTTCTAGATAATGGTGGGCATAGTCATATAATTCAGCTGTCCCTATCTCTGGATTATCACTGGAAAGAGCCAAGTAAATAATGGCCGCCGCATCCGCATCTGATTTTTTAATCAAAGAGTCTCGCGCCCCTTCTGGCAAGCGCATCCGCACGCGGCCAATTTTCTCACGCACATCACTAGCGGCGGCATCGATATCTCGATCAGGTTTAAAGTTCAAGTTAATGCGGCTATTTTCAGACTCACTAATGGAGGTGATAAATTCCACCCCTTCGATACCCGCTAAAGCAGACTCAAGCGGTTTCGTGATACGGGATTCTACGATCTGGGGACTCGCTCCTTCATAGGTGGTGGTGACGCTGATGATAGGGCGTTCCACTTGGGGAAATTGACGAAGCTGCAAATAGGTATAGCTCACCGCCCCCACAATGACCATCAATAAGGTCATCACGATGGAAAGGACGGGTCGACGAATACAAAGTTCAGACAGATTCACGGGATTCTTCTCTTAAAATCTTTTTAAAACGTACGGAGGAACAGCCATCACTGGCCATTTGTCTTGGATCTTCATTTGGCCCGCCACAATGACCGTTTGACCCGGCTCAAGACCAGACAAAATTTCTACTTTTTCCCCATTTCTGCCCCCGGTTTTCACCACAGTATAGCGCGCTTTCCCCTCTTCCACACGATAAACGTACTCTTGATTTCCACGGCTTTCCACGGCAGATTCTGGAACCATAATGACATCTTCATGTGAACTCACTAAAAACTTCACTTTTCCAAAGAGACCTGGTTTAAAGAGCTCTTCTTTATTCGAGAGCTGAGCCTTCACCCGAACGCTATGTCCCATGGGGTCAATGTTGGTATCAATGGCATCAATGGTCGCCTCAAACACGTTATTGGGGAACCCATCAATCTCAACTTGAACAATCTTGCCGATGGATACTTTATCAATCATGTTCTCGGCAATACGGAACTCGATACTCATGGGATCCATTTCATCCAGCGTTACCAGATCTTCTCCTGGCCGTACATACGCACCGGGACTAATGGTCCTAAACCCAATGACCCCCGTAAAAGGGGCACGAATGGTTGTTTTTCTCATCTGACTGGTCGCTCGATCCAAATCGGCTTGGGCCATGGCAAGCTGGGCAAACGCTTCTTCTTTTTCCCTTAAGGTTCCTGATCTTTTTTCATATAAAATTTCGGCTCGATTGTACTTACCCTGCCAGAGGTCTACTTTGGCTTTGGCTTCTCTTTTCATGGCCTTATAAACACTGTCTTCCAGCGTCACCAAAATATCCCCCTGAGAGACAGGATCCCCGCTTTTAAAACGAACTTCCTTGATTTTACCCTCTACCTCAGGACGCACAATGATGGATTCATTCGCTTTGAGCGTTCCAACCACCGAGGTAAAAGTTTCAAAGGTGCCCAGTTCAACGGGCAAGGCTTCTACGATGGATTGGGGAATATCTCTTTTCTTTGCTTCTTCCGGATGTCTCATCTTGGTCCAATAGAACCATCCCCCAAAAGAAAGGCCCCCAATGATTAATACTGTTTGAAAAACCAAAATGCCCCGAAGCGTTCCCTCTTTCAAAGAAGGCATTTTTGTCTGCGACAAAGAGAACATGGACATCTTCAAAACCGGCGCCTTAAAATGCACGGGTGACTTCTTGCTTTTTATACTTTTAAGAAGCTCTGAGGCCCTTTGCTTCTGTTCGTTTAGAAAAGAGACAACCTTGTTAATGTAATTCTTCATAAGAAACGCTCGTAACCCTTCTTTTATACTATACCCAAACTGAAAAATAAGGTTAACTAAAATAACTCTTAATCTTATAATAAATATTACCTTATTCTTCAATCTCTTTATCTAAAAACTGCAGTGCTGCCAAATTCTTATAGATTTTTGATGTTTTCAAAAGCTCTCGATGAGTGCCTGAAGCTGCAACTTTCCCCTTCTCTAACACAAAGATTCTCTCCGCCTTTTGAACAGTGGTGAGTCTGTGCGCGATGACAAGGGTGGTTCTGTGCACCACCAAGCGCTCTACTGCCTGCTGCACAAAGGCCTCTTGCTGCGCATCCAGAGAAGAGGTTGCCTCATCTAATAACAAAATGGGAGCATTTTTTAACAGAGTCCTCGCAATGGAAAGGCGTTGTCTTTGCCCTCCTGACAAAGACACACCGCGTTGACCAATGTAAGACTCAAATTTTTTGGGCAGACGATTCACAAATTCACTCACCCGGGCCATGCGAGACACCTCAAGAATTTGCGCACGCGAGGGCGACTTTGTGCCATAGGCAATATTATCGTAAACACTGCCGGAGAAAACCATACACTCTTGCGACACCAATCCCATTTGATTTCTAAGGTGAAGGAGTGGAATCGTTCGAATATCTTGTCCCCCCACCAGAATTTCCCCTGCCACAGGATCATAAAACCGCATCAGCAGCTCAAAAATGGTTGTCTTTCCGGATCCGGACGGGCCTACAAAGGCAATGGTTTGTCCGTAAGGAATGTCAAAACTGACGTTTTTCAAGACTGGCAAGTGGGGTCGACCGGGATAGAAAAAGGACACATTTTTAAATGAGATATGAAATTCCGCGGCTTTCTTTTTCAAGGGTTTTGGAAGATCCACCAAGGGAGTGAGTGACTTTACTTCCCACAAATAAATCAGCCTTTTTGTGGAGCGAATAGCCCGCTGAATGTCACCCCAGTACTCACTCATAGCCCCTAAGGACCCTGCAATGGCCAAAGAATAAAAACAAAAAACGGTTAGCTCTCCACTCGTCATAACACCAGAAATAACATCTATCCCTCCCACCCAAACCGAAAGCCCGATGGTCCCAAACCCAACAATCACCACCCCTAAGGCCAACAAAGATCTTATTTTTGCCTGACGCTGCACATAGATGGTGCCCTTGTTCAATGCCCTATTAAATTTTTCTTCTTCTAAGGCTTCTTGACTGAACGCTTGAACGGTTTTAATGGAGGACAAAACTTCCTCTGCCTGCACGCTGAGAATATCCAATCCCTCCTGCTGTTTCTTGCGATTAAACCGGATGAGCTGATTGGAGATAAACAAGGGAATCACCACCAATGGAAAAGAAGTGGTGACGATCAGAGCAAGCTTTAAATTACTACAGTATAACAAAACAATGCCCCCTATGGCGATGATCAGGTTTCGGATGATCAAAGGAACCGCATTGGTGGCAAAAGTTTGAATGGCCCCCGTATCATGCACCAAGCGCGACAACAGATCCCCCGCCATATGTTGTTCGTAAAAATTGGCATCCAGATAGATCAGTTTTTTAAACAACGACCGACGCAAGCTGACCGCTATCTTTTCCCCCAACTGCGCCACAAAATACAGCCTCCCATAGCTGGAAAGGCCTAAAAGGAGAACAAAAAAACTTAATAGAATCACAGAACTGGTGAGCTGCTCGGTTGATTGAAATCCTTTGTCAATCAAGCGTCGCAATCCATACCCCAACCACAACACACTGAGGCTACTGAAGATGATAAATAAAAGAGAGCTTAAGAGATAAACCCAATGAGGCCGAACGTAAGGCAAAAGCCTAAACAAAGACCGATAATGGGATTCTTGTTCCTTTTTAAAAAGAAGCTTAAACAGTTTATGTTTTTTAATACCCACGTAACATCAATGCTTTGTTTTTTCCATCTCACGAACGGTTTGCTCATACATTATTTCAAAATTGACCGGATTCAGAAGAAGAGGTGGCAATCCTCCTTCGCGGGTCAGATTAGAGACAATACTTCTGGCAAAGGGGAACAGCAAAGACGGTGCCTCAATAAGCAAAAGTCGCTTTCTTTGTTCATCGTCGTGATCGGCTGCTTCTGCAACGCGGAAAATGCCCGCGTAGGAGAGCTCGATTAAAAACATGTTGTGATCATTTTGTTTTGCTTGAATATTCAACACCAACGCCACTTCATACACATGCTCCCCCACAGGCGTCACATCCACATGAATATTGATGTCTAAATTTGGCCCCGCCGCTGGATCTGGTATTTCTCGCAAAATACCAGGATTCTCAAAAGACAAATCTTTAATATAATTGGCATTATTAACCAAAAGAGGCATCACTTCTTGATCTTTATTTTTCATTTTTTGGGTTTTATTAGTCTGTTTCTTTTGGGGCATCACTCTAAACTCCTTTGATATTTATATATAGCTGGCTCCTTATAAACTGAATACATCGCCACATCGTCTCTTGCGTCAAGTGAACTACGCGTCGCTCCTCGTTCCTCGTCTCATTTTAAAGTATCTTAGCTATAGTACAGATTTCTTCCTTCTTTGGAAAGAGCAGGATAGATTATTTCTCAATAAATTCAACTCTTTTTCAACATACTCATAATAAAATGCGAGGGAATATGGTCCATAGTTTTTCCCCCAAAATCGGAGGCCTTAACAAGGCATAAATTTTTTGTGAGAGGATGTAGCTTCTCTGCCTTTGTGGGGCCAAAAAGAGAGATCATTTGAGTGTCTGACAAACTCAGCAAATGAGCAACACCAGAATCATTCACAATAACTTTTTCTAAGAAAAACCCCATAGCTGCCGTGTAAAGCGGATTGGAAAGAAAGCTCGGATTCTCTTGTAAAGGGAAAAGAGCCCCTGGTACCTTTGATCTCAATTCTGTGTACCATTCTTGTTCTGCAGGACCCAAAATAAACACAGGAATTTTGCCACTCTCCCTCACACAATGCGCCACCTCCATAAACCGATCGAGCGGCCAACATTTTTTCCGATTACCCGCCCCCGGTGCAAACCCAATATATATTTTTCCTTTGGGAAAATAAAAGCGCAGTTTTTTCTTTTGATCTTCTAGGGCGATGAGAGAGGTCTTTTCCAACACACTCTTTTTACCAGTAGTTATCTCTAACAAACGAAGGAGTTGATAGGAGAGATGAGTCCCATATTTTTGAGACTTCTTAGGTTTTGCCTCCGAAAAGAAAAATCCACTTGTGCGAGAGATAAACGTTTTATGGGGCACCTTTTTAAGTGCCAGCGTTGTTTTAAGGTCGCGCTGTGTATCAATGATGAGATCAAAGAATTGATCCTTCAAGGGAGAGGATCGCACAAGCTCACCCCAGGTTCTTCCCAAAGGGATTTCTAAAATCTCATCAAGATAGGAATGAATGAGGGGGGCAAGGAAAGAACGATACACACTCTTCCCACCGCCAGCACACCAGATCATATGGGCCTTGGGAAAGGCTTTTCTGAGCGCGCCCACAAAGGGAAGTTTGAGAATGCCGTCCCCCAACAAATCTTCATAGACATAAACAAGAATTCTTTGGGGAGGAGTCGTCATTCTAAATTAAACTTCGCTATTAAGACTTTACTTGGCCGAGTCGATAGTGCTTGTAACACAAGGCCGTGTAACGATCATTACCTCCAATTTCAATTTGATTGCCCTCTGTTACCATCCGCCCTTCCCCATCAATCCGAGCGTTCATGGTGGCTTTGCGGCCACAATGGCAGATGGTTTTTATTTCGTTTAACTCTTGGGCCCACCCCAGTAAATACTTGCTGCCTTCGAAAGGTTCTCCCAGAAAATCTGTTCTGAGGCCATAGGCCAAAACAGGGATGTTCAGTTGGCTCGCCACATCGGCCAATTGCTGTACCTGGTTCTTTGAAAGAAACTGGGCCTCATCCACCAAGATGCAACTAACTTTGTCTTTTGCGTGGGATCGACGAATGTAATCTAAGAAATTCATCTGGGCATCAAAGGCAATGGCGTCTGAAGAAAGCCCGATGCGCGAGGTAATGGTACCCACCTTAAATCGATCATCGATCACAGGAATAAAGAGCAATGTTTTCATGCCACGTTCCTGATAGTTATAGCTGGATTGTAAAAGAGTGGTTGTTTTTCCGGCATTCATAGCGGAATAATAAAAATGTAACTTTGCCATTTTAATCCTTTGATTTTTTAATGATACGATAAACCGTATCGTTTAGACTTATGCCGCTTCATGTCGCAGCTGGTTCAGCCGCGACGGGTTCCATCCCCCCGGCTCGCGTCGCCTCTCTCATGATATCCGCCCATAATTGGGAGGGAAGATTACCGCCTACCACACGATTCATGGGTGAATCATCCAGATTCCCCATCCAAACCCCAGCCACAAGATTGGGAATATATCCCACAAACCACGCATCCCTAAACTTTTGAGTGGTGCCTGTTTTGCCGCGCACCACCACACCTGGAACCTGGGCTTTTCTTGCTGTCCCTACTTCAACCGTTTTTTGCAACAAGTCCTGCATGGTGGATAAGGCATGATCACTGAATAGCTTTTCTGGTTTTTCCTCTCTCTGGGGTTCTCTTTGGTACAAGATTTTACCGTCAGATGACGCCCGAATCTCTAGGATCCCATAAGGCTGAACGAAATGCCCATCATTCGCCAAGATGGCAAACGCCCGCACCAAGTTGAGAAGGTTGGTTTGATAGGTCCCCAAAGCAATGGAGAGATCTCCCGCTGGAGGTTTTTCAAATCCTAAGCGCTCCACCACATTGCCGATGAAGGATACCCCGACTTTTTGGGCCAGTCTGACGGTCGCCGTATTCACAGAATGGACCATGGCCTCCCCTAAGCTGACTTCCCCTCGTTCTTTATATCCAAAATTATGCACCACCCAATTTTTATTCTGATAAATGGTGTCCTTTATCATCATATCCGTCTGGAAACCCGCCTCTAAGGCTGCCAAGAAGACAAACATTTTGAAAATGGACCCAGCCTGTCGACTGGCCTGAACGGCTGTATTAAACTGAGCCAAATTATAATCTTGCCCCCCCACCATGGCACGCACAGCTCCGTCATAGGACATGGCTACAAAAGCAGTGGAACCCACGTTGTATTGCTCCCCATTGATGGCGATGTGATTTTTAATCTTTTGGACAGCCACATTTTGAATGGGTAGATTAATGGTGGTAGTCACAATCAGATCTTGGTCTACGTCTACCAACTTCACCACTTCTGACAAAACCCAGTCCGTAAAATAGCGGTTATTATTGCCGTAGGGATTGCGATGCAGATGGAGGGTCTCTAGTTTTTTCAGATAGTAGTCATACTGCTGATTGGTGAGATATCTCTCTTCCAACATGTTTGTTAACACAACGGACGCCCGTTTTTTCAAGAGATCCTGATTTCGACCAAAGCGAGACGGCGCCTTGAGCAACCCAACAATGACAGCGGATTCGAGCGGGGTCATATAAGAGACTAATTTCCCAAAATATTGCTGGGACGCAGCATCCACCCCATAGGTTTGATTTCCAAGATACACCCGATTTAAATAAATCGTCAGAATTTGATCTTTGGTAAAATGATGCTCAAGCCAGAACGCCAACATCATTTCTTTTAACTTTCGATTCAAAGATCTGTCTGGGGTTAAAAATAAATTTTTTGCCAACTGTTGCGTAATGGTACTACCCCCTTGCACATACGCTCCTGCCACCACATTGCGCACCACCGCCCGTAAGAGCCCCTTAAAATCAACACCCCAGTGGTTGTAGAAATTGCGATCTTCCGTCGCCATTAAGGCTTGAATCAAAGATTTTGGGATTTGCTTTAAGGTAATGGTCTCGCCATGCATGTCGCCTTGAACGGCAATTTCCTGACGATCTTGCGTGAGAAAGACAATGCTGGGCTGCCGAACAGAAGTTTCTAGTTTCTTGATATCCGGCAAGTGATAGCCATGCCAACTCAATAGACCTGCCAAGGCAATGGCGCCCCAAATGCCCACAATCAGAATAAATTTTAATAATTTTCTTCCAAAGGAAGATCTAGAGGAACCTTGTCCTTTTAGTATAATCGGGTTTTTTTTGATCATTTAAATCTCAAATATCTAAATTTTTGACTTTCGAAGAATTTTCTTGAATAAAGTTACGGCGAGGCTCAACCACTTCCCCCATCAACACCGAGAAAATATCGTTTGCCTCATCCAGATGGCTTACTTTGACCTGTAATAACGAACGAACCTCAGGATCCAAAGTTGTTTCCCACAGTTGCTCTCCATTCATTTCTCCCAATCCCTTATACCGTTGGATCGTCATCCCAAAACGGCCTTCTCCTTGGATCGCCGCCACAAGATCTAAGAAACCGGACGTCTCCACACTTTTAGCTTTCAGATGCAGCGTGTTGGGCATTTTATACAAGACAAGGTCATCCGCTCTCTGAGAGAGTTGGCGGGCCTCGATGGAGTGTGTAATATCGCAGGGAAGCGTCACATACTGCGGCACCCCTTGAGAAAGACGGCTTAACAAGATGTCTCCCTGCTCATTCACAGCCCCCGTCCAGGAATCCTCTTCTGGCAGCTGGTGAAGTTTATTGAGGTGACCCGCCAAATGATGAGCATTTTGGTCATCATAGCGATGATTTTTAATTTTTTGAGCATCGAGCAATCCTAAAATAGCGGCTTGCTCTAAGACAGGAATGTCTGTCCCCTTGCTGTTAATTTCTTCCAAAAGACGCTTGAGGTGGCAGGCTTTTAAGACAGTGTCATACAAATCTGCCCCCACCATCTCAACCCCAGACCCCAATTCAAGACGGGCGTTCTTGACCCCTTCTGTGATCAGGTATTGATCCAATGCTTCTTCGTTTTTCAGATACGTTTCAGATTGCCCTTTTTTCACCTTAAATAAAGGCGGCTGAGCGATATAGAGATACCCCCGTTCAATCACTTCAGGCATTTGACGATAAAAAAAAGTGAGGAGCAACGTGCGGATGTGACTGCCATCCACATCCGCGTCTGTCATAATAATGATTTTATGATACCGCAGTTTTTCAATATTAAACTCTTCTTTCCCAATGCTGGTGCCTAAAGCTGAAATGATGGTCCCCACTTGCTCGGACCCAATCATGCGGTCAAACCGCGCCCGCTCCACATTGAGGATCTTTCCCCGAATGGGAAGTACCGCCTGATTTTGACGATTTCGGGCAGGTTTTACGTTGCCGCCAGCACTGTCGCCTTCCACGATGAAAAGCTCGCTGAGAGCCGGATTCTTTTCCTGACAGTCCGCCAACTTCCCTGGTAGAGAACTGATGTCCAACACGCTTTTCCGGCGCGTCAACTCGCGGGCTTTCCGCGCTGCCTCCCGGGCGAGCGCCGCCTCGGCCACTTTCCCCATCACCACCTTGGCATCGGCGGGATTTTCTTCGAACCATTGGCTCAAGCGATCATTCACCATGCCTTCCACAACGGGACGTACTTCGGAAGAAACAAGCTTTTCTTTGGTTTGGGACGAGAATTTAGGATCTGGTACTTTAACGGACACCACACAGGTGAGCCCTTCCCGCGCATCATCGCCTGTAATAGAGAGTTTATCTTTTTTAGGACCGGCTAAATGAAGGTAGTTATTAATAACGCGCGTCAACGCCGCCCGAAAGCCGGCCAAGTGAGTTCCCCCATCTTTTTGGGGAATATTGTTGGTGAAACAAAGCATGGTTTCATGATAGGTGTCGTTCCACTCGAGCGCCACCTCCACCAGAATTCCCTCTTTCTCCCCCGACATCAAGATAACCGGACGATGCAAGGCTGTTTTATTCCGATCCAAGTATTCTACGAAGGCTTGGATACCACCTTCGTAATAAAGCTCTAGCTGCTTTTGGTCTGCTTGGCGGTGGTCACACAAAAAGATGCGCACGCCCGAGTTCAAAAAGGCAAGCTCGCGAATACGATGTTCCATGGTCGCAAAATCAAATTCTGTTTGGGTGAAAGTTTCTTTCGAGGGCAAAAAGGTGACTTCTGTCCCCTTCTTCCCTTCTGCTGGACCGATCTCTCTCAGTGGCGCCACAGGATCCCCATGACGAAACTCTATCAAGTATTCCTTATTGTTCCGCCAAATCCGCAACTTCAAAGTTTCAGAGAGGGCATTCACCACAGAGACACCCACCCCATGCAACCCCCCAGAAACCTTGTAGGAGTTCTGATCAAATTTCCCACCAGCATGAAGCTGGGTCATGATGACCTGAGCGGCAGATACTTTTTCTTCCGCGTGAATATCAACCGGAATACCGCGCCCATTATCGCGAACTGTGACTGACCCATCCTCATTTAGAATAACCCAAATCTGATCACAGTGCCCCGCCAATGACTCATCAATGGCGTTATCCACCACCTCATAAATCATATGGTGCAAGCCTGATCCATCATCGGTATCCCCGATATACATCCCGGGCCGCTTACGAACGGCGTCCAAGCCTCTTAAGACCTTAATCGATCCTGCATCATAGGAATTTGACATTATTCAACTTTCATAGTTTGCTTTACAGCCTTACGATCCTGCACATAAAAATACTGAGCTTTTTCCCCCAATGGGGCAAAAACTTTTTGATCCGTTCCCGTCATCCAGCACTGTACGCCAAGGTCTAAGATTTCTGTATATAAAGTTTCTCGACGCTCTTGGTCCAAGTGGGCAACCACTTCATCTAACAATAAAATGGGCGTTCTGTTCTTACTTTTTCTATGTAGACGACAGTTTGCCAAAATCAGACTTAATAATAGTGCTTTTTGCTCTCCAGTTGAACAAAATTCGGCAAATTTTTTTCTTTCCACATGAAAAAACTGAACTTGGGTTTGGTGAGGGCCGATTTGGCTCCCCCCAAGTCGGGCATCCACCCCACGTGACTCCCGTAAAAGGGCCTCGATTCTCTCTTCCGCCTCGAGGGCCGACATTTCTAAACACAAAGATTCCACCACCCCCTCTAAAGAAAGGTGAACTTGTGGGAAGCCTGAAACAGACACTTCGATGAGCGGCAGAATCTCGGACAAAAAGATATGCCTCAGAGAGGTGATGGCCATGCCTTCTTGCGCCATTTTTTGTTCTAAAATGGATAACCATTGGGCGTCACCTCCGCCCTCTTTCAAAAGACGAGACCGCTCACGGAGCGCATAGTCATACCGATAAAGATGCTGTCCCTGCGCCGGGATAAAAGAGGTCACCAACCTATCAAAAAAGCGACGGCGCGTGCCCATGCTTTCAGTAAGCAGCTGATCAATTTGAGGCGTCACCCAAAAAATGCTTAACATTTCCAAGAGATCTATCTGAGAGATAGCCGTTTGATTCAGCTTGATGGCGCGACGTTCGTCACCACTTTCCGTGTTCGTCAAACCAGTCCCAATGTCTTCTCTGTCACTCCCCGTCCACACCTTCGAGAACACTGACCATCCTTTTTCCGCATGATTCAGATTTGTGGCGTAAGATAATTTTGCTCGCCGCAACCCGCGACCCGGAGACAAAAAAGAGAGCGCCTCGAGAATATTGGTTTTCCCCGACCCATTTTCGCCTGTCAGCACCACGGGTCGTTGATCCACTTCTAAGGTCAGCGCCTCATAACACCGAAAATTCTGCAGCGACAAAAATTGCACCCATTGAGGAGAAACGGTGATAGGTTCCTCAAGAGAAGAGAGAAAAGAAGACTCTAGAAAGCTCACAGACGCATTGGCATCAAAACGTATAAAATACGTTGTGCTGTGCCCCCTTTGATAATCGCCGGAGAGTTTTCATCAGAGAGATAGAAAGAAAGAGTATCCCCCGTAATTTGTTGGGTGATATCCAAGAGGTATCGGGCATTAAACCCCATCACCAATCGCTTGCCATTATAAGACGCTTCTATTTCTTCCACGCCCATGCCTTGATCCAGACTCGAGACAGAGATAATAATTTTCTGCGGTTCGATGGTGAGCTTAACGCCGCGCGCTTTTTCATTAGAAACGGTCGCCACTCGATCCACCGCCTCGGCAAATTTTTTGCAATCGACAGTAAGCAAGTTTTGATTCTCGGACGGAATGACTTTCTCGTAATCAGGAAAAGTCCCATCAATGAGGCGCGACACCAAGAGCGTGCGACCGATGCTAAACATAATTTGAGTGAGTGACAAAGAAACAGTCACGTCAGAATCAACCCCTTCCACAAGCTTGCCCAATTCTAAAACCGTTTTGCGCGGGATAATCACGTCTGGAATACCAGCCGCCCCTTTAGGCTCTTGAATGTCCGCCATAGCTAAGCGATGCCCATCTGTGGAGACCGCGCGCAAGACCAAATCATTGTCATGGGTGCGGGAATGTAAATAAATGCCGTTCAGATAATACCGTGTCTCTTCTGTGGAGATGGCAAACCGCGTGCTATCAATCAAATACTTCAGATCAGCCGCGGGGAGCACAAATTGGTGGGGGAGATCCGTCGTTTTCAACGTGGAGAAATCTTTGGCCGGCAAGGTGGGCAAATTAAACCGGGAGCGCCCACACCGAATCACCAAATGATTGTTCTCGAGTTTCTCCGTACATTCAATTTCGGCGCCATCGGGGAATTTCCGCACGATGTCATAGAGTGTACTCGCCGCTACCGTAGTGGCCCCCTGGATTTCGACCCTGGCGGGCATGGTTTCCACAACGGAGACATCCAAATCTGTTGCCGTTAAAATAAGATGACCGTCTTGGGCGGTGAGCAACACATTGGATAAAATGGGAGACGTTGTGCGTCGTTCCACGATGCCCTGAACGTGCCCCAGAGCCTTTAATAAAAATGACCGATCAACTAAAAGTTTCATGTGAGAGTCCCATCTCTACCTTATTGAGATTCTGTAATTATACCGTGTTTTATGTCTATCACAAGCCAGGACAAGATTCAATTTATCTAATGGGAATAATTTGGGTTGAAGGAGTGACCAGAAAAAGGATCACTTCACAAATGAACTTGATTTCCGCCTACACAAAAATCCACCCTTTATCTGAGAGGCCTCGTTCTAATAAGCATACCGAGATCGAGATTTTTTAGAGGACCTCTGCTCATCGCCCTCTCCTAAGAATGGCTCTGACTCAGAGTCAACATTCATCAGCGCGGAGAACCCCTCATCGTCTTCCAAGCCGCGTTTTCTTTTGGAGACGTGTGTACCCATAGGATCGTCATCGCTTGACTGTTCCGTCTGTCCTTCTGCTCTCTGATGCAGATAATAAGCAGACCGGTTCTGCCTTTTGTCAAAAAGGTTAGAGCTCGCCCGAGAACCGCTCCGGCTCTCAGGAAGACTGGCCCCTCTTTCCTTCAGAGAAGAACCCACACCAGAATCTCGAGCGCTCGCCAATTCAGCAAGCTCCTCTAGCTCTTCGTCGTCGATTCCTTCTGACCCAACAGCACTATCTGTCCCTATCACTGAGTCTCCCTCATCCAATGCGTCTGTGGGGAAGGCGCGCACGCCATAGAAATTGGTTCTGGGAGCCTTTATTCCTAAACCAATCTCTTCACTGCGAGAAAAAAGATAAAGGTCTTCTTGCCAAGGTGCAGAAACGCAAAACGAACTAATGAATAAAAAACATAAAACAAATAGTATAAACATGGTGATTTTTCTAACAGACTCAATAATGGCCTGCTCTTATAGGGAAAAATAATATTAATGTCAAGTAATTACTTTTAAATAAGGGAAATAAAGTGTGGAAGCTGGCCATCTAGGAAGTATACCTTATTCCCGTCATTGCGAGGAGGTCCATAAGGATGACAAGAAGGTGGGACAATAAAGGGGGAAAGAACGAGTTACTTAATCGAAATAATTTTCCCGCCACTTAAGGGGATCAGATGTTCTTTCTGTAAATTAAAGACGGCATTGGGCGTGCCGGCTGCAGCCCAAATTTCTGCGCATTGCAGCAAATCCTCATCAATAAAGACGAGATCGATTCTTTTTTTATGCCCAAGGGGAGGCACGCCCCCAATGGCAAATCCGGTGATGTCTCTCACAAAATCTGGGTCAGCCCGCACGATATCTTCACCCACTTGCTGTGCGATTGTCTTTTCATTGACCCGATTGGGGCCGCTTGCCAGAACAAGAACAGGCTGGTGGGTGGTTTTTGTTTTGAAAATCAGAGACTTGGCAATTTGGGTCACCTCACATCCAATGGCTGCGGCGGCCTCCACCGCTGTGCGCGTACTTGCGGGAAACTCCACAACACGAGATTGTATCCCCTTTTCCTCAAGAACTTTTTGAATCAATCGAGAGTTATAACTTAAGGTTTCCGTATCATTCATAATTTCACGCTTTCTTTCCAAAAATATGGGCAAATCCGACAGCCGCCGCCCCGTTACACATCACATTCGTCACGGTAATGAAAGGATCAAACAACATGTAGAGCCCCATGATAAACCCTTGCATGGTGGGATCAAACCCCATGAGCTCTTGAAGAATAGGCATCATCACCATCACGCCTCCACCAGGGACGCCTGCAGCCCCAAATTTCAAAACCACATAATAAAGACAGAACTTGAGGTATAAGGAAAAATCTGGCACGGACATGCCAAAGGTCAAAAGGGTCGCCATCATCACAATGGGCAAAACAATGCCATCTCCAATATGATGAACGTTCACCGCCGCCGGAATATACGCCCGCACCACGGGAGAGTGGTTAGTGTTTTTCTCGGCACTATCCAACAGCAGGGGCATGGTGGCAGCGCTTGACATGGTACTAAACCCCGTCACCGCCATGGGCAGAGAATTACGGATATAGGTCTTCCAAACCCTAAAGCGAAACCGTGCCGCAATCCCGAACATGAGACAGATGTAAACAATTTGGGCCAAAATGGCAGCGATAAACACGGGCGCATAGGCCTGGAGCGTATGAGCTAAAATTCCATCTCCCGCCATCTTTACCATAAACCCGAAGATAAAGAGGGGGACAATCGGAATGAACATCCTTTTCAAGAAAAAGTCAGCGCCTTTTTTCAAGAAAGCAGAAACCTTCATGGCCGTCTTGTTTTTAAAATAAAAGAAAATGCTCCCTATCACGATACCACTGATCAGCGCATAATTATTGGGGATTTTTGGGAGCTTGAAACACCCGAAACTTTGCAATCCGCTGGCTGGAATCTCGGCATTCACGATCTTCATGAAGGAAAAGCACCCAAGGCCTAACTCGTAAGCATAGAGAAGGCTTAAAAAGTTAGAGATCACCACAAAGGCGAGTACCGAGAGCAGAAAGACGATGATGTTATTCTCGAAATTAATCAAACACGCAAAAAGATAACTGAAGATAATAAAGGGCAAGAAAAAGATCAGTATTTCCTGAATCTGAACACTTATGGTATAAAAAATACTGCGATAGAATTCAGGGATCATGTGCCCAAACAAGAGGGCGATCAAAACAGAAACCCCCAGCTGGGTAATTAAATTAAGGCGAAATTTGAATGCCATCTCTTTTCCCTATTTATGAACCACAGGACTCATAAAATACATGAGAGGGATCTTTTCATAAGTTGGGAAGAGAATCAAACAAATATTTAAATACCTTGCTTTTCTCCGATGAACGGTTTGATCAACTCCTCACGCAAATTCTTGAAAGCCCCTCTAAAACCAGGTAAGGTTCTCTCAACATCGATGCAAAGTAAATACATGAAAAACAAATCCTGCTTGCCCTTGATCCTCTGTATTTTGGATGGGTGGGGGCATAAAAGAGATTCCAAGACCAATGCCATTACTCAGGCCGCGACGCCCACGTGGGACCGGTGGGAAAAGACATACCCAGAGGTTTTATTAGACGCCTCGGGGCTCGCGGTGGGGCTCCCCAAGGGTCAGATGGGGAATTCGGAGGTGGGTCACACCACCATCGGCACGGGTCGAGTGGTCTTGCAAGATTTACCCCGTCTTCACGAGGCGTTTGAGACAAAAGAAATCAACAAAAATCCATTTATTTTAGGACTCATTGAGACGCTTAAAAAATCGGGAAAAACCTGCCATCTCATGGGGCTTTTTTCTTCCGGCGGCGTGCATAGCCACAAAGACCATTTTATAGGGCTCATCAAAATCTTGGGCTCCGAAAATATTACCGTACGGCTCCATCTTTTTTTGGATGGTCGAGACACGCCCCCCCAAAGCGCCTTAGAAGATCTGAAATCTTTGGAGGCCATCCTTAAATCATACCCCACCGTCAAAATCGCCACCCTCATGGGCCGCTTTTATGCCATGGATCGAGACCGTCGGTGGGACAGAACCCAAAAGGCTTACGAAGCATTGGTGGGTGGCAAAGGCACCTCCACCTCAAACCCCCTCAGCACACTTAGAGATTTTTATGGACAAGGTATCACGGATGAATTTATCCCCCCCCTCATTGTGGAGGGATATAGAGGGATGCACCCCGAGGATGCCTTCCTCATGGTAAACTTTCGGGCCGATCGTGTGCGCCAACTTTTGGATGCGCTTGTGGAGCCTTCTTTCACCGCTTTTCCTCGATCCACCCGCCCCCTTTTCTCCCATAAAATCGGCATGAAAGGATACTCTCAAACCCTCGCACACGAGTTGGAGGTTTTGTTCCCCTCCGTCTCGCTGAAAAATACATTGGGAGAAATTTTATCCGAGCACCATTTGAGACAACTGCGCATTGCGGAAACGGAAAAATATGCGCACGTCACGTTCTTCTTTAATGGGGGGAAAGAAACCCCTTTCCAGGGTGAAGATCGCTCTCTGATTCCATCGCCCAAAGTCAGCACGTATGACCAAAAACCAGAGATGTCTGCCCAAGAATTAACGGATACGGTGATTGCCTCTCTTGATCAGAACAAAGCAGATGTTATTATTATGAACTATGCCAACACGGATATGGTGGGGCACACGGGGAAAATAGAACCCACCATCAAAGCAGTTGAGATGGTGGATCACTGTTTAAGTCAGCTGGAGAAAGCCGTTCTGAAACACGGCGGCTCATTGTTTGTGACCGCCGACCATGGAAATGCCGAAATGATGTATGACAATAAAACACGTCAACCTCACACCTCACACACCACTAGTTTGGTACCGTTTATCTGTGTGACCCATCACCCGTACAAGGCACTGAGAACTCACGGGGCACTGGCCGATGTGGCCCCCACCGTGTTATCCTTTTTAGACATTCTGGCCCCCCATGAAATGACTGGCGAACCCCTCCTTGAGAAAGAAAAGAACGCTTGATGCTGTGCCGCTTTTCCATTGCTTTTCTGGTTCTTTTTTGGGTTAGCCTTGCATCCTCACGCACTTTGGAAGCCGATCTGAATCAGGTGGCCAAAGAGTGTCGTCACTCTGAAGCAGAAGTGGCACGCCTTGAAGCGGATTTGGGCGATGTTCAATCTCTCTATTATGAGAAGACCTCTCACCTTCTCTCCCAACAAAAAAAGATTTCCCGCCTTATTCTGCTGCTCCGAACGTTAAAGGCTGAGGCACCCTCGCACATCATTCGGTCGGATGAGCAGAGCCCCCATGTGCTACGGAATTTTTCCATTTTCCAATGCTATGTTCGCGCGCTCCACAAAGAAATGCAGACGCTGCAAAAAGAGCTTTCTGCCCTCAAACAAACGAAGGAACAAACCTCTCAAAGAAAAGCAGAGCTGAATGAAAAGCTCGCCACGTATCAGAAAAAATATGCCCACCTTGAAGACTTGCTGCGACAAAAGAAAAGTCAAATCCAGAAGACACTGTCTCAGCGCAAAGAAACAGAAGACAAAGCCCAGAAGTTGGCCAAAAGATCCAGCTCCATTGCGGATCTCATCAAGCATCTTGAAAAAGATCAGACGTCTTTTAGAAAGCCCTCCGCCGTCCCAACAATCTCTTTGTTGTCACCCACTCAAGGCCCCATTATTACCCCGTTTAATCAAAAGACATCCCAAAACCCGGATGGCTCAGGGGTTGTGTTCAGAGCCCGTGCAGGATCCCATATTTTGTCGCCCGTGAGTGGGAAAATCTTATACGCCGGCCCCTTCCGCCGGTACAATAAAATTCTCATCATCGGATTCCAGAAAACCTATTCCTTGCTCTTAACAGGGCTAGACCGATTAGACGTCTCTGTGGGGCAAGAGGTCCACGCGGGAGACCCCCTTGGGCTGCTCCCAACAGAGGACAAAAACTATCTCTATCTCGAATTACGCAATCATGGCGTGCCCATCAAACCCCATATTTTGAAAATTTAACATGACACCTAAACTCTTTATTGCTCTTCTCTGTCTTTTTTCTCTCTCCTCCTTTGGCAACTCTGAGACCTATCGCCAGCTCAAACTTTTCGACGATGTCTTTCGCTACGTGCGCAGTGAAAGCGTCCGTCCTGTTTCGGATGAAACCCTCATCGAATCCGCCCTTCAAGGTATGATGAGCCATCTAGATGATAACTCTACCTATATTTCGCCCGAGAAATACCAAGACGTTCTGAACAGTTTAAAAGGCCAGTTTGGGGGCATTGGCATTGAGTTTACTTTGCTGGATGGCAAAATTGTGATCCTCAGCCCCATTGATGATTCTCCCGCTTTTGAAGCGGGATTATTGGCAGGTGATGAACTTTTGGAAATCGATGACGAACCGGTGGTGGGCCTGCCGCTTTTCGAGATTCGGGATAAGATCAAGGGACAGGTGGGCGAGCTGCTCTCCTTAAAGGTGCGCCGCAAAGAAGCAGTGATGGCGTTCAAACTCCGGCGGTCAAAAATCAATCTAAAAGCATTGAAATGGTCCCTCACCCACGATATTTTATTTGTGCGATTGTCGCACTTTAACGATAAGATTGGGCGTCATCTCCACGACCTGCTGAAGGCACAGAAAAGGCCCCTGAAAGGCGTCATCCTGGACCTCCGTAATAACCCCGGGGGTATATTGGAAGAGGCCTTAGAAGTCACCAATCTTTTCTTATCCAAGGGCAAAATCATCTCCATCAAAACACGGCATCCCAAGAATGACAAAACGTACTATGCGGACGGAAAAAAAAGCGCCCTGCTGAATACCCCCATTGTGATCTTGATGAATGGTGGGACTGCGTCTTCTGCCGAAATCGTTGCTGCTGCCCTGAAGGATCATAAACGAGCCCTCTTGGTGGGCGAAAAAAGCTTTGGAAAAGGATCCGTCCAAACCATCCTCCCCATCCCTCCGGGATATGCGGCCATTCAGCTGACAACGGGACTGTACTACACGCCCTCCGGTCAATCGTTGGATAAGCAAGGCATCGTGCCCCATATCCTTTTTAAAGACACAGGGACGCAGCCCAAAAAACCAGATTTGATGAAAGAAAAAGCGGTTCAACTCATCCTCTCGAAGGCACCCCTAAAATGAAGCCTCTGGTTTTTTTACACTGTGCGTCTCCGGTGGTTGCCAAAGCTCTTACTGATTATTTGGCACCAGATTTCAGAATCACAGAGAATCCAAAAGATCCCGCTCTCAAGGCCATTATTTTTGATGCTATCCCCGCGGCGGTTATTAAAAAATACCACGAAGAACATCCCCACGCGATGCTTTATATCCTCGTCTCCCCCTCCACAAAAATACCGCCCTTCCCTTTTCCCGTGCGGGTGCTCGAGCGTCCCGTTTCTTTAAAAGTACTCAAAGCCCATTTAGCAGAACCCCTCAGCCCCTCTATTTTGACCCTGGGTGAGTTTAAACTGTATTTAAATAATCGTCGCCTCGTGCACCCGGACGCCACCAAAAATTGTATTCTCACAGAAAAAGAAACAGAGATTCTGGCCTATCTTTATAAAGCTCATCCTGCTGCGGTCAGTCGAGACATGTTGCTGAAAGACGTCTGGAAATATACGGAAGGCGTCACCACCCACACGCTGGAAACGCATCTCTATAAACTGAAACAAAAGATAGGGCTTGCCTCTGGAGAGAATCTGCTGAAGACAACTGATGAAGGATATTCCCTTAATGTGTAGATGGCTTCGCTCTTTCTTCAAAGACGATAAAGAGGGGCTCTCCTTTTTATCTTAACAATGCAAAAGTAAGGACAATGTTACAGCGCCCGTAGGAGAATAAAAAATGAAAAAAGTTTTTTGGATCAATCCGTATCAAGCAAGCTTAGACACCAAAATCGTTTCTGTCACCGGAAATGAGGTGTTGCTGGAAGAGACCATCGCCTTCTCTTTTTCTGGGGGACAAGAAAGTGATCGGGCGACCCTGAATGGTCTTGAGATTTTAGGCTCTCGCATGGAGGGAACCCGCATCTACTATACGGTGGGGGAGAATCATCCCTTTACCGCCGGCCTGGCGGTGCAGATGGCCATCGATTGGCCGCGTCGATATAGGCTCATGCGCCTCCATTTTGCCGCGGAGCTGATTTTGGAACTGGTCACTCGAAAGTTTCAGTTAGAGAAATTGGGCGCCCATATCTCTGAAACCAAAGCGCGCATAGATTTTAGATTAGAGACAAACATCTCAGCAATTTTTGAAGACCTCTTAACGGAATTTAACAAAATCATCGAAAAAGATTACCCCATTCTCACCGACTTTTCGGACCGCGACACCCAGCGGCGTTTCTGGAAAATCGAAGGGTTTGCCGAGGTGCCTTGTGGCGGCACCCATGTGAAATCCACCAAAGAAGTGGGGTTTGTGTCTTTAAAAAGGGTTCGACCCGGAAAGTCTTTAGAGCGCATCGAGATTCGGTTGGTGGAGGATAATGTCTCATAAAAATCAGAGATATCTATTTTGTTTAACGGCCTTCTTTATTTGTAAAAATTCCTTTTTCATCCTATCTGAAAATATTTGTTGTACCATCTATTTTCATGTATGATCCTTTCATTCAAAGGTTGATAGTATGACAATATTTCATTTAGCCATTCCCTCGGATAACTTGGAAAAATCAAAGATTTTTTATGAAGGAATATTAAATCAACGGGCAGGGCGAGAATATGATGACTATGTGGTGTTTAATTTTTTTGGGCACCAACTTGTTTGTCATTTAGATCCGAGCAGCATTGATAAAGAGGTCAAAATGTACCCCCGCCATTTTGGAATCATTCTTAATAAAAAAGAAGATCTTTTGAAACTTTACGAAAATTCCAAAGAAAAAAACGCTTCTTTTTATGAAGACTTATTTGAAAGATTTACAGACAAACCGGGCTGGCACTGGAGCTTTTTCTTAATTGATCCTTCGAACAATCTGATAGAATTTAAATATTATCAGCATGCGAAGCAAGTTTTAGAAGCCCATGCTTAGTCTATTCAAAAACCACTGCAGGAAAATTATTCTCACACTTTTTTTTGGTGCATAGCGGGCTTATTATGAATAACTCTGCCTTATGGTCCCCCACCGCTGCGTTCCTTCAGAAAACCAGAGTCCACGCTTTTCTGAAATATCTGCACGACACAGAAGGTGTGTCATGCGACTCTTATGACACGCTTCATCAATGGTCTGTCAAGAATATGGCAACCTTTTGGAAAACAGTTTGGGGCTTTTGTGACGTGAAAGGCCACATCGGACCAGGCCCGTTTTTAGAAAACGAAACCGATATTGAGAAGGCCGTTTTTTTCCCCACGTCCACGCTGAACTTTGCAGAAAATCTCCTCCGAAAAACAACGAACGAAACGGCCATTGTGTTTTGGGGGGAAGACCAAGTGAAGCGCTCTCTCACCTTTATCGATCTTCAAGACCAAGTCTCTTGCCTCATTCAAGCGTTCAAACAAAGGGGCCTCAAAAAAGGAGACCGTGTGGCAGGTTTGGTCCCCAACACCCCCGAAGCCATCATTGCCATGCTGGCCACCACAGCGCTCGGGGGTATTTGGGCGTCTTGCTCTCCCGACTTTGGCGTGCCCGGCATCCTGGATCGGTTTCACCAAATTCAACCCAAATTTCTGATTGTTGCGGATTACTATCTCTATCGGGGAAAACATCATAAAATCACAGAGAAACTGGGCGCCGTTCAAAAAGGACTGTCCTCTTTAGAAGAAACAATTGTGTTTTCCTATGGGGGGGAGAAAACACCTGAGATACCCCCTCACGCGACGCCCTGGTCATCCCTTCTAGAGGCGTACCACCCCCAAGACATTGTCTTTGACAGATTCCCCTTTAATACGCCGGCGTTCATTATGTTCTCGTCGGGCACAACGGGTGTTCCCAAATGTATCCTCCATGGGGCGGGAGGCACGCTTCTGCAGCACCTCAAAGAACATCAACTTCATTCTGACATTCGCGAGCATGATCGGGTTTTTTATTTCACTACGTGTGGATGGATGATGTGGAATTGGCAAGTCTCAGCACTGGCCTCAGGCGCCACGCTGTTGCTGTATGATGGGTCGCCTGCCTGGCCGAACATCCATATTCTTTTTGATTATGCCGAGCAAGAAAAAATGACCCTCTTTGGGGCCTCTGCCAAATACATTTCTGCCTTGCAAAATGAAGGCGCCTCCCCTCTAACCACCCATGATCTCTCAGCACTCAGAACCATGACGTCCACAGGATCTCCCCTCCCGGCGGAAGGATTTGAATACGTCTACACACACCTTAAAAAAGATATGCTCCTCGCCTCCATCTCCGGCGGGACGGACATCATTTCATGTTTCGTCCTGGGCACACCTTTGAAACCCGTTCATCGAGGAGAAATCCAAGCCGCAGGTCTCGGAATGAATGTTAAAATTTTCAATGACAAGGGGCGGTCCATCACCCAGAAAAAGGGCGAGCTTGTCTGCACCCAGCCGTTCCCCTCACGCCCGCTCGGGTTTTGGAATGATCCCGACGGTCAAAAATATCACGACGCCTACTTTGATGACTTTAGAAACGTCTGGTGTCATGGCGATTTTGCAGAAATCACAGAGCATAAAGGGTTCATTATTCATGGGCGGTCAGACACGGTGTTGAATCGAGGCGGCGTCCGTATTGGGACATCCGAAATTTATCGCCAAGTGGAACAATTGGAAGAAGTTCTAGAAAGCATCGTGGTGGGCCAACCGTATCAGGGCGACATCCGCATCCTTTTGTTTGTGAAATTAAAAGATCAACACACCCTGGATGCCCAGCTGATCGGCAAAATTAAGCATCAGATTCGCTTTAATACCACCCCGCGCCATGTACCGGATCTTATTTTTCAGGTGCCAGATATCCCCCGCACAAAAAATGGAAAACTTGTGGAACAGGCTGTTGCGAGCGCCTTGCAAGGCCTGCCCATCAAAAACAAAGAAGCCTTAGCCAATCCGGAATCTCTCTCTTTTTTCACAAATCTTGAAGAATTAAGGGGAGAGTGATAGGCTGATCCCAAACAACCGGGGTTTCATGACAGCATGCCATTCACATTTTAAATTGAGCGACCTTTCAAAAGATAAGAACGCTTTGAAGCGTTTGGCAGCGTACGCCTCTGTCTCTGTGTCCTTTATTCTGATCGGTGCCAAAGGCTATGCCTGGTACACGACGCACTCCATCAGTTTGCTCTCCAGCCTCGTGGACTCTGTTCTTGATTTCATCGCCTCGGTGATTAACATGATTGCCATTTATTTGGCCGTGAAACCGGCTGATGAAGAACACAAGTTTGGACACGGCAAAATTGAGGCTCTCTCTGCCCTATTTCAATCGATTACCATTATTTTATCAGCCGCTTTTGTATTGAAAGAAGCCATAGAACGTCTCATCTCTCCCCATCCCCTAGAACGCCCTTTGACCGGCATCATCGTGACCTGTATTGCCATCGTCTTGACGTCTGCCTTGGTACGATTCCAGAGTTATGTCATTCACAAAACCAAGTCTATCGCCATTTTGGCGGATTCCACCCATTACAAAGCAGATCTGTATCTCAACTTAGGCGTTCTCTTTTCCATTGGAACTTATATTCTCTTTCAGTGGCAGTATGTGGATATTCTCTTTGGGACAGGCATTGCTCTTTATATTATGTTCACCGCGTACACCATCATTGTGTCCGCCTTTAAAGTGCTGCTTGATAGTGAGCTGCCCCTGCCCGATCGCCAGAAAATTTTAGACGTCATCGAGGCGCACCCAGAGGTGGGGAAATGTTGCCATTTAAGAACACGTACGTCTGGCCAGGAAGAGTTTATCCAAGGACATTTGATTATGAAGAAAGAAGTGTCCGTGGAACAAGCCCATCAAATTGCCAAAGAAATTAAAAAAGAACTTCTCAGCCTCTATCCCCATGCCGAGTGTCTTTTCCAAGTTTTACCCCACACCCACCAAAAGGATTTCCATGAAAACTGCTGCGACTAACACCCTTCCCCAACCCAGTTTACTCTCTAAATTAAAAAGTTATTTTTTAAGTGGTCTCCTTGTCTCAACACCCATTCTTCTAACCATTTATTTGGTGGCCTGGGTGGTGCGGATTATTGATGACATGGTGCGCCCCATCATGCCAGATTCCCTCTCCCATCTCTATGGATATTTCCCGGGCTATGGCATGATTGTGACCCTCGTAGGCGCCACGCTCGTGGGGGCTTTGATGAAAGGATTCTTGGGTCGATACTTTATGAATCTTAGCGAAAAAATTGTCTCGCACATGCCCATCGTCCGCAACATTTATGCCACTCTTAAGCAAGTCTCCCAGGCCGTCTTGGACAAAGAATCTTCGTCTTTCCGAGACGTGGGTCTGATTGAATATCCCCGACGGGGCATTTGGACATTGTGTTTTGTGACGGGCGTCACTAAGGGAGAGATTCAGGAAAAGTCCTCTGACGAAGTTGTGAATGTGTTCATCCCCACAACGCCCAACCCCACCTCTGGGATTCTGCTGTTTGTGCCCAAAAAAGAAGTAAAGATTCTGGAGATGTCGGTGGAAACAGGCATCAAAATGGTGATGTCCATGGGGGTCATTACCCCTCCCTATCGCAAACCCAAAGAGGCAGACAAATCGTCTAACGAGAAAAAGAAGAAATAAGCTCCATATGGGGAGACCACAAGAACTGGTCCACTAGATGGGTTTCGTTCATCTTGTATCCACTTTTCACCAGCAAGTGGGCGTCGCGCGCAAAGGTGTTGGCATTACAAGAAACCATGAGGATGGTTTCTATTGAAGATCCCATCAATTGTTTAATTTGGTTCACGGCCCCCGCGCGCGGCGGATCAAGAATCACCGCATCATACGCTTTTAACTCTTCGGAGGACACGGGGTATTTAAATAAATCCCGCTGAGTTGCGCGGAGAAGATGGGGTAATTTATTATGTTGGGCAGAAAGATTCAGATATTGAACGGCTTTCAAATCCCCGTCGAAGGCCTCCACAGCCGCGTGCCCTGCCAGCGGAAAACTAAAAGTCCCAAGGCCAGAAAATAAGTCAGCCACTCTTTTCGCCGATGGGGGCAATAAGGAAAGAACAATCTTCACCATATGCGCTTCGGCGGCTTCACTGGTTTGCAAAAAAGCATGGGGCGGGAATAAAACGGACACACCCGAAAAATCCACGTGGGGAGAGGCTTGATGCACCAACAACTCTTCGCCCTTGGAGGATTGAGCCATAAGACGGATGACCTGATGCTGGATCGCCCAGGTAGTCAACGCCTCTATTTGAGAAAGAGAAAGCTTTTTGGGAGATTCAAAAACGATGGCCCCCTCAAACCCATTCTGCACTTTGGTGAGGAAGATATTGGCCTCTTCTTTTTCCATCAGGCACGATCGCAGCGCTTCTTTTAAAGGCGCCAAAAGATGATTAAAGTCAGGCAATAAGAGAGGGCAATGATCAATATCCAAAACCTCGTGACTGCGCCTTTGATGATAACCCAATAAAATTTTAGTCTGTTGTTTGGTGACCTTAAAGTTAATGCGGCGGCGCACACCTGGCCCAAAAACAACGGGATCTAAAAGAGGTGTCTCTAGCTTGTGCGCCTGAAAAGCCTCTGCCACTAATTCTTTTTTGTACGCCTTGTAAAACGCTGGATCCAAGTGCTGAAGCTGACATCCTCCACACCGACCAAAGTAAGGACAGGGTGGCACTTGACGATGGGGGCTAGTGGTGACAATTTTCTCCAGCCGTCCCCGTCGGACAGCACTCCGCACACTGGCGGGATCAAGGGAGACTTCCACCACCTCACCGGGCAGAACAAAGGGCACCAAAACAGTCTCACCGCCCTCTGTCGCAGCCATGCCTTCGCCACTGCTGTTCAGCTGGGTAATGGTGACGCGTAGGGGTTCAACGTCTTTATAGAATATAAGACGCCCCAATCTTGATGAAAAAAGAGTTGGGTTTTTTCTGCACATCCACCGGTAGGCTGCCCTGTGTGGAAAGCCCTCGTTGATATCGGAAAGAAGACCGGATCACCCAATGGGATCGGACAAACGCATCCACCCCCACTTCTGAAATTAAATCCGTTGTATGGAACTCTTTATTTTGGGTGCTCGTTTGCATTTTATAGTCAGAATAGGCGGCACCCAGTCCGACATAGGGCAAGAAGTTATTTTGAATCAGCTGGCCAAACCGAAGCACTCCTTCCACCTGGTTGTTTTTCTCCACCCGTTGCCCATTTTGTTTGAGAGAGAACGTATCATGAGAAAGGCCGACCTCGCCCCCATAATATAAATCCGACAGGGTCACATGGCCATACCCGAACAGACCACCCACCATCAAATGGTTCTGCCTATAGCGCTGATTCGTCACCCCTATGGTAGTGCGTCCAACCGCCAAAGCAGGCCCAAAGTAAAACCCTTTAAAGTCCCCCACAAAGGAAGGGGGATCGGCAAGAGCAACCGTCGCAAGTGTCGCCATACCCATTAAAAAAAACTTATTCATTCTAAAAATCTATCATTCCCCTACACCTAACGCAACCTTATAGACCTGAAAGGGAAGATGAAGTGATTGTTCAGTTGCCCAAAATCCATATTTTATCTAAACTGTGTTTTACAAAACTATTCTAGATAGGTCATTAAAATAAAAGTGCTCTTTTTTATCTCCTTCCTTCTTATGCTGGGGTCTGGCCTTGCTTCTTGGTCCACTACTTTACAATCTCCCAAACCATTATCTTGCCAAGAGTCTTTTGATTTAGCCATCCAGTCTCTGAAAAAAGATCGCCCGCCGCTGTTGCCGGATCAGAAAGCCTGCCCCCTTGAATACAAAACAGCGGCGTGGGTTCAATATACCCGCCATCCTGGTCCTTTTGAAGAGAGGGTCCTTTTTCTAAAAGAAAATCCTTTTTGGCCTGACGCAGAGAAAATCCGAGAGATGACAGAGCAATCCATCAATGCCACAACCCCCGACAAAACGGTGATGGTATATTTCAATGCCTATCCACCCCTGACTTCCAAAGGCGCGCTCATTTATGCCAACCTATTGCTCAAGACAACCCCCAAGAAAACAGCTCTTCCTAAAATTGAATATCTGTGGATTCATACCGACTTTAAACCCAAGGATGAACAGGCTTTTTATCAACTGTTTAAGCCCTATCTATCTGCAGAAACCAACCATAAGCGTCTTGATCGACTCATTTTAGACGGCAACTATTATGGGCTGAAACAAATGAAGCCATATATTTCTAAAAAGAACCGCGCGGTGGTGGATTTTGCCATCAATCTCATTCAAAAGAAAAGCCAGTTTCGCCTCAAATGGGCAGGCGTCCCCCCCCATTTCAAACAATATCCTGGACTCACCTTCCAATATCTCAAATGGTTGCTCGCAAAGAATCAAGATGACACCGGCTTAAAAGTGTTTGAAGAGGCGGTGGCCTCTGGGACTTTTGAGGGCTATTCTGATCTACTGCAACGATACCGAAACTATTTCGCCCGCTACTTTTTGCATCGTCAAGACTTTCAAAAATCATATGCCATTTTTGAAAAGTATCCGATTTCTCCTGAAACACTCAAAACTAAGGTGGATTATACAGAAGGCGAGTGGCTCGCCGCCTGGATAGAGCTCAGAAAACAACAAAAACCAGACACAGCTTTCAAGCGCTTTGAGGGGCTTTATGATTTTGTCTCGACCCCTCTCAGCAAATCCAAAATGGCCTATTGGTGTGGACGCGCGCGCGAGGCTTCCGGAAACGAATCTGATGCCGAATCATGGTACCAAAAAGCAGCCGAGTTCCCCCACACGTACTATGGTCAAATCTCCCTTAAAAAACTGGGCAAATCCATTACTCTTAAACTCTCCAAGACTCCCAAACCAGTCACGTTGACCGAGCCAGAATCAGAGCTTATTCATGCCCTCAAGTTGCTGGCCCCTTATGGATTTGCTTCAGAAAAAGAAAAAATACTTTTCTATCTGTCTAAAAATGGACAAAAAGATATGGGTGAGTTTTTGGTTGAGTTTTGTCATGAAGTGAACATGCCTCAGCTCGCCGTTATTGTGGCTAAATTCATGGGCCAAAAAAGCCCAGTCCTCATAGAGAAAGCATATCCCACCCTAAAACTGTCTCCAGAAAGCCTCTCTCATCCCTTCGTGGATGAGGTGCTCATTCATGCCATTATCCGTCAGGAAAGCAACTTTAATTCTCGGTCCATTAGTACGGCAGATGCCCGCGGCTTTATGCAGCTGGTGTATACAACAGCCCGGAGAATCGCCAAGAGATTGGGCATTCCGCTCCGCAAAGAAGATTTGACACGCCAACCCCACAAAAATATTGATATTGGAAGTGTGTACCTCTCGGGGATGCTAAAGCAATTCAAGGGCAATTATGTTGTCGCTTTAGCGGGCTATAACGCGGGCCCTCATAAGGCGGAAGAATGGGTAAAAGTTTATGGAGACCCAGACTCAAAAGAGGCAGATCTCATTGACTGGATTGAAAGTATTCCTTATGGTGAAACCCGCGGGTATGTTCAACGCATTACCGAGACTTTGCCCATTTATGCCCAACATTTGGGCAAGAAAAGTCTGTACCCCCAGCACATTAACCGTCTTAACCGTCACGAAAAAAGGAAATGATTATGCTCAGAAATACACTGAATGCCGCCATGAAAGAATCCATGAAGTCAGGAGACAAAGAACGCCTGTCTGCCATTCGCTTGATTCTCGCCAATGTAAAACAAAAAGATATCGATGTCCGCGTGACCGGCAATATGGAAGGTATTTCTGATACTCAAATCTTGCAAGTCCTCCAAACCATGATTAAACAAAGACGAGACAGCATTGATCTTTTTGACAAAGGAAATCGGCCAGATCTCATCGAAAAAGAACAGGTGGAAATTGCTGTCATTGAATCCTTTCTGCCCCAACAAATGACCGACGCAGAAATAGAAACCGCCATTCGCCAAGCCATCCAAGAAATGGCAGCTAAAACTCCCCAAGACATGGGCAGAGTGATGGCCTGTCTCAAAGACTTGTATGCGGGCAAAATGGATTTTGGAAAAGCATCCTTGCTTGTGAAACAGAAACTGATGTGATGTACCCACAATCTCTTTTAGCTGAAATTAAAAGACGACTTACCCTTTCAGAACTCATTGGCAAAACAGTTCAGCTGAGAAAAAAGGGGCACGAGTACCATGGGCTATGTCCTTTCCATCAAGAAAAAACTCCTTCTTTCACCGTCAATAATGGGAAAGAGTTTTATCACTGTTTTGGATGTGGTCAGCATGGGTCTGTGTTTGATTTTCTCATTCACCAGAACCATCTCACCTTTATCGAAGCGGTGAAACACGCCGCAGAAATGGCTGGGGTTACCCTGCCTCGCCTCGCCCCCTCTCATCCAGAAGAAGATCAAACCAAACAAACTCTGGAACAGATTTTAGAACATGCCTGCCAATTTTTCGAACATCAATTAGCTTCTCCTGACGGAAAGGAAGCTCTGAACTATCTCCTCCGCCAAAGAAACCTGGTGCCCGCCACTCTCAAAAAATTTCGCTTGGGTGTTTCGGCCTCCAGCGACAAAGGTCTGTTGACCCATCTTTTAGCCAAAGGACACACCCTGGATCAAATTAAAATGGCGGGACTGCTGAGTGAATGGGATGACGGCAGTTGGCATGATAAATTCCGACATCGGATCATGTTTCCCATTCTAGATCGCAAAAGCAAAGTCATTGCCTTTGGAGGGCGCCTTTTGGGACCCGGGGAACCCAAGTACCTAAACTCACCGGAAACCCCCGTTTTCCACAAGGGGCATACTCTCTATAATTGGCCCCACGCGCAGCAATCTGCCCAAAAAAAAGACCCTCTGGTGGTGGTGGAAGGCTATATGGATGTGATCAGTCTTGCTCAACATGGGTATGAACGGGTGGTTGCCCCTTTGGGAACGGCCCTCACAGAAGAGCAAATTCAATTGCTGTGGAAACTGTGTGCCGAACCTGTCCTGTGTTTTGATGGGGACGAGGCAGGCCAACGGGCGGCGAGACGGGCAGCAGAACGCGCCATTCCCTTTCTCAAACCTGGGAGGTCGCTGTCTTTCCTCACCTTGCCCGCCTTCGAAGATCCCGACACCTTCATCCAAAAAGAAGGCCTCGCCCGATGGTACGCGCTTTTTCAACAAGCTCAACCCCTCGTTAATCTCTTATGGGAAACAGAAATCCGCCACTATCTGCGGAAAACACCTGAAGAAAAAGCGCTGCTTGAAAAAACATTGGAAGATTTTTGTCTCCAAATTCAAGATCCAGCTGTTAAAAATTATTACAAACAAGAATTTAAGAATCGTCTCTTTCTCTGGAACGCACCCTCCAAAAGAACCTTTTCTAAGTCTAAACCCCTTTCTCCTAAAAAAATTGACGTTATTTTGATACAAGAGCGTATTTTACTGGCCAGTATTTTGCTGAATCCGGCTTTGGAAGAGCACATTCACGAAGAGTTTACCTTACTGCAGTTTCAAACCCCTGCCCACGCAGACATACAAAAAAAAATAATAAATTACTTTTCTGAAAATAATACTCTTGAAAAAGAGACTTTGACCTCTTATCTGATAAACTATGGATACGAAAAGACGCTGCAAACCATCTTGGCGACAGATCTTTTTATCCATGCTCCTTTTCTTAGGCTTTCAACTCTAGATCTCATTTTGGAAAGCTGGAACCAAGTGCACCAATTATATGGGCAAAAACTAGGGGAGAAAGAAGAGCTCGAGCATGCCAAAGAACGATTGCGTACAACTCTTTCTTCGGAAGAATGGCAACGTTACAAACGGCTGAAAGAAAGCTTTGTCTTAAGCGATGAGCAGAAGGAAGAGTAGCCTCTATTTTATTGATGCGACTTATGTCGTTTATGATATGATGGAGGGCTCTGATAGGGACAACTGTAGATTATAGGTGAGATAATGAGCAAATTTACGACAGAGATCGTGGACAAAGAAATGACTGATTTTCAGGACGAAGAACTTCTAGCCTCTTCCAAGGAAAAAATGGCAGCTGACTTGAAAAAACTCATCGATGATGCTAAAGAGCGTGGATTTGTAACCCAAAAAGAAATTAACCGTATCGTTGGAAAAGGCAAAAAAAACGTCTCCGAAGAGATGATGGATTCCATTCTTGAAACCTTTGCTGACATTGGCATCGATATTACCACAGAAGACAACGACCGATCCACAGACGCTGATTCGGCTGAAGAGGAAGAAGAGGAAGTCGTCGACGAGCTGGATGCTCCCGTTAGCAGCGAAGCTTTGGTCACAGGTGACCTGGGAGGACGCACAGATGATCCTGTACGCATGTACCTCAGGGAAATGGGATCCGTTGAACTGCTCTCCCGCGAAGGGGAAATTGAAATTGCCAAACGTATTGAGGGAGGCAAGGAACTTTTAGCGAACTCTCTTTACGCCAGCCCTCGCACGGTCGCCGCCATTTTAGAATGGGCAGAGGCTTTGAAAGAAGGAAACCTTCTTCTGCGCGAAATTATCTCCCTTGATACCCCTTACGAAGAAACCATTAATTTCGAAGAGGAAGGTGACCCTCTTGCCGCAACTTTGATCACAGAAGAAATTGAAGAAGAGGAAGAGGAAACCGAAGTCGAAGAAGACTCTGCCAAAGAAGAAGGTGGTTCTTCCCTCGCTGCCCTTGAAGAGGCTTTGCTCCCCAAAGCTTTGGAGCTCTTTGATCAAATCAAAAAGCTTGATAAGAAGATGCACAAGATTCGTCTCCAGAGGAATCGGGCTCGGAAAACAAGGGAAGCTGTCCCTGCCAAGCTGGAAAAAGAATACGAAGAATACAAACAAGAAATGGTTCGATTCATTCAAGACCTTCGGCTCAGCAATGCGCGCATCGAAGGGCTTACCACCGAGCTGCATGAGTTTAATAAAACAGTGACGGCTGATGAAACAAAACTCTTAAAGTTTGCAGAAGAAGCAGGCCTCAAACGAGAAGCCTTTATGCAGGTCTACAAAGATCAAGAATTGGACGCTCTTTGGCTAGAGAACCTGAAAACCAAAAGTGAAAAGTGGTCTACGTTTGCCACCAACAAAGAAGTGATGGATTTGATCCGCACCATTCAAGAAATCCCCTCTATTCTAGAGCTTTCTCTTCTAGAGTTTAAGCATTTGGTCGGCCGTGTTCAAAAAGGCGCTCGTCAGGCCAGTCGCGCGAAGACAGAAATGATTGAGGCAAACCTCCGTCTGGTGATTTCCATTGCGAAAAAATACACCAACCGAGGACTTCAGTTCTTAGACCTTATTCAAGAAGGCAACATTGGGTTGATGAAAGCGGTGGACAAATTCGAATATCGTCGCGGCTATAAATTTTCCACGTATGCCACCTGGTGGATTCGTCAGGCCATTACACGTTCCATTGCCGACCAAGCGCGCACCATTCGGATCCCCGTTCACATGATCGAAACCATCAACAAGCTGGTACGCACGTCTCGGCAAATGTTGCACGAAACAGGCAAAGAACCAACCCCAGAAGAGCTTTCTGAAAAACTGGCCATGCCTTTGGAAAAGGTTCGGAAAGTCTTAAAGATCGCCAAAGAACCCATTAGTCTTGAAACCCCCATTGGGGATGAAGAAGACAGCCATCTCGGCGACTTCATCGAGGATAAAAACTCCATTATCCCCATTGATGCGGCCATTCAGTCTAATCTTCGCGAAGCCACGACCCGCGTGCTTTCCTCTCTGACGCCACGGGAGGAACGTGTGTTGCGCATGCGCTTTGGCATTGGGATGAATACAGACCATACCCTCGAAGAAGTGGGCCAACAGTTTTCTGTGACACGCGAACGTATTCGACAAATCGAAGCGAAAGCTTTGCGCAAATTAAAGCACCCGAGCCGCTCTCGTAAGTTGAAAAGCTTTCTTGAAAGTGAAGGGCTTCCGTCTAAAGAGTAAGCTTTTTACTTGACGTGATCTTGTAATTGAGTAGTGTCTAAAATAGAGTTGTTCTACGGGGGCCTGTAGTTCAGTTGGTTAGAACTCACCGCTCATAACGGTGCTGTCGTAGGTTCGAGTCCTACCGGGCCCACCACCAATCACCCCCTTCCGATTTCAAAAACATTCATATTTTTGTAATCTTTTGAGTAACCGCCCCAACAAAAAGCCGATATGCCTTGCGCTGTTCCTTTCTGTAAATGTATGGAACAGCCAGAACAGTTTTACATTCCGAGCAAACCAAATCTGGTAGTTGACTTATCGAGAGCTTTTGAAAATTTTCTAAATTTTTCGGCGCAAAGATTCTGTCTAAATAAAGCCGTTTTAATAGCCCGGGACCGTCTTTCTGATAAACAAGTATTTTTGCGCCACAATGTTCACAAAAAACATTTAAAAAACGAGAGTATCCTCCCCTCGTTTTGCGATATTGATCTGATTTGAACTTAAGCGTCATCCTGAACTCCAGAGAAAAAGATATTTACAAACATCTTTAAACGAGATAGCATTAAAATAACAGGGGTAAAAACCATGAAACAAAATGAACCAATTCTAAAAATTGTCAAAAGATCTCTCTCTTTTACTTTTAAAAATATCATTCCTTTTCTGAAATGCTGGGCCGTACCCTTTTTGGTTTCAAGTATTTTCTATGCGTTAAGCTCTTATTACCTCACATCTACTCATTGGTTTGTGTCAGCCATCGTCGCCATTGTCAGTGTGGCCATCAATCTTGTGGCAGCGTCCGTTTGGGTGCCCAAGTGGATCAACTTCTATGAATCTCCCAAAAAAGGGATTAAGATTTTTGCTTTCGAAGAGACCAATAAAGAATACCTTCAAAGATCAACCGTGTTTTTGGTAGGTGTCGCTCTTCTTCTCTTCTTCGGCGTGGGGATCTCTACCCTTGTTGGACACTATTCCAGCATCTTTGGAAGCGTGATTGCGTGCGTGTCTATGGCAGCGGTCTTTTATATCTCTTACCGGTTTTCCTTTATCTTGCCAGCAGCGGCGCTCGGAGAAAAAATCACGTTTATGGATTCTTGGCGCCAATCCCGTGGGTTTTCTTGGAAATTCCTAGCGGTGGTTTTAACGCTTACCTTCTTGATAAACTTGCCTTTCATCCTTATGGGACTCTTTTCTATTTTGATGTATCAGATAAAAATCGGGATGGGAATTTTTGGGCCTTTCACTTTACCAGGAACCTTGCTCATGGTTTTTGCGAACATCCTTTTGTTCGGAGCCTTCACCGTCGCATGGACCGATTTCTACAAGATGATCCGCAAAAAATAATTCTTTTTGGGACTCCCAGATAACTAATTCAGATAAAACAATGGGTTTTTAATGATTTTGATTAGTTATCTGAGACAGTTCCTAAAAATATTAGTAAAAACTATCCTATACCTTATCTTTTTGGAAAACATTTTTATTTTTTGTATTTTTCTTGCAGCACAGCTTCTTTGGAAAGGAGCTTTTGCGTTCTTCCATTTTCTTAGGAAAATTAAAAAAAACTAGGGACTATCCCAGATAACTGTTTAAAAAACATCTATTAAATAGTCCCTATTCCTCTCTCATTGTTGGATTTTTAAGCACGTTATTTTTGCGCGAGCTTTAAGCGTAGAGCTCTTTTAGCTGGATTTACATTATATCTTATCTCTTCTAAGATCTCCTTATTTCCTGCCCTAATTTGCGCTATGCACGTTCTTATGATTTGTTTATCTCTTTCACTGTTCATTACGGACAAAGAATCTCTCAGTCTTTCAAGAACTTCCCCTTTTGTAAAATACATATCATTGTCGCTTGTTTCACTAAAGCCTAGAATAACCTTTCTAAATGCAAAACCCGATAGTCCGTCCAACCACCCTCCTCCCAAGCCTGGGGTATGAGCCTTTAAAGAATAATCCTCCTCATCTCCCAAAGAATTTAGGTGCAAGGAGCCTCCATTAGAAAAAAAGGCCTTAAGCTGTGCTTCTTGAACGTTTTCCGGAATACCTGTGATACTCTGCCAATCAATCTTGTGAGGGGCACCGTTGGTATATACTATAAACTCCCCCTCTTTAAAGGTAAGAGTAACCTGGCCTTTCAAGTGAGACCTAACCGGCAGGGTTTCTTCCTGCATGTCAAAACCTGCAGCCATGGCAGAGGAAACAATTATAAAACTTAGGGATGTAGTTATCATGATTTTTTTCATATTTTCCTCTTTAATTAAACTTAGAGTCCAAACTATCCTATGTTTTTTTAGTACACAAGTTGAAAGTGATATAATTTTTCATCTGATCGTCGGCTAAATAAATAAAAACCTCAAACAAAATCCTTTTGGGGTTGAAGTAGCTACTTCAACCCCTTATTTTTTTCTCCAACCCGACTTTATACGGGGCGCCTGAGGCGCCCGTCTTCTATCTCCAGTACATCATCTGCCACATGTTCCACAAAATCACGATCATGCGACACAAATAAAACCGTTCCTGAATACTGGCGCAACATCTCGGCCAGCACATCTTTGCTGAGCATATCAAGGTGATTGGTGGGCTCGTCCATCAGAATGAAATTCGGCAGTCGCCCAAAAATGCACGCAAACACAAGACGGGCGCGTTCTCCTCCTGAAAGAACTTTTGTTTTTTTTGAAAGATCATTGCCTTTGAACAAAAAGGCTCCCAGGAGGGCTCGCAACTCTTGTTCTGTTAAGGCAGGATTCTCTGCACGCAAGGTGGCTAGAACCGTTTCTTGAGATTTAATTTGTTCTGCTGCTTCTTGCGTATAGAATTCTATTTTTACTTCTGTACCCAGAGTGACCTGTCCTTTTAAGGCAGGAATCATTCCAGAAATTGTTTTAAGAAGCGTGCTTTTTCCGATCCCATTTGCCCCAATCAAGCCAATTTTCTGACCCCGCATCAGGTGTAAAAAGACATTCGACAAAAGAGGCTGGGTATACCCTATGGTCACCCCTTCCATCTTTAAAATTTCTTTTCCACCTTTGGGATAGGCCAGCTTAGGCAAATGAAAGGACCGTGCTTCCTCTTCCACAGAAATAGTCTCTAAGGAGGCATCAATACGCTGAATCATTTTGATACGACTCTGGGCTTGCGCTGCCTTGGACGATTTGGCCCGAAATCGGTCCACAAACTTTTGCATGTGTTGTTTTTGGGTCTCGAGTTTCTTAATGGAGGATTCTTGTCCTGCTTTGAGCAACTCACGTTGCTTTAAAAAAGAATCAAAGTTCCCCTTGTATTCACGCAGTTTTCCTTTGTGCAAATGCACCGTAATGGTGGAGAGGCTATTCAAAAACACGCGGTCGTGGGAAACAAATAACAAGGTTCCCTTAAAGCTCATCAAATAATTTTCAAGCCATTCAATGCTGGGCAAATCCAGATGGTTGGTTGGCTCATCTAAAATAATGAGATCAGGGTCAGAGATCAGGATCTTCGCGAGCTCCAGACGCATGCGCCACCCCCCTGATAATTCTTGGGGATTTTGCTTGAATCCGCCTTCCTTAAACCCCAGCCCAATGAGGATCTTTTCAGCCCGCCCTTCGATCTGGTAGCCGCCATTGACTTCGTACAGAGCCAAAGTTTTCTCATAGGCGTCAAAGGTTTCTTCCGAATAATGGGCACCCATCTCTGTCAAGCACTCTTCCATCTTCTCCCGATAGGCATATAAGTCTTTGTGCCCCGATAAACACTCTTCTAATAAGGTACTCTTGGGGTGTTCATTATAAGATTGGGGCAAAAAGGTCAGTCGAAAGTTTTTAGGGGTAATGACTTGCCCCTCGTCCGCCTCGTCAAGGGCGGTTAAAATATTTAAAAGCGTCGTTTTGCCTTGCCCGTTGGCCCCAATCAGGGCAATCCGTTCTTTTTCGGGAAAGTGATACGTAACATGTGAAAGCACTTGTTGGTCGGCATATTTTTTAGAGATTTTTTCAATACGAATCATAGAGCTGTTCCTTAATAAATAATAATGGGTAAAAACCGCGCTATGGAAAACATAAGGTGAGTTGCGCGGCATACAAAAAAATGTATGCCGAAGCTAGGCTGTGATAACAGGTAATCCCGTTTGTAAGGCAGAAACGATAATCATGGGCTCATCGTAAAATAAATATGGCAGCTGTGCAAGGAAAAACGCACTTTTCCCTTTCCCTTTCTTTATC